>Ga0066192_1000002_pt1 | contig 189937 bp, 231 predicted proteins | sample WorMetvacBELIZE1_FD_58707 | JGI IMG/M metagenome (GOLD analysis project Ga0066192, IMG submission 58707) | Marine gutless worms symbiont microbial communities from Max Planck institute for Marine Microbiology, Germany - Olavius vacuus BELIZE.1... | ecosystem: Host-associated > Annelida >... | reverse complement strand
CTCCGAGAGCAGGGCAGGTAAAGCTTGGTTGATGATGTGATTGCCCGATCATAAGCTTACGAAAAATTCTGGAGTTCCAGAAATACCTGTCGGTAATCGAGTAAACATAAAGCTTACCAACAAGAAGCACCAAGGAAGTAGAATCGCTAATTTAGCCGTAAGGCTGAAGTTCAGAGCTGGGCCGCTTACAAAAATTCTGGAGTTCCAGAATATATGCCTCAAATTGTTTTGTATTGGCCTAGCAGTCGAGGCCAATACAAATTATTAGGCTTTTAAGTGACCAAGATACATTGAAGTTCTCTTGGTGGGTTTGCAGGACAAATCAGGAAAGAAGTCACCAATCACCTCATCAACAATAAATCTATCAACGAATTCACTGCTGTTACAACACATTCCTGGCTCACCATAAAGCAGTATTGGCTTGTGAGAACCCCAAGCCATGGCACATTCATAATCAACGATGTTGTCTTTCTCTACCCATGAGAGAATAAGAATGTCAGAAAGATCTCGGTATTTATGAACAAACTTTTTACCATCCATCGAAACAACATCCGATACAGGATTATCCCACACAGCAATATCAGCAGCGTATACTTTAGCTCCTTGTTCTTCTAATGCTTTTTTAAACCATCCTCTTCCAGCAAGAGGATCTAGCCAAGTATGTTTAGGAAACCTGTCTGTAAGCCACTTTGCACCAGTTTTTGATATGTAACCATATTGTCCGTGACCCTGGCAAGTATCTTTAAAGGAGAAGGCACGGAATTGATTCTTAAAATGTTGTTCAATGCCAACTTCTTTTATTGAATCAATACAATCAATAGGTGTGATAGTTGAAGGGAAAGACGTAGGTATCTCACCATTTTTTATTGATTCTAATGTTTGTAGTTCTTCTATAGAAAAAACTGCATCTAAGTCCATATCTACAGGGATCATGGCTGTCATCTATCATTATGAAATTTAGGCGATTATAGCATGAAATAAATACTTAATAAGATGTCTTGATGGGGTATTAGAGAGGCTAGAAGTCGATTAGAATTCGATTTCTATTTTGATATTAGTCGCTGTTGGAAAGCTTTAGCAGCATAAAAAGTACGAACAACAAGGCCCCAATTAGGGGCCTTGAATGATTAGTTTAGTAGGTTGTTTTTTTCGAGGACAGCTTTTATTGCTTCATCAATCTCTTTTTGAACAGATTCATCAACCTTTGACTTGATTGTTGTCACGCCATTTTTAGTTTGAGTCGAAACGTAATTCTTGCCGCGAGCTACACCAAACAGAAAATCAGTATTGTTCTCTTGGATGCGCTTAGCCTTTTTCGGTGCAAAGTGCTTCACAAGCTTATTGAAGATAATTGTATGAGCATCATCTGGGATAAGGTGATCTTCTTCGCCATCGTATGGACGTGAGGCAATGTCTAGCTGAGTATAAAGCTCATCAAGCTTCTCTTCTTTTTCAAGCTCTTCATAAAGTGAATACAGTGACTTATTCAAGAAGTTCATACTTAGCTTGTTAATGTTTGGGAATGCTTCAGCTACTTTTGGATTGATAGAGCCTACACGAATCATCTCAGATGCAGTGCCAAATGGCGTATTAGTCTCACTTGCATACTGCTCAAGAGTTAGCTTTATCTTCTTATCGTCTGTACTTTTCTCTTTTGCTTCTTCATAAGCTTCAGCGAAGCTATTAAAGAAGTTGCGAGAAACCTCGTAAGGGGAGTGTTCACGTTGTGTATTGAAGACGTTCTTAAGAAGCGCAATTTCAGAACTAGTTAATTCTGTTAACGTATAGAAGATACGATAAGTAATATTACCTAGATTTATTGCGCCACGGCGGCGACATGAGCCATCTAGAACAGAAATTTTGCTAGAACCTTTAGGCTTGCGGCCAAAGGCAGGCATAACTTGGCCCATCTTAGACATGTAGTATTCAATGTCTGCTACACGAGTGAATATGTGTTTTTGATTTCGGGTATTATCGCCCTCAAGCACTTCGGTGTTAGCTTCGATTTCATCTTGTCCCTTAAACTCTGCGTAATGGAATACTACAGGTTCAGAGCGGCCTGGGAAGTCCATTGTCCAAGAAGATGATAGCTGAGCAATGTTTTGAACTTCTTTGCTAGAGTTCTTCTGCCCTTCAACGGCCTTCATTTGGACAACAGAAGGGTTCTCAGTTGTCTCAGGAGCTGTTGTTTCTAATTTGGCTGTGTTTGCCTCAGAGTTACTTCCAGTCGCTCCAGAAGCTGCTTGAGGGGCCTCTGAAGTTACCTGTTTAGTGATAGACTCTGTCTTTTCTATATCAACAGCTTCAATTAGTTTGTCTGCAATCTCTTTGCACTGTGGCTTTAATAGAGCTTTCTTAAAAATATCATTAAATGCACGTTCAGAAGATGCAGGGACGCCACCGTCCCTATATATGAGATCTAAGAACTTTATAAAGCGATTTCTGTTCTTCTGAGGCGTAACAGCCTCACAAAATGTGTTGTAATCATCTGAGCCTTTATCAAGCTTTCGAAGATAAACAAAAGGGTCATAGCTGTTTAAGTTACTCATAATTATTGATCCCAGTATGTTCTGATTGAGCGACGTACATGGTCATTAAGTTTGTCCCAGTCTTGGCGAACGGATTTCAAGCCATTGACTTCATCAGCAGAAGCGTGGGAGTAAATCGTGTAATAGTCTTCTGCAAGAGCATTGTAGGTTGCTGTATGCGCAAGCGGGTAAGGGTACGTGTTATCTGGGTAAGCACGATTGATTTTGCTGTCTACATTCTGATGTGAGATAACGCCAGTTTGGTACATGGTCTTAACCACATCCATATGTTGCATACCTTTGTGATTCAGCTCAGGATTGTCTTCAAGAATCTTTCCAAAGGTATTCGTGAAATCAACAGTTGAATCAAAGACCATCTGGTGTGTTGGGCAAGGAATGATTAGGTGATCTAAGGCAAACAATGCGGTATGAACCGTAGTACAGCTCTTTGGCGGCACATCAATAATAATGATGTCGTAATCATGCTTAATAGGGTCAATAACTTCTTGTTGGAAGATTTTGTAGACCTCTTCACCATGATAAGCCTCATTTTCAGTGCTTTGCAGTAGGCGATCTAGCTTAGTGTCAACAATGTTACAGTCTTCAAATGCAGGACAGTAATCAAGATTATCAATCATAGACGGACGAATTAGTTCATTGAGAATAAATTCGCGTTTCTTCTCTATATTGTCAGATAACTTAATATCATCTTCATAAGTGCCGTAAAGGTATTTTGAAACGGTTTTAACCGTTCGAATATTGATTTCACGACCATCAAAAAAGTTATGCAGTGAACCTTGAGGATCTAAGTCGATAACAAGGATGCGTGCTCGTTCAAAGTTGTATAGCGCTTGACCAGAAGATGTACAGATTGTGAATGTGGTTTTGCCAACGCCACCTTTTTGGTTAGCACACCCAAGCACATAAGCACCTTTATCTTTGGGTGCTTTAAATTGTTGAGCAATTTTATTTTTAGTTGCTCTTAGGCCATCCATGTTGGGAATGGTAGACAGGATTAAGTAGATCTCAGACAAAGAATAAGTGTATTTGTTTGTTAGCTCATCTTTGTGACCGATTACAATATCGTCGCCTGTAGTGTCTTTAAGGTAGCTTTCTACCTTATCCACAAGGTTCTTAACGCCATCAGCAGAGGATACACCTAATGCACGATAAATTTCGCGGCGTGTATAACGACGAAATTCTGGTAGCTCAGCCTGTTCGTAGTTGTAGTTATCATCTTTTACTACTTGAAGTGTAGTCTCTCTGACTGACTGAAAGTTAACTGCCATGACCATATCCTTAATCTGTATAAAAACCACTCATTGGGTATATGAACCAGATTAAGGTGAAAGTGGCCTTATTACAAGTAGAAATGGATATTAGGGCGTTTGACTGCTAATTTTGTGAGCAATATAGGGTTAACGCTTTCCATACAGATCATCTATGCAGGGACAGATCTTCTTTCTGAGCTTTTGCCTCTCGTATTTATGTGGGTTTGAATATCTTGAACAAAATCTTTGAGGAATGACTGGCAGGATTTCAAAAATGGAATCAAACGAGAACACTGAATATCGAATTGCTCTACATAAGGAGAATTTTCAATTTGTTCAGATGTGCAATGTCGGTATGTCATAGCCGAGATTTTTTGTAAGTCTTTAAAAATCTTCCCGTTGATGTTTAAGATGGTGAATAAACAAGTGTAGACGTCATTAACCTGCTGTAGCTTATAGAACGCTTCGGCGGTAGGTAAGAAACCATTGTGATGAAAATCGAATGTTGGTATGTAAGTAGGGTAGTTAAACATGTCGATCTTTTTATCATTGCAAACAGTTGCGCTTTTAACGTCTATGTTTAGCTTCTGAATTATCTGCAACCCACCTTGTGCTTGATTGATCAAATGCTTACTTAAATCATCCGCGAACAGTTCTGATGTTAGCTTGTTAACGATTTTCTTAGCTTCTAAGTATCTCTCGCACATAACACCAAATGATTTGTCGTAATACGTAGCTGTGTCATTCGTAAAGCCGATTGGGCCTGGTTCACCAGACCCGTGGATCATTACTGTTGATTTTTCCCCTAGAGTAAATACATGTAGGGGTAAGCGGTTGATCGTACTCCAGCTATCAGTGCTTTCAGAAAGTAATGACATCTGTTTTTTAATGTTTAGTAAGAGACGGCTTACCGTCTCTGCTTTATCTTTATAACCGCTTGTATTCATGATCTATTCTACGTGTATTGTGCAGCCGCTCTAACATTCGCTATCGTTTTTTTATCTTCAACGATTGTGGCTGTTGCACCAATGATTGATTTGAGGTCAAAATCTTCTTTTCGTTCTAGGGCATTGGCCCAATAACCTGTTTGGGTACAGGTATATAAGTAGTTATCGTCCACAATTTCGATTTCCTGAATCGAAAAGTAAGCTTTTGGCTCAAAAGCATCCAACTGAATAATGGTGTCACGCTTTATATTTTCAGCACAACTGAACTTCAAAAGAACCCCAGAGTAAGCAAATCGATGTAATCGCTTGTCTTGTAGCTTTGCGGAGCTGATTGTAACTTGGTTATTGTTATTTGATAAGTATGAAGAAACATTTACTTCTTTTGGCGCTGATAATGGCTTAAAAGTAGCCGCTTCAGGCTTTTTAAGAAGTTCAGTAGCTTTTGCAATCGCTACAGAGCTGAGATTTTCAAAACTAAGATGAGTAAAAACTAACACAAAGCTCTCAATTGGAGAGTTTTGCTCTTTGTCGTTATTGAAAATACCAAGTTCCACTTCGAAGCACTTAAGCTGATTGTTTACTAGCAATTCTACTTCGGCGTTTTCGTGTCCGTAAATTGTCTTCATTTCCACTCCTTAATATAACAAAAATAATGAAAAAATCAATATGTTCCAAGTTGCATCGGGCTGAAGGCCCGATAAAGCATCGATTTATACTCTTTCTGGGACAACGCCAATTCAGTGTTAAAGTACCCAAAACAAATCGAGTGGATCTTATGTACAAAAACTGGAATTACCTAATGGAACACCGCATGTTCAATGTAAAGAACATAACGAGCATTGAGGCATTGCCGCAATCAATGGTCTCTATGTTGAGTGAAATGGCGATAGAATCTGATCAATTGGAGACAAGAACCTCGTACTTTGACCGAGCTATCGACATCAATGTTCAAGAAGACAACGAGGGAAGAACCGTAGTGCAACTTGAAGTTGGCCCTGTAATGCTTGAAAGTGGGCGTGTTGTTACCACGCACGATTATTTGCTTGATGTTCAGGCAGAAACTTTTGAGCAGGCCGTTTCTCTACTAGTGAAAAAGGTTAAATGTCATTATGGAGATGACACTGAATCTTCAATTTTGACAGTGAGATCTAAATAAGATCCTTTTACTAGAAAACTTAATGTAGATGCCACAACAAATATTTTTTCCAGACTCAAGTTATCAATGTCGTATTGGTGAATGCGTGAGAGAGTACTTTTGCTAAGATGGTCACTTTCATTTTCCAACTGTCTTAGAGACATCGATGAAGCATTCAAGAGTTCATTGCAAAATTCACAAAATTCGAATTTAAGATCATCAAGTATGAATGACATAGAAATATCGATTAACCAGAGAGTAAATTCATTATATATAATATAATAAAGATAAGTCAATCATAATATCTATTTTCTAGGATTGATAAGGGTTTGAGGCGTGCTATCATTGTAAAAAATAATAAGAATAGAGCTTAACTAGCGATGAAAGTAAAACTACAAACAATCACATCAAATCCGTTCTATAAGTCTGCATCTGCGATTATTCAGGCGTCAAAAACACCATTTGATATTAAAGCAGATGAAGATCTTGGCGAGAAAGGTTTTTATGTTCTCCTTACAGACTACATCATTGAAAAGCCATCTGACGATCTTAGTTTCAGTGGCCTCATCGGACACCTAACACTGGAAAAGATGATTGATGTTTCTCTGCGAGATGATGATGTTATTTCAAAACATGCTCTTGCCTACCTATCAACTTTAAAAGGGTATGATAGCAGCGCAGTAGGCATGGGTATGATTGATTCAGACTTGCGAAACCATCATATCGAGCGAATGAGCCTTTACGTGAATGCACTTTGGAATGACTTTTTTGCTCTGCCAAAGTAGAGAGAGCGTGTTCAATACGTTAAAAGGAGCCGCCTGGCTCCTTTTGTGTTTCTAGTCCACCAGCTTATTTGGTATCATAAAGATAGAATATTTATGGTGGATTAAATGAAACTTCCAGAAAACACAAAGCTAGTTAAAGCAAATGAGGCGTTTGACGGCCTAGTGTGTCTGCATAAGACTCACGAGCTAAAGCAAGCCAAATCGATTCTGAACACTGGCTTTAATCTTAAGAAGTTCGGTCATACTGCAAAATTGTTTGGCGCTCCAGAGTTCTTGGTTAAGTACGATCCCATTGCTGTATTTGCTTCGCCGTCAACATGTCACAGCATCTTGAGCGGTGATCCTTATGTTGAGTTCAAGCTAAAGCAAGATGCTAGAGTGCTTGTGCATAGTCTCGATGCTGGAGGCATTAAGCGAGAACTTCATGAGCTGCTATCTCCAAAGAATCAAAGCGATTTTAGTATAAAGCTGAAAGCAATGGGTATTGATGCCATATGTCACTCAGAAAGCCAAAATGAAGTGATTGTAATCAATCCTGACGTAATCGAGCTTATACAAGGTGGGTTGTATAACGAAACTACGCTTGAGGCTCGCTATAAAGCATCAGGAGCCGATTTAAGTCGATAATGCGGGCAATGCCAGAGAAACAAAAAAAGTCCACGATAGTGGACTTTTTAGTGGGCATTGGATTGTATCCGTTAAAAAGTCTACCTTAGCGGACTTTTTCGATTCTTTCCTTGTTGATGTATAAATAACCATCTTCAATAGAATGACGGATTCGATTTTCTTCATCGTATAAAGTATCAATGAAGTAGAGCTGAGGTAATGTGTTGAATTGTTCTTCTTCTAGAATGACCGCAAAGCCGCTAGGAAGCACGCTCTTGATGATGACCTTAACGTTATGATCGCAACAAGACTCGCCCTTGATATAAACGGTATCAAAGCACTGATTGATCAGTTTGCTCTTACTGTCCATCACCAGCCCCTAAATATTCAAACATGATCCAGTGGCCGCCATCGCTTACTCTGCTTCGATAAATCAGTTTTCCGTCGTTACAAACCCAATCATGAAGCTTATCCTCAAGAAAAACACCGTCGAGGTGTGTGAGCGGCATTTGAAGCGGAGGCTTGATCTCAGGATTGCACATAGAATAAAGCGTCCAGATGCGGTCAGGTACACCTTCTTGGGGCAGATCGACTGGCGGACAAACACGAACGGGAACACCTTTAACTTGCTCACCCTTGGGCATCCATACTAGAACTCGTTTAGTCATCGTTATTTTTTACTCTTTGTGAGTTTAGATAAAAAGTCTTTGCCTGCTTTTGTAAGCGTCGCTTGGTACTGAGACTTAGCGTAACCACGAGTAGGATCAAAACATGGAATTGAGCGAAGGTTCTCAATCAAGCCTTTTCGAGAAAGTGCTTGTAGAGTACGGCCCGATGACCCGCTAAATGTGTGGAACGGTGAGCGCTTTAGCTTTGTTAGACATTGTTTTTGAGATGCAGTGATGATTGACATAGACAGGCTCCTTACATCGGGCCTGGGCAAAGCCCAGACCCGTAATGTTATTGTTGATACAAATTAGGGCGCTTGATGTGCAAAAACTGGTTGAAGAATGCAAGTTCAACAGTGTCACGAGGCACAAGATAGCAGCCATAAGTTTTGGAGTACTCAATATCTGAAACTAACACTGAGATGTGTCGGCAACCGCGAAGATGTTCGTCGGAATAGATGTTGCCATCAACATCGCAATCGCGACCACGAAGATAGTCTAAAGCCTCTTCAGCATTGGGTGCTTGGACGTGAAAAATAACTCGCTCAACCTTACCCTCATGCAAGGTGATGTCTTCTGCCTTAATAAGTGAGGCAGTCGTTTCTAAGTCTTTTTCTTCAAATGTTACTGTTTCAAAATCCATGAGTATTCCCCTTAACTCGATTTATATTTATTATAGATTATAAATTAAAAAAGTCAATAATATCTCTTATATTATTGACTATATTTTAATGCTCAAATTTCAATTCTAATTGGCGATGAATTCATAGCTTTCAACAAGCACATTATGAAAGAAGTCACGTTCTGTCGGCTTTCGAGGATATTTTGCCCATCGTGCTGTGCGTTTATGGACGCCCCCTAGACAGACACGACGACCATCTTCTAAATTTGCGAATACCGTCCATTTGAATTTTGTAATGACATTGGTGAGGACTTCTTTCTGCTCCATGACTTTGTAATGATCAAGGTCTTTGGTAAAGGCGCTTTCAGCTCGACGAAAGAGTTTGTTGTGGTTTTTGTCTAGACCGACACAAAAGTGCGCAAGCTCATGACAAATAGTAAACTTGAGGGCTTCAAGGTTTTCAGTGCCAAGGAAGATTTGATTGACTAGAACCTCACCACCACGAGTAGCGAAGCCAAATGCGGATTTTTTATTAGAAAGACCATTACCAGTAGGTGTTTGGTTCCAAGATTTTAAAGGGACGATTTCAGCGCATTTAGCTAGCTGTGTACGATATTCTCTATTGATGATTTCTTTAGTAATGACCATGATGTTTCCCCCCTCAATTCAATAACTAAATTATATTAAATATAATATATGTTGTCAATGAGAGGGGAGCAAATCCTAGTTAAAGATCTCTACAAAATCAATTTCGGTTGGGGATTCATTTAGAATTGACTCAAGGAGGTTATGAGCCGCCATCCAGTTGTGCTCTGGGAAGTTGCGTAAGCCTTTTTCGATATACGCATTATATGCAGATTTGCGCTCTAGTAGGATTTTAGGAGCTGCTGCGCCTTTACCCTCAATAGAGATGAATTTAGCTGCGTCCATGATGTCTGCGAGCTTAACGATGATTAGATGCATGTCTGAGCAGTTATCACGAGCATTTTTAGCTTCAGGACAGAGCTTATCTTCAATTTCTTCGATTGGGTTGCCCATGCCTTGTTCTGAGCACATTTTCTCAAGCATACGTTTAAAGGGCGTAGCTAAATCTCCACTGACGGTCTCAGCAAGATCATGATGAAGAGCATGGTTGGTTACAAGAAGTTCATCTTCAATGCTAGCGTTCGGCACAATAGCTTTTAGTAGCACTTTTGCATACATGGTTACTAGGTAAGAATGCTCTGCAATTGACGGGTAGCGGTGACAGTTCGCTGAGTGCCAGCGAGTTACGTTTGCTGATTCTGCAATATCGACTAATTTCATGGAAAACCCCCTTTGTTGAATCTTTTTATATTATATTTAATATAATGAAAATTGCAAGCTCAAACTTAATGTAAACACAGATGGAGACCGATGAGTTTTGCGTTAGCAAGGAAAGGGTAGGGCGACATGCGCCGCCCTGGTGATTATGCCGCCTTGGCTTCTGTATGGGCTTCTAGTCGCTTAAGGCTCTCTAGGTTAAGCTTCTTAGCACTGAAGTAGACCATGTCAGTTATAAGCGCTTCCATTGCGATCTTGATGGAGGTGTCACAGCCGTCTTGAACCCACCCAAAGTTTCTGCCTCGGCACATGTATGTGAATACTTTGCTTAACCGAGCTGCTAGATGGCGTTTCACTTCTGGAGAAAAGCCTGCCTCTGTAAGTTTTTTCTTCCATGGCTTTGTGATAGACCAGCGTGAAGCATTACCACCACCATTGTTGTATAGGTCGAAATACATGACATTCAGGAGAGCCTGAGCCTTGTATACAGGCGTGATGATTTCGCCATGTTCTGCTATCTCGCCATCAATGAGGTCGTTAAGCTCGTCATCGATCCCACACAACGGGTTTTTCTTATTCCAGAACGTTTGGCTTTTAGTTTGCCAATCAAAGTAATCACAAGGTACATTTGTGAATGGATTAAGTTCGATGTTGATATTGTTTTGCATGAGTATTCCCCCTCTCAAGATTTATATATATTATATATAATATATATAAAATGTCAATCAATACTGTAATATGATTCAGAAAGGAGGAGTAACAAAAACCTTGTCTAATTCGCGCAGAGCGCGGTGGGTGCTCTTTTTGATTTCAGGCGATTTATCGGTTTCTAATTGGTTTTTTAAGATTTGAATGATGTGCTTGCTGGCGATATTGCTACCAATAAAGTATATGTAATCAATACACACTTCTTCAAACTTCAATCTAATTTCACGAAGTTCTATCGTAGAAGGCATAAGTATGAGGCTATTACAACACAAGAAGTGTGAGTTCAGAGCTTCTAGTCTTTGTTGCAAAAGCATTTTTCTAGATTGGCAGTTAGTTGGGTCGAATGTGTTGAAGTGTTCTTTGAGATATTTGTAATGAACATTCCATTCTTCAACATCAAAGGCGCTTGCCTGGACATAGCTGTAATAAATATCCATAACCTTATGGAAATCATCGTAGAACGTCCGATCATTGAAAAGTTGCTCAGTAAGATCTTTGTCCGTCCAGACGTCATCACCTTCAGCCATCATAGCAATTTGAAGCTCGCGATCTGCCTCAGCATTATATTCAATCTCAAGAGCAATGACGTTCAATGGATGTTGGTGATTGGCTAATGTAGGATATGAGCTTGGATCCCATGATGCTCGATTATCGACAAGGTATGATAATGGATTAATCTCTAAAATGTTCATTGCTTCCCCCTGATTGATTTAAAAATTATAATATTAAATATAATAATTGTCAATCGAAGGAAGCGGTATGCTTAGAAGTAAATTTGATCAAACGGTTTGGTTTTGTCGCTACAGGCGGCAATCAAGTTAATATTGATGTGGTAGTCAATCAGGTGCTGACAAAATTCAGTCCACTTGATGTGGTCGATGTCAGCGTCAAAGCCATCGGCTTTATGTAACACAGTGATTGAATCAGTCTTTGGTTCGACTAACGCAACAAAGTGATAATTGAAGTATTCCAGTGCTGCTGATTTCGCAGCTTCTATGGATGGCATGGCTTGAATGCCAACGTATCCCATGTCGTCTGAATCGCCGTTATTCGGGTGGATTGATAGCAACATAACCGTGTTATCGCTACCCCAAGTGTAGTCGTAGATCTCATCTGTTGTTTCGTAGATGCCGTGACCATTCCACATGTAGAAGGTATGCATAATGTCACCATCATTGAAGATTGATGCTTTAAGCTCCGAATGGTCGTTAGGCGTCGCGAGAATCGGTGACTCTTCACGCCCTAAGTGTCGGCATGCCGCCAATAGCGGCTCGATAGTAGTTTTAATAGATTCTTTCATCGCAAAACCTTAGCTATGTCGTTGTAGGGCTGATTCAAACTCATGATGTGACTGACTGATCATGTCTTCGCTCCATGATTCGGAGACTTCTCGAAGTAATGGTCTTATTAGAGAAACGCTTGAATTCATGATCACAGTTGAAAACTTGGCAGAAAAGGCGATGTCACTTGCGCATTTCGTCATACATGCTTCTAAAAGCGTCTTGCCAGCCCACCATCCATTGATGCGCATCCATTCCTTGTAAGTCTCTATTCGGCTCGGAAAAGGAAACAAGATGGCATCAAGCTCATGAATTGCCGTATTCCCTTGTTCGAGCGTAATATCATGCAATTCGTTGGTTGCAATATCGACAAGTGATGACACACGCCATCGTTTGTGCTGTTCCGCAAGAAGATTGAAATGCTCTTCAACTTCCGTGTTGTGCGTTCTTAGCTCAAGCACTTTATTCCAGATCTGAATCGTGGCTTGGCTCTTGCACGAATTACGAAGAGCATAATCTACAAATGATAAGTCCATGTTTCCCCCTGATGGATTAAGCTGCGGTCTTATAAGCGCGTTTGGTGTATTCGGTCAGTGGTGAGAAGAAGTCATTGATGATCTCAGAGACTGATGAATAGAGAGCTTCTGAGTTGGTGCGAAAGTTTGTGCAATCGCCAAGTTCATTGATTACTTCTAGGGCGCTGAATGCTTCAAACCCTTTCTTCCATCGTTCCTCGACCGATTCAATGGAGTTAATTTCAGAAACTTCTTGTGCAATTTGGCTATTAGCACTGCAAAGAGTAAAGAATTTAACGTCTTTACCTTGTTTTAGTGCGGCTTTAACCCCTTCAACCATTCCTTTCGATATGCCTCTGTCGATAGTGACAAGCTTAATGTCGCCATTGTTATGGTGTGCAAAGGACATCTCTAGACCTAATAGACGCTCTTCATCAATATCGTCATGAAGAAACTGGGTGTAAAAGCTATGGAAAAACAAAGGAGAGATTTGACCTTCGCTATCAAGCGATACCTTACGGGCAACAACATTAACATACAGTAAGTTCTCATTACGTACAGTTGCATTACTGTTTGCAAATGGAGACTCGATGATTGCGATAGTAGTCATTAGCTTTTCCTGTTGTTTAATCTAAAGTACGCATATATTATATCTAAAAATAAAGTCATGGCAACAATATTATTTATAATAAATCCACTCAAAATGGTTGACGCTTGAGATATAATAATTATAATAATTACAAATCGGAGGCAAAATGTTTTCTAATTCCAATGACGAAATTGATGTAGGTAAAGGTAAGTTTGTTATGATCGACTTTGATCATACATTCTCTCTGGCACCAAAGCTCTTCCAAAAGATATGGCTCATGTTTGAGGGAGCTGGTTTTCAGGTTCGATGCTGCACAGCAAGAAGCCTGGACTGTGGAAATGATGATATTTACGAGTTTATTAAGCCAGAGCATGTCATCTTTTGTGAGGGCGAACAAAAGCAAGTATTTATCAAAGAGCATCTGGGGATTGAAAGTCAGGATGTTGCGTTTTGGATAGATGATTGTCCAGAGAACATACCTCCGCTTGGTTTATTGTCATTTGAGGTTGATTGATGGCATTTAAGAAGAAAGTTTCTAAGTTGTTCGGTCGGTTATACCTGTCCTTAAAGGTAGAGTCGAGTTTGAGTTATGTGGTGGGTAAGAAAGGGGATCATCGTTATCACTTCTTTCACGTCGGATATGACGTAAGGAATGTCTGCGGAAAGGATAAGAAAATTTTCGTCTGTACGATGCTGTTTGTAACGTTACACGCCTGCATTACACCGTCTAAGAAAAAAATGATTGAATTCTATAGTGACGCTGAAAATCGCACGAACTATTAACTGGGGGGAAGGTTATGAATACACTAGATAAATTGAAAGACATCATTGAGTCTGATAGTAATTTTGAACAAGGAACGGAAGTTCATTTGATTTTGAGTGGACTTATTGAAGCTCAAAGAAAGGCAGATATGCACAAGCCTGAAGAGGGTGAGAAGTTCTTCAAGATGGAGTATAGCATACGTGATGCATACAATACGTCTTACTATAAGGATGTATCTCGCTTTACAAGTGAAGAGCTTGAGAAGATGAAAACCGAAGATGATATTATTATCAGTATGGCTGAAGAACATGTTTCAGGCTTTGATTCAGTTGAGCTTGAAGATGAAATTTGGACATCGGACGATCATCTTTTTGAAGACTGGAAATTGAGTGAGATATCGATAGTAGATTACTATGCATTGAAGTAGTAACAAAGATATAAAAAAGGAGCCATCGGCTCCTTTTTTCAATCTTCCATATGGCGATAAATGCCTTCAATAGCTTTATCAATCTGGGTTAATCGAAGTCGGTGAGAACCCCAGTATGAATCGTATTGCTCAGGGTGCTTAGTGTCCCAGCACTCCTTATCTTGAAAGCAAAGAACTTGTAGGCAAAGCGCAATGTAGAATGAGTAATCCATATCAAGCAACTCTTGTTGAGAAAATTGCCTTTTATGTACATAAGTATCGACAGCCAGATCTAGCAGGCCATCATATTCATGAATTGGATCGAGAACTTCTTTTGTCTCGAAGTCATCAGACATATGGGTAGGTAGAGGTTCGCATTCTTCAATCCAATGCCCGTCAGGCCAGATACGAATAATCATGTTATTTCCTTGTTGTTTTTTCTTATTATAATAATTAAAACAACAAACGCGACCCTTAATTTGCTAACGAGACCATTTTATTGAAGCGGTAGGTGATCACTGCTTGTTTTGCTCTATCCAACAGCATTTCTTCTGCTGGACTCTGAATCGTCCCTTTGAGAGTTTGGACTTGGTGTTTAATCGCTAAAGCGCACAGTTGTTGCAATTGCATAATGCTCTGAGAGATCACGCTATTAACTGAGCTGTAGTGACTCGTTGAGTGAAGCCATTTTGATAGATGGCTATCGCATGGCACTGATGCGACTTCACTAAGTACTTGTAGAGTGATGAATTCATGTCGAATATCTTTCGCTTTATTGCCCATTAGAAGCTTTTCATCGTCTAACAGTGAAACGGCAGCGGATATGAACTTATCATGATCAAACGGTGCAACACGGAGTTGGCCGTTTGTTTGAGAGCAAAAAGCGATATGCTGTTCGGCTTCCTTAATCTTGGATTGAAGGTCGAGTAGGATTCTATCTGCTGTATGCTTGAGCATTTCTCGGTCATACTGCATTTGTTGTTTCTGGCTGTAACGTTGTACACCAGCAGCCGCAATAGCAGTTACAATTACGTTAGGCAGGTCAAAAAAATTACCGAAAACAGACAGTTCCATCTCACATTCCTCTTATTGTTATTACTGAGGAAATTATATATTATAATAAATAAAAAACAACATTGACCTTTGCTATTTATTTTATATAATATTTATGTTTTCACACGATACATTAAAAAGGACAATCGTATGCCATCTATGACAGTTACCATCGACAAATCGGATGCCCATTGCATTCTCAAGAATCGAAATGCCATTGAAGGTACGGTTTTTGAAACTCTGATTGATGGTTGTGAAGAGGTTGTGGCAAGTGAAGTTGAGTCATTTGAGCAAACTCATGTACTGACATGGTACTTAGAAGATCAATCTCGTTTAATTGATGCAACAAGCAATGCTGATGATTGGAGTGGTATTTTTTCCCATATTGGCAATAAGATGGTCAATGCGGCTGATTAGGGCTTAACCAGCCACAAGTGATTACGCTAGTTTTAGCTTAAATGGCGATATGATGCCTAACAGGGAAGGCTTACCTGGCCTGTGGACTACCGACTGGACAACGTGCTGAGCTGCGCCTCTGGTTAAGCCTGCTTCTTGATCTTTCTCTATTTGGTCAGGTGTTAGGTCGTATTCGAGTTCAATCTTGTCTCCAACTGAGATACTGGAGACGGGAAAGTCGATATTGGTCAACTGGTACTCTTCGAAGTCCGCCTTTGCAGGCGAAATAATCAATGTGAATGTGGTCATTCTTTTCTCTTTTTGTTTTTAGAGATTTTATCACTTCCTACTGGCTACTGCCAATAATGGCTTGATTTATCCAATATTATTTATTATATTATATAAAGTTCAAGTTAAGGGGGAATCAATGTGAAACTTGTTATTATTCCATCAACGATGCACCTACATTTGTCTTGTTACAAGCAAGACGTGAATGTAGAGAAGCTTACTGAAACTTTAATCTCAAACGAGCTTCTAATTTCTGGTGATCTGTTGGTGCGTGAAATAGAAGGTCTGTTAGAGCAACGACTGATTAATTCTCAGTACATTAAGCAAATCAGCGTTCTACTTACACCTGACTCATTGGAATTAACCGATACTGACAATGGGTGTACTGTGCATGTCTCAGCCCTTATTCAAGTTGGTATCCCAGTGGAAATCAATCTGCAAGAAGGATATTTGGTTGATATGTTTACTTCTCAGCCTGAGCCTGTCTTTGCCAATGTAAGTGCAGTGATCGAATCAGTGAAGTCGAGAATGACAGGCCAAGAGTTCGCTGGAGAAATCATTGGGGTTGACCTTTCTGGGAATGAATCGCTAAGTTCAAACTACTATTCATCCTCACTTCGCGGTGTATTGATTGATGTGCCGATCAATGAGTTTGACGAAAATGGCGATGTCATCGGCCATAGAACGGTTCAGTTGAAGGCGCAAGACGTATCTCAGCTTCTAAGTGACTCATCTGTGATGATGCAATACATGGCGAAAGCGCATATGACCAATGACGCTGGCATGCAAGCAACCCGATCTCTTAAGACAGGCTTGGTTGAAAAAGGATTACTGAGTTCTTATTGATCTGGGTCAGTCGCGGTGAGAGGTTTTCAATGGAAAAAATAGAGTCTGTCAAAGATTTAGTTGTCGGTGGTCGTTATCCTATGAGCCTTAATTTGGTGTGTCCTGGCGGATGGGATCACAAAGGCTGTTTGGTATCAACGTACAACCGACCACTTGATGGTGACATGGAATTCATCGGTGAAGAAGATGGAAAGTTGCACTTCTATCATAATACGCAAGGCGTAGATGTGCATTTATCAAAAGAACATGTAATCGACGCTTTAAATGGCGTAGAAACAAAAATTGGCATTAAGGAGTATTGGGGATGAGTAAAGTGATCATTCATTTGGAGAATCTTAAAGGTGTAAATGGTCAAAACTTACAACCTGTGACGCTCTCTGTTCGACTAAAGGAAGGTCAGTCCCTTGCAGAGAAATTGTTTGTTGTTCTTTGCCATGACATAACTAAATTCAAGACGGTTTCCATGTTTGAGAAGTTCATCATGGAAGGCAAAGGAGACACAGTCGTTCTACGTTCTCACCCGCAGGGGGAGGAAGATGTTAAGTCTTACATTATTGATGCTACAGAGCTGCTGATAATTGAACATCGAAAGGATCCAGAGCCTCTTGCTAAGTATATCAACCGAAAGATGCCTAAATCAGCAAAAGTACGTGCTCCAATAGGGTTTAGTACGACTGTGAATTACAATCTTTTTGGTAAAGTACAGTTGGTATCACTAGCTAACATCATCAATCACTTCTTTGATTTGGCAAAATCCTACAAAGAGGTCGGTGCGAGTTCAAAGTTGAAGCTAGATGAGCTTTTGAAGCTGGGCGGAGAATGTTTTGATATGGTCAGAATGTACGAAAAGCGCGATATGACGAATATCGTGAATGTTATGGATGAGCTAAGAGCCGCTTAGTGTATTCCACAGATGTTTAAGGAGCCTGATGGCTCCTTTTTTCGTTATGCCGAGTGCTCATTAGACAAGTTCGCAGGCAAGGTCACAGAGCTTGCAGGAGATGATTTAGAGAAGGATGCGGCCTTGGACTCGATTGTGACCTTAAAACGCGCTGGAGAGATTTCAGGTGCCGATGCAGCAAGGTATTCCATAACACACTTGCGCGAAAAAAAGCTCAGCAATTGCTGAGCTTTTTTCTATGCTGCTTTTTGGATTTCTGCGTGAGCTAGAATTGACTTTAACGATAAGCCAGATGACTGGAATGCGTTTAGGGATGTTTCTTCCTGAATTTTCAATTTTCTTATGTGGCTGGATTCAAAATTAATTGCCACATGCAACATTAAATTGACCAGTGAAAACACGATGATAGCGCAGTATACGAGGGCGATGAGGGTTTTAATGTCACCGTAGACACTAATAGTTACAAGTCCAACAACAATGCTGGCACAAACTAAATCGGAGAGTAGTGCTTTTGAAAACAAAACCCCCATCTTAATCGGCTTTTTATTCTGTAAGTAAGTTAGCGTTGAATCGTTGGCTCCACCTGGAAGCTTTCCAGTTAACACAATGCTCTTATCGATGAAGTTTGTTAAGCGTTTCTTCGTGTATAGAGACGATAAGTGGATCCCAGCAATAGCGCTTGAAAGTAAAATCAAAGGCACTGAAGATGTAGCACTCCCATATTGAGAAATATGAAGTGCAACGGTCGATAAAGTACAGCATAAAGTGAAAAAGTGTATGGTCTTACTAGTAGTGGTAGTAAGCATTAGGGATTGTCCTTTAGTTGTTTTAGTCTATTAATTGTACTTAAAAAAAGAATTCCATCAAATTATTATAAATGATATTTTGCAAATCCTGTGATCAATCCTGCGATTTTGGTAAGATCGAACTATAATTTAAATAGGAAATATTAATATGATTGCAGATGTGATTAATCGAAAATTAACCCTAAACTCTGTTTTTTCAGGATTGGTCGATAAGATGAAAGGTATACCTGACATCACGAAAGCGATAAAGGCTCAAGACAAAAAAGCGAGTCGAGTCATAGAAAGTATTAAGCAAGAAATTGAAAAAGGTCAGTTTCCAATTCATTCAAATACAGAGCCGATGTTTAAAGAGCTGTTCGCCCATGACAGATGCTATATTTTGATGAATGGTATGTATGATGTTTTGTGTGGCGATCATAGTTTAAATGCACGTTGTATGGTTGCGCAGAATGGCGAAGGAACGCCATTACATTGGCTGGTGGCCTTCGATCACCAAGGGAAAGAGTATTACGCAGATGCTTACGGCATTTTTGATAACGTTGAAGATATCATCTCACGCTATGAAAATAGTGATATTGAGGTCGTAAACGACTTTGAAATTTACGATGAAGATGATCCGCTTTATGAGACGTTCGTTGATTTGATGATTGATTCGCAGGATGAAGTCTTTGATTTTGCACTTACGCATTTTGATGAAGATATGCCAATGGATGAGCAGATTGAGTTCCATACCTTTATGATGAGTCAGCAGGCCCTGACGGTCTTCGACTTATCGCCTTCTTTAGAACTCACGCTTGAGAAATAAAAAGAGCAGCCATTGGCTGCTCTTTCTCAATCTTTGCCGCTTAATCAACGACTTCTTCTGATTCACTTTCGGTTTTGGCAGCTTTAGCTGCTTTGTCTTCGAGTTCAATTTCGTCTAGTACACTGCATGTGGCGATACCAATGAAACCGACAACACATGAAATTAAGATCCCACCAAAGTTACCGCCATTAATGATCGACAGTACAATCGGGGCCAGAATAAGAGTCAACATAGTGACCCAGCCTTGGTCTAGCTTGAACTTGTCGTTATCAGTGATTTTTCCATGCTCTTTGAGCTTTGAATAAATCACATCAACGTGAAATCCAATGGCTGCTGCTGCAACACCTGCAAAACCACCAACAACATATACGAAGAACGCTGCAAGAACGAATATACAAAGAAAACGGCCTTGTTGTGCCATATCAGTACCTCTTTTTATTTTTATTATCAATAATAATGACTATTTTCACAATTACAAATTAGCCAATGGCGTAACTTTTGGGTGGATGGTCGAAAAATTTGTCACCTGGTGTTGGCTCAGGGCTAGGGACAAACATTTTTGTTTTCCCGTCCCAGCGATACCAAGTTTTACTTACTGGTTTTTGAAATATGCCTGTTTTGAACTCTTCAACAACTAAATACTCATGTATATGCTCAAAAAGAGCCTCATCATTTTTGATGATAGTATTGATGGCATCATCGAGCGATTTTTCAAACCCCATGAGTTTAACATCACGAAAATCATACGGCTCTTTCTTAACGTTGAACATGGTTAAGACAAAGCTAACCCCAGAAATGGTAAAAATCGACATACTACTCCATGAATTTAGCCGCCCAATGGGCGGCAAATATTAAGGTGGTTTGGTTATGCTTCTACAGCGACCTGAGAAGGTTTCTTAGCATCTTCAATCATAAAGGACGCACGCATAGCGATAAGGCCAATGATTGCTGATGTTACACTACCAATTAGGATTGGAAGTTTATACTGAACAGCAACGTCGGTAAATGACAGGCCGCCGATAAAGATGCCCATGGTAAAGCCAACGCCACACAATGCTGAGATAGCGTAGATTTGTAGCCAAGTGGAATTCTCAGGCATGTTTACAATCTTCGCTTTAATTAGAGCGAAAGACGTCAAGAAGATACCTGCTTGCTTGCCAACAATTAAGCCCAAGATAATGCCTAGTGATACTGGGTCTGTAAGACCTGCAATATCCGATTCAGTAATCTTTACACCAGCATTGACGAAGGCAAAGATTGGTAGAATTAGGAAGCTGACAACTTCATGGAGGCTATGCTCTAGTGACTCAAGCATTGAAGGTCGTTTCTCTACGAGATTACCTTCTTCATCATAGCGGCCACGAGGTGACATAGGGATTGTTAAACCAAGGATCACACCCGCAATCGTCGCGTGAATGCCTGACATGTATACGCAGTACCAAAGGAAAAAGCCAAGGATGCCAAATGGTGCAAAGTTCTCAACCTTCTTGTAGTTCATTAGAACAAGCAGGCCAGTGATGAAAATCGATGTGAACAGATACTGGTAGTTCAATGATTCAGTGAAGAAGAAAGCGATGATCGCGATAACACCCACATCATCAATGATTGCCAAAGATAAAAGGAAGATTTTCAACGATGGTGGAACGCGCTTGCCAGCGAGCAACAAGATACCAAACGCAATGGCGATATCTGTCGCAGCAGGGATCGCCCAACCACCCTCGGTCGGAGTTCCATTGTTGAACGCCATGTAGATGCCGACGGGAAATAGGATACCCGCAACAGCAGCAAGAAGCGGCAACATAATGTTCTTTGGATCTTTAAGCTCGCCTTCAATAAGCTCCCGCTTAAGCTCCAGAGCAATCAGGAAAAAGAAAACCGCCAACAAGCCATCATTAACAAAGAAGTGAAAATCACGCTCGATACTAAGCCCAAGCAGGTTAAAACTAAATTCACTATGGCTGAGTGCATAGAACGAATCATACAGTGGCGAGTTTGCCACAATCATGGATAACGCAATGGCAAAAATAAGCACAATGCCACCAGCCGTTTCAAGCTTCATAAAAGCTTGAATTGAGTTAATAAGGTTCTTCAATTTTCTTTCCCCAGTTTATTTTTTTAATTAATAGGTTTAGGTGATGGCTTCGACCGACACTTCACTTTCAATGTGTGTTGGAAGGTCTAGCCATCCTTTTTGGTGATCTTTGAGCTGCTGCTTAAGTACTGGCACAACTTTCTCCAGTTCTTGGCCGTTTGTTTTCGCTTTTACCGCAAAAAAGGCATTCTTCTCTGTTTGAACCATGTAGTACTCAATGCCTTCTTGAGATAAGACAAATTCAACAGACTTGATCTGACCAAGCATTTTAGCGGCCAGCTCACGGACTTTAGAGTTAAGCATCAGTTAAGCAACCTTTGCTTCTTTAGCAACGTCTTGTTTTGCCGTAGGGATAAAGCCCTGGCCTGCTGAGTGTTGCACGCCTAGAGACTCGAATGTCTTGTCAGCTCGCAGGTTATGCTCGTTAACTGCTTTTGCTTCTGTCGCGCTCGCCAGCATAGCTGCTGCAAGCTCTGGAGTTAAGGTCAGTACAATATTGCCCTTAGCATCTACAGCAGGAGAAGAGAGTTGCGGCTCGATGTCTGATAGCTGAGTGACCACTGCATCCATGGTTTCTAGGCTAATGTGTGAGCGAACAAATGGAGACGCGCCTTTGTTTGAACGTGAGTGCTCAATTTCTGCTTTAGCCATTTTAAGGGCCATGTCTGGGCCATGTTGGCGAAGAAGAGTGATAGCTTGGCTCTGCTTTAGTTTGCCGCCATCAACCAGTGCGCACATTTCGTCGCCAGAGCGAGAAAGCATCATATGATTTGAGATGCCAGCTTGGCTGACAGTAAGACGCTCTGCAATGCTCATTTGAGTCTCATCAAGCTCAATTAGACGTTCGTATACAAGACCACGAGTAACGGCAGATACGCGACGTGTGTGAGTTGACTCTAGGAAGTGGTAAAGACTTTCAACTTCATTGCTAGATACGAACTCAACCAATGCATTGACCTCAACGCCTTCTTTGATTAGTAGCTTGATCGCTTCAAAAGTGTGTTTGCCTTTCACTAGTCGAAGTTTAAGGTCATCACCTGCACGAACAGCATGAACTGACATCGTTTTCTGACGGCCAGCTTTAATGGCATTCATCACAGACTTAACGTGAGCTTTGTTGACTTTACCAAGCGCAATTTTTTTATCAAAAACAATAGACTCAAATGGGACTTGAGCTTGATCGCCAATTTGGAATTCTTGACCAAATTGAACACCCATAGCAGTGTTAAATTCAGAGTCTGCAATCTCTACTAGTTTCTTGATAGTCATATGTTACGCCTTCTATGTTTTCTAAATTTTTTTCAAAAACAGACAGATTTCGTCTGTTCTTGCCACTTGCTTTTTAATATACATTAAAAATAATAATAGTCAATAATAAAAAGTAAAATAAATTGACTTATTGAGGTTGAGAGGGTCGGGTTTGCGAACAAAAAAGGCGAGCCTTAGCTCGCCTTTTATTTTAGTTTAAATTAAATGGCTTGAGTGACCACGGTTTTGGTGACTTTGATGACAGAGCAGCCTTGAACAGAAGCAGAGTCATAACCGATGTGCTCTTGCTCTACCGCCTCGATTGCCTGTTCTTGGCTAGTGAAGCGAATATTTGATAGGGGAACATCGTTATTTTGTCCAACCATGCCCATGACCGTTACCTGGCCCCCATCTTCGATGGAATCGTTTCGAATGTTTGTCCACTCGTACCATTCTTTCGCTGGCATTAGTGGAGTAGGGGTGACTAAATCAACTTTGTCAAAGTCGCCATTCGCCTCGCTGAAATTGACTTTGAATTGTCCTAGCTCGTGAAGCATTTTTTTATCTTCGATCTCGGAGACCGTTACTGTTAGCTTTGCTTTTGTGCGAACAAACAGAAGGTTAAGGAAGTTTTCTCCGTTTGACGATAAGTTAATAGACAGCTTCTGAGGTTGAGCCTTGCCACCTTTGAAAAGGATTTTTTTCCATTCGACGTCTTCGAAGCGAACACCAAATTTACTGATCTCAACCAAAACGGAAGCCATGTCGGTGCGCAGAGGAACAAACTCGGTATCGTTAGCAAAAGCGTGGCCCAACAGGACGCCTGTGCTTGTATTTAGCGAGAACTGAATGTTTCCAGCTTTGATGTCTATGATGTCTGCATTGAAGTAATTTTGCTCCGCCCAGATATCATCCTTGATCGCATCTTCTCGAATAAATAAGGCATTAACTTGATCGAACGAGTCGTAGCCTAGAAGCTTTGCGGTAATTTGATTTCGGATGTCTGGATGAACAAGATCTGTGTGCAGCATTTCATGAATCACTTTACAAAATTCGACCTGTTTCTCTTCGAATTGAGCCTTCGTAATGAACTTCGATAAATCTAACATGCTAAGCCTCCCGTGATAGAAACTACAATATATCAGTTATAATAAATATGTCAATGATGAGTTGGGAGCCGATTGGCTCCCAAAAGGTGTGTAATTAAACGCTTAAGGTGGTTGTTGCATCCAATAGCTGAATGCTGTCAATGTAGATCTCAATGTCAGGCCAATCGTCTTGGTCATCGCCAAACATTTCTTCACAGAGTGTTTTGTGTAGAACTGTATGAATTTGTTCCTCATCTGGCGAAGGTGCCGAGAACAGAACTGAGCGTGGTGAGTCGCCTTCTTGGTGATAAGTCACGATATACTTATGCATTTCACTCGTTTGATGCTCTGAATGGCCCGATTCGTTCTTTGCAAGTAGATCGATGAGTGTGTTTACATTGAAGTTGTCAGACTGGTTCGGCAGTGAATTTGCCATTTGAGCGCCAAACCAAGAGGCTTTACGACGAATTTGTTGATTCGAAGCCTTAAATACGTTCGCGCTAAAGTTCTCACAAAACTGGAAGAACTCGGTTTTTGTTTTCGGAAATGGATTTTGCATGGCATTTACCTTTATATGTTGTACAAGTGCTCTCGATTTCCTTCACCTGCACATCAAAGATAAATGTTCAGAAAATAGTGAAGCTAATCTTTACCAACCACGCTAAAGCGTGTCGAGAGTGTTTCGCTGGACGATAATCCAATACCTCAACGCAGCATGCTCATTGCAAGTGGGTTATCCGAGGTACGTTATTTATTATACTTAATATAAATTGAAATGCAATAAATTAAGGCAGGCTTAATGCCTGCCTTTTCTGTCTAAGCCACCTTAGTGAACAACTCATCGTTGAGATTGGTAAGATCTTTAATGCCTGACTCGGTTTCTTCAAATTGGCATAGAGATTTTGCATACAGATTCTTTGGTGACTCTAGAAGTTCTTTTAGCTCATTAAGAGCATCAATCGCTTCATCAAAGTCTTGAACGCCAAGCGCTACACAAGCACGCTTAGCAAGTAACATCGGTTTGTTATAAGCGGGTAGTTCAGAGTGCGCTTTGGCATATTTCATTAGAGCGGCATTGACGTCAAAATCAAACGCCGCCCACTCATGAATATAACCTGCCATTTGTTTTCGGAATCGGTAGTTAGAGAGAATGTCTTCTTCATGTTGACGACGAAAACCGTAAGTATCGGTCAGGTATTCAAGGGATTTGGTCACTTTGTCGTAGACAATGTCTTGATTGTGAATGCCCATAGGCGCACGGTGAGTCATGCGATGGATAAGATCGCCACAGTGCTCAATGATATTGTGCATCACACCTGAACCCATTAACGTTTGAACTTCTCCCATGACAACAAAAGGAATGTCGCGATTCTTATTCGCTACTTCACTCATTCTTACAGCGACAGGCATTGGTAACTGACTGCCGCACTTAAATTTGACAGTCATAGGTTTGATTTGCTCGCAAAGGTGCTCAATGCTCAGGCCCATTTTGTTCTGGATGTTAGAGATGGCCTCTCTAATCTGCTCTTTTGTCAAAGTATCAAAAACACTTCGTCTTGAATTAAATTCTAAGCTATTCATTTCGATAATCTTGTCGTGGGCATGCTCTTTGGCAATGTCATCAAAAGTTCGAATGCCATCGGCATCAATAGCCAAAAAAGGGCTTGTTTTGATACACGAATGAGTAAGCTCATTGTTCAGAGTGAATAGGACGACAGGGTAGCCGTATAAATGTCCTTTATCCTGGGATGCATCTTCCGACAGAATGGACGTAAGAATTAAGTGTTTGTTTTCCATGGTGGCCTCTAGATAATTAGAATTTAGATATTATATGAAATAAAAAGAATAAAATCCAATCTGCAATTCTGTGTTTATTTCCAAATCGACATGAAAAATGAAGTGCCAAAGGTGTAACTCAGATCACATTTTTTGCAATGAAACAGAGCCTGAAGAAACCCTGAAGTTTCTGAAGATATTCAGTGGTTTACGTGAGGTTTTTTGTGTGCATTAATATATGTGAATTAACTAGGAGAACGGAAATGAATGATATTTATCTGGTAACAAAAGAAAAACTGACAGTCACTACCAACCATAAGGATTTTGTTGGTGTTATTGATGAGATGGCTGGTGGCATCGAAGCTTATGTCCATAAAGGATTCGTTGAAGAGTTTACTCTTTGGCTAGTTTGGGAAAAACCAACAATGGGTACTCATATTGATTCTATCGATCATGATGAATGGGACGGCTGGGCAGTTCGCGGTTGGGATCTGGACATCAACACTATGAAAGAAAATTTAAAATTACCGACAAGCACAAAGACAAACTTGCTCCCTTTAAAAATCAATGGATTTTTAGTTGGTTATGCACTTAGTCACGACAGCCAATCTAAGTATACGGCCTTGTTGAATGAATTTATTGCCGATGAAAGAACTGGTGATTTTGGATGGCTAGAAAGCTAAGTATCGATAGCTTTATTTATAATATTATGTATAATAAGTGTAATTCCGATCAAGGAGCGTAAAAATATAACAATAATTGGAGGAAATGTATGTCGCCAGAAATGACGAATCTAATCAACACCGCATTAATTGTGGGCCTGCTATCAATGTTTTGTTCACTTTGTGAAGCGAGTGTTGTTGCGTTAAGTGACTTTAAGGTACGAACCTTGAGAAAAACCAATGAGCGATTAGCCAATAGTCTTTCTCTCATCTTAAAGCATAAGGCGAAGTATATTTCCGCCATTATTATGATGAACACGTTTGTGAACATCGGTGGTAGTTTGTATGTCGGTGCGCTTTCGGCTCAATTTTTATCTGAGGGTGATAGTCGCGCTTTTGCCATCTATATGGCGCTAGGTATGCTCTTGTTCAGTGAGATTAAGCCAAAAATCTACGCTGCGAGTAATCCAGAGTCAGTGCTTAAGGTTATCAACTACCCATTAAAAGGCATGACTTTTCTTCTAACGCCTGTTGCTAACGCAATAAATGGATTGCTTGGCAACAATCAAATGGAAGAGAAAATGAGTATTGCTGAGCTGGAGCAATTCATTTGCAGTGCAAGTGAGACTGGCGTGATTCATGATGAAGAAGCGAAGCTTTTGACCAATGTCGTGGACTTAAGAGCAAAGAGTGCGGACTGCATTGCGCATACGGAAAATGTCACAAAGGTGGGCATTGCAGAAATCATTGATGATCATCGCGACTTTTTGATTGAAGCAAAGCACCGACGAATTCTTCTGGTCAATGATGATGGTAATGTCTTGGGTGTGTTTTTCCGTGAAGATGCACTTGCTGCGATTCTTAAAGGCGAGGGTGGAAAAGCCTTTGCAAGCCTGATGCATCACATTCCTGTTTTGAGTAGCTGTATTCCATTAGCGGACTTGGCCCTTAAGCTGGAGCGTTCACCAGCACACCTGGCAGCTATCATGGATGAGAACGGTGAACTCAGTGGTGTCGTAGGTTTGAGTGACATTCAAGGTTTAGTTTTCTCAGTCTGAGGAAAATCAAGCACAGCAACCCGCCTCGGCGGGTTTTTTATTAGGAATTTTTGATGGGAAGAACATTAGCGATATTAATTGCTCTTTGCGCATCTTTCAGTGCATGCGCTAGTCGAAATAGTGTCACTAAAGATGAGCTGCGAACAATGTATCAGGAAGTTAGTTCATCACTTGTAGGTACACGCTGGAAACTTCATTGCTGGATTGATAACGATTTGCCTTGGAAGGTGAAATCGACCGAGAAGTTGTTGCTCAAAGGTCAGTATCAGAAAAACTGCGAAGCGGTGAAATGAGAATCAAACATTGAGTTCGAATGGAGAAATGTAGTACATGCCGATCTTGTAATCAGCATAGCTCACGGTGCCTTGCTGGAAGTATATTTTGATTCGATCAGTTTCTGTCGTTAAGTAGTGGTACTTCGTCTGATACGAGAGATTATGAATCCGATATTCTTGTCCTGGCTCAACCATCAATAATGAGTGGTCAATTTGCTCATGACTCAGCTCAATAAAAGGCCCGTAATCACCGATTACAACCCTTGTATATCCATTTGCAATTACTGAGCCACTGGAGGTCAATAAACGGCGCTTTGAGCCATCTAGTTCGCACCAATCAGGAAGCTTGCTAAGGTAAGTTTGTGTTGCGGAAAGCGAGACATGCGCAGGTAGCTTTCGATAATTGTACCGAGCCACCAGCGCATCAATATACTCTTGTATGTTGATATCGCAGTCAAATAGCATTAGCGAGCGCGAATCTTGTAATTACTCGGCAAATGCTTTGCCCAGCGATGAGGGTTGGCTGCATCTCGGCGTTCCTTTTCCTGTTTTTGCTTTAATTGAAATTCAAGCAGATACTTAGCAACAAAGACCCGAAATTCTTTAGACAACTCAATGGTTCTAAAGGTTGAGATCGTGAGCATTAATACGGAAACGATGCCAGAGAAGAGGCAAGATGCCAACATAAATGGGCTTATATTTAAATTCTCGTCCACTACTAGAAGACATGAACCAATTAACACAATGATATCAAACGTTAAAACCAGAGCCGTTGACTCAAGTCGTAGGTCTTCATTGAGTTTTTCCCTGCTACATGAGAAGAAAAGTAGAGTAAGCATGATGGATAAACATGCAAACGCTAGAATTAGTAGGAATCCATCGCCATTAGTGATACTCGTGGTAAGGACTGTAAATATAGAGAATGACACCATAGAAAACACAAGCAAAGTTACGTTATTTTTTCGTGTCTTTGCATGCTTCTTAGACATAGTCACATTTCTCATCGTTCTTATCCTCCTTATTAGATTTAATTATTATAACTAAAATAAATCATATTTTGAAGTTAAGTTTTTGATTTTATCTTAAAAATGCACCCGAAGGTGCATCGAAAGGAGCATATCAGACAACGACATCGATAATTTTCAATGGAACATTGAGTCTTTTTGCGGTCAACGAGATGTGCGACAGCTCATTCCCAGAATGTGAAATGATAGCTTTAGCCTTCATGCACTCCATCATCACGGCCAAGGGGATTGTCTGTGATTCAACAATGAAATTAGACTTATCATCATCACTGAGATTTAGAAAAGCTTCTAATGACAAAATAGGCCCGTTGAAATCACCAGAGACTATTTCTCTTTCTTTAAATGAGGAAGAGTCAGAAACGGAGTTCGACGTTTCAAATGGCGGAACCCCTTGCTCTATCGCTTCTGCTGATAAATTGAAGTGGGCTTGAGTGTAGTCACATCTTTCTCGAAGAATATAAGAGATACACTGTACGCAGTAAGCAAACAGCATATGCACTAACTCCGCCCTTCTTAGAGCTTTGTAATCGCAGTGCTTGGCCTCTTCGTTCTTGTACGTGATGATTTCGCTACCGACATCCAAATCATTGAGTAGTGTATGATCTTTCATGATTAGACGCGCTTGGATTTCGCGATACACACCTATCTCTTCGTCAGATAGAGGAAAGTCCATTTCTTTAGAGTCGAACAGTATATCTTGAAGACTTTGTGAAAAAGTTTGTGAAAGCTCTTTTGGCGTAATTGTTTTACTAACTAATTCTAGTCGCGCTGATTTGTCGAGCAATTCTTGCCAAACTCTATTGATAGTACTCAATTGGTATTTGGTTTTGACTCTTCTCTTTTCAATATATGTCCCAGTTGCGGTTGCCAATACATGACCGCCATAAAGTCTGTGGATCGTACTTCGACCTAATGGGGTATACGTCGAGTTGTTTTCATAGAGGGAGAACTGCTTTCTGGATGCATTGCGTATCCTCTGGCAAATTTTGCTATCATGCTCTCGCTCTAATTGTTGCGGTCTAACCTGGGTCACATAAATTTGTGAGCCTTTTAATACGAATTCGACGATAACAGGATAGATTGAACGACCCTCAATCTTTTTCAGTTTTTTCAGTACTATATTGGATAGATCGCAAAAACCACTGCCAAACCGATTAATAAAATAGGTGTAGCTTTGAGTGCCGTCCGTGACAGATTCACCTTTGCCGATAGAGAAGGCAACGTACTCTTCACCTTTACTTGAGTGTGAAGATATCACCCCTGATTGGTCGCCTTGAATATAAGTCTGTAACCAGAACTGAATGTCACCTTTTTCAATCCCTGCCGCCAAAGCTTCTTCTTTCGCTAGACTGAAAGTTTCTGAAAGCTCTTTCCAGTTACAAACATAGCTCTTATGTACACCAGCAAGCTCTGACTCAACATGCCCTAAATGGTTTGAGCGAAGTATAAACTTACGACCGATTACTGGCATAATTCGACTGTCTAGGTTTAGCAGTTGTCCTTTGTTGTTTGGTCGAACGAAATCGATAGTATTGATGTACTTTGAACCTATCTTTTTCCTGTCATATGGCTGCTTATAGTAAAGCCTAATGAATAACTTGATGAGTGCGAGAGCGGCGCTAACGACAGCCATGGTAAGTACGACAAAACCAACATTATTTAATTGCATCAGTGGTGAAGAGATCTCTATGTTGAGTCCTAATGCCAGAATGAGCAAACTTCCTAAAATGCCTTTCTTTCCGTTTGCAAATAGATTGAAAGCAGCCAATAGCAAGACAATTTGGTCTTGGTTAAAGTAAAGTGTTCGGTATGCTTCAATTGGGAACAAGAAAAATCTATCTACGAACAGCATTAATACAATGACGGTCGCCATCAAGCCGCCCTTAAGAGCGTAGGGCTTAACTAGAAGCGTACAGGCGACAAGCAGCATCAATATAGTGATAAAGCCAGTGTATTGTGCTTCTAGGGGCTGTTTGGGCCAAAGTGACTCGTAGACTTCAAAGACTTTTAGTACGGGCTTTATCTGCTTGCTTTCTACTATATATTTGTCGTCATATAAAAAAGTGTTTGAGTAGTATTCACTTGATCCAGAGATGAATCCTTCAATTACATAACCATTCTCAGACAAGAAGCTGGCTAACTTATAAGAAAGAACGAAATCCAAAAGGTTTGGAGTTACGAATACGTAGTTCGCATCTTTCTTGAACTTTTGAAGCACCAACTCTTCTTTAAGAGTAAATCCCATTTCGAAATCAAAAAACTGTTGAATGTTCAGGCCCTGGTTAATCATGAAAACAGGGAGTTGTTCCATGCATGACCCGACGTTACACACAACATCGACATGCTCATTGACGTTAAGTTTCGAAATAAAAGAGAGAGGGTCGATAAGATTAAAGTGATTTCGAAAAGGTAAATCGATTTTATTGTCATCAATAGTCACGGTTTTCGACAAATAGATGCCATATTCTGATACGCTGATTTCTGTCTCTAATCGCTCAGAAAGTATTTTTCCGATATCGACAATCTTACTTCTACTATCGCCATAAAGTTCATTAGAAACGACAACAATGGGCTTGTTAGGATCAAGTTTAGATTTGAGCCTATTAAAGAAATCATCTGATTGAAGCAACAAATCTAAGAAGGTAATGTGGACGGCCCCAGCAACCGCACTTCGCATTGCTTGCTTAGGGTTGGAAACCACGACCAAATTGTATGGTTCCCACGCCTGTGCATTAAATGTTGCTAATGGAACGGGACTTTTAGGAATGACATCTACCTCAGTACTCACCATGCTTGCAGTAGATTGGATTTTTGCAATGATTTCATCAAAATCATAAGCAAGATGAGCAGTTGTTAAATGGTTGCCCAGTATATTTGAACCTCTATCTATGGCATTAAATGAGCGTCTTGTGTTGTAGATAACAACGCCATCATAGTCTTGATTTGCAATGTTAGGCCAATTGGTCACGTTCATTGATGGAACGTTGTAAGTCGATCCTTGTGTTATTTCGAGTATGAGAGGTCGTTCTAGTGTGCTTGTAAACTTCATCACCTGATCAAGAGAGTCGCCACTATAGAAGTTGGAGTACGAGTCTATGTGAGAGCGATCTTCTTTAATCCCGTTAAGCTTCATCATCATGTCAAATGAGTTTAATGACGCCATACTCAAAATGGCGACCAATAGAACAGCAATCGAGGCTAAGAGCTTGCGCTGCCCGATCTTTTTCACGCCTAAAAAGGCTAGTAGGAAAAGTGGAACAGCATTGAATGCACTTGCCGCAAAAAGCGGGAAAGCGAATGCAGGAACACTGAATGTTAGTAATGCGAGTAAAAGAGAAGTCTTCACTTTATTATTCTTATGCTGGTGATTATAGAAGTGCTGCGTTACACAGCACTAGCCATATCATTTTGTAGTTTCGATATGTCTTCTGAGGATAGGTAAAACACATTGCCTTGGATGAGCAGTCGTCCCTCACCGTCACTTGCCATTTTGAAAACCTTATCGAGATGGAAATCGGTTGTTGACTCGATAAACGTAAGGGCATCATTGTGCTCAATAAGGTCAGTGCTTCTAAGCTTGGCTTTATCGTTTAATCTCGCTCTTAGCTTGAGAAGGTTATCTTTATCTTCATTCCAATCAGAAGAGTAGAACGAGCATGATTCTTCGTTTTGTAGTAACTGAGAGTCGATGTAATCAGTTAGGTTTGAACGCGCCTTCTCTAAGAACTTAGATACTCGTTCCTGTTTATTAAGAATAAGAGCGGCTGTGATAGTTAGGGCCGTTGCCATAGAAAGACTAAACCCAGTATAGAGAACATAGTCCTTAAAACCTAAAAGTGACTCTGGGTTAATCAAGGAGAAAGTGGCAATATTTGTAGAAATTGAGCCTAAATACGCTAAAAATAGTGGCCTTTGACTGTTAATGTCGTGTAGGAAAACCATAACAATCGCTAAGCCTGATGAAGACATTGAAAGGATAAAAGCAACAGGATCTCCAATTGCTTCATTTCGAGCGATCATGAAGAAGCCATAGAGTAGCACTGTTAATGATAGCAAGGGCAACATGATCGTTGCACATGAGCCATTAACCATTGAATCATAGTTATCAAAAGATTCACGGATGTTTTTTCCAATATCTTTACGCATAGAAATCCCCTTTAAAACTATAATTATTATATTAAATAAAATACTACTGTCAAATGAAGTTCTCTTATTTTTCCAAAAAATGGTTAAATTCTTGATGTGCAGCGGCACCAGAGATATACTCTCTCTAAATTAATAAGGTATAATAAAAATGAAAAAGTCACTGATTGCCCTGGCTGGTGTATCAATTCTTGCTGGTTGTTCTTCTGAGCCTACAGCAAACCAATTTCTTGGTTGTGAGCCGATGGAGTCATTGCCAGTTGCAAAAGCTTATATTCATGAGCTGGAAGTTCAATATAAAGACCGTACTGTTTGGTCTTCAATGATTGTTTCTGAAATGGGTGAAATGGCAAGGGTCTCATCTACAACTACTCAGGATTACGTAGAGTCCGTCACTAATGGAGAACCTGATATTGCCTCCGTTGAATCAGGGCTTAAGCTTGGTATCGGCGTGGTTCAAAACGATAAAGGCGAGATGGTGACTCAATATGTCATTGATCATAGCGAGTTGGTGTCTTTACAAAAGATTGGTGATGTAGAGTCTCCAGAGACTCGTTTGAACACATCCGTTGGCACATTTACAGGCACAGAAGTTGCTCTTTCAAGCATATTTAAAGACCTAGAAAATGTTACTGCTAGGATAAAAACATGCCCAATCGTTGATGAGGTTGAAGAAAAACCACGACGTACATTTGGTTAAGAAAAAGCTCTGCAATTGCAGAGCTTTTTTATTAAATTAAATCATTGGTTTAGCTATTAGCTAAGTAGATTCGTTGCAGCGAACTCAGATAGTGATCGCTTTGTGTCAAAGCATGATTTCGGTTGAAACTCCGTGGAGTAATGCTGCTCAAGATAATTTGTTACTCGCAAGAAATCGGTTTGTTTGGCATGGTCTGTTGAGATTTCTAGCTTTGCATCGAGTTCTCGAAAAATAACTTCGGTCAACTTTCCTAGTAGAGCTTGCTCTTGAGCAGTGAGGTTGCTGCAAAGTCTTTGATGCACTCTAGCTTCAGATAAGATCTGAATGCTGTAGAGAGCTGGATCTCGATGAAAATCGACCTGTCTTGTTAGTTCGCTGGCATCAAAAGTTGTTCCATTGGAAAGCGCAATTTGTTTTTGTTCAGCAGTTGCGCAGCCACCAAGGAAAATCAGTGCGGTTAATATTAACTTTCTCATCGTTTCGTCAAAGTATATGGGGCGCAACAGGGCTGCGCCCAAAAAATTGTACTCAATGGTACATCAGGATCACTCGGAAAATAAGGCTTTTGTCTTGCTTAGTTCTTCGTTCATTGCATCGGCCATGGAAGGTGGTAGCTCTACGTGACAGTTTAAGTTTTTGTGAAATGAAAAATGCACACCCAGACACGAGATTGATTTTATTGATGAAATATCATCATCAGCTTCTTTGACCGCTATTTTGAGCGTTTCCCAGATCTCTCCCTGGTTGTAACCGTTCTCGTCGATGTACCAGCGATTCATCAACACCCAATTCCAAATGAATGACACAATATTTTGCAAGGCATCATGCGAAACTAGATTGTATTTGCCATTGTAGGAAAGTGCATTCTTGACGATGAATTTCTTTGTGAACATTTTTTTCTCATTACAAACATAATTGTTTGATAGAGACTGTAGGGAGTCGAATAGTGCTTCAAGAGAGAGAGTTCTTCGCTGGCTATACATGGAATCAAGCGTTGTGATTATGATCTCGCGCTCGAATGGCATAGGATTTTTTTTACAATCATCACGGAACTGCTTAGATTGCTTGTTTGACATGTGTGCGAACAATCCAAGACGGTTGAAAAGCATTACCCACAAATCACGATCTATGACTTTGGTGACAGTCTCTGAAATCTGTTTGTCACTCATCTGAACGACATTGCTCATTCGAGGCAATGAGCGACCTTTAGCATTTTCACCGATAGCTGAAGCTAAATTGATAAAAACAGTCGAGAAATCGTCGTAATAACCTGCGTTATGACTTGGTACAAATTGGTCGATGTCGTTAGAGATTTTCAGTGCTTCTTTTTGCAAAGCTATCGAATCAAGATACTTTGCGATCAATTGGCCGCGAAGCGCGACCAAGTGATCAATAAGTTTGTACTCGAAGATTTCTGTACTCATATTTAAACTGCTCTACCATTTTGGCGGTCTCTTACGACCATATCAAAGCTTAGACTATGAATGGCTGCATTTTTTTCATCTTCTGACATAGAAGAAATCATGCCCATCATGCCTGCTAGAGAATCACCCCACTGCGCAATCCATTTGAATCCTGTCGCTTCATCTGGTGTGTAGTTTTGTGCATTTGAGTCAAAAGTATAAGTTCGAACGAACAGTGATGTTTCTGTCGCCACATACTCAATTACGCCATCATCGGTATCTTCTGTGAAAAGAGCTTGGTCTTTACGTGCAAAGCGAAACTCATCCCCTTTGTACTTAATGATATGCCCATGTAAGAAAGCCATAAGAACTTGAGAATCTTTAAAGCTTAAAGATTGGAAGTTTGTGATGTCAGAGCTTTTGCCAATATTCATGATATTTCCCCATTGCAGTATCATTAAGTTATGCGATCACTATATTATAATTAATATAATAAATCAACCAAAAATGGGGAAACTATGTTTTCCCCATTCGAGTTATGCGTATTTTTTTTTGTAGTCTTCGATTGTGCAATCTTCCCAGAGAGCAAGCTCTAAAAGTTCGTGCATAGCTGTAAATTCAACTTTTGATACAGTCTCGAACAATTGAGGATAGTGGGCCTTAATAAATCGGGCAACACTGCCAAAACAGACATAGACATCGAGAAATACATCGTCATTATCAATTCCGCCTAAGTCTTCTAGTTGATCGTAGATGTGCTTTACTTGATTAAACGTTGACTCGTTTTCTCTTACAAGACACATTGCAGCTTCTTCATTTGAGTCTTCACTAACCAGTGATGCGATCATGTTCTTCGATGCAACGCTTTCGCTAAACTGAGTTTTAATGTAGCTCACAAGGGCATTAGCCAGATTAACATCGTAATGAGCGTAGCATTTGCCTGTGAGTTTATTGCTTAATATGAAGCTAGCCTGTACCTGACTGCCATTAAAGAGGTCATAACAAATACCAATCTGGTTTAGCCAGAATCGTAATGTTGGCTCAAACTCCATGTCATTCTTAACAAAGTCGGAGATTAATTTATTTCGCTCAGCTAGACGTAAGTTCTTTTGAGATAGCGTGATCTCATTAGTAGAGCCGTTAACAGAGTTCGTTAACGAGAGAGTGACTTCATTCGAAAGAATGTATTCAAGCTTAAGGCATTTAGAGCCTATCGATACCTGGAGAATATCTCCAGAAAGGTGCGATTTGATTGCTTCTTGTGTGCTTACTTGGTTGTTGAATTCTTGTTTATTTAGCATCTTACATCCCCTTTTAAACTTACAATTATTATAATTAATAAATATTAGTTGTCAATGATAAAAGTGAAGCTTGTTGCAAAAAAAATCGATAAATTGGCGATAATTCACAAAAAAATGCTATCTTTGACCCTCTTATTTGGTAAAAAATTGTTGAATATCGGAGTTTTATTTGGAACAATAGATATTGTTTTCAATGTGCATCAAATTTATTAAAAATAATGATGCGAACACCTGATAATAAAAATAAAAATAAAAGGTAGTAATATATGAAAAAAGCAGTACTTGCAGCAGCTCTAGGCTCAATCTTTATGGCTGGCACGGCGACAGCATCTGAAATTGAGCGTGATGCCTATTTTGGCGCTGAGTTGGGCGGTAACTTCCTATTGGGCGACCAAGTTGATGCTGATGGTGAAGAAGCGACGTTTGATTACTGGAACATGTTCAAAGTTGGCGCTGATGCGAGCTATGAAATGCAACCTGGCCTAACACTGTTGGTTGGTGGTGAAGTGCGTTATGCATTCGGTGGTGTTGATGATATCGGTGGCGACCCATATGTTGACGGCAATACTGATGTAGAGCGTCTAACCGTTGGTCTTGATAGTGCATTTGGTACAACAACTATGGGTGTTCAGTGTGGCATCATGGATTCATACATGAGCTTTGCTGATCTGTCAAAAGAGCATGGTCTAGATGCACAATTTGATGAACTGGCTTGTACTGATCAAATGCTACAGCACACGTTTGTAGGTGGAAACTTTGATGCAGGTGTTTCATACGACACTGACTCAGATGCATACGGTCTAGCGGGTTCTTACACATTCAATAATGTGCAGATCGGTGGTGCGTTTATGAATCTAGAAGATGAAGATTCAGGTCACGACATCGAATCTTACACACTAGGTACTGTGGCAGAATTTGGCAAAATCTCTGTAGCTGGTAAATACACTTTCCAAGAGATCGATGGTGAAGAAGAAACGGGTTATGCAGCATCTGCAAGCTACGCTCTGAATGAAAAGACATCGCTTTCTACTTCATACAACGTGCTTGATTTCAATGAAGCGCACGGTGATGAAGACGATCAGTGGGGTACTGTTGGTGCATCTTACGCATACACTAAGAATGTTGAGTTCGTAACTGAGTACAAGTTTGGCTCAAACGAAGACGACATGCTATTCCTACGTGCGAACGTAAACTACTAATCGAGAATAAAGAATCGATAGTTTAAAAGGAGGCCCACGGGCCTCCTTTTGTGTTTCTGCTCTTTACCAAAACAGACTTTTTTCTGGCTTAGGGTAGTGATCTTTTTCTTGTAGCTGTGCTTTGGTCAATTTTGTTAGCCCTAATTCTTTACGAATTTTATTTAGGCCCGTTGAGCTTAAGCCTAGCTCGATAACGAAATCACAGTGTTGGTAAGGTGTTTTCATTGATGCCACGGGATCAATTCTACTTAAGTTTGAATTTCCGACATATGGTTCAATACCTAAAAGCCCAATGTTGTACGGCATGTCACTTCTTTGAACGCTCATAAGTGTTTCTAAATCGAACGCATCTTTAATGTCGATTGTTAAGAAGAACTCAGCTTTAGCGCCAGTGATGGGACAAATGGACTGCTTTCGGCCATCTTTGTCTTTGACTTCATTGATCCTGATGACTTTGTCTGCTCTTGTAGGGCCAAATCCAGTGCTTGTGAAATTGCGCTGTATACTTGAGCGGTATTTAAAGTTATTTGAGCTAAATGAGCCACTTTCAGTGATGCCAATTTCATTGAGTGCTGCTTTTTGGAGACTAGTTAGCTCTGGTAACTTGTTTTCCATTGATGCCGCAAGGTTGAAGATATATTTAGAATCAATACACTTTTCACGAATGAAATCGATCATGCTGCTCTTGTTGCTTTCATATTCAGCATTGATAAGGGTTTTGAGTACTTGTGCCTTATTGGATCTGACTAAGTAACTCACATCAGCAATAGCTTCATCACGAGAGCCGATATAGTCATCGGGGATTGCGACGATGCGTACAGGCGTAGATAGCGTCGGTACGTCTATGTAGCTGTAGGATTGTTGACCATTTAAGGTTGTGCTTTCTTTTTCTGTCGATGCTTGAAGTAAGCTAAGCGAGTTAATAATTGGGTCAAAATGGTCTTCAAAAACTTGGTTTCGTCCACCAGAGTTACCAAGGCATTTACCCATAGGAATGGTGTTATTCATTGATAGCTCAGTGGTATGCGCTAGGGTATGCGTTGTCGCTGTCGTAGACCCGATTACAAGCTTGTTATCATTGAATCGGACTGGTAAGGACTCCGTATCATCAAACGTAATGCGAGAGCAGGTCAGCAACGGCTGTAGATCTTTGTCTTGATTCCATTCTTCTGTAATACGTTGAAGCAGTAACACGGTACTAAAGACTTTCAGTGGATTGATAGTCTTGATGGATCCAAATACGAATACATCAGTTTCAGGTGCGGTTTTGACAACAGACTTTGAATCACGGCCAGTTTCGAAAGCAGTGTAATGTTGACTCAATTCAAACAGTTCATAAGGGAGTATCTTAGCTCTAATGCTTCGTGTTTTATCGTTAAGAGTACGACGACCAGAGCCTGGTGTGTATCCTTGCATAGAGTCGGTATAGATAACGCTGTGCCCCTCATTCTTGGCAAGGAACATGAAGCGAGAATCAAACTTACTTTCCAATTTAAGAGCGATAATGGAAATCCCATTGGGAGCAAGATCGGCGGCTTCGTAAATATCTTCAATATTTCGGATGCCAATAATAACATCATTGATTGAAGTAGGAGCGGAGGCATTAGGATTACAAGACAAAGAGAGTGAGCGAAGATGGCCCATATAGGTGTTTGCATCAGAAGCGCACTCATAGGACTCTAGAGAAAGCTCATGCACTTCCTTAGGTGTCAAATCACGGCCAATCTGTTGCTCGATAGTCGAGCTGATAAATGCCTGCTGCTTATCTAGTGACTCAGCCAAGTCTCCTTTAAACATCGCTTCATTGAGGGCATTTAAATTCTGATTAAGGATGGCAAACTGATCAAATTTAGAATGTAGCTCACCAAGCGAAAACTTAATGCTCTTTAGCTTATCAGATACGTTATTTCTCATAAGGCCAAGAAACAGGACGCCAATAGGGTCAATGTCAAAACTGTCCTTAAGACGTTCCGCAAATTTTTGGTCATCAAAGCCTAGTCTTTCGTTCTTTTCTGGTTGGCTACCATCCAGATTAAGATCGACATTAAAGACATCTCGGTAACACTGATACAAAGTATCAATAGTAGATTTTTTCGCTGACATGATTCCTCCTTAATTTTTATTTATTATAACTAATATTAATTAAATGTCAAAAAGAAAAGCACCGTAGGTGCCTTTCACATCAATCAATCGCGTTTTTCAATCGCTTATTTTCATCTCTTTTAAGTTTGGTAAGTAGTTTGCGATGTTCTTCGCCAGACATCCCGCCATAGGTTAGTGATGATACTGGAGACATCTCAATAGCTTTGAATGCCTCTTTGATTTCATTGAACTCATGCCAAAAGAATGTCTTATTTTCTTTTGATTCGTACATCAAGCACCATCCATAGAGCTTGTACGCAGAAGTTGAAGTTCGGAAATTGTATTCAAGTGTATTCAGTAAATTTGAGAAACATTCGTAGAAATCCTCTGGTAAGGGATTCTTTGACTTGAATTTAACGGCATAATCTCCGTTATATAAATAGAATTCCAGCTCAATCACATCAATGGACACGTCACGATAGTTTTTCATCACTTTACGAGCATCAGCAATCAATGACTCTCTAGTTTCAGAGTAAGCAAAGCGAAAACCCTTATTATTTTCAGAATGATAAATAAGCTCTTTTAGGATTTTTTCTAGGTCAACGGTAAGTGGTATGGTAAGAAGTGGCTCTTGGTCTTTAAAGAGAACTTCAGGAGCCTCGCGGCAGGCTTCCCAATAGCAACTGCGGTCAGAATTTTTAGTTAATTCTCTAATTGTATTAGAGAGCGCCTTTTTTAAAGTAATGCTAGAGGGTGACTTTCTTTTTACTTCGGTAAACTCAATCTTGTGTGCATCATCAAGACTAACAAAGAATCGACCTGAAATTTCACCTTTATCTTTTGGGATCCTAAACGTTATGCTGTCGAAGCTTTCAGCTTGTTGACGAATGTAAATTCGGTCTACGACTAGTTCAGTTCCTCTTTTTAAAGAGACCTCATAAACATTATTTTCGATCTGCTTAGTTTTTGGATTTTTATCTAGGTATTTTTTTAGAAAATCACTATTGCGCCTTTCTTGTTTTACGCTTAGGGTAACATTTTTGCTTAGCTTTAGTGTATCGCCAAGTTTTGGAATTAATATCTTCAATGGGCTTCCTTGTTTTTTGTTATTATTTCTCATATATTATAGTAAAAATTATGAGGCAAAGCGATGGGTGATTCGAAAAGATCCTTTATTTTAACCGCAAAATTGGATACAAATCTTACAATTATTCCTGGTTATCCAGCAGGTGTCTGGGCAATGCAGGAATTTTTGATGGATGCAAAAGACATTGAGGATGATGAGCTAGGAGTGACTATTTTTCTGGATCGCAAAGCAACCGAGCTGAGAGATTCTTCAATGTCCTACGATATCTTTGATGGAACGCTCGATGATTACATGAGCAGTCATAATTGCGCAGAAAGACTTCCTAGTACAATATGGAGCAAGCGTGAAGAGATTGAGCCATTTCTTAAGACTAATATGGATGTGGTTGTTTCGACGATGGACAAGCAAGACTTTGCGGTTTATCTAGGAGAAGGGAAATATCAGTGTCTTAGAGGCAAGTTAACGGATGATGAGATTGAGTTCGTAATGGTTTTGCGAACAAAATCAGAGATGCTTGCTGAAATTGGCTGATGATAAGAAAGCTGAGGTTTTGCCTCAGCTTATTCAGGAATCAAAACAATGAAATTAGGCCCCAGATTGTGTTCGGGGCCTTTTCATTAACGAGATTTAAGCTCGTACAGTTCAGACTGAGCCGCCATTAGTTGTGCTTTTTTTCTCATCGCCTGTTTATAGGAGATTTCACCATCACAGTGTAGGTTTTCTGGGCTAAGGTGAGCTTCAATGTCTTCTAATAAAGAATCAATTTGACTGCCACTAAGCTGTGACTTGTCAGTTGGAAATGCTTCGCCTTCATTGGCGAAATAATTATTTCTTGTGATTAGTTGGTCTAAAGTCATTTGATGTATCCCCTTGTTAATTCTTATATGTATAATAACAGATAATTTGCAGAAGTCAATATTATAACTAATAAATACTTCAAGTGTGACACTAAACGCAGCAACCATCGTGACCTTCTTGTCGCTGCAAGCGAAAGGGATCTTCTAGCATGACTTATTGTACGGTAGAGATGCCAAATTTCTTTGTCGGTTACTCTAATATATCGCATTAGGCTAAGACCTTTTTGTAGGTACAGTATTCAGCTATTACCGTGACCTTTTAGAGCGCCACTAGCAGTGAATGATAAACGATATCGACAACAGCATCTCACACCTCAATATTTGGATGTGATCATTTTTCATCCCTGGGCCTCTTGGCGGTGGTGCCCTTGTCGTTCACTGAGTTACTGTTTTCACCCGCACACAAAGTCAGTAAGACAGAATGATAAACAGGCCAAGCATGGTTAAGCTGATTGATGGAAATGCCAAATAGGTGTTACTTGGTCTTCGAGAGGGTAGTTAAGCAGATGAAGGTAGTCAGGCTCCATCTGCATTTACATTTAGTCGATTGGCTCATAAATCTTCTCGAACCCGCCACTTGGCTGAGGTTCAAGGTGACTTTTGATGAAGTGACGTTTTTCAAGAACTTTCAGTAAATTAGACGCATGTGGTGTAGACACATCTAAGTGTTTTGATAGTGCAGAAGAGGACACTCTGCGTCGCTCCTGAACGTATTTGTAGGTGGCAAGATGTTGACCTTTGATTGTCATCTCATTGGCAACTTCAGGATACCTTCTAATCGCACTCCGCAGGGCATTAATCTCTTCAATTTCCATCTTTGCTCTAAACCTTATATATAATTCATTAATGTATTCAACCTCTGGGGAATGTAATATATAATATATAATATGTCAACCAAATGCGGTTTATTATTTCAAATTTAAAGTCGCTGGTGACTATGATAAAATGATGCATAACAGTCACATATGGATAATAATATGAAAGTTCGTGATGCAAAGTTCTTTGTTCAGCAGCTTATGCATGCTGAAAAATGGGATCAGCAATTTATTAATGAAAATTTCCAACCTTTAGTTGAGATTTCTCAAAAAAATCGCAATGACAAAGAAAGCTTATATCGAGTAGTAATGATTGAGTCAAAAGAAGGAAAGTTGAATTCCCATACAATAGCATCTTTGTCAAAAAGTCTTGAAGTTTGTATGAAAATCGAAGATCAGATGCCTTCAATACTTCTTGGTGAAAGTGAAACTCTCTCATTTGATGCGTTGTACATGAGGTTTGATGTACCAAGAGATAACGTTTTGTTAGATTGTGAAGCCTGTTTACCAGTACTCAAAGAAAAGCTTAAAAATGTACTGAGCCACACAATTGAAGGCAAATATGGTGAACGAATTCGCCTGGACAGGGCAATTGAATTGATTGAAGAGGCTGATGAGAAGGAGTTTATCTGTGATCTGACAAATTTGACGCCATCCTCATCGTTTAGATTGGGTCAAGGCGTCTCTGAAAGACTTGTGAGGGCCGCTGTAACAGAATCCATGAATAAAGTCATGGATCGATATGATTGCAGTATTTACGATGAGGCAGTGAGAAAGCGAGCGGTTAAATTTGTAAGAACCGTACCTGAATCATCAGAGTCAAAGGTACTGTTGGATTATATGACTTCGAACTTTAAGATGTCACCTTTAAGGTCGGGGTCTTCTTTGTCTTTAGCATGATCCAAAAGAGCACGAAGCACGACCTAAGTCGTGCTTCGTAACTTGCGTTCTTCGGCTTCGATTTCAGAATCAAGAGACTTAATGTACTCATCAAAACCAGCGAAGCCATCGTCACGGTGCTTTTCATAGTAAATTCGTCTGTACGCTTTTTTGTACTCAAGGGAATCGCGGTTGCCCACTTCCTTTTCGGCCTGCAAGCTGGCGCTAGCAATAGAGAGCGTATCAGGATGACAGTACCAGCCCATTATGACTTGGCCTTTTCTTTGATTTTTTCAATCGCGATATCTTTAGCTTCACCAAGAACAGCTTCTGCAATTCCATTTCCGCGAGAAGCAGTAGCAACAACAGCATCAACTTTAGAAGTGACCGAAAACTCAATCCAGAAGATCACAGCAGCAGCGATAAACATAGGGATAGACGCTAGTAGAAGCAGTGCTTGAGCAAAATAGGCAAAGCCAGTCATGAAGTCTAGGTAGTGAGCACCATAAAGGCCAATGGCTAGGCCAATTGCCATTAAGCCACGGTAAAACATTTTGTTGCGCAGAGCGAGAGCTTGTTCATGTTTTTGTTCAACAAGCGCATAAGCTTTTTTAAATAGGTTCATAAAATCCTCATTTTTTTGTTTAATGTTAGCTGTTAAAATGACCAGATGACAATACGAAAGAATGGATATTGACAGGTTAATTATATTGAATATAATATCGTCAACAAACAAGGTTCGATAAAAACATGACAAAACATCTTTTGGCCGCCTTATTGGTGGTGACTCCTATGGCTTCACTAGCTGAATCAGTGACGGAACTACAAAATTTAAATTTCATACTTATGTCAGAAGATAAGTCTTCGACGATTTTAACCATGAAATTTGATGGTGATGGGCAATTTTCAGCGGAGAGTATCTGTGGTGATTTCTATTCTGAGTATTCAGTGAACAATGATGGTAAGAAATCACAGGTAATGCTAAATGGCGATTTTACGGACAGTAGCAGTAGTTGCTATCAAAACAAGTTATCTAACTTATCGCTGGATAAGGTCAACACAAAATACGCGCTAGATAGCGTGTTTCAAAATGACCACTTTAGGATCCAAAAGGATGGTGGCGTGTTGATGATTGGAGAAGGTGGGGCGGTTATCCAGTTCAGTGAGTCAGAAGTTAGTGATGAAGAGATCTAATAAAGCCCGCATTTGCGGGCTTTATTGCAGTAGATTATTGCATTTCGAGACTAGAGGCGTCTTTAGTATTTGATGCTTCAAAGTCTTTTCGAGCTTCTTTCAGGAACTCAGGAAAATACTTGTGAGTGAATTTTAGCGTCGCATCGATTTGGTCTTTGATTGTTAGCAACGACAAGACCCCTAGTTTCCCCGTCTCAATCTTATCACCTTGCCATTTGGCTACGTGAAATGAAAGCTCTTCCCCTGTAGCTCGCTTTTCCTCAAAGCTTAAGGTCGCATCATTTAATTCAATGCCATCGCGAATAGCCGATTGGCCTTCAATTGGTGTGTAAGTTTCAATAAAGCTTCGGAAAAAGCCATCCCCATGGATTTCGTCATGAGTAAGAGGTTTAACCTGAGTATCTTGCTTCGTATGCATTTTAAGTGTTTCTTTGGCCCAGTCGCCATGTTCTTTAAGAAGCCACTTTACAGTGTCTTCAATTGCTTCCTGGGTTTTTAAAAGCTCAACAATGCCTTCTTTACCCCTTTCGCTCTTACCTTGAAATTTTGATAGCTTAAATGAGAATTCATCAGGTGTCGGAACCGTGCCTTTCAGGTATGTTTCGCGAGTAATGGTCGGTTCGTCATAGACTTTTACTTTTGGCGAGGTTAGATCGTTAAGACCAAAAACTTTCATTTTGTATTCCTTTTTTGATAACTGAAATATTTAAATAACTCAAATATTATATCATGACTCACACCTTGCTTTTTGATTATTATTAGTTATAATAAGTAAAAATTATGGAGGCGCTATGAGTATAGAAGATATTGTAAATCCAGTTTCAATTATTCGTTTAATGGGTGAACGGATTCTGGAAACAGGAGGTAATCCAAGAGAATTGACTTTGGATGAGTCTCAGGTCATCTCTTATCATGTTTCCCATGAGAAGTTGCTTGACGATGCTTTGAATCATGGTGCTATTAGTGCCACTCCAATGCTTGATGCTCTCAAGGTTCAAATATGGAAAACGGGACTCATGCCTTATGTGCTTCTGACATCAAACGAGCATAAGTATCGTGAGTTTAAAAGAAAGTTCTGCTCTAAGCTCATTATCGCCAAAGGTGAAGATATTAAAGAAGTAGATAGCGATCCGCTAACCGTTGCTAAATATAAGTCTATTGAGGCAGGTGAGGGCACAGTCGTAGAAGATACCGTTCTTATTGTCGATGGTAAGCCTGTGGTTGATATTCGGTACAAGCTCAATGAGATCGACCAGCTCAATGAAGAAACCCCATGTGTTTGGCAAACAACGTTGGCCGTAAATGACGGTGTATTCATCTCAATCTATCAGGGCCGAACCTTTGGTCATCTAGTTCCGAGCAGAAAAGGGGAAGAAGGCTTTGGATTTGATCCTTACTTTATACCCATTGATTGCAATGAAACATTGTCAGAGCTAGAGCGTGATGGCAAAAAAGACAACTATTCTGCTCGAATATTGGCCGTAAACTGTTTTAACGCAGACATACCGCTAGAGCGAACCTTGATCTCTTCCATTCCACCCTGGAATGGGCCATATCAGGGTTAGCTTTGCCAAGTTAGTGACACAATTGACCAAAAACCACGCAGGTGCGTTTCAGGTTAACTAAAATCACTTGCGCAGGTTTTATATGCTCAATATACTTCATTTGTCTTATGAAAGACCTAAATATTCAACTTTTGGAGAGAAGATGAATATTGTGTTTTGAGTACGCCTCCCTCTTGTTGCTCGAAGCATTCTCAATAGTATGTTGATGTTTTGTGTTGCGTCTAAATACAACAGTTGAGATGGGTTTAATTAAGTCTTTGATTGGAGAACGGAAACCATAAGGAATTTGGTTGCAGTTTGATTAGATTGTCAACGGATATACTGCCATTGGACTTATGGACTACTCGTATAAAAGCGATTAGGCGTTTAGGGCAGCGACTCAGGTCGCTGCCCTTTTTGCATTTGGGAAACGCAGGCGGTATTATTATTATTCCTTAAATAAGTGGAATAATAATAATGATATATCTGGATTGTGAAGCCTCTGGCCTGGAAGATGAAAGCTATCCAATAGAAATTGCCTGGTTATCTACGTCGGGGGAACAAGATTCATTTTTAATCAATCCCAATACCGCCAGCAGTTGGGATTTTTGGTCTCCAGAAGCCGAGGTTATTCATGGGATCCCTAGAGATGAATGTGTTCAAAGTGGAATCTCAATTTTTGATGCAGTACAGAGACTCAATAGTCAGCTAAGAGGTGAAGTCATATACTGTGACGCGCCTGCTTTTGATGGATTTTGGCTGGCTCGATTATTTGCTGCTGCACAAGTCGAGCCATTGTTTCAAATTGAGCATATAGCTCTTTACTTTTATGACAAACAGCTCGACATGAAAGCTTGGCATTCAGAGCGTTCTCAGATAAAGCTAGATCATAGAGCACTGTCTGATTGCAAAAGATCACTAGACGCTGGAAAAAATTTAAATTTTTGGTAGAAAGGGCTTGACTCTGGTTAATATAGGTAATAATATTAACCCCGTAAGCACAGACAGCCATGTGGCCTGGTTACTTCTACATCAAAGCATATTTAACTAGATTTACCGCCGCGCTTCCGTCTGATACTGCTTACCCAAATTCCCTTAGGCCCTGAGGAATCAGGGCCTTAAACAAAATTTGCGAGAAGAGGTTATTCCCCCCATTCGGCCTCTTCTCGCAACCAAATCCCCCAGAATATGCCCTGACATTGAAGTCGGGGCTTTTCTTTATAATGCGATTACAAACTTTTTTAAAAAATTTCTGTTTTTTTTGAAAAAATCATTGACATTTGAGATTGGAAAATTGTATATTCTAATCATACCGAGGCGGGTAGAGGTTCCCCCTTAATTACTTTGCTTGCTTCGGTGTCGAATTCCCCTAAAAAACCCAGCTTTCGAGCTGGGTTTTTTGCGTTTATGCCTATCTATACATCCCTATTTGCTTTATTATGCCATTTATTAAACCAGCAAAGGTTTAATTCAGCTTTTCTTCAGGTTTGCACTGGGTTGCTTATGGAAGACAGTTGGCGATCTTTGATAAGATTTAAAAAACAGTGTTTTTTATTTAATAATGGATAATAAGAATGCGAAAATTACTCTTAACTTCAGGGCTTTTGCCTCTGATGGGACTTTTGTTTTTTGGGGCCATGCTCGACATGGGGCTGAAAACAGTACTGCTTGAATTGATTGGTGATAGCTTAACGGGTTCCCAAAAATTTATAGCAACCCTCTGTGTATATGCAATGATGTTGCTTCCGTACATCTTATGTGTTGTTCCTTCATTGTCCTTACTGGAAAAGTTTGGTGCCAGAAAGGTTTTACAAGTCAATGCTCATCTTTCGCCAGCGTTACTAATATCGATTGGGTTGTTTGTTCTTCTTGATTTGTTGCTACCGTTCATATTTGCAAGTCTGCTTTATTTTGTTCATAGCGCAATATACCTTCCATCCAAACTGGTCTATTTAAAAGATTTGGTTGGCGAAAAGAGCCTCGCACAAGCAAATGCATGGGCGCAAGCATCTATTGCATTGGGAGCGGTACTCGGCATTTACTTAATGTCTTTATCTTTGGATACTCACCTTGGTGATGGAGCTGAATTCGCAGATACCTTTAAGCCTGTAATGTCTTTAGTTCTAACGGCTCTTGCTGGTCAATTTACAGTTGCGTTTTGGCTACCTAAAGCTATGGAGTTAGAAAAATCTAAACAGACATCAGGGCATCAAAGTTTCTTTGATAAAATGTCAGATACGGCGTCACATGAGATTATGGCAAGGTCGATTGTTGGTTTGGCGATTGTTATGGCGATTGGTATTGTCTTTCTAATTTCTGCTCGAACTGAGGAACCAATCTTTCAGGTCTCATACGTTGGTACGGTGATCCTGGCAGGGTTTGGGTTTGTAATTGGAGCGCTATTTGCGGGAAAAGTCTCGCGAGACTATATCGAACTTGGATTGGCTCCAGTTGGAGCGCTTGGAGTAACGTTTTCTATTGGCCTGATTGCATTTGCAGAATCTGTCTATTTGCATGCAATTTCAATCATTGGTATTGGCTTTTCAGCAGCTCTATTTACCGTGCCGCTAGCATCGCTTGTTTACTATCATGCGATCAATCGATCTTTAAACAACGCCATTCTTGCAATTAGCTATTCGGGTGCTGCTTTCATGGTTATTGCGACAGGTCTTTCTATGGCACTGCTGCAATTAGCTAGTGTTTCTTCATTGATGAGCTTGCTTTTTATCGGCTCATTTTGTGCAGCGGTTTATGTAATGGTTCTTATGCCTTACTCGTCGATGCGCATTCTAATTACGGCTGTTATGGGGCAAAGATACAGGCTCAAGGTGTTAGGCTTTGATAATATTCCAAGTGAAGGCGGTGTATTGATGCTTGGGAACCATGTCAGCTTTGTTGACTGGGCTATCTTACAGATGTCCACACCTCGAAAAATTCGATTCGTAATTGAACGCAGTTATTACAATCGCTGGTATCTAAAGCCAATTTTGGACATTGTTGGCGTTATTCCCGTATCATCAGGAAATAGCAAGCAAGCGTTGAGTGATATTGCTGCTGAAGTAAACGCAGGCTCAGTTGTCTGTATTTTTCCTGAGGGTGCTCTCTCTCGACATGGTCAACTGAATGAGTTTAAGAAAGGGTTTACTCGTGCAGCGAAAGAGATCACTGATGGTGTGATTGTTCCTTTCTACCTTCATGGGCTTTGGGGTTCTTCCTTATCACGCTCTTCAGATGGCTTTAAGAAAAAACGTAAAACTTTCTCGAAACGGAATATTGCCATTTCCTTTGGTAAGCCTCTCCCAATTGACACCCCTCGTGATGTCGTAAAGCAGCGTGTTTTTGATCTGTCCTTTGATGCATGGGATGTTCACAGTAAAGCAATGGGTACTGTTGGCAGTAACTTTATTCGAAGCTGTAAGATGCATGGCAATGAGATTGCTATTACTGACCCAGTAGCAGGCGATCTAAGCTACATGAAAATGCTTGTATCATCGTCCTTGATGGCTCACACCATCAAGAAAGAAAATCGAGGTTCTGCTAACGTTGGTATCATGTTGCCTGCATCTGCTGGAGTGTCCATTGCGAACATGGGTGGTTTCCTTGCACGTAAAACAGTTGTAAATCTGAACTTTACCGCCTCTCCGTCAGCATTTACTTCCGCGATAGAACAATCAGAAATCACAACAGTGTATACGTCGAAGCGTTTCATTGAGAAGTTAAAGAAAAAAGGAATCGAGCATGATTTCTCTGGGGCTAATGTTCGATTCCTTGAAGATATCATTAAGGGATTCAAGCAGAACAAAGCGCGTTCTTTAATGACGATGGCACTTGCATACACTCTCCCAGCTAAGGTGATTGAATGGTTGATGCTCCACAATGTAAAGCGCACCGACGTTGCGGCGATTTTGTTTAGCTCTGGCTCAGAGGGTGCCCCTAAGGGCGTGTGTCTGACCCATCAGAACTTCATGAGTAACATCTATCAAATTTCTGATTTGTTAAATTCGAAAGACGATGAAGTTATGTTAGCGTCATTGCCGCCATTTCACGCATTTGGTTTAACATCGACAACCATTGCTCCACTCATTGATGGCATGAGGACGATTTGTTGTCCCGACCCAACTGATGCTGTTGCAGTAGGTAAATTGGTATCAAAGTACAATGCAACAATCTTGTTTGGCACCTCAACGTTCTTGCGTCTCTATGCTCGTAATAAAAAAGTGCATCCTTTAATGTTTGAATCGCTTCGTCATGTGATCACAGGTGCTGAAAAACTAAGTCCTGAAGTGCGTGAAGCATTCGAAACGAAGTTTAAAAAACAGATCTTTGAAGGATATGGCTGTACGGAAACAACACCAGTAGCCTGCATTAATGTTCCAGACCACATCGACAAGAGTTACTGGACTGTCCATGTGGGCCAAAAGAAAGGTACGGTCGGAATGGCAGTCCCTGGCACGACGATTCGCGTAGTTAATCCTGAAACGATGGAAGAGCTTTCCTCGAATGAAGATGGCTTGATTCTAATTGGTGGTCATCAAATCATGGCAGGTTATCTAAATCAGCCAGAGAAAACAGCAGAAGCGATTGTGGAGTTGGATGGTATCAGGTTCTATAAGACGGGCGATAAAGGGCACCTTGATGAAGATGGCTTCTTGACCATCGTTGACCGATACAGTCGTTTTGCAAAGCTTGGTGGTGAGATGGTTTCCTTGGGCGCGGTAGAGCTTGAAGTTAAAGCATTGCTTCATCAAACCTTTGGTGAAAACGAAGATATGCAGGTCGTCGCTACCGCTGTGCCTGACGATGCAAAAGGAGAAGTGGTTGTCCTTCTCGCGAAGATACCTGAAGATCTGGATTTGAAAAAACTGATCGCCAGCTCATCAATCCAGCCACTGATGCAACCCAAGAAGGTGATTCGAGTAGAAGATGTTCCGTTGCTTGGCTCTGGTAAAGTTGACTTAAGCTTGGCGAAAAAAATTGCAATTCAAAGTTAAACTTAATGGCCCTTACAAGGGCCATTTAAGTTGATATTATAAATAAAAAATAAAATGCAATAAATTCTCTTGCCTTTTATTATAACTTATATTATCTTTGTGTCTGTGAGGTGTGCAGTGTCGGAATTGCACATCTTTGTCATTTTTTTGATTTCCTTATAGTAGCATGGCTACCTTTCTGGTAGCCCCCACTTCTCAATAATAATAAGGTTTCCCATGTCTCAAAAACTACTCGTCGAAAACGGCTTCATTTCGACATCTTCGCTTGCGTGCGGTGTAGAAAAGTCATCTAACATTCAGTTAGTATCAACTCTTTTAGGCAACTTCGCATATTATGGTTTTGTACCAAGTAAAGAAATCGTAGAGCAGTTAAATTTTGCTGTTGAGGCCGATATGGCTACCTTTTGGGAGCAAGTGGAGCCTGTGCTAAAACACCTTACTGGTGATGATCGTGATATTGCGGGTAGTATTGTTTACAAGAATTTCCCTCAAGAAGTGCTGGCAATGGATGATGCGACTCAATTGTATCATCAAGTACTGATTTACCTGGGTATCCCTAGCGATCTGTTAACAGAAGAAAAAGTTGAGCGAGAAGCGTTGTCAGAAGATGTTAAGCTTAAGGTTCTTCATGCTGCGCAAAATGACACCCTAGAAAAAATCCAGAAAGGATTGATGGGGCAAGGTACACGTTGGACAGATATGCAGAAGGCCCACGCTTTGGCATTGTTCAAAATGTTCGGTGGTGATATCTCTGAAGTTCCATTTAAGCAAAATGCTATCGATCTTGCTAAGGAGCTATATGCCCAAGATAAAGATGCTATTTCATTTGGATCATCAACAGATGTATTGCGCTTTGCTGCGGCATTGGCAGATCAGGATGCGTCACTGCGCACTAAGGTTAGGTTCCCGAAGTATTCAAACCAAGAGCGAAAGTTCTTTGTTCGTCTACTTGAAGGCTGTTCTAATCTAGAAGCTGATTTTGCTATGCGCTCTGAAATCTGGAAACGATTCATGTTTCAGATCCGCCCTAGCTCATACAAAAAGTTCAAGCGTGTAAATGCCGCGCTGGACTCGCTTTACAACAATAAGCACAAGACATTTGATGCTCAATTGTTGGCTTTGACAACAGAGTCTGATGCAGAAGCGCTTAACCTGCTGGAGAAGCGACCTGGTGAGTTCATGCGTCGATTACATGCAATGTATAAGGTTTATGGACTAGAAGCATTTACCTCTTTTGCGAAAGTGCTACCAGAGCTGTCTCTGTTGAAACTGCTATCGATTAGCAAATATCTAGAGACCATCAATACTCGTAATCAGATGCTAATTAGGCCAAGTGCAAGCTGGGCCAAGGCAATTGCTGATGAAAACAAAAAGGCATTTATCTGCAATGATGATCTAAGCATTATTCAGATTCGAATTGGTGAAGAAATTGCGAAGCGCCTGCAAAGCAAATACCCGAACGGTATTGTGGTTGGTGAAGGTATGGATGACATCTTTATTCCTACAAACGATCTAGAGTTGGCTCCCTATGGCCGAGGCACTAGATTTCCGATGCCTAAGAATGCAAGTTTCATTCGCACATGCTCTTTTTGGAAAGCTTCTAATCATTCGCGAAACATTTGGTTTGATAACGGCATGAACATGTTTGACGCTAAATTTAAAGCGGTTGGTGTTTGTGCGTGGAACAATCAGCGCGGATTGAATAAGGCTGTCATTATGTCGGGTGATCCTACTTCGACAAATTCTGCAAATGGTAATGCAGGCCAACTCATTGATATTGATATTGAGGCTGCGATTGCAAATGGTGCTCGTTATGCTCTCTGGAGTGTCCTTTGCTTTAGTAATGTTAAGTTTAGCGAAGCTGAAGGAGTCTTTGCCTCTGTTCAGTTGGGAGAAGATTCGATCAAAGGCGAAGTATTTGAGCCAAGCCGTGCGCATTTTTCATTCCCAATACAAGGCGATAACTTAACTCGTTATCCAGTGCTTTTTGATTTGGTTAGACGTGAAATGGTCTTTCTAGACTTGCCATTACGTTCGTCTACTCAGTCTGCATGCAACAACGAAACTGTTCTAGAATCATTGATGCCAGCGGTTATTGAGCATGTGTATGCTCAACCAACATTAAAAGATTTGTTCAAGTTTGCTCCAGATGGCTTGATGGTGAATCAAGCTAACGTATCGACAGACACTGATGATGAAAATCATCAAGAACTGCCAGCTTATTTCTTGAGAACAGATGAAAATGTAGAGATCCCAAGCAATGCAAAAGCATTCGTGTTTGAGAATCGCAATGAAGAAAATAAGTTCGAAAAGCTAACGCTTCAAGACATTTTAGCCTAGAATACATTATTTTAAGTAAAATAATGACAACCCGCACTTTATGTGCGGGTTGTTTTTTATATAATATTGGTTATAAATTAATTGGATAAGTTGCACAAACGACTGTATCATTCGTGCTAACAAAGGGGATTTTCTATGATGAAACGTATTATTCCACTCATTGCTCTAATAGGTTCAATGAATGTCTATGCTCAAAACACGAATGATGACTACACCACTGGTGCCATTGACTCTTATGCTCGTTTGATTGCTCAGATGGAGCGCTACAAGTACCAAGAAAATCGTAGCCAAGTACCTGATAGTAGAGACATGTCTACTCAAGAGTTTATGTCACAGTCGGGTGTCAACCTTGAGCGCATGCTCGATTCTGTTATTGCAGAAAGTGAGCGCTCTCAAAGAGAACTGTATAACCATATTGAAGAGGTTAAGAAAATCTTTGCCCCTCAAGAAGCTCGTGAAAAGACGCAGGAGCGCGGTAGCCTTTACTAAGCACTTAGTCTGCGTAACTGCTCTCCAAGCGCTTTCTCTGCGTCTGATCGCGTTCCAGAGTGCTCTATAGGTGCAATAGCATGGCTAACAGTCATTTCAGTGCGTGTTGGATTATCAAAATCTTCCTCACGTTGGCTGTTGGCCCTGATTATCTCAATTTGAATAAGCTTCTTCTCTACAGGTGAGAAATGTTCACACTCTTCGATGTCACGAAATGATCTCTGGTACATCTTTTTTAAAGTCTCGTCCGATTTCGCTCGTCTAAACTTCGTGTAATACGTTGATTTATCGTAACCTTCAGGGATCTGAGGTAGTGATGGCAGTATTTTCACAGTTTTATCCATTATTGGTTAACAAAATTTGGTGAAGATGATATGCCTTATTTAGTCACTTTTCAAACAATTGATGTCAGTTAATCGACGAATGCACTTTAATTGTGATCAACGAAAAGTGAGCAACGGTGTTGCTCACTTATGTTAATTGGCGTGTTTTTAGCAGGATTGGTGATGGATTGTCGATCACTTGCCTTGGCCCGACAATCTTATTTGCTGGTGGCCTTGCTGATGAACGAGTCTTTTTGCTACTGAACAGAAGCTTCTTTTTCAAAAATAAATGACTGAATCATATCTTTTAGAATGTCATCGTCCTGGTTTCTTAGCAAAAACTGAATTGTTCTTACATGGCTTTGAACCGACTCAATAACTTCTCGTCGGTCGTAAGCTGTAGCACTAATCATTTTCTTGAATTGACTCAAGCTGACGCCAAAGAAGTCGGCCCAAAAATGCTGACTCAAATCTCTGCCTTTGAGAGTTAACTTATGCTCTGTGGCAATAGCCATAAGTTCTGATAACGTCATCAGTAACATTGCATTAGGAGACAGTGCCTCATCAGGATCTTGAAAACACACAAAGGATGAAGCTAAAGAGACCCCTTTTCTAAGGGGAAGGTAATCGTCACCATGAAGCTTGGATGCGCATAGGATGGTGCGAGGGTAGGCCCTTGCGATTTCTTGCGCATATGTGTTGCCAGTCACGCTCCAGTACTTTGTCATTTCACCAGTAGAGATGCCTAAGATCTCTGCCGCTTCTTTCTTACTTTTAGCGGCGATAATTGTCGCTACTTGGCTTTTACCACGGGCAGCAATATCACCACCGTATACTTTTAATTTAGACATTAAATGCTCCAAAGTTTAGGTGACAGTCACAAGACTGCCACCTTAACAATCAGTAAACGATATAGCGCTTACCCATGTTGTCAGTTCTGAAGTTTAGATGGTAAGTGTAAAACTCAAATTCGAACTCAAAACTCTTGTCGCTATTCGGGTTTTCTCCGTCATGGATAAGCCCCAAATCAAGGAGTCGATCTAAGTCATCATCGTCGTTAATCTGGTTGGCGACTGCTTTGGTGAGTTCCGAGATATCATCGACAACGACACCTGTTGTGCTTTTTCCGTGCATGTGGCGACCACAATATTCATCACGAATACTACCGAGGCCCAGCTCCCATGCTATATATTCAGCAACTTCTAATTTCATAGTGATTCCCCCTTTGTGAATTGTTATACATATAATATAGCTACAGGGTAGCTATGTCAATAATATATTAAATAATATAAACCTCGTCTTTTTCAAGCTTGCTTGGGAACTCCTTTGTGTTTTGTGTTATTATATATAAAAAATAATATGGCATGATATGTTCGGAAAGTACTACGAAGAGAATCTTAGAGCGGTCTCTTCAGCAAAACCATCGTTATGGATTAATTCTCAAAGTGATATCACTGGCGATCTTAATCAACTGGAATGCTACTTATATATCGATATCGAAGACAATGAATACGCGACAGATTATTTTCTTCTGGCCCATGCGTCTGCTCAAGCAAGTGGGTATAGCGTAAATGGCCTCCCAATTTGGCATATCTCTGGGATATCTGGTGCCATAAAGGGCTTCGGTGAAGTGATCTATTCAAGTTTAATGATTGAGCTGGGTAAGCAAGGCGCTGTATTGGTGTCTGATCGGCAGGCCATTACTGCTGACGCAGAAAAAATTCATTTGAAGCTACAAGCTTCAGATAACGTGCAAAACAATTATCTAACCGCAACACATCCTTTGCATACAAATCTGGAAACGGAATTAGATAGAAATCCTGATTACCCAATCTCTCATATTAATACGGCGTATAAGCTGAATCCTTCTAAGAAGGTGCTTTCAATGCATGACGTCATGATGAAATCTCATGATTCGAGAAATCTTGATGAAAAGAAATTGGCGTATTTAAAAGAAGAGGGCCAGTACCTGGCAGAGTGGATTATCATGAACTGTGATGAGACAGATACTTATCTAAGTAACGGTTTTAAAGATCTGCTTCCAGCAAAGGCAGTTGATTGTGCATTGTCGATATGAAAAACGCCGCTATCAGCGGCGTTCTTATTAGGCTTTGAGCAACTTCATTGTGAAAAATGACAGAAGGTTGCGTGTTATGCCACCTTTGCTTTCCGATTTCGAAACAGAAGGTAGCTTTGCAGTTTTTTTAGGCTTTGATTCTGAGATCCCGATACTAGACAATTCTTGCTCAAGTTGCTTGCCGTGCTTGTTAATTCGTTCAACCATTTTCATTAAAACAAACTTTTTTGCTTCTGTTTGTAATGAAATATTATCAGCGTAATTTTCAGTTAATCTACGATTGAAAACCATCACATTCGGTGTTTGTTTAACTCTTAAATGACGTTGAATGTTGCCACTAAGACCACTTTCTATTTGTGATATAATTTCTTGATGAACAACGTCTAAATGACGGTAATCTACTCGCACAAGCATTTCAGTGTAGTCTTGTCGGTTGAAATCTTTCATGATGCGAAAAACAAACTTCATCTTAGTTTGGCGAAGAATGGAGATGGCACCAGATTGTTGAAATAGATTGAGCTTTCTTATCAGTTGTTCTTCATATTCAATAACGTTCGACATTTTGCCCCCCTTTGAAAGCTATTATAACAAATATAATATCTACTGCAAACCAAAATTCACCAATATTGAGTAACTTACGGTTCTGGTCGATTGTTAAGAAATATGCTATATTATAGTTAATAAATAAGTTGAGGTGGATTTTGAAAATCAGTATTTTGCAACGTGGCGGCAATAAAGATAATCATCCAATTTTAGAGAGTGCAACAAGGTACTTTGCGAAACAATTGATGTCAACTAGGATGAATAATACTTTATCCATTCGAATTGAAATGAGAACAAGCAAGCTTGGAAAAGATGCCCTTGGTTCGTGTTCAACAGCATCTATTGGTAGCAAATCCAATAAAGAGTTTACGATCATGGTGCAGCGAGATAGTGAGATAAATGAACAGCTCGTTATTCTGGCTCATGAAATGGTTCATGTTCAACAAAAAGCCATGAATACCCTCCAATATCGCTTATGGAAGTCAGATAAAAAATACCATACAAGATGGAATGGCAAAGATGCGGGTTTGTTTGACGAAATCCCATATGCCGAGAGGCCATGGGAGATTGAAGCTTTTGCCCAAGAGTCAGTTCTTAAGAAAGCGTTTGTGAATCACTTTAAAGGCAACCTCGACAGGGAAAAGCAGAGACTGAGTGAGTTTAAGTCGATTCAGAAGCAATTGATGAATAAGAGAAAAGAAGGAGTCAGCCTTGAGCTAAGTGCTTAAGGTTTTGTTTTATAGTGAAAATGACTATAATGTGCTCAGACTTCCTAATCAGTAATTTGTAAATGCTTCCAGAACAAGATATTGCCACAAGAACCATTCTTTTACATGCCATGCTTCATCTCTACTCTGAGATGAGTAAGACGAAAAAGTTCTACCCAGTTCCTGCACGCAACAAAGTTCTATTGGATTTCCTCAAGTCTAATGAGAAGAAGTATAAGCCGAGCAAAAAGGTCTTTAAATTTGTCCTCACAAAAGGAAAGAACAAGTCTAAGAGCCTGGAAGAAGTCATTGAGTATCAGATTGAGGTCATCAACAAGCTCGAACTTGAGCTATCGAATACTACCGACATTCATAGCTTATATGAGCTATTGGATTGGTTATCCAGAGAACATCAGATAGATAATCAGTTCTTTAAAGATGGTGATAAGACCGTACCTGATGTTTTGTATGTGATTGACCAGCACTTAAGACTTGGGTTCACAAAGGCTGGGGTTCAAACCGATGCTATTAGTCTGCTCTATCAAGGCGATCTATACGAAGAAATGGAAGGTCTTGTTGCTGTTAATGGTAAGTTTGACTTCATGCATGTCGAAACAAACCATAAGACCAAAGGAACACATTTCACGCTTATGGCAAAGAGCGGCGTGTAAACTAGTCACCGCCGCCTTCAAGTCAATGTTGGTTAAGCTGCGCTCTCTACGATATCAGTGCATTTGTTAATGGTGATGAGTGATGTGGCCCACATGGTGCCAGACTCTTTAAATTCACCACCATCAATCAACTCGTAAGTGCCACCTATTGATTCGAGCCAGCTTTTGAACTCCTTCTGAAGTTTTGTTGAAGGTGTTAGCCAAGCGCGAGATGCGTAACTGACAAGTCGGCCACCACTCTTAAGATGTTCATTGAACATCCACATGATATGTTTGATGTCCTGATCATCACAAAATGGTGGATTGGCACCAATTTTATCAACCTTGCCACCTGTCATCGCTGAGTCGATAGCCAAGAAATCGCCCTCAATGGGCTTGTAACCCATTTCTTTTAATGCAATTACATTGTTAGGCATAAGCTCTACTACAACACCGCTGGAAGAGACTGTGCGCATTTTGTTGGCAATTTTGGCGCGGCCAGCACTTGGCTCCATCCATGATTCATTGCTTTTAAGCTCAAGCTTTTCCATGAGACGATCACTTAGAGCATCCGTCGTCTCAAAAAATTGGTATTTCTTCTTATCATTGACGATCTCACCATTAATCAATCGAGCAAGAATTTCGTCAGTCGGTACATCAAAGTCGAAGTGACCCCTGACATTATACGTGCCACCAGCTAGATCAAGGCGCTTCTTGATTTCTGAGTACCCCTTTAACTCTGTCTTAGGCAATAGAATTTTTGTTCCGTCTGACTTTAATAGGGCAATCTCTTTGCTAATAACTTCAGCAGAGACTACTGGTTTTGATGGCTTCTTGTTTTCAACTTCAGCTTCAGCTACTGAAACACTTCCTATCTCTACAATGTATTTCGACTGCTTTTCTAAGAAAGCATTTAGCTTTAGAGCGTTCATCGTTCGTGTAAAAAGCCTAGTGCCTGTATCTTTGTGCAAGACTTTAAGTTCAGCCAAATGGCTGCCTACAGGGTTTTTCAATTCAATACTTACTGAGCCTGGGTAAATTGAGTAGACGCAGCGCTCTTCCAGCCTTTCCCAGAACTTCTCAGTCATCTCAAAATGGAGCATGCCATTAACAGACACATCAAGTCGCTTATAGTTGATCTCAAGCGTGTAACCTTCTTTCCCTTCAGTTGGAAGAAAGCACTCTTTGATATATTGCTTAATGTCATTCGAAATCATTGAATCTACCCCCTTTATTTAAGTGTGATAATAATAGCTACGACGTAGCTACTTGTCAATAATATAAATTATAATATACATGATTATTTTTGAGTTCTTCACCATTTGCTAGGTAAGAGCTGTTATAATGTCAGCCCCCTTGCGGGGAAGACACCGATTGTTCCTTTCGAGTCCATTTCTCGGAAATAATAATTAAAAAAATAAAGAGGAAAAATGAAGGTAAAAGCAAACAAAAAACATTTGGAAATTGAACAGTTCTTGTCTTCGCAGTCATCAAGAGCAACAAAGGTAAGTCTCGAACTTCCTAAAAACATAGATATAGAGAAAAAGATGGTGCTTGATGATTATCATGGTCAGCACTTGTCACACAGCTTCAGCTTTCATAAAAGCGACAATTCCAATTTGGCGCTTTTGTATATCAAGCACCTAAAGAAAAAAGACATTCAGCACGAGCGTTTCAATGTCGCTATCAACCTTTTCGGCCATCAACTTAATCGAAATATCAAAGATGTTCTTATCGATGTCTTGAGTATGGATGAAGAGATAAGACTGGCTTCAGGCTTGAAAGCAGTTTCAAAGATTGAAGAAGTACTCAAGAACTTCCGCGACTTAAGTTTTGAAGATGAAAAGAGGGTGGAGCAATATAAAAACATCGATGCGCTCATATCTCATGAATTTGAACAAATGCTCCTTGAGCTTCATACGCGAATGGATCATTCAGATGCGTCTATGGAGCTGAGAAAACATTTAGAAGAATTATGCCTTGCGGAGCTTGAGTACAGGCGTCTCGCGGAAATCGGCGTATTTACCTCTGCTGAAGATGTTGAGCAGGACAATAAGAGATTATCTAAGCAGATTAACAAGGTTGAACTTCGAAAGAGGCTGGTGGCTTTACCATCAACGATATCCAAGAAGCCGATTTCCGAGCCTTTGGCCCCAAAGCGAATCGCTATAGGTACTTCCACATTTATGATCATGCTCATTTTCTCGTTCTTCGTAGTGAAAGCGCGTAATTTGGGCATTGATACCACAATGACTTTTGTTTTCATTCTAGCTGGAATGTACATTTTTCGTGATTTATTTCGTGAAGAGCTAAGGGGGAAGATTCTAAGTTCGCTCTCAAAGGAGCAGCCTGATGAGCACTACGGGTTGACCGCCTTAACTAAGAATGAATGGCTAGGAACACAAAGGCTATGGTATTACTCAGAGACCTTTAAGAAAAACAAACATCTAGGCTATAGCGACTACAATAGGCTGGTATGCAGGGAAAAGATCACAACGTCTAAATTTGATTATTGGAACTACAAGCAGATTAAGACTGTAAAGCAACTTAACCTGGCTCCGATATTGGAAGCGATTAAAGATAAGCGCAAGGTCGTTTATGCTTTAGAAAACGGTGTTGTAAAGCATGCTGAAGTGCGTAAGCAATATCTCATAAAATTGAAGATAGAAGAGCAAAAGATGAATGAAAGTCGTGTAAGGCTTACACATCATGAGTATAAGATACTGATTGATAGTGAGGGTATTATTAAAATCAATAAGCCGTTAGTGACTTGATTATTGCAATTTATTTGTTATAATAAAAGTGATTCTGAGCGGTTGCAATGGATGTTTTTATTAATAGCCATGCAAAAAACATCGGCTCAATTATTAGTCATTAATTAAGCATTTAGGTAAGTTCACACATGTCTAAGAAAAGTGTTAAGGTGAAGGCACAACACAAATCAGCAAAGAAACAGAGCATGGTTAAGCGTTCTTTGCTTCAAAATCTCAATAAAGGCCAGTTGCTGGCGCAATAGTCGAGAGTTCAGTTAAGGGGGAGCAATGGGTATTCAAGGCGTAAGTTCGGAAATTATTGATAGAATGCGAGCCAATCAGCCAATAGTTAAGGATGCGGTTACTTTACTGATTGTGGAGCAATCAAGTTCAGATGATGATGCCGTTTCGGATGTGAATGTCGAATCATGGTATCAAAAGGTAATCTCTGAGTACCGTAAGAATCCAGAGCATCCACATAGAGTGTCGGTTTCTACTTGTACTATGTTCAATCGACTTCGAGTTGGTGTTAAGCATGGTGAAATCAAAGATATCGTGCTGTCAATTGATGGTGAGAAGTACGGCTGTGTTTTGCCAAATGGCAAATTTGTAACCAACGAGATCCCTAAAGAAACTAAGGTCTTTCAAGAAAGTGAAGACATTATGTTCAAGCTACTATAAGGCTAATCTGATGGAAATGTTTTATGTTTATTTTCCGATAAAATCTGAAATGGATGGCTTGGATGCCATTGATTATATTGAGAAAGAACTTGGTGCCAAGGTTGTAGAGAATGACCGAATGCCGTCAGGAAACTACCATAACTTTAAGACAAAGTTTCTTAAGAAATCTCCATGGCTGAACCTTCTTCTGAATGTTGATTTTGCTTCTGATCCAAGAAAGTTTATCCGTTTCCGTCTTGATGGTTGTCATAAGGAACTCATTGAGTTGTTGAGCAAGAAGGCCATCGAAGATCATGGCTTTTATGGCATGTCTTCTAAAGAATTTAAGGACTCAAGTGGCAACACAGTCTTTAACGTCAAAGATGGGAAAAACCACATAGCTTTAAGTGGTGGTGAGGTTTGCTCTCGTCTTGCGGCTGTTTCTAGCGAACTCGGTGAGAGCATGACAAACGATGAGTACATCGAGCATTTTGAACTTCACTTTGGCGTGGTGCTTGAGTATTTAGGTAACAATCAGTACAAGATGCCAATCCCTTTCCAAAAGACTGCATAATGAAAGCATTCGATAGTCAGTAGTTAGAAAAGATAAAAGGCCCTATTGGGCCTTTTTATTTTATGCGCATTTGCGTTCAGGAATAATTTCGACAAGCAGATCGAGAAGGTGGGAGCTTTTGTAAATTGATTCATCCAGAATCTTCGTTGAAATTGCTTTGTTTGCTATTTCAACTGACATGAGAATGTCGTTAGTTGTTTTAAGGACAAGCTCTGAACCTTTAGCAATCGCTACCTGGTTAGCATCACACATAATCTCTGCTTTATCCACGAACTCGGATAAGACACTAAAGATGGTATAAGGCTTACCTTTAAATTGTGACTTTAGGTTTAAGTTAACGTTAGGCTCGATCTTTATCATTGTTATTCCTTACTTTTTTTCACCGATTTCACCCACTGTGAAACCTCGGCTTCTTCAAGGCTAGTCCCGAAGCCACAATCAATAGATTGGGCAGACTTTTTATTGATGTGGTTAAAAATCACATCCAATGAGGCACTGGCCTGACTTGCGCTTTCGTTGTCTTGCATGAAATAAACAATCTCATCGAGAGCATCATCGCACGTCCAATTTGCATTTCGCAAATCTGACAGTTTTCCAAATAACGTGATGTCTTTTAGTGACTGTTCAAAATATGGAGTAACGTCAATTGTAGTAGACTCTACATGGTCGTCAGTCCACACTTTCATGAAAATTCGCGGCCCAGAGAGAGTGCTGCGAGCTTCACTTACTGAGATTCCAAAGAATGCGCTAAACAGCTCATCGATGTTGTTTGATTTTTCTAGGTTTGACAACAGTGAATCCAGTTCACCGATAGTATTGATGTTTTTTGAAATCATAAATTCCCCCTTGTTAGATATGATAAATTATACTTAATAAAAAGCATTGGTCAATATTATAATAATAAAAACGGGCAGTTAAGCCCGTTTGTAAAGAAGTCAATGTCTACAGAAAGTCAATTTATGGCAATAGCTCATACTGAGTTTGGGTAATGGTGAAAATTTTTGTGTGACCAGAGAATTTACAGCGTCTTTTCACCAATTCTAAGTCGCCACTGGATACCCAAGTGCGAGTAAAGTTGTCAATACCAATGTAATAGTCAGTTGTATTTCCTTCACTGAACCAATTTTTCACGTTGCCGTATTCATCATTGATCAGTTTAGCCACTTTCTTCGAGTGCTCAATCGATACGGAGTGCGCAAGAAGCACCGCATTCACGAATGGGTTTTTGCAATACTTTTTGTCAGCAGGAAGAAGCACAGGTTTGTTGATTTTCGCGTTAATAATATCAACCAATGGCACTTCAGCCGTGTTGCCGTACATGTCAGTGACGGTTGCCATTGTGGTATCTAAAGCGTCGGAAGCAATTGCAAGATTACCCAGCACAATCGCTGAAACCTCTTTCTTTTCAGTGCTTCGCTTAATCAGCGTTGATTTGCGATTAATAGTAATTTTTTCGTACAAACCATCTTTGTCTAGATTTCGAATGAAGGCAGCAATGAAGTCTGGTTGATTCTTGATCTCGCCTTTTTCTTTTACCTCATGCTTCCAGCTACCACAAACAGGCGCATTAAACATGATTGAGCCGCCTTTGCCAGCAATGTGAGTTAAGATCCCTTCAATACGCTTTTTGGTATTAAATGGAGCAAGTTTGAAGTTAACAGAGATCATTGTACATTCCTTCTTATTCTTAAGTGTATTTATTATAACTAATATTAACTCTGTGTCAAATAAACTATTAACAGTTTCGAATTGTATCTATAAGTGGTTGTCGGTAGTATTCATAATTAGTTAATAATATAAATTATAAAACATCATGATGACCCCATTAGTACGTAACTCCTGGCTTTCAAGGGTGCCAGCATTCATTTTTTTGATGCTGGTTCCCTCTGTAGCGCACGCTTTACCAATATTCGCTGTATCGACAGGAATAAGCTTCTTTGCGGTCGCAGGCACAGCTCAATCGCTACTGTCCAATGCAAAAGCACTAACTCGTCTATTTTTACTGCTCATCAGCATGATGGCAGTAGGCTTGTACACATCGATCCCCGCGATTGAGGATGGTAGGGTGGCTCAAAAGAGTACCTTTAACTTATCGGTGAATACTAATGATCATTTTTGGAGTAGCTGGCCTGGATTAAGACCCCTTGATTTAGCGAATGCAGACTTTGAACCAAAGGATGTGACATACCTAGAGCTAAGTGAGTCCTATGTTCCAAGTTACATCGACTCCAAGGTTTTTTACTTTAAAGATATCCGTACTATTTCTGAGTACATAGCATCGTCAGACTCGAAAAACGTACTTATCGCCGCAAGGAATTCTAATGTTATCGCTTATACTTCAAAAATGATTAACGAGCATGCGCCCGTACTTTTTGAGGATAAGAACGTTTTTGTTCATAGGCTGTACCCGCTCCTGAATTCAATGATGATGATCCCTAATGCCGACTACGATTACATCTTGAGTAATAGCTATGAAGACTTTCTAGCGAGTGGAAGCATTCTGACATCAGGAAAAGTGTTATTGCTTCATAAGTTTGAATTGGGCCTTTATGGTGATATCGATTTTGAAGGTAAGAAAGTTGTCAGTATAAATGAGCCTCAGAGTTATCTTTCATCAGATGATGCTACACCATATATGCAGTACCCAAAGCTAACAAATGCACTTTCAGGTGTTGAAGTCTTGTATGCCAATCAGTCTGCTGATTACTACGTGCCAAAATCTGATTCGATGCTTACAAATGTGATTCTGAAAAAAAGGATCAATAATCACTATCCTAAGGATACTCACTTCTTTACAGAGAGTTACGCGAACGTTACCTATCTTGATGCACATGATAGAACCGAAGATATCATCTTTGTATGTTTCAGTGAGCGATGTTCTTCTGAGATACCTAAGGATAGACTACTTGATTTGTCTGAATTGGTTACTGTAGAGCTTGGGACTGATGGTTCGCGAGTAAACGAAGAGAGTTTAATAAACTCTGCAAAATACTACCTTAGTCAGTTCGAAGGCAGGGCCGTCTCATATGTCGTAAGTGACAGTATTGAGTATCATCTAGCAAATATGGTGATCTCTCATACGCTTGACCTAGATAAAGTCATCTACTTCAACACCAAGCCAGATACCTTATATTCATCGTATAAGTTTCACCAAGAAACGAATCGGAAAAACAATAATGACTATCTAACGGACACTGTTTCAGGCTTTCTACTTCCTTTTATGGCGCTAAACGATTCACTAAACATCGATGGCTTGCTTGCCTCAACACTAGTGATTCTGGGATTATCAGTTGTTTGTAATTTAGTCAGAATAAATAGTCTTCCTTTGAAGGCTGCGGCATTGGCTCTATATGTTTACGTGTTCGTCTTTAGGTATGAGATTTTCTATATAGATTCCACTGAACTGCTTGAAAGCTATCTTGTTGTCTATCCATTTTTGCTTGCGTACTTCGTGTTTAGCGTGTTGCTTGCATTGTGTTCACGGTCATTTGCGGAGCTGATGGTTTTCTCATTCTACGTGTTCATATTTACTCGACTTGATGTAAATATTGACAGCATTTACATTGATTCAGCGATGCTCTGCTTCTTTATGAGTAGGCAATTCAACTCAACAGATAAGGGCGAGAAGAGTCGTTATACAAGAAGATTTACGAATAACAAAGGCTTCTTATTCTATGGCTCTCCAATTGGTTCAGTATTGATTTGGGTTTTGGCGAAATGTAAGACGCTGATTGTTCGTTCGAATCATGCAATGGAATCTGAGTCTCAAAGCTCAGGTGAATACGACTCTTTTGTCATCGATAAGGATACATCTTTCAAGGCCCTAAGAGCTTTTCTTAAGCATGATAAAGAGCGTTTAGAAAAACAAGTGATAGGGTATTGGGTACAAATACATAGACGATTCGAACAAACGGGGGTCATGAATTCATTTGTACCTGGGTATGCAAACCATTTTATGTATTCAGTTGGGGATCCCGAAGCAGTCACTAACGGTGAATCATCCGATTTATCGATGTGCTTGAGAGAGCCACTGATGCTTAATTTTGAAGAGAGGGTTCTGTTTAAGTCACTTAGAAAAATAGAGAAAGAGATCGGAAAGCCAGTGCTGGTCGAATTTGGCTTGAATGGTGGTAATGTCTCAGTACTTCAGGTGAAGCCTTTACAGCCACAATCATTTATAAGCTCAGAGACTGCTCGCGTTATCCTAAAAAGTAGAAAAAGACCAACGCCACTTGAGTCAAAAACGCTTTCGGTCTTTTCTCAAAGTTTGGTGTCAAAGCTTTATGGCGATCATGTATTTTTTGATGGAAGTGAGATCTTTGCTTTCCCAGTACAAAGTGAAGGTAAGCGTTCACTATCTTTAGTTAACCAGATTATTGGTGACATAGTGGCTGAATTTGATAAGACAAGTCCATTGAATGTGAATGATTTTATTGATAAATCAACAGATCTGCTTTCATCTATCACTTGGTTAAAGAAATCGGCTAAGTGGAGTGAGCAGGAACTAACGTCCATTCAAACCTTGGCCCAAATAACGCTAGATGCAATGAAGAGTCGGGACTTACTTTATGTCGATGAATTTGAAGTGCTGGATATGACCAAGCTACCCAATAGAGAAGCCTCTAAAGTCGAACATATAACGCCATCTGATTTGCATCATATGATTGTTGTTTTGATTATTGCTTGTTACAAGTCCTTGCTGGAAAGGTTTGGCTTACTAAGCGAGATTGATAGATGGAAGACCATGGAAGCGCATATGCTAGGCTTGAAAACGGTTCCTTTATCATTGAATCCAAAGGGCACACAGAGTGGCACAATAGAGATTGTGAGTGGTCACTTCGATTATCCGCAAATCTCTCTTGAAGAAGTTTTAGAGAGTAACTTTGAAGGGGATTATTCGAAGAGGATTTTGACAGCAAAATCAGTCCCACTGTCGATGCTTCATGAGATGAAACGATTTGCGGGAATTATCACGACTGAAGGCTCGCCAATGTCACATTTATCAATGTATTCCAAGCATCACAATATCCCTTATCGTATTGAAAAATAGTGAATAATAATGAGCGTTATGGTAGATTATCTGTATCTGGTCGATGCGCTCCACCAGTTTAAGTCTGTAGCACTTAGCGCCCTCAGCTCGCGAAGCTATTAATCCACTCTTTTGGTTTGATGTTCTTAAGCCAAAGGTAAATGAGGGGCCTTATGGCATAAAAGGATATCAATCATGACAATCACTCTTAGCTCGAAGAAACAATTGAACGCTTCTGTAGACCGCTTACGCGCTGAATGCGAAAGCCTGGGCATCCGTCTAGGAAAAGATTCAGATAAGGCTCAAAAGCTTGTCTGCGCGGTTCTGAATCAACCTAACTGGCATCATGCTACTGCCAATGTAGAAAAATCGGCGGAGCAATCTCATTTAGATTTGATGAAAGACGAATGTGACAAACTGCTCAATGAGCCACTATTCGATGGCGTTAGTGAAAAATCACTGCTTAAAAGTTCGCTATTGGAGTTCAAAAAAATGGACTCGTTTTATGAAGTGATCGCTTCGTTACCTTCTGTCGTTTCACTTCTTGAAATGACAACAGGCCACTTGCTGAATAAGGTCAACGGTGAGCTTCTGACAGTAGAAGAAGCAATGGTGACTCGAATGAATGCTCAGTTTGCTATCAATATGTTGGCGACGTTTGATGGGATTTTGCCAAAAAGCATCGAGTCAAGCCTGGTCGAATTTTTGAAATCAATTGATTCTTGATTGGATTCTTTGCCTCAAAATGCAGAGGCGACGCCAAGAAAGAAGCTAACAGAAACGCCGCTAAGTAGCGGCGTTTTAGGTTAAGTTATTGCTCATTGCTAGGGCAGTCCTCATCAGGACATTGAGAGCCTTCTTTTAAGCCCTGTTCACCAAAAGTTTCAGCTTCCCATTCGAGATCGAATTCTCTGTAGCATTCTTGGCATACGCCTTTTGCATCTAGCATATCAATTCCTTGTTTCACTATTCGTCGTTAGAGATATTTTAACTGCCTGAATTACACTTGATGTCCATTTTATAATGAGGAACGTACTTATTAATGTTTGTTCTGACATCGTAGCGATTTTCTTCTACAAGCTGGTGTTCCCTACATTCAGGAAGAAGTTCGCGTACCACATCTAAGCGTGTTTCTAGATCATTGGTTGTGTAGCCAAATCCAGAGTAGCCTTCGATAACGACTATGTAGTCGAAATTAAGCCCTTCGCTCGAAAGTTCAGACAACTCAGTAACAGAAATTTGCCCTTGTTCTTTGTGGTACTCGATAGATGAAATGGCGCTTGTACAGCCTGACAAAGCAATAGCTGACAAAGCTAATAAACTCTTATGCATAAAATGCCTTAAGCCTAAATCTTACGTTTAATAATTTCAGCAACCGCATTGATAGCTTTTTGAGCTGCTGGAGATTCGGCAGAGTTCGTCGCTGACCGAGACAGTATCATAGACATTTCATCCGAGAATGTCGCGTGTGATTTATTGACTAAACTACTTAGGATTCGAATCACTCGCTCCTGGTGAGCGGCTTCATTTAAGAGGCTTGCAAGTTGCTCAAATGCTTCAGGACATACAGGGTCAAAATAAGGATGTTCTTGGTCTGCAATCATAGTGCAGGTAATTGACGATTCCCGTTTTAACTTTTCTAAATCAATTTGAAGGCTGAATTTAATGTCCATGGTGTTTCCCTAGAGCGAGTGACAACCGCCAGAGAAGACTGGCGGTTAAATGGTCGAGTTAGTTTACGATTACGTTGATACGTTTTTTCTTGAAGAAATTAGTCCAATATTCTTCGGTAAGGCAACCAGCTACAGCAGGAAGCTCAATGTTTAAGTCACGGCAACACCAAGCAAGTCTCATATGAATGACATCCGCCGTCGCACGGCCAAAACGGAAGTAAGCGGTTGCCAAGCTATTCATTTGCTGTCTATCTAGCTCCAAGCCCTTAAGCGTATTAAGGTAGCGCTGAAATCCATCGACTTTAAATAAATTGTCGGTGAATTTGGCTTTTGAGCCGTAGATTTTTTTCCTGGCAGCAGAAACGTCGTTCCACTCGTTATCAATCCACTTTGTGATGGTAATAAACATAACTATTTCCCCCAGTTGCTTTACCTTAGAAAGTGTAATTATTATAACTAATATAATTATAATTGCAATAATAAATCGGAAAAAAGATGGGGTAAGCGCTGTGTTGGTGAGAAAAGCAATTTAGGAGAGATAATAACAAAATTGCCGACAACACCGCGCTTGAAAAATGATTTGGTTAGTCGCTAAGAATGCCTAGCGCATAAAGAGCTGCATTGTAGGCGTCGTCATTGTTGTATCCTTCAGCATGCTTTTGATAGATTTCAGTGATCTCATCTTCGCAGTCACCCGCAAACTCGATTTCAAAACTTATATCGGCAGATAGCTCAGGATCTGAAGCGCATTTGGCGTGGACAATCATCTTGTCGTTGATTCTCACTACAAACGGGCCAAAAGAACTCGTTGCTCTTGTTAAAGATGAAGCAATTTGATCTAAGTCGATATAGTCATGACTGTTTGACTCAGCAACGGCAGTGCCATTGACGAAAAGTGTTCTTGTGTCAGAGCTACAAACAACATCAGATTGATCGACAATTAAGATAACAGGATGCTTCTTTTCGATGAAGTTTCGACAGGTTGCAAGATTGCACATATCCTTTTTTGTCGGAGCATCATCATTATTAGTAAGCATGGTCATTGGGGTAGATGTGATTCTACATGACTCAATATCAGCAACCTGGGATGAAATTAAGTTCGCAGTATCTGCGGCATAACGATCATCTTCGGTCTTTACTGCGATATCTACGGATATAATCTTAAAACTCATGACTTTCCCTTACTTAAAAATTTCGTGTGAGACGCGCATCGTATGTAAGTGAAACCCTTGCTTGATGCTATTAATTTCTGAGTAGAGCACTCTTGATTTGAAACCTTGAAGTTGATTTGGATGTCTTAGAATTGTCTTTAAACAGAAATCACATGTATCTTCTAGCTCTGACAAGTCTTCCAATGATAGCTCGAATCCTCTGTCTTTCTGTGGCATGGATGTCACCAGCTCAGAGATACGAGTGATTGGCTTCTCTAATTCCTCGATCTGGATATCTTCCTGCTTACAAAATCGCTTGAACTCATTTAATGAAGATAAAACTTCTTCATGGTTCTTTTTACGGATAGATATCACTTGGTTTCTTGTATCAATAATCATATTCAGATCTCGAATTATGCATGTTCAAGGCGATTGCTCAATTATCAATATATTATAATTAATAAAATAAGAATGTCAAACCATTAAGGTGTCAAAAAGCCACAGAAAGTGGCTTATTATTTCATTTAAATAAAGTTGATTTTTGCTATTGCGTTTCGATACTCTTGTGTATCTAGACCTTCTTTTGCTCTTGATTCCTCAACCAATAGTTTAATTTCAGATTGGTAAATCTGTTCATTGGCAAACAAAGCTTCAACATCGATAGCTTTTGATGTAATCAAGTTAACAAGCGCAGCGCGTAGCATGACATGATCAATTCGGCCTTTCTGGTTTTTACTCGGTTTGTGATCACGCAATTCAAGGTAGAACTTCGCAAACTGGTCATATTGGCCCTGAAGAAGCATTTCAAGACCTTCTTTGTTGATTTCCATGTTTTGCTCCCAGTGAGTAAGCGCTGCACTCATTCGCTTGTTGAGCTTGGAGATCTCAGTTGCCATCGGTTTTGCTTCAGCATCTTCATGGAGGTGCGGATAATCAATCTTTTCAAGATATTGAATTCGAGCTTCGATGCCATTGAGTACATCGTTGTATCTAGCAAAGTGAGTCTTTAAGTCGCGTCGGTCAAATACGTATGCAGAGTTAAAGTACTGGCTAGCATTAACGATGAATCCATCACGAGCGTACATGAAATCAATCTGGATGTTGTTCGTGATGTTGCTATGAATGATCTCTCTCGCAGTTTCTAGCGTTGCGAGCTTATGCGGCTTCAATGTGAGCAAATCATATTGAGTTACATACGAATTCGCACCTTGTCCGTAAGCAAACTGGCGTGATTGTTCAATCTTCTGAAATGCAGAGTTCATTAGGCTAATTCCGACTAAGAATATTGCTGCACTTGTTGAAAAGCTATGAGAGACAACTTCTGCTGTAAGGGATGGCATTGTCTGTCGCTTATCTTTACGATTGAATGAGGTAAGCTTATTGACGACACAGTACAAAGAAACTGAGGCTACGAATGACAGTATAATGGCAATCCATAAGCTGCTATCACTCTCAAGCCAATGATGATCTGAGTTAAGAGTCAATCCGATTGCAAACAAGATAAGTGTCATGATTGTGATGGCACCATAAGCTTTACCAACAGGGTGCTCTACTTTAAAGAACAGTGATGAAATAAAGCTCAGTGACGTTAGAAGGACGCCAAGAATCAAGAGTTCAGACGCTTCACTGATATGCTGGTTAAAGTGAGTGTCTTGAAAGAGTTCGGCAGCCATAAGAGAGATCGTAGACTCGCCCAATGCATAAACACCAATCAGTGTGATGACATTCCACATAATCTTAATGAAGCGGTTTGTGATGCGAGGATCGACCTCTGCCAACTTAGGGTGTTTAAGGCCCAAAGCCTTCCATACTGTTTTATCGGTAATGATTTCAAAGTAGAGGGGTGTAAGGCCGATTAATGCAAACATATAGAGCGAGTGATTTTGACTCAGTAGCGCCCCTATGAGTGGCAATAGTGCGGCAGCGGCCATGCCGAAATAATAAGTTTTACTCATCGACTTTATTCTTATTCTTATCTGTAAGTAGGAGAGGCGTTGCCTCTCCATTTATGAATTACTTAAGTTGTGCAGTGTACTCAAGTAGTAAGTTGTTGATCGTGTAGTCCGAGTCCATATCAGTGAGATAATTCAGTTTCTCTGGAATATCTTCATCTGAGACCAGACCAGAAGCGATAATGCTTTCAAATAGAGCCAATGTGAATACATGAGCATTCTCGTTACCTCTGTTCTGGTAAGCCTGGAGTGCTTCAGTGTACTGCTCGGCCTTTACCAATTCATAAACCTCATAAGCAAGCTCTTGATGCATTGCCCAGTTGGTTTTTCGAGTCATGATAAGCTCTAGAATATCTTGGCCGTTACCATTATGCCCATCTCGAATGATGTCAGGAGTATACAAATGATATTGAGCTTCGATTTCGAGTAAGTTTTTATGATGCTCTAAAACCAATGGCAGCAATTCAGGGTTATCAGTTGTTGTCGAAAGGGCAAAAATCATACCTTCGATAAAACTCTGTTCACCTTCCATCAATTCGCGGTATATGTTGATCTGCGTTTTGAGATTATCGGCAGTGCTTTCATCCAGCGTTTCTAATACTTCTTGCAGTGTTTTAGATTCTTGGTCAACTTCATTATGAAGTTCAATCTCACTCACTGAAAGGGAGAGAGCATTAAATTCATACTTCTTGTAGTTACTATCAACCTTGCTGTAAATGTTTGCAGATAAAACACCTGCAACTAAGCTAAACATGAAAAAAACAACAGGTGCTGTGATGCCAAGAAAGCGGTATACCCTCAGACTTAGCTCAGTTGTCTCACGTTCTTTCTTTTTATCTTCCAGCTTGGAAAGCCAAACGAGGAATGGAGGGAATAGCACTAGAAACCAAACGCTTATGTCCATAATTAAAATGCTGATGAAAATAAGTGAAGTCATTGTCAGCAAACCAAACATACCAAAATAAGTTTTATTCGGTGTATGGATTTGCGCCCTTGAGACAATCATAAGCAAACCACTAATCAACATCATTGAGGCAACATCCGTAAATGACATGGTTAAACCTGTATAGTCACCATTGCTATTAAATGGGATGTGGGCATTGCCAATTGCAGCAAGTGACAGCGGGTTCAAGGCCAGAATGAATAAGAAGCATCCAAGTGTACCAATGAAGGAGAGGGTTGCATCTTTAGAGTTATCAGGCTGTTTTACCAACATGATTTGCTCGCGGGTTAATTGTGCTAAACGACTCGACTTCAATTTTTGGATTTGTACGGTCATCCAGCGACTTAGCTTACTGAATTTATTAAGCTCTTCCTTACTGTACTCTTTGATTGGTGTATCAATGACATCTACAAATGCGTATGCAGTAAAAAGCCAAATCATCATCAAGAACAAACCATTTAGGCTCATAGAGGCTATCAAGTAAAGCAATCCTGTTGGGATGGCTAGAATAAGCAAACTTGGGTTCATTAATTATTATCCTTACTTTATGTGCTTAGAGCATTGCTCAGGATTTACGAGAATTTCTTCAAACTTCTCTGGTTTGATCATTGAGCACACAGTGTCAATGGAAGTTTCAACTGCCATTGGTTTGTAACCAACTTCGAAGTTAAACCAGCGTTTAACAGAAAAGATGGCATACATTGATGCTAATCCTATGGCTGCCACCAAAAGAATGACAAGGATCAGTTTCGCATTTTCTTTGAGTTTTGACATGAGGTTATTCTTATTTTATTTTGTTGTATTTATATCAAAAAAAATATTAACATGCACGTAAATTCCCTATGTCTGGTTGAAAAATTTAAAGTATTGAGGTCAATTATGTTCTCACTCATCGAACAGCTATCTTTTATTCAAAAAATCAAAAGATATGAGACGCATCTTAAAGACAAGATTTTGTTGGATTCAGTCGTTAAGCATTTAAAGAAAAGTGGAGGTGCGTATGTGGAATGGCAAATGAGCAACGATGATGCATGGCCGATAAAGCATGTTTGGTACAAATATCGAGGGGTCTGCATTGCGGTTTCAGATGGTGTGCTGGTCGAGTTGCAGGAAGTGTATCTTCAACGGCCTTATGGCTATCAGAAGCTACTAGATAATCGCGATTTTCGCATGCCTATTGATGATACTCATCGTATTAGAGCGACACTTACAGATTTGAAGCGCACACTAAACAATCAATAATCACCCAATTTTGGTTGACTTTAATATTATATTTTATATAATAAATTCATACTAAGTCAGGACATTAATTGGGGGCAATATGTCAGATAAGAAAATGGTTCAGGTGAATGTTCCTTCTCACCTAGCAAGCAAAAGACTCAAGATCACAAATCCAACAGGACGAAGAAAAGTCCAGATTTCAACAAATTTTCTCCCTTTTTTTGGTTTTGAGCCAGATACGCCAGTAATAGAGCGTAGTCTTGGAGCAGGAAAGGGCTATGTTATTGAACTAGCCAATGGAATGCCTGCAAAGAAAAAAATATACTCACGAGAGTACCGTCAACGCAGAAACTCGCCATTTGAGACGGTATCGGAAACCACATCTAAGAAGATTCTGGATGAGGCCATTCCACCTTCAACAGAGGTTGTCCATGTAACATTTACGCATGGCCGAATCATTGTAAAGCCAATCGTAAACGCAAAAGCTGAGCGCATTAATAAAGTCTTAAATTCAGAGAACCCATTGTCAGTATTTGCAGCCTGTACATCAGGTGTAGATGCTCATGCAGCAAGTTCTGAAGGCTTTAAGATTCAATCGGTTCTAGAGTGGCGTCCAGAAGAGAGAAGGGATCGCAAATCTCTCACAGAAACAGGTGCGTTGACTGCGATGGCAAACGTTGAAGTTGAACAACTGTTTAATGAAGATATTGGCGCGGTTTCTACCGAATACCTTGCTTGGGCTACACAGAAAAATCCAGCTACATTATTTACTGTGTCTCTTCAATGTGATGACTTCAGCCTATCCAAAGCGAAAAGCCTAAAAGAGAAGTCTCTACTTGACCTATCATCAACTTTAGATATGGCCTATGACGCGCTTCGCATCATTGAGAAGCTACAGTTCCCAATGGTTTTACTAGAGCAAGTCCCGCTGTTTGAAAATTCTGATGTTGGTAAGATGTGGGATCTGCGCTTGCGAAGAATGGGTTATGAAACCACATCTGTTGTTTTGGATGCGCGTAGTTACGATGGATTAACGAGTCGAAAACGATACTTCCATTTTGCAACTAGCTTGCCAATACAGTTTGAATGGCCTGAAGCAAAAGAGTGGAATAAGGAAACACTCTTTGAGAAGCTAATTCTTGATCGAATGGACGATTTTCGTGATATCAGCCATACCTCATCAATGAAAAAGGGGTTGGAAACAGGTCGATTGCGCATCATCAATTCTGAAAGCACATACGCACCAACGATTTTAAAGTCTCAAAGTCGTCAAGCAAAGGACTCATGCGTCATTCAGAAAGACACTGGTGAAATCCTGTTTCCCGATGAGAAACTACTCAAAGACTTAATGGGTATTCCTGATGAGTTCGATCTCTCTGCTGTCAATGCAGAACAGGCATCCGAACAAATTGGTCAAGCAGTTGATTATCCATTGTACGCACAGATTATGCGTCAGGTGAAAAAGCATGTTAGTGAATTCGTAAGACTAATGACTCCAAAAGGTGCAAATGTACTGGCGGCATAGCACCTCGTCACTGTTCCTGATTTATCAGGGAAAGGGCTAGCTTCGGCTAGCCTTTTTTGTATACTTAGCATAATAAAAAGAATAATAAGGCTTTTGGTTTGGAACAATCAATTATTGTCGCCAACATTTTCAGTGCAATCGGAGCTGTACTGCTTTTCGTTGGTTATTACGAAGTTTCTGTTAAGAAAAGAGAGCGTGAAGGCTTAGTCAAATCAGGCATCGGTTCATTGATCATGTCTGTCGCATTTTACTTGTTTGACTCGCCAGCCTTCATTCTATTGAACGTAATATGGACAGGTATATCAGCTTATGGATATTGGATGCGAAAGCAGGGGCCTCTAGAAGCGTCTGATTCAAGCTTTAATCACTTTACCGTGACCATATCTCTGTTTGCTTCTTTCGTTGTGCCTGGAGCGTTTGCGGTCGCTTTAGGAGACTCAGAGTTGGCCTCGTGGTTCTCTATCATTATTATGCTTAGTTCGTACTTGGTATTCGCAATGAGATTGCTGACTAGACAAATGTATGTCGCGTTCAGTGCCGCCGCCAACCTGATTTCTTTGACGCATTTGTTTGACATCTCGAATTACAGTTCAATTGCTCAAACAATTATAAGCCTTGGAATATCTTGCTATGTGCTAGTCAGAGAATGCCAATTCGAGAGAAAAAAACTTGAAGCGTAAAAAGAGCACCTTGCGGTGCTCTTTCTGGATGCTTATTGGAAATGCCTTGCCTTGGTTTCCCTTAGATCTATCGTCATTTTCTCTAGAACACGCTCTAATGATGCAACATTTTCATCGAGAAACTGCCTTTCTTCAGCGCTTAAAGTAGAACTTTCCATGCCGATGACTCCAAGGCTCGCACGAAAAGCTTCCATAATCTCCAGTTGGCGTTCAGAGTTAGCTTGAAGCGCATCATGAAATTTCTGCAACTCCTTTTTTCGTTTTCTTTTGATGAAGAAGTTGTTTGTCGATGACAACACCAGACCGACGACTGTGCCTGTTACCAATGAAATGATTGTCGCCCAAAAAATCCCGATCATATTATTCCTTATTTTTATTGATTACTCGAATGCAAACCTTGGTTCTTCTTAATTTCCATACACAGCTCATACTCTTTATTGAACTCGTCATCAGGGACGCGCTGTGCTGCGCCGATGCATTCTAGTTGGCTAGTTAGTGACTCTGCCGCTTGCTTGCCTGGATGTCCAATATGTTGGTTGTCGGGGGTGCTCGTACAACCAACTAAGGTAAGAATGGCTATTGTGTTCAAAACTGTCTTTTTCAAAGTGTCACCTATGATGATTGCATAGCATTCGAAACGATTAAAAGTAGAAACATCACAGCAAAGTTTACGGCGATAAGGGTAGGGTAGATGGATTCACCACGGCCTTTCGTTCGCTCAATGACTCTTTGCTCAAGCTCATCGACATTGAAGATGACTGTTTCCTTAGTTGAGCAGGTTACAAATACATATTTGTCACTTTGAATCGAGCGCAAAGTACATGTCTCGTAAGTGCGCTCTGAATCAATGTGTGGATGCCCTTTCGTCATTATTAGGTAACGACTGCCTTTTTGTAGATCTGTTGCTTTTAGCATGGTTATTTAAGTCGATGTACACCATCGATAGTTAAGTTTTTCTGGGTAATTCTGATTGCATCAACGTGCTCTTTGAGTGATGTCAGCTTTTCTTCATTCATCAAAAGCTCTACCGCAACCAGTCGGATCTTGGTGTTGATATCAGCTTTACTGCACTGAACAGCAAAATATGATTTCTCACCCAAAATAGATTCAACCGCATCTTCGAATTGTTCGCGAGAGATTTGTCTCATTATCTTACTCCTGACTGCTAATTGATTGTTTTTCAATCGGTAATTCAATGGATTCGAATAAGGCAGTGTTAAGTAGTTCTGTAAGCTCATCACTTTTAACTTGCTTCCAGAGGTCTTCGTAATTGGCCTTTATCCAGCGAGCTAAACTACCTAAACAAAGAAACGCATATATCATTTGATCTGGATTGTTAAAGCCACCAGCGCCATTGAAAGCATTCCAAACATAAGATGAGAGAGCTTGAGATTGGCGGTCATTTTGGATGCAATCAAGAATGATCTGCTCTGCGAAAGTCTCGTCTATTAGCTTCTCTATCAAATTGACCTGCTCTTTAGGCTCAAGTGATTCGATACGCTTGGAGAGGGCGCTAGCAATATCAATCGAGCAAGATACGGCTACATCTGTCGGTGTGTTTAGCAGTAAATTACAAATTACTTGTGTAGAGCTTAGATCGTCAATCCCAGCACCAATTAAATTGAGCCACTTCGAAGAGGTATCTTTGATATCAGGATGCTTTGCCCATAAACGATGAACCAAAAGCACTGAATCGCGATTAGTTGAGCTTGGGTTCGTTAACTGAATTTTTGATTTCTGGCCGTCAGAGTCGGTAACTGAAAGTAGAGCAACGCCTTTATCAGTATCGTGGTAGCTTAACTCTAGAGTTTTGCCATTTATGAAATCTGAAAGTTGACCATTAACATGAAATGGTAATAATTCTGGATGCGTGTCGATGCGCAATTCAAAGATAGATGCATTGATCATAAAAACCCCCTTGATTTTTATATATTATAACTAATATAAATAAAAAATCAAGAGGGCGGAGGTATTAATCTCTAGAATCCTTCAGGGAATCGGTCAAAGTACGCATTGATGATTGAATCCTTATGGATTGAATTCATATCACTGCCATTTGAGTAATTAGCGAGCGCTTCAGTGTAGTCTTTGTCTGCTTCATCGTATGGCACAAAGGGAATACTGATATATTCTTCCTCACCGATTCGGATCTTGGCTTTGTTTTTCTCAACTTCGACTTTGAAGTTTTTCTTAAACGTATCTCGTTGGTAAGAGATATAGACAGGCTCATTGCCTTCTGTCAGCTTTTTACGATAAGGAACTGCATCAATTGAACTGCCAAGAGCAAACTTAAATACACGCTCAATTGACTGACGCTTTTGTTCATCCACCATCTTCTATCTCTCGCACTATTTTTCTAGTTTTGATTTTAGTTCAGCTACTTCTAGATGAGCCTTTGCACGCAATAAGAATAGGTATTTATCTTTACTCATGTATTCAAGTGACGATAAAGACAAAACCTCATCAACCATATCCATTATAAGTGAAGAATGGGTTGTGATTAGGATTTGCGCATCAGGCTTTCGATGTTGAAGCTGTCGAATTAACTCTATTACAATCAACTGCTTAGCTTCTGAAAGGCCACGATCTGGTTCATCCAAAATGTATAGGTCAGCTTCTGCTGACTCTAACAAGGCGGCCAATTGTAGCAGACTTCCTTGACCACTGGAAAGAGAAAATGATCGTTTTTGAAGCGAAAAATTCTTAAACTCGATCTGTGGGCTATTGGCTAATAGGTCTTTGCTTAGGCAGATGTACTCACATTTCTTTGATTTTTCGATAAAATCTTCAATTACATCAACGGCACTATTCTGATGTGAAAAACTCCAGTCGCAATCAAATATATTGCGAATACAAGCCATTAGGGAGCTTTTGCCAGAGCCGTTATCACCAGTAATAATTGTCAAAGGGGATTTAAAACTGATGGAGTCTCCTTTACTAAAGACTCGAAAATCGCGTTTGAAAGTTACTTTGGGCAAAATGAGTTCAGACATATTATTCCATTAAAAAAGCGCCTCGAAAGGCGCATTCAATCTAATTGAGGTTACTTGAAAATATGATTAACGATGTCTTCGATTGACTCAAATCGCTCAACAGCACTTAAAGTCTTTTCACTGCGTTTTGCTACATGATGAGTCGTGTGAAGATTGTCTTTGACTTTTCTATCTTTTAAGCGGTCATCGCAATTCATAAATCCTAGTTCGAAGATATGATAATCGTTTTGAATGGTAATGAAGTCGTCTTCACCATAGATAGACACGTAAGCACAGGCTTGATAATAATCATCATCAAGGCAGTAAACCCATTCAAAAGAACTAATGATGCTCTCTTGCTCTGAGTTGGTCAGATGAGAAAACACATATGATGCATTGAAGATTTTAAGAAAGCTACCGTTGCCACACTCTTTATTGTACTCAAGCAAGGCCGCCAGCAAGCCATCTTTCGACTCTAAATTATAGTATTTTGAGTAAACCTCTCTGACATTTGCATTAAATACATCATGAAAAGCCTCAATAGCAAGATCGGTCTTTAACTTGTTTTCGGCTTCGGTATAGCCTTGTGAAACACACTGATAGAACCCAGCTTGCTTTTCAAACGTCAAACTCTGTGCGATCTCATGATGAACAGTCGCACTAATATTACCATCCGTACCCAAGACAAAGTCTGCGATAGCAGTTTCGTTAAATTGAGCGGTTAATGTGTTACCGTTAATGACGTAATTGAACATGGTTATCCCCCGATAGTGTTCTTTGATGTTAGGCAACAGAAGCCTGGGCTTCTGGAACGTAAAAGATATCTTCTACAGCATCTTTTAGTGAAAAAAAGTCTTCATCTTGGCAAGATGTTTCGTCTAAGTAGTCCATGATATGCATGATGCTTTCGAATGCATTACTAAGCATTACATCAGTCATATTCACTGGCTTTTCATTCAGGAAATCTTCAAATCCATACCCAGACTTTATGATAAACGATTCGTCAGAGTCAGAATTCTCCAAAACACCAGCAATGAAAACCTGACTTTGGCGGAATAGCTCTTGCTGACTTGTTAGTGGAATATTATTCATGTTCTCTCCGAGTAGTTCTTATCTTCTATTTGTTTAACATTATATATTATAATTTTAATAAATCAACTTAAAAATGTCAGCATCCAAAGGTACTGACATTAAGATAATTAATCGAGTTCAACGGAGGTAAACGTAAAGTTTTCATTCCAACTTGATTCACAATCGTCGCAGGTGTAACTCGCAATAACACCAGTTTCACCAGTCGATAGCTTTGATAGGCTAATCTCATTCTCATCGCATGCAAAACACGCGACAGCATTCGTCTTTTCCATTGCCTGCAATGCTTCGTTTACTTCTTCGTTGGACATGTCCGTAATGCAGTTATCAAGATCCGAGTACGTGACCTGCGAATATGACTCTGTCCAATCCTGATTGCAGTTATCACAGCTAACACTAACGAACGCGCCATGCTCATCGATACTTGGCTTCATTGATGTTAGTTCTGTGGATTCACAAACAGGGCACTTGAGGCATTTATTGATAACTAATTTTTTTTCATAATCAGACTTAAGCGCAGATTCTAAACGCTCATTAGTGTCCGAAAGGTCTAATTCCTGGCATTCAGACATTCGCTTATAAAAAGACTGAGAAAGCCAAATTACAGCATTGGTTATATCTTCTACCATTTCAGCAATGGTAGTGCTGTTCTCACGCTCAAACGATTCTATAACTTGATAGTCAATGTCAGTTTCGTTTTCTGCTGCTTCTTTGATTTCACTAGCCAGAGTGATCGGGTCAAGTGTATCTTGGGTGACTGAAAAGAACAGGAAGCCAATTTTGCCGTAGATCTCTTCAGCATTAAGCGAGTTAATGTCAGTCTTTTCAGATAGTGCAGACTCTAGAATCGAACATACTAATTCGTATACACGGCACTTATTTGTATCAACAAAGTTTAAAATGTTTTCCCAAGGCCAATATTCAAAAGCCTCACAAACTTGTACGTCTGGCTCTGCATCATTATCTACAGCATGTTTGATTTTCAAGTACAGCTCATAACCGAAAACCTCGTCGCTACAGAATTGCTCTGCGATTGAACCAGCGACTTCATTGATACCAAATGTAGAATTAGTTGTGTTCATAGTGACTCCCCCTTAACTTGTTTAATTATTATATTTAATATAAATAATATAGTCAACTCTTTAGCGGTGAAATAGGCATAAATTTGAAATATTTTTCACTTGATTCTGATCAAGCTATCTAGTTATGGTAATCTTAGATATTGTGATAAATAAAAGGAAAAATAATGATCGCAGATACTTCGGCAAACTCGGCCATCTCTAATGAAAGTCGAAAAGTGCTAAAAAACACCTATATGCTATTAGGTATGAATATTTTCACCTCGGCGCTGGTGGCTTACTTCTTTATGGGGTCAGCACTGCCTATTCCTTGGTACTTCTTCTTGCCTATCTACTTTGTTCTTCTCTTTGCAGTTGAGAAAACGGCGGATAGTGCAGCAGGCTTTCCAATGAGCTTTGTGTTCACTGGATTTCTGGGTTACACACTTGCGCCAATCGTAGGAATGCTCACAGGAACAAGTGAAGGAACAATGATCCTTGTTCAAGCATTAACTGGTACTGCCATCATGTTTACCATTCTGTCGTTCTGGACGATGACTCGAAAGGTAACACTGTCAGATGGTTTTAAGAGCTTTTTAAGTGTCGGTATACTTTCTGGTTTTATTTTAAGTATCTTGAACGCCGCTTTTTTCCAGCTTAGCGCTATAAGTCTGGTTATTTCAGTGTTGTTTATGTTCTTCTCATCTGCGGTTATCGTTTGGCAAATTAGCGATATTGTTGATGGTGGTGAGCGTAGCTACATCCGAGCTGCAATGACGCTCTATGTCCAGTTGTACAACATGCTACTGAGTCTTTTAAACATTCTTGGTTTTGCAAATAGTGATTAATCTCAACGCAAAATGAGTTTGATGAAAGCAAGGCTACGGCCTTGCTTTTTATTTATTATAATATATAATAATTAAGGTCAAAGTGAATGGAGATTTAGAAAGTGCTTACGTTTGATTTGAAAAAAGAAGGCGAGTTTAACGACTTTGTACACTTCTTATGTCCAAATGCTCAAGATGATGCCTGTGGTGGCATCTTTGGTATAAAGTTTGGGGTGGAGTCTGTCAGCATTCCATTGGAGCGTTTATACACGCTAGAAAGTATCAAAGAACTAGCCGTTCGATTTGACATGATTGCCATTGATTATGGTAATTCATCAGGTGACTCAAGTGTTACGTACTTAAATCTTCGAGTCTTGGAAGCTGTGTTTCATGATGAAGCTGGTCAGGTCAAAGTAGGGAACTAAAATGTATTGCCTTATTGAAAACTCAAACTCATTCATGGAGTCCAATATCACTCGTTATTTGCTTGTATCACCTAACAAGGTATTACTTCAGCGAATGGCAAAAGATTTGGAGATTTTATCACCCGCCGATGAGTTTTATGTTGAGAAGTTGGATGATCCCAATATCCTTCGCTTCATCGATCACAGCGCGTCGGACTGGAACTTTTCTTACTGCTATCAGTTTGGTCTCGGTCAGTCTGACGAAGACATCAAAGAGCAATTGAGTGAAGCTCAATCTTCAATGAATGAAGATAGTTCGCTTCTAGAATACCAAGTGGAAGTCCATGTTAACTTCACTCTGGAGCAACGCTATAAGCTTTATAAAGAATATCACTCGAAACCAGAAATATACCTTGCTGGCGCAAGAAATTTAAGTCGAGTTATCCGCTCTGGCCGCTTTTACGAAGATCCTGAAAAATATCGTTTTTATCAAGGTCAGCACATGCAGTTGCCAGAAGGATATTAGCTGGTATGTCATGACTAGTTACATTTGTCGATGATGTCTGATGAAAATTTTTTTCTTTGACTCGGTTCTTTATACGTACACCACGCAACGACGTGGCAATACACAAATAATCACTCTTAGGAAAAATAAATAATGAATAAAATCATCGCATCTGCTGTACTTCTTGGCTCACTAGTTAGCTTTCAATCTCTAGCTGCATTCACAGAAGAAGTTAAATATAAAGCAGTTGAAGGTGTTGCACACGAAACGAAAGAGTCAGCGTTCGCTCAAGGCAAAGAGCTTATGGCTGAAATCTCTGAAATGAGTAGTAATGAGCTAAAATCTGAATTTGGTCGCTATCAGTTTGATTCAATGGCTCGTGACTACAAGTTGATTGACTTAGACACTCAAGTTAAAGAGTCAATGAACGCAGAAGGTGAGATTGAGTTCACACCAGTAACGAACGTGAAGTATTCGTACATGCACAACGACCGATAACCTTGCTCCATTCAATCACACTGTGATTGGTATTGTTTTTCATACGCTTCCAAGGGCCTCTGCAATGCAGGGGCTTTTATTTGGCGTTTCATATTGACATCAGTCTCTCACGCAATGTAGTATTTTTTGCATGGTCAGGGCACCGATGTACAGCCGCGAAAGCGATTAAACGCCCATTTCTACAATGCGAAACTACGCCCGTGGGGCAACTACTTTTTGTCTTTGTTTTGTTTGCTGTCAACTGAATGATTATGTTTTCAAAAAGGAGTGCCGACATGTCGCGCTATATTTTCACACCTCAAGGTGTATCCAATCTAAAGACCTCAATCAATCAAACTGTTAACGCTATTGATAACTTGTACTGGCTATCAAGAGCGGTGAGCTACCTGCAATCCAACTCTACAGAAGAAAACATACTGACAAGCATTGATACTGAAGTTGCCAGTAGCATGATGGAAGGTGTCGAACGATTTAAACCATCTCATGCAAAGCTACTTAATTCAGTCGCTGCGATATTTGGATACAGAACGTTCAAAGAGCTATCTGATGTAGCCAACAAGCAAGCCCCAAATGATCGCATTGTCGTCGGCACTTCAGAGTATTTTGATCAGTTAAACAAGTTGTTTTTTGACTTGGCCGTTGCTCACTTTGATGCTTCGGAGCAAGCAAATTACTCATTTGATGTCTTCGCTTCATACTTGGTTTCAGCATGGGAACTAAATAAGAATTTGGCTCCTAAACGAAACTCGCGAGTAATGCTGAGTATGAAGCGTGATTCATTCAATCAAGATGATCCAATTGTAAGGGATATTGTGATTGAGCTTTCTGACGGTGTATATACTATATCCAATGAATTGGTTGGAGAGTTGGATCGTTGTGTTGATGAAACATATAACGGCTCTCTTCTGCCAACGTTAGCAAGATTCTCCGCAGAAGATGCGCAGGCTGATGGTAAGATAGGAGCGTTGCTCGTTGAGCATACGATGAGAGTAAGTGGTCATGGTATTTCAGGCAATGGGGAACTCGTTGGTGTCAATATGGCCTCTTGTCACGCTGAATCGCAGATGTATTGGGCTGAGAATCTTCACAATCATAATGGTCAGTACACGTCGGTAACTAACCACACACTATCTCAAATTTGGAAGCATGCGAGTCCTGTTGAGGTTGATGTTTTGCTTGGTACAAATCGAAATGTTTTTGCTGAGAGGTTATTGGCATTTATTGTTGGCCTTCAGCCTTTTCATCGAAACCATCATGAAAAGAATCAATGGTTCTTCAAGCCTTGTACCAAAGAAGAGCGTTTAAAGATGCTTACTGGAGAAAAAATATCGACCATTAAGCCAGACTCAAAAGGCCGAATGAGATGGGTGAAAAACACGTAACTTGATTTGATTGATGAAGCCTTAGCGAAAGCTAAGGCTTATTTGATCAGCAACATTTGATTTCTACAAGCTGGTTGATGTCGGTAAGGTAGTTGGGAAGCTCTAAAAGCTGAATGTTTTGGTTGTGAACGCGATTGCTCGTCGATTGTGATGCGTATTTAAGCGAGCCTTTGCCAAATCGCAAATTCATTGTATCCACAGTAGACATGAGTTTGACGTTATCGTGTGTCTGTTGGAACAAGTCGAACTGACGCATTTCACTATCTACAAGCCGAGTGGCACCGACAGCAACTTTGTAAATTGGTTGCTGGTGGAGGCTGTGAGGTAATAGTGAGTCAAAGTGTGAGCGAATTGTGTTGAGAATAACGCTTGTATCGCACGTAGGGCTATCAAATTGAATCTCAAAGCCGTTAGAGTAGGGTTTGCATCTATCGTAACGAGAAGTCGATATAAACACGCTAAGCGCTTTTATCTCCGAGTTTTGTGCTCGCACCTTCTTACACATTTCAAATGCGTGGTCGGCCAGCTTAGAGAAAAGTGCATCTGAACATCGAAACCTATCTCTGTTTGAGCTTGTTGAGAACACTTGCTTCTTAGGTGGTTGCTTGTCACTAAAGTTGAGCACGGCCACCCCATTTAACTCATGAACGACATTAGCAACATTGATAGAGAATTCTTTCTGTAGCTTTTTCGCTGATTGGTTTTTGAGTTGATAGGCGGTAGTTATGCCTTTGAACTTTAGATGCTCTGTTAGTTTGCGGCCAATATTCCAAATTTCAGATGTCGGCATGAGCTTCAAGACTTCATCTTCGTGCTTGATGTTCTCTAGGACACATTGCCCGTCATAGCCTGGTAGTTTTTTAGCTGCAAAGCTTCCTACTTTTGCAAGCGTGAGTGTTCGGCCCACACCTGCACCAGTACCAATGCGGGTTTCTTGGTAAACTCGACGTCTCACATTATAGATGTGTTGGTTTAAGTCCACGCCTAAAGTGTGTAGCTCTTCGCATGAAAGGAACAGCTCATCTACTGAATACTGAAAATGGGGTAGGTCTTCCCCGTAATTATCCAGAATAGAGCGCATCATTCTTGCTGATAGGTGGCCCAAAGTATTGAAGTTGGCCCGAAAGATCCCGCCTGAGTGCATTGCCACCTTATCTTTAACCTGAAAGATAGGGGCAAAGTTGGATATGTTTTTTTCCTTACATGCCCTAGATGCTGCAATAGCGATACCATCAACACCACTTGCAACTAAAACTGGTTTGTCACGAAGATCGGGTCTCATTATCGTTGAGGCACTGGCATAAAACTTCGAGCCATCGATTAAGCAATATTTCATAACTATGCCTTACGGTGAAGTCTAAATACTTTATTGCACACTCCTTCAATGGTGATCCTATCTGATTGCTGGATGAAATGAGGCTTGAAGCTAGGGTTATCAGATTGAAGGCTTCTAGCGGCTAGATTTAGGCGCTTTAATACTAAATCACCATTTAGAGCTACAACGCACACATCGTAGTGTCGGTAGTCCAAATGTCTTTCAATGAGCATGAAATCGTTTGTGTGAACATATGGGAGCATCGATTCACCTGTGGCCCGTGCAATGATGGTCGCATGTTCTTTTTCAACTAAGAGTTCGTGCAGGGTGACATCATTGAGGTTACTGTGTTCAGGAATGTCTTCAGCACCTCTGTAAAAGTGAATCGACTGTTGAACTACGCCAACAATTTCGATGCAGTCACTTCTCTCTGAGGCACGCATAGCAGTCTCGTAAGTGACAAGGCCACATTCACCATTGCTCATTGCATAGAGAAGATCGGATTGCTTTGGAGCGAGACTAGAGTTGACCAATAGCCAGTCGCCTTTATCCACGCCTCTTGAAAGCACCTGATTGGGTGCAGCAATGATGCGCGTAGAGCTAGGATTGGCAACGAAGATCTCATCAAGGTTGAGTGACTTCTCCAAAAACGGCAGGGTTGGGTTTTCGAAGCCGCTAATCGTGCAAGCAATGTTTATATCTTCAAGAATTTCCATACGGTGAGCAATAAATGTACTGTTTATATGTACAGTATAGCACTCATTATTTACTGGTTGGAAGCAAATTGATCTTTGATGATCGTTTGCGTGGGCAAGTCTTTGATTAATACTTGCCCACTTGGCAGTGATGACTCATAAGTGATTGAAAATTAATCATACAAACAGCATTGCTAATGCTTTCTTATGTGGATCATGCAGCCATCCTTATCTCATGAATCATCTGGTTGAAATCAGTCGTAAAATCGAACTTAATAAGCTCATCGATAAGCTTTGAGGTTTTTATATCACTTAGCTCTTGCATGGATTGATTGTTGATACACGCTTTGATTGCTTGTGCGTTGATTGCATCAAATAGCTTATCGACAACACTTAGCGTTCCTTTTGTGCCCAAAACAACAAGACAGTAGGCAATCGCAAGCTTTTCATCAGACGATACTTTTAGATTAATGAATGCATTGTTGAAGTGATTGATAGCCTGATTTTTCACATCTTTTGGTTGCAACTCAAAGAAATGGTTCGCTGACACAAGATCCATGAACAGTTTACGTTTGTTAATATCGTCAATTTCACCAAGAATAACTGTGTATTGAGAAAGTGAAGATTTGCAGGTCATGTTGGGGGCGATACATGAAACCTTCAGTGCGCGTCTGACAGACCTTGCAAAAGGGCCTCCTTGTGTCGCTTTCTTTTCAATCGTGCGCAACTCATCACTAATCAGTGCCAAAGCTTCAGACTTCGCATGTGGTGCTTGCAGACTGTTAATTGCAACATGGTCAATCCAAAGACTGAGGTTGTTTTCTGGATCGATAGTGGCAATGCAACTGTTTTTGTACTTGACTCGATGTAGCATGCATACTTCCTTGTTAGAGAGTCAGATCAAAGATGAGATCTTCGACATTTGCTGGTTTGCAGGAGACCGCAGCCTCAATTCGGCTATCCACATCGTCTGCAAGAAATACTGACTTGTGAAGAGAAATGAAATCCTTAAGAGCATCAATCTCACCAGTTTCTGGTGCTCCCCATTGGCAGGCACTTGATTGAGAGAGGACTTGTTCATGAGACAAAACCACATGGTCTATCTCAAAGCCTCCCTGGGCCTCGTAATCAAGAATATCAGATTCTTGAATTTGACCACGAGCATCGATATCGATGTCATTAATGCCAATATATGCATGCAGCAAGAAGCCAGATTCAGCGTCTATAAGAACTTTAATTAAAGCGTGCGGCCCAAAGACCTCTTGGGCCGCTAAAGCGAAAATGTGGCATCGACCGTGAAGGTAGTCTGAAACTATGAACTCTCTATTGCCGATAGTCGCTAGTTGTTGACTGTCCTCAATTCTGAGCAGGTAGCCGTCAAATGTGTCTAGTAATATATGCATCTTTTCCCCCTTCTAGAATGCTATATATTATAACTTATATTAATGCATTGTCAATCGGCGTGTTTTTGTCTCCACTGTTGCTGTCTTTGTCGTATTTGCTTTAAGCGAAGAGATCTTTTTTTCATAACGATGCCTTTGGCGAATGAGTTATTATTATCTCAATTATCAGGAGGAAAAGCGAAACCTTTTATTTGATTGTGAGGGGTTGTGTTTTATTTATTATAATATATAATACTCACATCTTCCGACATAGCCGACTAGTTCCGCTGGAAGTAGGTTCACCGCCTGCGTAGATTCTCGGCTTTGCTTGATGCAAAGGTTGGTAAAAGGTGTTCAGCATCATTTCTTTTATACATTTTAGAAGAGTGGTTGCTAGGTAAACCGAGACAAGTAACCATCTGTTTGAGGAAATGTATATGTTTTTAGTTTTTCAAAATCATGAAGAATATACGCAAATGATGCGTGATTTAAAGGCGAATCTTGATGAGAAGTCAAAAGGCCGAAGTAGATTGAGCTTATCAGTAGTTACAGAGTCTTTCGTGAGATCAATGCCTAACCAGCCAAAAGATTTCTGTGTAAATAAGCTTGCATCAGAGCTTAAAGCGCTTAAAAAAGTTCGAACAACAACGGTAGAGCCTGAAACAGTAACAAGTAAGTTCAACGCACTTCTGCTATCAGATATGCATCAATTTATTGATGATTTTAAGACTGAAATTTTCGATATCCTTGTGTCCATTCAAAATGACAGCATGAAAGATGGTCGAATCTATGATGAATTGAACGATGAAATGCATGTATCTAACTACTTTATGGACATTTGGGTTGCAGACAAACCTGCTCGATTGAGTGCGTATTTATCAATGAGTGGCCCAGAGTTAGAAGAGCGACTAGATGATGCGTATCAGGTGTTTATCAGTGAGCGCGAGAAAGTAGACCTTTCTTTTGATATTTTACGAATGCGAACGTGCGGCTTTGCGTATCGTGAGCTTATCAAAGACATGTTGCTTGGGTGGACAGATTTGCTCGAATCTGATTTCAATGATTCTTTCGATGATGGTGTTCTTCATGAAGTTCATACAGCCATTAAAGGTGATGATAAGTTCCAAGTGGCTGCATTGTTGAAATCACATTTGAATCAGTACATGGCAAACGAAGAAATCCAAATTGACTAATGGAAGTAGAGCATATGACTGATGATCAAAAAGGATTAAATCACTGCATAGCAGCGTTCGAGAGAATTAATGACAAATGTGATCACATGGTCTTGGTTCTGCGGGTCATGTTGATAGTGGGTATTCTTGCTGGCATTGTCGCCTGTCTTATTGACCACAATCTAATGACGGCAGTTCTCTTCATTGGCCTGGCAATTGTGATGATTAATATCACGAGTAGCATGTCTGCTGACTTGGCGCATCTCGACAAGCAAAAAAAGTCATTATTCATTTATACCTTTGAGCACTTTGATGGGATGGAGTTGTCACCAGCGTTAAGTGAAGCATATCGGCATCGATTGAAACAGTTGAAAACCTCAAAAACTAAGGTGTTGTAGAACAATATGGATAATCAAATTGCTAAATCTCTCTTCGATGAGGAAGGATATCTAACACAAGAAGGCCAGTCTCTTGATCAGAAATATAAGTCTCAGGTTCGAGAGTTAGTGCAGCCGCTGATTGCTGGAGGATATCCTTGGCATGAAATTGTTGCGGTGCTGTCAGGAACGGCAGAGCTGGAGGTTCGGAGACAACATATAAAGAACAGAAAGTTGTCTGAAGAAAAGCTAGATAAGCCACTATTCATGCAAAAATAGTATAATAATCCACCTTGTTGAGAAACAGGTGGATTGTTTGTATCTGAAGCATATAATAGTCGTCCTGTATTTATGTTGAGAATGCATTTTGAACCTAAATACCTATAATTGTTTTTGATATAATAAATGCAATCTCTATGGTTTATGGTTGATTTTGATTTTAAATGCTGTGTTTTTGGGTCGGTTTGCTAGAGAAAACTCCAAGAAATTACTGATATTTTTGACAATTGACAATTGACAACTCATGAAAATTCCGTATTATATAATTTAATAAATAATAATAAAGAGATTTGAACTTATGTCTCCGATTCTACCTAGACTAACTCAAGAAGAGTTTGAAAAGCGCACAGAAGAAAAGTGGCCGAACAAATATGACTTCTCTCAAGCGGTATACAAAAATGGCCGAACGCCAGTTACTTTGATCTGCAAGAAGCATGGCAAACCATTTGAGATTAAGCCTCGTTCATTGCTTTCTGTGAACTACGAGTGTTGCCCTTTGTGTCAGGAAGAAGCAGATAGCAAAATCAATCTTGATGCTAAGAAAAAGAAGCCGCTAATCCGAAAAAGACAAGGTGGAAAAGGTCATAAAAATAGTAGATTGACATTGGAAACATTCATCCTTCGTTCCGAAGATATGTGGCCTGGTCGTTACGACTACTCTTTAGTTGAATACAAGAATACTCGCACACCAGTTAAGTTAATTTGTAAGAAGCATAATATGCCTTTTGAGCAAACTCCAAAAGCACACTTCATTACAAAGCACGAATGCTGCCCTTTGTGCTACAAAGAGAAAGCTGGAGTGATCAGGAAGAAGTATCTCAAGGTGAATCCACCTACACAAAAAGCGCCACGCTTACCAAGTGCAGATGCAATTAATATGCTGAACAAGGTATTTTCTGCAAATACAGCAATGGCTCAACTTTAAAATATCAAAGCAAAAAAAGACCGTTGTTACGGTCTTTTTTTAGTTTCAAACAAAAAAGCGAAGGCGACCCTTTTGTTCATTTTTGAGCTTATAGCTCAAGCAATTCTATAGTTTGATCAAAAAATGGAGAGCAATGCTCCCCATCAAATCACATTTTTCTATTTAACTGGCGAGTTAACGTATTCACTTAAGAAAGCGCGATTATCGGTTTTCATTAAGATTTTCAGTTCAACCCAGTCACCTTCAATCATCGCAGTACAATTATCATTCTTTAGTGTGTCACACTCAATTAGGATAGGAATGTCAGTTAGCGTGATCATTGCTTTATGGGGAGAGACCTGTCTGTACGAGCGTAGGAAGCCTTCTACCGCTTCTGAGAGCTTAACGTTGCTTACATCACCTGATTGGCCGCTTGAACTAAGAATCTTCGATAGAGCGCCTTCTAGCGTCTTGTCCCATACGCTTGCAGAGATCTCGTTTACTTTTGTTGCCCCGAAACCAACTAAGCGATTGTTCTTGGATACAATAGGTGTTACCCATACATCAAGAGTGTTGTAAATTCGGTAAGGGATTGGCTGTTTTGGATGCCATTTTTCAGCCTCAATGCCAAGAGCGTCATTAACCGATTTGATGACCGCTGTTTCATCTGGAGCGCTGCTTTGAGAATAATGGATGTATGGTTGATTAGTGCGAGCATCGTAGAACAGCATGCCAGCTAATGCATCATGTCCACTAGCGTTTGTAAGGCCCGTAAAGAACGCTAAGTCATTAGACATTCCTTTAGCATCGATAAGGAAAAGATCTTGTGTGCTCACTTCATCTTTTACTGAAGTTGCTTTCACGCGAATACTGCTTTGCCAAGACTCTAGATAGCCTTCACGAAATTCACCCCAGTCATCGACCATTGACAAGAGAGTTGACGTTGAAGCTGTGTAGTCGATGTATTCTGGCTCTTCACCAGCAGCAAAGTATTCAATGTCGCCTGTTTGTGCATCAAACGTATATAGGCCATCAGGAACGTAGCTGCCAAAGCCAACCTGCGGTTTGTCTTTGAATAGGACGAATGTTGGTGTGCCATCTTCTTTTAGGAAGAAACGAATTGAGCTAATGATAACCGATGGGTGTTCATGACGGAATTTGCGCATCAAACGCTCTGAAAAGTACGTATTGTATTTGATAGCAAGCGGTTGACCATTCACATGTGTGACTAGCTCTTGTTTGTTGGTCTGTTCCGCACTTACAGTAATGTAACCTGGGATAGTTTTGACACTATTCCATTTAAGCATTGAGTTAAACTCTAGTGGAAAAACCCAAGTGTATTCACCACGAAACTTTTGTAGTGTGGCAAGAGACTTGTCGATTGAGTAGAGTGCGCCAAGCTGTGACCCATCAGTCATACGTACATTGAGTTCTTTGTTACCCATTTCTGCTGCAACATCGAGTGGGATGATACGCATTTTACTTGTTTCTTGGTTGTAAAATAGAGGGGTATCGATCTCTTCTGGCTTGAACCTGTTTGCAATGTCTGTTGCATGGAAAAGAGGCGAGGATGTCACCGTCCATACAAGCATAAGTGCCGCCATGGCAATGAAGTTTGCTGTGCCAAATGAAAAAATGGCAAAAATAATTATTGTTAGACCAATAGAGAAGAAGAACTCAGCATTGGCCCCGATTGGTGTCAAAAACAGAAAACCATTTAGGAATGAAGGCAGAGCAATAGATAAAAAATGAAGCAGCGGATTGGCATTAGAATACATATGGCAGTCTTTTTCAATCAGCAGCCTGTTTAGCATCAGCAGGCCGACAAATAGCAATAGCGTAACGCCAAGCCAAGATACGAACATCATCATTTTAGAATTTCCCTAGTTGTTATTCTTAATTGCTCATATTTTAACTTAAATAAGTTGAAATGCAAGAGTTATAATAGATAATATAACGTATAAAATTAACAGTGCAGGATAGGTGATTGGTAGGTTGAAGCGTGGGTTTGTAGCGAGAAAAAACTGCCGCTATAGCGGCAGTTAAGGATTAATTGACCTGAAGTACATTGCCGTCAATGTCCAGCCTGGCTGAAACACGGTTTTTAACTATACCACCTAAGACATTCGAATGGCGATAGGTCATCTGCACTGCGATATAGTCACCTTTATCAGCGTATCCAGTGCTAACATGCTCAAATGATTCAGGATTTTCAATGCTTTGTTTTACATAATTGACCAGTGATGCCGAAGAGCCATTATAAAAACTGAAATTCTTGCTGACCTTTTTTTCTCTTTGCTCAACTTTAAGCGCCTCATCGGCTAGATGTTTTTGAGTATCCGCTTTTTTTGAGAACTGTTCAGTCAAATCATACTCTTTATTGAGAGCAATATCGTTGTATGTGCGGTGCAGTTCAAACAATTGTTCTGACTCTTTATTAAAGCAAAGCCTTAAAGATGACTTATAGCTATTCTCGTATTGATTTTTGAGTGGCATGAGAACGAATAGCTGTCTATCGAGTTCATTAATTTCACATAAAATCTCCGATGATTGATTGTTCATCATCGAAGACATGAATTCGTCATGATAATCTGAAGAACTTCTGATGTCTTTGATTCTTTCATGAAGCTTTAGTTCTGTTGATAAGATGGCGGCATCAGGATCATTATAGAACCATGGGATCTGATTCATTTTCGCATTCGCCGTAAAGTAGTCACTACTGTCGATTGAGCTGCGAATTTCGGTGAGAATTTCGTCTTTATTCGACTCAAAGTGTTCAACGGTGTCTTGCCACTTATCGATTGCAGCAACCCCAGTGAAACTAAGGATAGCTGTTAAAACTAACATTTTTCGCATCAAAATCCCCCTCTTGATATACGATGCAGAATATTTATTAAAGTATATAAAATAAAATGCTAGAAGTAAACTACTGAAAAACTGTAGTTTTGATTAGTTTTAGGAAGTTTGCGTTTGGTCAACTTATCTTGGAGTCAATTCATCATATTTTCTTTGATGTTGACTGATTTTAGGATAATATTTGTTATATTAATTTATAATAAAAAGAAGAATTGGTCATTAAATATGAAGAAGCTTTATGCTCTTCTGGCGCTCATGGCTGTGAGTACGCCAGTTTACGCTATTCCCGTTGTTGAAGGGGCCAGTGTCATCGGCAGTATGGTTGGCGTTATTAGTTCTCTGATAGCTGGACTTATTCCCTCAATATCAAAGAATGCCCGTGCTTTAGGCATTACGGTTTTCATAGGTTTAATCTGTCTTGGTCATCTTGCATACTCATATATGATGTATCAAGAGGATGCTGCAATTAATGAGTTTGCGTATTATTCGACTGAACACATGCCAAGCCGAGGTGAAGCGTTTCGTCGCGCCAAGCTAGAAAGCCCAAATTTTGAGCACAAGCATTCTGTCTTTAGTGCAGAGATGTTGGATAGGTTTGTTGATTTAGAAGATCTCCACTTATCAGATGATAAGTACCTTCCAGTCTTTACGGGTGTTTCTAAAGGTGGTTCAAGTGACCGCCCTGTTGCCTTTGCAGAGCAAGGTATCGGGCCTACTGACGTAGATGCACTGGTAAAACTGGCCGAAGGAACAGATAGAGATATTCTGCTGCTATCAACTCAGCGATATCATTTGAATTACCTTGCATTTGAAATGTTTGAAAGGACAGGCAAAAAGCCCTTTGTTTCACTCATCGGTGCATTCCTCGATACCAGCATGTTGAGCTTGGAAGACTTACGTTCTGATAAAGCGAAATGGACGCCTGCGGATGAGGGGATTTACTCGGTTAATGGCATCGACATTAGAGATAACATACGTGAGGAAAATACTTTAGAGAACGCCATTAATGTCTCTTCAATTGATTTGATGATGATGACTGATAAGCAAATCTATGAGATGTTTGCGGCCAATCAAAATCCTGTTTTTATCACTTATCATGAAAATGACTACCTTCAAGTTGAAAAGCGTCTTGCTCGTTTGGACTTGAGCTATACATTTATGGATGGTGGCCTTAAGGCCCTTTATGACGATAAGCTAACGCTCGTTCCTATGCATCTTAACTTGGGAAGAGAATTGGCTCCGCTTGATGTAATGAAGGACTACTCGCAATCATCAGATCTGAAGTTCATCTGCATAGAGAAAACTCACTGCGCAAACAATCTTCCTGGGGATGACACTTACTACTACTCGATTCATGAGCAGGGCCGTGATTATGTTAAGCAAAGCATTCAATCATTACCAGATCACTATAGGTACATTACAGTATCAAGCAACTTAGAGACGTACACAAATGCTCTACTTGTCGGCTGGTGGCTCAATCAGTCAGACAAAACTTATCTTGGAATGTTTTCTGAATCAGCTAAGTTTTCGTTAAATTACATCTATGTGGATTTCATGGAGATGGGGCCAGAAACGCTAGATGAATATCAGGCGCAGTTTGAGGATGTAACGAGCCTTACCTACGAGCTAAAGTCTCTTCTTGATGGTAAGTGGGTTGCGGGGTTCTTGATTTTAGGTGTTTTATTTAGGCTTGCTCTATTTCCATTGCAGCTATGGGTAAGTAAGGGATACTACTTCCAAGTAAGTAACCTAAAAGTGGCTGTTGGCTCGATTGGAATTTTTGTCGCACTCATCATTGCGTACCAAACTTTGAATGGATTGATTCTTGATCACGGTATCGTAAGTCATCTTGAGATCACCCAATTTTCGTCATTCACGAAAGCTGGTTTGGCACTTGTGTTTACAATGATGATTTGTTTTCAGGTGGGGATTTCATTTCCAAGGAGCAAGAAACTTGCCTATGCCATCACTTTAGCCATCGTTATTATTTATGCCGCAGGCATGATCACTCACATCGTGACACCACTCCTATTGTTTCTGCTAGGTAGTGAACTTATCGCCATTTTAATGCAACTGCCTTACTACTTGCGCTATAAGCGAGAAGATAACAGTGGAATATACGAATCTGATTTTAAAATTGATGAAAGAGTCTTGCCAGAGAAATGGAAACTGGTAAATCAGTTCAATCGATCTGAAGGTTTTTTGGCATCTAGAAAGGCTAAGCATGAGGTATTACTTGAACGAACGTATGCACTGCGTGAAAAGCATGGATATAACATTCAGTACATAGTCAGAAGCTGTTCGACATCAGAAAATGAAATGAGGCTTGGAGGCTATTACCATTCACAGGTGTGTGATGCTGTGGATCTATTCATTTACGTTCAGGCAGGACTCAAAACAATGGACTTTGTTTGGGTGCAGCCTTACTACGAAACAAAATACAACGGTGTAATGACTTCAGTAGCTACAGATATGAAACATATTCATTTGGCCTACGGTAAAGGGGATAGTGCAACTGAAGGCTCTATGGAATGCCAATATGCTCTGATAGATAGGAACATGGGTAGTGCAGAGCACCAAGCAGCGATATCGCTTCTCAAGCGTGTTGAGCGACACTTTAAATCACCTGTTCAAATTGAGCTTGGGCTTCTTGAATCTGGTGAGGCGGTACTCTACCAAGTCAGGTTGTTTGACCCGCAAACCAGAGAGTCACAGAAGTTCTATAAAAATGCATTGTCGAACTTTGTTTTGCATGAAAGTTACTTAGCTAAATCAACGCGACTTACAGGCTCGGTTCTCGAAAAGATGTCTGATGGAGATATTGTCTTTGCTAACGGTTTCAATTACCTAAGCAAGAATGCTCGATTAAGAAAGCTATTTCTATCGAAGTCGAATCTTGAATCTATCGAAAGTGCTCTTGCTGAGCTTCATGATAGATGCAGACAGAAGAATAATGTTCTTCAACTGACTGATAACATTCGTTCTATTGAAAGTATCTACAAGCGGATTTATGCATCAACTCAATCGAAGTTCGGAGTTAAAAATTACGTATCTGACATTGACTATTCAGCCTTTGGCTCGATTGACGGAAATGATTTAGAGATATTCTCTGACAGGATCTCGTTAACAACACTGAAAAGAGTCGATGCTTGTTCATATGATCGTCGGGATGCGGTGCATAACTTTATCATTTGGGCCAATGCACTCATGTTTGACCAGTTATGGAATTATTGCTCACTGTTAAAAATAGACATTGATGAGGCGAGCTACTTCACGGTAGATATTTTGCTCAATACACATCCTGAAGCATTTCCATATATTCCTCACTATGATAGCTCTTCAGCACTGAATGCTCAGAGAGAAGAGTCGAAAGTGATTGTTCATGGCGAGTTAACGGGCAAAGTAGTCAATGCAGAGACTGTCGATTATGAGGACGATATCTTTAAGGATGGAAAAGTGATTCTAGCAGCCGAAGAGATTGGTTCTGGGTGGGTAAGAGATTTGGATAAGGTGTCTGGGCTTGTAAGTGTTTACGGACACTCGTCATCACACCTAGCCATATCTGCGGACGCTTTAGGTATCCCGTATCGCCTGGTAAGCTCACAGGAGTTGCATGAGATCATACAAAAAGGACACTTGTAGTGTGAAAAAGGCTACTCAATAGTAGCCTTTACTTTAAAGGTCTTCGAACAGGTTCGGAACAACCCTAACAACTGTTTGTTCACCAAAGGTTAGCCTCAAGCCATCATCAACCCAACACTCCACAACGTCCCCTTCCGCTGGTGGAGTGTCGGTATCGTTGATTAAGCCGTAAAGCCCATTCTCCAATTCCAAAACCATTTCCATACGACTTAACAATCCATTAGCGATTCGATGAGTGTTTCACGATCATCGAATTCGTACTTTTTTGATTGGTCATTATTTGTTAACTCGATATGTCCAGATAGAAATGATGAATCATCCTGTTGATCAAGATATTCAAGCGCACTATCAACTGTTGAGAATGCGAAAGCCTTCATTCCATTTACTGAGATCTGACAATTATAAAAATCCATTTTACTTGCCTTTTATTCCTAGCCGTAATTCAATTGATAGCTGAAAGTGAGTAAAAGAACAGTTAAGAGACTTTGTTTTGTTAACTATGCAACATAATCAAATGAAACTGAGTGCAATCAAGAAATATGGTATGAATGCTGACGCAACGCCTGATGCCAAAAGAGCCAAATACTTGGCATAAAGTGATTTTATTGGCAGTTTTCCTGTAGCGGCAAGTTGAGCACGCTCAGTAATATAAAGGGCATCATCAATCATAAATTCAGGATAAGAGTTACGATGTTCTGCGATCCATTCGATATCTGAGTTGTGAATCTCTCCGCAGAAGAAGGCAACTTCGGCATACCCATGCTTTTTTGCATGAGCAACGATGTATTCAATCATGTGGATGGAGCGATAAGGAATACAGGCGTTAGGCTCAATGCTCTCTAACCATGCGAAATCTTTATCAGCAAACCTAAATCGTTTTTTGACCTTTCCAGACCACCTGAGGGCATTAAGCTTCATATAGTCCCTGGGTGTTGGAAAGCCTGCATATTCACGTCTTTCTTTGGGAGCAATTCCATGGAACTCTAATGCGCCACCAATATCGCTTAATGAAGAAATCCCGTTTTCGCCAAATCGAGAAGATTTAGTCGTTTTTTCTCGGATCATGGTTGTAAGGTAATGATACCAAAAAGTTGGTCGAATAAAGGCATCGAATGAGAAGCGAAAAGCATCTACATTACGGAAGACCAACCAATCATCCACATCATAATCCAGTCCGCGATACATGGATTTCATTGATTTTTCGCAGTACCTTGGCCCTCTGAAACCATCTATGGTTTGATTTATTTTTTCAAGGTATTCCAAGTTGGCTGCGCCAGTTATTCCATGAAGCACGCCGAAAACATGAACTTTTACACCTTCAATTTCAACAATGACAGAATCAAGAGATTCAGGAGTGAGTTCTCGCTTTAAACTAGTAAGTAAGGTCATAGTAGTATCTTTTTTTGAGTTATATTAACTCAATTGGATTTTTAAGAATATTAATTTGAATAAAATAAAAACGAAATTGGAGGGTTGTTGAGGCTTTTATCAAAAAAAACCTTAGCCTGGGTTCACAAAATCAACCAATTAAGTATAATTCGGGGCTTAAAAAAAATACTAATGGATAAAATCATGAATCTTTCTTTGAAGGCCAAGTTGAATGCTTTGACAACGGCTACGCTCACTTTGGGTGGCATTTTGCTTTCAGGCACTATCTACAACAATTCAGTGTCAAATATCGAAAAAAATTTGAGTGAGCAGTTGGATACGATTGGTACATCGTATTCAACATATCTCGACACTTGGATCGAATCTAAAGCGACGACAATTAGCTCTTACCCAGACGGCTTGACTTCCAAAGAAGTGGAGGTGGCCCACATTCGACAAGTAAAAGATTCTGGTGAATTTGAAAATGTTTTCTTGGCTGACTCTCATGGTAATCAGATTAATGCGAACGGAGTAATCCTTCCTCAAGGTAATGACGATCCAAGATTATGGTCATGGCATATTAATGCTATGAAGTCAGATGGTGTCGTTATTGAGAAGCCAACTATTGCTGCCGCCACGAACAGTCCAGTGGTTTCGATTGCTATGCGAACTGAGACATCAGAGGGGCCAAAAGTAATTGGCGCTGATTTTGCTCTCACAGAGGTTCTTGAATCAATTAATGAATTGCAATTGCCTGGCGACGGTGAGTTGTTTATTACATATGATGATGAAACGGTATTTATGGATTCATCAATGAGTCTAATGAACAAGCCACTGCATCATTTTGATAAAAATCTTGATCAAAGTTTACTTTCAGAATCCACTAACAAACTGACTAACGTTAACTTTGAATCTGGTGAATTCTACATGCTATCGACTTTCCTAGAGAATCAATCGATGTATGTCGTTTCTGTGGTTAAGCGTGATGCAGTGATGGAGTCTGTATACTCTGAGTTGTACATGATTGGATTTGTTTTGATTTCAGTTATCATCGGATACTCATTAGTATTTAATGTTATTGCAAGTCGTATTTTTGCACCACTCGTTTCAGTCACCGAAGCTTTGAAAGATATTGCTCAAGGTGGCGGCGACTTAACAAAAGAAATTGATGTCAGCTCATCGGATGAAGCTGGCGAATTAGCAAAAAGTTTTAATTTGTTTGTGAAAGGACAAAGAGAGCTTGTTTCAGATGTTTTCAATCAAGCAAATGAACTTCGTGCGCAATCAGAGCAAGGAGTCGTAAGAGCAAATGAGTTTGTTTCTATTCTCGGAGTGCAAGAGCAGAAAGTTACACATGTGGCTACTGCAATGGAGCAGATGACTGCTGCTACAGTTGAAATTGCATCTCACACAGTTCATGCATCAACATCAGTAGACTCATCGACGAAAGCAGTGTTGGAAGGAAATCATAAAGTTAGTGATACTAAGAACTCTATTGAAAAACTTGCATCAGAGCTTGAAAATAGTAAGTGCTCAATGGATAAGCTGAACGAACACGCTTCAAAAATTACGGAAGTAAGTTCAGCGATCACGGAAATTTCTGAACAAACTAACTTGCTCGCACTAAATGCAGCAATCGAAGCTGCTCGTGCTGGTGAACAAGGCAAAGGCTTTGCTGTTGTAGCGGATGAAGTTCGAGGCTTAGCAAATCGCACAAAAGAATCCGCTCAAGAAATACAAGCGACAATTGAGACGCTTCAGACTGCAACTAATGAAGCAGTTGGTATGATTACAAATAGCGTTCGATTGGCTGAGAAATCAACTGAAGATGCAAATGATGCTTCAAACTCACTAAGCTTGATTACAGAATCGATGGAGCAAATCACTAGTATGACATCTCAAATCGCAACGGCTGCTGAAGAGCAAAGTCAGGTGACACAAGAAGTGCTTGTGAATATGAAAGACATGAAATCGGACACGGACAGCTTAACGGAAAAAAGTGAAGCTGCTGAGTTGCAGATGTTAACAATTAAATCACAAGGTGAGTCATTGTCAACGATGATGGCGACATTTAAGTTAAAGTAATGTAAAATCTCATACCCGATCACATACCGTTAAAAAGTTTGTATTAAAGTGCCTCTGACTGCATATAATTTAACCAAAGCTAGCACTCAAGGATGAGTTGAAATTGAACTAGCAATTCAGTTGGCACTTGAAAATGGAATAATACAGTATGCTTGGTAGTTCGGAGATAGTTGTTAATAAGGAGACTTTACAGAAAGCTGAATCTGGTTCTGTCGTTGATACAACTCTTTATACAAAGTATATGAGGGACATATCAGCATTAAACTTACTCAAAAAAGAAGAAGAGTATGAGCTTGCCGTGCGTGCTCAAAAAGGTGACTTTAAGGCAAGAGACGAAATGATTGTCTCCAACTTAAGACTTGTAGTGAAATTGGCTAGAAAATACAAAAGAAGCACCAATAGTGGCTACTCATTACTTGATCTTATTGAGGAAGGTAATATCGGCTTAATGAAGGCTGTAGATAAATTCGACCCACTTATGGGATATCGATTTTCTACATATGCTGCTTGGTGGATTAACGACAGTATTATAACCTTTCTTCATAGCAAATCTAGAACAGTTCGATTGCCAGTGCATATATCTAAACAGATATCGCAGATAGAGCGAATCAAGTCTGAAATTTCTTCTGATACATACGACGAATGCACAACATCTCAGATCGCTGAGAAAGCAGATTTAACTATATCCCAAGCATCTTCACTGTTATTGATGACCAGTTCTAAATCAACAAAAGTCAGCGCAGACATAGAACTGAAAAACTCAAATATAGACTCAGTTATCTATGAAGGTCATGATCTAAAGGATGAAATTGAGCAATCAGATTTTTACCAACAAGTCCTTTCTACCATAAGTACAATGTCGGATAAGCACAGATTGGTTCTAGAGCATCGGTATGGCCTGAATAAAAAGACTCAAAAAACACTCAAAGAGGTTGGTGATATTTTTGGCGTGACGAATGAAAGAGCAAGGCAGATTCAGCAGCAAGCCATTTCGAGGCTAAAGAATAAACTAGAAAGAGATGGATGGATTTGAAGCCTTGCTGACGCAAGGCTCAACGGTTTTAGCTTTTGTTGGCACTTCGACGTGCCTTGATTCTTTCTAGGGCTTCTCTACGGCCTGTTATCGCTTGATTCAGGCTTTGGGTAGTCAATGTATCCCTAATGACTGCTTTGGCGCTGTCAATTGCATGTGTCCTGGACACGTTTGACTTGGAAACAACATTGTCAGATAAGAACCATTGAATGATGACCAATAGAGTCAAAATCATACAAACCATCATGATTATAATCTGAAACTGAACCTCAAACGGCATATTCAGAGTAGCCAACATGTAGGCGGTAAAAGCAATGCCGCCAAGAGGTAATGCGCTCATGACCAAATAAATGGCTTTCCTTAACGACATTTAAGCAACCTCCTTGAGTTCAAGTATGCGTCTTGCCACCTTGTCTCTATGCTCATCGCTTTGGGCCACACCGCCAAAGTTGACTGAGTAGAAGAATTCTAGCTTCTGAAGCTCAGTCACTTGAGGCATGCCATTGTCCGCTTTTAAGCTGTACATGCTTGTTGAAACGCCTTTAAAGAGACGTTGATCGGTCAGCGACATGTCATCCCAATAAACCTCTTTGTCATCCACCTTGTAAGGTATCTTGTTGTCGAAAAAAAGGTAGAGAGTAGTTATTCGCTGTTTTCCATCCACTATCTCCATGTATGTATTGGGGTCTGGATTCTCGATAACAGCGATAGCGGGGAAAGGTTGCTTGTTAAATATTGAATGAAGAAGATGCTGTTGATGCTCTTCTTCCCAAACATAGCCGCGCTGATAGTCAGCGTCTAGTTCTATTTCGTCGCGGTGTACTAGAAATGCACCTAATCGGCATGATGTAGTAACAACGCTATAACCTGATGAAAATAGTGACATTTCTAATTCTCCCTAATTATTTTATTTATTATAACTAATAAAAATAGAATTACAATCCTAAATTGGATTCTTGAAGATGTTTGTTGAGCGCAAGTCAGACTTTCTAAATTTGCCTTGATCAGTAATGATGATCCCACTTTTCGTGTCTTTATACCTTGCAGTTAACTTGGTGCCATTCTTAAACATCAAAATAATTTTTTGGTTTTTCTTAAAGCTAGAGTGCAAAGTCATCTCTTATTCCAAAAAAGGGGCTTTTGCCCCTTTGTTATTGCTAATTATTTCGCAAATTTATTAACGACTCACGGGCATCACGTAGCTTTTCGATATCGGCGCTATTGCCCATCTTAGAAGCTTCTAGCTGGCCCGACTTGAACTGACTAATGAGCGAAGCTAGTTGAGTTACTTTTCCGTCATAAAGACAACAAATCATACTGTTGGCCCAAAAACATCTAACTCTCTCACCGTTAGAGATAAACACATCTTTTACACCATTGATTTCACAATCAGGTAAGGAAAGTTTCGTGTCTTTTTCGACATCAAAATTGAGAGGAAGGCTGACTAACTTCGACTGACTAAGGTCAATGTTCGTTAGATTGTCAGCACCCAAAATGTTGAGCGGTAATGTAACCTCACCTTCAAGCATTAAAGTAATGCGAGCAAAAAGAGGCGGTACATACTTAATGTTTTCCATTTTCAAAGTAAACTGGCCCGAACTAAGTAGGCAAACCCAATCAGGGATCTCACAGTTTGTGTCATCATCAATGATTACATGCATGACGCCTTTGATAGCACTTCTAAGTGAAGTGTTATTGTTGTAATACGCTTTACCAAAAAGTTCATCGCCTTTTTTCTCAACCTCAATGCCTTTTGAAAAATCAGGCTTGTCAGTGAGATCTTTAGAGTAGATTAGAGTCAGCTCACCGTTGAAGTCATAACTAGAGCTACTGTGCTCTACGAAAGTGCGGTTGTTTTCCCTTGCTAAATGAGATTCCCAAGGATTCGATAATTTCGCTTTAAGCGGTCGCACACCTGGGTCTTTGAGGGCAAGCAAGAGTTTCTGGTGTGAGTTGGCTCGTTTCGGGTCTACATCTCTCGAAAACAAAATGTCTTTAGAGATCGTGAATCCTTTCTCTGTAAGTATTGGGTATGCAGAGTGTGGAACAGCCATCTCATAATGGTTATCTAGATACATAATACCATTGTGAATCACCTGCATTTCAACCACTTCATACTTATCTAAAATGCACTGCAAAAGCTCAGTAATGCTGTGATTCTCGTTAAGCTGTTGGGCGGTTACTTCATTGCCAATATCAAAGACAATAGCACTACTTGAAAGGTCAACTTCAAGCAAAAATGGAAGCTGTGAAAATACCTGTGGGTATGATGCCTCATATGCCCTAAGTAGTTCCTGATTTTGGGCTTTGTCAGGGACGCTAAGGACGTTTAGGCTACTTTCACCGCAAGTAGGTTCAGGTTCCGAAATCGCAAGTTCGTTGAGCGCACAAAGGCGCTCATTCAAATAGTTAAGAAGACTCGATGAAATAAAGTGAGCTGACTTAACGCTGTGGCAACTGTCAATGATATGACTTAGTTCCTGTGCTGCAAAAGCAAATTTATTAGTATCTTTATTCTGCATTTTAATCTCAAAATTAAAGTAAAGTGGAGATTGATTCCCATGCTTTTGGTATCAGCCAAAATAGCGAAAGTATGAGCAATGGGAACGTGATTGGTAAAGAACGGGCAATGTAATAGGAGGTCAGTGACTTTAGTGGTCTACTCGTATTGTTAAGACGACGGGAAATCGGCTCCATATGGTTGATCACTGTATCAAGTACATCATTTTGATGAACAATGCTTTTCTTAAGTAAGTCATTAAGAGAAGCATGAAGCGCGTTCAGTTCGTTCATAGGTGTCTTTTTAGACTGCTCTTCAACTTGGCGAATGTAATTCAGCAACTTGTCTTTTCCAGTGAAGCCAGAATGATCAGCATGGCGATACTCTTTGAGACAATATTGTTCAGAAAGAGCACAAAGTTCATTTTTAGACATGCAATTGCGTGATTTACTGATCAGTGTGTAAAAGTGATTCATTAGTTGAGTCGTTTCAAACGAAAACAACTCATGATGTTTCGTTAGCACATGTCGCATTTGACTTTTTGCCGAAAACTCAATTAGTGAGTCTGTTGGTTGAACACTTGGTGCTTGAGCATAGTTCATCGTAAAATCTCCTAGTATTGGTTAAATAATATAACAACTAATAAGACGCTTTACAATTTTTGGTTTGTTTAATATGTGATATAATAAACAAAAAAGTGTGAACGATAATGACAATAAAAAATCACGCTCTATCAGAAATCCAAAAGCATGATGCAAAACTAATTACAACAGAGAGTGTTGTCGATAATTTGAGAAATGTAAGAATGGGCTTGGTTAATAGGGATGGTAAGGCTCTTGGATACATTGATTTCCAAGAAACTGAAAGAGATTACCATGTTAACTCAGTCGCTGCATTTAAGGGGCTAGGGCATGCTATGTATTGCTTTGCAATGATGTATTTAAAAGCAAACCATGGTGATGTGGGTCTTATGGCAAGTCGATTTGCTGACACGACTTCTCAAGCAAGAAAGACGTGGAAACATCTTGCTGGCCTTGAAGGTGTTACAGCAAGAGAAATCACGGATCCTGAGAATATTTGCGTTAAGTTTATCACTCAAAGTGAGTTAGCAAAGGAAAGGTTTATTGATGACAACATTCATATCCATGATGAGGTTGTTGAAGATTTCTTGATGGGGAGCCTGGGCGAACGCAGGACGCTAATGGAAGACTACGAGTTCTTTTTTGATGAGCTGAACTCAGTAATGACAACAAAGCCAACAGCCTTGTTTAATGTTCTAACTGTACGTGGACAAAAGCTCCATCCTGAGGTTAGGTCTGACTTAATTAGAGAATGCGGAATGCTCTTCGATGAGTTTTACGATTTTGGTCGTGAAAGCATGGAATATCCTAAATATCCTGACTCAATTAAAGAGTATGAGCGAGTATTGTAGCTTGACAATTATTATAATTTATATAATAATTAAACCAATTAAGGTTAAGTCGGTAGTTGAAGGGGATGAATATGGCACAGTCAAAAGTTGTGATTAGAAAGCGTGAAATAAAGAATGGTGAGCTGGTGGACTCGCGTGAGACAGTTGACTCACTAGAGGATGCTGAACAAAAGATTGCTTCAATCGAGCGATTGGAGCGTTCTAAATCCGAATACATGGTCTTTATTTTAAATGACATTGGTAATGCAGCAAAAACCTACATGAAACCATTTGGTAGCCTTACACTAAAAGAACTTGTATCGTACTGATTGACAAATCCCGCTGAAAAGCGGGATTTTTGGTTATTGATTAAAGTGAGTGCGAATGTGGCTGTTGTTCTTTTGATTGATGTAATGTTAAGTCACTTTCTAGCATTTGATCTTTTATTGACGTAAAGCAGTGGTGAAGAGTATTAGCAAGCTGTCGTCGATGTTCATTGATTTTCTCATCATCCATAAGTTTGTAGCCAATACTTTGTTCTTTATCAGTAGAGAAGTATTTAAGAGCAACCTCTTTAACAATATGAGTTCGAGCATACTCATGTAATGAGTTGGATACTTCAGATTTAAAGTCATGTGCAATGTGATCTTCAGGAGCTTGGCTTAAAATCTCTTCAATGTGATCAGAAATCTTTAGCAAGATGAGATCGTCACCTGGTGCTTTATGCTTTCTCATATCGACCATAAAGCGGTCTAGATTGTGGATTGCATCTTTTAGGCTCATTTCGCTTAACTTATGGCCCATTAGTTCTTCAATCGCTTTTTCTGTGTTGTTCTCGACATTAGTTCGAGCATTCAACTCTTCGTCAGATAAACCGAGCTTACTGACTGCTTGTTCGTAACTTAGATTGAATATGTTGTCATATTCTTTGATGTAAAAAGGTCTTGCAGACTTGGCAGATAGTCCAAGTCGGTTGTAGTGTTCATCCATTTTTTCGTTAAAGTCACGGATCTTTTCAGTAAGACCTAATGAGAGTTCATTGAAAGACTCGCTAAGCATTTTGATGTTTGTTTGGCACTTGAGTATATCAGTATCAATGTTGCTTGATTGGTTCATCAATGGGGCAAAATCATTTTGATGTAAGCTCAATACACTGTCTTTATTCTTGAATACTCGCTCTGGCAATTCTTCTGCCGCCCATTCCCAATTCATCTTAGACTCATCGATAGGATCTTCACCAAGCAATGTTGCAATCTTGCTGTATATTGCATTCTCTACAGGGGTTTTGGCATGTTCTAGTTTACCAAGAATGTGATGCTGCTGGACAATCGAAGCTAAAATTGAGCGAGCTTTGATATGTTCAGCGACAAACTGTGATGGAAATGTAAATCCAAAGCGCTCACTATCCCTTACAAGTTCAGGTGTGAAAGTGCTATGGATTTTAGACAGGACAGATGGCGAATTCAGATACTTGTTTGAGATTCGATTGAATGTTCTAGCCGTTGCAATTGGAATCTGAGCTTCATCAAATGAGGAATCCAACACATCTAGAAGGCCGCTTTGGGTAGAGAATTCATCGACATCATAGGTGTTCGTTCCAGTATATTTTACATCAAGAATGAAAGATTCGGGTTGCTGTTTGGCAATTTCAGCAGCTACTGGACTAGAAAATTGTTGTAACTTAATGCTCGTCATGTGAGTTCCAAGATCAAAAATATTTATTAAATTATATCAAAAAATGAAGATGCAAAAAATGACGATTGTAAAAAAATAACTGCAACTTTTCAAAAGTCGCAAAAAATTTGCTTAATGAGTTCGACCTGGCCCTAATCAGTAGCAATCGTGTCATTAACCGCTCATCTTGAGCGGTTGTATGCTCTAATTCACTACTAAACAGTAAATGGGTATTTGATTGGCTCATGATGCTCATATCCAATCACTTCAAAGTCATCAGGTGTTACCCAAGTTAAAACGTCTTCAAGCGTTTTGATTTTAGGATTGATTTTAAATTGAGGTGAAGCAAAAGGCTCACGCTTTAGTTGAACATCACGCATTAGCTCTAATTGCGGCTCATAGATGTGGCAGTTCACCATTTGATGCGTTGCCAAGCCTGCTTCAATTCCAGTTAAGTGACTCATTAAGCTCAAGAAAAAGAAAACCTGGCAGCCGTTGAAGTTTAGGCCAAGAGGTACGTCTACTGAACGTTGGTTTGACGTCAAGTACAGCTTGTTACCTAAGATAGAAAAGGTGTGATTGTACATACACGGTCTAAGACACCCACGTTCAAAATTTGAAGGCACCCAAAATGTAATGATCTCACCTCTATCGTCAATTCCATTTTTAAGGTTATTGTAGACTTTTTGGAGCTGGTCGTAGAGTTTACCGCTATGTGTTTCAAGTTTGATGTTTGCGCCATACACATGGCCCATATCATCTTCACCTTTACGGTGTGGGTTGTTTAGCCATGCTTCGTTTTCGTTGGCATTTGCATTCCAAGTATTACATCCAAGGGCACGGAATTGGGCTGCTGAAGTATAACCCCTTAAATATCCGAGAAATTCAGCAATTGCGGCACGCCAATAGCTCTTTCTTGTTGTGATTAATGGAAATTGGTTATTGCCGACATCGTAAGTAAAAGTTGCATTTAATACAGTAAGACAGCGCTCACCTGTCCTTTCATTCTCAACCCAGATGCCTTCATCGATAATGCGTTGAGATAGTTCTAGATATTGCTTCATTTATTATTGCTTATAATTAGTTAGTGAGGTTTTATTATAATTAAAATTTATGAGGTCTTGCAATGTTGCTTTGTGTGCAAGTTGCATTTTCGACCCATACCAAACGAGATGCCTGTCTGGTTTTTATGCTTCTTAAGCTTAAAAATTCTGAAAATGGTTGAATTATTACTCTAAAAATGGATATTTATACGCAGCTTCAATAAATAAGAGGAATAATATGAAAGCTTTAAAGACTGCTGCTTTAGCTATGGCTATCGCATTCGGAGCTAACTCAGCTCATGCACTTGAAGTAGTAACGCCAAACCTCGAAGGTGATGACTTTACATTTTCTGTACTTCAATTAGCTTTAAGTAAATCTGCACCTGATGCCACATTTAAGGAACTAACCAAAGACCGCCTTAACGAAAAGCAGCTCATGAGTCGCGTTCAAAGCGGTGATTTATCTGTGATGTGGTCTGGTGCATCTAAAGACAAAGATGAATCTATGCAAGCAGTTCGCATTCCAGTAATGAAAGGACTACTTGGTCATCGCATTTTCTTAATCAAAGATGGTGATCAAGGTAAATTTGAGAGCGTAAAAACAGTTGATGATTTAAAAGCTCTAAAGGCAGGTTCGGGCACATTCTGGGGTGATACAGCAATCCTAGAATCTGCTGGCTTGCCTGTAATCAAAACGGTGGAATATGCAAACTTATTTCCTATGCTAAATGGTGCTCGCTTTGACTATTTTCCACGAGCTGTTAATGAGCCTTGGGGTGAGGTTAATGCTCATCCTGGGATGAATTTTGCCGTTGAAAAAAATGTCATGCTTGTTTACCCATCGGCACTTCATTTCTATGTTAAGAAAGACAATAAAGAGCTTCATGATCTTATCTATGAAGGTTTTGAAACGGCCATTAAAGACGGCAGCTTTGATGAGCTGTTCTTCAATAATCCGTACATTAAAGATGTCATTGAAAAGACAGACTTCAAGAATCGTACTGTAATTCGAATTGATAATCCTAACATGCATCCAGACACTCCTATTGATCGTAAAGAGTTCTGGTTAGATGTAGAAAATCTATAAGTAAGGGCGTTAGATGAAGTCAATTGCTACCAAATCTATGGTGTCACTCACGTTGCACTTATTGTTGGCTTTATCTTTGATTTTTGCCTTGTTGCTCCACAATGCACAAGGCAAATTTGAAGATAGCTGGAACACTCAACTAGCCAATACTGATGCTGCGCTGAAAGTGGCATTGGAAGAACCTGTGTTTACATACGATTCAGGCATGGTTTCTAAAATCATCGATGCATTTATCGAGAATCCAAACGTATACTCGATTAAAGCTTCCGATCCTGGTGGCATGGTATTAGGTGAAGGTACTGATGAGCAGGTCGTTGAAGAAAAGTTTCTACAGTCATTTACCCATGAACTTACACGAAATGATGAACTTATAGGTCAATTTCAAATTGTGTATCGCAATGATCATTCTGAAAGCTTGATTACTGAGATTCAAATTACCTTCGCGGTTGTTGGCCTTGGTGTCTTGTTTGTGATTTTGTTTACGAACTGGCTGACTCTTAAGAACAAAGTTTTGATGCCTCTTAATCGTGTAGGTGATGCCATGAAAGAAATAGCTTCTGGTGATGGCAATCTTACATTGCGCATTGAATCAAAAGGTTCTGATGAAATCGCTCAACTTGCTGGAGACTTCAATACATTTGTCGAAAAGCTTCAAAACTTGGTTATTTCAACAAAAGCTACATCTAGTGAGTTAATGCAAAGATCCACTGTTCTGACTGACTCATCCGTTCAGCAAAGTACTCTTATCGTCAATCAAAAGAGCGAACTAGAACAAGCCTCTACAGCTTTAAGTCAGATGACCAGTACAACCTCTGAAATTGCTCATAGCGCGTCTGAAACGGCTTTACAGACTCAAAAGTGTAATGAACTCGCGGGACAAGGTAAGCACCATATTGAAAATACCGTAGAGCAAGTAGACCTGTTATCAGAGAATATGGTTGATACTTCTAACCGAATGAACGAACTTAGTGCCAAAACAGAAACCATTGCAAATGTTCTAACTGTTATCAAAGGCATTGCAGAGCAAACCAATCTTCTCGCACTGAACGCCGCCATTGAAGCCGCGAGAGCAGGGGAGCAGGGCCGAGGTTTTGCCGTCGTTGCTGATGAGGTTCGCAGTCTAGCTAAGCGTACTCAAGACTCTACAACAGAGATTGAAAGCATTATTTTGGAGCTACAGCAATCCTCAGAAAGTCTCGTTGAATCTATGACTGTAAGTGAGGAAGCTTTACAAAATACGTTAACGGTCTCTTCAGAGTTAACAGTGACATTGGAAGATATTTTTCAAAGCATCTCTCTTGTAAGTGATATGAATACACAGATAGCAACGGCTTCTGAAGAGCAGCATAGTGTCGTAAGAGATGTGAGTGATAATGTTCAAAGTATCTTCGGTTTATCTGAGGAAGCGGCAAATGAAGCCGAGAATGTAGGTTCAGTTACCACAAATATGGTTGAGCATTGTATTGAGTTAGATGCAACGCTAGACAGATTTAAGGTTAAAAATCAGGGCTAAGAAATTCTGGAACTCCAGAAATTTTGAATAGAGAAAAATAGCTGATGTGGAACCTACAAATCGGCTATTTTGTTCCTAAATTAAAAAGCCACTCAAGTTGTGAGTGGCTTTTTTGATCGAGGTTTAGTAATTTCGGTAACTAAAGTTAGGCGTGTAGCTCTCGATATAACCACCGTTATCAAACGCACTTGCGCTAGCAAAGTGTTTGTTTTTGAATGCAACGATAGCTGATACGAACTTTTTCATTAAATATTATCCTTTATTAAAATAATTTTGAGGCTCCCTCAAAAGATGAAAGGATTATATTAACTATAATAACAAAGGTCAACCCGAAAAGGTGAATTATTTTAAATAAAATATAAAAAGCTTAGTCTTTAAGCAGTTTGTACAATATGCAAGCAGTTAAAAACCATGCTGGTGGAAAAATAACCCCAAAAATTAATGATGCAAAGAATGCTTCAAGGGTGAACAGGGTAAGGAATCCCGAACCATTGTTATCTCGAATCGTTTTCGTTTCTTCGAAACTAATTGAATCTAACTGATAAGTGGAAAGTCCTTCATCGAAGTGACTAATTTCAATAGTTACTTCATGACCATCTTTCATTGCATTCTCTATGGCTTGATACATTGGCTTTGTACATGTGACACTAAGAGTGTCAATTGTCCCGCCTTTCTCGATTTTAAGCTCTGGTAATACTTTATAATGAGAGTTCTTACCTTGCTGCTTGATTTGTTCAAGATACTGTTTGGGTATGGTGCATTTAATAGTTTGGTTCATAGCATACTCGTTTTATTATTCTTTTTATAAGTGAAAGGCCACAAAGATTGTGGCCCAAATTTATGATTTAATGCTTTTTGATTCAATTTCTTCAATATCTTCAAGGATATGCAAGACCTTTAGAATCAGATTTTCCTTTAGCTCAAAGGATTGTTTTGCGAGTGTGAAGCAAAGTTCAACACTGCGCGTCTCAATCGCATTGATCTTCATATCGGAATCGTTAGATTGGATATGGTATTTGGAGTTAATTTGATTGATTAAGTCATAGAAAAGACCTTTGTTACTTGTAATCATATTATACGCTAACTTAACGCGCTTTCGATAAGGACGAATTCTTTTATAGTAAGCGTAGATCTGGTAAATCAGTATAGAGATTAGTTGTATACACCCAAAAATCAATGAGATGTTAACTAAGACCATAAAGAAGATGCTTTGCTCAACTTGCATATGTAAGTAGGTCAAGATGATTGTTGCAGGCATGATCATTAGACTTAAAGCAAGCCAAATTTTAAAGCCTGTGTTAAATCGTCTGTTCTTTTCAGTCAAAATCATGATGTCACTTTCCATATCTCTATATGGCATCAGGTCATCAAAAAACGAATTCTTGCTTATCATTATTGTTCCTTGCTGGCGGCAACTTGCCGCCAAAGTTAACGATGTTAGTTGCAACTGTGCTTAACGTTTCTCTTGTGTCCCGCTAAAGCGCATATGTTCTGCATTATACGCCACCAGCTTATAGCTTTAAAGAGCCGTTATTTGGCTGTCTAATTTTAAAACGCACCTGCTATGTATGAGACTTCACTGTTACGGAATGCAAGGTTTTTGATAAGGCCCTTGCCATCACCGATACTGGTTTCGTGGTAAGTATCACATAGTTCAGGGATCTCATTAATCAGTTCTGGGTATGATGAGATGAATGCTTCTTTCCAATTTTCTTCGAGAGACAATGGAATTGCCTGGCGGCCAATGGTTTCCATATAGAGTCGGTGCTCACGTCCTCTAGCATCTGGAACAAACACATTGTTACCAACTTTGTAGTTTAGGCCCACAACATAAAGAGAAACTTGTCCGTTACTTCTACTAACTTTGCGTAGGTTGCCATCTTCATGCACTTTTTTGATCACACGGGAAGAGTTGACTCTTGGGATAGTGAAATTTCCGACTAGGTAACGAGCGCGGATTCTGGCAAGCGAATCTTTGATCTCAAGTCGCTTATTGAATCGAGCCATGGCACGACCATATTGGTTTTCACGTTCGCAAATCTCATCGAACTGAGGACTAGATGTGTTGCTTGAATAGCAAAATAGCGCTGATAGCAGACTCTTAATTTTCTTCGCTTGAAGATAGTCATCTTCGGATTTTAGTTTTGGATTGACTGGGGCAAGTTCATCAAGTTGCTCCAAAAGCTTACTGTAATGAGCTTTTACCTCAGCTTTCCCCGTTGAAGAAGTGTAGTAATTAATTATCTCGCGCAAATTCATCGTTATCCCCTTTAGCGAATCACTTAATCATTCAATTATTATAATAAATATAATTAGAAAGTCAATTTAAGCGCATCGTTAAAGACTCGATTTTTCAATGCTGATCACTGTCGCATAGGGGATTCTAAAAGATTTAATTCTCAAAAAGCCCCTAGCGGGGCTTTATCCAAAGAACTAGTGAACTATCCCTGAAGTTGCAAGAGCATTTCTTTTGCATTAGCTCATGATTCTAAGAGGAATGTTTAGTCCCTTTGCTGTGATGGCTATATGACTTAACTCGTTGCCATGATTGAGTGTTATTGACTTCGCTTTCATTACATTGCCAATCAAACTTGATGGAATAGAATCAGCCACAATATGTTGTTCATGTGGTGTTGAGGATGCTAAAAACTCTTTCACTGATACAGCCTCCCCAAATACGCCTGGTACGATAATGCGGTACTCTCCACTTAAAGTACTATTTTCCTTAGCTTCAATGCGTAAACCTCTATCAAAGTCCATGTAATGGACACCAGAATAGGCATCAGACGATATTTCGTTAGCTCTTGAGCCAATAATAAATGAACCTAGCGTAAAGATCGCATGGTACATGTCACGGGCGATGAAACGGCCATCGTTACTTTTGTAGCTTGCTACAGATAATTCAATAAACTTGCTACCTGCATCAAAATCAACTGCTTGGATACGACCACTGGATGTCATTACTTGATTAATATGCGCAATGGTCTGGTCAACTGGTTCATAACAAGCCTCTTCTGGATCTAAGCTAAAGTATGGCCCAACTAGGGGTGCTAGTACGTTGGCAATATCAGAAGTCAAAATGGTGATAGAGCTGTACTCAGATTTCCTCTGATTGATCTCTACCAATTTTGCGATGGTTTCATTAATCGCAACCGAACCTATGTGTTTGTGCTTTTCTGCTTCTGTCAAAACGTAAGAACCCGCTGCGCTGGAAAAAACTCGATTTTGGAAAAGCTTGAAAAGTACAGAGCTACCAAAAGGTGTGATAGGCAGATTATCAACGTTTTGAATGACCTTGCTCTTTTGCTTTAGGTTAACCCAATCAGTCAGCATCTCTTTATTCATGTCGGCAGAATATGTCGCATAACGAACTTGGAATACGTGTAGTTTTCCTTTTTTGTCGATCCCGAACTCTATAGTCACACCTTGTTGATAGTGTTTTTCAATTTTGGTTAGCAACTTAAAGAGCTTCTTCTCTAACGCATCGTTGTGAGCTTCAATGCGACTTAGTGCGTGATAGTTACTACAGCGGCCCTCAGTCACGTTTTCAGGCTCGCCTATGGAGTACGCAGCATCTAAGCAGTTAAACTCATGAAATGAGCTTAGAACGCCAGATTGAGCGCAATCTACTTTCTGCTGTAGCCAGAATTGAATCTTTGATTCTGGTAAGACTTCTTTCGCCTCTCTCATAGCAACATTGAGTACATGGTTTGCATTGTCTTGAGTTAAATCGTAAGTTTTGTAGATCCCTGCATGGCGTTGTTCATCAGGTGTTAGATGGTTTGAGCGCAGTAGGTACTTCTTACCAAAATTCAGACTTAGATAGTTGCAGTCGGGTGTAATAATGTCGCCATGCTGCTTTTTGTGAACGAATGGCAAGGTCATTTTGCATTTGTCACCAAGCTCTATCAACGTTGTTCGTGGATCGAATCCACCATTGAAACTTCGAATATTGTGTAACGGAATTAAATTAGAGCTAAAGAAAAATTGGCTTAGAACAATAAAAGCAATGAATAAATCTAATACAGGAGGTACGAACTCCCAAAAAGTGAGGCTACATAGAGCGACGATAAAGACAGAGGTTTTCTTGGATGAACCGTTGCCGTATGTCAATAAGGCCATTAATACTGCGAAAACGTAGCTTGGAACAATTGGTGCTTGATAGTACTTCTCATCAATCAGAACAAACTTATCAAAAGCCAGCACAAAGTAAACAAGGGCAATATTTAGTGCAATAAGCTGTTTGTGATTGTTTTTGCTCATTGCTAGTAGCAACCCGATAACAGTTGCGAGCATGAATAAGAGATTGTCATCTTCAATGATAGGCTGATCAGGTGTAATAGATAACCAAGTCTCATACAGAGAATATTGGAACCTCATCAGAATATCATCTGGATGTACGATATTGTTGTTGATGTACGTCCCACCGTAATAAAGGGAAGGGTGGTATGTCAAACCTTGGTAGTCAAACCCATTATGAGATAGCTGTTCACCTAAGCGATACGCTAGATTGACGCTTTGATCATCGTGCGGTGCTTGAATGATTTTTTTGTCTTGTAGATCATGAAGAGAGCCAACATTAAAAATCAGTTTATTGTCTAAAGCTACAAACGGTCGTTCATAGACATTAGACGCATAGCCGTAAGGGAATACGTCTACACATTCATCGCTATAACACAAAACATGATAGTCATTGAGCCATTGCGTGTGTCGTACATACATTTCGCTCGGCGTAATGATTCTATTGTGATTTTTATACCATGGAGTGATCGAATTATCATAAGTGAGTGAAGAACCAAGTCGAAGAGTCGAATACATAACACTGTCCACACCAAGCTTATATGCGATGTGAGCTGATACAGTTCTGATTGCTTCTTGCTCTAGTTTGTCATGTTGATGAAGATCAGGAAAGAAAATGACGGTCTCTTTGGTCTTGTCAATGGACTTTGCGAGCTTGTCCCAACGAGGTTGAGCAAGTGACATTATCTCATGTTTAGGGATGACATGCCCTTCACCATATAGGTCGTTAACGAAAAGTTGACTGGTGCCGATGGTAAAATAGTTGTAGTTCTTAATTACATCAGCCTGTCTTTTCTTGGTTTTTTCTACAGGAAATTGAGTCACACTAATATCATGTTCACCAATAGCCTTTGCGTAGTCAACGTAGCTTAGATAACCGTAGTAAATTGGAATGCGAATTTGTTTATGGATCTCCATAGCAACAGTATTCGCGGATTTCGAGTCAGGGGAGGTCAATATTAACCTCTTGTATTGTCCTGATTGAAATTTATCAACAATCTCATCAGCTTCATTAGGTGAGTAGATGAATGAGCCTGGGATGCGAACAGTTGGTCTTTCATGAACATACACATAGAGAACATCATCCTGCTGAGCTAAAGGTAAAAGGAACTCGGACTCAACATAAATCAACTGCTGTTCCATGTTAGTACCATTAACTGAGTGGTATTGTTGCTGTGATGCTGACTTGAGCATAATGCCTTTTGTTTGGAAGCTCATATACAGAAGAGCACACACCAAAAGAAGGAAAGCGGATAAACCTTTCCAAAACTTACTCTTGAGCGCAATCGAGCCTGAAAGTAGCACGGGAATCATTAATAAAAGATTATTGGTAAAAGATGCGGCTGTTAGCGGAAAAGCATAAGCAGGCACGCTGAATAAACTCAGTAGTGTTATGTATAGTCTTGTCATTCTTTTGATTATTATTCGTTTAATAAAGCGGCAGTATATTGTTAAATCTATATTGGTGCAATAGACTTGTTTTTCCACCAAAACTGGTTTATATTATAGTTAATAAATCAGAAAGCTCTACTGAGTCGAGTGATGAAAAGTGACAAGATGAGTTTGCTGCTTTTTGTCGCGCAGAGTTTGTGTCCTAAGAATTGGCGAAACTATGTGACCAAATTTATTTATTATTTTAAATAAAAATGGTGGACAAGCGGAACTTTCTGAGTATAATGTACTACATAAGGTTGAGGAACGAACCTCATCACGGTAAATGCTTTGAGAAAGCACCAACAATAACAAAGGAACAGAATCCATGACATCAACAACAACAAGCAACGTCAAAACTGCATTCTTAAACGCTATGAAGGAGAAGAAAGTCCCAGTCTCACTTTTCTTAGCAAACGGCATCAAGCTTCAGGGTCGCATCACTAACTTCGATAACCGCAGTGTTATCCTAGCGAACAATGGCGTACCACAAGTGGCTATGCTTCAAGCAATCTCAACGATTGTACCGAGCGAGAAAGTTGATCTTAAGGGTCTAGATCTATTCTCAGACGCAGATTACATCGACCTAGAGTTTGTAGAAATGCTAAAAGATAACGAAGCGTTCTGTAAGTTCTACCTTGTAAACGGTGTTGGTCTATCAGGCTATATCGCAGGTTACGATGATACTTGCTACCTACTGGCGAATAACAACATTCAGCTAATCATGGGTACAGCGGTCTCAACCATCACGCCAAACGCAAAATAGAATTGATAAAAGGGGTGGCATCAAGCTGCCCCTTTTAGTATCTGAAGGAAAGTAACTGTGACGACACTAATTGCAACAATCGACCTTGAAAATGGAAATGCACTCCCAGATGGGAAAGCCTCGGACTGGGCAACTTCGCTAGTTTCTCGCTTGAAAAGCGAGGCTGAGGAAGTTATTGAAGTCTCTATTGGCACTACAACTATGCTAACGGCCATTACTTATCACCTCATTAAGAGCGATATAGAAGATAAGAAAGTAACCTTTAAATATGACGGTCAGGAAATCGCTTGTAATGGTGGATATCCAGTTAAGTATCTTTGGAAAGATCCGCAAAGTGAAATGCTGATGGAGTTGTTCTAATGTCAAAGGTTACACACGAGTCACTGTCCAAAACCATAGCTGCGAATGTCTACAATGAAAACTTATCAGACAGTGAATTTAGAAACTTTGTGCTGAGGAATCTCGGTGCTGAAGTTGGTCTTCTAGACGATCAAGACTTTCGAGCGCTATTCGAGCAAATGTTTTCACGCTCAAGTGAACACTCATTAGTTATGAGTACTAAAGGACGTAGCCTAGTCGTTATTACCGTTGATTTCGTTGCTGAAGGCCATGTCTCTCATATGGAAGTCGCTGAACGAATCAAAGCAGGTGACTCGCGGATCATTACATCCAGCATAAAAGCATTCTGCTTTGATAAGCTAAAGAAGAATGTTGATGTGATAGCGCTATACCGCGATGGACGATACATGATGGTCTCTGACATGCTCAACAACCCATTTAAGTACTGCGATAAAAAGTTGGTTATGGCCCATAACTTGTCAAAGATGTTTCTTGAGGCCAAGCTTGCTTCGCAACCAGCTTGTGTTGAGTCAATTGCCTTAGTTGAACAGCTACAGATCATCTCAGAGCCGCAAGTCTCAAAGCCAGAATACTCACCGACAATTGAAATTACGGTCGATTTTGTCAATGAAAGTACATTAGCGTATGAGCCGTCTCTTGCGGCCATCGCGGAAATGCGATCATTTAGTACGGCGAATCTACACTTCTTCGACTTCGCTTATCTTGATATGGGATATAGCGTAGTTGCAAAGACAAAATCTGGGGGCACATGTGATTTAAGTAGCTTCTTATCAAACTCAAAACCATATATTGATAAAGAAATCAGACGTTCTCACACTGCCTGGAAGTTTCTCATAAGTAATGGGATTAGATTCCTTTAGAAAAGCGCACCTTATGGTGCGTTTTTTGTTGGCCCAAAAAACAAAACTCACACCCGAAGATGTGAGTCCACTATAACCAACAAAAGGAATATCACGAATAATGAAAACAAGGATTGAACAATCCAAGTTGTGCTGAACCCTTAATTCAAAACACAGTATTAAATTAGCACTTATGAATATTCGTGTCAATATTATAGCTTTAATAATATGGCAATTTTCTAATCTCTGAAATTTTTTGTACAAAAAGGGAGCGTAAGCCCCCTGTCTATCTATGCTGCCAGTAGTTGTTCCATTGGCTTTAGATCTAGTCCTGTTTTTACGAACTGATGGCCTTCGAGCTTGCGATGCTTAATACATGATAAAGCGAGTTCCATCATAAATTGAAATTGATGGCTACCAAGAAAATATGATGGATAGCTAACAATGACATGCTTTGTCCGCTTGCACTTAGCTATCTTAATATCTTTTAGCTTCGCGTCTGTGTTTAATGCTTGGCAATGCTTGATAGCATCAAAAAGTAACCCAAAGGCATCTTTATCACTGATTCCGAAACGAGAAGTGTCAGCGATAATGTCTTGGATTTCATTGAAATCAAAACCAGATTTGTAAATGTTGCTTAAAATACGAACGACAGATGAATTGGTATAATTACCAAGATTGCAGGCAACGGAGTTTAAAATCTTTTCCTCACTGCCAAATGGTAGTAGCGGGACAAGTAAGAATTTTTCACCTTGCTCATTGACATAAGGCTCGTTATCAAAATGGTCAATGTACTTATCATCGCGAAGATACTGGATGGAATTAACATTGCCAAAGATGAAGTTAACTTTACCGCCATCAAATCGACATTCAGAAGAATATATGCCCGAAGTAGGCCAATCTTCTGAACCTTTGCGATTAGGGTTGGGTGTTTTGACAAAGTTGCAGTCATTCAAAGACTGTAGAGATAAGAAGTGGGATTTATCTTCACCTTCAGCTCTCTCATATAGAGTTCGACCGCCAATGATTTGCTCAATATCTTCTTTTTGTGCAAGAGACTGTTCAAGAACAAAACGCATCGCTTTCTCTGATGTTCGGCCAAAATAACAGTCAATTTGAACTGAATTAATTGGATCTGAACCTTGAAACATCTGGATAAGCTTATCCGTCGTTGTTGGTGCTAAATGACTTTGATGTGATTTCGGGTTATTGTTGATGTCATTAGCCCAATCCTCATAATCTTTTAGGATTGTAGAGCCAATAGAGTCATCTTTTGTGATAATTCCATTCAATTTTGCATTTTCGATAGATTTTCGGAAATTAATCGTGGCAATTTCACTTTTTAGTTTGATAGTAGTTGTCATATTTCCCCCTTAGACTATACTTTAGGGTTTATATTATACTATAAATAAGTGGTAAGTCAATCTAATGTCATGTAGATCTAAGCAGGACGGGCACTTGCGATGATGAATGATATTTGAGCAATAATAAAAAAAGTTACCAATAATTGACATTTTCTTGTTGCAAGGCACAATTTATGTGTTATAAATTAAATCGTAACTTAATAACCGATAGGAATAATCATAATGACCAAAGCAGAACTAATTGCACGAGTAAAGGAAAGTGCTGGAATTACTAATGAGCAGGCTAAGAACGCTGTAAGCGAAGTTTTTGCAGGCATTACTGACTCACTTAAAGATGGCGACCCAGTTCAGATCATTGGTTTCGGTACTTTTGAAGTACGTACTCGTGCAGCTCGCACTGGTCGTAACCCTAAGACTGGTGAAGACATTCAAATCGCAGAATCGCGTAATGCTGCTTTGAAGCCTGGTAAGGCACTAAAAGAAGCACTGAACTAATATCATTCAGTTCAATCACCAGTAGAACTCTACTGGTGAAACTAAAGCCCCGCTAATTTAGCGGGGTTTGTTTTTTTGGATAGCAGGCTTTTTAGAAAAGGTAGTGACTTGACAGTCAACCCAAGTCTGGCCGTTTTCTTTGTACTTTATATCAGCACCGATCATCTCTTGAATATCTAGCTCCTTTGTTTGCATCTCATCAGTGATCTCAAAGCCATCAAAGTCTTTTTGATTTCTTGCGTACAGCTTCCCGTCGTCAACGTTCTGATATGGCGCGACATAACGACTATTTTCACCGTCAATCAGCATGATTTGTTGAGCGCTGAGTACATATGTTTGCTTGGTTTTCTTGTGTCTGATTAGCGTCATTTTCTTCTCTATTTTTTCTTTCACTCTAACATATCCCTTTCCACTTGAGAAATATAACAAATAATATATAATTGTAAGAAAATAGGGAGCGCCAAAATGGAACAAATTAACATACCTCAATTAGTTAAAGATCGTACACTCTTAATTCGTCATTTAGTGCTTGATGCAGGAATGCCAAAAATCGAACAGTTAATGGAGCATGAGAATTACGATAAAGGATTGACCGAACTAGTCATTACACTTGATGGTATTGAGTTCACAAAAGAAGAGCTGAACGTTGTCATTAAAATGTTTTTAGACAAAGCGCTAGAACACGAAAAAGCACGACTGAAGTTTGATGACTTTGACGCAGCCGTTAAAGCAGAAGCTAAAAAGATGCTGAGTGAGAAGTTTGGAAATCTAATTCACAATCTAAGTGAGATTTCATCGGATCTTGAGTCGGCAAAAGCGATATCGGAAAGCAACTTCAATTATCTTTAATGCCAAGATCAAGATTAAAATAATTGGTTTGTTTTTGACTAATTATTATTCATGTTACAATTAAAGAAATCGAGATATGAAGCTAGCCCTGAGCTGGTGGAAAGGAATTGTATGCGTGAAGAATTAAAACAAAAGGGAAAAGGCTTCCTTGTTGAGTTTGAAGCAAGTCAAATTGATGATTTGTCTAAATGGGTAGGGCAGTTCCCACTCAAAGGCCGAACACCTAATGGGATGAAGTCATATAAAGAAAATCTGCTTTTTATCCAGAATCAGTGTAAGTGCTTCAAAGACTTTGGTCATATTTCAGATATGCCTTTGAGTAATATAAACGCAACGCTACTTCGCTGGAGTGACGACGATATTGATTCGATGGTCGATGGCTTCAATAAAGGAAAGAAAAAGGTAACTGAGGTTACGTTACCTGGGATTGTTGTGACCAATGAATCTTCATTGGCTGAAGCGAAGTTCGTGAAGCTTGCTAAGCAGATTGATTCCTATCTAAAAGGATTTAAAGGTTTTCATGCCAAGTCACTTGATAATGGCATTAACATAGTTATCAAGAAAGCTTCAGAACTGAGGTCTAAAGCAAGATATGACAGTGCCAATGATCAGTTGTTGATTAGGTCGAACGTTCCCCTTGAAGGTGACGCCTATGGAAGCCTGCTTTATATTGTGGCCCATGAGCTTGGGCATCGATATGAGAAGCTACATGGCAGGCCAGAAGGGTTTTGGGATAATGGGTATAGAACCACTCGCTATTCCTACACAGAATCGCTCTCAGGCTCTAGTGAGGCGTTTGCAGAGCTATTTGCTATAACCCACAGGCCAAGTAAGTATCCTGAGTATAAAGATCAGATCCAAAAGTTTGCGAAGCTCTTTGATGGTTTGCATCTTAATCATTCAACCGAAGAACTATCAATTTAATAAGGGCCAGCATATGCTGGCCCTTGTTTACTCTTTGTTTTCAATCCATCGCTTTACCACTCTGGGTACAACAGTTGTGGCTTTGTCGCCATACCATTTAAACCCATAGGGTTTCTTATGAACATCAAACGCCACTAGTACCTTCTCAGCGCGACCACGGGCATGCTTAACTAGGTTGCAGGCTGGTGCCACACTAAGTGATGTCCCTACAATCATGATCTTAGAAGCTTCCAAGATGTGCTTCTTTGCTTCTGTTAGGTGGTGAGGTATTTCACCATATAAAACGACTTGAGGACGCCATTTAAACTCGCCATCAACCTTATCTAAAAATGATTTTCCTGAAAAGTCGATTGGCTGGGCAGTGATGTCATCAAATGGCAATGCATGATCCATGCGACCGTGTAAGTGAAGGACATTTGAACTACCAGCGGCCTCATGTAGTGAATCGCAGTTTTGGGTGATGACAACGACTTCAAACTCTTTCTCTAACTCGGCAATGGCTATATGTGCTGCATTCGGCTTTGCTGCACTCATTTCTTGAAGACGCTGATCATAAAAGCCTAAGACGAATTCAGGGTTTTTGTGTAGGGCCTGAGCTGTAGCAACTTCATTGATATTGTGCTCTTCCCAAAGACCATTTTTGAATGTACTTAGACCACTTTCAACACTGACGCCAGCGCCAGTAAAGACAACGATTTTATTCTTTTTGATTTCGGGTTTTTTTGCCATCTTTATTCCTTAAAAGGCCAGCCACAATGCTGGCCTGTCTTTGTGCTAAGATTTAGTGCCTGTTGAGCCAAGACCGCCATCTCGTTCACTGTCTCGCGGTTCTGGGGCTGTAAATTGCTCGATAACTTCAGATTCAATCTCTTTAACGATTTCCATTTGGGCTAATCGCTCATGATGATCTGCGATGAAAGTGACGTCACTGATATTCGACAGAAGTACAAAACTTGGATCAATGTAGTCTTCATCGATCACTGCTTCGCAGTTTGCCAAGTTAAGACCTTTCTTGAGACTCAAGCCACTGCGCGGGTGGAATCGCAAGTTGTGTGTTTCAGGGATATCGAAAATAAGTTCTGTTGGCATCAAAACTCGATCACCTGGCTCAATAGTGATGAATGAGATTTCTTCAGAGCCAATAACGCAGTCGTTTTCATCAAGAATGTCTTCTACTCGTGTTTGTACTGGTCGCTTAATCTTTTCATTTAGTTTGTTGTAGAGTGTGACATCGCCTGTAAGGCAAAGGAATAGGTCATAGCATGCGGCTTTTTTAGTTGCTTTAACGGGTAGCTTTGCTTCTGGATGTTTACGGAATACGCCAATAGGGATCATATTTTTCTTCTTATTCTGATTAGTGATTGTAAGTGAAGTTAATTATTATAATTCAAAAAATATAAATCTTGAAGCCCTTGAGGCCAAACCTTTAAAAGTGTGTTTAAGAGTTGAACTTATGTTGGTTGATAAGAGCATGGAATCGGCTTATAATTTTCAAAAAATAATGAGTAATAATAATGATTGAAAAAGTAATTAACTACTACACAGTATTGAAAGTTATTAAAGCAAGATTTGGCATGAACGCCAGCATATCAATAGATCAAGCACTAACTCATGAGATAAGAGTCGTCGTTTCATGTGAGGGTTCAGATACACTTTTCCTTGATTCACGCGCATTTTGTTCGCGTCTCTCTTGTGGTGAAGTCCTCTTTACTGATTTTGTAGAAATTGAATACTGGGTTGAGAACTGCATGACAGAACTGGATGTTTTCTTTGGAAGTTCTATGGTTTTTGATGAAAACCATGTCTGTTTAAAAGGATTCAGTGAAAAGGGGGATCTAGTAATGTTAGATTCGGTAGGTTTAGCAAGAGTAATTGATAATTCATCACTACATTTTTTCAAGTTTTCTGAAATTGAAGAAATCAATAGGGGGATTCTTCAGTTATGAGTGCTGGCTATCATATTGACTAGAAATAGTGGAAAAACATGGACTAAGAAAGTTGACTGTCATAGTATTGAAATGGAATAACATTACTATTTGTGTGTAATATATAAAATAATAAAGGCAGGTCAAGTATGAGGTTTCGGTTAGGTATTCAAGCGCTTGTAAGTATCTTGGGCTTTACTGTAATATTTTTAGTCGTTTCGTTATCATTCAATCGCACAGCTCAAGTCACAACAGAGTTGTATCAAGATCGGGTTGTCCCAATGGGGCAGTTAAAAACCATCAATGATTCATTTGCAGTCAATATTGTCGATGCTTTTAATAAGCACTCACTCGGACAATTGAGCCACTTTGAATTAGAAGAGTCTATTGATAATGGACTTCAGGCTGTTGATGTGGAGTGGAAGGCTTATATGTCAACGTTTCTAACAACAGAAGAAAGGGCCATAGCGGCACGATTCGAATCTAAAATGAATTCTGTAACGAGCTACTTAGATCGTATTGATTTGCAGTTTGTCACGGCAAAGACGATTCTGGAGCTTTACATTGAGGTCGATGAGCTGTCCGCTATTGGTCAAGAGCTAACGGATATTCAGGAAGTTATCGCGAGCCAGTTGTATGAACAGTCCATTGAAGATTCAAAAAACACAAATACAATTATGTTGTTTGTGATTGCTGCTGGATTAGTTCTAACGCTTTATTCGAATGTCGTCATTTATCGCTACATTAATCGCAATGTAGGAGGGGAGCCACTTGAGATTTCAAGGAAAATTACTCAAATCGCTTCTGGTGATTTAACCATTCAATCTACTGGTTCAGAGCAAGGGATTTACAAGGATGTTCTAGGTTTAGCGGAGACACTTCGCAAATCTTTCCAACAATCAATGTCAATTGCTGAGAATGTTGCTGCTGCTTCTGAAGAATTAGCTACAGTGATGGTGCAATCAAAAGAGAATGCAAACACTGAGTTGGCCCAGATAGAAAGTGTTTCCACCGCAGTGCATCAGATGACCGCAACAGCATCAGAAGTGAGTAGTCATGCTAATGATGCAAAACACTTAACTGAAGTGGTAGCTACGAACGTTATTGATGGTGGAAGCGCTCTATCGCGCACTAATGAACTCAATGTCGAAATTGATTCTTCCGTTACGGAGTCGGTACAAATTGTCGAACAGCTTAACGAATACTCAACCGAAATCGGTAATGTGATTGAGGTTATCAATACGATCACTGAGCAGACGAACTTGCTTGCACTTAATGCAGCAATAGAAGCTGCTAGAGCTGGTGAGCATGGTCGCGGCTTTGCGGTTGTTGCCGATGAAGTGAGGGCGTTAGCGAGTAAAACTCAAGAATCTACCCATAGTATCGGTGAGATTATAGACCGACTACAATCGCAGTCCAAAATGGCCCTTAGTCAAATGGAAGCGAATGCCAAACTTGTCTCAGAGTCGAATGACCTTTCGAAAGAGCTTTCTAGCGCATTTGAATCCATTGCAAAGTCATCTGATGAAGTTGAACGAATCATTGACCTGGTCGCTCAAGCTTCAAGCGAGCAATCCGAAGTGACGCAGTCCATCTCAGAAAATGTCACTGTAACGGTAGACACAATCAACCAGAATGTTGCAGGCATCACTCAGACGACTTCTGCAAGTTCTGAACTGTCAGAGCTTTCGACAGAACAGAAAAAGATACTGTCCAGATATACAATTTAGTCAATTTTGTTTATGCAGTGTCGATTGAGGATATTGACACTGCATTTATTTTACATTATATTTATCAAGTCCTCTAGTGTTTAGGACAGCCGTTCCGCAAGATGGTGAAAAACACTGACCTAGCCAAACTAAATCAAATTGAATTCACATTTCACTTTATTTTGGCAACTGGTGAATCGGAACACGCCTAGTGCCACAGAATAAGGTAAATATAATGTTGAATACAAATATGATGACTAAAGATGATCTTGTTAAATCAGCAGATCGCCTCACAAAATATATCAAGCTTCAAGAGCTTGTCTCTATCATTGAATACCACCAAACAGCCAAATACCCAACTAAAGGCCGTTCTATCGATAAGAACCGTGCTTTAGATTGGTTGTCGCATTCACTTTTTGGCAAGGACTGGAACTCAGTCTCAGCAGAGTTTGAAAGTGTCTCTGACGCGCCACAATTTCAATTTGATAAGATTGATAACGCCTTAATCAAGAGAACATCTGAAGAAGATCCAATGCTAGGTGTACGCTTGTCTGAAGTTTCTGAGTTAATGACAGAACTCGACGATAAGCTAAAAGCACACCTTCAATCAAACCAAGGCTTAATTGTAGATGAGCGAGACTTCCTTGCAGGTGCTTTTACAGCTTCTATGGAGCTTCTAGGGAACGATACTGCACCCGCAAGCATGATGTTTAGAATGATGAGTACAGAAGCTATCCACCAGCCTGAGAAATACTACATCATCAAAGAGGTTGAGCCAGAAAGTGAGTTTGAACTTCTGTCTTATCAGCTCGTGGCTACATGTGGTAAAGATAAGCTTTCAGAGTATGAAGAGCGATATGAAGACTATGAGTACATGATCTTATCGAGAACTCAGTGCAAACAAAAATATGCTTGGAATACAATGCGAAACGAACCATTTTCTCACTATCAGGTAGTTAACCGTGAAAGTGTGAAGGCGCTAGTACCACTAGATTAACAATTCGTTAAGTTAACGGCAGCACCTTGTGCTGCCGTTGTTTTATCAATGAAGAGCAAAAAATGTGTAGACAGAAACAGAATCCAAACTTTATCCAGCGACGAAACAAAGGCCCCGAATTTGAACAGCATTACTACAAAAAGACAGCGCCGTTTCTTACGATGTTGAGTATTGCTATCGCTATGGTTTTTACTATCGCACTTCAGTATTGCACAAAGGCCGATGAGTTCGGACTGCACGAGTTCTTCTTTGGTCTTTTGTTAGGTCTTATCACAGCAGTAGTAATGATCGTGATGACTTGCCCCAAATGGGAGCATTACTCTTAAATGCTAAAGCAGACATTCATACTAACTAAAATCATTTAATCAGATTCGCCGCCCCTTATTCACCTCTTAAGTAAATGATATCAAACAAAACCCATATTCAATCATAATATGATTGAAAGTTTTTAATAGAACATTCCTCTGAATTATATGTTCGCTATTGCATACGACGTACATCTAAATATAGTTATTGTTGCATGTATGTTAATTAATCAAGGATGTTAATCGTGAATAAAATTATGCTAATAGCGTCGGTATGTTTGGTATTAACAGGTTGTTCTAAACCTGCTTTGGAGGCTAGTGACCATGACTCATTTAGTAAGGTCTCAAAACTGATAGAAAACAAAACACAAAACTATCAAGGCTGTAATGAATACACATTGCAACTCTTGTCTAGTGAGATGTTTGTATCTAATTCAAAGGCGAGAGAATATAGTCGATGTTTATCTGACCAAATTAAAAATATATATCAATCGTCATTTGAAGAGTCAGGATATTCTTTGAATGCAACGATTGTAGAGTCTTTCAAAAATCGAGCTACATTTGAGTCTTATCTCGATTCACCCGCTGCAAAGCTGAACATTACGTTACTTGAACTTAATCCTCAAGTGAATGATGTGGCTTTCAAGGAATTGCTTAAAAATGAAGCCATTAGTAATGAAGTACTTGATGCAATTAATAACTCAGGAATGTTATAAGGTGGGCGTATGGAAACTAATTATAGTCTGAAGAAGAAGTGCTTTATATCATTACCTTTTTTGTTGATGGCATTGCTGCTTTTCATATCTGTTATGCCAAACCTATCGCATTCAGGTAAGGTTTCAGGTATGCATTTGGCTTACTCAACTGATGAGTTCCTTAGAGGGTTAGTGCTAATCCTTTCTGGTATATCAATAATCTTGGTTTTTATGAATAAGCATAAAGCAAAATCAATCTTTGTTGTTTTAACGGCAATTGTTGCCATTCCTTTGATGGGCTGGCATGTCGGTGAGGTCATTAGCACAATGCTTGCTCTTAAGGGATCAGGCTATCTCTATATGATTGAGTCCAATGGGATCACGTATCTTTTGGTTACAAATGCTTTAACCATTTTGGTCATATTGTCCATCGGGTTTTATGGTGTTCGGTTGGCAAAAGGCACTTTTTATCTATCAAAAGTGACATTCAGTTATCATTAAAAAAGGCCCAATAGGGCCTTTTGTATATTTAGTTGTTCTTTTGATGTTTGCAATTACAGCGTTGTAATACGCTTCTGGGTTGCTTTCACTATTTGCAGTGATTGGCTGGGTTCCCAAAATACCCAGAAGCATAAATCAAGCTAACAGACTGAGACTTGAATTTCTTTTTATAGGCTTTTCAGATTCACGAGAAATACTATTTTATTATTGCTTAAAAAGAAAGAAGAGCCTTAAGCTCTTCATAATTAATCAATATATCATACTCTTTAAAAGTAAGCTGGTAAGAGTCAGACAGCGCTTTGCGATATTCTTTAAAGACTTTGGTCTAAAGAATGAGATGCTGACTTCTCTAACTCTCGAACCAGTGTGGTTTCAAGCTTATTAAAGCCCATTTCAAAATCATTTAGGTAAGCATTAAAATTAGACATGTTTTCGTCTAGCCTGTTTGCTTCTGCAATGCACTCTTCTGAAATTTGCTTCGCTTTTCCTAGCTCTTTTGTATCTTCATCAAAGTACATGATATACCAGTCAGTGTTACTTGAGCTGTAAACCGCTACATCTTCAAGTGAGTGATTGCAAAACTCTTGGATTTCAGCGCGACGTTCATACAAGTAATCAGCATCATCTTTAATTGACTGGGCCAGCCTTGTTATTTCCTGAAGGTCATTTTCAAGCTCTGAAACCAAATCTTGGGTAACAAGATTATTGCCAAGAGCAAGACCAATTTCGGTCAACTTCACTTCAATATCTTGAGGGATATCGGTAATAAAAATACCAAGATCGCTATAGAACGGAACTTCCAGATGTGATGCAAAGGAGCTTGAATCTTTAAGCTCATTGTCTTCTAGAACCTCCCTGATCGCGTTCTCATTGAGCTTAAGAGCGCTTGCTCCCAAACGGTTTCTCTCATCTAGTCGAGTTAGGTCGAATAGACTATCAGAGATGTCAGGATTGCTTTCAATTAGCTTCTTGCGACCATACTCGTAGTTCGCCAGCAAAACAGGAATTGAAGCTGCTGGCTGTGTGTATGCTTCTGATTGAGCTTTGCGAAGTGCTTCAGATACTTGCGGGTTATCCTTGAATGAGACTTCAATTAATGACTTAAACAATCTGTCCTGTTCGGCTCCTTTAGTGCTAATGAAGGCAGCAGGACTCGTTTTTGCCGTATTAATCAAGTTATCCATGGCCGCGATATTGGACATCATTTCAGATGATGACATTGAGTAGTTTGAGGTGATGTCCTTTAGGGCCAAAGAGAACTCATGTGCAATTCCTTTGCTTTTTATGATTTCTTTAAAGCTAAACTCATCCATAACTTCATCTTCGAGAGCTTTCATCGCGAACATGGACTCGCGTTTAACTTTTTCAATCAAAGACTCATGGCCTTTCATGTTTTCAGGTGAAATGGAGTCTGCGAGTGTAGATAGCTCACCCCATTCATTAAGTAGGTTTTCAACGGCTTGCTTCCAACTGTGTTCAGGTGTAAGACGCATTACAGATTCAAGATCTTTAGATGCAGTAAATAAGTTTGTAGGCTTGAAACCATTGAGTCGTGCGAAAGTGGTCATGTAAACTCTCCATAATAATTGGTATAATTATACCACGTTCAATATTATACATAATAATAAATTTAAAATAATTGGATTTAAAACATGAAACTTTCAGAGTTGCCTACTGACATTAAAGAAGAATTGATAATGCTGTATGAAGCAATGGCCGATCCAGTAAAGGAAGGAATTGAGGATTTTGAAATTCCAGTGTCCACACTTAAACTGGCTGATATTGATTGGGATATTTTGCAATTTCCTGATCAAAGTGTACCTACTTCTGAGCCTGGTGACATCATGACATTAGGTGGAAATCTATGGACATCCACTGGGCGTTTATTTTCAGCAAAAGAAGCAGGTTGGGAGAGTGTGAAGGTTTATGATGTTGATGAGGTGCTTTTAAGTTTCTTTGGCCCATCTCAAACCAAGTTGCCTTTGATTAGTGAAAGCAAGCCAGATCCCATGAGGTCATACTGGAAACTGCCAGACTTCACCATAAAAGGAAACTGGCTCTACGATAAGAATAAGCGCCACATTGGGTATGCGGCTCTAAGGGCCATGGATAAGCCGAAAGGTGTTGAGCTGAGTGATATTACACTGCTCCCTAAATATCAGAGTAAAGGCCATGGAAAGGCTTTCATACAGCAGCTTCAGGCAGAAACAGTGAAAAGAAATGTCTACTTGGGACTGACACCATCAGATTTCTTTGGGGCATCGCATAAAGCAAAATTGATAGGCTTCTATGAGCACTTAGGATTTAAAGCGACAAAGAACAGAAGCCTATCTGTCGATATGGTATTTCAGCCACCAAAACAGCGAGATGCTGAGTTGGCTGTTAGTTAACTCCCTGCAATATCTTTCAGGTCAGCCTCTAAGCTGATGCTTAGGTCGCGCAAAGCTCGACATTTCTTCAAGATCTCAGCATGTTTAGAAGTGTCTGCTGTATTTGTTTGCAATCCATCACCAGCGGTCGAGCCATCGTCGTTAACCATGCTCATGTACGCTATGTGTGTTTGATCTTTATCATCAATGGTGATCATACCCATTGGTGATAAAACAATTTTCAATCCAATGTTAGCCATTTTCAGCTCCTAGTAAGTTTTTGTCTAATCCTGCGCGAACATATGCCGCATAGGCGGTTCCTGGCTCCACAAGGCCGTTTTTAGCATACAAGTGCTCTCCAACACGCTTTAGAAAAAATGGAATCACTGTATATGCCAGCAAGTCGCGGTAGGACTCGTTGATGACATATTCCACATAAGAAGCAAAATTGTTCGATTCCATTCGATTTTCAATGTGCTTTGTATCAAGAATTTTAGGTGGGATCAGAAGTAGCGCTTCATTGGACGAATCAATAAGATCACTAAGTGAATATCCCTCGACAAAGAAGCCTGTAGATTCAGAGTGGGTGAATTCCATATCATCAAAATAGGTGTCCAATGATTCTTCAGGGTTCGCTTTTCGTTCTGTTAAGAACTCTTGAACAATATCTTCGTTGTCATTGAGAATTGCTGGAATGTCGGACGCAAGACCTTCTGTAGTCATATCAATAATCTTGGTTCGAATAATCTGTAAGTTAGACATTGTTCTTCCTTATAGTCCTAGAAATTCTTTGTTTATAAGTTCAGCGTGCTCTTTGCTTACCATCAACATTTGACCTTGAGAGCAGTTGATTGGGAAAAAGCCATATTTTGCGTAAAAGTCGATTAAGTTAAAGCCATCAGCCTGTGGAGTTTCAAAGTTTGCGAAAAGGATGCGAATCTCCGAATCCTTCGTGCGGTCAATGAAATGCTTCACAAGCTGTGTACCATAGGAATCACCGCGATGTTCTTTCTTAACATTAAGGGTTGAAAGCATCGCAATTGAGTCAAAGCAATCTTCCAACACACATAATAGTTCAGTCACTTTATTCTCAGAATATGAGCAGGTATCACTAATGGCTTGATAGATGTCTGAGAAGCCAGTGTAATGGTCTCCAGTTGCCCAAGAAATTAAGCATTTGTCTTCAATAGAGTGAATTTTAGTAGCCATGTGATTCCCCTTAATCAAGTTCATTTATTATAACTAATATTATGTCAAAGTCAACTGCATTTAATTCAATGAATAATATTGACATGCGTGTAAAATTAAGTATTATTTTTAATAGTTAAGAATAAAAAGAAGGAATAGAGGAAGTTATGTTTACGAAAAATCAGCTCGAACTTCTGTTTGAAGTAGCAGAGGTCTCACGCATCCCTGTTATGGTTAAGTATGGGATCTCTCTGTATTTAGTAGACCGATACACGATAGAAGATGCCGCGAAGAGAGCTGGTATCGATAAGGAGTCTTTTCAAGATTGGCTTTATACACTTCGTAATACATACACAATGGCTGTAGCTTATAAGTATCCTCCAGTGCTGAGAAAGAAATCGGTTGGAGAAGACCTGTATGATCAGCTTTCCGAGCACGTATCTCTTTGCAAGCACACTTCTGACACGCTGAAGAGCTACTATGTTGATGGTAAGTTCTATCATCAAAATAAGAACACTCAAGTCGCCGTAGAAATGCTTGATGAGTTACATTCTGATATTATTAACTTTAGAAATAGTGTTAAAGGTGATATAAACCACCAAAATTATCTAAATGCCTAAGCGCCATCGTTCCGATGAATGGGTCGGTGTTCTTCTTTGAAAGCGTCTTGAGAAAATTATTAAAGCCCAGCTACGTGCTGGGCTTTTTTGTTAGAGTGAGGTTTTGCCGTTCATTAAGACCTGTAAGCCTTCAGATTCGAACGTGGTTTGATATGTATCGTCATCAAGCTTATTAAAGTAGCCTAGTTTTACCATCATATCTAAATGATTTTTTGCGTCAAAGAGCGTAGCGAACTCATTCGTCAACTTTACATCAACGAATGTTGATGTGATTCCATTAAGAGGACTCGTCGCCTGTGGGGATAGAGCAATCATAGGGTCAAATGCTATCTTTCCGTTTGCTTCGAACAATCCTTCAGATGCGAAACGATTAATGCTGATCACGGGCTTAAGTTGTGATAAATCGTCTGCCGTAACGTCTTCGTTGTGACCTGGTAAGCTTGAATCATGCAGTGGTTTTAAGGCTTGCTCAGGTATTCCGTTAAGACTTGCATCTAAAGTTAATGAGTCTAGCTTTTCAATTTGACCGTTAGTGTTGGTTAACACAACGTTTTCTAAGCCTAAAACCTTATTGAATTGGGCCATCTTATCGACGATATCGAACCCAAATTCAACTGAGAAGTTATCAATACTCATCGAGTCAAAGTACTGCATGCCTTTGAAGTACAGTTGGTCACTATTGATGGTGCTTTTGGGTAGAGAAAAGCCATCCTCAGTAACTTGCTGATTCATTTGAAATGTTGTCTCACCTAAGGAGAAAAGAACATTCTCTTTGGTTCCAAGCGTAAATGAGGACGTGTTAACTCGAAGTTCCTTTTCTTTCTCGTGCTCGGTGTAAAAGAAGTCGGTTCGTGCAATGTTAAGGGTGTGCTCGTCAGTTTCCAGTGGGCTTGGGATTAGAGCTAGGTTTGCTAACACTAACTTACTCTTAATGTCATATGTCCAAGCCGCTTCATTTGTAAGAGAGAAGTTATGTTTATCACTTAACACCTTTAGAAGACCTTGATCTTCATCGGCTGTTAGGCGGCCAAGTATGGTGCTTCTTAGAAATGGAAGGCTGATTTCATTATTAAGGACGATAGGTTGATTGTATTCGCCTTCTAATCCATTAATTTTAAGCGAATAGGTCTCTTCAACAGAGAGAAAACTAGAATCAGAACTCATCAGCTCTATGTTAAAGTTTTCATTGGCGTTTACTTGCTGAATAGCCAGATCGCGCTGTGATGAATACTCTTCTAGTAAGCTCTCGTTGAGCTGAATGTGTCCAAAAACACCCAGACCGATAGCAATGCTAAAGCACAATATGGTTCTTTTATTTTTCATGAAAAAATCTCATTTTTTATAATTATCTAATATTATTACAAAAACTTGAGATTTTAAAGTTAAATGGAACTTACGGTTTTTCGGATTGTAGTTCGATAAGGAGGGGCTTTGTCACCGCATCCCTAAAGTCTTGCTCAGAGCGTGACTTGTGCTTGCCTACAAAAAAGAGAGTGTTGAGGATTTTGATGGTTAACTTGTTCATAGTCACTCCGACATAATAAATAAAATATTATATACTAGTGTCGGAGCGATTGCATTTGGAAATGTTGATAAAATTAATTCACAAGAAGGAAGTCGTCGTCAGTAATATCTTGAAAATAGATCGCTTTTGATGTGCCAATTGCGTCTTCTGCGTAGCCGATAGGTCGAACTGAAATCGTAAAGTAATCGGCTGATATGCAAAAGATGGTCTCATCCCAATCTGTTTTCTGTACTTCATACAGTGCATTAAGAAATGGCTTCACCTCTGTTCCACATTCTAGGCCGTGAATGTCAGCGTTGATACCGTCCTTCTCTACATAGCTATTGATCCACTCAACACTCGTATGCTTCAGAACTTCGTTATTGCTCTGTTTAACAGAAATTGACTTGAAACTTTGGTCAATAACTAACTGACGAATGCGCTGCAATTCATCAAAAAGTGTTTGGCTTGTTTTAATGATGACGGAATGAGCACCTTCGTCGAGTTCCATGGCATAAGGCTGGTTAACTTCTGCTGCGATATAGTTTGACATAACTCCCCCTGTTTAAGTTGTCAGATTTTGAATAGGCATCTGCTTAAGAATTTACAGTTTATCAGTAGTTTAAATATTGTCAATAATATCTACTACTGTTTTTGTGCAGTTTAATAAGTAATCATGTGACATTTTTTTTGCAATTTTATGTTGACTGCTAATCAATATATCAATAATATGCAGACATCGCCAAGCGAGATGCCCCAACAAGAATTGCTTTTTAGTAGCTCTTATTGGTTCATTTTGGCCTCATGTCGAAAGTTCTACACTTTTAGGCAGACCTCCTTATGTAAGGCGCTCTGGAGACGGAGCGCAAAATTTAAAAGAATTGACTTTTAATAAATAAGGTATAATAATTAGTAAAGAGTAACCCTCAAAGCGATTTTATCAAGATTTCTTTAAGAGTTACTTCGGCGTCCTTTGTTTATTTGACGTATTGCAACTCTGGTTATGTGTTTTGTTTTATGCATTTTTAACCGATCTCCTTATGGATGGTGCTCCACCTTTGGTGGAGCATAAAAATTTAAATGCAACTTGAATTCCCATTTCAAGTACATCTAAGAAAGATAATTTCTGGGGGTGTTTTGGATTCGACTGGTGTTGAAAAGTTGTGTGATCAGCCGAGGTTGTGGCAGGGCCTCGTAAAAAAGCCACATATAAATATAAATGCAAACGATGAATCGTTTGCTATCGCTGCCTAAGAAGCAGTAGATAGCCTGTCAGCGGCGTGACTCTACACACAAAGCGTATTGACAGTCATAAAAAGTAGGGCGGGTCTGATACTCCAGCCACGGAGTACTGGCGACGAAAGAAATATAGATTGGCAAACTCTTCGATAATCTTCTGCTTGGTTACGAAGAAAATTTAAAGCAGAAAAAGCTGTATAAATCACCAACTGGAAAGCATTAACACGGCGGTTCGACCCCGCCCACCTCCACCAATTCTGACAATTTGGATTCAAGTTGTCTTTCTGAGATGTGTTCCACAACTCAATCTCCTTCTATGAAAAGAGCACTTAGTTTAAGTGCTTAAAATCTCTCTGGTGACTGCGATGCAGTAATACATTGGGGAGATTTTTACATATGTCGGATTATTTATAATTTGTGATAAAAACAAAAACAAAGGTACTTTAGTTCAATGAAACTACTAAAAACATCACTAGCAGTGCTAGTGGGTGCAGCTCTACTAACTGGCTGTAACGATGAAACCATCATCGAAGTTCAAAAAGAAGCACAGGTGACAGACGTTAAGTTTGCTACGTTCAACCTGTCTTTTGACCGTTACACTCTAGAAGAGCTAATTGAAGAGCTTCAAGTTGAGCCTTCACGTCAGACTGAACTTGTAACTGCCTACTTAGATGGCACAATCGGTGAAGACGATAAGACAATGGCTGAGCGTATTGTTCAGATCCGTAACGTAGCTGCTATCATTCAAAAGAATCGTCCAAATGTTGTCATGCTTGCTGAATTCAACAATGACGGCACTGGCGAAGACATGTCTGGCCTTATCGGCTTCCAAGAAAACTACCTATCAATCCCTCAGTCAACTGATGGTGCTGGTGGTGAGCCGAACCTTGAGCCAATCGAATTCCCGTTCATGGAATCTTACGCGACAAATACAGGTCTAGCATCTGGTCACGACCTTGATCGCAATGGTTCTGATGGTACTGAGCTTGGTGGTGATGCATGGGGCTTCGGCATGTACCATGGTCAATACGCATTTGCTTTAATGTCACAGTACGAAATCGACAAAGATAATACTCGTACATTCCAAGAGTTCCTTTGGAAAGATCTTGATGGTGCAACAAACCCTACTATTACGGTATGTGATGGTTCTGAATTCATCCCTGAAGGTCTAGCTTGTGGTGACAACTGGTATACAGATGAGCAATGGGAAGAAGTTCGCCTATCATCTAAAAACCACGTAGATGCGCCTGTGCTTATCCCTACAGGTGATGGTGAGTTTGAAACTGTTCACCTTCTAATGTCGCACCCAACACCGCCTGTGTTCGATCCTGGTAAGAACCAGCAAATGAACTCTGCGGAAGTTGAGTTCTGGCAACACTACGTGAACGATGCTGAGTTCCTATACGATGACGCAGGTGTGAAAGGTGGTCTAGACGCTGGTAAACACTTCGTGATCATGGGCGACCTTAACCTTGAGCGTTGGTCTGGTGATGGTATCCTTCAAACAATGGAAGACCTTCATAATGATCCACTTCTTAACCAAGAAGTGATGAATGGTGAATTGTACCCAATTAGTTACGGTGCTGCTGAGCATGCAGTTGATGCGTCTATCGATCACCCTCTACCGAACCGCATGACATCAACATTTGGTTTAGGTGTTGACTACGCGATGCCATCTGCAACGATGAACGTTAAAGATACAGGCGTATACTGGTCAGCAACGTATGAAGAAGGCCGTAAGCTATTCAACGATGACCGTATTGGTCAGTACGGTGATGGTAAGTCAATTTCGTCTGACCACCGTATGGTTTGGATTGAAGCGCAATTCTAACCTAACGAAGTATATTCAATTGCCCGTCGATTACGACGGGCTTTTTTTGTAAAAATGGAAATGCAAAATGGTCACGAGCAAAGAAATGCAGGAGTTTATCGATTCGCCTGAGTTTGGTGAAAGTGTTAGAGAGTTTTTTGGCAACATTGAGAAAGAAAACTCAGAGAGAAAAAGATTCTTCGAGTCTGTTGCGTTTACTGAAAAATGCAACGAGATTGAAGCTCTAATGCGAGAGAAAGGCGTAAGCCAAGTTGATAGTGAAGACTTCAACTACAAGTCCTTAGATTGGATAGCAAAGGATGATTTCTTTTTGGTTACTGCCGCAACATTTCAAGAGTCAGAGTGTTATGAAGATGATGGTGTGGCATTCTCGAATCAGAATGTAGTGATTGGTAACTTACACTTCTTTCAAATGTACGGGCAAGGCACATTCACAGCGATTCGTTTGATTGAAAAATAAAGCCACTGAATTAAGTGGCTTTGTTAAGTTATCTTGTTAGCGCGACAGTATTAGCGAGTAAATTTAATACTGTTAGTCGGCCTACGCCGCCTGGTACGGGAGTGATTTCTGCGCTGGACTCACAATCGTGCTTAACATCCCCTACAATCTTGCCGTTGTGCCTTGTAATGCCAACATCAATGACAAGCTGGCCCTTTTTGAACATTGATGAGTTCACTACGCCATGAAATCCAGTGGCGACAATCACAACATCATACTTGCCCCAATCAATATCGAGATCAGATCGTGAGTTGAATGTGGTGACAGTTGCTTGTCGATTGATCATTTCGATAGCCAATGGCTTACCAACAATCACTGAGCGACCAACAATGGCGACTTTTAGGCCCTTGTAAGACTCACAGCCTAATCGGTTGTCCACGATATCAAAAACCGCCTGAACCGTGCATGGAAGCAAATCTGCTTGGCCCAGAACAAGTTTGCCTAGTGCTTCAGAGCCAAAGGCATCTGCATCGAGGTGTTTTGGTAGATCAGGTGCTTCTAATCCGTCAGGAAGTGGAAGCTGAAAGAGCAAGGGACATTGGCTTTCTCTCGCTATATCATCAAGTTGGCTCTGTGTCGCAACATTCATGTGAAGCCTTTGAACTTCAACCCCAGCATCTCCAAGCAGCTTAACTTTATTGCGCATATAGATTTGGCTTGCGGGATCATCCCCGACACTAACGATTGTTAGTTTCGGCTTGATGCCTGTTGAGATAATTTGTTCTTTAAGGACAGCTAATTTAGTGTCGTGAATGTCTGTGATTACTGCTTTCATCGAGACAGTTGTTCCTCTTTTCTGAATTCTTGTTGTCTTTTAAATGCGGCTTCCACGTCAATAAAGTCTTTGCAGCCTGGAATGAGTTCCACAACTTGCTTTGTGGCCGTGTTCGCTTTGGTTTTTGTGAAGTCTAATGCCATATGGATGATACTATCAATCTCATCGTAATATTTGGCTGGCATCCAAACAGATAAAGAGCCGTCATCTTGTATGCGAGTATCAATGAATGCTTCTAAATCACGCTCATCGCTGATCCATTTGTTGATGTGCTCGATAGCTTCTTTGTCGCCCTTTACAACGGTCTCAAGCTCAAGAACTTGATATCCACTACTTTTGAACATATCGATAAGCTCTTCACGGATCTGCGTCTGAGCATAAGTCAGTTCGCCCGTCTTCTTTTCGTCAATGATGAGTTTTTGCATTTGGGCTAATGCGCCTAAATTTATTTGATCAAGTTGAAGGTCGGCTGAGTCCTCAAGAGCTTCAAAGTCAGTGATGATACCACTGTCCAAGTCAAGACCGTCGAGTTTGTTGATTTGTGTAAGAAAAGACTTGTCGAAGTCCTTTGCGATTTTATACGTTGTGAGTAAACCTTGAATGACGTTCGTTCGCTCTTCAATTGACTTACTCTCGGTTGCTGTTTTCGCTATTAGATTGATTATGCATTGTTTTGAGAATTTCATCTTAGTACCTTTATTATTTTAAATATTATACCATGATTTAAGGCATGTTTCTTTAAGTTAATTAACCTGAAGCGGTTGATTTTATACTTTATATAAAATAAAATATAAGAATCTAGGTAATAATGATAACAAGGGATAAAAATGCGAATTATAGTTGAGCTTGATGGTCGTCTTTCAATGAAAGATGTGGAAGCACATTACCGCGAAAATGGTTCAGTAGACTTTAAAAAAATCCGTGAAGATTTATTGAGTAAAGGCCATACTGTTGGTGCAATTCGAGAGTTTCGTTAATGGACGCTATCGAGAAGTTCTTGTTGGAATGTGGCTATAAAATTGACCGCAATGCACCAACCATTAGCACAAATTTGCACGCCAGTTTCTATAAGCATTTAGATCGCGATGACGCGCCTTTATGTGAGTTAAACCGTAAGTTAACCGTTTATATCAACTGGTACGATAATCGTGCGTATGGCTCTCAGTCGCAGTCTTTTACCATGGGCATCCAAGCGCAAGTAAATGACTTAAATGAAGAGTGGTGTAGCCTGGATCTGTATGGTCTTCGATTCTCGCAGCTAAAAAGTAATCATGATCAGTACATCGAAAAACTGGTGAAGAGTTGGACGGCAATAAACTCGTAGCTTTTAAAGGCCAGAGCTAAGCTCTGGCCTTTGTTGTCAAAAGAAGTTTCCTATAGTTGAAGGGATCTCGTAAACAGGGCCATTAACGAGTGAATCTCGAATTGATTCCTTTTGATCTTCTTTATCGTAAGAGACATATGTCATAGCGTATGAAGTGCTGTTGTCTTTGCCTTGATAACAAAAGAGCATGACCGAATGATTAGCCTCAATACTAGAAAGCCATGTGAGTTCCTTCATTGTTGTGAAATCTGCTTGTTCGACTTCTTTAAGTGATTCTTTTGATTCGAACAAAGCATCGACAATATGAGTAGAAATGCCGTTACCGTAGTCAAATGTCATCTGCAAGATTTGCTCATCTGGCGCTGTTGTACCAAAAGGAATTACTCTGAAAACACAACGGCCAAGCTCTGTTGCATTTAAAAAGCAAAGTACATGGGCATTGAAAGGAATAATCATGTGCTTTCCAAACTGCTCTTCTAGGTTTTTCTTCATCTCATTCACCGAAAATAATTAATGAGACGGATTTTCTCTTAAAGTTAAATTAAGTCAAGTTTTCATAAGCTTAAGGTAGCGTCAAGTCACATCAGTTAGTGAAAGTTATGCGACTCAATTGACGGGAAAAACATTATATAGTCTAAAAGCATAACTATGTGTTAACATTGCTAAAACTATAAAAATAAAGGTACAAAATGGACAGAAGAATCTCTGTGTTCCAGTATCATATTTATCCGACTATGTACTGCTCGCTATCTTGTCAGCACTGTTTTCTTGATAAGGATATTCGTGCCGACAAGACTAAAATGTCTGTTGAGCAATTTAAGAAGGTCGTTGATACTTATGTTGAGCACTTTACGAAAAACGATATTGATCGCGGTGAAGTGACGATTATTGGTGGTGAGGCAACAACCATTCCACCTAAATTCTATCATGAAGTGATGCCATACTTGCGTGAGAAGTTCGACTCGGTTGGGAAGCACTACCACATCTCCCTAGTAACAAATTTTTTGCACCTAAAAAGTTTGCAAAAGTACTCTGAGCACTTTGATATTATTTCTACGAGCTATGAGCCAATGCGCTTTACTGAGAAAAATCTTAAAGCAAATGCTGAGCAAAAAGGTGAAATATGGCTAAAAAATGTTAAAGAATGGCTGTCCGAAGGAAATGAACTGCATCTTTCACTGACTACAGCCCGTGACTTAATTGATGCAGGAACCGACTTCTATGAAGAAATGATGGGTATCGGCTTTAAGCACTTTGCCATTAATCAAGGTGTTCCTGAGGGTGAGTTTTTGAAAAATTCTATTTCAGAAGATCACTTTAACACTCACGAATCTAAGCGTATTGATGAGCTTATGGCTCCTGTTCGAAAGCGCCGTGTATTCGAGATCCAGCCTGAGAAGCAAGACAACGTCTTTGTTACGTTTGAAGAAGAAACTCAATACATGATTGAGCTTACTGAATGGTATCTTAAACAACGCGAAGCAGGGCGCGAGTTCTACATCTATCCGCTTGATAGTTACGCTACTGGCGTATCTTCAAACACACTAATCGACGATATTGCCTGTACCGTCAGTAAAGGGCTAAATACACGCCCTGATGGCAAGACAACAGGTTGCGCGGCAGAAGTTGGTAGCAAAGAAATGCTGGAGTACGGAAACGTCTACGAACAGTCACTAGAAGAAATCGTCAATTCAGATGTGCGTAATCAATATGTTGCGGCGACAGAGCGCGTGTATCGTGAATGTTTGCAGTGTGAGTTCTATAGAATTTGTAAAGGCAACTGTATGCTTCGAGCGAGACTATGGGATCGCAGTAATCCAGAAAATGAATGCCATGGTCTAAAAGGATACCTGACTTACTTGAAATCACGAGCTGAAGAAGTCTTAAAGTACTCACCAGAGCACTAACACCTTGTTTCCTTAACCTGGCCGAAAGGTCAGGTTGCATATCAATGTTCTCTTGCATAATAAAGCCCTTATAATTATTATTGGTTTAATATTCCACCCTTCAGGTGTTTAATAAAATTAATAATAAGAATGGAGACATGCGAGTGGATCGCACCATTAGTTCATTTCAATATCACATCTATACGACCATGTATTGCTCGTTATCTTGCCAGCATTGCTTTATCGATAAAAAAATAAGACAAAACAAAGAGAGCATGTCCGTAGAACAGTTCAAGAAAGTCGTAGACGTTTATGTTGAACACTTTTCTAAATCAGATGCGGATAAGGCAGAGATTACGATAATTGGCGGTGAGCCTACAACTGTTCCTGCGGCCTTTTACAATGAAGTTATGCCATATCTTAAAAGCAAATTCGAAGAGACAGGAAAGTTCTATTACGTTTCTATTGTGACTAACTTTTTACATGCTGCAAACCTATCGAAGTTTGATCACCACTTTGATGTTATCGCCACCAGCTATGAGCCTCTTCGCTTTAGTGAGTACAATTCTAAGGCCAATGCAGATAAAAAGTCCCATGTATGGCTAAACAATGTAAAAGAATGGATTGAAAAGGGTAAAGAGGTTTCGATATCAATTGCGACAACAAAAGATGTCGTAAGTGCAGGTACTCAACTACTAGATGATTTACTTGAACATGGGATCAGGCATTTTCAATTCAATATGGCTGTGCCCGAAGGTGAGTTTCTTAGAAACATACTTAAAAATACAAATTACAATGATCATGTTGAATCGAGAAAAGAAGATTTGCTTACACCAGTTAGGCAGAGAAAGATTTTCAGGATTGAGCAAGAGAACAGTGTCTTTAGCTCTTTTGAAGCTGAAGCTCAGTACATGATTGATGTGACGAAGTGGTATCTAGAAAAGCGTCAGCAAGGCTTGGAGCTTTGGGTCTATCCAATAGAAAGTTACTCAACTGGTTTGGAAAATAAAGTTGTCATTGATGATATCGCTTGCTGCGTCAATAAGGGTCTAAATACCAGAGTTGATGGCGAAACCACTGGGTGCGCAACTGAGATTGGCAGTGTAGAAATGCTTTCCTATGCCAACATCTATAATTCAACGGCCCAAGACATAATCGATTCCCCAGTTAAGAAGAAATACATGTCATGCACAAAGCGCGTTCGTAGAGAGTGTATGAAGTGTGAGTTTTACCAAAACTGTCAAGGCGCATGCATGCTTCGAGGTCGTTTATGGGACTCTTCAAATCCTAATGCCGAATGTCACGGACTTCGCAGTTACTTAGAATACTTAACAAATAATATTGATGCTATTAATGGAGCGAAAATAAATGGCTATTGATTATGTGCCCAAAATTGCTCAGTACTACTTTTATCCTACGATGGAATGTAGCCTTTCGTGTAACCACTGTTTTATCGATGAAAGGATAAGAAAATCAAAAATGTCGATGACAGTAGAGCAATTCAAGCGAGTTGTAGATGAATTTGCTAAACATTTTCATGAATCAAATGTCCCAATTGCAGAAATTACTATCATGGGCGGTGAGCCTACTTTGCTAAAGCCTGATTTCTTCGAAGAGGTGATCCCCTACGTCAAGGAAAAGTTTAAAGCAGAAGGTAAGTTCAATTACATTACTTTGATGACTAACTTCCTGCACCTTGCAAGCATGGAAAAAACTCACCAATTGTTTGATTTTGTCTCGACCAGTTATGAGCCAAACCGATGGAGCGAGCTGAATAATGTTAACGGCATTGATAAAAAGTACGCTACTTGGGAAAAGAACATGCGTTACTGGATTGATAGCGGTCGTATTGTGACACTGAGCTTGACTACAACTGACGATGTGCTTAGTCAGGGTACGGAGTTGCTAGATAAGTTTTATGACATGGGAGTGAGGTACTTTCAGATAAATAAAGCTTATCCAGAAGGGGAGTATCTAAAGAACTTGCTTCCTCAAGAGCAGTTTCAAGCACACCAAGAAAGCCGTGAATCTGAGTTAATGAAGCCTGCTAGAAAGCGCAGGGTCATTGAGATCGTAGATAGCAAAGACTTGTTTGCTGATTTCGAGAAAGAGTCACAATACTTTATTGATGTGACTCAGTGGATGATGAAGAAACTAAACAGTGGTGAATTCGTCAATGTCGATCCGCTATCTGGATACGCTGAAGGATTAAAAGATAATACTGAAATCGAAGACGTGGCCTGCGGCTCTGGAAAAGGATTTAGTGCTCGTGGTGATGGTGTTGTAACAGGATGCGCGGCAGAAATTGGCAACATGAATGCAGTTTCCTTTGGCAACATTTGGGAACAAGATATTGAAGAGATCACTCATTCTAAAGTCAGAGCTGATTTTCTAAATTCACAGAAGCGAGTAAGGGCATCTTGCATAAAATGTGAGTTTTTTCACCAGTGCAAAGGCGGGTGTATTCTTCGCTCAAGACTATGGGATGAAAAGTCAGGCCAAGAATGTCACGGAAACATTACTTACATTAAGTACGTTCAAGAAAACCTTGCTGAACTTCATGATGTCATGAGTAAAGCCAATGAGATGCGACAAGACTGGGCGGAAGCGCAATCATGAAGTACGTACAATTAGATAGGCAATCTAAGCAGGGCGCTTGGATCGAAGAATCAGTACCATATGGGGGCCATTTGGCTCCCTATGATATTAAGCCACCACTCTACTTACTTGAACCAGACTGCGTTCTTGTATCCAGTAGTATAAAAACGGGCTTAGATGCACTTGTCAGTGTCCTTAGTAAAAAAAAGACATGCTACTTCCATATGGAGCTTTCGTCGCACTCAGAGGCTTTTGAGGGGATTACAGAAGAATATTTAGATGAAGTGCTATCTAAAATTCATCATCTCCGTGACTTTGGAAAAAGTGTTATGTATCTGCCTTCTCATGCAACACTCTTTAGTGTTTACGATGAGAAGGAGGACATTTGCCTATTTACCCATATTTTTGATTACGGCGCGGCAAGCGTAGAGACTAAAGCTAACCCAATCTACCAGCGTGTGAACAAGTTGCTGTCTAAAGTCTTAAATAGGGAATACATGGTCTGGAAGCCTAGCGAACTGCCTGGCTCTATGGCCTCATTTGTCTGGTCTAAGCGAGTGATCTTACCAAAAGAAATAGTTTATTTGTGCAAGCCGACACCTGAGCGCCAGCATCAAATTAAAGAAATGCGCTCAAGTAAACAAGACTTTAAGAGAAAACTAAAGTGAACGAAGCAAAAACAATGACCGTGCAGTTTCGCATGACGAAAAAGTGTAATGCTGAATGCAGCTATTGCATTAATCCCTTTTTGGAAAATGAAAGGATGAGCGAACCTGAGTTCAAAAAGAGTATTGATTATTTGGTTGATGAGTATCTGCCATCAATCGGCATCAAATCTGGTGATATGGTTGATCTTGAGTATGTCGGTGGTGAGGTCAGTATGCTGCCCACAGAAGAGTTTAAATCGTGTATTGACTACGCAAGAATTCGCATGAATGATGCTGGCTACATTTTCTCAGATGGCGCACAAAGTAACTTTGTTGGATCTGAGCAAAAGCTAATTGCTTTGTGGGATAAATTTGACGGCAATATGACGACGTCTATTGATAACTTCACTGAACACAGAAAATTAAAAGGCTCTGCGGATTTTTACCGACAAAGGTTTTCTGAGAACACGGAAAAGGTCGCAAAGGGCAAGCCTATTCGATCTGTCTATGTTGTCGATACGCAAGCACTAGAGCATGCTGTTAAGGAAGCTGAGCTTGCTATGAAGCGAGGGTATGCTGTTGGTCTCTACCCCGCTTATGAAGCTAACAACCCTGTCTCTATGGGGGATGCTAAAGAAATGGGGCGAGTGCTGGTGGATGTGATGAACTCATGGGTCTTTAAAGGCTCTGCACCTATTGAGCCTCTGGCCCATATCTTAAGAATGTGCGCGACTGAGAAGTTGCAAGAACGAGGTTGCGGTGATGCTTGCCCCTTTGCTTTTGGTTGTGCGAAGCGCTCGGTATCTGTAGAGCCAAATGGTGATCTTTATGTCTGCATGGATATGGCTGAAACTAAAAAGCACAAGCTAGGTAACGCTGTTGAAGGTGAGCACGATGTTCGACTGATCAGGAAGCTAGGCATGCGCGGCATTCGATTGGATGGAGATTGTCGCGAGTGTCCTTACCGAAACCTTTGTAAAGGTGGTTGTCTAAATCATGCGTTATTAGATGATGACAATTATTACGGCAAGAGTCATTTTTGCGAAGTGTGGAAGGCACTCTTTGAGCGTAGCTTTGAAATAATCAATGAGTATGGTGCAAATGAAGTTTTCAAGTGGCTTAACGGTCAAGGGAAAACAAAATTCTATTGCTAATAAACCAGATTTAGTTTATTATATATCATATAATAAAATGAAAACTAAATAAGGAAAAAAATGCTTTCTAAGGTATTGATTAATTGTGAACACCCATATTTTGAACTTATGGAGAAGGGTGTAGGTCGTCGTGCCCGTAAAGTCGAAATTGAGATGAAAGAAGGCATTAATGTTATTGTTGGAATTAATGGTGCAGGCAAATCGACATTCATGCAAATTGTTCGAGACGCACTATTGAAACAGCAATACACTGACTTTGTGAACTTTGAGTTTTTAGAGTCCTTTGACAAGGATGCGGTTAAGCCTTGTTACTTCTTCAAAATGCATGACATGAACCCTGACGAACAACTTCGCCAAACGATGCCTCATGATTTGCAAAAAATTGCTTATCATATGCAATGTCGTGAGATGTCTTCGGGTCAGCAAATGATGGAAGTGCTTGAAAATATTGAGTACCTTGGTGATAACTCTAGTCTCATCTTTATTGATGAGCCTGAAATCTCACTTGACGGGCCAAACATGATTGAGCTAGTGAAAAAGCTGGAATCATTGGCCGAGCGAGGTGTTCAAGTTATGATCATTAGTCACCACCCAATGGTTGTGCTGAATAATAAATTCAATCCAATTCAGCTCAATGGCAAATATGACTATGCTGAGCATATGCGTAAGGAAATGCTAAAAATGCTCAAGATCACAACGCGATAGAAGTGATTATATTTGCTATGATGATTTTACAAATGATTGTGTCAGCGTTTGCATTGTTTAGTTTTACGCAAATAATTTTTAAAAAAAGCACAAAGTGGCTAAAGCGCGTGATCCCAGTGCTTTTAGTCCTCATTTTTCTAATGGGATTTAACTTTTATGTGGAAACAGGAGCAGAAACAATGGAAGCTTTTCTTGGAGGCGCATTCTTCGCGTTTTTTCCAACGCTGTTTGCACTAATTATTAATAAAGATGACTTTTGGGGCTTGAATGAAGACCACTGATCTTGACGAACTAGAAACATTAGAAGACTATATTATCATTGTTAATAAGCCCAAATAAGGCTTTAATGACCATTGCTATTATATTATAATTAATAAAAACAATGGAGTTATGATTATGCCCGATTACTTGCTTTTTGATGGCGACCGTAAAGGTTTTGACGATGGTGAAGGCAATATGGTCTCACTTGGAAAACACCTCGACTACCTGGCTAGCTATGGCGGAACGCCAGATATGATGGACTCTTTGGAAGATATGTCATATCAGCAGATGAAAATGGAAGTAATGAAACGAAATGAGAACATTTTTGTCGTAGATGAGAGTGAACTCAGGGTTGTTTACAAAGCAACCAAGAGAGAACTAGATTACGGCATGGGAATGTAAAATAAAAGGCCAATCATTGATTGGCTTTTTTCTTATTGGGAATTCGAATGTACTACTTTGATATCAAGAAAGACTATGAGAACTTCATTTCTATTGCCAACGCAGTAAATCCAGTATGCGATAAAGATACTGTCATTGGACATGGAACTAGAGGTATCTGTTTTAAAATCAATGATAATACTGCACTAAAATTAACATCAGATCTTGGTGAGGTTACTACAGCGATCACCCTTATCAAAAATCAAAACGATGCGATGCCAAAAGTAAAATCCGTTTATCAGCCTAATGACAGTCATTTGTGGGTCATTGAGCAAGACCTTTGCGAAAACTTGACTCCAAAAGAGTACCGTCTTTTTGATAGGCTTACAGGTGAGTTTGATTTGTACTCCGAAGACTTGAAGGGCAGTACAGTTAGTAAGTTTGAAGAGATGTATGATGACGGCGGCTTCGATCACTTTGAAGAGGATGATTTGGTTCTTGAGCTGTTAAATGCGATAACTGAAGCCAATAACGCACCGTTACTCAAAGAACTCGACCTTCATGTCGATAACATCATGCGCCTTAACGGAAAGTTGGTTTTGATAGATCAAAAGAACATTTTTGAAAATGCAAAATCAATAAAGATGCAGAACAAAATTATTACTAAACACTTATCTGAAACCAACCAAGAGTATGGCCTAGAAATCTAGGCCCCTTTTGACAATTAAATTAAGACTTCGATTCTTCTAGTAGACATTGCTCTAAATCATAAAGCTCAACGTCCATGTCATCAGACAAGACAGTAAACGGAGTTGATAGTGAAACCCCTACGGCGCGATACCACTGAAAGCGTGGTTTTAAAGCGACAATGTAGCCAGAAAGAGAAGCGACGGGCTGGCCCTCAATAAACTCCTTTAGCTCTTGATTTGTGCAAATGCCATCTTTAAGCAATGAAAGAACAGCCTTGCCAGAAATCATATGGCCGTCTGGTGTAATGATTTGCAGAGCGCCACACAGGAAGAGTTTGCGTTTAGAACAGCTATATAGCAAACTGTGAGAGTAAGCATTCTTGTGATCGAGTTGAACAGATGCGCTTGACGCATCAATCGTTCCTTTTTGAAAGGATAACTCTTTAAAGCGACTTGGTCGCTCAGTGGTTGTAGATGTAGTCATAATGGCTTTGTTATTATCTATTATTGATTTACCAAAAGATAAGGGAATTTTTGAGGCAAGTCAATTAATAAGTGTAATAATATCTACGTTAGTAAATTGCAAATAATAATAAGTTAAGTAAAATGTCTAACTGGCTGTTAATCTTAATAATGCTAGCACTAGGCATCGGCCTCTTGCGTTTTTTTGGAGTAAAGCTGAAGTGAACTACTATCAATGGGACGGCTCCTGTTAGGTAACATACCTAACATCAAAGGAGCTACAGTGAGTAGAAGTTTTAATAAAGTTATTGGTTCTCGTGATCGAAACCCTTACATGAAGAAATTGGCAAATCGAAAGTTTCGACGTTCTCAGAAGTATTTCGACATTGCTAACGGAAACAGTTACCGCAAAGTCACTAATCCTTGGGATATTTGCGATTGGCGTTTCAATTACTACTCTCATGCAGAATTTGAAGCAAGTTGTCGCCGTGATTGGGATCGCTGGGCCGACATTCATGCTGAGTACCGTAACTTTGAGCAGTACCTTGCAAGTGAACTTACAAGGTTTACTGGAAAGTAATCGAAAACCGCCGCTAGTTGGCGGTTTTTTTTGGTTTCAATACGTCCAAATCTGCTAGTCCAAATAACTTAATTCAGCAACCAGAGCTAAAGAGTCTAAACCACTGTAATAAGCTGCTTCATAGATACACCCTCCACGCATTCTGTACCATTTCATCATTAAATTAACGAGTTCCGTGTCTGATAATGTATCAGAGTATTCATAACGCCAATCGCTTAGCTGGTGGGGAAGAAGTCCGTTAAGACCTTGCTCTGCTTGCTCAATCTGCGTCATGTGAGCATTGTGATGCTTTACACCTAGATTGTCATTACGTTGAGATAGCAATTCAAAATGGTTATCTCCACGAGCTTCGTCTCGTAACTTAAGAGAAGGGAAAGCCTGGTGAGTAAACTCTAAAGGTAGGAACGTTTTAGCAGTTCCATTAGATGAAAGAAAGAGGTCTAGCATGTTTCGGATCTGAATAAACGTGTATGCATTACCAAATAAGCCGATGATCTCGCTTTTGTTAGGTTTAGAGCGACCATACATCTCTTTAAAAAATGCGTTCGCGTATGGTGTTTCACCCCGACAATTCTTATTTACAGTCGTCAATGCTAAAGCAACTGATTTTTGGACGCTATCATGTGGTATAAGTGAATACATAAATCCTCCCTCTTAAGTTATATTTATTATAATAAATAATTTACAAGGATGCAAGCTTGCTCAGGCACAAGTGCCTGAAATTCATCGAGGTTGCGTTTGTTGTGCGTACCTGCTGGATTCATACTGAATTTTGATAAAACCTTGGTCTTTACTGTGACTCAATAGTTTCACCATCGCTGAATTGTTGTTCGAGTCTTTGTCGTAGGAGCTATAAGAAGCGCAGCCAAGGTAATCAAGACATTCGTAAAAGGTATTAATATCAGGGTAGGGAATGCCACTGAGACTGTAGTATTCGTATGTTTCAGATGCATTTTGCATCTTGGCCCAACCTTTCATGTGCTGATAGATATCTCGACCATGCTGACCTGATAAGTCGTCATAAGTGTACTTGGTTTCAATTTCAAGCTTATCTAAGTACCCATCATTTAAAGAAAACACAAATAAAATTTCACGGGCCAAGAAAAAGATCTCATCGGGTTTCATGGCGCGACATAGACTATGTGTGTCTGTGTTAAGGCAGCTAGAGAAGCGAATATCACGATCATACAAGTGGATTTTCTTTGTGTTCCAAGCCAGATCGAATGGAAGCTCGATATGTCCTTGAGCAGCAACTGGCAAGACTGATAAAAGTAGTGTGATTAGTTGTTTAGTCATGACTTATTTTAGTTATTTTTGATTTTCACATAGTACCACTAGGTTTAAGAATATGACAAATTTTACTTAAAAGGGTTGATAATATAATTTTTATTAGCAATAATGAATTTGTCGGTTCCATTGGAGGTATCCACCGACTTCCCGCTTCCGCCGAAAGGTATGGGCAACGGATACGTTAAAAACAAATTCTTCTGGTTATTACAATTTTTTTGTTCACCCAGAAGTGACAAGGGAAGCATCACAACCAACTGGGTATAAGGATGAGAAATGATTGTAAATCACAAAGAGTTTAATAAGATCTCAAACACACTCGCGTCAAAGCTTGCCTCTGCACACAGCAGTGAGCCATTGAATGGCCGTCAAGTGAGCCAAATCCTCTCTCAGAGCATGTTTGGTGGCAAATCTCATGCAGCAGCAATCGCAGAGTTAAAAGCCGCGCCTAAGACGCCTGAGGGTGTTTTAGTTAAAGCGGAAGGTCAGAACATTGAAGTTAAACTTCGAAATGGCCTAGAGAACTTAAAGTATGGTATTTATCAGTTCTTCAACCACGAAGAAAAGGAAATTGAACTGATAGTTGGTCTCTATGAAGCTCTTCGCAACACTGACTTCATGGCATATGATTGGCAGTCGATTGAAATCAAGGAGTTCGTTACTAGCCTTTTTCATGAAATGAAGGCTACATGTGACTCAAAAGCCAAAACGATGACGTTTAATGCTATCGGTACAGAGGACTTAACTTCTGGTGGTCAGGGTATTGAGAACGTAACGCCTAGTTTCAAGCTTGAGTTTGGCGGTTTTGTTCTTCATGTTGAAGAGCTTATGGTGTGTAATGAGTTAGACTTCGGTCGGTACGTAGATACCATTTCCAGCTCAGATACTGGCAATGCAGAGTTTGTTATTAATGGATCATATGTTGAAACCTGGCTTGAACGTATTGAAGAGAAAGCGCCAGAGCAGGTAAAAAGTGATTACTATAAGTTTAAGGAATTGCTTGTTCACTTAGTTAATTACTTAGCCACCGTTTCTCGTGACGTAAATGTAGAACAGTTACAAATTAGACCTGAAACGATGCGTTTATTAATTGAAGACTTGTGTTAAGATTAAAGCGGCTGCGAATTTGCAGCCGCTTTTGTATTCAAGGAATTATAATAATGACTACACTCCTAAGTGTAAAAAATGAAGCTCTTAACAATGCACAGGCTTGTATCGCAGAAAACACGCTTTTAACTACTAGTGAACTCGATAATGTTGAGATCCAAGGTGCAGATGTAAGTCAATTTGAAACATTGGATAGCATTAGTACTAGTTTAGCTGTTGGAATTGATGGTCAATCAAAAGAATTGGTAGAAAGTGAGATTTACAAATTTTTGGCCTCAACATTCCCAGAATATGTCTAAATAGCGTTGACATCTATATTATTTTATATATAATAATGGATATCAAGTTGAGGGGGAAAACTTAGCTTGAGACTAAATATTAATTTGAACTTAAAGAATCGATAAGGAACTAGACAATGTCTCATAATATTCAAATCACAGGCTTCATCGCAGATGAGCCAGAAGTGCGCCAAGTTAACCCTGAGCGTGATGTTCTTAACTTTACAGTAGCATCAACACGCACTTGGCCTGATGGCAAAGGTGGCGTGAATGAGAAGACGGAATTCTTCGAGTGTTCTTGTTTCCGTTCTCGCGGTGGTTTTTCAAAGCTGATGAATACAGGTCGTTTTGCTAAAGGTACAAAGATTCGTATTAATCGTGCTTACATGGAGACAAGCAAGAACGAGACTCCTGAGCGTATATACTACAACACTTCTTGGATTGTTGATGGTTTCAGCAACCCTAACAGTCCAGCTCTTGAAATTATCTCTACTAAAGCTGAACGTGAGTTCTTAAAAGCAGCTATTGAGAAAGGCCAATTTGTTCAGGCTGCGTCACAACAGGCACCACAACAAGCGCCACAGCAAGCGCCACAGCAAGCGCCACAACAATCGACTCCGCAGTATCAAGAGCCATCTCAGATCCCAGATGGGTTCGATGATGACATTCCATTCTGATCGGTTACTAAGTAACTGTTTTAAATGAATAAAATGAGCCTTTCAAGTGTATGCTTGTCTGGCTCTTTTCTGGTGGAACAATACCGAATTAATGGTATGATCAACGCGCACAGATAAGAGAAATTAATAATGATTAAAATAATTGTTGGTCAACTGCCGAGAGAAATCCCAGAATCCTCAGGCTTGAAGATTAATGTTGACGATAAGAGAATCGACAAAGCACTAGACGGTGGCGTACCACTTCTACGTCAAATGTCATCTGCAACTATCAAAGATGTAATGCATTCACTATTAGCAATTCATAAATATGCAAGTGTGGATATGGTCGTCCACACTGAAAATGAATCGCTAATTGCCGAGTTTGGCCCTAGTGAAAAAAAAGAGTTTTTCTATCAGTGGTGTAACGAAAAGCAAAACATCAAGCCAATGTATGCATAATCCTAACTTGTTAATGAGCAGCAACTCGCTGCTCATTTTGTTCTTATTTATCAATTATGGTTTGTTCTGTTGTTCTCAATCCATCGCCACTAAACCAAAAGACCTCGTCTAATTTTTCATGCTCTGCATGAAGCACGTAATTTGTCCCTGCCTCGTTCGTCAGTTTGTATCTTAATATATCGGTAAGTAGACCCATGCTGAATTCGCATGCTGAGTTTGGTAATGAATCAAATGTAGATGCTAGAGCGTAGACGAACATTGATTCCTTCAATTCTTTTGTACCATTCGTTACTAAGTCGGGTATAAGCGTATCCATAGCTAATTGGACGTCACTTTGACACTTATCATTTAGAGTGTTTGAAACCTTTAAGAGTAAGTTTGATAGTTCTGCTATGTTGAATTTTATAGCGTATGTCACGCCATTGATCTCAATAGCAATACGAGTAACTTTGTCGTATTCATGTAGCAGCACACTGCCGTTAACAGGATTAACAAAGACAAACAAATCTTCCAACGAATCGAGTACCTGGGGATCTTGAATTATGATCTCGCCAAGAGCTACTGAAATGACAGCTAATTCGTGTTCAAAACCTTCATACTGAATATGATGCCTAAGATAGTTGCTAGGCTGAACACCGAGTTTTGAGATTCTTGTTCTTTCATCAAGTCCTGTTCTAAGTCGATTCAGTCGAGATTTCGGATTAAAATCAGTTATCCCAAAGCTCCCATTGATTATAATTTGCACGTTTATTCACTCATCTCAGTTATCCACTTTTGTAGATACTGGCACACTTGAATTGATCAGACAAACGTAAAATTGAGAGCTTTCGAGCATATCTTATTGAGGTTAAAGGAAATTATTAAATATAATAACAAGAAGTAAGTGCAGTGGGTATGAATAAAAAACCTTCAAATATCAATACCTAGTCACCGTGAAGTTCGTGATAAAATCCAACTTAATATTTGATATAATATTGACTAACCATTTTTGGTTTAGTAATATTACCAAGCTGTTTAGAGCAGCGCATTTTAGAGTCATTCCAGAAATAACTGAATAAGAATAGGAATTAAGTCATGACTTATACAAGCAAAACTGCAAATCTATCTCTAGCCGAGCTTAAAGAAGCTGTAAATGCAACAGTCTCTGAAAAAGGTCAGTTTGATTTATCATTCTCAACAGATTTTGTAAGCGGTTTGGTTCAGCGCCTTAGAAAGTGTGGTGTTTCCGAAGTTGTAATGAACAACAAAATGCGTAAACTTGATGATATTAGCGTAGATGTTGATGCTGCTGAGCGTCATGGACTAATTGGTGACATCTTCGCATTTAATGGTGTAACTGTGCTTGCACTTGTTGATGCGATTCAATAGAAAAAGAAGGAAAAATCGTGAAAAAAACACTGAAAGCGAAAAATTCGCGCCGTATGTGGTACAACCGTACACTTAGCGGAAAATAAGAAACGAAGGCCACCTACAAGGTGGTCTTTGTAATATAAGGAATAATAAAAATGGCAAAATCAAACCAAAAAAATAAATTAGCAGGGTACTTAGTCATCGTGGCTTTCGTATTTTTATTCTCATACACTCTCATTTCTGGTCATTTGGCAAATGGTGGTAAGCACTATGTTCTCTCGAATGAGCAGGTTCTAAAGCATGAAATCTTCAAGCTTTGCTCTCACTCACTTATTTTTGAAGTTAATGAGGGTCGTACTTATAGATCTCAGTCATTCCAAAAAATAGAACTTCGATGCAAGCCTAAAGGGACAGATTCATACTCAACCACTCTAACGATTTTCTCAGAGTATGATATGGACTTCTCTAAGTTGTATTCGCCTAAGCTAATTAAGGTGTTATTTTTAAACTTCACTGACAATCCATCACTCATTCTATCAAACAAGCAGAGAAACATGATGTCACCAGATGAGTATAATGAAGCGCTTCTTCATCTGCTAGATTCAGCTATTGATGATGTAAAGTCTGGTGTAGACAAGCGAATTGAGCAAGCAAACAATCGAGAAGCATGGAGTGGTTCATGATACAAGTTGAAGGAATCGACGCCATTGACAAGCTTAACGCTGCTATATACTTCGCTGTTGGTGCCTTAGGATTGCTCATTTTGCTGTTGATTATAGGCTTTGCGTCAGGTTTTCTTCAAAAGACCTCAAAGATGATCGGTGGGGAACTTAAAGAGATAAAAAAAGAACAGGACTTGGATGAACTTTCCTGGCACTACCGTTTGCTAAATAGCACTATCTTGCTAAGTTTTATGATGATGACTGCTATGCTTTTCATTGGAATGATAATTCCTTTGATAGTGTCCACTTTTGTCTTTTTCATAACATTAATCATCCGAATTAAGTTAAAGTCGAACTAAATCATTATCTAGTTGTCAGATATTGATATCCATGATGCTTCTTTTTCAAACTATTAACATATTGCTTTTGAATGAAAACTTGGCTTGTAATGATAGGTTTTAATTGCATTTTTAATTATATTTTATATAATAAATATAATTCTTACGTTAATCAGGTTCTCTTTTGAGGGTTTGTGAGACAAAAGTGATTGCTAGGCAAGTGCTTTATTGATCTATTCATGACCATTTGCTTACCTTAATTCATAAGAGACAAAATTAAGTGACTGAAATGACTAATCTCAAAACAAAAATTTCCACTGCTGCCTTGGCAGTGTCCGCTCTATTGCTCGCAGGTTGCGGAGATAAAAACGATTCAATTGTTAAAGAGCAAATTCGCCCAGTACGTGTAGTTGAAGCTTCTGAGGCCCCACAAGGTCTAGAGCGTCGATTTGCTGGTACAACTGACTCTGCATCAACAACAGAGCTTAGCTTTCGTGTAGGTGGTATTATTGAGCAATTTCCTGCAAAGGTAGGTGCTGAATTGGTTGCGGGTGAGACCATCGCCAAGCTTGATGATTCTGATCTTAAGTTGAATCTTGAGCGCAGTAAAGCTCAGCTTGCTGAAGCGGTTACTGTTCTTACTGCAAGTGAAAGTCGTTACAATCGTTTATCGGGATTGCATGAGCGCCAAGCAATTTCCGCAATGGATTTTGATGTTGTAAGAGCTGAATTTGAATCAGCACAGGCGCAAGTAGCGCAAGCTGAGCGAGCTGTAGAGTTGAATCAACAGCAAGTCAGTTATGCTACTTTGATTGCGCCAACTCATGGTTGTTCATTGTCCTCAACCTATGCTTCAGTCAATGAAAACATTACTTCTGGTCAACAGATCGCAATGCTCAACTGTGGTGACACAATGGAAGTGACATCTATTGTTCCTGAAGCGGTTGTAAATACTGTTAGTATCGGTCAAGAGATTGATGCTCTAGTGAAGACTGGCAATGGTGAAGTGGCTCAAGCAACAGTGACAGAGATCGGTCTAAGTTCAACGACAAGTGGCCTGTATTTCGTTACAGCTCAGCTACAAGAATCAAATGAAGCTATACGTCCTGGGATGGCGGCGGAATTGCTGATCAATAAGCAGTTCAATATTGTCGAAGGTAATGTCTGGGTTCCAATGGTTTCTGTGAATGAAGACCAAGGCCAGCGTTTTGTGATGGTATTTGAGCCGACAGAAAACGGCCAAGGTATCGTTCGCAAAATGCCAATTGAAGTAGCGCGTTTCGCACAAGGTTACTTTGAGATCACTAGTGGCTTAGAAGCAGGTGACAAGGTTATTACTGCTGGTCTAAGTCAAATCTATGATGGTCTTAAAGTGAAACTTCTACCTGGAGACTCAAACTAATGAACATCACTGCACTTGCTCTACGAAAGCAGCAGTTGATGTTGCTATTGATCTTTTCTGCGCTTGTCGCAGGTGTCTTTGCTTTTCTTAATATTCCACAAGCTCAAGACCCTGGGTTTCCTATTCGAACTGCTCAGGTTGTAACAACATTTAATGGTGCATCGCCACAACGTGTTGAAGAGTTGGTAACGGATAAAATTGAGACAGCTATACAAGAGATGCCTGAACTTGATGGCATTAACAGTTTGTCGAAAAATGGCGTATCTATCATTACAGTAGACATTCAAGACAAGTACAAAGACCTTCGTCCTATATGGGATAGTCTTCGCCGTAAAGTTGATGCAGTTCAAAACCAGCTACCAGACGGTGCGGGTGCATCCGTTGTAAATGATGAATACGGTGATGTGTTTGGTATTGTAGTGTCAATCGTCGCAGACGACTACGAATATAAGGATATGCAAGAGATAGCTGATCAGGTTCGTGATGAGTTCTTGCGTGTACCACAAGTCGGTAAAGTTGATATTTATGGTGAGCAAGAAGAGCGTATCTACATCGAGTATGATAATAGCCGACTACAAGCTTTAGGTATTACGCCAACGTACATCGCTCAATTTCTACAGAATAAGAACGTTATTCTATCTGGCGGTCAATGGGAAACCTCTACAGAAGTCGTTAATATCGAACCAAGTGGTAATCTAGAATCGGTCGATGCGCTTAAGAAAACTTACATCCCAATCCCAAACACAACAGATGTTCTGCCATTAGAAAATATTGCTAATGTTTATCGTGGCTATGAGCAGCCTGCTGGAACCATGGTTCATACTAATGGTTCAACAAGCCTTACTCTTGCTATCTCTATGGTTGAGGGTGGTAATATCATTAAGTTGGGCCAAGATGTCGATGTACTTCTTAATGATTTGCAAGGTGTATATCCTTGGGGTGTGGACTTTGAGGTTATTGCGTTCCAGCCAGACTTGGTTTCAAACACAGTAGATAACTTTATGAGTAACCTACTGCAAGCTGTGGTCGTTGTATCAGCAGTAATGCTTGTTACGCTAGGCTATCGTACAGGTCTTATTGTTGCGAGTCTTATTCCTGTGACGATTGCAGCTACAGTAGCAATTATGTTCTGGGCTGGTATCGGTCTTGATCAGGTGTCGCTTGCTGCTCTAATGATTGCTCTTGGTATGTTGGTTGATAACTCCATTGTTATGGCAGAAAGCATCATGACTCGCATGGAGCAGGGCGAGAAACCCTTTGATGCATCAGTTAATGCTGCGAATGAGCTTAAAATCTCTTTGTTAACATCATCTCTGACAACATCGGCAGCATTCTTGCCTATCTTCTTGGCTGAATCTACAACGGGTGAGTACACAGCACCGCTCTTTACAGTAGTTACCATAACGCTACTTGCTTCGTGGTTCTTTGCAGTAACAATGATCCCAATGCTGTGCATGCTTTTCTTGAAAGTGAAGTTAAAGAAGAAAGAAGTTGCGGTTGAAAACAGTGAATCCACTTTAATCAAAGTGGAAAATGCCTACGGACGTTTATTAGAGAAGATCTTAAGTTTCCGCTGGCCTTCAGTTGCATGTATCCTCGGTGTATTCGCTTTAGCAATCTTTAGCTTCCGTTTTGTACCAGTGATTTTCTTTCCGCCATCAGAAGATCCAACGTTCAAACTAGAACTAGAGTTGCCAACTGGCTCACCTATTGCGCGAACCGAAGCTGTAGTAAGTGAAATCGAAGCCTATCTTCAAACACTAACTGCTGACGGCGAAACGCCAATGGGTCTTGTGAATTGGTCTGCTTTCATCGGTAACGGTGGCCCACGTTATGTGCTATCTCATACGACAAAGCCAGCTAGCCCGAATTATTCTGTCTTTATCCTGAATACAGAATCAGGTGAAGATGTTGAACCACTGATGAAAGCCATTGATAACCATATCTTTGATAACTTTCCAGATGCTAGCTTTATGACTCGTAAGATTGAGAATGGTGCAGCGATCAAAAACCCAATTGAAGTACGAGTGATGGGTGATGATGCTGGAACATTGCTTTCAATTGCTGACGAAGTAAGACAGAAGCTAAACAACATTGAAGGTGTGAAAGGTATTACTGATGACTGGGGTCTAAAAGCAAAGACTTATTCAATGCAAATTGATGAAGCAGAAGCGCAACGCCTTGGCATTACAAACACCGATATCGCTATTAACCTTCAAGCGAGTACAAGTGGATTGGTAGTATCAGATTACCGTGAAGGTGAAGATATCATTCCTATTGTTATGCAAGCTGAATCTCGCATTGAGAATGAGATTGAACGACCGACAAGTGTAAATATGCTAACTCGTGAGGGAGATTCAGTGCCAATGGGTGAAGTTGTTCGCCCTGATATCAAGTGGGAACCATCTGTGATTCCACGCCGTGATCGTCAAAAAGCCATCAGTGTTGCAGCAGGCTTGGACTTTGGCATGACGGCAGCAGAAGTGAATCGCCAGCTACGCCCTTGGCTAGCTGAACAAGCCGAATCTTGGCCTAATGGCTACCGTTGGGAGTTGGGTGGTGTTGCTGAATCATCAGGTAAGGCTAACAAGTCTATCTTTGAAAAGTTGCCTGTAGGTTTCGTTATCATCTTGATTTTGCTTATGGCACAGTTCAACTGTATTCGTAAAACGTCGATTATCTTGATGACAATTCCACTAGGATTAATCGGAGTATCGTTTGGACTTAATGTTGCGAACTCATACATTGGCTTTATGACTATCTTAGGTATCATTTCGCTTGCAGGTATCGTGATCAACAATGCAATTGTATTGATTGACCGAATTGACTTTGAGAAGACAGAGAACGGTCGAACACCTTATGATGCAATCGTTGAAGCAGCAAAACGACGTATGAGACCAATTCTACTGACTACGATGACAACGGTTGTCGGCATGATCCCGCTGTACTTAGGTGGTGGTGTGATGTGGGAGCCAATGGCGGTTGCAATCATCTTTGGCCTATTAGGAGCAACGGTGTTAACGCTAGGTGTTGTACCTGTACTTTATTCGATTCTATTCCGAGTCAAAGTGAAGTAGGAAAGAAATTTCAGTCACTAACGAAAGGGAGCCTCTAGGCTCCCTTTTATTATTTGTGATATAATAAAGTAAATAATAATGTGAGTGCTGATAGTGAAATACATTGAAAAAAGACACTTTACCCTTAATGGTGTTGAGGAGCGCATTCTAAAGCGCCCTGAGAGCCGTCAGGATACGATTAAGTTTACTTTTGGTGGCATGGCTGAGCATGCTGTAGAAATGCCTCTTGTTGACTTTGAGAAAGAGACAGGTCTCATCTTAAAAGGACTAGAGCCTGAGCTAAGCTTCCATCCTGATGCCGTTATTGAATCTCTGAAGCGAAAAATGCACAACCGCGAAATGGTCGTAGAAGGCAAAGACAAATACTCTTTGATCAGTGGTACGATTAAGTATACGAACAATAAAAACACTGAGTTTGCCGCTACTCTTTATGTTGCAGAGCGTAGTAATGACAAATATGTTGTTCGAGTAGCCAAAAAAGGCGTTGGTAGTCATATGAATACCTGGGAGTTCGAAGCAAACAGTAAAACTCTACCTCATGCAGCAGAGCAGGCTATTGAAAAACTCGATTCCTTTTTAAAGTTAAAAGTACAGGTACTGTCTGCCGACAATGATACGAGTGAATACGAAGAAAGGCACTTTTCTGAAGAGGGCCTTCCAATTCTATGGCGCAACGAAAGCTTAAGTGACTACTTCAAAAGCCAAGATAAGCTTGCTGGTGTTGTAATTAACTCAAACGGCAAGTATCAGTATTTTCACTCTTATGAAGTTCACGGCGGTGAGCAGCACCTTCACTATGATACAAAAGACTACAAAACCTTGAATGGCTGTAAGAAAAAAATGCAGCAACTCGGTTTTGATATTCATGGCCGTCAACTTGACATCTTTCCGACTCAAGAGATGCGATTGGAGTTTGAAGAACAAATCCGTGACAGCAACATGCGTAATCATTTCAGTCCGCAGTGGAACGATGATGTCCTAGCAGAAGTGAACATGGATAACGTAGCCAATGTTGTGTTTTCAGGCATAAATAAAGTTGATCATCCACAATTTGGTTATCAATATCACACGGAAGTGACAGTGACATCACTCTCAACAGGAGAGAAAGCAACTCATCAGCTTCCCATTGACGCTCGCGAGGGCGGAAACCCTTATAGCGTTAGCTGTAAGATGACGAACTTCTTACTAGAGACGCGCCAACAAATCTTAGCGGGTGAGTTTGAATTCGAAGAAGATCATCGAACTCTGGGAGAGAAAATTGATTTCCATAGGGAACAGCTTTCTGATGTGCAACGCCGCCTTGATTTTGACAATGAGCGAAGAAAAACGGTGGTTTACCATAATGAACACCAGCGCAAGATAGCTCAAGACAGAAACGATGAGTTTAAAGCTAAAGTGTCATTGCATAAGAGCGCCTTAAAGGAATTGGGCAATGAGATGAAGCTAGTTAAAAATCGAGTAGATAACTCGAATGATATGGATTTGGGGATGTAAAATGTCAAAAGACTTAAATAAAATTTATGACCGACTACTGGAAATCTATAAGCAAAACCGTGTAAGCTTTAAGAAAGCACAGCAGCTTGAGTCTGAGCTTGAAGATGCGGTTTGGAATGATGACTCTGACGCTGAATATGATGTCTTAGAAAGTCGAAGCGATGCTTGGGATGATTTTAATAAGAGAACATCTAAAGTAGCTCAGATGCTGGGCCAGCTAAACAAAGCTGAAGCGACAGCGCTTAATCAAATTGCATTCAAAGCCCTAGAGCAAGCATGCAATGTTAACTCAAGAGATCTGGATCTAATTGATGCATTGCAAGCAAAAGTGTTAGAGCGCTCGTGGAACGCGCCAGACGTTGTTCCTTCAAACGAATCTGTTCCAACACCATAATCCGAAGCCGCTCACATTGAGCGGTTTTTCAGATGTAATTTGCTAGACATTTTACTTATATTTATTATAATAAATAAAAACTCAAGATTGGATAACTCATGGTTCAAAAGATTGTTGCCCAAAAAACGCCTAAGGCTACTAAAGCACTAGAAAGAGCATTGAAGCGTGGGAAAGTGAAATCTGAAGATATTGATGAATTTAAGTATTCAGCTTACGAATATGTAAGTTATAGACTGCAAAAATTTATCGATATATCGATTACTTCGAGAGCGAAGTCCCGATTGTATCAATTGATGGATTACAACCTGGGACGATTTGCATTGCAAGCGATCACAACAGCAGGTCATGGGCGGAATTTTGAGGAAGATGACGACAAATTACGTAAGTATTTTGCAATAGCTAATGCAGCAAGCAGCATAGATTACATTGAAAGAACGCTACATCATTCGTTTGAGAAGCTGCTCTTACAAAAAGAAGCAGTCGAGTCATATCTCAATGAACCTTATGACCATGAGAGTAACAATCCAAAAATCTTGAAAACGATTGATTTACACATACGAAACGTTGGTTTTGAGCCGAGCGTTTTTGAGGTGATGCGCTTTGCTTTGTTAAATACAAGTTCCAAACGAAGCTTTGGTTCAACAGAAAACACATACTATGCGATCACCAATAATGAGCTTTCAGTTGTCGGACAGCCAACAGAATCAGAGTTGTATGAGCTTTTGAAAAAGCACAGGCCAACCAAGATGATTCTGTTTGGTCAGTTTGCAAAGGTCATTAAAGACGATAATGGTGTGCAGAAGCTTCGAACAAAAGAGCTGCAAATATACTTCGATGAGACTGAGCTGTCTGATTTCGATGATGTTGAGTTTGTAGAGACATTGATTGGCTGTCCACTCAATCAGAAAACTGTAGCAAAAATTTTAGATGGCGTATAAGTAAGGGGATCAGATGTTAGGTTATCAAGAAGCTTGTGAGGTACTAAAGTTTTATAGTGGCTCAAACTACAAACTGACTAGGCCAATGAGTTCAGATATTTATTCGGATTCGCAATTATCTAACTACATAGAATCTGATGATTTCGATGGTTTAGACCTGATCATTCCCGATTCGAAGTCTGGTGTAGAATATCAGTTAAGTCTAGGCTCATGTCGAGGTCTATGGGTCGCGATGAATGTTGCAAATTGTGAGTTTATTAGTGAGGGAGCTTCTTTAGAAGAGCTGACTAAGGAAATTATGGAACACGCAGTTGAGACGAATTCACCTATTGATGAGTTCGTAAGGATCACAAAGAATGAGTAATCAATGGATACCTCTATAAGAACAAACACATTAAAAATAAACTTTGAGTTTGAAAAAGAGCAAGTTTTGTACGGCACTTTCAAACTCTATAATTTCTTAGGTGAAATCAAAGACAACGTATTGTTCCCAATCAATTCGGATTACAATCGTTTTGGTGGTTCACAGCGAATTTCTACAAACAATAGAGATTCGTTAACTTCGTTCTTCTTCAAAGAGCGAAACAAAGAAAGGCTAGAGTCAAAAGCGACAGATTATGTCTTTTGTTACTTTGACACTATCAAAAGTAAGCTTGTAGTAGTTAAGTCCTACACTATTGGCCCTGAAACCTCTGACGAAGATTTTTTAGATATGTTGAACGAGGGCCAAAACGAAACTTTTAGAGCGAATTTCTTTGATCAGAATCTTCTTGAAGCAAACATCTTGTATCAAGACCAGATGGCTCACGGATCAAGTGCTACAGAGAAACATGGGCTTTCGTATTTTGCATTCTATAAAAGCATTCTCGAAAAGTTATCGACTTATGAAGGGTCATACTTAGGGACATCACAACTTGTTAAGCAAGCATTGTCTGAGGCTGCTAAGAGCCGAGAAGATGAGTTAAAGGTTGCATTTACTTTTCTTAACGAGATGAGGGTTCATGGCGTTACAGAAGTAATGTTTCATGATCTAAAAAACTTCTGGTTGTTTGGTGAAGATAGTTTTCCCCAAGACATGGCTGAAAATCCAGAGAATTACTATGCTCTTTTTCCTGTGAGTCGTCGGCTGTATAAAATGACAAAGAATCAGTATATTGAAAGAGATACTATCAAGCTTGACTTTAATTAATAATATTAATTATAATAAAGCCTGATTGGTAATCCAGTCTATTCCTCTAATTTGGGGCCTGTGAGAACGGGCTTAATGTTCATATTGCTAAGTTTTTACTTAGTGAATATGAATTGACCTCATCTTCGGATGGGGTTTTTTATTGCCTGCAAAAAATCGTTATTCATGTTATTATTAAAAATAATAATAAAAATTATCATATGAATAATAAGAGTGAATTCACTGATCTCAAAGACAGTATTGCTAGATATCAAGAGCTTGCTTCAGAGTATGGCATTAAAGATATCTTCCAAGATAATGGTGGAAAGCTGCTCGAAATCCTCATCTTGACGGGCCTTCAAAACCTACCTGGTCGTCAAGGCAATGATGCTGTAGATGAGGATGGAAATGAGTATGAAATCAAAACCATCAATTCTAAATTAACAAAAAGTGTATCGACGCATCACCACTTAAACTTACAAATTTTAGATAAGTATAGAAAAGCCAAGTGGATTTTTGCTATCTATGAAGATGTTAAGTTGCTTGAGATCTATGAAGTGGAACCTGAAGATCTTGAGTCTTACTTTTCTTCATGGGAAGGCCGAATCATTGTTACCTGTTCATCATTAAACAATCCTAAAATAGCACTAAGTCACATCAGAAAAGTAGGCAAAAAGTTATTAAACTCCTAGTTTGAATAAAATCTTCAATCTCTGTAATATAATCAATAATAATAAAGTTGAAAGGTGGATTAGTTCATGCAGAGGGTTCGAGTTGGGCTTGCTTTGAGCGGCGGCGGAACAAAAGGTATCGCTCATTTAGGAGCGCTCAAATACTTTGAAGAACAAGGTATTGAGTTTGATGTCGTAGCAGGCACAAGTGCGGGATCAATCGTGGGAGCGCTTCATTGTGCAGGTATGAGTGCTGAAGAGATTTTGGATGGCTTTTTCAATTTAAGTCTCACTTCATTAAAAGTGTTTGGGCAAGGCGGTGTGCTGAACACTGAACGGCTAGAGCCAATAGTTCAAGAGCTGTTTAGTAAAGTAGATTTTTCTAACCAATTCTCAGGATTTGAGAAGGATTTGTATGTTGTCGCGACTGATATGATGAAGGGCGAGGAAGTTGTTTTCAGTAAAGCAACGGATCATGTCAAAGTCTCTAAAGCGATTTTGGCGTCTGCTAGTTTTCCTATGGTTCTAGCGCCAATGCGATTTGAAAACACCGTCTTTTCAGACGGTGGAATTATGAATCACTTTCCCGTAGATGTGATTTCACATAAGTGTGATTTTTTAGTTGGTGTTTACGTATCGCCTCATACGATCATGACAGAAAATCAATTACGATTTCCACCCTCGATATCGCTTCGAGCTTTGATGTTAAAAGGCATCGCGTCCGAGAAGAAAAAGATGCGAGACTGTGATATTGCAATCTGCCCAGAAGGTTTGGAGCAATTCAGTACTTTTACTATCAATCCGTCATCCATTAAAAAGATATTTGACCTTGGTTATGAAGCCGCGAAATGCAAGTCGTCTGAAGTTGATGAACTGAAATTGAAGTTGGGACTAAGTCATGATTGATAGAATAATTACTTGGAAATCAATGGTGTCAGCAAAGATGTTGCTTGCATTACTACTCAAATCAATGCGCGGCAATAAAGCTCTCGTTGATGTTGAAGGAGTATCAAGAGAGCCAGAGTTTTTATCGAATCAATTGTTTGAACGCGCTATTGAGTTGAATCCTGATTTGCTTGTTGATACACAAAGTCGAAATGAGAAGCGGCTATTCTGTTTGAAAGTACTGAATGAAAACATCAAAGACAGTGAATGTGAGGTAAAAATCTATCTAGCATTGATCGCATTGCAGCTTGCAGGGTTGATACGTGTTAAAGATGGCGTTGAGTTGCATTACAGGAAATCAGCCATCGATGAGTTGTATCTATCAATATCTAAACTCGACTTAGATCTGATAAAAAAACTCACTATTGAAATGGATGAGAACAGAATGCCTAACTAGTAATAATAACAAATATAATATTGACGAGTTAACCTAAATTGGTATAATTACACCATTAAAGAATACAAATAATGGTGCGTTATGCAGGTTTACGGTTTTGACATTTCAGAAGAGACTTTTTCTAAGGCTCAAGTGTTACTTGAGAAAGAAAAGTCTTTTTCATTTTTTACGACACAAAAAACACTTGAGAGCGCTGGCGTCCCTGTTAGTGCCGAACACCCATTGTATGGCAAAGTCTATATCTCATATAGAGCAGCAGATCGCTGGCTTCAAAAAATGCGTAAAGCAGGCTTAATCAAGTATGAGGCTAAGAAATGGCATTGGAACAAGAACCAAAGCGCGTAGTTGTCATAGGCGCAGGGCCTAAGATTGGAAGCAACTTAAGCTTACTCTCACAGCTAGTCATTAAGCGGACTGCAATCGATACTGACGAAAACAGACGAAACAAATCAGACAGGAAAAGGAATCGCAAACAGCGATGGTAAAATTATGAGTGAAACTAGCAACAAGACAATTGAGAAACACTTTAATCAATTTGTTCGCAGCTTAGGTGAAGTAGATAAAGTTGTAGTTGGTTATAGTGGTGGCGTTGACAGTCAAGCCCTTCTAGCACTTGCGGTTAAGCACTTCTCTGTGCCTGTTGTTGCTTTGCACATTAATCATGGACTGTCTGATAATTCTGATTTTTGGGTTGATTTTTGTCGTGAGCAAGCACAGCAAATGGGTGCGGAGTTTGTCACAGATACCGTTGATCTTTCTTCATCTGATTCAAACATTGAAGAACGTGCTCGTGAAGCTAGGTATGAAGTTTTTCAATCACATCTAACAGAGCGCTCAGTGTTGTTGACTGGGCATCATATGAATGATCAAGCTGAGACATTTCTCTTACGCCTAATGCGTGGCTCAGGTGTAGACGGCCTGAGTGCCATTCAAAAAGTCAGACCGCTTGGCAAAGGTCGTCTAATGCGCCCATTGCTTGATGTGTCGAAAGATGAACTCACAAACTATGTTCTAAATAGTGGACTGGCCTGGGTTGAGGATGAGTCAAATAAAGATACAAAGTATGACCGTAACTTCATCAGGAATGAGGTTCTGCCGCTTCTAGAGAAGCGTTGGGGTAATGCTTCTGCATCTATCGCTAAAAGTGCTCGAAACTGCTCAGAGGCAAGCACAGAGCTTCAGCGTGTAGTTAAAGAAGATTTTGATTCATGTAATTCTTCACAGCTAAACACGCTAAGCGTGAGTCAGTTGAAAAAAATGTCACGCGAAAGACAGGGTGTGGTTTTAAGGTACTGGCTAAAGAAAAACGGCCAGAAGATGCCAGAGAGAAAGACCCTCGATTCTTTAATCACGTATGTGATTGATACCAAGGAGCATGCAGCGAAGTTTGAGACAGCAAACTATACGATTCACTTGTATAGGAATGACTTATATTTTCAATCTGCTCATGTAAGCGTCATGTTTGAGTTATTGGTACATAAATTTGATAAGCGACCTGGGGCCGCATCATTACTGACAGTCGAGCCTAGTTTGCTTGTTCGTAGAGATAGGCAAGAAGGCGATAAGATGCGTTATCGTGGTCATACAAAGTCGTTAACGAAGATCTTTCAAGAGGAAGGTATTCCGTCGTGGAATCGTAAAGACTACCCAGTGTTTACAAAGGATGAAGAAATCGTTGCTGTTGGGGATATTATCTCATCAGATCATATAGGGTCGAGTGGCTACCAAATCGTTAAATCGCAAGAAGTGAGGCAAGAAGATGGAAAACTTCAGAACACTGGATGAAATTGTCTCTCTATACGGGAGTCAGATAACAGAACTAACAATGTTGAAATCAACTGAGCAAGACAGTGTTTGGCACGCAGAAGGTGATGTCCATACACATACTCAGATGGTTATGGATGCAGTTGTAGACCTAATTCAAAATGAAGCTGCTCACTTAAGTGAAAGTGATCAGCAGATATTGTTTTGGGCCGCTGTATTGCATGATATTGGTAAACCTAAGACAACTAAAGTTGTTGAAGAAGATCGCGTCTATGTAAAAGCCCCACAGCACGAGATTGTTGGGGCAGGGATCTTGCTGCACACTAAGCCTTTGGATAACTTGTCGGGTTCACAATGGCTACAAATCATTAAGTTAGTAGCGTATCACCAGAAGCCAAAACATTTGGTTTTGGATGATGCTAAGCAGTACAAGTACATTGAGTTATTGCGCGACATCGGCAATTTTGAGTTGATGTATTTACTTGAGAAAGCCGACATCATTGGTCGTCACTGTCAGGACAAAGAAGCTCAACTGGAGCTAATAGAGCTATTTTGGCTTGAGTGTCAGGACTTGGGCGTCAAAACTTACGATGAATATTTAGAGCAGTCTAAAACAACACTGATCAAAGCGGCTGGCAACTTAACGATTAGTGAGTCAGACATTCATCGCGCAATCACAGGTGTTTGTGAGGGAGATATCTTCATGCTTGAAGAATCCCTATCAAAACAATACATGTTTGAATCACGGCCCGAAATCGAATTGACAGTTGGTTGCTCAGGTTCGGGAAAGAGTACGTACATACAAAAACAGTTAAAGGATAACTCTGTTGTCATTTCTTACGATGACATTAGAGAGAAATTATTCGGAAATCGCCAACATCAAGGTGATTTTGATATTGTGAAGCGTGAATCTGAATCGCAATTAAAGCAGGCATTAAGAGAAAATAAGCATATTTTATGGGATGCAACGAGTACAAGAATTGATTTTAGAAGCAAAGTGATTGCTACTGCTCGTGCATATGGCGCATTTGTAAAAATTGTTGTTTTCGTCAAAAGTAAAGAGCAATTGTTAAAGGATAACAATGATCGTGAGTTCGCAATACCCTCTGATGCTTTACTTGACCAAATTTCAAATTATCAGCTACCAACGAACAAAGAAAGTCACAAAATTGACTGGATTATTATAACTTAAATAAGTATAATTAACTAAATCAAGTTAAATAGACTATTAAGATAAGGAATAATAATGAAGTCCGTAACTCGTATTCTAGCATCTGCATTAATGCTAGTGATCTCTGTCTCTATGACTCAAGCAAATGCTTCAACTAGCACGAGCTTGGGTATGGCATATGATAATAACTTGAGTATTGCTATTGAAGTTAACGAAATGGCACATATCACAGTTAGCCCTAATACGTTCTCAGCGGATTTCCATTTGGTACAGGGAGCACTAGATGGCTCTAGTATTCCTTTTAATGGGTACACAGGTGTCGGTATGTTCTATGACACTACTGTTAGTGATAGTGAAGAAATTGGAGTTCGTTTTCCTATGGGTGTAGATATGATTGTTGCATTCAATACAAAGGTCTATGTGCAAGTTCATCCTGAACTTTACATTAGCGATGAAACAGATTCACTAGAACTAGAGCTAGGATGGGCATTCGGCGTTCAATACACCTTCTAAAAACCAATCAGGGTGAAATATTGAAAAATCTCAATGTAGATGAGTTTGATGATCGGCGGGTGCTGCCGTCTTTAAAATCAAAAATTTTGGGTAGAGGGGAAGTCTTAGAGATGTTCCCTTCTGCACCAAATGTTTACTTTAATGCACCTGAAATCGATCTTGATAAATACGACATATTCTTGGTCTTTATGTCTAGCGGAAAGGACTCGCTGGCTTCTCTAAAGTATTTGTTAGACAGAGGTGTAGATAGAAACAAGATTGAACTACATCATCATCTTATAGATGGTGCCGAAGGAAGTAATCTTATGGATTGGCCCTTCATAGAAAGCTACACCCAAAAAATTGCAGAATCATTAGGCATTCCTCTATACATGTCTTGGCTAAAGCATGGATTCGAAGGTGAAATGCTAAAGCACAACTCAATCAGTCATCCACATATTATCGAAACACCAAATAATGGTCTTCTAGAGCTATCTAGAAACAGAGCCAAACCTGGCACTCGCAGAAAATTCCCACAAGTCGCGGCATCTTTGCAAACTCGCTGGTGTTCCTCATCGCTAAAGGTCGATGTGGGTCGTCGGGTTGTTACATCTCAAGATCGGTTTATCAATAAGAACGTTCTAATAATCACGGGTGAGCGTCGCGAAGAGTCGTCAATGAGGTCTAAGTACAATCAACTGGAACCTCATATATCTGATACATTGAGAAGGTCAAAGAAGCCTGTTAAGCCACGTCTCGTTGATAGCTGGCGACCCGTCCTTCATTTGTCTGAAGAAGCGGTTTGGGAGATTTTGTCTGACTGGGGGATCATCGCTCCTGTTCCGTATCGATTAGGCTGGTCAAGAAGCAGTTGCCAGACATGCATTTTCAATTCAGATCGAATTTTTTCAACTATATATTACTACTGGCCCGAACGGTTATTGAGAATTGCTGAATACGAAAGAGAATTTGGTGTAACAATTTCTCGTAGTGGTCTTAATGTTCTAGAAAGGGCCAAATTGGCAAAGCCAATTGAATGTGACGATGTTGCTGCTCTTGGTCAGGCCATGGAAACTGAGTATAAGTTGCCTGTTTTTTTAACTAATGGTGAGAAGTGGAAATTACCAAAAGGTGCATTTGGCATAGAATCGTCAGGTGCCAGTTAGAATAATTATTAATTTTGATTATCATTTTATTAAAACCCAGAGCATACCGCTACTCTATTTTGCGCAGCTAAATGAGTCGTCGGTCGAGCGGGTAGCCAGATGTTAATCTGGCTTTTCTTGCCCCTGAATGTACTCTTTAAGCTTCTCAAGACTAGCGCCACCAGCGGTAATTACACAGTAGCTTCTAGACCAGAAGTATGGCTTCCAGAAGAAAGGCTTTAGGTATTCACTAAATTCAGCCCTAATCCGCCGAGCCGAAACTGTTTTCAAATTCCCGATCAGTTTCGACAGTTCAAGTGACGGATGCGCATCTATCAGAAGATGTACATGGTCGCTTTCCCCAGAAAATTCTACAAGTTCGCAATCCCATTTTACTAGAACATGCCTAAACACATTTTCGAGTCGTTTTAACATCTCACTATTTATCAATTTGTGTCTGTACTTAATTATAAATATAATATGATACTGTAGCTTGAAAGCCCCATGGCTTCTAGTTTTAAAGTCTTTACTCATCACTACACCTAATGTAATATCTAATATATGAAGCTTACCAGAACAGAAAAGTGGCCGCTATCAGTTTCAGCGGAATATAAAGAAGATATTAAAGACACGATAACGCTGTATCAGCGTTATGTTCGTGCTTTAGTGTCCGTCTGTCTGACGCACTGGAGTAAGCTTGGTGGAATGTCGAACATGGACTCAATGCGAGAGATCGAGCATCTTATCCATCCGACAAAAAAACGCCCAATTGTAAAATATCAATATTTCCACAAAGTATTTTACAAGTTTCCTTCTTATCTTCGTCGCTCAGCCATCCATGATGCTATGGGACAAGCTGCGTCATTTCTAACACGTTACGATCAATGGCAAACTAATGCATCTCGTAAAAACAAGTGGTCTAAACCACCAACGCTTGGCGTTGGTGGCACATATCCATCTTTGTATAAAGGTCAATGCATTAAGTACGCTGATGACTTGCGTAGCGCGGAAGTAAAAGTATTCAAAGGTGGAGACTGGAAGTGGATTGAAGTTTCGATAAAACACACTGGTAAGCGTGCCAGTGAGGTTAATCAAAAACGAGTTTCACCACAACTTGTGTGTAATGGTAGAAAAACATTTCTTGCCGTTCCGCATGAGCAAAATGTGACGCTTCATGAGCAACAAGCTGAGATTGTCTGCGCAGTCGATCTTGGTATTAATACGTCGATAACCGCTTCTATTGTGCGTTCTGATGGCACTGTGCTGGCTCGGAAGTTTATCAACCGACCAAGCGACATAGACCATATGCACAAACGAATTGGGTTTATCAGAAAAGCTGCGAGAAAAACGAAGAAGCTAACTAGAGGCTTCGCCTCTGGCTGGTATCGTAAAGCGTATAATATTGCCAAAAATGGTGCTCACCATATGACTCGTGAGTTGGTCGAGTTTGCTTCAGAACATGACGCAACGACTATCGTTTTTGAGCATCTAAAAGGTTGGCGACCAAAGGCACCACGTAAAGATTTACGTCAGAAATTCCACACTTGGATGCACCGTCGAGTCGTTGAGTTCACAGAATGGAAATGGCGCGAATACAAAGGCCGCATGGCTTTTGTGTCGGCCAGAAATACAAGTAAGTACGCTTACGATGGCAGTGGAAAAGTCACTCGCAGCATCAACGGTAATTACAGCGTTTGTCGCTTTAAGAACGGCAAGATCTACAATGCAGATCTGAATGCGACATACAATATCGCTGCAAAATATTTTCTGAGAGGTCGAGAGGCCAATCAGTCTCTGTCGGGCAAAAGCCCCGACAAGGAACAGAGAGAACCTGAGACATTATCTGCTCTCTGGAGTGCTCCCGCGCTCCAGAGAGCAGCGTAAAGTCTGAAACCGCTACTCTATTTCACAAGGTGAAATGAGTCGTCGGAGTTTTCATATAGCCAATTCCAAAGTCTTTTAGTATAGTTCGCAAACAACTTTATTGGGGGTGGACTGTGGTTAAAGTCTCTTGTCTGGGTGTCGTCGCGTTATTAGCTATGACACCTGTTGGAATGGCTAATGCAAACATTAGTGCTGGTCTTGGGTATGACAATACGGTTAGTGCGTCAATTGAAGTTGACGATGTCGTTAACTTGAGCGTTAGTACTGATGCTTTTTCTTTTGATTACCACTTTATGCAAGGTGAGTTGCAAGGTACTTACTTGCACATAGTTAATTATGTAGGTGCGGGGGTATTCTATGACGTTTCTTCAGAAAATGAAGAAGAGTATGGCATCAGAATGCCGATGGGTTTTGATATTCAATTTGCAAAACAAGCAAAAGGTTACATTCAAATCCATCCTGAGCTTTATATAAGTGACGAAAGTGACAATTTAGAGCTTGGCCTTGGTTGGTCAATGGGTGTTCGGTACGTATTTTAAGAAAAAGCCTCTCAAATCGAGAGGCTTTATTATTTCATTTATAATTTAATGGTTTGGGATCGCAATGACTGATCTGACTTGATGACATGACGGTATGGCTCAAGACCTTCAAGCATCTGTTGTACCTGGAATCCATGCACTTCGAATTGAGTTGGCTTTTTCCCGCTTAGAATGACGTCAAATCCGTCTTTGTTCTCTGCTAAATACGAGTAAGGCATGATAACGCCAACCGTTTGTGCTGGTAGGCAAGATGTGCCTTCACAGTGTTTGTTGTGACCAAATGGCTTGTATTCAAAAAGAGTGCCTTTGTCATCACTTGCGTATGTGTATTCATGAGCATCACCATCTTCACTGATGATGGTCGCAAATAGACCTACACTTTCATCATCTTTAAAAGTGATGAATTTATTTGCTTTAGTTCCGAAAAACATACGGTTGATGATAGAGCCATTTAGAATAACTGAATCATTGTTTTTGCTTTCAGAAATGTCTACGTTAGGCATTTCGTAGAGGTAGAAGTTGTCAGTATCTAGCAGTGATTTGTAGTCAGATGCTGTATAGGCACTGTCTTCTGCTTTCTCAACGACCGTTTTGATGTTATTAATGCTGCCTGTGCGAAGTTGCCAAAACGTTTTGCAAGACGAAGTAACGACTTCAGCGTACTCATCACTTGCTAAATTAAAGAAGTATGGATTGCCATCAACTTCGATAACTTCGCGGTGCTGCAAGATCGAGAACTTCTTTGGGATAACTGTTCCAGTAAACTTAAAGCGTTCGTTATATAGGGGTTCGTAATACTCAGCAGCTCGTACTTCTTGACCTGGATAGTTAGGATGAGAAGTAAAGTGTGCGAGGGTTTCATCCTTAGCTTTTTGTGTGATCACAAACTCAGTGCCAGACAGCGACTCGTAATTGCAAATATGCTGAGAGTCTTCATCAATGTCTTTGCCAAACATGTTTCCGCCGTATACAGCGTTCTGAGGGGCGTTAGAGCTACTACAGCCTGCCAGTACTGCTACAGCAGCAAAAGATAATAGAGTTGTTTTCATTTTCTGAACCAAATTAAGTTATTTGTTAGTATCATACACGAAAGGGACGATAATTCAATATTATTTATTATAATAAATATTAAAGGGATGCAGCAGAGACAGACCTCGATTTATTCATGCGCAGCATGGGAATACTGGCCCTTAATGGGCCAGATTTTTTTAGCATAATTTACTTATGATTTTTTCATAGTCGCTGTACATGTAATTCATTGAGCAACTGAGTAAATATGCTTTTGAATTTTCACGAAGGTAGGTATCTAACTCTTCAATAGAGTCAAAAATAGGTGTTACAGGCTCAGAGTATGCAAGTACGCCTGATGGTGAATTGACCTGGCTGTTCAAGTAGTATTTGTTTGCAAGCTCATCATCAAACGCATTGCTGAGACGTAATGATGGTATGTTGGCTTCAGACTCCGTCATTACGTCAAAGAACTGAGCAAAGAATACAGTAACTGGGTAGCTATACACGGTATCTAAGTACGTAATAGGAAGATCTCTTTCATTGCGATCAATTAGACGTTTAAAGAAAGCGGATTCAGTGCTTGGCATGTCACTTAAGGCATCTGTGAATGAGTCCACTAAAAGTGAAGGATATGGATGACTGAGACCGAAATGCGCACAGCATGCATGTATCTGTGTTACGCAATCATCATAGTGCTCATTCAGGTAATCTGAAAGGTAAAGGTTCGATAATGGGGCTTTGGGATCAGGTCTGCTTTTAATTGCTGAGTAGCTTGTGTAGCCTAGCATCCTTGCAATAAGGTTACTGAATCGATTGCCGCTTAGAGGAAACGTTCGTTTTCTGTTAGCTTCAGAGCTAAGCCGTTTTAGGTCATCTTTAGAGAGTGTTGTTCCTGATTGATGCTCGAAATCCATCGAGAATGCTTCTCTTAGAGTCATCAATTCATCAGTTACAGCAAAAGCTTCATTGTTTATCAATGTCGAGCCAAAATGCTCAAAGAAGTGATTGCACCAAAGGAGGTAGAGTGCAGTTTTGATTTGGAAATCGGCAAAGTCTAGGTGGCGTTGATTAATACTTAACATATCTTGTACTCATGTCATGGTGTCAACGCTGTCGCTACATCGCACCGAATTAGAGTGCATATGTTATGTATTCAATTCTCACAGAGTTTGCCGTTGCGACAGGACTGGCTTGCGAAACCATCTCTAAAGTTATCCTATGAACCTTGTTTTGTAAAGAGCTGATATTTAGTGAGTGAAAAAGTGGCCGTATGATTGTTTGAATTTTAATACGTCATGGGCGCATAATTATCGCTGAATGTTAGGGGGGTCGTAACAAGAGTTTGGATTAGATTTCAATTGGTGATGGTAGAACAATGAGACCCATAGCTCATATAAGCAAAAACCTTAGAAACAAATCGAGTCAAAGCCGAAGAGTATTTTTTAACCATAAGCTTGTCATGAATATAATATCTGATATATTATATCGAAAAAATAAAGCATAATAAGGTGAAAAAATGAATTTCTTACTGAACGTAATGTTAACGGTCTTAGGTTTGCCTTGGGCTATTTTCAACTTTAGCGAATACAAACGAATGCTGAAAGTTATTTGGGCATCGAAAGCTGAATCGAAGAAAAGAAAGACTAAACTGAATGGCTTGGAGTTTGTGATTGTCGGTCTAATTGGCGCTATTTGCTTTCTTCTTATGCTTGGCCGTCATGGTAATGTGGAAACAGAATCTGCGATAGCTTCGGTAAAGAATGAAGTTACTGTTGCTGACAAAAAAACCACACTAGAGCAAGGGCCTGAAGTTACTGATACAGAGACTCAAGTGACTACAGACGACATACAGAAACCAGCAACAGTCGCACCAACGGTTGTTGTAGAAGATACTGGTGAAGATGTCATAGTATTAAGTAAACATGATAAAAATCAACGACACAAAAGTTATATGCTAACAGCATCGTCAATAGCGATGTGTAAGGCAATAATTTATGAAAATCCTTCTCTATTCCCAACGAAGAAGGGCTTTTGTGAGCATAGCTGGAAGCAAGCACAGGTATTTGCAGATGGCTCTGAAAACTGGCGCAAGAACAAGCCCAAACTCCTTACAATGGCTGGCATGACGATTGTCAATTACTCGGATTCGGAGAGCCTGGCAGTACCATTTTACATGGATAAGCATATGACTGAATTGAGTTACCGTGGCGTAGATACTTCACTTAAAATGGGTGTTAAGCGATCACATAAGTCATTCTCTAGCGCTTTAGAAGTGAGTCAGTACTTTAACGAGCCTAGTTGGTACTAAGAAAATGATAATTAAAGAACAAATCAATCAAAACGAAGTAGAGGCGTTTAAAAGGGTAAGATCTTCAATTGATTCAACATTCAGTATGTATCCAATTGAGGTCATGACACTGCAAAATCTATTCGGAAATGAAACATTTACTCATGATAGAATTACTACCGCTTCAATGCTATCAATCATAGCGTTGATGTTCTTTGGATGTGGCCTCATAGCTATGACAGTTTACAATACTTCAATTACGAGCTTGTCGATACTAGTCATATTTTGCTTTACCTTCGGCCTTGCTCACATCTCAGACAAAAAGAAGGCAATTAGGATTATTGCTAGTCATAAAGATGATATCAGGATCCTAGCAGGGTTTTGGATTCGTAATCATTCGTCTTTTAATGAAAAGTACGAATGTTATGATAGACAGCTTTCAAACGTAGCAGATTTCATAGTAAACGGTAATCAGAAGCCACATGTTATGTACTCTGTGTGTTGCTTGCTAGAAGATTCATATTGTGGATTAAAAAATTACAAAATGAAATCAATGATTGATCAAGCAAACTTCTAATTATAAAAATAAAAAACGAGTAAAAAATGAAGATATCACACTATCATTCTTCGGTCTTAGAGCGAATCAGGCATGGCTTAAGGAGAAATACCCAGTTGAGCGTAACATTAATGGTATTTACTCTTAGCTATATGATTCTGGGAGTGGAAATTCTAGGAGAATTGTCAGAGTCAGATGGTGCGTATAGAATGACGATTTTGACATTTGCGTACTTCTCAACTCTACCTACAATTGTAGGTTTTTGTCTCAACTCAATCGCTTATGTAGCTTTTTCGCCTAAAACTAAAGGGCAGCCAACGGTTAAAAGTATCGTTGATTCTTCAACTAAAAAGCAGGTTTTTATTGTTTCGGCTTTAGTGTCTATGTGGTTTGCTACGGTGATGACGAAGGATAACGCCTCAATGTTGACACAGTGGCTAACCACTTATGTCAATAACTGGGATAGTTATGGGCCATACAAGTATGCAGAACTCGCCACCACTTATATTGCAACAGCAATATGTTTTGCTGTAATAGCTTTGGGTGTGGCTTCTATTCACTCATTCAGACAATGTCAGATGGTTTGCTCGTGGAAGCTAACAAAAGGTGTTGTTGTTAATGAAGCACTGTCAGGCTGTCCATTCCTGTTAAAATCTGTCCTTGTGACATTGGTATCAGCTCTTTTGATTGGCAACCCTTTCTTGGCATTAACACTTGGACTAACAAGTTGGGTCTTTTTTCTTGGTGCTTCGATCATAACAGTAAGAATTAGGATGCAAGACAAAGCGGCTGAATAAAAGTTGCCATATATCATTTAATTAGTATAATATGTAACCACATATTGAGAAAAAATTAAGAAAAATAATGATTAAATTTTCAGAGCAGGCGAAAGAGGTCATGCAGTTGTATTGGCAAGCTATAAAGAATAGGCCATCACAATTCGCATTAACATTTATTCTTTCATCCTTCATTCTTTTTACACTACAAAACTTTAAGGTGTCAGACGGGATTGAGCTGTCATTTCATCAAGATACGATTTTGAGTTCAATGGCCCTGATAGTATCTTTTGTGAGTGAATTTCTGTTTGCAGGTATCCTGATTGCATTGCTAGTAACGGCATTCTACGAAAAATCTGGACACTTTCACGTAATTGATGATTTTATGAAAGTGATAAAGTCTGCTGATTTCAGATGGGTTCCGCAAACCGTTTTTTACTATGTCTGCATTATTACAGTTATGACAGTGTTTACTTTAATTCTGGGGCCTGGGGATTCTATGCCAGAACCATCAGAAGGCGGTAAAGCTTCTACACTGGGTGCGTTCGTATTGATTTTTATGATGTTGAATCTGTTTTTCGGCATAACATTGTATATGTACTATTTCTTCACGGTTAAGGTTTTCTTCTGTTTGGCTGGTGTGAAAGATAAAATTTTCTATATCAGTGAAGATGAAATGAAACTTCGAGAATACGGTGAGGTATTCACTTCTACAGGTATCGCTCATTGTATAGGCGCGACATTGTTAACCTTTATCCTGGGGATCTTCACAGAGCTGGGTATCGAATATGTGTTCACGGTTATGACGGTTTCTTGGCTGTTTACAATTTCTGCGGTGATAAGGCATTCAAGTGGTGATAGGCCAAAAGTAAAAGAGACTGCGGACGACAAGGTCGATAACATGGTATTTAATACCTAAACAAAAGCCAGCTTAATGCTGGCTTTTTTGTTTGTTGGATATATATGATATATAATAATGTAAAGTGAAACTAAGGAACATTTTAAATGAAGAAATCTGCATTAGATCAGCAATTATTCAACATCTACAAAGACGTTAAGGATAGTCATGCGCGATGTTTCAATTTTAGTAATGATCGTGTAATTACTGCACTTGATAAGCAAATTGAGTCGCTGAAAGAGATGCTGGAAAATTATGATGATCTCCTTCCTGCTATTCGAATTTCTACAGAGTCTGCGATTAATTCATTGGTCTCAGAGATTGAAAAGTGTAGAGAGGCCAATAAGGGATTCTCTGTTACCAGAAAAGAGCATGAGGCGCTTATTGCGGATTCCATGGCCCGTTATTCAACTTTGATTGATAAGTTTACGCAGGCTGGCGGGAAGGGCTTGTTCGATTTGGGTTTTGTAGTTAGCACGAACACTAAGATTCATCACGAGAAAATTTTAGAGAAAATTGAAGATTTGCAGAAATCAGGTGCGGACATTCATATCGTTCATGACGTAGTTAACGAATTTGAAAACCGTCTTGGCGAAATGTATAGAAGTCGCATGGCAGTAGTTATTCCATCATCTCAACTTCATTTATTCCAAGAATCAATGTCAGATCTTGTTGAAGACACAGTTTATGAGCCGAATTTTTGCAAGTTCAAAGGTTATTTTATTCCGCCAAGAATTGGGTGCAAAGTCGAGGATAACTTGGTAGAAGCTAAGCGTCTTGTAGAAATGAAATTCGCTGAAGATAGAGATCCAAGTTGGGTTTTGGAGTCAGCACTGGCATCATTCGGATACTCGCGACACGAGTTGTCATTTCAAGGATTTAATCTTCCAAAGCATGATCCTTTGAATGAAGGCATTCGCTCTATGTTCGAAAACATCAATCTCTATCAAAAAAGAAATGATCATGTTAATGGAGTGATGCCTGCACCCTATCAGTACACGTCTGAATCAAAGGAAAAGCTGGGGATTTCAGACGAAATTCGCATCATCAATATCGCTGATGACGTTGAAAAATATGAAATTGAGTTAGCTAAGACACATGATGTTACATTTGAGCTGTAAGTGAATCTCAAAAAAACTGCAATTGCATATTAATTATAATTTAAATAAAGCCTCAATAATGAGTAACTTATCAATAGCCACAATCTTTGTGGCTATTTTCGTTCTCAGCCCTTGTGTTTCCTCGGTTCTACAGTATGAAGTTTTCATTTCAAAAATATTGACGCTCAACTTTTTCGTGCTTAAAATGCACCAAATTCAGTCAATAATAATAACTAAAATTAACTACTACCAAAGTGTAAATAATGAAATTTAAACATAAGATATTGTTATCCATGGTGTTAGCAGTCCTTCTGCCGACTCTTGCTTTTTTCTTGTCCTTTCAATTTAGCTTAAAGCCAACAATTGAATCAGACAGGATCGCTACATTTCAACGTGAAATCGCAGTTGCTCAAGAAACTATTGTGCGTGAAATTGATAGTGTGATGGATACTGTTACGATGCTTTCTGAGGAAAGTGTCATGATTGATGCTGTTGGAAAACTTGAATCATATACGGGTAATAACGCTAAGGATACTTCTGAGTCGGATCGCTCGATTGAAGAGTCGAGAGTGTATTCTGTTTTAAAGGGAGCAAAAACAGGCTCTAGCCTCTATTCAGATGTCTACATGGGTGACTACAAGAATGGGATGGCAATGTACCCATACTTAGAGTTAAACAATTTCTATCCTACTCAGCGCGTATGGTACACATCTGCGATTCAATCTAATGAGCCTATAATTACGGATGTCTACTATGCTGAAATGCAAAACATGTATTTGGTAACAGTGGCAAAGGCGTTCAAATCAAGAACTGGAGAACAAGCGGTTGTGGCTGTTGATTTCCAGATGTCTTCACTAATGGACACTTTAAGTGATATTGAGCTGGGCCAAGATAGCAAGTTTCTGATTCTTGATGGGAAAAACAGGATTGCCCTTGATACTTCAAACCCAAATGTAAACTATGAGTCTTTCGAAGAATCTAATCAATACAATAGCTTTGCGTCAAGGGTGATGAACTCTAATGATCCTGTAATTGAACTTGATGGTCATTCAGTTATTAAAATCTATGATGAAAAGCTGGACGCAACTTTTATCGGCATTATTTCTCATGAAGAGATTTACGGCGACATTGATGAGATTACATATTCTCAACTATCAATGAGTGTGGCGATCACGCTACTATTCTTGGTAATTAGCCTTTTCATTGCTCGCAGTGTAGTAAAGCCAATTGTGAGAATTAATGAAAAGCTTAAGGAGATCTCGACAGGTGATGGCGACCTTACTGCGAAACTGGATGAATCTGGTAGTGATGAGTTTTCAGACCTGGCTCGTGAATTCAATGGGTTCATTGAGAATATTCGTAATCTGATCATGCAGATAAAAGATAGCTCAGACAAAGTTAAGTCGGATGCTCAAAGTGGTCTAGAAAACTCTGAAACAATGTCGGAGATTAACTCGGAACAGTTAAATTCAATTAATTCTATTGTTGCGGCCTTTACTGAGATGTCACAGACATCAAAGAGTGTCGCTGAATCATGCGAGATTGCAGCAACGCTAACTCAAGAAGGTAATGAAGCCGCTAACGACAGTAGTGTTTACATGCAGCAAGTTGGAACCAACGCTGAAGCTGTGGTTATGGAGCTATCGAAGGCGAACTCTTCAATTGAGGAATTGGTAAGTGAATCTCATCAAATTTCTTCGATTGCTGAAGTTATTAGCGGTATCACTGAGCAAACAAACTTACTTGCCCTCAATGCGGCGATAGAGGCTGCAAGAGCTGGCGACCATGGCCGTGGTTTTGCTGTTGTGGCTGATGAAGTACGTGCTTTGGCAATAAGGACTTCAGAATCGACAACTGAGATTCACAACATAGTTGAGACGCTTAATGCTAAATCTACAGAGTCTATCAGTCTGATTGCTGCTTGCGTTACGCAAGCAAATGAGTCGAAGGATGCCGTTGACTCCCTTACAGAACGTCTGATGACAATGGTCGATAAGATACAATTGATTAATGATCAGGTTCTTCAGATAGCTAGCGCGACAGAACAGCAGTATGCAGTATCTGAAGGCATCGGTCATGACGCGACACAATTGAATGATCAAGCTGATAGTGCTGCAAAAATGTCAGGTTCAATCAGAGAGTCTAGCGAACAACTGGAAGCCGTGGCTAATGAGCTAGGTGATTTAGTTAGTCAATTTAAAACAGAGTAACAAAAAAGGGCCGATAGCGGCCCTTTATTATTTCAGTTCGAAAAGGCATGCTTTACTACCTTTTTCGAGTTTTTAAGAAATTGAGAGTTCTACAGCAGGGTTTAAAGTCTTTTAGCATTACTCCTGAAATCAAGGCGTAAAGCGAAGTAAAAATTAGACTATAGCTGTAAAGTGTTACGTTCTCTCTTTTATGGGGGATCCCGTCTGGCAGTTGAAGTGCATGTTGGAGCAACAGTACATTAACTAGCAATAAGCCCAAGTATGAACCATGTAGTATTAAGTGGCCCCAAAAAGACCATTCATACACGGGCTTTTCAGTCATTAGTTATTTTCTTCCATAGTCTGCTGGGATTTCTTGACCCCAATTGGGTGTATCCCATTTTTTAAACTTAATTTCTTTTGGCGGAAACTGAGCAAGGTAGGTTTCTGCATCTGAAAGAGCATCAATGATTTCTGATTCAAGATTGCTTTTCTTGATTGTTGAGTTGTGTTTACCTTCTCGAATCCATGCAAGAGCTGTTTGCGAGTCGCTATAAATCTCCAAATCGGTACGGCCAGTAGCTCTAAGGTGCTTTATACCATCGATCAATGCTAAGAATTCACCAATGTTATTTGAGCCACCAATGTAGACTCGGCTAGCGAAGGGGATTTCACGACTAATGTTGTATTTGCCTTGCCACTCCATTCTCTGCGTTTTCATGCTAAATGCTGCGTCAACAGTCAGGCATTCGTGGTTAGGGGCCTTAGACGCTGTTATGGGAGCTTTCGCAACACCATAATAGGCTTCCCATCCATCCTTAAATGCCTTTTTGGCAATATTCGCTGGAACAGCTTTGTACTTGGCATTTGAGAAACCAGAAATTTGGCTTTGTGCTTCAGGCCAAGTGTTATAGATCCCTGGTTTGCGACCAACCCAAACAACATACACTTTAGACATTTACGATTCCTTATTTTTTGAAGAGTAAATATATAATAAATAATAAATATTTTCAAATGTAATCTGTTCGAAGAAAGGCGCTAAATTATACATATCGGCTCATTAAAAGAAAGGGAAGCCGAAGCTTCCCGTAGTGTTATTGCACAATCTTATCAATGAGCTTTAGAAGCTCATCATTTTTCAATCCAAGCGCTACTAGAAGAGAAGTGCTGAAGCTCGTGTGTGCCCTTTTTCTTTCAATCTGAGTCTTAACTCGAAGAAGTCTACTTAGGGCTTCTTGGTAACTTTCTGACTCAATATTATGTGTGCAAATAGTTGGAGACTTTCCACGCATGACAGCATATAGCATAAAGTGTTCAAGCGTTACGTTTCCTTTATATTTGGTGCCATAAGACTCACATTTGAATGGTTTGTTCTCTGGATCCTTAACGAATAAGCGGAATGCCTTTACGCCTTTAATGACTGCCTCTTTACTTAATGGAAAAGAGATAGCATCAGTTTCTTGCACGGAGTAGTCTTTGTCAGTATTGAATGCCTCATGGAACAGTTCAATCTCACTATCAGTCATGCCGAAGTTATTACGAAGACTGCTTGAGAAGCCTTTGTTGCCAATACGTCGCATTGTCTCTGTATAGTTCTCAGACGTTACAGAGTGAGTGGCTGTCGTTGTTGGCTTACCCCGTAGGAAAGCATACATGATGAAGTCCGCAAATGAGATCGAGCCTGGGTACTTTGTCCCATATGTTTCGCACTTGTATGGTTTATTCTCTGGGTCTTTAACTGCGCTCTTGAAGAACTTGATGATCTCTAGGTAACGAGCTTTAGAGAATGCGAATTTTACGTTTGATTGTTTTTTCATAATGGTAATCCTTAAAAAAGTAAAAGCGTGTGAGTAGGCTTGATGCCACTACTTCACACAATTGAATCGTTTGGTGATGAAGCGTGCATCTTGTTTTTTACATGGGCCTATACCCACAGCGGTTACTACAGGAGAACCATCGAAATGCGGTGGCATGACATGATTCTGATCAACAACTATTGCGCATGGCAATCCAGCCTCTAAAGCTTCATTGTAGGCACGTAAAAGTTGATGAGTAGATTTTGCATATAGCGATACTTTGCTACCGCCAAGACCTTTGGTACGGTATGCATCATATGCTTCTGGATGAGATTGTTGTGCGTTGCACAAAGCGTCAGTAAACGAGTGGCCTGCTTGGGCGCTTAGTTTACCGATATCCATTTCAAGATCTTTCCTGCAAATAGAATACAGGTAATAATGATCTTCTGGACTTACAGATTCCTCAGCAGAAACAGAGTACTGCTCAAGAACATCTTGAAGAGATAGGTTTGATTCTACGAAAGTAGAGCGGTCGTCCCGTTTCGCGGTGCTAGTGGAAGTTTAGGTTTGACATGAACTTATTCTCAATGTTGTTTAATTGGCGGCTTGTAGGAGCATCGAACTCCTTCTACATCGGGTTAGCGACCCAACGCTTCTCCAAAAGGACAAGCCGTTTCTTCTTTTCGGTAAATAATATAACTTAAATAATTACTGGTCGTCAAGTTAATTTCTGAAAAAATCAAAAATATTCCAAGCTGTCAGTTTCAATCTGCTTGATCAGTTCATGGTCGAAATATCCATAATAGCGAGAATCAAGGTAAATGCAGACTTCATCGACTACAGCAGAATAAAACAAACTGAATCTAGACTCTTCGATAGAGTGTTTTTCAAACATGAACTCACAGAATTGTTTCCAATAGAACTTTTTAATGAAGTCAATGAGCTGGTGGCCTTCATCAACAACAGAACTAAGCTCAGGGCTGTACGTAAATGACATGTAGAAGGAATTATTCATGCTTTGATGAATGCTATCGTGTGTTAATTTCACAGTGAAATCTCCAGTTCTGTTTTGGGGTTGTTTTTTAATGCTTTTTCGAAGCGGCGTAAAAAATCATCTTCCTTGTACTTATGAAGGTCGGTTCTTAAGTCAAAAACCACCAGCTCTTCTCCGCAAAGACCAATGTTTAAAGGATGGATATCGCTAGAATATAGCTTATGTTTAGCTCCAAACTCTTCGATATCCATAAAAAGCTTTTGTGTTGCTATTTCAAGCATAAACTCTTCTTCGCAATACATATCAAAGTCTACTTCAAGGATATCGACTTCCTGGTCAGCCGCGAATTGATGCAAGTTATTGAAGGCAAATTTTAGCGAGTCAAAAACTTCAACTTTGTCCATAAGAATGCCCATCATTCCACTTGGGAACGCTTTTACAGAGTGAATTGGAACAATGTTGGGATGAGTAAGTTCTTGCTCTAGCATTTGCGCAGCATGGTTGAACTCTGTTGGATCTGATGTGATTTTAATTACTCGATCATCACTTGTGAGATATGCTGTGCCATGATCTCCACTGCCAAGATTTTCTGTGATGGAGATACCAAGAGACTTGGCCCAAGCTTTTGCTTCTTTCATAATGCGCCTTTTTTTCTTTATTATAGCACATATTAAAAAGCCGCCAAGATTGGCGGCTTTAAGTGCTTAGGCTTTTGTCTTCTCTAGAAGATCCTTGAATTTTTGAATTTGCTCGTCATCCATATCATCAAGATTTCGAGCAAAATCGGCAACAAACTCGCGCTTCATATCTGATGCATCTTCAATATTCATACGGATGCTAATGCCTGACATTTCAGCAAGACGACGGTAGCGTTGTTCATCTTCACCAGTGATGTTGTACTTAGAAACAATTTTATCTACTAGTTCTTTGCTAACCTGCTTTCGACCTAGTTCTAGCGCTGAAAGGAAAGAAGTACTTACACCAACATTTTCTGCCATATGTGACATGCGTTCATCAACACGGCCACGTAGTTCTGCCAAAGCTCGACCAAAAGGAGTACGACGATTAGTTCTTATCATAATTATTCTCTAAACTCATTTGAGTGAACAATAAAATATTTAAATTTCAATGTCAATATTTTTCAACTCAAATGAGCAAAGAATTATTATTTCAAAATTAATGTTTTCATATCAAAGTTGCCTTGAGCCTCAATCGGTAGTCGCGCAACTTCATTAGAAATTACTTTCATCAATTCAGCTTTAAACTGTTCATTCAGTTCAGCATTCGAGTTTACCTGAGCTTTCACAAGAGCTTCATTAAAATCGTCGTATGCTTGATAAACCTTGTTGAGTTCAAACTCCAGTTCAGCAATTTTTTTCTTGCTACTGAATGTGCTGTTGTTAATAAACTCAACGAACTGATCAACTGCTTGACTTAATGGCGAGCAAATTTCTTTAGCTTCAGAGCTAAAGTTGTTCTGTGTTTTTACCTGAGGTTTATACTGTCGTGGCGGTGGCTCAATGTAGCCAAGACCGTAACCTTCAACTAAAGTGATTGGCACTTCCGTATCTGCTCTTAGCATGCGGATGTACTGATCAGGTGACAAGCGGAATTCGCAAACACGCTCTCCTGCACGATAAACATACTTGCGATGACTTTCTTCATCAACGTCAACTCGACTCGATACATCAGTGTACGCATAGTGAATGTTGATTGAGTAAAAGTTTGATTCTGGTACAGGATGATCAAACAACTCTGCATGGCCTGTTGATTTATTTAGCAACATCTTGCCAAAACTTTCGTGGCAATACTCGGTATCTGCAAAGCTTTGAGGTGAGTGTTTGCTTGTCTGGCCGCGAAAGGGCTTGTAAATAGCTCGGTCAAGAACAACAGAGTCTGCCCCTAGATTCTTTTTAAGTTCGTCAAAAGCATTCTGAGAACCAATATTGAAAGCATATATAGCAATTTCTTCACCATCTTCTTTCTGGTAGTTACGTGCCGAGCAGCTACGAGCTAGTTTAGGGAACGATGAAATGTACTCAGCACACATATCAGTTAGAAGAGCGTTCTCATCTGGTGTTAGATTTAGTGATTTAATCATTGTCATTTCCCTTTTCATCAAGAGCCTTTGTGTCGATGCTCGTATCTTCAATCAACATTGGGTAGCCATGAATAGCTGCGTATTGGTTAACGCTGAAGTGCATGTTGATGCCAACTTCATTGATTCGGTTGTTTGTTTCTTTAGTGATTTCTTCAAGCATGTAACTTGAGTTAGAAACACTATGTCCTGGCAACATTGATGCACGATTAATCAAGAAAGTAACATCTTTTTTGCTGGCGCGGCCTTTAGTACGAATAGCATTAAATTGTGACTGCATCTCTCGGACAAAACGGTCTGTTTGATTGCTACCACGATTAACGCCATCACGCATTTTCTGCATTTTCAGTTTCGTAGCATCTTTTGAGATATCGTACTCTTCGATGTCGCGATTCGTATCCATAACAAGTGTGACTGGCTTACCATCACCACAGTTAGCATTGACAATCGTGTCCGCAAACTGTTTTTCAGTAAGAATTAGTTTGTGTAGCAAACCTTCTTTGATGGGTTTACCTGATGTCTTATCGAGACTGGCCCCAAAGATTTCGATCATAACCTCACTTTGAGTCGCGATATCAGATCCAAAGTAATACTTTGAATCTTGGTTAAATACATGAGAAACCTTCAAAATCGCCATTGCTGGGGTTTTAAGTCGAACCTCATCCTCATGATAAAGTGATTCCAAAAATTGGATTCGATCACTTAACTTTGTAAGTAAGCTATCATGAGCATGCTCAAGTTCTTCAAGCGGTCGCTCGGTAAGCACCACTTCTCTAAGTCGCTTAAGTTCACTGATTTCTTCTCTAACAGATTTTCTTGCCATAATAGCCTCCAAAGTTTTTAATATTATAACTGATAAAATGAGGTAGTCAATATCCATTCTTTAAAATAGACTGAAAAAGTTCAAGAAGTTAAAATGGAGTAACTTAACTTCAAAAAAATAATAATATGAACAAAAAAATAATTAGTCCTCAGCGATTCAACATCGAAGTCGAGCAGCTTCAGAAGATCATTACCTCAATGTTTCATCCTTGTCCAAAAGTAGAACAACTAGCAGACTGGGTGGCTGTAAAGTACGGTTACAAGAACAAGCAACACTTCTTGGAAATGGCGAGAAAGTTTAATTCAGACAAGTATGTATGGTCGCTTTCACCAATGACAGATAACTCGCACAGCCATGATGATGTTAGCGAAGTTGTTCGTAAGTGGTTCTTGGAAACAGAAGATAACATTATTGTACATAATGATGCTGTTAATAAACAGAACATGGATCCAATGATCTTCTTAATTGGAGTTATCAATGAGCTTATGGATCAACTTGATGTGGCCCTAGAGTCAAATCCTCAGTTAAAGTCAATTTGGCGTGTTAGTGAGGCTGCGCATTTCAAATGGTCAGATTCCTGGGATCAGAAAGTGCTACTAATCCGTGAGAATGGCGAAGAGAAAGAGAAACGAGCAATTGATTTCCTTCTAGCTGGCACGACAGCTAGGTCTATTGATTTAAATGAATTAGCGCAAAACGATAACCTAAGGGATGAGTTTATCAGTGAAGTGGACTCACTAACTAGTTATGAAACAATTCAAGTAAATCTTAAAACCGATGAAGACATTCTAAATGTATATCCGCTTTTAGTTTCAACAAGCATATCAAACGTAAAGTGGCTTCTAGTCTTGCAGGCTAAAGAAGCAAGCGAAGAAAACCTAACAGGTTTAATGGGGATCGTTGATATGCAGATTGCACTCGGTTAGAAAGACATAAGAACTGATTCAGATACCGCGATTTTTCGCGGTATTTTAGTATAAGACAATGGTTAGGCCGTTTGCTTTTTCTTCGATGACATCAAAGATGTGGAACAATCCAAAATGGTCATTTGAGTACTTAGAATCTTTGAGTTCTTCAACAACATCTAAATGTGATACTTCTGGGATTTTCTGGAGTTCACTGTAAATCTGCATGTGAGGAATTTCTGTTGAAGATAAAAGGTTAATCCCAGTAAGGGATTTGATATTAATAATCATAAAAAAACACCAACTAAAGTTGGTGTTAATATACGTTAAAATAAATCAAATGCCAAGTGCTGGTTCTTGAGGTTTACCAATTGATAACTTTTTGAGTAATGTTTTAAAAACGCCTTCACTCGGTTTCGTGTTTTCAGTTGGTTTAGTGTGCTTTCCCCTTGAGATTGTCTCCAACTCCATAGATATGATCTTAAGCCTATCTCGAACTTTCCCGCATAGGAGCTTACTAAAGCCGTTAATGGCTTCTTTTCGAGCATCTTTGTCGTCAGTATCAAATGAATATTTTGTCTTGATGTCGAACTTAGTCATGGCATTGCCATCTTCACTATGGGAAAACTTCTTTAGCGAGCCTTCCCCGAATGCTTTTTGAATAAGCTCTCGAATTTCGTCTGTTGAGTTTGTTAGATCAATATGTGCGGTAAGTGTAAAGACGCCGTCCTTATCTGAGCTAGATAGCTTTAGGCTTACATCTTCTTTTAGGATTTTTGCGGCATTTTTGCCTTTAATTTGATGAATCAGGTTTTTATGGTTCATAAGAGTGCTTTGTTATTATTATTGTTGTTAATAGATATTATCTACAATAAATAATAATTGAGCAATATATGAAGAAACTGATATTAATAGTTGTACACGAAGTGTGATCTTGATCACGCAGGTGTTGAGCAAAAAAAAAGCCTACTCAAAGGAGTAGGCAAGAAGAGGAACCATCTCAGCTAACTGAGTACAGGTACGAGATAACTCGTTTCTTTGTTTTTATTATAATTTGAGACAAACAACTAACTTATTGAAGATTAAAGCTGACTAGGCTTCTACTAAAGAGCATTGCTACGCAAACACTTTAATTTGGAGCGGATAGACGGACTCGAACCGACGACCTGGAGATTGGAAACCTCTAGCTCTACCAACTGAGCTATATCCGCAAATAACTGACTATGACTTCTAGGGCCATTCTGTTGAATTCTACATCTAGAACTCAATAGGATGGCGCGGGCGATGGGACTCGAACCCACATGCTTCCATTACACTATTATAAACGCACGACTTAGAAGGTCGATGTGATACGCCCGTACAATTGATCACCCAAAGCTGCTCAAGAACAACAATGCATAATCTGTAATAAATCTAATTAGCACCTAATAAAATGAACTCATAGACAAAGCTATGCTAGCACTTATTAGGTACTCGGTTACTATTCCACCGAAAAGTCACCGATGTTTGTTGAAGACAGTGTCTCATGCAAGGTCTCAACGGTTCATTAGAACACATCGCTGGCTGGATTTTCCTATCAGAACCATAAGAGCCAGCTACATATGGTTCTATTACTCTCTAAGCAATGGCCTAAAGAGAAAAAGATGGCGGTGAGAGAGGGATTCGAACCCTCGATACGGGATAAACCGTATACTCCCTTAGCAGGGGAGCGCCTT
>Ga0066192_1000001_pt1 | contig 197323 bp, 164 predicted proteins | sample WorMetvacBELIZE1_FD_58707 | JGI IMG/M metagenome (GOLD analysis project Ga0066192, IMG submission 58707) | Marine gutless worms symbiont microbial communities from Max Planck institute for Marine Microbiology, Germany - Olavius vacuus BELIZE.1... | ecosystem: Host-associated > Annelida >... | reverse complement strand
TATGAAAGAGATACGAAGACGAACCAGGGTCATCGGCTCTTTCCCCGATGGAGAGTCAGCTTCAATGCTTGTGGCCGCCAGATCGCGCCATATTGCAGGATCAACCTGGAGTGAAAGGGAGTATTTGAATATGGATTTACTAAGAGAATGTGAAAAGGAGGATCGGGCATCATAACTTAGAGATTTTCAGATTGAGGGAAAATGAATCTGCGAAAGATTCTTGACACTACCTTAATATCCCCGTAGCTCATGTAGAGGCAGGCTTAAGAGCATTTAATCGAGCAATGCCAGAAGAACAAAATCGGGTTCTTACAGATCATCTTGCATCCTATTTATTCTGTCCTTCCGAAACGGCAGTGAAAAATCTCAGAAAGGAAGGGATAACCGAAGGTGTCTACATGCCCGGTGATATAATGCTTGATGCTTTAATTTTCTATAGAACACTTGAGCATGATCTTTCCATTGCTGTTCCGAATGATTTCTATCTCATAACTCTTCATAGAACTGAAAATACTGATGATTCTGCAAGGCTTAAATCAATTATTGAAGCGCTAAACGATTTCGAAGAAGTGAAGGGTATTCTACCATTGCATCCACGGACAGCGAAAATGCTTGAAATAAATGGGCTACAAATAGGATCCAATATCCAGGTTATTGAACCCGTTGGATATCTTGATATGCTCGCTCTTGAAAATAGGAGTCAATTCATTGTAACCGATTCGGGTGGTGTTCAAAAAGAGGCCTATTTTTTGAGGAAGCCATGTGTCACATTGCGAGATCAAACAGAGTGGGTTGAAACAGTAGAACTTGGTGCGAATATTCTTGTTGGAGCTGATAGAGAGAGAATAATCAAGGCTCTAACGCAACCCCCCAATCCCATAGAATGGGTGGAACTTTATGGCGACGGGAGTGCTGGCGAAACTATACTCGAACTTCTTTTAAAAAATGCTGGATAACTCATGGTTTTTAGGGCAGACTGTATAAACTGCGATGTTCTTACCTGTGGATTATCAAATTGTTGTGTTTGGTATGAAAACTTTTATAGATTTCATTTCTCTTACACACCTTCTCAGTTGCCGCTGTGAGCGTTTTTTTTGCTACGTACTTTGATCCTGCCATCCTGGTACCCCAACCTTATGAAGCCGGATTTTGCGCCCTATGTTCGTGCTCAGGCTGAGTCGATGTCACGCTGTGGCATTGATGTTACGGTGCTTTACACGGCTCCCTACTCTTTGAAGTGGATATTGCTCACAAGAAAGATTCTTATCGGACGACGAGAAAAAACAAATGAACTATTACGTGAAATTGTATGCTATGTACCAAAAACACACATCAAACCCCTCGATACCTTCATACGCAATGTTCTGGGAAAACATGAGATTCGGCGACTAGAGAGAAGGGGTGTTTCTTTTGAACTGATTCATGTACACACTTACGAAGCCGCTCAACTGGGCAAGTGGTATAGTAGGCGAAGCAGAATCCCCATGGTGATAACCGAGCATTACACTGGATTCGCTAGAGGAATACTTGGCAAGAGGGAAATGCGAACGGCGATAAAAGGTTTTCACGATGCCGATGTGCGTTTGGCTGTTAGCCAGCCCTTTGCTGATTTACTCTTTAGGCTGACAAACACTTGTTTTGAAGTTCTTCCGAATTTCATTGACACGACGTTCTTTTCGCCAGATAAAAACGGGGCTGTTTTCGAGTATGATTTTTTGGCGGTAGGCCATCTTCTACCCAAGAAAAACCATCGCCTTCTCATCGAATCGTTTTCTTGCCTAGCTCCACTTAAGCACGATTATCATCTCGCTCTTGTCGGCGAGGGCATCTCTCGCATCGATTTGGAAAAAACAACTAGGGCATTGGGACTTGAGAAAAACGTTCATCTTCTTGGTTTTCAGAATTCGATAGGAGTAAGAGATGCTCTTCGCCGAAGTCGAATTTACTGTATGCCCAGCCTTTTTGAGACTTTTGGCATTGCGGTTATTGAGGCCATGGCCGTGGGATTGCCGGCCGTTGTCACATCCAGTGGAGGCCCCGAAACCATTGTTGAACATGGGGAAACAGGTTTTATCGCTGAGAGCACTGTTCAGGGATATTCAAATGCACTTCAAGCCGCCCTTGATTGGGAATGGAACCGTGATGCAATCCGCCAGCGGACAATTGAATTGTATTCAGAACAGACAGTTATGCTGCGACTTCAATCTATCTATAGTGAGGCAATTAGGCAGCATATAATGCTCTGAATTCAATGACAATGCTTCGCTGATGGAATTCGCGAGACTGTAAATAAATCTGTGTAAGCTCCAAGCCTTCGATAATGAAGAAGGAGCTTCAATTGGGACAAAGCGACTTGGCCGACAAGCAGTTTAAATCCCCCCATTAAGGATCATCTACACGACCAACACGATTGAGGGATTCCATCGGCAGATGCGCAAGGTGTTGAAAACCAAGGGAGTCTTCCCGAATCAGGATGATAACTCACGATTCGCGGCTTCGTGAGGAGTAGGGGGACAGCCCTCACACCATGTTTTTCTGTTTTGATCCCTTTGATTTTCCCTGTAAGGCGATCCACTGACGCGTAGGACCATAACCCGCCTAAATCCTCGTTTTACAAGTATTTATCAGCTCGATGGATATAATTTCTTATCTTAAAACAAATTATGAATATTAAAAATCAAGTGATTTTCAAAAAATGGAGGCACGGGGACTCGAACCCCGAACCCCCGGCTTGCAAAGCCGATGCTCTAGCCAAGTGAGCTATGCCCCCTCGTATATCTTTGAGGAATCTACAGAGCCTATGAAGAGCTGTCAAGCCGAATCGTCGTTTTTCTCATGAATCCCCTTCAATACGTGGTCTCAAGCTCCCCTTGACAATTTTAGTGCGATGGCCAAAGTCGCCCATGTCTCTTTTTCTGCCGTGTTAATTCGACTATGAAAAATACAGAAATTTCCCTCAGGAAACCTGAATTTTTACTTCAAAAGGGGATATACTATGCAAACAGGGTGGCGGAAGCCTGTTCGCGGCTTAAAAGAAGAGCCATCTTGAATAAGTGTGGGGGTTATATGAAAAAAATCTCAGGAATTCTCATTCTCTTAATCGTTGGAGCATTGCTTTCCTGCTCGAACCCGGCTACCGGCTCCCCGGCCAAATTTTGGGTGGTAAGCATCCTCGCCGGTACCGCTGGCCAATCGGGCCATTCGAATAGCGGTGATGGGTCGTTTAATGATCCCTCTGGCATAGCGGTGGATAATGATGGAAACGTGTATGTCGCCGATTATACCAACCACCGGATTCGTAAGATTACTAAATCGGAAAACGGAGTATACACAAAGAGCACTTTCGCCGGTAGTTCAAGCGGCGATCAAGAAGGCACTGGCGCATCAGCGCGGTTCCGATTTCCTACTGGCGTAGCGGTGGATAAAGATGGAAACGTGTATGTGGCGGACTATGGCAACCACAAGATTCGCAAGATTACACCCGGTAGAGAGATGACTACCATCGCCGGTAGTGGCACATCGGGCAGTGATAATCATGCAACTGACGCAAAGTCGGCAACGTTTAATAGGCCCTATGGTGTGGCGGTGGATGAAGATGGCAATGTGTATGTCGCCGATAAAAACAACCACCGGATTCGCAAGATTACTAAATTAGAAAGCGGAGGGTACAAGGTAGACTCCTTCGCCGGTAGTGAAGAGGGCAGATCGGGCAGTGATAATGGTACTGGCGCAGATGCAAAGTTCTTCAGTCCCCAAGGCATGGCAATGGATTCGTCGGGCAATGTATATGTGGCTGATTTATCTAACCACTCGATTCGCAAGATTACGCCTCAAGGAGAGGTGAGCACCTTTGCCGGTAGTGGCACACCAGGCGATGAGAATGGTGTCGCGGGAGAGGCACAGTTTGACTCTCCCAGAGGCATAGCGGTGGACGCGGCGGGCATTGTGTATGTCGCCGATTCAAGCAACCACTTGATTCGCAAGATTACACCTGGTGGAGTGGTGACTACCATCGCCGGTAGTACAGAGGGCGTTAATAATGGCTATAGCATTGGCGCAAAGACACGGTTCAAACATCCCATTGACGTGGCGACCGATTCATCGGGCAATGTGTATGTGGCCGATACCGGCAACCACTTGATTCGCAAAATTGAATATGAATAGGGGCGGCCATAATAAACTTCTAAATAAGTCATAAAAACCTCATTTGGCTGCCTTGCCTCTTTTCGCCGGGCGTTTTATCCGGGGCTTTCCGAATTCGTTTGACTCAAGCTCCCCTTCCCCTCTACAATCTAGGTGCGATGGGCAAAGTCAACCGGAGGCAATTCCAACAATGCTACACCTGTGGCAAATGGCATCTGGCCCCAGCGGCCTATTCTAATCGATTCTGTTCCCAAGGCTGCGCTCAAGTATACAAGCGATGTCCGGTATGCGGGCGTTATTTCGCGGCCCTCTCCCGCCGTGCCTTCTGCTCATCTCAATGCCGAAAGAGATGCCGCGCTGGCTATCTGGAGCTGGTATGAGAATTGTTTATCTTGGCCCCCCCGGAGCCGGCAAGGGAACGATGGCTATTCGAACGCATGAGCTTCTTGGTGTGCCTCATGTCTCAACGGGCGAGCTCTTTCGCGAAAACATCGCCGGCGAAACGCCTCTTGGTTTGAAGGTAAAAGACATTCTGAATCGGGGCGATCTTGTCTCCGATGAGATAACAGTGGCCATGGTGAAAATTCGCCTGGAACAGAAAGACGCCCAGAATGGCTTCATTCTCGATGGCTTTCCCAGAACAATCGCGCAGGCACAGGCTCTTGCCGCCATTGCCAGCCCGCGTTATGTCATCAACCTTCTCTGCCCCACCCGCCTGCTTATCCGCAGGCTGAGCGGACGGAGATTTTGTCCCCGATGCGCGCGGACTTATCATATTGACTTTATGCCGCCTGAGCGAAACGGTATCTGTGATGATGATGGCAGTCAGCTCTCCACTCGAGACGATGATAAAGAAGACGCCGTCCAAAATCGCCTTAAAACCTATGGCGAATTAACAAAGCCGCTGGTCAACTGGTATCGAAACGACAATCTGCTCCGTGAGATTGACGCCTCCGGCCCTCCTGATCGTGTTTTTCAGTCAATTAAGGAGCTTCTTGGCCGTTAAACTCGGCTATCGCTGTTCGTATCGCCGCGCGCAGCGTCGGCTCGGCATTTTCAAGAAGTTCATCTATGGCCTTGCTATCGGAAAAGCCTTCTTCCAATGCCCTTTTCAGCGCGCTGAATCCGCCGGGGTATTCGCCCAGCTCAATAAATTTCAATCGGGCGATATTCCACCAGATGCCCTCATCGCTCCCCCCGACGGCAACGCGGCGCAGCAGGTAATCGACAGCATGGCGATACTGCTTGAGCGCCAGCGATGCTTCATAAGCGCCCTTTAGGGCATTCTGATTATCCACTTCCCGGATAAGGGCCCTCCGATAGAGGCTGAGAGACTCCTGATAGTGGCCCGCCATCAATAAGGTAGCGGCAAGACTGTTCAGGGAAGAGACGCTGTCTTCGAGTTCTACGACGAATCGCCGCGTTTTGATGGCTTCACTAGGTCGGTTAAGACTTTCAAGCAGCTCCGAATACCCCTTCAAGGACTCAACATCGGCGGGGAAGAGGGCCAGGGCTTCTGTGTAATAATCGAGAGACTCCTCTTCATTGCCGGAGCGCCGGGAGGCCCAGGCCAAGGCGCGAAGTACACTGAGGTTATCCGGCCGCTCGGATTGAAGGTCTTTCAGCCGGGCAAGTGCTTCCTCATAGCTTCCAAGTTCCACCAGGATGAGGGCAAGATTATAGGATGCCGCCCTCATGTTTGGATTGTAAGTGAGGGCCTGCCTGTAGGATGCTTCGGCATCCATGAGCATGGCGGCGTCTTTGAATGAGTTGGCCTGATTGTAAGCGATAATGGCCCGCGTCTTTCGGCTATTCCAGGTGCTGCAACCTCCTAAAACGAGAGCGATAGCGATGACGCACCATAGACAGTATGAGAAGAACCTATCCACCTAAAACCGTTCTTTCAACTTCTCTCACCTGCGAGCGGTACAGCGAGGCAAGATTGCTTCCGTAGTCGGCAACGAGCTGAATCATATCTCTCGGATAGTTGCCATCCTGGCCGTTAATCCTATCGCCGGCATCTCCAAGGCCCGGCAGAATATAAGCGGCATCATTCAAGACAGGGTCCATCCACAGGGTGTACACCTCAATATTGTCAATCGACCTGATTACTTGAAGAGCGCCCTGCAGCGCGGCGATAACATTCAATGTCTTGATGGACTGAGGTTTAATTCCCCGGCTCAACAGATACTTGATAATGGTAACCAAGCTCCCCCCGGTGGCATTCATCGGGTCGGCAAAGAGCAGATTTTTTCCATCCAGCGATTCAAGATTGTAATAGGACATGTCCAAATCGAGTATGTACTCCATGTTTCCCAGCAGTTTTGAATCATCCCGGCGAATACGGAACAAGGCGAAGGGTGTTATCTGGCCGGTTGAGCTGTATTCCTGTATCTCCTTGCTGAGTATCATGGATGGCAGAAGGGCGCCGCGGAGCATAACACACATCACGCTATCTTTGATAAGTTCATCAACATCGGGAATTTTATGGATGGCGTAGTTCTGTATGGGCGATGTAACCGGGGTTTTTACCACCAGATGATTCTTTGGATACTTACCACCGCCGCCCCAGGCGAGATTGAAAAGCAGTTCATAGGCACGCTGAACGTAATAAACAAATTCCTCTCTGCCGGTACGCGCGTCGCGCAGCTTGGCGATCAGGCGGGAAACTTCGCCGTGCTGTATGGAAGGCGTCTCGAAACTGTACACATGCAGTTGAGGTTCGCCCGCGGTGATTGTCTGCATAAATTGACCCATGGTTTCATACAGGGCAATCACCTTATCCGTTTCAAGGTTTACCAAAGAGGGTTTTGATTCCCCAGCGGCGAGGGTCCGAAATGTGGAAATGGCCTCATTGTAATAGGCATGCATCTGGAAGATGTTTTCTCGATCGATTTCACTGAGATATCCATCAAGGTCTTCAGCCTTCAGAATGATGTTTTCGCTCATACAGGATGCATCCTTTGCCTGCCGGTGATGGCCATTCCATCTCCAGGGGGAATTGAACCCCCGTTGCCGGGATGAAAACCCGGTGTCCTAACCACTAGACGATGGAGACATTTTCCCGGCAAACCGGTAATGAGCCGCAAAGGAATCGAACCTTTGACCCACGCCTTAAAAGAGCGTTGCTCTACCTATTGAGCTAGCGGCCCGCAGCTAAAAATTTACCGATGTGAATCTACTCTGTCAACGCGGTGGCTCAATTTTCACTTCGCGGCCTATCGGTTCCTCACCCTTTCCAGGCCAACAAGTGCTTCTTCCAGCGAGGGCTGTAGCTTCAAGGCCGCTGTGTAGGTTTCTTCGGCTCCCTTGACATCGGGAATCTGCTCCTTCGCGTAGCCCAATCGCGCCCACCACCGGGCAATCTGAGGACTGTGATGAAGGGCGGCTGAAAACGCGATATCCGCGTGATGATATTCGGCAAGTCTGAGAAAAATCTCACCCATAAAGTAATAGACAAGGTCTATCCTGTCTCCAGTCGGGTTTAAGGCGACATACTCTTCAAAAAGCGCCAGGGATTCGATATTGCGGCCAAGATAGTAGAGGGCCTCCGCTTCAATCTCAATGATTCTCACGTCGTAGCGTACTTCATTGCGGGCCTGCCTGGCATATTGAAGGGCATTGTCATACTGGGCAAGCCTGAGATAAGACCAGCCCAGCACTGTGTAGGATGACATTCTTCTCCGCGTTTCTGTGGTGTCGAACTCCTTAAGCTCCTGCAGGCAAACTTCAACGGCCTGGGCAAACTGCCCCTGGCGATAGAGCTCCAGAGCGTCCAGCCTCTCCTGCGCGAACACAGGCTCAGTTCCTGAAAACAACAATATGGCTATTCCTATCCAGCCTGAGCGAATTCTTCCGGTAGCTCTCATATTCATTACCCCTTGGCAGGATGCATCCGGCTCACACCGTCAAAGCGGCAATCGGTATCCATAACGATTTTCGGAGCCGTGATATCTCCCTTCACTTCGGCCATGCCCTGCAATTCCACCAATGTGCTCGCGGTGATATTGCCTTTTACATGTCCCCGCACATAGACAGAGTCGGCAACAATATCGGCTTCCACATCGGCATCAACAGCGATGTAAAGAGCGCCTGAAGCATGAATCTTGCCAAGGTATCGCCCCTTAATCATGAGATCCTTCGCAAACGACGCCTCTCCCTCGAAGTTGATGTCTTCGGCCAATACCGTATCGATTTTGCCCTCATTCACTCGCCTTTCATGTATCTCCGCCATCAAATTCCCCCCGCTCAATGTCAATTGAGTCGAATTTCACCAGCATGGCATTTATAGCCCTATGCAAATCCCGCCGCATGGAGAGAGTATAGGGATTGAATTGCTGAAGGTCGACAAACAATCTCCAAGGATCGTTGCAGGTTTGACGAACAATGTCCAGCAGATGGCGATATCCGGTGGTGCTTATGGTGCTCTCATTGAGTTTCATCTCACCGAGAACACGGCCAATGAAATGGGTAATCCCTTGAGAATAGGCGGCTTCACGGTCGTGGTTTTCAGGACTCATCTCCATAACATTCAGTCCCATCAAGGTAAATTGATGGCGCCAGAACCGCGCGCGCTCATTATCAATCCGCAGCGGTGAGAATACCAGGGGTAAATTCTCCAGGCCGTTCTTCCCCGAATCGGGCCCGAACATGGGGTGGGTGGCCAGTATGTCAACATCGGTTGGGAGCAGGCGCATCATGGCATTGGAAGGATGCATTTTAACCGAACAGGTATCCATAACGAGTGTTCCTGGCCGCAGTTTGCCGGAAATCCGCTTCAAAACCCCTTCAATGGCCGAAATGGCAACGCAGAGAATCAGCACCTCGGCGCTCAATGCCTCATTTTCCGTGGCCCGCCTCACACCCTCTGGCGTCGGCCTGTTCGGGTTTCTCGACCACCCGATAACGGTGAAACGGGAAGCGAGTTCCCGCGCCCAGAAACTGCCAAATCGCCCAAGACCATAGACAGCAACAATCATGGGCAGATTCTAGCATCAGATACCCTAAGAAAGTAAGGTGGAGGCGCTTCTACCAATTGCCCGCTTTCTATATGATAATCTTCATCCGCGCTGTGAGTATTGGGAATTAACATGAGTAAAACGTTTACGGAAAAAATGATTGAAAAGGCCCGCGGGATGGCAAGGAGCCTGGTGCTGCCCGAAAGCACAGAACCGCGAACCCTGAAGGCGGCCAGAATCATCACCGACAGCAAGATCGCGTCCAAGGTAACCCTCGTCGGCAATCCGGAAAAAATCAAAAGCGCGGCAACCGATGGCGGCGTGAGTCTGAAGGATATTACTATTGTCAACCCATCAGCATCACCGAATCTTTCCGCCTACGCGGATGAATACCACCATCTGAGAAAGCACAAGGGAATCACGCCCTCCGAGGCCCTTGAAAGGATACAAACCCCCCTGCTTTGGGCCGCGATGATGCTGCGTAAGGGAGATATCGACGCGATGGTAGCGGGCGCGGAGAACGCGACGGCCAAGGTGTTAATCGCGGGATTTACGATTATCGGAACGGCAGCGGAAGTGAAGTCGGCATCATCCTGTTTTGTAATGGAATTCCCGGATAAGAGCTTTGGCAAGGATGGTTTGCTGATATTTTCCGATTGCGCGACAATTCCGGAACCCAGTGTAGACCAGCTGGTCGAAATTACCCTGGCAGCGGCCGATTCATGCAGAACTTTTTTACGTACCGAGCCGATAATCGCCATGTTGTCGTTTTCCACCAAAGGATCCGCTTCTCATCCTCTGGCGGACAAGGTAATCGAAGCCCTAAAAACCGTTAAGGCGAGAAATCCCCATCTCAATGTCGATGGTGAGATGCAGCTGGATGCCGCGTTGGTGCCATCGATTGGCGAAAAAAAGGCTTCCGGATCAAATGTGGCGGGAAGGGCAAACACACTTATTTTTCCCGATCTTCAGGCGGGGAACATCGGCTACAAGATTGCTCAGTACCTCGCTAAGGCCGACGCCTACGGACCCTTCCTTCAGGGTTTCGCGAAACCCCTCAGCGATCTGTCCAGAGGCGCGTCCATCGACGACATCGTCAATACGAGCGCGATTACATTGACTCAAGGAGCCACAGAATGAATGTTATCCTTGTCGGTTACGGCCGAATGGGCCAGGAAATAGAAAAGCAGCTCGATTCTCGGGGACACAAAGCTCTTCATCGGGTAGATCCCAACGGCAAGGGCAATGCCGAAAAACTCGATAAGGAACTTCTGATGAGTGGCGACGCCGTCATTGAATTTGCCCTGCCTGAGGGCATACTGGATCGCGTCACACTCTATGAATCCTCCGGAAAGCCAACGGTAATCGGAACCACCGGGTGGGACGCGCTGATGCCTCAGGCTCGCGAGCGCTACCTATCCTCGAAATCCGCCCTGCTCAGGGGGAGTAACTTTTCTGTGGGCGCTCATGTGTTCTTTCGCTTAATAGCGGCGGCTGCTAAGCTTGTGGATAAAATAGGTGAATACGATATAGCCCTGTGCGAATACCATCACAGCGGCAAAAAAGATTATCCTTCCGCTACGGCATTAACGGCAGCCGAAGCCGTCTTGGAGAACACGCGAAGAAAAACACACATTGTTTCCAGTCTTCCTGATGAACCACTACCGCCCGAAGCGCTGCAAGTCGCGTCGCTTCGAGTGGGATCGGTTCCCGGGATTCACGAGTTGAGAATGGATTCCCCGGCAGACTGTGTTACAATCCGACACGAGGCCAGGGGGCGGGGAGGATTCGCCCTGGGGGCCGTGCGAGCTCTTGAATGGCTGAATGGCCGCTCAGGATGGTTTGAGGCCGACGCCTTCATCGATGATTTAATAGCAGGGGTGAATCAATGATTTCCGGAGTAATGACAGCGCTGGCAACGCCGTTTAAGGAAAACGGCGCCTTGGACATGGAAGCGCTGGATAGGCTTGTTGACTTTCAGATTGACAACGGCATCAACGCCCTGGTGCCCATGGGTACCACAGGAGAAAGTCCAACGGTGAGTCATGATGAGAATATGGAGGTGGTTGAAAGGGTGATACGCCGATCGGAAGGCAAAGTCCCGGTAATAGCCGGTACGGGGTCGAACAGTACCGACGAAGCAATCAGAATGACCCGTATCGCGAAAAGTTTGGGCGCCTTTGCCAGCCTTCAGGTGGCCCCATACTATAATAAGCCCACCCAGGAGGGTTTATATCGCCACTACATCAGTATTGCCGACGCCATCGATATCCCCATTGTGGTGTATAATATCCGCGGGAGAACGGGTGTGAACATTGAGACGCCGACTCTCTTGCGCATGGCCGCGCACCCCAATATCATCGCTGTGAAGGAAGCCTCCGGCGATCTCGGACAGATGATGGATGTTATCGATTCGAAGCCGAAGGACTTTGTGGTTCTTTCCGGAGACGACAACATGGCCGTCCCGCTGACATTGTTGGGCGCCGCGGGGGTTATATCGGTCGCGTCGAATATCATCCCCAAGCACATGTGTGAAATGATTGACGCCGCCAGGGCTGGTCAGGTAGAAAAAGCGCGCACCATGCATTTTGAATTGCTGCCTTTATTCAAGAGTTTATTTCTGGAAACAAACCCCATACCCATAAAATTCTGCATGGCTCAGTTGGGCATGATTGAAATGGCATGGCGCCTCCCGCTCTGTTCCCCTTCCGCGAAAACCGCCGATGCCTTAAAAACAATTCTTAAGGAACAGGGATTGCTGTAGCGTGGTGTCAATCCTGACAATGTCTGGACAAACCCAGCGGATTCTGTGTATAGTCCGCCTTCACATGGCCCTTTGACCCTTGAAGCCGCCCATGGTATATTGTTGTTACCTGCGAATTATAAGGAGGAGTATTGGCTGTTAAAGATATGCGGATTAATGAAGATATCCGCGTGAGTGAAGTACGGTTGATCGATCAAAACGGCCAACAGGCCGGGATCGTGTCCACAGATGATGCCATGAATAGGGCCAGAGATATTGGGCTCGATCTTGTTGAAATATCGCCACAAGCTCGTCCACCGGTTTGTAAACTCCTTAACTACGGCAAGTACAAGTACGATCTGGAGAAGAAATCCCGGGAGCAGAAGAAAAAAGCCAGCCATGTGAAGCTGAAGGAAGTGCGTCTGCAGCCGAAAATTGAACAGCATGATATGGCCTTTAAGACAAAACATGTCCAGGATTTTCTGGATCAGGGAAACAAAGTTAAGGTGACAGTTCGCTTTCGCGGCAGGGAGCTGGCGCATATGGAACTCGGGAGGGTGAAGCTGGATAACATCCTCAGTCTTCTTTTGGAGGACAGCTACAGGGTAGACAGCCCTCCTCGCATAGAAGGGCGTTTTATGTCCATGCTATTGAGCCCGAAGTCGAAGAAGTCATCCGCGAAAAGCGAAACTTAACGGAGGATGAAACTTATGCCCAAAGTGAAAACAAATAAGAGCGCCGCGAAACGGTTTACACGAACGGCGAGCGGTAAATTCAAGTACAAGAGCCAGGGGACTCGCCACATTCTAACTAAGAAATCTCCCAAGAGAAAACGAAGGCTCCGTCACAAGGTTGTCGTTAGCAAAACGGAAGTACCTCGGCTGAAGCGCATGCTTCCCTACGCGTAATCAGAGGTTCAGGAGGAAAATCATGCCGAGAGCTATTGATGGCAGCCGACGCAAGAATCGTCGAAAGGATATTCTCAGCCAGGCCGCCGGATTCTGGGGGCGGCGAAGCAAACTGAAGCGCGTCGCGAAAGATGCCATCCGCAGGGCCGGACAATATGCCTATCGAGATCGAAAAAAACGAAAAAGAGACTTCCGGCAGCTATGGATTACCCGGATATCGGCGGCTACCAGAGCGGAAGGTTTAACATACTCCCGTTTCATCAACGGATTAAGCATCTCCCATGTCCAAATCAACAGAAAGGCGCTTTCCAACATGGCAGTGGAAGATCCCTCATCGTTCAAAGCCCTCGTTGAAACGGCCAAAAAGAGCCTGCGAAGATAAGGAGTTTTCTGTGATCAGTCTCGAACAAGTGCAACAGCTGGATACGCGTGTCAAAAAAGCGGTATCGACAATCAAGACACTGAATCTTGAAAATGCCAACTTGAAGGAGCAGATTGCCGAGCTGGAAATTCAGCTTGAGAGTGTGCAGAAGGAAATCTCCAGCCGCAAGGTGGATGAAGAACAGATCGAAGAAGGGTTGCAAGGCGTTTTGAACTTGCTTGAGGAGGTGGATGATAAACCTTCAGAGCATAATGAATATGAGGCCGCTAATGAAGAAGAGTCGAATTCATCGAGCCATAGCAGCCAGGAATCTCATTTTTCCGAAGATGAAATGGACGCGGAGGAATCCTTAGATTCCGGCAGTATTCCACCAGATGATAACGAGGCCGTAGAAAGCGCCGCTGAAGGCATGGAATCTCCGGGTGTTCAAGAGAATTCCGATGACGTCCGGCTTGATGGGGACGGCGAAGAAGCGCCAAGCGACGATCCGACATCGCAGTCTGAATTCGATATCTTCTGATGGCCACTGGAAGCCGTCTTCCCATCAGCGTACTCGGGACTTCCTTCATCATCAGGGCCAACGAAGATGAGGCGTACCTTAAGCGCATACTCTGGTATTTGGAGAGAAAAATAGAGGAAACAAAAAAAAGAACGCCCATTGCCGATCCGATGAAAATATCCATTCTCACCAGTTTCTACATCATCGACGAACTGCTGCGCGAGAAATCCCGTGACGGGAGGGAGAGCAGTCTTCCGGAAGAATCGGATGAGATGGAGCGCATTACCCTGCGGCTGATTTCGGAAATTGACGATGCCATCAGAGAATAAATCACTAGAGCACCTGCTCTGGATTGATTTACCCGATGATATGGACACCAGCCTGGGGGATTTCACCCTCAACCCTTCCATTCCCCTTCCCTTTGAGCCTGAGGGAAAAGAAGATGCGAACATCGATGATGTTACCTGGGACAAGGTGATTGCGGCAGCATTGCTTGTTCTGGCTAACAGTCCCTCACATGAGTACGCGGACTATTACAGGAGTTTTCTCAATGCCTTACGCCCAAATCTGTTTGGGGAGCTTAACGAAGCATACAAGGAAAAAATCAATGAAAAAGACTGGAATACTGCCGAAGACATCGTTCTCGCCCTCCGAGGCCTGAAGCCAGCATCCACAAAGCCGCGTCACGCACTGGCCAAATTATACGCCGCGAAAGCCATTTCCGAACGGAAAAAAGGAGACAAGGTGGCCGCGGAATCATATGAGAATGCCGCGGAAGCCGCGTTTGGAGAACTGCTTGCAGGCGGAAAGCCTCCTGAAGACGCCTGGTTCGATGCTGGAATTTTCCGCTATAATCGGGGGGATTTTTTAAGGGCGTCAGAAACCCTGGATTTTTTCTTAAAAACGGCTGAAAAGGGAAAAAAGCGAAGTAAAGCGGAGGAACTCGTACGCCTATGCCATGATGGCGGCCAGGCAAGTGAAATCTACCGGGAAGCCTACGCGGCATTGAGCGCGAATCAGATAGAGAAAGGACTGGCGGCAGCTCGAATTTTCAAGGACGCCCACCCATCTGGCTGGACGGGAAGTTTTCTCCTCGGCTGGGCTCTGCGGCTCTCTGAGAATTGGCAAGAATCACGGGAATGCCTTGAGGAAGCCCGGAACAAAGGATGCAAAGACAGCAAGCTTTATCATGAATTGGCCATCTGCGCCCGCGCCCTCGGCGATTTTGCCGCTTCGGCCGACGCGCTGGAAGAAGCCCTGCGCCAAGACCCGGAAGATTTAATGATTATCACCAACATGGCCATAGTCAAAATTGAACAGGGAAAACGCAAGGAAGCAGAGCGCTGGGTACAAACCGCGTTAACTTTGGAACCTGATAATCCCATCTGCCTCGCATTACTGAAAAAAATCGAAACTGTGAATAAGCCGCCCGCCGCGTGCTCATAGACATGAACCGCTAAAGTTCTGAATTGTGAGTCCGAAGAATCGGCGGGAAACCTTACGACTTTAGTATTTTTTCGAATTTTCCTTCAAGTTTATTCAATCTCTCCGTCGATGATCGATATAGGATATTCCTAAAGTTTGCGGGTTTGATGCCGATACAGGCCGAACTTGATGAGCTGTGGGAGAATTCTACGGGCAAGGATGTCCGTAATCATCATTTACTCACGGAGGATGAGATGATTATCAACCACAACATGAGCGCCCTTAACGCTCATCGGAATCTGAAGGTCGCGAACGACGCGACGATGAGGAGCATGGAAAAACTTTCCAGTGGGCTCCGAATCGCTCGCGCCGGCGACGATGCTTCAGGTTTAGCCGTGTCCGAGAAAATGCGGGCACAGATTCGGGGTCTGCAGCAGGCCAGTCGAAATGCCTCTGACGGTGTTTCGTTTATCCAGACCACCGAGGGTTATCTGCAGGAAACCTCAGATATCATGCACCGGATTCGTGAACTGGCCATTCAGGCATCCAACGGCATTTATTCGTCTGAAGACCGCATGCAGATTCAAGTTGAGGTTTCTCAGCTTGTGGATGAAGTGGATCGCATCGCGTCCCATGCCCAGTTCAACGGTATGAACATGTTGACTGGCCGCTACGCGCGCGATTTCGGTACAAACATTGTGACATCTTCGATGTGGTTCCACATTGGCGCCAACATGGACCAGAGAGAGCAGATTTTCATTGGTACAATGACCGCTACCGCCCTCGGACTTCGCCAATTTGGTAGTGGGGCTTTCATCTCCATCAGTACTCCTGAGCAGGCGAATCGGAACATTGGTGTTGTCGATGGCGCCCTCACTGTGATTAACCAGCAGCGGGCGGATCTCGGCGCGTATCAGAATCGGCTTGAGATGGCCATTAAGGGTATCGATGTTGGCGCTGAAAACCTTCAGGCCGCGGAAAGCCGGATTCGCGATCTGGATATGGCCCTGGGTATGGTTGAATACACACGCAACCAGATTCTCACTCAGTCCAGTACGGCGATGCTGGCACAGGCAAATGTGCGGGGTCAGAGCGTTCTACAGCTTCTCCAGTAGGGAGAAAATAAACTTGCCGGGAATCCCCATGTGGTTTATACTTAGCCCATGGGGGTTTCAATCCTTCGCCTGATACCTTAGAATTCAGGCGGGACAGTGGAAAGATGCTTCACTGTCAACATTCCACAATGCGAAAGGATGGTGGAATTTCGCTGGAAGCAGCGCTTCTGGCATTGTTCTTTGACAAGCACCTTCTTGATCGATTACGGGCGAGTGTGCCATTTCCGTCGTATGGCGGTAATGGCTCCTTGTATTGACGGGGTTTGGACGGGGACGGCGCATGAGGGTCTCTCGAAAGAACTTCCCCGTAATCTATGAGGATATCTTGCGGGCAAGGATGCCCAAAACATACCATTTCAAGGAGGGAACATGGTAATAAATCACAATATGAGCGCCATCAATGCGAATCGGCAGCTCGGCATCGTGAACCGGGCGACAATGAAGTCCATGGAAAAACTATCCAGTGGACTCAGAATCAACAGGGCCGGGGACGATGCGTCTGGTTTGGCGGTTAGTGAGAAGATGCGTGGTCAGATTCGAGGCCTGAATCAGGCCGTTCGGAATATTGAAGACGGCATCTCTTTCATTCAGACCACCGAGGGTTATTTGCAGGAATCTCAGGATATTCTGCATCGAATCAGAGAATTGGCGATTCAAGCATCGAACGGTATCTATTCGTCTGAAGACCGGATGCAAATCCAGGTTGAGGTTTCCCAGCTTGTTGACGAAATGGACCGTATCGCTTCTCACGCTCAGTTCAATGGTATGAATATTCTTACTGGTCGATTTGCGACGAATACGCCAACCGGTGATATCATGCAGCTTCATGTCGGAGCAAACATAGATCAGAATGAGAGAATTCATATTGGAACCATGACAGCCACTGCTCTTGGTTTAGCTAATGAGCAGAATGCCGGTGGCATCATCACGATTTCTTCTGTTGAAGAGGCGAACCGGTCCATCGGAATTGTCGACGACGCGCTGAAGCGTGTGAACAAGCAGAGAGCCGATCTCGGCGCTTATCAGAATCGATTTGAAATGGCTTCAAAGGGTGTGGCGAATGCCGCGGAAAACCTGCAGGCAGCCGAATCCCAAATCAGGGACGCGAATATGGCAGCCCAAATGGTGGAGTTCACAAAGAATTCGGTTCTTACCCAGGCGAGCACATCAATGCTGGCACAAGCTAACGTGCGGACTCAGTCTGTCCTGCAGCTTCTTGGGTAATCGCTGATTTTATCAGTCAAATGTGAACAAGATCTCTGGACGTCATCTTGTTCACGGGGTACCGGAGGAGCCGCGTCCTTCTCCGGTTCGACCCCTTAATTAGTTTTTGAGGAGGACCTCATGGATGCAGCGCGCCTCTTATCCCCTGTTTCGACTGGGAACAAGGAAGTTCCACGGGCTAGGCCGGTTGAGCGCAATGCGAGTCAGAAAACACAGGCTCAGGAGAAACCGTCTCCGAAGATTGATAAGGCTCAAGTGAAAGCCGTTTTGGACAACATCATACGTGACACTCGATTTCAGTATGTCTTGAAGGACGAAATGAATTACTTCGTGGTAAGAATTATAGATAGGGAAACCGATAAAGTTATCAAGGAAATCCCATCTCAAGCGCTACAGAAAGTGCACGAGGGTCTTGTGCAGGCTTTGGGAATCCTGTTCGACGAGATTGTCTGACAAATCAGGGAGAAAAACGGTGAACAAGCCTCGCTATGCCGGTTTCTTCCGGTACTACGAAAGCTGGGAGCACCGATATGTCCGATATTAGCATTCCTGGTATCTCATCCAAATACAATACAACGAAGCTTATAGACGATCTCGTTGCCGCCGAGCGCATCAGGATTACCAAGATGGAGGAGAATATTTCTTCTCTGGAAACCACGCGGTCGATTTGGGAGCAAATAAACCGCGATTTCGGCAGCCTGCAACGCTCCGCGAAATCTCTTTATGGTTTTGAAAACCCATTTTCGGAGAAAACGGCCACGAGTTCCCACGAGGGGGTACTGACAGCCACGGCGGCGAGAAACGCGCCGTTTGACAGTTACTCGATATCGGTGAAACAAATCGCTACATCCGACAAATTTATGAGCACGCCTCTGAAGCGTTCTTATCGCATTCAGCCTGGAACCTATACCTTCGCTGTGGCTGAGGACAATCTAACTTTCCGCTATCGTGGTGGAACGGTTGAGGATTTTGCCCGCCGCTTATCAGAAAGGGGAGAAGGACTGGTCCGTGCCTCTTCCATTCGGGATACATCCGAAACACAGGTTCTGATGATTGAGGCGGTTCCAACTGGCGCCAAAAATCGGCTGATTTTCGAAGATGATGCCAAGTCTTTAGGGCTGCAAACCGGTATGCTGCGGGTGGCCAGAAACACCGGGGGTACAGTATCCCTTGAATCGGCGATTGCAACCCCCCTGAATAACCAGGGCTCGCCCATAGCCCGCGACAGCATACGCTTGTCCGAAGAGGGTTTGTTCGTTCAGCCGGAAACCTCAGTGCGATTGCCGTTTGAGAATCCGGTGAAACTGGAAGATGGCATGGTGCTCGAATACCGCTATCGAACTGTGGAATTCGACGCGGACGAATTAGAATCGCTGGGACCTTCGGGGCCAAAGTGGCCGCATCCCCCTGAAGGGCGATTTGGCGGATTGGTGATAAAGGGCGCGCCAAACGCGTTTCCAATACCTTCAGACGAGCCTGAGGAAGCAGCGCGGCGCATAGACAACTACGATGTTTTGCGGGCGGAATCGACGCTTGGCCCCCTCTTTCTACCCCCTATAGTAAAAACAGAAGCGTTCAAGGTGGTTCGCGTCGACGCGCGGGATTTGCCCAACCAGATTTCCGCCCTCACATTGAATAACAACAATACCCACCGGGCCATCGAAATCGCGGACATCGGGGTTTTCAATCCCGCCAATCGGGGAAACCTCGAACCCAACAATCCGGTGGGAATCGCAGGCGATGCCATCATAGAATTCCGTGGAATCGAGGCCCGACGTTCCACCAATACCATCGACGATCTGGTGGATGGACTAACGATCAATCTCAAGCGTGTTTCCCAAGACCCGGTGGACATAGACATCAATCCGGACACCGAAATGGCAAAAGAGGGAATCATACGCTTTGTTTTTTCATATAATCAGCTCATTACCCGAATTCTTGTGCTTACAAGTGACAATCCCGCCATCATCGATGAACTTGAATACCTCAGCGACGATGAGCGCGATGAACTCAAGGAACAACAGGGAATTCTTCGCGGAGAACCGACACTGAATCAGGCAAAGAATAGACTGCAGGGCATCGTGTCGAGTCCCTATACGACGCGTGCCGGTCGCGATCTCGCCCTGTTGGCCCAGATTGGTATTTCTACCAACGCCTCATCAGGTCGCAGCAGTGCTGCCGTTAATTTCTCCAAACTACGCGGCTACCTGGAAATTGACGAGGATCAGCTCAATCAGGGGCTTCAATCGAGTATTGATGCTGTGAAAGACCTTTTCGGCATGGATACCAATGGCGATCTCATTATCAATAGCGGGGTTGCCCAGGCCATTGATGAATTTCTTAATCCCTATACCCGAACCGGTGGATTGGTAAGCACACGATTGACGAGAATCGATAATCAGATTGAGGGCACACAGGAGGATATTTTTGATTATGAGGATTATCTAGAAGATTACGAAGCGAAGTTAAGGCGGCAATATGGCATTATGGAAGCAACCTTGAATCAGCTAGAAAGAAGTTCACAAGATTTGGAGAACTTCAGCAAACAACAGAATAACAATCGCCAATAGGAAACGCTATGACAATCAGCATAAACGGACAGGAAATTGATTACACTCTCGATAATGAAAAAACAGCTGGAGAGGTAATTGAGGGACTTTGCTCATGGTTGGAAGAATCAGGCCTGCTCGTAAGCAGGATATGGATAGATGGGAAAGTCATGACGCTCGCTGAAGGGCATTGGAGGGACACAGCAGCTTCAGAAATCGCCGTAATGAAGTTGGAGGCCGTAACGGTGAAAACGGGGCGAATTCAGCAGCTTGAGACTGCCCGAGACTACTTTCTGCTCCTAAAGGATTCGACCGTGAATGGCGATGAAGTTTCCCTGTCCGAGCTTACCAACACTTACGACGATTTGAAGCGCATGATGCCGCATATTCTTGATGAGAGTCAGCATCCAGTGATTGTCCCACACATGGAACGGGTATTCACCGAATGTGGGTTTCCCGCGCCCCATGGAGGTCGCGTTACAAATCCGAAAGCCCTATCCACCGAAGCGGCCCGGCTTGCCAATCTGGTGGAAAACCGCTTAAGAGAAGCCTCGAATCCAGAGCAGGCCATCCAATCGGCGGTTCTGTCTTTGGCTGAATTGGCCGAAAACCTTGATGAGATCGCCGTGCAGCTCCAAACGGGCAAAGATAAGCAAGCCATGGAAACTATTATCAAAATGACCGAGTTATTTCAGGCATTGACACGTACTCTGGCTTGGGTGGACAACCAGGGTCTCAAAGACAGCATTGAAGCCTTAAATGGAATTCTCGGTGAGTTTGAAGAAGGTTTAAAGGCCGGTGACACTGTTCTGATAGGCGACCTTCTGGAATATGAGATTAAGCCTCGCTTAATCAATCTACCCGCAAAGCTCAGTGTCCCCGCAGAGCAAGGCTTATGACACTGCCTTTGCTTCAAAGTGTTTTTTTTCGCACTCAAACGGATATAGCATCACGGGTATTCTTCAGCCTCATCGTCGCCGCGGTGATTCTGGGCGTCATACTGTACAACCGCAAAAATTTCGGTGGTAGACCGGGACGAAGAGTCCGATACAACCGAAGACTGTTTCGAAAAGATGCTTCCGCCATAGGATTGTCAAAACGGCAGAGGCGCTTGCTGGAAAGTCTCATCCAAAGATATAAGGTGAGACAGCCATCAAAATTGCTCTCTCGTTCCCAGGAACTGCGCAAAACCCTGGGCAGGGCTCTTCAAGATATCAAGGAGATGAAGGCCAAAGCGTCCGTTATCGAAGGGAAAAAGCTCAATATTTACAAAATTCAACAGCAAATCGACCGGCATTCCGCTAGCGCTCATACCATCACCTCAACGAAACAGCTCAGGCTCGGACAGAATATCACTCTCCAGCAGGAAAATGACAATCGCTTTCTCTCAAACGTTACGGCCAATTTGAAGGATTTCTTCTGTGCTCAAGCGCCAGCAAACTATGGCGGAAAGCTGGTAAAGGCGCGAAAAGGTACGAAAATAACTGTGTTTATCTGGGGCATCGATGATGAAGAATGGGCATTCGAATCCAGGATTCTCGGTTACACCACTGTTAAGCGGGTGCCCAGTGTCATCTTGCAACATGCCAACCGCGTGGACTATGCCGTGCAGCGGAAATATAAGCGCCGCGTTATCAACGAACCCTGCAGTTTCTGCCCCGTGCACAGCATTGAGACAAAAGTCGGTCGCAAAACAATACGTAAGGCCGAGGTTAAAACCAATCAGGCGCAGGTCGGTACGATAATTAACCTATCGACAGGTGGCTGTGCCCTGGTATGCGGCAAGAATTCTTTGAAAGATAAGCTGCTCAGAGTTACCATTGATCCACTTCATGGCGATTCCATTGTGGTATTTGGTAAAATCGTCCGGAATCGAACATACAATCCTTATAAAACCATTCTTCACATTGTCTTTACCAAAATGTCCAATGAGAATGTTATCCGAATCAATAAACATGTCTATGGTTTTGGTTGAGCATCGACGTGATTCAGGGTGGGAATACCCATGATATCCTTAATTGAGTCGAACAGCCAGAGAGTGAGGAATATCATATCCAATGGAGCGAAAGATACAGAAAAGATTGGGCGCCGGCTAGGAGAGACTCTGAAGCCCGGAGATGTTGTGGGACTTTCAGGACCCCTGGGTTCGGGTAAAACAGTCTTTGTCCGAGGAGTGGCCGCGGCGCTGGGTATACAGGAGAGAATTACCAGCCCTACCTTCACTCTCATCAGTGAATACGAGGGAAACATGCCTTTGTACCATTTAGATCTCTACCGTATTCATACTCCCGAGGAGTTTGTGTGGCTGGGTGTTGAGGAAATGATTGGCGGAAACGGCATTAGCCTCATTGAGTGGAGCGAACGAGCCGCACACAATCTGCCTGAGAGAACGATTCGAGTGACTATTGCGATCGCTGATAATGATAGTCGATTGATATCCATCTCCAAACCGAGCCATCTCAACTCATGAACATCCTGGCAATTGAGACATCAGGGAGAGTGATGACGGTGGCTTTCAAAAGCGACAATGGTTTTTTTGAGTTCGTTGTTAACCAGGGATTCACTTATGGGGAAACACTGATGCCCGCGGTGGCAAAAGTGATGGAACAGGCCCGCATGAAGCCATCCGATATCAATCTGGTGAGCTGCTCCGCGGGACCAGGATCGTTTACCGGACTCAGAATCGGAATGGCCACGGCCAAAGGAATTGCCCGAGGGGCTAACTGTTCTCTCAAAGCCGTGGCGACTCTGCCACTATTGGCTGCCGACAGAGAACATTGGCCCGGCATTGTTGTACCGCTGATAAACGCCCGCAAAAACCGAGTTTATGCGGCGGCATTCCGTGCCGGCCAGCGAATTCAAGCCGATATCGATATCGCCTTAGACGATTTCATGAAAAACTTGCCCGAAGGTGAATCTATTCTGGTTACAGGATATGATGCCGGCATGGCCGATTCCCATCATCGAGTTGTTATCGACCCCTTACACGCCGCTGGCCGGGGTATGGCCATGATACACATGGCCCAATCTCTTTACATGTCCGAAGGCGGTGATCCATCAGATATCGGCCCCCACTACCTGCGGCTCAGCGAAGCTGAGGCAACAATGGCAACAAAACATGAATGACCGACGACTATTCTTCTATCTTCATCGAGGGAATTTGCTCAGCCGGAATATCCAGTGAAGGTAGATCGGCGGATGCCGATGCTGCCGCCCGGTTTTCGGCCTGAATGGCCTGAAAAACTTCATTTCGAAACACTTTGATATCCCTGGGCGCCTTGATTCCAATTTTCACCTGGTCGCCCTTGATATCAACAATGGTTACCTCAATGCACGCGTCAATGATGACACTTTCATTTTTTCGACGGGAGAGAATCAGCATGCATTCTTCCCGGCTAGGGCTATTTCTTCGAGAATGTTATGCCGAACATGCCATCGTTCGTCCCGCGATATGCACTGTCGACATGTCCTGTTTTCCTTGTTGATAATAATGGGCCCCTGGAAGTTAACAGTCATATCCTGGCGGCCCGTCGGTATAGTAACAATGGCAAATTGAAGGACTCTTTTATCCTGAGCGCCATCCAGCCCAAGTGCTTCATAATCCTGAGGATCGATGTCCGCGTCATAGTCGGGACGGAGCACGGTGGGGTCGATAAGAACAAAAGCGATGTCTTTCTCATCCAGAGATTGGAGCCAGTAGAAAGGACGCTGACGGGCGTCCATTAACAGAAAGTCAACCAAACCTTCGAAACCGTAGAGGCCCTGCGGGAGTGTTATACGTTGGCGTTCATCCACTTCCACAATTCCGTAGGCTTTGGTGTCAACTCTCATTCTCATTACCTGAGAAAATCCATCAATGTGGGCTGGAGTACACGACCGGCAACCTGATATGACGCCCTTTGGGTGTATTCGATCATACTCATCTCGGTGATTGCCTCGGTGATATCAAGATCGGCAAGTCGGGATTTCCAGTCACCCAAAGCTTCCTGTTCTTCACCCAGGCGGCTCGAAGTGAAGGCAAGTCTCTCACTTTTCGCTCCGAGGTCGGCAAGATTCCTTAGCAATGAATTCAATCCCTTGTCCAGTCCTCCGATAACAGAACCGCCAATTTGCTCTTGGTTTCCGGAGAAAAGAGCATCCCTGAGAGCGAGAACCTGATGGAGGAGACTACCACCGGTAACAACCGCGTCCGGATGCCAGTTCTGCGGTGCTTTGGTGCTTTGGGTATCCGTAAGCAGGCCCATGGCAACTAACGCGCCGCCCTCGGCAGGTTCTAGCCATATCTGATGCGGTACAGTGGTTCTCAAATTGAGGGATCCGGTAACCGGGTCTAGGGATGCCTTAACGGCAGCTTCGGAATTGTTGATTTTTCTCACAACGTTCTGAATGTTATCACCAGGTTCAAGTATCACTTCTTTCCCATTGAGAAGAAAGCGATTGTGCTCGGTGACTGTGAAGCCCTCGGTATCATTGGCCCCGAAAATTTGTTGATTTTCGGCCCAAAATACCTCATTACCGCGGAGATTGCTGTCGACGGTTTGTCCATCGGTAATTTCCACACGGTTGCGCCCCAAATCTCCGACATAACTGATTTGGGTGATGGCTGGTCGGTTCATTCCCGGTATTCTGCCGCTCGATATCAGGAATGGGGGCGCCGAAACATCGTCCCCGGCGAAAAGATACTGCCCATCACCACCTTTAGCATTCACTACCAACGAGAGTTCAGAAAGGAGAGCATCCACCTCGAGCGCCATGAAGTGCATATCTTCACTGCTATAGGTGGAATTGGCGCCCTGTATGGAAAGCTCCCGAAGGCGTTGAACGATGGTAAGCGCTTCATTCATATAACCTTCCGCCTGAGACCATCGTCCTCTGATATAGTCGATGTTCTCCATGTATTGCGCTAATCGTTTCCCGGCAGAGTCCAATCGGGTGATATGGGCCGCGTCAATCGGGGCATCCCTGAGATTACCGATGGCACGGCTTGAAGCAATGCCCCTCTGTACCTGATGCATTCTGAAATCCCGTTCGGACATTCGAAATCGACTATCGAGCATCGGCATGTTGGTACTTATGCGTTGCACTGACTACACCCCCATCCTGTTGATGATGGTATCCAGCATCTCATCGATTGTAGTAACGAAACGCGCGGCGGCATTGTAACCATGCTGGAACTTAATCATCTCCGTAAATTCTTCATCCAGATTCACCCCGGATACTGATTGACGCAAATCCTCTAATTCCTTCATCACCAAATCCTGACTCTGGTTGGTTTCAGCGGCTATCTCGCCTTTAAGACCGATGTCAGCGGCCGCAAGCGCGAACCAATCATCGAAGGTTTCCCCACCCCCTGCTATGAGGGGGCTGTGACGAAGCTGTGCGATACTCAGAGCACCTCGGTTATTGCTATTGAGGGGATTCTCTCCGGTATCGCTTATGCCGGAAGCGATTTTTGCCGGATCGCTCATAATTTCCCGGTTCACCCGAAGCCATCCCGATGGATGAGCCAGTGGGGACACCGAGTAGGCCGCCCCGCCAGGGTGCAGGGCCAAAACCGCATCCGGGCCAAGCCAATCATAGGCGGCAGCGGTTCCAGTTCCACCGAGCAGCCCGGCATATCCTGTTAGGAATGCCCCTGAATCCTCCACGTGACGGATAACAAAGTCGGGGTTGTCAGGGTTGGCGCTGATACCCGCCCGGATTTCCAAACGCCCATCTTTGTTCAATCGAGCCGTTACCTCGGCTTCCGATGCATTAATCCGATCCAATACCATTTCCACAGTGTCCATGGCGCTGTAAGGAATATCCACCCTTCCATCGCCACCATCGAGTGTGATGATTCCGGCAAAACCAAGCGGCGCTTCCGGATTCAAACTATGAATACCCGTCAGTCGGTAAACATAAGTGGAATCCAGCTCGCCATCACCACTTCGATCGTAATTTCCAGAAAGATTGTCAACAAAGGGGTATTCCTGGAAAAAATCCAGTCCGGTATCCCCTGAAGGAGACCAGGCATCACGATGGATGGCATTCACTAAGTCAGCAAAAATCAGGGTCATTTCATCCAGCGATTGAATTTCCCCACGAACATCAATATCACGCAATTCTATCAAAGATCCGAGTTTCCCCGACCTCAAATTGAGTTCTTCGTTATTGTGCGCCCAAACAATTCTGTGATTACCTTCATTGTCGGGATCCGGCACAGTCTCCAGATAGGAAACCAATCTGCCCTGAATCAAATGAAGACCATTTGTGTGGATGAGAAATTCATCGGGATCGCGGTTATCCACAGTGACAGGAAGATAATCGGCAAGCTCGTTTACCAGAAGATCGCGCCGATCATAAAGATCGTTTGGATTGTCTCCTAGCGCCTCGGATTTGACTATTTCTTCGTTCAATGCCTTAATTTCCGAGAGTTTTCCATTTACTTCGCCGACAGAGACTCTTACATCATCATCCAGCATAGAACGAATCTGTTGGAGTCGATCGTAGCGCCGGTTTATCCCGTCAATCAGGGCCTCTCCCCGACGTAGCAACGCTTGACGTTCAGGCATTCCATCAGGATGAACCGATAGTTCCTGCCAGCCCTCCCAAAACTTATCCATCATAGCCCGAACCGACGTATCATAAGGTTCGAGATGAACTTGTTCTACTTGAAGTATGTACGAATCTCGTGTCCGCCAATATCCGGCAATATCGCCCTGGGCCAATATGCGATTCTCCAATAGCTCGTCTCGGATTCGTACAATACTGGCCACCTCAACACCCTGCCCTATTTGTCCGGGAACTTCTTCACGATTGAATTGAGGTCGATAGAGAGGATCTACCGCCTTCATATTCACCCTTTGCCGGCTGTAGCCTTTAACCGAAGCATGGGAAAGGTTGTGACCGATGGTGCTGAGCCCTTGCTGATGTGTGTTGAGACTGCGCTTGCCAAGCTCTATTCCGCTGAAGGTACTACCCATAAGCCCTCCTAAAGTTGATGGGATACGACGAGCGGATCCCGAACAGCGGACGCTGAGCGCCCTTTATTGTCATATATCCGGCCCCGGGTAGCGGGTACCAGTTCTTCCATCAATTCGCGTCCTAGCTGACCCCGAGAGGCAGCATAACTGGCAATACCTTTCATTCGGCTGCGCACGGCTATAAGACGCGCTTTGAGCCCACTGCGTTCAAATTTGAATCGGGTGCGAACTTTTTCCGGTAGTTTTGATGTTTTCTTCTCAATGCTCTCATTGCCGTCAACAAGCTTCGAGGCAAGGATATGACGCTTATGCTCAATTGTCTCTAATCGTCCAGACAGATGATTGAGCTGCTTGATGGCATCTTCGAGATTTGGCCACTCGCGGCTATGCAGAGCATTCCGTATCTCACCGGAGATGGTTAGTAAAACATCTAATAGTTTGCGCTCTTTCTCCATGAGATTTAACAGACGTTCCCAGCGATGAATATCATTCATTGACGTGCTCCCTTGGTACAGAGTCCACCATATGTACATATTCGACAGTTCTGTTAACGAATATGAGATGTTTTTGATTGTCAATCGATGTTAGCAAGCATTGCCTGATCTTCTACGAGCAAGGGGGCATCAGGAAAATAAGATAAGGCCTCGCTGAGAATATTCTGCGCTTCTGAAAATTTCCGCCTTCGAATCGCTGTTATAAAACGGTTGTGATAGTCCACCACCGCATTGTAACGGTAGGTTTCAACCATCTCTTTCCACCGCCCAATCAGCCGGACTCTCTTTGACGCGGCTTGAAGAAAAAGCCATCCATCTATCCATCGCCCACCTTTCGAACGCTTACGGGCCTCTGCAGACCACAGATAGAGAGATAACTCTTCCCAACGCCCCTCATCGATAATTCCGTCAGCCAAGGCCCCCTCAAGCAATTTGATTCCCTGATCAGCGGGGAGAGATTTGATCCGCACTTCCATTTTCTTCGCTGCAACATCCCTTCGGCGATCTTCAATGAATTCGGCAGAAACCAGGAGAGTCAGTTCCGCGTTATTCAGAATCTCTTCAGCGGCATCGAAATTGCCGCCGCGGACATAGTGAACCACCGCATTTCCCAACAGGGATGAGGCAGTCTGCTCCAAGTCATGATACTCGCCCAGCGCTGCCGCGGCGCTATTGAGAAATTCCAATCCCTCCCTGAATCGCTTCTGGCGGTTTGTCTCGGCGGCATAATTGGCAATGGAACTTCTGAAATCCAACTCTGCTGATTCGTTTTGCGCCAAATCCCATCGGTCTCGCGCTAGGCCGACGGCTTCTTCCCATTCTTGAGTCCTTTGAAGAACGGCTATTCTGTTCTGATAGATCAGTGATATCAACTCCTTTTCACCGATATCCCAGCGCTGATTGTAATTGCCACGAGGAACATACCGGAACCCCGTCCTTCCCGTAAACGCATCCACGGCCTCCAAACGTCTACCAGGATCGAATCCAAAGGGGGTGGTGGTTTCGATATCGATATAGTCATCATTAGCTCTGATGGAGCAAAACGCATGGTCACGCGTGAGAACACCGTTTATCGGAATGTTCTGACTCCTAGCCAGAATGAGGTACAGAACGGCCGAGGATACGCAGTTGTAAGTCCCATCTTCCAAAACCATGTCCATCCGGGTTTGCACCTCAACATACCGGGTGAGAACCTTCTCATGCATCCAAATGAGCAACGCTTCACCTCTGTCTCGGATGCCGCCGGATAGCGGCGGGGCCGATTCTATCAGCTCGGTCATCTGCAAAACCCGAAACTCCAAATCCTCCTTTGCCACACCGGAGGCCATCAGGGATACTCGTATCAATCGGTCCAGCGGCAGAGGTTCGGACATTTCACCTACGGCGACAATCTCATCGAGTGAAGTCACGCGAAGCTCTCCATAAACGTTGGGCAAAGCAAAAAATACCTGTATGGCCAGGTGAGCCATGAGATACAGGGGTTTATGGGTTGTTTGAATGAGCACAATTCAATAATACTTCCTTTGAAGCGAATAGCAAACTCACCTGTGAGTATTTTGGGAGAGAGGTGAATTCTGAATGGAATCCTATCATCCTCGCAATACTGTGAATTATTCCAGTCCAATCATACTCCTTCTCATACTTCTGTTAAGCTTCATCGCCGCTACGGCGGCTCCGCAAAGCCCTAGAATCCCGCATTTCAACGATTCGGAAGAGCCTTCGCTCCTCGCCGAAAAAATTATCGGAGCCATGAGCGATAGAGAAGTGCTGGGTCAGATATTGATGTTCGGTTATCCAGGAGAGCGACCCGATAGCAATATTCTCCGCTGGATTAGCGAAGCGGGGTTGGGGGGGGTGAAGATTTTCGGTTGGAACGCCACCAATCTTTCGATATTGGCGCATACTGTGGGCACTTATCAGAAACTGGCGATATCGAACCGTTTTGGAGTGCCACTGCTGATAGCCACCGACCAGGAGGGGGGCTGGGTGAGGCATATCAAGGGAACGAGCTCCATCACCCCTGGCAACATGGCATTGGGAGCAAGTAAATTGCCTCTCGATGCCTGGAAAACCGGGCTTCTTCTGGGTGAGGAACTTGCCTCTGTCGGTGTGAATATGAATTTTGCCCCCACTGTCGATCTATTCGTCGATCCTAAGGCGGATGTTATTGGTCCTCGGGCCTTTATGGCCAACCCCCACTGGACGGGAATTCTCGGCCTGTCGTTTTTTCGAGGTCATGAACAGGCGGGAATCATTTCTACTGCCAAGCATTTTCCGGGACATGGCGATACGCGGGAAGATTCCCACGGTACCCTGCCCGTGGTGAATGCCAGTCTAGAAACCCTCCACAGCAGAGACCTCATTCCCTATCAAACTTTGATAGCCGCGGGAATCCCCGCCATTATGGTGGGGCATCTGGCATTTCCCAGTGTTACCGGAATTGCCACGCCCGCCACCCTTTCATCGACGTTTCTCACCGATTTGCTTCGAGCGGAGATGGGATTCAAGGGAGTAGCCATCACAGATGATTTGTTCATGTACGGAGCCAGAACCGATGGCAATCCTCTCGCGGAAGTATGCTTTCGCGCCATTGAAGCTGGCGCCGATATATTGCTGGTATCCCATGGGCCAACGGACCACCGCTCTATCCACCGGCGATTGCTAACCGGAATGGAAGATTCACTTTTTAACAGCCGGGTACGCGAGGCTGCCGTGCGAGTCGTGACAATGAAGGCCCGCTATCTCAAAAGAAACGATTCACTATCCATCATTCCCGATGTGAATTCCATAAATCTGCCGGCCCCAGGCGCCAAGAAGTTTTTCCTGCAACAGGCAGCTCGCAGCATCACAGTTGTGAAGAAGGGTGATATTCCAATTCTACCGGAAAAAGCCGGGAGCGTATTGCTAGCTGGATCGCATGCCGGTTTTTTATCCGAGGGGCAGAAACGCTATCCCGAAGCGCGAATCTGGACCCTCGAATACGGAGCAAACACCGCCGAGATAAAACGACGAGGGGGAGAGCTACTCCGAGAAGCCAGATTTTTCGATACCGTCATTGTGCTTCTACCCGACGAAGAGACGGGAGTCCTTTTAAACGAGCTGGAAAGTATTGCTGAGAAGGTCGTGGTGATTTCCATTCTCTCCCCAATCCATCTCAACAATGTTCCTTGGGTAAGGACATCTCTGGCGGCATATGGAACAGGCATTGAGAGTTTCCGAGCGGCCTTCGCCGCGCTGGCGGGGGACTTTGTTCCCGTAGGGAAGCTGCCCATACCACTGAATCTGAATCCATGATATGGCGTCTAGCCAATCGGGGAAATGTTCGTCGGCTCATGCAATGGCTGAGGAAGGATGAATGGCGGCATGTCGCCTTGAGCTCACGACTGAAGGGAAACGGTGTTAAATCCATGTTCGGCCGAATGGCCGGTGATCGACTGTGGATAAGGGAGAAAAATGGCAAGGTTGGGGCTGCTTTGTTTATCTCGCGCTTCGGAGTGGTATTACCGGTGTTCAGTGATGAACATTCCGATGAGGCTACAAGCGATTTTCTTAGCGCAATCATCACATCACATCGAAACCGGATTTATTCGGTTATCGGAATGGAATATTCCGTCATGGAAATTGAACGACGGATGTACCGACTCCCTCCAGATGTGCAAAACTATCGGATGCTTGTCCGAGACAATTCGACTGTGGTTCAAAAAAGTGGTATGAAAAATCTCGTAATACGGCGAGTCACCCCTTCGGATGCCGATGCGCTTTGGCCCTTGGAAAAGGCCTACCAAATCGAGGAAGTTCTCAGGAAAGGGAACTACCTGAATGAATTATCAGCTCGCGCACATCTCATCAACACTCTCAAAGAGCAGGAAGTTTATATGGCTACTTTTGATGGATTGCCCATTGCCAAGGCTGGCACCAATGCCCAGGGAATTGGATACGATCAGATTGGCGGTGTTTTTGTCGATGCGGGATTTAGAAATCGAGGCGTTGCTGTTTGTATTGTGCAGCAGCTCCTTCAATCTATCGCAAAGCGGGGAAAAAAGGCATGTCTCTTCGTCAAAGATTCCAATGCCGCGGCTCTCCGGCTCTATCGGAATCTCGGATTCCAGGACAGAGGCACTTTTAGGATTTCCTACTGGACATATGGTGTTTGGGAATGACATGGCATGAAAAATTGCGCTATTCTAACGCAACTCATGCGGAGGTAATGCATGAAGATTCTGATGCTAACCAGCGAAGCTGAGCCTTTTGCCAAAACAGGGGGGCTTGGCGACGTCGTACCTGCGCTGGCGACCGCATTGTATCGGAAGGGGCATGATGTTCGCATTCTCATGCCGCGATATCTTCATATTGATAGGGAGTCATTGGAGAGAATTCCTTCTCCACTGGGAATTCCCATGGGAAGCGGGGAAATGCGGTGCACGGTGTATAAGGGTGTTCTACCCAATTCAGGGGTACCGATTTTCATGCTCGATAGGGAAGACTTGTTCGGCAGGAATGGCTTATATGGCCCTGATGGATCGCGCTCATGGCCGGATAATGCCCTTAGATTCGCTTTTCTCTCAGCGGGAGTATTTCAATTCTGCCGCAGCCTGAATTGGATTCCCGATATCTTGCATCTCCACGACTGGCACTCCGGACCGGCGGCTTGGTTGCTCAAAAACCGTGAACGAAAACGTGGCTTTGCCAATACGGCATCGGTTCTCACCGTTCACAATTTGGGGTATCAAGGAACATTTCCGGAATCCGAATTGCGGATATTCCAATCCGAATCGTCGAGCGTTGATTTGTCGGGAATGCTTCGGGGAAGATCGTTGAATTTTCTGGCGACCGGGCTCGGCTCTGCCGACCAAATCACAACGGTTTCACCCAGCTACGCGAAGGAAATACTCACTGACAACTTCTCTGAAGGACTCAGCGACATTCTGCAAACTCGGAGTGACAGGCTGAGCGGTATACTCAACGGCATAGACTATGATGAATGGAACCCTTCCACCGACAGGTTCTTGGCCCCAAACAACTATGACTATGACAGAATCGAAGAGAAGAAAGCCCTCAAGGCAAGGCTTCAAAGAGAAATGGGATTGCCGGTAAACCCCAATCTGCCTCTGTTTGGAATGATTGGCAGGCTCACCGGTCAGAAAGGGATCGATCTGTTCACCCTTGAAGAAAGTCCGGCAATGCAAGGCTTTCGAGAGGGGCAGGCGCAACTGGTAGTACTCGGTTCCGGTGAACAGCGCTACCAGGACGCCTTCATAGAACTATCAAAACAACTGTCTCAGACCTGCGCGGTGAAAATCGCCTTCAGCGGACCTTTGTCCAGGCTCATTGAAGCAGGCTCTGATTTCTTCCTGATGCCCAGCCGTTATGAACCCTGTGGGTTAAATCAACTGTATTCCCTAAGATACGGTACATTGCCGGTGGTAAGAAGAACAGGTGGTCTTGCGGACACGGTAATCGATCTCTCTGAAAAGCCTCGTCGTGGAACTGGTTTCTGCTTCACCAAGGCTCGGGCCGAGAATTTCGCCGATGCAATTACTCGCGCCATCCTATTCTACAATAACAAAAAGGCCATGGGCAAAGCCATGAAAAGAGCGATGAAGCTCCGATTCGACTGGACTTCGTCGAGCACACAGTATCTCAAGGTGTATCGGCGAGCCTTGCAGGGACTCTAACCGGAACTTCTCTTGGCTAGTTTACGCTTGATGCGCGCTCTGCGATACTCCAGCGCATCGTGTTGCCGCTGATTCAAGGCCAGCCCCTCGAGCCCGTCAAGAAACATCAAGGCCTGGTGGTGGTTTTTGAGCCGATGTTCCAGGTATTTGGCAATTTCTATTGATGCGTGAAAATCTCGCTGGCTTGCGTTCAGACCCATCCAGACGCGCAAAGCAGCATTCCAATTCCCCTCACGGCGCAATTCCTGGGCGAGAACGCGGGCACAGGGGCGTTCACCGTTAGCCCAACCAGTTTCCAGATAATGGCGGCTTTGTGCCGTATTGCGAGATGCCCACTGCCGAGCCATGCCCAAAAACGATGGAGCTAAACCCGAAGGTGGGTGTATTCCCTTCCCCAAATCTTCCATCACGTTGAGCAAGCGCGCCAAAGAGACGATGTCCTCAGCATTATGTCGAAAAACACCGGCCATCCTACCCGGATTTCCTTTTAACCACTCAAACCAGGCATCGGGGGCTTCCCTTCCAGGAAGGTCGTCTGTGCGAGAAACTCCCAGTACCTCCCTCTCCAGGGTTGAAAGAGAGAAGTTAGGCAGTAGCGATTTCCACAATCGTCTGGCAGGATAGAGCAGATCGATCTGGGGTAGATTCAGACTCTGCATGCGGTTTATTAAAAATCGCGTTCTTAAAACCTGAGAATCAAAAGACCGACCATTATAGGAAACCTGGGGTAGCCCTTCATCGACAAATTGAGCATAGCGAAGGAGCATAGATTCCTCGCCAGAATAATCTTCCAGAAAAAGCTGAGTAAGCACGAAATGGCTTTCCCTCTGTCTGCCGAGTCCCACAAGAAAGGCTGTATTACCCGCCCCTCCAGACAGCCCAGTGGTTTCCAAATCGTAAAATACGAGTTGTTTGCTTTGAATGGGATGGGGCAAAACAAAGGGATTATCGAAGCTGACGGAAAGAAGGGGGGGATATTCTATCCTGCGCTCCCAGAGAGCTTTGGCCACGGTTTTCCAACCGGGCCCCGGTGGGATGATGGGGCGTTTCACTGTAAGGGATTGTGTTCCGATTGCACGCGGAGGACGACCTCGGCGCCTAAGAAAAACCAGTCTGTCGGACAGGCTACTCATGATTTGAATGCATTCCCAATCCAGGATTTCAAAAAAGTCCTTGTGACCGCCTTGGGATTGCCTTCCAGAACATCCCTCACGTCGAGGGCACCGACACAGGAGGGACATCCTTGCGTGCATGGGCAAGCAGAGATTAAGTCGAATGCGGCCCTTATGAGTTCTTCCAACCGGTCGGGGAGAGATTCGGAGAGTCCGATGCCACCGGAAAAATTGTCATAAACATAGATGCCCGATGCTCTGTGATGGGGGTCGAGTATCCTGCCTGCTACACCAAGATCGCCGGGACGACAGAGGAGAAATACCGGAGCCAAGGCGCGCAAAAGTGTCGCTGTCCGACTGATAACCGGAGCTTTGAGCTTCTCAGGAATCTGCTGGTAGGCATTAAACGCAGCTGATTGGGGAACGAAGGCCAAGAAAACTCCCCGGGTATGCATTTCGTATTCTGGAAGGTGAATATCGCCATAGCCGATGTTCTCGTGAGTTCCAAAACGGATTTTTTTGAACTTGGCAACTTCGCTACGAATCAGAAGGTCACCAAAGCGCTCCTCTACCCCAAAGAGTACCCGTCGACGGTCTTCTGACAACACCTTGATATCACTTTTCACTATGGTATCGGTGTAGTAGTTCACCTGAGAGGATTCTACATAGGCATGATGCTTCTCAAGTTCAAGAAGCTTAACCTGGTATTGCTCTCCCCGATGAAGATAGATGGCTTCGTTGTGGAGCATCTCCCGTGCCGAATGGGCGTCCATCTCCCCAATAACGAGATTTCTCCCCTTGGTTTGGTCTATGATAACGACATTCTGACCGTCACCACCTCGTAAGGAAACAGCTTCTGAGGGATAAGAACGGTCCGACCAAAACCATCGACCGGAGCTGTGACGGAGGACACCCTGTTCCTCAAGATAAGCTAGAAGATCGCTGGGGTCACTACCAAAAGCTTCACCCTGTTCAAAAGGAAGCTCGAATGCGGCACATTTAAGATGATCCGAGGTGATGTAGAGATTCGATGGATCCACAAAGGCAGACTCAGGTGAACGGGATAGAAAGTATTGGGGATGACGAACAAGGTATTGATCGGTTGGGCTGGATGAACCCACCATAATAGCCAGCGATATCTCCCCGGACCGGCCTGCCCTGCCGGCTCTCTGCCATGCCGAGGCGATCGAAGATGGAAAGCCTGCCAATATCGATGCATCAAGGCCGCCAATATCGATGCCGAGTTCCAATGCGTTTGTTGTGATGACACCTTGGATGAAGCCCTCTCGTAGGCCTTTTTCAATGCCTCGTCGCTCGTTTGGTAGATATCCACCGCGGTAGGATTCCACTCGAATCCTTTGATTATCATTGAAGACATTGGCAAGGCTGTCATTGATGTACCCACAGATCAATTCGGCGTTTATGCGACTGCGAGCGAATACTATGGTTTTTATTCCCGCCTTAAGAAGTCGAAGTGCAAGGTTTTGAGACTCAAGGACAATTCCTCTTCGGATGCCCTGAACTCTGTCAACCAATGGCGGATTGTAAAGAATGAGATGTTTCTCACCCGCCGGTGCACCATTAGCATCTACCAGCTCAAATGGACATCCCACCAAGGCCTCGGCAAGTTCTCGTGGATTGGCAATGGTAGCACTGGCGGCGATGATAAGAGGTTTGGAACCGTAAAACTTACAAACCCGTATGAGACGCCGCATCAGATTCGCCAAGTGAGAACCGAAAACTCCCGTGTATATGTGCAGTTCATCCAACACGATGTATTTCAAATTGCAAAAGAACTCGATCCACTTGGTATGATTGGGAAGTATGCCGCAGTGAAGCATGTCGGGGTTGGTGATGATGAGGCGTCCGCCTTGCCTGGCTGCCATACGTATCGACGATGGTGTATCACCATCGAAGGTATACACGGGCACTGGTATGTCGCTTCCCAGGGTGATATCTTTCAATGTCGCCTGCTGATCCTGACTGAGTGCTTTGGTCGGAAACAGGTATAAGGCACGCGATGCTGGCTCCTTGAGCAAATTATGGAGTATGGGTAGGTTGTAGCAGAGCGTTTTTCCCGAAGCGGTGGGGGTTACGATAACTGTATTTCTTCCAGAGCGGATCAATTCCCACGAAATTGCCTGATGTGTATAGAGGTTTTGTATACCTCTGGAAATGAGTGACTCCCGCAGCAGGGAAGAGAGATTGTCGGGAAAATCGTCGTATTGACCATCTCTGGCCGGAATGACAGACCATTCTGTAACATTTTCGAGAAATGATTGGTCTTTTTTCAGTTCTTCGAGAGCATTCAGTAACGACATAGGGTATTATGTGTGTGGAATCGCGGCTCTGCAATCCGCTAAATAGCCATAACACGGGAAAAGGAAGGCTGAAATGAAAGATGTGCTTACAATCATATTGGGCGGTGGAAAGGGAACCCGGCTCTACCCCCTCACAAAAGACCGGGCCAAACCTGCCTGCCCCTTCGGCGGCAAGTACCGACTCGTCGATATTCCCATCAGCAATAGCATCAATTCGGGGTTCCGACGTATTTACGCTCTCACCCAGTTCAATTCCGCGAGCCTCCACCTCCACATTGGGCGCACCTACAATTTCGAACCATTCAGTCAGGATTTCTGTGAGATTCTAGCTGCCGAACAGACTTTCCACCATGAGGGATGGTACGGCGGCACCGCCGACGCTGTGCGGAAAAACCTTGAGCATTTTCGAGTTCAGAAACCCAGCTACTACATCATTCTTTCAGGCGATCAGCTCTACCAAATGGATCTCAAAGAGTATATGAGGCAGCATGTGCAATCAGGCGCGGAGGTAACGATTGCGGCCACGCCAGTGAACCGATCCGCGGCTTGCGGTCTTGGGATACTCAGAATGGATGCAGGTAACCGGGTTGACGCATTTTTGGAAAAGCCTAGTCCGGATAGAACCATCGACGAATACTGTCTTCCAAGCAATAAACTTACCAACGAAGAGAAGCAGAACGACCGTGTGTATCTGGCATCCATGGGCATCTATATTTTCAATGCCAATGTTATGGAAGCCGTTTTAGAAAGCGATCACAAGGACTTCGGCAAGGAGATCATTCCCCAAACCATAGGGGATGTCGATGTCAGGGGTTATCTTTATCGGGGTTATTGGGAGGATATTGGTACAATCAGAAGCTTCTACGAAGCCAATCTCGATCTTGGATCACCGTGCCCGAGATTCAATCTCTACGATCAGTCCAATCCCCTATTCACGCATCGTCGTGATCTCCCTCCCACGAAAATCAATGCTAGCACACTGAAAAACTCCATTGCTTCGGAAGGCTCTATCATCACCAATACCGACATATCCCGTAGTCTCATCGGTATCCGCACTATTATCGAATCAGGGGCTACATTGGAAGAAGTCTATACCATGGGCGCGGATTACTATGAAACCGAACAGCAGAAGCAGATAAATCAACAGAAGGGAATACCAAACTGCGGAATCGGTGAAGGAAGCGTAATTCGATCCGCGATTATCGATAAGAATGCCCGTATTGGAAAAGGATGTAGAATTGGTATTGACGATATTGAACGCCCCGATGGCGACTATGATGGATATGCCATTCGGGAGGGAATCATCATTATCCTTAAGGGCGCCATTATTCACGATGAGACAACCATATAGAAATCTGGATATACAAGAACGCTGGGATATCAACCAGGAACTGTTTCCCGATCATGTACACTATACTGTGCGCTGGTCGCCATGGGGCTGTATGGATCGATGGGTAATTAACCGACTCGTACCATCAGAAGCTGGTGTTTTTCAGCTATGGGTAAAGGAGCGTAGAAACCTTACTCTTCTCACAACAGAACCCGCATACTATGGCGGATTGAGAAACACGCTGCGTGAAGTTGTTGACGAACTCGCTCATTCTGGAGAAAGACTGCGCGGCATGATTGGCAATCAAGAATGCTGGTTCAGATTCAGTGTAACTCCAATCCGAGAATATCTTGAAAATCTGAACGTCTGGTTTGGCAGGGAAAAAGAGGCCTATGACAACCAAAACAGGGAGATACTCGTTAGAGAAATCGAAAAATGGTGCAAATTCCCCCAGCCGCCACCAGATATAAAGACAATAGACCGAGAAAGATTTAAGGATTCAGATTTCGGGCCGCCTATGCCATTTCCTCAATGACGCGATCGACAATCATCCGATTGGAGTCCACTCTCAGGTTCATCGGGCAACTCCCATTGGAGCAACACTGCCCCCGATTCATCCATTGGTCTACAGAACAGGCAATCTCGGAAGAATCGCATGCAGAATTCCTATAATCATTGACGAAACCCCTACGATGGTAAGGTAAGGAGCTGAGAATCTTTCAACTTTCTCCGCTAAACCCCCGGATTCTGAGGAACTCTTTGATTTATGACTGCTGACATAGTCGGATAGGAGTAGTATCCCACCAAGCATTCCCGCGAGACTGGGAAGCAAATCCCCAATAACAGCAATATCAATCTCATAGGTTTTGAATAAATTCACGAATCCGACAAGAAACGCAACAATGCCAAGAATAAGCCTGAAGCCTGCATTCCTCGTGAAATTCATATCGTTAGCGAAGCTTTCGTATTTCTTGGCAAGGAAATCGGTTGCCAAAACCACTCCAGTTAATACAGTGCTTAAGACTGTTAGTAAATACAGTTGAAACACAACTCATCCCCCTATATTGTCAAAGTTACAACACTGCGCGTTCTCCGTCAACTCATCGGGCATTAATAAATCACGACGGCGATTTTTGTGAGAACCACAGCGAATTCAGGTGTTTATCGCGATCGGATTTCTGTGGATGAGATTTTTTTGTCCCTGATCAGTTTGTCTACTCGCCACCAGGATACGGTGGCCCCATCGGAACCGACAAAAATGCCTGTGAGCAATCCGTCGTTCTGCACATAGAATTGGCGATAAACCGTTGTGTCAGCATCAATGCGTAAGCGACGATTCTGGATGATGCGACCCTTGCCGTCTACAAGGGTGAGGCGATAGGTCTCAAACCCTTCAGGAGCCAGCATCACATGAATTCCACCAACAGTGGTGCCAAGATAATCCGGTGGAACCGCTGGAACATCCTTTTCCTTTGATGCGGTGCTATAAGGAAGGATGATTGGCTCACTATATTGTAAATCCGATAGATTCAATGTGTACAAGCGTGGATCCGGGCGGTTTCCCTCGGCATCGTCCGAATAAACATCAAGTCGGATATGGAGAGTCCATTCAACAGGATCAGGCCGAACTGAATAGACAGCAATATTGACTCCTTCCTGAAGAACCGGTAATTGCTCTTTCTGAATCCGAACTGTGGTAATGGGGTGTCCCTCTTTGCTATACCAATAACTCAACCACATATCTGGTGTACGGCAGGTAACGACAATTCCCCCATCTTCCCGAACATCGATGGTGGATATGTAAGGAAATGGTGAGCCGCCCAATCCCTCCTTGCCCAAATGTCCCAAATACTCACCGTTCTGGCTGAAACGCAATACAACACGATCGTAAAAAGCTCCGAATTCCGCATCGGCTATCCTGCGTTCGGGTCCCACCCCATCATCAACAAGAAATCCATCATCGTAGCTCGCGATAGATCTCATACTTCTAAATGGCCATCTGGAAATCGAACGGTTGCCCTCCCCGCTTTCACTGGAAGCTAGTGCGGGATTGCGCTCCTTGTTGTAGACATAGGTGAGAAGGTCACCATAGGAATTAAAAACCATCAGCTTCCCTGTTTCACCTCCTGATACAAATACCAGACCATCTCTGGTTTTAATATCCGCGGTACCCGCCAAGTGAAAGCCAGCCTGATAAAACCAGTCCATCTGGCCAGGCAATGTACCGAGATGAATCTCAAAAAGATCGTGGCGTTTAAGTCCCGGCCCACTGTTGTATCCACATGAGACATGAAGCAATAAGGCGAGTATGCTGAATGTTTTGCCCAGAATGGATGAGAATTGCTGTCGGTCTGCCAACATGTGAATCCTTTTTAGACGATGGAAGCGATCCTAACGGGAGACTGTAAGGTTGTCAACTTGACGGTTCCACCGCAGAGGCTTATCTTGGCTTTCATGAGCAGTGGATTTTTTTCAGCCCTTTTCGGAACCAAACACGAACGCGATCTTAAAAAACTGATGCCAATACTGCATAAAGTGAACGCGCGGGAATCGTGGGCTCTCTCCCTAAGTGCCGATGAGTTTCCCATTCAGACTATGAATTTCAAAAAGCGTATCAGTGGCGGCAAAACTACCGATGAAGTCCTTCCGGATGCTTTTGCACTCACGAGGGAGGCCGCCAGACGTACCCTGGGTGAGCGTCCCTACGATGTTCAGATTCTCGGGGCCATCGTTCTCCATCAGGGAAAAATTACCGAAATGAAAACCGGTGAGGGAAAAACTCTCGCCAGTATCGCAGCCGCCTATTTGAACAGCCTCACGGGACAAGGTGTCCACATCGTCACGGTAAATGACTACCTGGCAGAGCGGGACGCGAGATGGATGAAGCCGGTGTATGACTACCTCGGCGTTACAGTTGGTACGATACTCTCTAACATGGATCCTGAACAACGCCAGGTTGAATACTCTCGGGACATCACCTACGGTACCAACAACGAACTCGGATTCGATTATCTCCGAGACAACATGAAGTGGGACAGCACACGAAAATCTCAGAAGCATCATCATTATGCCATCATCGACGAGATTGATTCGATTCTTGTAGACGAAGCCCGGACTCCGCTGATTATTTCCGGACCTGTCGATGAGGACATCACGAAATACATACTCTGTAACAAGCTCGTACAAAAACTCTCGGAGTGCGAAAAAGATCCGGAAACGGGGGACTATCCGCCTGACAACCCAATAACCGGCACTCAGGCAATCGGTGATTTCAAATTAGACGAAAAGGGTAAGCGGGTGTTGTTTACCAACGAAGGTATGAATCATATCGAAAAAATTCTTTCAAAAGAGAGGATAATTCATGAGGGGAGTCTATTCGACGAAGAGAATTTTGAGTTCATTCATTATTTCACCCAGGCCCTAAAGGCTAAATATCTCTATGGTCGAGACAGGGACTATGTGGTTCAAGATGGTGAGGTAAAGATTGTCGATGAATTCACCGGGCGAATTCTTCATGGACGCAGGTATTCCGACGGTCTTCATCAGGCGATCGAAGCCAAGGAACATATAAAACCGGCCCGGAAAAACAGAACGCTGGCCACTATCACATTTCAGAATTATTTCCGCATGTACCACAAACTCTCGGGTATGACAGGAACGGCGGATACAGAAGCCAGGGAATTCGCAAAAATTTACGCTTTGGATGTTGTGGTTATACCAACGAACAGACCCGTAAACCGTATTGACGACGACGATATCATCTTCCTGAATGAGGAATATAAATTCAATGCTATATGTGAAGAGATTATCCAAGCGAACAAAAGGGGCCAACCAGTTCTTGTAGGGACCGTCAGCGTCGAGAAATCAGAGAAACTGGCATCATTTCTGTCCAAGAAATCCGTGAAATTCGAAATTCTCAATGCTAAAAATCACCACCGCGAGGCTCGCATCATCGCCGAGGCCGGCGCCAAAGGTGCGATAACCATCGCCACCAACATGGCCGGAAGGGGAACGGACATCAAACTGGGAGGAAACCCGGAGTTCAGAGCCCGCAAAAAAGTCGGCGATGATGCCGAAGGAGAAGTTTTCGAGGCGGCCCTCGCCCAGGAACGCGAAAAGTGGTTGCCTCAAAACGCCGAAGTGAAGCAGCTAGGAGGACTCTATGTACTGGGAACCGAGAGGCATGAATCACGTCGCATCGACAATCAGCTAAGGGGACGCTCCGGCAGGCAGGGGGATCCGGGTTACTCCCGTTTCTACATCTCATTAGACGACAATCTGATGCGCCTTTTCGGTGGAGAGAGGTTCCGTTCCGCGATGGCAAGAATGGGGATGGCAGGGGGTGAGCCGCTTCATCACTCTTTGATTAATACTTCACTCGAAAGAGCGCAAAAAAGGGTGGAAGAACGCAACTATGACATCAGAAAGCATCTCTTGGAATATGACGATGTCGTGAGCCGACAACGCAACGCCATTTATACCCTGCGGGATGAGCTGTTAGCCGGTGGCGACTTGAGTGCCAAGGTATTGAAAACAGGAGAACAGATACTTGATGTCTTAGTGGACGACTACCAGCAGGATCAACGATCCGATGATGAATTAGCGTTTGTGAGGCTGGGTGAGAGGCTGCTGCAAAATTTCAATTTTCACATTTCTAAAAACAGTGATCTGACCGGGGGAGTCTCATCAGGAAAGGCAATGGAAATCCTCAATGCTTACCTCAATGCTGATATCAAGGAGAAAACAGCCCTGATTGGTAAGGATCAATTAGACTTATTCATCAAACACGAATACCTCAGGGGGATAGACAAGCGATGGCAGGACCACCTTGAGGAACTCACTGCCCTGGGTGAATCTGTCCGCCTTCGAAGCTATGCCCAGAAAAATCCCCTAGTTGAATACAAAAATGAAGGTTTTGAAATGTTTGACAGCATGTTGGACGATCTCCGCGTTGACATCGCCCGTAAGGTATTCAAAGTGAAAATACGACGGCAGGATAGGCATTATGATGGTGAAACCACCCCTGCCCATGCATCCCATGCATCCATGGCGTCTCTCATCAATCCCGCATTAACCGTAAGGATGCAGGAGCGCAAAGAAGCCAGCCCGGAGAGGATGCAGGTGAAGCGTTCTGCTCCGAAAGTGGGACGAAACGATCCATGTCCCTGTGGAAGTGGAAAAAAATACAAGAAGTGCTGCGGAGCATGAGAATAGCGCCATCAGAAAAGGTAATCCAATGGATCTACAGTTTTGCCATCTTGAATGAGCACGAAATGAAGCCGGGGACTTCGCGCCGTTCCTGAGTCTCCAACCAAACCGAGGTTGGCACCGCTATCCAGCTGATCTCCCGGGGCTACGAAAATATGACTCATGTTGCCATAGAAGCTCTTCCAGCCACCAGAATGAGCGACGATGACATACAATCCATATGATGAATGGTTGCCGGTAAGAATAACCGATCCCTTCCGGGACACAAATACAGGTGTTCCGATTTCAGCAGCAAGATCAATACCATCAGACTGAAACGAAATCCCAGTAAGGGTATCCATGGTTTCGCCAAAGGCCGTAATAACCTTTCCGGACACAGGATATAGAAATACTGCCTTGGAACTTACCGCGGCTGTGTCTTCGTCATCAACGCCTCCAGATACAAAAAAATCCCCCGTTCCAGGAACACGCAACACCATATCAGGGCTGGTATTAAATCGGCGTGCGATTTCACTCGCGGTTTCACCCACACGGGGGAACACCCGGATACCATCTCGATAGGGAACGATGAGGGTAGTACCTTCAGTCACATCTTCGGGCGTCGTGAGCTTGTTGATGCTGATAAGTGTCCCCGGTGACAAGTCATATTGAAAAGCAATCCGGGAAAGTGTCTCATCACGAGACACCTGATGCATGGTGTATACCAAACCTTCCACATCGTCTGTTTTAGTGAGCACGCCCAGGGATGCTTTCAATACTGCCGGCTCGACATCTCCGGGAAACGATTTGGTATCCACTGCTTCTCGGGTGAATATCCAATTATCAAAAACGCCAACCCCAAAAATACTCATTGATAAAAACACAGAAATGGCGAGTGGAAAAATGAAAAGGATGGTAAGATCCGGTGACATCTGTGAAGAACCACGGGATTGATGAGAGGTTTTATCAGGTTTCTTGCGGGTGTGTCTCATTCCTAAGCCGTATTGGCTGGGAGCTCGTCCGCGATCGCGCGGGCGTTGAGTAGGGCTTGCTGAAAACAATTGCAAGCTCGGATGAGTTGATACATTCTTGGCCATCGGTTTAAAAACCAACTTCTCGCGCATTGTGGGTTCCGCTATTCCCTCCCTCTTCCCTTCATATCGACAAAACCAACCCCTCGTATTACCCTTTCTCCACCATGTTGTTTCGTCGCAAATACCGTGATACTTTCAAGTCAATCCCACTCTTACTCCTGCTTACAGCAATAACTATTTTCGTTACTGAAAATTTCATGATTGTAAGAGTTAGGGAGGACTCAATGTATCCCACACTGAACGACGGGCAGTGGGCCCTCGTGCGAGTGGGTGTTCAGGGAATCCAGCCGGGGGACATCGTTATTTTCAGAAACCCCGTGGATCGCGGGCTTACTGTGAAACGTTATGTACTGCCCGGCTATGAACAACCCGTTATCGAACACGGATGGTTGGTAACACCGTGGGGTCGGTGGTTTCTGACTGGTGATCAATGGGACAGTATCGAAGAAAAGAAGGAACACCTTGAAGGGTTGTTTTTCATGGTGGGGGACAATCAATTTCGTTCGCTGGACAGTCGAAGTTATGGTTTCGTCGGCTCAGAACATCTGGTAGGGCGCGTTTTGCTACGGAGAATACATGACTAATCATTCGGCAACTCCTCGAATGCGGATTGTCATGATTGTTTCCTTAGGACTGGCATTTCTCATTTTGGTTCGTTTTGCGTTTATAATGCTGCCGGCAAATCGAGGCAATGCCGCTCCTGTTCGAACACCCATACTCGCGGAGCGGGGATCGATAGTCGATCGGAATGGCCGCATCATTGCCCTTCAAACACGGCTATGGTCTGTAACGGCATGGCGACCAGGGATTGACGATTCGGTAGAAACTGGCCGGATACTTGGGGAGATTCTGGATGCCGATCCGCATGAAATCTCTCGGATGCTTTCCGGCAAAAACCCTTCTCGATTTCTCTACATACGAAGACAGGCAACGCCGACACAATCTGATAAGATTAGAAGTCTTATCGAGCAAGGCTTACTGCCGGGAATCGGGCTTCAGGAGGAACTTGGTAGACATTATCCAATGAAAGAGCTGGCCGCTCCCCTCATCGGGCATGTTGGAACAGATAATACTGGACTCGACGGCATTGAATATGCCTTCAATCGTGTCCTTGCGCCAGGCCGTATGTCCACAGATATCGATCGCATCTATGGCCATACTGTTCAACTCACTTTGGATATGAACGTTCAGTACTTGGTAGAGCGAATCGCAGATTCGGCCTGGGAGAAACACCTTCCTGATTCGCTGATGATTTTAGTGATGGACGCCCAAACGGGGGAAATTCTTAGCTGGGTATCACGACCGAGTTATGATCCTAATACATTCACCGAATCAACTTGGGAACACCGGGTAAATCGTCCTCTTGCCATTGCCTACGAACCCGGTTCGGTTTTCAAGGTATTTACCTGGTCCACCTTCCTCGATATTGGCAATGTACAACTTGGGAATGTATTCGATACCCAAGGGGGATACGAACCAGAGATATTTGTTAAATACCGGATCCCGCCCATAACAGATATCACCGATTATGGTGTTATGAACGTATCGGACGCCCTCATTTACTCAAGCAATGTCGCAGCCGCCCAGGCTTCAGAATCAGTTTCGTCCGCGGATTTCTATAAAAACTTGAAAAACTTCGGTTTCGGAAGTCCCACTGGACTCCCGGTATCCGGCGAAACTCACGGCTTGCTGAATCCCATTGCAGGCTGGTCGGCCAGGAGCAAGCCAACCATAGCTATCGGACAGGAAATCGGCGTATCTGCTGTTCAAATAGCGGCAGCTGCCACAACTCTCGCCAATGGAGGTATCTTGCTTCAACCACGGATTGTCAGCAAAGTGCTTGCCGCCGATGGCAGCATGGTAAAGGAATATCCTCGCACTCCCGTTCGAGAAGTAATCTCCCCGAAAACGGCTAAGACGATGCTCAATCTGATGGAACAAACTGTTAGCTCGCCCAATGGCACCTCGCACCGAGCTGCCGTACCTGGTTTGCGGATATCAGCGAAATCGGGTACAGCACAGATTACGGATCCGGAAACCGGTCGGTACAGCACCGATCGGTTTTTGAGTTCCGTGCTCGGCATTTTTCCCACAGACAACCCCCAACTAATTGTCTATGTCGTTCTCGAAAATCCCAAGGGAACGAGTATTTACGGCGCACAAACGGCGGCTCCAGTACTTGGGGATATTGCTCAATCACTGGCGCCTCTTTTCGGTATTCCCTTGGCTGGGAACACTGTTATCGATCATTCAGGCAAGGTGAAAATCGAAAATCCAATTCCATTGCCTCTTGAGCAAGTATTGCCGGATTTCACCGGTTACTCCAAGCGAATGATTCTGCCCTACCTTAATCGGGATGATATACAATGGAGCATTGATGGTGATGGATGGGTTGTATTCCAGTTCCCTCCAGCGGGAACTCCCATAGAAGACGGTATGAGCGTCTATCTGGAACTGCATTAAGATGAGTATTTCACCGGGGTGGTTAATCGAGCACACCAAAAGTGGTGATCTGACGGTAATAGTGGATGGCATCGTCCTGCATTCCCGTTTTGATCCTGTTCGTGAGGCAGAGAAGCTTGCCGCCACTGTACCCCGTAATGCGGCCATCGTGGTGCTGGGCGGGCTGGGGTTGGGCTATGTTGCCGAAGCATTGATGCGTTCTGCACCTGATCGAATTCTTGTCATTGCGGAAGCCGATGAAACACTGCCCCACAAACTGGTGGCTGTACGCGATATTAGCCCATTACTGGAAAATCCTAAGGTGTCAATACTCGCAGGGGGGAATCCCCGCAATATTTCATCGCTGCTCTCAGGTGGGCCGGTGGGTTCCGCTATTCACCTTATACAGTGGCAGCCATCGGCAAAAATCAACCCCGAATGGTACAATGAATTGAGATTGGTAGTCGTGGAAACCGCGCGACGCCGGCAGGTGAATTCACATACTCTTGATCGTTTTGGCCGTTTATGGGTGAGAAATCTAGCGGTCAATGTTTCAAGGCTGCATGAAGCGCTGTCCCTGGAGCCCTGGCGGGAGAGCTTTGCTAGCATACCCGCCCTTGTTCTTGCCGGTGGTCCTTCACTGGAGTATGTGCTGCCTTATCTGCGGCAATTATCAGAAAGTCATCTTCTCATTACTGTAGATACAGCATTACCAGCCGTGATACAACAGGCGATATACCCAGACATTGTAGCGGCGATTGACCCTCAATACTGGAATACACGTCATCTTGATCGCTGTGGTGAGAATTCAGATAAGGTGCTCATACTCGCCGAATCGGCTACACATCCAGGTGTTTTTAAGAGACTCAAGGGTCGTCCATGGCTCACGAGAACCCGTTTCCCCCTGGGGACTGTTCTGGAAGACGCTGCGGGTATCGAAGGCGAACTCAATGCCGGGGGATCTGTTGCAACCGCAGCGTGGGATATAGCCATCTATCTGGGGTGCGATCCAATAACAATTGCGGGGCTGGATTTGGGGTTTCCTGGAGGCCAAACTCATTACGCGGGCAGTTTATTAAGAGAGCGCCCCCATGTGTTTTCTCATAGAACGCAGCCTGCTGAGAACGATTTTTTCGACATGCTACGAGACGCTTCCCCCTATGTGACACAGAGTGCCTCTCATGGTGTCCTGCTCACTAACGCGCGCATGGATGTTTATGCCGCTTGGTTCGCCGAAAGTGTCCGTGATGCTTCTCAAAAAAACCTCTCCCGCCTGGGATCTGAAGGCAGGAATATCCCCGGATTGCCAGTGATTGATATCGAAGCGGTGTTAGAACGCAGAAACAAACGTAGTGAGATTGACAGACGTCTTGATGCCATCCGCGATACTGAGATTAGTGAAAACTCGCAATGGCGAATTCAGAATGCTCTTAAGCACATCTTGGATGCTCTTGCCGAACTTGAGAAACAGGCAACCAGAGGCATGGAATGGGCGCTTATGGCCCGCCGTGCTTTGGAAGAGAACCGCAACCCATCGAAATTTCTCCAGGAACTCGACAAAATCGACAGCGATATACTCTCGGGGGATGGGCGTGAGCTTGTATCGTTTCTATTTCAACCCCTCATACAGAAAATAACATCGGAAACTGATGTTGGTGGAAAAAAAGCACTGGAGCTCTCGCAAAAACTCTATTCGGCCATAGGGGAATCAGCATCCTATCATCGTAGGCATCTCAGCAGAGCATTGAGTTCGGGGCGAACTTCATAAAATAGGCCGGTATTCAACAACGCGTTGCTCCATCACTCAGCGTGATGAGGTTGTGTGCATGAGAAAATCACGAAATCGCTCATTTCATCCAAATTAATGAATTAAGATATTACGCGGGGAAGTCGATAATGGGGGTATATAACGTATGTGCTGCCCGCGGGGAATCGGCGTCCAGACCCGCGGGTTTTTTTGTGACAAGGCAAACATTCACATCATTTATTGAGTAATAATTCGAAAATACCGTTTCTTTCCAGCCTTCAACATCATCTCGCCATTGATGAGGAAATCCACGCCGATTACCTCTTCCGGGTTGTCAATTTTTTTGTTGCTAATCCGGGCCCCCCCTTGTACAACCAAACGCCTCGCGTCGCTCTTTGATGCGCAAAGACTGGTATTAGCAAACAAATCAAGAACGTTGATGCCACTCTCAAGGGTGGATTTGGGAATAACAGTCGAGGGCACACCCGACGGGTCGCCCACACCGTAAAAGGCCGCCTTGGCAGCCTCAGCGGCTTTTTGGGCTTCCTCACTGCCATGCAGTAATTGAGTTATCTCAAACGCGAGTCTTTCTTTGGATGCGTTTATTTGGCTCTCCCTGGTAGAACCCAAGGCATGACACTCGTCAGTCGGGAGGAAGGTAAAGGTGAGAAAAAACCGTTCGATATCGGCATCCGGGATATTGCGCCAATACTGATAAAAGTCATACACTGAAGTAAGAGAGGGTTCGAGGAACAAAGCTCCTCTCTCGGTTTTCCCCATTTTTTTGCCGTCAGATCTGGTAATCAGGGGAAAAGTAAGCCCATAGACATCGATTCCCTCAATCCTGCGTATCAGTTCTATTCCCGCGACGATATTGCCCCACTGATCGTCTCCACCCACCTGAAGAATACAGCGCTCTCTGCGGTAGAGTTCCAAAAAATCATAGGATTGCAGAAGCTGGTAATTGAATTCGATAAAGGATAACCCCTTCTCGAGTCGCTGCTTGTAAGCATCAAAAGTAAGCATGCGGTTGACACTGAAATGACGACCAATATCCCGAAGAAAATCGATGTAATTCAAATTCGAGAGCCAATCGGCATTGTTGAGAACAAGGGCGTTCTCAAAATCAACCAGCTTGGCTATCTGCGGTTTCAGGGTGACAATATGCTCATCGATTCGCTCATAGCGCATCATTTTGCGAATTTCACTACTACCTGAAGGATCACCAATGCGAGCCGTGCCGCCTCCCATAAGAATAATGGGCTTATGTCCGGCATGCTGCAGGTGGGCCATGGCATAGGCAGGCACCAGATGCCCAATGTGGAGAGACGGACCTGTGGGATCAAAACCCGCGTACAAGGCAATCGGCCCCTCAGTCATGGCAGACCTCAGTCCCTTTTCGTTGCTGCACTGTTTAAAAAATCCCCGTTCCTTGAGTATGTCCAACGCATCATCCACAATCCATACCTCATTCTCAGAATATGGCGCCCATTGTAGTCCGAATCTCTCTTGTGAAAAAGCACTCTTTTAAGAGCATCTCATGCGTGCCTGTACACAACATGCTAGAGAGACCCTCTCATATCCGATTGCCCATGCCCGTATGATATAGTGGGGAATTATTGTATTCTTCTGTAGCCGCGCGATTCGTGACGCAGACGCTCTGGAATACCTTCAATAGGAATCCGAATCTGCCTCATGGAGTCTCTAAATCGCAGCGTGACACTACGATCGTCTTTGGTTTGGTAATCGACGGTGACGCAAAATGGGGTGCCAATCTCGTCCATGCGGCGATAGCGTCTGCCAATGGCCCCGCCATGATCGTAGAAGGTGGAAAAATCCTCCCTGAGGTTTTTCTCAATATTCCCGGCGATTTCAGCCAGGCCGTCCTTTTTCACTAAGGGCAATACAGCGACTTTGACAGGTGCTATATCAGGATGAAAGTGGAGAACGGTGCGAATATCAGGACTACCGTCCTTATTCTCTCCGATGGTCTGTTCATGGAAGGCATCCACCAGAACGACCAGTACGCTCCGAGTCAATCCTGATGATGTTTCAATAACATAGGGTATGAAACGGGAATTGTCCTCTGGATCGAGGTAGTTGATTTCCTTGCCGCAAAATTCCCCATGACGTCTCAGATCATAATCGGTCCGAGAATGGATGCCTTCCAATTCCTGCCACCCGAAGGGGTACTTGTATTCGATATCAACGGCCACCTTGGCATAATGGGCCAGTTCATTGGGGCCATGCTCATGATATCGGAGACGTTCGGGTTTGATTCCCAATTGCTCAATATACCAGGCCATTCGCTTAGCTTTCCATTCCTCAAATGCCTCATCTTCATTGCCCGGTTTCACAAAATACTGCATCTCCATTTGTTCGAATTCACAGGTGCGGAATATGAAGTTCTTCGTTGTAATTTCGTTGCGGAAAGCCTTACCCACCTGGGCAACTCCAAATGGGATTTTCACACGGGAGGTGTCAACGACGTTCTTGAAATTGACAAAAATGCCTTGTGCGGTTTCAGGTCGAAGATAGATGAGGCTTCCGGATTCCTCCACAGGGCCCATTTGCGTTGTGAACATCAAATTGAATTGACGTGCTTCTGTAAGTTCACCGCCACATTCCGGGCAGGAAGCATCGGCGATGCCCTTTTCCAATCGAATTTCTTTAAGTTGATCTTCTCTAAATCGAGTTTTGCATTTCTTACAATCCACTAAAGGATCGGAGAAATTATCCACATGTCCGGAAGCTTCCCAGGTTCGCGGATGCATCATAATGGCGGCGTCTAGCCCGAGTATGTTCTCATGGCGACGAACCATTTCTTTCCACCAGCAATCCTGGATGTTTTTCTTCAATTCGACACCAAGGGGACCGTAATCCCATGTCGCCGATAGTCCTCCATATATCTCACTCGAGGGATATATCAGTCCTCTACTCTTGGACAGAGACACGATGCGGTCCATCGATGCACCATGTTCATTGCTGGCAGTGTTGGCTTTTTTGTCTTGGCCCATCTTCAGACTCCCTTAAGCTGTGAATGGCATAAACTAACATTGGCAGTATGAAATGGACAAGTTGGAGTCGAGTATCTTTGGCGCTGCCGGTCGCGCACCGCGTCAATGCTCCTGTATAAGAACTCCAATCAGCCGACGGATTCTCCTTTCCGACTCCCCCAACCCTAATAGGCGGATTGAGGGAAACAGGGGCGGGCTCACCTTGCTGGCGGTAAGCGCCAGTCGAATTGGCTGAAGCATCACACCTATCTTCCACTCATTCTTCTCGGCACATTGGCGGAATTCCGTTTCTCGCTCCTCGTCCCAGCGCGTCGATGCCGTTGGATTGCTACCATCCGGTGGTAGTGGTATGCCTTCCAGCAGTTCCAGGCCTGTTTCTAACAACACGACTGTTTCGCTACCTGACAATTGTGGCGGTATGGCATCAGCCGGATTGCCCACTCCAGGATCTTTGAAAAGAAAGCGTACCAATGCTGAGATATCAGTGAGCAGCTTAAGACGCTCTCTGATAACGGGAAATACGCCGTCGAATATTCTCTTTTCATCCTCGGTGAGCGCTGAGCTGATTACTCCATCTTGGATAAGGATGGAGAGCAGTGCAGCTTTGAGAACCTGGGGGTCTTTCATCCTGATATATTGACCATTGAACCAATCGAGTTTCCGATAATCAAAAATAGCCGGAGATTTGTTAATTTTATCCAGACTGAAAAGCGTGCAAAGCTCGTCCATGCTGAAAAATTCTCTTGAATCGTCGTACCCCCACCCCAGTAGGGAAATATAGTTTATTAACGCTTCGGGAAGGTATCCAGCCTCGCGGAATTCAACAAGTGAAGTCGATCCATGGCGCTTTGAGAGCTTTTGGCCATCCTTGCCCATTACCATGGGAAGATGGCAGTAAGATGGGGGTTTCCAGCCAAAGGCTCGGTAAATAATCATATGCAATGGGCCTGATGGAAGCCATTCCTGAGCTCTCATGACATGAGTGATTCTCATCATATGATCGTCGACAACATTGGCCAGATGGTAGGTTGGAAGACCGTCAGATTTCAGTATGATCGGATCGGGGTTGATGTCTTTGTTTTTTCGCCCAGTTTCTCCCAGCAAAACATCATGAAAAAGAGTCTTGCCTTCCAGGGGTATTTTGAGTCTTATTACATGGCTTTCCCCGGATTTTATCCTATCCATGGCCGATTCGTGAGGAATCTCCCGGCAACGGCGGTCGTATCCAATGGGGCTTTTGGTGGATTGCTGCTCCTGACGGAGCGCATCTAATCGCTCGGGAAGACAAAAACAAGGGTAGGCGTGCCCATGACTCACTAGCGATGCTACATTCTCACGATATATTGCTATGCGTTCTGACTGGACATAGGGATCAAAATCACCGCCTTTAAGCGGTCCTTCATCATAATCGATATCAAGCCATTGAAGGGTTGAATAGAGATCGGCTAAAGCCCCCGGCGTAGATCGACCCTGATCTGTATCCTCTATCCTGAGTATGAATTTCCCACCATGAGCCCGCGCAAAGAAGTAGTTGAACAGGGCGGTACGGACACCGCCAATATGCTGCAATCCTGTTGGTGAAGGGGCATAGCGGACACGAACATTCATGAGGATTCTCTACTCATCGCGAATAACAATCTGGAATAATACCATGTATCCATCGACTTGCCACACCCGGGAGTTCGTGTCCGTTAATTCCCTTCATCATCGGAATCAGGATGAATAAACAGGTTTTCTATCGCTTCATCTACCCGAGATGAGAGAACAACTGCCATAAGGTGATCTTCCCGGGATCGTTGGAGCAATCGTTCACTACTCGCATTCTTCAGGCTGCGGCTCAAAATATCCTTTACGCGCCGATATTCTCTTCGATTCTCCTCCGAAAGCAGTTCATAGTACTGATGTAATACCTGAATCGAGAGAATCTGAATTGAGATATCACGGCTGTTGGTAAGTTCCAGCAACTCATTTATTCCATCTCTACCCTGCACCAAAGAGCGACACCACATGGCCCAATCACGGCGCTTGGTTTTTGGATCGTCCGCGAGGGGGGCAAAATAGTCACGAATCTCATTCCAGTCTCGTTGTAATAGAACAGGAATGCCCAATGAAACTCCCAGAGTAGGATATAGCCGTGGCTTTCGTTGTCGAACTTCGGTCTCCAGCCTGGAAACTGCGTCGAAATTCGAAACAGAGAGGGCTGTGTTAATCAGAAGATTGGCATACACGCGATTAACACGACCTTTTATGTAAAGACGCTCTTCCAGCCATGCCAGTAGCGCTGGCCTATCCTCGTTCTCAAGAAAAGTGAGGAGTTTCCAATTCTGAATGAAATAGAAATCAAACACTATGATGAAGAGTGGAAATGCTAAAAATAGCATCCACATGCTATCCCACAAGGGAACGATGCCGCTTTTTTCCATGATAAAAACAGAAAGCATGACAACAAAAACTAGGGAAGCCACCGCAACAATGTTAAATGTCCAAAAAATAGACTTAAACTTCATGAGAAATACCTCTATAATGAAAAGGAGTCTAGTTAAGTGAGAGATGGAGGTCAACAAAAGACAATGACTACTAAAAAACGGATACCTCTGGCCGATTTGAAAACAAATACCTTCTATAACGCCCCTATGTGGCTAGATGATAGTTTTCTTCTGCTCACTGCCGACATTCCTCTCTCAGAGATTCTGATTAATCAACTAAAAACTTGGGGGTTTACCGAAGTCTGGTCAGAAGGTTCGGTAGTATCAAGCAAAAAATCCTGGGCAATGGCGCCTAGCGAAGTATCCGGTGCCGTTCTCGATATCAATGTAAAAGAGCATGAAGGGCGTCAGATCGTTAAACAGTTCTTTGAGGAACTCGCTGCGTTCACCATGAAGACATACACGCACTTCAACAACGATAACATTCTGGATATGGCCACCGTAACGGACAAAGTGAAAAGCAGCATACAGATGCTCAAAGACAATCGCTCCTATATGCTGAGAATGCCCGATCTGACAGTAAGTGGTATTGAGTATCTTTATACTCATTCAGTCAGATCTATGTTTCTTTCTCTCTCCATTGGTGAAGCTCTCAAACTCCCCAATTTCCGCCTCATCGAATTGGGCATAGCAGCCCTATTGCATGAAATCGGCATGATGAAGATTCCTAAGCAGATATATGAAAAATCTTCAGCACTTACTGAAAATGAACAAAAACTCATCAGCACCCACCCGACACAGGGAATGAGAATGCTCCAGACTTTTACGAAGGATAATGCTTTTCCACTTGCTCAGGAGATTCTACTCGGGGTATGGCAGCACCATGAGCGATCAAACGGAACAGGATATCCCAAGGGCCTGAAAGGTGATTCGATAACTGTGTTCGGAAAAATTATTGCCGTAGCCTGTTCGTATGACGCATTGATAACGAATCGCCCCCACAAGGAGAGTATTGACAGTTATACAGGCATGCTGCTGATGCTTAAGCAGATGCACAGTCTTTATGACGAAAAGGTGATTTCGGCGCTGCTTAATTCGATATCGATTTTTCCTCTTGGTTCCTATGTGCAGTTAAAGAGCGGCGCCATCGGGATTGTTGTTGATATCGGTCACGATCCGAGATATCCGGTAGTTAAGGTATATTTGGATGAGAGTCAGCATAGCTTCAAGGAACCGCTTACAGTAGCGACACGTGAAGAAGAGGGACTGGCCGTTGAGCGGGTACTAGGTGAGCAGGAAGTACAATCCCTGATTTCTAGTCAGCGCTTGCCCGATGTGGCGCAGGATTCTTCGAATACCGATTAGCGATGGTTCGCAAACCCAGGCTGTCATTCGTAGGGAGCAATATGGGCAATCTGCTAACAATAAAAATTCTACCCGATGGAAAAACTATTCAGGTACCAAAGGGCATCAGAATTATCAACCTTCCATGGAACCACCCCATAGACGACGATATGCCCGTGGTGGCAGCCAAGTTCAACAATTATTACATGTCCCTTATGGAAACTCTTGAAATCAATGGCGCAATCGAAGCTGTCAGACTTGACTGTTTTGTAGGTGCTCGGATTTACAGAGACTCCCTGATTCTTCTATTTGAATTGGCAGCAAGGCGGGTATTTCCAAACCGTCGCATTGTAATCGGCCATTCGCTTGGCCATGGTTTCTTCTACCGATTCGCTGATGATGGGAGGCCGACCCAACAAGAGGACGTTGTGTCCATGCAAAGCGCGATTACCGAGCTCGTTCAGAAGGAACTGGCGATAATCCCCGATGTGATATCGTGGAACGATGCGATCGAATATATGAAAACTCTCCCTTTTTCAACAGCAGTACCGTTGTTGGAAGCATCGAATAATCCGGTGGTGAAGATTTGGCGTTGTAATGATGATCTGGCCCTTCGCCACAATCCGTTAGTACAGAATACTCGTGTGCTCAAAACCTTCGCTGTGAAGCTATACCAAGATGGCTTTCTACTACGCTTTCCACCATCTTCCACACCGCGTCATCTGGGACCGCGTGATGATGAACCCAAGATGTTTGAAGTATATGAGGAACATAAAAAATGGGGAAGAATACTCGGAGTAACCAATGTGGCTCAGTTAAATACCCTTTCACTCAACCGGGAGAAGGCCAGAGATTTCATTCAAACAGCCGAAGCGCTTCACAATCGGAAAATAGCCGAATTAGCCAACCAAATTGACTCAAGAAGATCCCAGACAAAAGTGGTGATGATTTCCGGTCCCACTTCATCCGGCAAAACCACTTTTACAAAAAAACTGGCTCTCAGTCTGAAATCCGTGGGCATGAAGCCTGAGTACATCAGTCTCGATGATTATTACCACGAACACACTGACATACCTTTGGATGAAGAGGGAAAACCGGATTTCGAAGCTTTAGAAGCGCTGGATATCGATTTATTCAACAGAAATCTTAATGACTTGTTTGCTGGAAAAGAAGTGGAAATTCCAATTTTTGATTTCAAAAAGGTTGGCGGCAGGCTGGAAAAGGGCAGAAAAATGCATCTAGATGACAACAGCGTTCTGCTTTTTGAGGGTATACATGGATTGAATCCAAATCTGACTCCTGATATGGCCCGGGACAAGGCGTTCCGAATCTACATATCGGCGCTCACACAACTCAATGTCAGCGATCACGCTCGCATACCCACGACTGATAATAGATGTATCCGCCGCATCGTCCGAGATTACCAATTCAGACAATATCCTGCAATCGCTACTCTGAAGATTTGGCCGTCGGTGCGCCGGGGAGAGGAACGGCATATATTCCCGTATCAAAGTTCGGCTGATGAGATGTTTAATTCGGCGCTTGATTACGAATTGGCGATATTGAAAATATTCGCCGAGCCCTTGCTGCGCACTGTGAATCCGGATGAAGAATTCTATGGTGAAGCCCGCCGTCTCATGGCATTTCTGGGAAATTTCACACCCTTCCCGGTAGAAGAAGTGCCCGAGTTGTCTATTATCCGAGAATTCATCGGGCGCAGTGGTTTTAAGTACTGATTATCAAAAGCAAGTTTCAGGGCTTCAAACGGGCACGAACCTTATCCGCCTCACTATTTCTCCCGGCTTGGCGGTATAATTTCTCAGCTTCTCTAAGAGAGCGGTTTCCCAAATCGGTCTGATCGGGAAAGAGATATGGAAGGGCAAGATAGGCTTCGGCGGCCTGATTGATTTTCCCTTCTTGAGCATAACTTCGGGCGAGACCTTCTTGAGCCTCGGCGCCAATTTGACCAGGTATATCCCGAACCAATACTTCATAGAGTTCTCGTGAACGTGCATATCGTTCATCCATCCGATAGCGATGGGCAATGAGCAACAGTGCCTCGGCACGGTCTGCGGGAGGGAGTGTTTTCGCCTCGGCGATTGTTTCCAAGGTTTTCAACGATTCAGATGGGATGTTTGCCACCCTGGCCCAGGCCAACGCTAGCGGCGCTAAAAGTTCATGAGCATTGGGTGCGGCCGCTCGCATCCGTTTCCACGCGGAATAGGCCTTTTGTGGATTAGCGGATTCTTTGAGAGATTCACCAAGTGATCGGGCGGCCGCTTGCGCACTGGGATGGGTTGGGTGTACGATAATCCACTGGATATATCGCTCCGACGCCTCATCCGGATTCCCACTTTCGCGAGCGGCCAGGGCGGCGCGAAGGCCTGCCCGTATTGCAATTTCCGAATTCGGAAATTTGCTGATGCATAGGTCGTACCACACTGAAGCTTCACGATAGGAACCGGCAGTCATGGCATTCTCACCCATGCGGAAGGGCAAATCAGCAGGCAATTTGCTCCCGGGGAATTCTGTAGCCAATGTATCGGCAGTCCGCCAAGCCTCATCAATGCGATTGCTATTCAACAGGGCCCAGGCTCGGTGGTAGAGAGCCTCTTCTCTCCAGTCTCCCACCTTTGCCGCCAATGCCTGATCATATAGTTTGAGTGCTATATTCCATTCTCCGGCAGATGATCGACTCAAACCCGCACGATATCGAGATTTTGCCTTGTGTTCCCGATTTTCTGAGGCTTCAGCGGCTTTCAAAAAGACATCGGCGGCTTTCGACCACTGTGAGTCACGAAACCAAGTCCACGCGATTCCATAAAGAGCCTTAAAAACCATCGCAGAATCGCCATAGCGGACAGCCATTTCATAAGCCTCTCGGGCTCTATCATTATCATTCTTTTCATAGTAGGCCTCTCCCAAATAGTAGGCGGCATCAACACCCCATGGGCCTGTGATATCGGATGTGACCAGCTGGGAGAATTGAGCAATCGCTTCATCTTTGTTGCCGCCATTGAAAAAAGCCACTCCAGCCGAGTAAATGGCTCTCCTTTCCGCCTCATCCATATCCATGCCATCGGCGATTTGGGCAGCCTTGATGAAATGAGTCGCCGCCCTGATATGTTCATCCCTTTCAGCATAGATGAAACCGATACGAGAATGCGCCTCCGGCAATAACCTTGATTTCTCATATGTTTTAGCGATAAAACCGTAATCCCGAAGGGCGGAAGTTGAGTCTCCCGAATCCAAAAAAATCTCCGCCCGTGAAAAAAGGTAGGAAGGGGCATCGGCGCTCTGAGGATAATCGCTGATAAGAATGCTCAAACCAGCTATTGCTTGTTGATAATCCCCCTCGTCACGCCTGAAACGAGCTGCCAGGCGCAGGGCCTTTTCTCGCCGCTTATCCGTGGCAAATCGCCGTGCAAAGGCTTCCAGATGGTCGGCACCTGATGCCTCGCCACTGTGCAGCAGTATATTCCCTGCTAAAAAAAGCGCATCAGCGGCAATGCGAGCATCTGGACCAAGGGACGCTCGGCGCAGATGTGGAAGAGCCGAAAGAACTTCATCGGTTCCTATCCAGGTTTGGGCCAAATCGAATTCAGCAACCTGTTTTTCAACTGGATCTTCGGAATTATTGAGTATCGTGGCATAGGCATCTCTCGCCTTTGCGATCTGACCGGCACGGAGATAGGATGCAGCACGAATTCGTATGACAGCCGCATCGCTCTCATCCGCATGGTAATTTTCCTCCTCATCGCGTAGATCAAGATAGGCCAATGCCTCATCGTCCAACTGCTCGTGAGCTGCCAACCGAGCCGCTTCTAAAAGCGCATATGTCCGATATGGGGAATCGTATACCGATGCGAGAAAGCTGCGAAAACCCTCCAGCGCCTTAGCATTGTGTCCCATCCGACGATGAGACTCGGCAATCCAATAGTCAATATCGACAGAAACAGGCAAAGCCGAATAATCCCAGGCCAACTGCGTGAATAACTTCAACGCTTCGGGATATCTACCATCGGAGAGTTTAATCTGCCCACTGCGGAAAATTGCCCTCGAAATCAAATCGCGATCACGTCCGCTGTCCAATATCGATTTATAAACAGCTTCTGCATCCTCCCAATCACCCACATTTTCTTTGCATACTCCGAGGTAGAAAAGTGAGCGTTCTGAGTATTCAGGTTCGTCAGTAATCAGCGACTGTCGCTGGAAGGCGGGGATGGCTTCAGACCAATCCTCCAAAGCGAAAAATGCCAAACCCTCCCAATACGCGGCACGGCGATTCCATGCCGAATCAGGATACCGACGAGAGAATGACTGGAAAACATCGATACAGCGACGATAGTCTTTGGCATTGTAGTAGGCCACAGCTCCCATATATGCCGCCGAATCTGCCCTGGGATACTCCGGATATTCCCGCAGCAACCTGGCAAACTGAGAAGAGGCGGCAGGCCACAAGCCATCTGAAAAAGCCCCTCTCCCACTGGCATAAAGCTGATCGGCTGATTGAGCGCCAAGCAAGGCTGTAAAAACAATGAAAAAAATGACAGCGATGTGTCGATGACGTATTTTCACCACAGCGATCATCTCCACATTCAAACGTTGGGCCCAGTACCGCCTGGCTCTTCAGAGTGCTTTGAAGATTGGGGCGCCTCCTTTCCTGAAGGCAGGGATAGAACAGGTTCAGCAAGGGCCTTTCTCTTGGTTTTGCGTCTGAAATAGATTTTGCCGCTCCTCAGCTCTGCCGAAATTGTATCGCCTGACTCGAATCGCCCTTGAAGTATGGCGATTGACAGAGGATCTTCTATTTCTTTCAGTATCGTCCGACGAAGCGGCCTTGCCCCATAGATAACATCATAACCCTTTTCCATCAATATTTCACGAACTTTGAGGCTAACTTCCAGAATGATGTCCAAACCCGCGAGTCGAGAGCACACCTCGTTGAGCATAATATCGAGTATGGTCATAATATGCTGATAATCCAGGGGATGAAAAACGACGATTTCGTCGACGCGATTGAGAAATTCAGGTCGGAACAAGCGTTTGAGCTCCGTCATGGTTGATGACTTGATATCGTCGTATGCCATGGCTCGATTATCCGCCTGAAATCCAAAACTGCCTCTGTTAATCTCTCGCGCTCCTACATTGGATGTCATGATAAGGACAGTATTTCTAAACGACACCTTATGACCAAAGCTGTCTTGAAGTTCCCCCTCTTCCAATACCTGAAGCAGAAGATTGAACACATCAGCATGTGCCTTTTCAATTTCATCCAATAGAACAACTGAATAAGGTCTTTTACGAATTTTCTCGGTTAACAGCCCTCCTTCCTCATAGCCAACATATCCGGGGGGCGCACCGACGAGTCGAGAGGCATTGTGTTTCTCCATGAAATCCGACATATCAACACGAATCAATGCGTCAAAATCACCAAAAAGATATTCAGCCAAACTCTTTGCCAACAGGGTCTTCCCCACCCCGGTAGGGCCTAAGAAGATGAACGAACCCAGGGGCCTGGAAGGGGAATTCAGGCCTGTGCGAGAACGCCTGACTGCTGATGCCACCACCGCTATTGCTTCGTCTTGCCCAATAACTCGTGTGTGAAGTTCCTTTTCAATGAGTAGGAGTTGATCTGACTCGCTCTTAACAATGCGAACCATGGGAATCCCCGTATTTTCCGAAACAATTTTCTGTATATCCTCGACTGTGATAAGATTTTTCTCTTCCTTGAGTGTTCTTTCCCAATCGGATTTCAATTCTTCAATTCTGTTTCGCATTTCCCGAACCCGATCCCGAACCCGGGCGGCATTTTCATAGTCTTGGGAATTCACAAACGAAATTTTCTGTTCGGTGAGAGCCTGTGTCTTCCCTTCAAGCTCTTCAATGGCTTCAGGACGGGCATTGTTCTGCATTCGTTTGCTCGAACCAGCCTCGTCGATGAGATCAATTGCCTTATCAGGAAGGTGCCGCTCTGTAACGTATCTTCCGGCTAACTCCGCGGCCGATCGCAATGACTCATCAAGATAGGTGACATTGTGATGGCTCTCATAACGCTTACTGATTCCAACGAGTATTTCGTAGGTCTGCTCAATCGATGGTTCTACCACAATTACCGATTGAAACCGCCTTTCGAGAGCCGCGTCTTTTTCAATGTACTTTTTATATTCATTCAATGTTGTCGCGCCGATACACTGCAATTCACCCCTGCTCAGGGCCGGTTTGAGCATGTTCGATGCGTCGATGGCCCCTTCAGCACCTCCGGCGCCGATGATTGTGTGTAATTCATCGATGAAGAGGATGATATTGCCAGCCGCGTTTATCTCTTTGATAACTTTTTTCAGTCTCTCTTCGAATTCTCCCCGATACTTGGTGCCAGCCACCAACGCGGCCAAATCAAGACTCACAAGTCGTTTCTCAGAGAATATGTCCGGCGCCGTACCATTGATGATGTCTTGAGCCAATCCCTCCACAACCGCAGTCTTACCAACACCTGGTTCTCCAATAAGCACTGGGTTATTCTTGGTGCGCCGAGCCAGTATTCGCATTACACGTGCGATCTCTTTCTCCCTACCTACCACCGGATCTAATTGACTATTTCTGGCCATTGCCGTGAGATCGCGGGAGAATTCATCCAGTATTCCGGTAGCCGATTTGGCGCTTCCGGCTGCTTCTTTCTTGGAAAATGCGGGTTTTTCAATGTGCCGCTGGGAAACTCTTGAATCCCCACGCTCCTTATTGATTTCATAAACAACTCCCCGAAGCACATCCACAGTAATCTTGTAGAGAGATAGGTAGGTGCTGGTGGCGCTCCCTGGCTCTCCGAGGGCAGCCAATAGGAAGTGCTCGGTTCCAATATATGCATGGTTCAGTGTCGTTGCCTCATTGGCCGCATTTTCGAGTAATATCTTGACACGGTTGGACGGTGGAATCTCACCGGGCTGAAAGTCTAACGTTCTCGGTGGCAAGCCTTTTTCCAATTCGATTATCATTTCCGAAGTGTTGATGCCCAATCGCTGGAGGCATTTGAATCCAACACCACTTTTCTCCCGCAATATCGCCAGGATAATATGCTCGCTGAGCAGCTTGTCAGCATGAACACGCTTAGCTTCTTCTTTGGCAAGAACAGTCAATATGCGCTGGGCACGTTGGGTAAGTCCCTTAATCATTCAGTTCTCCTAGGCTTAAGAATATCAGATGCGTCGCCAAAAATCCACCCGCCTAGCTTCACCGGTACTCATTGTCCCGGAAGAGGAGTTCCAACCAGATCGGGATTATCACCGATAGCAAGCCTTTCAATCCGCACATTCCAGATACGGTTTTTTATTTGATCAATTCTGTGTGACGAAGGAATATCGAAGATAACCGGTACATATGGTGGAGAAAAACCTCTCGCGCGCGGCAAAGCATCAACGCGTTGTTCAACGCTTTCCACCAGCACCTTCTGCTGAGTACCTATGAGTGACATTCGATAGGATTTTTGGGATTTAAGACTCAGCTGTCTCAGCAATGCGCAACGGACCTTCTTCACCCTCTCATCCACCTGAAATTTCCAATGCCCTGCCTTCGTTCCATCTCTCCTGGAATAGGGGAACACATGGATATGACCAAAACCGATACGCCGTGAGAGTTCGAGAGTATCGTGAAAATCCTCCTCCGTTTCCCCGGGAAATCCAACAATCACATCCGTTGTGAGATTGAACTGAGGTATTCGCATTCGAAATGCCTCGGCCAGTTTCTCAAAATCGGCCGCTGTATATTGCCGCCCCATGGCGCGCAGTATTCTCTCAGAACCCGATTGGAGGCAGATGTGCAAATGGGGGGTCATTTTAGGGTGAGACATCAGATCAATCAGATGATGGCTGTCGCGATCAGGTTCAATAGAACCCAGGCGCAGCCTAAAATCACTTTTGTGGCTCAGGATTGCGGCGACGAGCTGAACAAAGCCCCTGGAACCCTCTTCCCACCGACCCATGTTCACCCCGGTGAGAACGATTTCCCGATACCCCGAATTCAGCGCCTCGACAACACTCTTGAGTATATCATCGAAATTCCGACTGACGGCCCTGCCCCGAACAAATGGTATGATGCAGTAGGTACAGAAATGATTGCAGCCGTCTTGAATCTTCACCAGCGCTCGTGTTCGAAAAACACTTTCGGCGGTGGAAAAACCAAAAGGGTCACGATTCGATTCGATGAGCTCAGGAAGCAGTTCCCCCTGAAAATGAGCATTGATGAGTTGGGGAATGAGGTATTTATGGCCATTGTCAACGAAGTAGGCGCGCGCGTCCGCTTCAAGGCGACGGCGGTTCCCCTCAGCATAGCAGCCAGTCATTACCACAAGCCCTTTATGAGGAGCATTTTCTGTACCTAACGCATGTTTCATCACCGATCGACTCTTGCGGTCTGCGCTATTGGTAACCGCGCAGCTATTAATAATTACAACATCGGCGGGTAAGCCGAATTCTACAATACTCCAACCAAGTTTCCGAAATTCCGTCGCTACGGCTTCGGTTTCCGCTTGATTGAGCTTGCATCCCAAGGTTTTGAACGAAACACGGTGTTGCATGAATGTGTTATGAAGCCTGATCAGCCGCCGAAGTCGTGACAGTGCCCTCAATACTCAACTCTTTGACCGATGTCACCACGATATCCACGAAATCGCCAATCTGAGCAGCCGTGTTCTCGATTTTCACGGGAATTCGACCTTCGGTGTAGCCAGTGAGAAACCCTTCCTTTCGATGTTCACCAGTAATCAGCGCTGTCAGTTTCTTGCCGATTCTTTCTTTGTTTACCTTCATCGCTTCAGCGCGGAGAATCTCATTCAAGGCTCCATACCGGCGCTCTTTTTCCTCTTTCGGAACATCATCCTCCCATTGGGAACTCAACGCGCCTGGTCGGGGGCTGTACTGGGCAATGTAGGCCATATCGTATCGGAATTCTCGCATTGCCTCGGCTGTTCTCTCGAACTGCTCATAGCTTTCCCCTGAAAATCCCACAATGATATCGGTAAACAATGTCGCATCGGGTAGAACGCAGCGTATATCCTGTACAACCTGTCGGTATTGAACCATGCTGTAATTTCTATTCATTCTAGAGAGCACCTGATCGTCACCGGATTGCAGCGGTAGATGAATCTGTTTAGCCAGTACATCGTAACAGGCTATTATTTCCAGCAGTTCGCGAGTGATATGACGGGGATGCGGCGAGGTGAAATAAGTCCAAAACCGGTTTTGGGTTTCATCACCGATTTCCCCAACCGCCTTCATCAGTTCTGGAAATGAAAGCTCATTACACTTCTTGTCCAACCCATAAGAGTTCACATTCTGACCGAGAAGAGTAATGGAACGGCAGCCATTCTCAACCAATTGCCGGAATTCTGAAAGTATGTCCTCCGATGGTCTGGAAACCTCCCGCCCTCGCGTATAGGGCACCGCACAGAAACTACAAAATTTGTTGCAGCCATTCTGAATCGGCACATAGGCCTCAATGCTCGATGTGTAGCATGGCTTGATATCCCAAAAATCCTCGATTTGGTCGGCAAACTTATTCTGATCAACCAGATTAGGCGCTGAACGGGCGACAAAACTGAAGGGGGTTGGCACACCGTAGTGGCGAATCATGTCCGGAAGATTCACCACGGTGTTGATGGGGAAAACAATGTCGAATAATTTCTGGAATTTCTTCTGATCCACAGGAAGAGCGCATCCTGTTAAAAACGTCAAAAACGGCTGACGGCTCTTTTGACCATTCCATTTCCGAATCCTGCCATAAACCCGGTCGATGGCTTTCTGCCTTACTGAGCAAGAAACAACGCCCTTGATACCGATGTCAGGATCATCCTCATCACCAGACTCCTCATAACCCATGTCGTTCAGTATCGTCCGTATCCGCTCAGTATCCGAATGATTCATTTGGCAGCCGTAGGGCTGTATAAAATACTTCATATTCATCCTGGAAAGCCTTTCACGATACACCGTTACGGACAGGAGTTCAAGTTTGAGCAGTCAGCACAGCTGCTTGGTTTGCCAAGATTTCTTCGATGATCTAACCTATTACATGCTCCTCTATCCCAGAAAACCTCCATGGCTCAAAATCAATCTGCATAGCACCGAAAGTACGATGGCGATTCGCCGCGAACTTCGAGAAAAGAATCTGCACACGGTTTGTGAGGAGGCCCGATGCCCAAACCTGCATGAATGCTGGGGCCACCATCGAACCGCCACTTTTATGATATTGGGGAATATTTGTACCAGAGCTTGTCGCTTCTGTGGTGTAAAGACGGGTAAGCCTGAAATTCCCGATAGCTTAGAACCCATGCGCGTGGCCGCCTCCGTAGAGAAACTAGGAATTCGTCATGCGGTAATTACCATGGTAAATCGCGACGATCTTCCCGACGGTGGCGCAGAGTATCTGGCGGCCACCGGAAGAGCCATCAAAGCCCGCGACAAAGATATCACCGTGGAGTATCTCTCATCCGACATGATGGGCATCAGAGATAGCATCGCCACACTTGTAAACTCAGCACCGGAAATTCTCGGACACAACGTGGAAACAGTGAGAAGTCTGAAAGAAGTGGTTCAGACAAAAGGCGGCTACGATCAGTCTTTGAACTTTTTAAAAACCGCCCGCAGTATGGATCAAGAGATGCTATTGAAAAGCAGCATTATGCTGGGGCTGGGCGAAGAAAAGGATGAAGTTATCCAAACTCTGGCGGATCTCCATCAGGTTGGCTGTAATCTGGTCAATATTGGGCAATACCTTCAACCCGAACAAGCTCAGCTGCCCGTGAAGAGATATTGGCAGCCAGCTGAATTCGTCGAGCTGATGAATGAAGCTAGAGCCATGGGTTTTGACCATGTGGAAGCGGGTCCGTTGGTAAGATCGAGTTATCATTCAGAAGACCAATTGGCGGAACTACTGCGAAACCGGAGCAGTTCGTGAGTGATGAGAATGTGCTGCAGATTCGCTCAGAGATAGGACAGCTGAAGAAGGTTCTCCTCCACCGTCCGGGAAAAGAATTGGAAACGCTTACTCCCGAAGTTCTTGACAATCTCCTCTTTGACGATATTCCTTGGCTGAAGAGATTGCAGGAAGAGCACGATGGTTTTGCCGAAATCCTCCATAGTTTGGGATGTGAAGTATATTATTACTCTGATTTACTAACCGAAATTCTCAGCCTTCCCACGCCAGCCTCCATGGCCGTGGAACATCTTGTGAAAACCGGGCGCATGCCGCAATCCACGCTAAGGGGGGAAATTGCCGAAAAACTCTCAGAAATGAATCCCCAAGAATTGACCGAGATTATGATTGGCGGGATCAGGAAGGATTCAGTACTCTGCAATGATGAAGAAAAGCCCCTTTCATGGTGGATTCAGGAAGATTTCCCCTTCTATCTTAATCCAATCCCCAATCTGTACTTCACAAGAGATCCGGGTGCTATCATCGGAAATGGCATGGCATTAGGCGCCATGAAATCGGCAGCACGGAAACGAGAATCCTTCCTTCTGGATTTGCTATGGAAGCACCATCCCCTCTTTTCATCGCTTCGTTCCACGCCATGGTATTCCCCGGATATGGGAGACAGTCTGGAGGGGGGGGATATCCTTGTTGTCTCCGATACTGCCGTTGTCGTGGGAGCCAGTGCTCGAACAGGTAGTGACGCCATTGAAACTCTCGCTCATAATCTCTTTCAAAGTGATTCAGGATTTCGGGAGCTTCTGGTATTGAGGATTCCCTCTGCCCGGGCTTATATGCATCTTGATACGGTATTCACCATGGTAGACAGAGACAGTTTCATTCTGTTTCCCGGGGTGGAAGAGGCCATCAGGGTATTCCACCTGAGCCCGGGGAAGAAGGGTCGTATTCGAATACGAGAAGAAAAAAATCTCAAGGTGGCTCTGGCCGGAATTTTGAATCTGAGCGATGTACGCATTATTCACAGTGGGAGTAACGCCCGGGGGGTGGCTATTCGAGAGCAGTGGAACGACAGCGCCAATACCCTGGCTGTGAAGCCGGGCTGCATCGTAAGTTACAATCGCAACGCGGCGTCCAATGATGCGCTCAGGAATGAGGGCATCGAAGTACTGGAAATTGAAGGTTCAGAGCTGGTGAGGGGGCGCGGTGGTCCACGCTGCATGAGTATGCCGCTGCTGAGGGAAGAGTGAGTCAGCTATGCTGGTTCCCATCGGATTGATTTCGAAAAACGCGAGGGGATGCTAAGGGAATGGTTGTTGCTCTTGCATAGCACTGCTTCCTTATTGATTTCCAGAATATCGATAATCAGGTTCGGTGCAATGTGGTTTAACTGACAGAAAGGCAACATATCCTCAGTCATCTCTCCCTCTTCGGTAATGCGGATAATTTTTACTCGCGCGCCAATTTCGGCATCGGCGAGAGAGGGAGCGTCAAGGTAGTGTTTTTCAATCGACGAACCCGGCAGGGGATTCCCATGCGGACAAGTTTGAGGCCTACCCAAATATACATCAATGTACTCGGTCAGTTCATCAGAGAGGGATGTCTGGAGCTTCCCCGCCTCAACATCCGACTTATCCCATGGATAGTCAAGAACGTCCACTAAAAGATGCTCCAAGAGAAAATGTCGACGGACAACATTTTCCGCTACCATGCGCCCTTCGGTGGTTAGCCGGATAACTCCATAACGATCTTGTTTAGCAAGATTCAATTTCTTGAGACGGCCGATAGCCTGCGACACTGCCGGTCTGGAAACCTTTAATCGTTCCGCCAAGCAGGCATTTGAAACAGAGCCACTGTCCCGTTCAATCAGGAAAATTTGCGTCAGATACTCCGGCGCAGCGGGAAATTGATTTCTCAACTCATCTAATGTCATTTATACAAAATCATATACCAAATACGGCAAATCAGGAACAAGGTCAACGTGAGTTCACCTGCTGCCCGCAACACAGGGTGTGGGTTTCGAAACGACTCGAAAATGCCTAGCGCCTGGATGCTCGTATCGTCGGCTCTCCCACGTAAAGAAAGGTCCTTCTGGCAAACGCGGTGCCGTTCCACCATTTCTTCACCCAAGGTATAATCCAATAGTCCAGGCCAAATGCGCGTCCGGCACCACCCATCATCACCAGGGCCGCCGCCATATACCAGAAAATCGTCGCATCGGCTAATGCTCCAACAATAAGAATGATGCTGAAAATAAGTGAGCTTACCGCAGCCAACCAGGTGAAAGCGCCACCAATGAATGCCAGTCCAATGAGAATCTCAAATATAACAATCCCTGACTGAAAAAAATAAGGCGCCTGATTGACTGTCCACTGGGATAGCCAAACGTAAACACTCCAGGGTTCGGCCAAAAGCGCTTCACCCCATTCGACCGATTGGCTGGCCAGAGCATCGGCGCCTTCAGCAACTTCCGTGGCAGTACTGGCAGCATCAGCAGCAGCATTGGGCAGTGAAACACTGACAAAGTCATTGGCGCGATCGAGCCATCCTCCAAAAACCTTTTGAATACCCTCGTTTATCCACATCACACCGAGGTAAACTCGAAGCGGCAGCACCCAGTAGTTGGGAATTTTCCATTCCGCGAAAGAACCGATCAGAGAACGCCCATGCCGGATATCGAAGATTTCATGTTTCAAGTAGTCCCAAACGACGTTGAGTCCTCCGAGAGTGAAAAGGTAATGTAGGTTCACCACATGTTTGAGAGCCATCGCCACAAATCCGCTAAGCGATATGCCACCGGTGTGGGAAACCGCGTATTTGCTACCGATCGATACCATGAAACCATGGTAGCTTCCCTTAAAAGCCTCATGCTTACCCGCTTTGCCCCCCAGCATCTTATCGATATCCACTATGATGTTGCGGGCCGCTATTTCCGCGGTTTGCAAAGCCGATTCGACTATCTGAGGAACCGGCTTCCCATCTTCTAGAAACCAAATACCGTCACCGGCAATATAGATGTCCTTAAAACCAGGACTGCGCATGAACTCATCGACTTCCAGACGCCCGGCCTTGCCTTCCTTGAGCTTAGGGGAAGGAGTAAACCAATTGCCCTGTACGCCGCATGTCCAAATCTTGGTAGCCGCTTTGATTACCGATCCATCTTTCAAATGAAAAGCATTCTCGGTTGCCTTGACTACCAGGGCGTTGGTGCGGATTTCTACACCTTTTTTTTCCATGTACCTGATGGCCTTCTCACGCATGCTCTTTGGGAGCATCATTAGAATGTCCCCTAAAGCTTCGAGATTGATGAGTTTCACTTCGTCTTCAGGCAAGGCGTACTTCCGGCAAAGCATCGGCAACGATTCCAGCAATTCCCCAACCAATTCCACACCGGTAAAGCCGGCGCCGGCCACCGCAACACTCAACAACTCTCGCCGTTTCTGCTCATCCCGTTCAAGAGCGGCCTTGCGAAAAGTTGATTCGAGATGCCGGCGTATCATCAGAGCGTCATCAATAGACCACAGTGAGAGTGTATGTTCGCTCACCCCTTCTATGTTGAAGTCGGCGGGCGCGCCACCGGTGGCAAACAAAACACGATCCCATTTGTACTCACCAGTTTTGCCAATCACCTTATGATCGTCTAAATCAACATCAACTATCTCATCATGAACAACCTTAACCGAGGTACCCGCGAAGATTCGATCGTAGCTAATCTTTACAGATGCCTGGGGTACCCGTTCTCCAGCCACTTCATGAAGATCTGTCATCAGAGTATGGAATCGATTCCGATCGATCAGCGTTATATCAACATTTCGATTGCGTTTATATTTTCTGTTGAAAATCTTGGTGGCCGCAATCCCCGCGTAGCCCCCTCCAACGACGAGTATTTGCCTGCGTTCATCCATGGTAGCCTCCTTCTGGAAGATAGAAACCGAATTTCATGGGGAATATCCTTCACGTAGGCCAATTCTCGCATTTGACAAGGACTTTGTCATTTAAATTGAAGAGGACTCTTTATAATTCTCAGTTTTCAATCATTGCACCTGGCCTAAGGTATCTCACCTAAGCTAAAAAACCACAACCGTCGATGCATGCCCTCGCATTCTCATCGCAGCCCACGGACTAGAATATCTGATCGCAGACGCTTGAATATTCTCCGAAGGAAATTGAGAATGCTTACGTATGCCTACAATGAGACTGCTTCACCGCCTATTTCTTTTTTTGTTGCCCATTCTCGTTCTATCAGGCATCGCCCTGTTTCTTTACAAAACCGAGCTCTTCGAAAGAGTGTTTCAAAAATCCACCATAGATGACAACCGCTTCTTGCTGGATACCGTCGTAACAATTCGACTCTATGAGAGCGCGCATCCTGAAAACTTAGAAAAAGCATTCGCCCTCATCGAGAGCTATGAAAAGCTATTCAGTCGGTATCAGAGCGGAAGCGACACATCTCGGATTAACAATCTTCCAGCGGGTGTGGAGCTGACTGTTTCCCCCGACACCATTGAGTTGATGAATGCCGCGCTCGAATATGCTGATTTATCGCAAGGACGTTTTGATCCCACGGTGGGAGCGCTTGTTGACCTCTGGGGCATCGGTACTGAGGCCTCTCGGATTCCCACTTACAAGGAAATCAGCAGTATCCTGCCCCTAGTGGATTACCACGCCGTCAATGTTAACTCGCAAGCGGGCACAATAAAACTTGAGAAACCTCACATGACCATCGATTTGGGCGGTATCGCAAAAGGGTGGATTGCCGACAAAGTTGTTGCTTTTCTCCGGGAAAATGGGGAGGAGCATATATTGGTCAATCTCGGTGGCAATGTGCTGGTTTCCGGAGGCAAGTCAACTGATACGCAGTTTCGCATCGGGATGCAAAATCCCTTTGGTGATCGTGGCGACTATCTGGGCGTTTTTACATTGAGCAATGGATCGGTGGTGTCATCAGGTGTCTATGAACGTTTTTTCGATTCGGATGGAATTCGATACCACCACATCCTAGATACAGCAAGCGGTTATCCGGTTGACAACGAATTGGTAGCGGTAACAGTCATATCAGAGAAATCAATCGATGGAGACGCCCTCTCAACGGCGCTGTTCGCAATGGGTCTCGAAAAAGGACTCGCGCTTGTAAACAATCTTGCTAAAATCGATGCCGCTTTTATAACTAAGGATGACCGGATTGTTATCACCAAGGGCGCCGCAGAAAAATTCAAATCCAAGGCCCCAAACTTTCACTTAGAAATTCAAAATCGATGATGGCCACTAGAAGCGATAACCACCAAAAAGAGAAAATGATAACACGTTAGTGCGGTCATTGGCCCTGACAAAGTCCCACCATTCCAACCGAATTCCGGCAAATCCACCTTCAAAATTCCAGGCGCCATCCATCCGATACACGATGGTATCGAGAATACTTGCTTCCAAGGTAGAGTAGATTCTCAGACCCCCACCGAAAACAAGGTTTTCCAGAGAATCAACTCGAAAAAGGTGAAAAAGAAGCGGATCGAGAAGCCACAATCCGAGAAATATCGCCAACGTTTGCTGTGAACCTATGGCGTTATCATTAGCAGTTTGCAACGAACCACCAAGATCGATACCGATTTCCAGTCGAGAAGTTTGACTTTCCATCAAAAAACCCCGGAGATTGAAACCCAAGTCCAAGGAATTATGTACAATGCTGGGGTCACCAGGCAACCATGAATAGCCGTTACTTCGGAAATTAAGACCCAGAATGCGTCCCATGAGAGGTATCCAGTATCGGAGATCGAACCTCAATGAAGAATAGAAAAATTCATCCCCGGAAGACCAAGGATTGACATTCTGGGAGCTTCCAGACTCTGACGCGAAGATTTTCACCGCCAAGTCTGCCCGGAGATTATCCCTATAAAGAGCTGGGCTCTTTTGGAGGCCTCTTTCACCTCTATCAAGAACAAATTTCGGCGTTTCTTCATTATCGGCGCTCTTGGCTTCATCTTCTGTTGAAGATACAGGCTCTGTTGGGGCTACAGGCAGTTCGACGGAATCTCCCCTGGCCCAAGAAAGTTGAGCATCATACACAGCCTTGAGTTTTAGAATTGAAGAACGGTAGGACTGTATCCTCGTATCATCGGGCGCCATTGCTTCGGCATCATCAAGTAAGCGCAAGGCCGTCTCCCAATCATTGTCTTCGGCTGATTGCAGGGCCTCTTCCAGCATAATATCCAATGCCAAGTTTTCTTCAGCGATGCTTACGAAGGGAGCTTCCAGGCTATTATTCGCTTCTCCACTAGGGTTTTCCTGGGCAATCGACAGCAGAGGAGATAAGAGCATTGCCCCACACCAAACAAGTGCATAAAACCAACGACGATTCATGTATCATCCATGTAACTCGTCCCACATAGATGAGCGGGGAAAATTGGGCATGAGCCGCCCCCAATTACCCCTGATGCTCTGCTTGTCAAGCTCGCGGGCCAGTTTCTCCAGGAAACTGGCGCGCGACAAACTCACCGCGCCAAAGGAACTCAAAAGCCTGGTCTGCTCTTGGCAATCAATCAAACCAAAACCAGCATCAATCAATACACCCCCAAGGGCGGCAAAGGCCACTTTTGACGCATCGCTTTGACGTGCGAACATGGATTCGCCACAAAAACATCCACCCAGGGAGACTCCGTACAGCCCTCCGGCTAGCATTCCATCCAGCCAGGCTTCCACAGAATGCGCGTATCCCAGGTAATGAAGATTCAGATAGGCACGAATCATATTCTCCGTTATCCAAGTACCATTGCTGTCCGGTCGCTTGACAACCCTGCATCCACGGATAACCTGCTCAAACGCGCTGTCCACGGTAAGATGGTAGGTTTTTTTTCGAATCCGTTTTTTCAGACTTCGAGAGAGATGGAGCTGCTTCGGAAAAATAACAGATCGCGGATCGAAACTCCACCACTGTATCGGTTCATCATCATCGGAAAACCAAGGAAAAATACCGTGTCGATATGCGGATAACAATGTGCTCGAAGAGAGATTACCCCCCACAGCCACCACCTCCCCATCACCAGGGGTAGGAGTCGAGAATGATATGGAAGTCTCGGCGCCAAGTAATAGCCCATTATTACTCATCGCTTGCCGCTCTGATGCGAATTCCATCCCCCTCCACATCAGCAATCGCTTTGCCTCCGTTTGACAAGGAACCAAAAAGCACTTCATCGACGAAATAGCCCTTAATCTGGTCTTCCACAAGTCTGGCAATGTTCCTCGCTCCGAATTCCGGAGAGTATCCCTTTTGGGCTATCCATTGGATGGCGGCCTGAGTCACTTCCAAGCTGACGCCTTTGGGAGTGAGCATACTCCGAAAATCATCAAGTTCCTTCCTGACAATGTGCTCAACCACTTCCGAACTCAACTTATTGAACTTCACTATCTTGTCCAAGCGGTTTCTGAATTCTGGAGAAAATATCCGTTCGACAGCAGTATCAAGTTCTCCGTAACTGAATTCACCACCTCCAAAGCCAATTCTCGCCTTGCCGATTTCCCGGGCGCCAGCATTGGAAGTCATAATGATAACGACATTCCGAAAATCGGCTTTGCGACCCATATTATCCGTCACTGTTGCGTAATCCATCATCTGCAAAAGGATGTTATAGATGTCTGGATGAGCCTTCTCAATTTCGTCCAACAGGAGAACGGCGTGGGGTGTTTTCCTAATGGCATCTGTCAGAATTCCTCCCTCTTCATATCCCACATATCCGGGAGGCGAGCCAATAAGGCGACTGACAGTGTGGCGTTCCTGGTATTCGCTCATGTCGTATCGGTGAAGAGGAATTCCCATTTCCGAAGCAAGACTTCTCGCCAACTCAGTTTTCCCAACACCCGTGGGTCCAACAAAGAGAAAACTGGCCACAGGTTTATCAGGACTGCGAAAACCCGCCCGCGATCTTTTGATTGCGGCCACCACATCATCCACGGCCTGATCCTGCCCGTATATCAAACCCCTAAGCACAACAGCGAGATTCAACAAACGATCAGTTTCTCCGGCAGATACCGTTTTCTCAGGAATTCGGGCTATATGGGCCACAACCTTTTCAATATCCGAAACAGCAACTCTCGGAAGCTGTTCCTGAGTTGTCCGCTCCGGGAGAACTTCGCCAATGCTTACCGGAAGATCGCTTTTCTGCTGCTTGTATTCGGAAAACAGATCCTCAGGGCTTATGGCTTCATCATTCTTCTCTTCGGCCCGCAGGCGTGTTTCCTGTGGCATATGCAAACGTTTCCATGCCCCAGCCTCATCGATTAAATCGATGGCCTTATCAGGCAGGTGCTTCTCGGTAAGAAACTGATCGGACAAGTCAACAGCAGCTCTCAGGGCATCATCATCATAGACAACACCATGATGAACTTCATATGCTCCCCGTAGTCCCAGAAGTATCAGGTAGGTTTCGTCACGGGATGTTTCTGGAACATCAATGCGTTGAAAACGTCTTGCGAGAGCATGGTCTTTCTCAAAAAATTTTTTAAATTCGTCGTATGTGGTAGAGCCGATACAGCGCAGCTTTCCAGCCATCAAAGCCGGCTTAAGGAGATTGGAAGCATCCATACTGCCTCCCGATGTGGCCCCGGCGCCAATGATTGTATGAATTTCGTCAATAAACAGAATGACATGATCACGGCTTTGCAGATCGGCCAGAATTTTCTTGATTCGTTCTTCAAAGTCACCCCGATAACGGGTTCCAGCCAGTAAAGAGCCCATATCCAACGACCATATTCGAAGGCCTCGAAGAAATTCGGGAACATCGCCATCGACAATGAGTCTTGCAAGACCCTCGGTAATTGCAGTTTTACCAACCCCCGGATCCCCCACATGTACCGGATTGTTTTTGAAACGTCGGCTAAGCACCTGCATCGTTCTTTCGAGTATGTCCTCCCGACCGATTAACGGTTCCAGTTCGCCATTTTCCGCCCGCGCCGTCAGGTCTGTTGCATAACGTTCCAAGGCTCGCCTGGAGCCCTTCTGTTTCACAGCTTCTTCAGAGCTATCCGGATTGCCGAAAAAATCGGGACGAGGAGAATTCGGGTCCTGAGAATCCAAATCATTCATTTCGGCATCCGCATCGCCAAGACCATGGGAAATCACCTCAAGGAGACGCAGTCGTTCAACTCCGGCCTTCCGTAAATAATACGATGCGTGGGAATGGTTGAGATCGAACAGGGCGACAAGGAGACTCGATGAGGTAATCTCTTGCTTCCCGGCACCACTCATATGAAGTACAGTCCATTCAATAACATCCTGCCATCCTTCGGTAAGCATGGGCTCAGCATCCTTCGCCTTTTCAATGAAGCGATCGAAATATCCTTCAAGATCCTCTCTCACCGAATCGGGATTGGCGTCACATTCCACAATTATGGCTCGGGGATAGTCGTACGCCAGAGTCGTATAGAGCAGATGTTCCGGGGTGATATACTCATGCCCTCTATTACGAGCCTCTTGATAAGCCTCATTCAAGATGTCTTGAACCTCATCTGTTGGTCTCATTACTACGCCCTCTCAAGCACGCTTCTCAGTGGAAACTCCCGTTCTTTTGCCAACTGGGTTACCTGTGCCACCTTGGTTCGTCCGATATCCAAAGGATAAAGACCTACAATTCCCTTACCCTTATTATGGACATCAAGCATTATTTTGGTCGCTTCAATAGGCGACTTGTGAAAAACGGCAACCAATATCTCTACCACGAAATCCCTCGGGGTATAATCATCATTATAGAGCACAACTTTCCACATATCTGGCTCTTTGATGTTTTCCCGTATATCCTGCAGCAGTTCCCCATCGATTGCTTTGTTCGGATCTTCAGCCATACTCTTTGAATTTACGACTTTCGCGACTATCGATCAATGATCAAACGCATTAGCATCCAAAACTTCAACTTTGGTTTTACAAAGATTCATCCCTGTGTTATTATAACCATAAAAACCATAACTGGAGGCTTCTGATGAAACGCGTCACTATCGTGTTCATTGTTTTTCTGACTGCTTCGATATCCGTAAGTGGGATGGATATGTTTTATGACAAACTCACAGATGCGCAGCGCTACGATTTAGCTGATGCCTATAATCAGGTTGCGGACCAATATCTTGAGTTGGACGATCAGCAGCTTGCCGATGATTACAGGGCTATGGCTCAGCGAATTTTCCCAGAATACGACAGTGTAGAACGCCCCGCGGGGATTGTTGAACAGCAACCGGCTCAGAACACGCAGCAACTACCTGAATCCTCGGGCACAAGCGCGTCCCTCTACTATTTTAACAAACTCCTACGGGGTGTATTTGACGAGAATATCCCTATCTCCTTGTCGGTAATCGCCGAAACACTGTATCTGCCCCTGTTTGATGCCGGCATCGACAAAGCCACCATCGCCGCTGAGCTGAAGTTGTTCTTTGAGCAATACGACTTGATATCGCTGGCCCCCCATGACGTTTTCATTATGACTTCGACACAGGTTAACGCCATGGAGAATGATTTTTGGCGATTAGATATCAGCGTTAAGCCGGAATATGCCGACTTCTTCCCGGAAATCACGTTTTGGGAAGGGCAAATGGGCTTCTATTTCAAGAAATTTCCCGAGGGTTGGAGATTGGCGGCCATCGAACCCATTGCCTGAGATTTAATGGGGAATTTACTTGGAAAATCTCCAAAAGCCCATAGCGTTATTCTGTGCGCATGGAAATTCCTACTTTGCATCTTGAAAACCAGGACGGCCTGAAAGCTCTGACATATCCGCAGCTTGGCGGCAGGTAAGGCGCGCGCATTGCGCGAATGAGACTGACACGCTGACATCGGGGATTGATTTTGTGACGGCGTTCGTATATCGTGCAGAGCTTTGTTTCACCGTTAAGCCACAGACAAGGTGAGGTAGAATCCAATTCCCAATAACCATTGCCGTGTCGAATCCTCTCATAGCAGCATAAACCGCAGCGATGGCAATAAGTGTCCCAGCGCCTCAATGTCCGGAAATATCGGAGAATCCGGCTATTCAAGAGGCGCAAATGTGCCTGATTCATCCCGACCGCTCTTCTTGATATAAATCACTTCAACAGCAACAGGAAGATAATTTCGGCCATATCCTGAAAATCGAGAAGTTCTCCACGCAACAGTATAGCGGCCAACGCTGGAATTCCGGATTTTCCGAACAATCAGACCACTGCCTTCGGGTCTGAAAATGGTGGAGGATTCGCCACCTGTCTGAGCCGCGATATAGTCAAATTCGGGGCTTCTAATCGATGGATTAGCATATATCGGATAGAAAACTATGCCGCTGTTAGCCATCAACCGGGCGGTTTCCACCAAGCCATAGCGATCGAATGCGTCTGCACTTGGCGGTCGATTGATAAAAGCAACGATGGCCTTGCGATTTCGATCCGGTACAATACGAATGGCCGCCAATCTGAGTACTTCGTCCCATAATATCGGCCGATCTCCTTCGGCTTGTTGCAGTAGCGATGCTATCAACTGCTCCTTGCCACTCTGAGTAAAGGTGTGAACGACAGGAGATTTTCCGGCTCCGACAATGAAGAGAGTATCCCCGGCGATGAGTTCAGCTACGAGGTCGTTCGCGCCCCCAAAAAGAGTGCTGATATCCGAGGAGGCGCCCGAAAGATCGATAACCGATACAAGAGACAGCGCGCGACCCTCCGAAGAACTCCAATCCAGTCGAGGCTGCCCAAGGGCGCTTTCGCCGTCATAAACTCTGAAATTCGAAGCGTTGAGCCCCGATATCGGGAATCCCCTGTTGTCCTTCACGGTAAGATCCACCACGATGTTGGGGAACGCATCGGCTCGAACACGATCGAGGGTGATATCCAGCCCTCCATAGAGTGTTGAAAGCGGGGTAAGGAGAACAACGCGATCCGCGTCAAAGTCACTCACAACGAGATTGCCATTGTCGTCGGGGAATGCCGTTGTAATGCGGTGCTCACCAAGTCCAAGCGTCGCCTCGGTAAGAAGTTCTCCCGACTTGAGGTTTGCCTTCATCACACGGTTAACATCAGCAATGAGAAGAGAATCACCCATCAACCAAAGACCCTCAGGAGCCGTCAAACCTTCTTCAATCAACACTCCGATGTAGTTACCGGATTCATCGAAAACTTCCACGGTGCCCCTCAATGAATCGGCAACATAAACCCGCTCACCATCACAGGCAATTCCCGAAGGCCCCTGAAAACCAGAGAAGGCTCCTTGAGATTCCAGACTGAGAATATGCTGACCTTCGAGATTCCATTTCGCCACACGGCGGTTTCCCCAGTCACTGACATAAACAAAACTGCCATCAGGAGAAAGCGCGAGAAACTGTGGACCGGAAAAGGCCCCCTCCCCCCTGCCGCTAGCGCCCCATGTGTCAACTCTATAACCCTGACTCAAACCACTCAGAGATACAACCGAAATCCGGTCAGACTGAAATTCACTTACCAATAAACGATCCTCACCGATAGGAAGCACATCAAATGGACGATCGAAGCCTTCTAACCCACCTACATATCGGGCTACCAGGGTTCCGTTAGCATCCAACCGGACAACCTCGCCACCCGCATAGGAAGCCACCAGCAATGCCCCTGAACCATCTCCGGCGCTACGAGCCGAGGAAGGACGTTTGAAATACCGGGTATCCTTGTCATCTCCATGGAAGGCCACCATAGAAATCCATTCATCCTCCTGGAGAATTTTCTCTTCTTTCAGGAGTCGGCGGCGAAGTTGTTCCGCCCGATTTTGAATTACAAAGGAAGCCAAACCCTCATCAGTTAGACCATCCCAGATAGCCAGCGCGGCATCTTCCAATCCCGATCGCCAGTACGACCTGCCTAGCCATTCTCTGATAGCGGGATCGGTGGGATTCAGGGTAAGGGCCCTCTCAAGAGCGAGAAGCGATTTGCCCGGGAGCCCATCATTGTACGAAATGACGCCCCAACGCCATTCATCCAAGGCCTTGGTAAGCTCCAAACTCACACTTTGAGCCGGCAGAGGAGCGCTTGCAAAGACAACAAAAAGGAGAGAAAAAAACAGATGCCGCCAATTAGCCGCTCTTGTGTTGTTCATGATTTTTCACTGCCTCCAAATGTTCCTTAATAATCCTCTCCTCGGGTCTATGGATAAGTGCCTCTGTCAGATATCCAATCGCTTCTGAAACTCTTCCAATCCGGAAGAGGGCCCAGCCCAATGAGTCCCGATACGCCATGTTGTCAGGCGCGGCTTTCACGGCCTTGCGACATAGCGCAACCGCTTCCTGCGGATCTTCACCGGATTCCGCCAGAAGATAACCCAATCCATTAACAGCGGTGGGATTTTCAATATCGAGTGCCAATGCCTTGCGATAGCTTTCTAAGGCCTTTGTCGTGTGTCCCTGACACCACTGGCAATAGCCTAAGGCCGAGTATGCCTGCGGTGATTGAAATCCGTCATGGAGAACTCCCTTTAGATGATTTTCCGCCGCCTTGATTTCCCCGGCTTCCACCAGCAGCCAGGATAGCAGCATGCGAGCCTGATACTGACGGATGAAACTCTGATCCCAATTCAAAACCTGCTCAAGTGGCGCTCTGGCCTTCTCATGCTCCCCTAATCGGATGCGGCAAAGCCCTATGTAGTAGGCAAGCTCCGAATCAAGAGAATTATCTTCATTGGCTGAAAGAAAAGCCTCAAGAGCGGACGCATAATCCCCTTTGTCATAGAGAGCCCGTCCTTCCTCTCTAAAACCCACACTCATCACCTCTCCAGGTCAATCTTATCATGAGTTGAACACATTGGGGCTAGGGGTCGATCGCGAGCGGCATCATTGGGGCATTTTCATTGCTCCTAGCGCTTATCCGTATCAAGTACAGATCCCGAACGCCATGATAGCTAAGCGATAAGTTCATTCGGGTCCAGAATTCGGAAGGTGTATCCGGGCTCCATCACTAGGTTTTACCTGGAAAACACTGGCCTTGAAGCCGAATATCCGATCGTATTCCTCCAAACGCTCTTCATATCCACCTTTTAGCCTTTCATCAAGAAAGGTGATGGTACATCCACCATATCCGCTACCCACCATTCGCGAACCATAAACCCCATCGGTTTCAACGGCTCGTTTCACAAGCCAGTCCAGTTCCGGACAGGATATCTCCAACAAATCTCTCAAACTTTCATGTGAGCGGAGTAAAATCCGTCCTGATATCTCATGGGTCTGGTTTTGGAGTGCCTTGCGAAATTCATTGATGCGCGCATTTTCCCGAATGATGTGGAGACAGACTCGCCGGGAACGTTCACTTAATCCCTCAATTGTGCTTGAAAGGTCTTCTCTCGATAAATCCTCAAACATGAGCCCGGTATCCTCCGGATCGAGCACTTGCACACATTCACGGCATGATTCGTCAATCTCGTATTTCACCTCATCAGCCATATTTCCTGGTACACGGGAGTCGGTTATCAGCATGGCCGCCGGATAGAGTGGAAAAGGGATGAAATCCATCTCAAGGGAGCGGATACTAAAACGTGCCAGGTAGTCTGAACGAGCATGATACGATACCATCGGTGATCGGATATCCTCACGCAAACCCATGAAATGGCTCTCGGAGTATCGGGCAGCCTCAACAATCTGAGCATCAGATAGGTGAAGTCCAAGAAGCTCCTTAACCCCACAGGCTGTCGCAACAGTGAATGCCGATGATGAAGCGAGTCCAATGCCCATGGGAACCTCACTTAAAAATGTGAGATTCATTCCGCGGATGCCAAACCCCATGTTAATGAGGGCGTCAATAACCCCCTTGCTGTAGTTTGCCCAACGATCTTCCTTCTTGAGCTTAAGACCCGCAATGGTAGCTTTTTTGCGCTCTTTCAAATTGACTGAATAAAAACGGAGCGAATTATCGGTGCGATGGGACGCCGCCACGTAAAATCGCCGGTCTATAGCGAAAGAGAGAACAATGCCTTGGCTCACCTCGCCATGCTCACCTAGCAAATCTATCTTTCCTGGTGCGCTGGTGACAACGAATGGCTTACTGCCATACTCGTTCTCATGGTGAAAAGTTATTTGGTCAATCAAAAGGGCCCACCGTCACGTATGGGAATACTCGCTGAGTATTCAAGATTGTAAGCCGAGTTAGAACTAGAATCAAGAAAAGCTTTTCATCTCAGCTTGGAAAATCACTATTGGCTAGCGCATAGGCGTCCTAGGAGCGAAAAAGACGCTTTCGCGAGTACAATTCCTGAATACATCCCCTTCACATTGATTCTACTGTTGCTTATTAATTGGACTTGATACCATATCGCTTATTAAAACGATCAACCCGGCCCGCAGTATCAACTAGCTTCTGCTTGCCGGTAAAAAACGGATGACAATGAGAACAAATTTCGAGCTGCATGTCACCGACAGTGGAAAAAGTCTCGAATGTATTGCCACAAGCACAGCTTACTTTGGCAGGTTTATAATCCGGATGAATGCCCTTTTTCACAGTGAAAGTCCCCTTTTCTTCGGAAAGCTCATAGATCTCGCGCGGTTCCTGTGGTATTCATACCCGTTAGAAACGCCTCATTATTCTTGGTCTTCCGCATCTTGTCAACAATCATTTCTGTGCACTCCATATCGTCCATCGGACTCAGCACCTTGCGAAGAATCCACATTTTGTTGAGTTCCACTGTCGTGAGCAGCAGTTCCTCTTTCCTGGTGCTTGACTTCTTGACATTGAATGCCGGATAGACTCGCTTATCCGCCAGACGCCGGTCCAGGACAAGTTCCATATTGCCGGTGCCCTTGAATTCCTCGAAAATCACCTCGTCCATCCGAGATCCGGTTTCTATGAGAGCCGTTGCCACAATGGTAAGGCTACCCCCGTTTTCGATATTCCGCGCGGCCCCGAAAAACCTCTTGGGTTTGTGTAATGCGTTAGAGTCAACCCCGCCAGAAAGTATCTTGCCACTGGTAGGTACCGTCTGATTGTAGGCCCGGGCAAGACGGGTAATGGAGTCAAGGAGAATGACAACATCCTTCTGATGTTCTACAAGTCTCCTGGCTTTTCCCAACACCATTTCGGCTACCTGTACATGTCTTGTTGCCTGCTCATCGAAGGTGGAGGCTATTACCTCACCTTGCACGCTGCGCTGCATGTCCGTTACTTCCTCGGGGCGCTCATCAATGAGTAGAACGATGAGGTGCACCTCGGGATGGTTTTCCAGGATAGCATTGGCAATTTTCTGCAGGATAATTGTTTTTCCAGATTTGGGAGGTGAAACAATGAGACCACGCTGCCCCTTACCAATGGGACAAAAAAGATTGATAATTCGGGTGGAAGGATCTCCTACCCTGGTTTCCGTATTCAGCCTCTCTGTCGGATACAGAGGGGTGAGATTTTCAAATGAAACCCTTGCCTGAGCGACTGAGGGATCATCAAAATTGACATTTACCACGCGGAGCATCGCAAAAAATCGCTCGCCCTCCTTAGGTGAACGTATTTGTCCATAGACGGTATCACCGGTCTTGAGGTTAAAAAGTTTAATTTGACTGGGTGAGATATAGATATCATCCGAACCTGAGAGATAGGAATTCTGTGGGGATCTGAGGAAACCGTATCCATCGGGCAGTGTTTCCAGGGAACCATAGGCATAGATAACCCCACCTTTTTCAATGTGGGTTGTCAGCACCTGGAAAATGAGCTCCTGCTTGTTAAGCGGTATAAGATCTTCTTTCGCAAGGCCGAGTTCCCTAGCCATTTCTCGAAGTTTTGGCATTGTAGTGGTTGACAGATCGTTTATGAGGATTTTCGGTGCGTTGGGATCATGCCTAGGCCCCTTAGGAGATCGGCTGCCACTTCTTTTTCCGCGACGTCGACTGCGCGTTGTATCAGAATCGGCATTGGCAGCAGAAACCTCGTCGCGACTGGCAGTGGATTGGACACCGTTGGATACCGATTCAAGAGTACCCTGGGATTTTTCGGATTTTTCCTCAAGACTCACATTGCTTTCTTTTGTGTTCTTCCCATTCCCTTGCACTCTTGTTGTATCCAATGGCTGAGCGGGCGCATCTGATGAGACTGTCGAACTAGAAACAGAGAGTTTTTCATCGATGCCGGAGGGAAGATTAGCCGACAAAGATGAGCGCTCCGTTGTATCTGATTCTTTGAACCGCGAGGAATCCCCATCCCCGCTCTCGGAATCGGAATCAGTCTCGTTTCCCGAGGAAGCTTTGATAATAATGGTTTTTTTCCCTCCCATACGGTCCGGTTGAGCCATCTTGGGTTCCTCCTCTTCTATTTCATTATGCTCCGGTGAGTTTTCAGTCAAGTACTGTTCCTTTTCCATTGATAATACCCATGAATCCCTCGCAAGCGGGCAGCACACCCCCCTTTAGATGTATGAAAACTGTGTATTGGTTTACTAACTCCGGATGCGATTCATCCGGTTCTTTGCACAATTGATTCGAACAATCCAGCATGAAATGCGTTGCCGACAGTGTAACTAAACAATTCGATTTCTGTCAAGCAGGGATTACACTTATAAAAGAGATACCCGCGCGAGCAAGCCTTTCATAGCTTCCTCGGCTGTTCGGGTTCTAATAGCATTACGATCACCTGCGAAATGAAAAACCTCGGCTGACACCGAAACCCCAGGGCCACACCACGCAATCCAGACAGTACCAACAGGTTTTGCTGAAGTACCGCCGCCAGGGCCAGCAACGCCTGTTACAGCTAATGTCCAGTCGGCGCCGCTACGCGTTCGTGCTCCCCAAGCCATAGCCTTTGCTACCTCAGCTGAAACCGATCCTTCACTTTTTAATAACTTTGGATCAACATCAAGAAGCGAGCATTTGGCTTCGTCTGCATAGCTTATAAAGCCGCCCCATATTACCATCGAACTATCTGGAATTGACGTGAGCGCCGCGCATATTCCGCCACCTGTGCAGGATTCGGCAGTGGCAAGACTTTCCTTCCTGGATTGCAAGCGGGCCACAATGGTCGAGGATAACTTAGTTAACACGTGCTAGGTTTTTTTTATATCTATCGGGCGGCATAGAGAAAATATCCACTTCCCCCTGGTCGGCAAGCATTTCACAACTTCCACAGAATACCGTTCTCTCAGACACGATCAGTCTCGGAGAACGGATATTGCCAATCACCATCCCCCCAGCAAGAAATTCCACCAGGTGGGTAGCAATGATATCGCCGTGAATGACCCCGCCAACTACCAGCGTGCCGACTTTGATGGTGGCATTGACAGTGGCCCCCCTTTCAACTGTAAGAATGCCGGGTGACTCGATAGTACCTTCATATTGGCCATCGATTCTCAACGAGTCCTTGAACCGGAGTACACCACTGAAGCGGGTTTCGCCACCGAGAACTGTTTGTGCGCTAGTAACTGGGCTTCCCATCGCTAAGGGCATACAATCTTACTACTTTGTCAACATTTCAAAAACCCCATCCCAATCGTCCGGGGGGGGATTTTCAATGAGTTCCTTGCAGCGGGCGATAAAAACTTCGGGAACTTCGTCGGTTTCATCGGCCTGACGCGCCCCATCAAAGAATTTCAAGGCGCCGACAAAATCCCTTTTTCTATAGAGTTTCTGTCCCTCAGCGAAAAGAGACAAGGATTTCTTTCGGGCTTCTGTAATCATGGGGAGCCGCCTTGACTTGAGTGAATTTCTCTGAAGTGCTCACGGAAGCGTTCTTCCAACTCCTCTAGAGACAGTTCAGCTTCTTTCATGGTGCCCTCACTCTCCTGAAGTGAGTTAACCTCATCCTCTAAAACGCCAAGCGCTGCCAGTGTCTGTTTCGCCTCAGCCATCACCTGCTGCTTAAAGGACCCTACCGCATCCGTGTTCGCAATGTCGAGGGTTTGAGAAGCCTGCATCAATGACAAAATCGGTGTCTTGAGATGTTCGGTAAAAAACACCAAAGATTTGTTCAATGAATCAGTGAGGGCAAGACGCTTCTCCCGGAGTATAACCTGTTTTGAAAGCTCATGATTTCGTAAAACTGCGCGAATTCTAGCTAAAACCTCAGAAAAATTGAAAGGTTTGATGATGTAATCGTCTATACCTAATTCAAAGCCCTCAATCTTATCCTTAACCGCGTCCATGGCGGAAAACATTATGATGGGAATATCCCGATACTCTTGATATTCAGGATCCTGCTTGAGTATCTTGGTGAGCTCCCATCCAGTGATTCTTGGCATGATATTGTCGAGGATAATCAAATCCGGCACATGATTCCGGATCATTTCTAACCCCTCATCACCATCAGAAGCCAACAATACTTCGAAACCGAGCCGAGTGAGCATGACATCAAAGAAATCGAGGTTGATTTGCTCATCATCTATGATGAGGATTGTTTTCTTTTCCATATATTCCCTATTCTCGCTCGCTTGACCGAAATCGTCAAGAAAGAGATTGCACACAAAAAAGCCCCATCCTTAAAAAAGAACGGGGTTTTTCTAATCAGCACCCTTTTTTGCAGCTATCTTCGTAAATCCCATGCCATCTTCTTCAGTTCTTTGCCGGGGCGAAACACAGTGACACCGTGGGTTTGCACAGGGACAATTTCCCCTGTCTTGGGATTACGGGCCTTCTCACGTCCCTTGCGGGTGCGAATTTCGAAAGTCCCAAAACCCCTGAGTTCAACCACTCGATCCTCCATCAAAGCGCTTTTCACTTTCTCGACGAACGCATCAATCACACCGTGAATATCCTTGCGGCTGACCCCGGAATTTTCATAGATATGCTCTATGATTTCAGCCTTGGTCATCTTCCTATGATCGTTTGTGTCAACCACCGGAATCCCCCTCTCATCGAATCAAGTTTCGATTTCTGTTTCTCAAATCAGAGCGGCAAGTTTCTTGTGCATTCGGGACTTTTTGCGAGCTGCTGTGTTGCGATGATACAGACCCTTTCCTGCAGCTTTGTCTATTAGTTTAGCGAATTCAGCATAATGCGATTCTGCTTCCGCTTTGTCCTGTTTGTCGACAGACACTTCAAAAACCTTGGTGATGGTTCTCACACGGCTGCGAATGGATCGATTGTGAGCACGACGCCTCTGGTTCTGTCTATGTCGCTTTGCAGAATCCCTCGAATTGGGCAATTTCTACTACCTCATCATATGAAGTCCTCCATGAGGACCGACAGAAATAACTATTAATGAATAAACCCTTTTCTGTCAAGGTTTAGGGATAGCATCAAGTTATCTTCTGGCCTAGTTGAAATCTCGGGGACGACGCTCTTCCCGTTTGCATTTCTCACAATAGGCGAAATGCTTCATGCGACCCGCGGCAAAAACCGATCGCATCTTCAGCTCCGCTCCACAGGAGCAGACGAATTTGTGGGTACCAGCGACGACTCGGGCGTTTTTACTTGTTCCGGCCATAATTCACTCCAATCAATTCTCAATTCGGAAAGCCCCTAAAGAGACTCCCAGACTTTGTCGGGCGGACCGATGGTATCAAACCAGTTCAAATAATGTCAACATTCCAACAATTGCTCAAGTGTCTTCGGCGGCAGTATCAGCAGCAACAGAGTTCTCTTCGGGGAGTATTGTCCAAATGCCATTATCGTTACACTTTGAGCGAGACACAGGGACTTCCATCCGGTGGCCCCGCGCCGTATTGACATGAAACTTCCTAGCAAATACATCCACCTCGTTAACTATGTAATTTGTACCCTTATAAGTAATCCGAGAACCCTCACGAGGCATCAATTTCCTCTCGGAGGCGTAATACTCATGTTCATAGGCAAGACAACAAAGAAGCCGGCCACATGGACCTGATATTTTGAGCGAATTGAGTGAAAGATTCTGATCTTTAGCCATCCTGATGGACACAGGTGCTAATTTATCGGTAACGCCATGACAACAGCATGGCCTGCCGCATACCGCTAACCCGCCAACCGTTCTGGTTTCATCCCGAGCACCAATCTGCCGCAGTTCAATGCGAGTCTTGAAATGAGACACGAGTTCTCTAACAAGTTTCCGAAAATCAATCCGAGTATCGGCAGTAAAGAAAAAAACAATTCCCGGTTCATCAAAAACATAGTGAGCTATCACCAACCTCATAGCCAAACCGAGATTCGAGATTTTTTCTTGGCAGATTGCATGAGCTTCGGTTTCTTTGGATTGGAGCATCTCCCTTCGTTTCAGATCCTCTTCGGTTGCTATACGATTAATAAGTCGTACTTCCCTAGCTTCTATTCCATCCCTATCCATGATGGAACCCAAAAGGCGAGCCATATCCCGACCATAGCGAGTGGAAGCGACGATTATTTCGCCACGCTGAATAACCATGTCTTCTGGGGGCGAACAATACTCAAAATCATTGGTATGAATAACTCTTGCACGCCAAAGATTCTCAGGAACGCGCTGAAAATCTTCTCTCGCAAGTTGGGACTCTCGATTCATACGAACTCCGTTCTGTTAGCGTTTATCTTTCCGCATGTTGGGCATCCGTCTCTTAGCCCATCAGATCTATCAGTATGCCATGGATTTCATCGATGCGTCGGAGAATTTCGAACTGATCAATTTGATTCTTCAGCACATGGGCCGCCAGACTCTCCAGCTTCTCGTCCACTACACGGACAATGAGGTATGTCTTCTGCTGCATGGTTTTCGGGTTTCTGGTTCCCAACATCTCTTCCGCTTTCAAGCTGTTCTCAATGATGTATCTCATGAATCGTCTGACGGTTTTTTTGTATCCGTTGAGCGGACCGAAAACCGGGTCTTTTTTGAGTGCCTCTCCAGCTTCGTACACATCATCGAGTAGACTCTCAACTGTTTCAGAACCGTCCAATTCCGGCAAGGAATCCCATCCCTGCAAAGTAACGATGCTGGCAGGGCTGTCAACAACCTTGTTCATCACAGATCTGAACGGTTTTTTCCCCGCCTTATTTGAACGGTTCTTTTCATTTTCCCTCTTTTTCTTAAGCCGGGTGTCCAGGAAAGAACCGATTTGATTGAGACGTTCAATGTCCACGAGCCACTACAACCCAGACACAGGCGCTGTATTGCGGGTAGCGGCGGAACCCCAATCCACTGAGAATTGAGGTTCGCTACTATGGGAAGCCGAGGCAATAACATTAGTATCTTCCGATACCGTACACTGACCATGAAGAATTACCCCGTCTTCGACTATGAGCTGGGGCGCTTTTATGTTTCCGATCACGATACAAGTTGAAAGTAGCACGACCCTGGTAGAGGCGCTGATGTCCCCCTGTACCACACCGCCAATCACAACGGTGTCGGCGTTGATGAGACATCGAGCTCTCCCGTTTCTTCCAACCAACACCCGCCCATTCGTGCTGATGTTTCCCTCAAAATCACCATCAATGCGCAGCAAGCCTTGAAGATCAAGATCGCCGCGAAAACGAGTACCATCTCCGATGATGGAATTTATGAGAGCCTGTCCTTTGGCATGCTCGCTCATAGGCCTAAATTCGAACCACTACTGGTACCGCTTGAGTGATGAGGTGAGGTTTTGCAATGTTATGTCCGGATTGGCCATGTTGAGAAATTTGATTGGATCTACCAGTTGAGTACCAATCATCACCTCGTAGTGGAGATGCCGCCCTGTGGACATACCCGAGCTTCCCATGGTGCCGATAACTTCGCCCTGAGAAACACTCTGGCCAATATCCACTAGCTGGCGCTGCAAATGCGCATATCGAGTTTTAAATCCATACTTATGCTGAATATCAACATAATACCCAAAACCGTTTTGGTCATACTCCTTTTTAACAACCTTGCCGCTGGCGGTCGCCAGAATGGGTACACCATAGCCAAAGGCCAGATCGACACCCCGATGGAGATACCAATATCGGCCATAGGGATGTATCGATGGTCCAAAAACCTGTGTAACCCATCCCCGAACATTCTGTAAGGGCCAAATCGTTGGTATATCTGTGAGTAGGGATTTCTGGCTGGACAAAACCTTGCCAATATCATCCAAAGAGGACACCGATCGGTCCAGAGAAACCCTCAAAGTCTGTAAATCCATTACCTCGGGGAGTGTTTTTCCATCAGTTTGTTCAACGTCGAATATGGAGGCCAAATCTCCGCTTCCCGACGCTGGATCAACCGAAGTTCCATCAAGACCGAGAATGCTCATTGTCGAAGTGAGACTGTTTCGGAAGGTACCCACAGAGCTAACCAACTGGCCTACTTCATCTCTGATGATATCAAGGCTGGTTTCCGTTACGGCTAATTCTCTGGATTTGGACGCCAAGAGAGCTTCTTTCCCCGAGAAGTCCAGGGTAAACCAAAAAAAACCAGCAAGTAGGCCGATAAATAAAATGAACATGAAAAGCAGGGTAAATAAGGAAACCTGAATATGAATCGTTCTCTTCTCGGTATGAGGAACCAGCATCACCGAGAATTTCTGACGTCCAACACGCCAAAGCGCCCCTAAGCCTCTCCCAGAAGACATCCCCAAGTGTCGGGAGCTGGTTTTTCGTTTATACTTCATATCTGGCACTCTAACTCCTAGGCGAAGGCAACCGAATATGGTCAATATCTATCATAAACCATTATCCATGAAGAGCGCAAGCACTACCGATCCACAATCGATATTGACAATGTAATGAAACCACGCCAGAATGAGCGTGTTGCACGCTGGCAAAAACTTCCCACGAAAGTGAGTAACTCATGCGATATTTTGACACCCACGCTCATATTGGTCTAATCCATGAAGACCCGATTGAACAGTTGATCATCACTCAGGAAGCGAAACACGCGAACGTTCAAAAAATAATGAGCATTACTAACAATCTTCAAGATTTCTTTGAAGTGTATCAAAACCTTCTCACTGCCTCCAATGTTGTTTTTAGCATTGGCGTATCGCCATCGGAAGTTCAACATCCGGGATCTGATTGGCAACAAAAAATCAACGAAGGTCTTCAGAAAGACCGAGTGGTGGCAATCGGAGAGACCGGATTGGACTATTTCCGGAAATTCGGTGATAAAAGCGCGCAGGTGGAATTATTCATTGCTCAACTTGAATTGGCCGAAAGTTATAACCTTCCAGTGATTATTCACAATCGGAAAGCCGGACATGATATCAAGGAGATACTCAAATCGAAACTTCCCTCAAAAGGTGGTGTTCTGCACTGCTATTCGGAAGATTGGGAATATGCCAAGGGCATGTTGGAAAACCATGATAATCTTTATTTCTCATTTGCCGGCAATATCACATATCGCAATGCCCATAACTTGCATGAGACCGCGAAAAACCTTCCCATAAACCGCATTGTCATTGAAAGTGAAAGTCCTTTCATGGTTCCGGCAGATTTCAGGGGAAAACGCAACAAGCCATCATATATCCCTTCCACAGCGGCATTCATCGCCGAGATTCGTCAGGAATCCGAAGAGGCCATTGCAGAAGCTATATGGAGCAACGCGTGCAAACTGTTCGGAATTGATAGTGGAAACTAGAAGTCTATTTCGGGGCATTTGAAAAAAAGTTCTGCTGTCTTCTGGATTCAAAAAGCAAAATCCCAGTGGCAACAGCGACATTGAGTGAATCCAGCCGACCGCGGGTAGGTATGCTTATAAGACCATCACAGTTCTCTTTTATCAATCGGTGCAGCCCCTTGCCTTCCCGTCCCATCACCAGAGCAGTTCGGCCCTTGAGATTCACCTCGGGAGCCTCTGTTCCCAAGATATCGGCACCCCAAATCCAATACCCCATGTCCTTGAGGGTTTTCAAGGTACGAGAGAGATTGACCACCTCCAACAGGGGCACCCATTCCACAGCGCCTGCCGATGCGCGGCTCATGGAGTTGGCATCTTTCTGAACCGAACGGCGTTTGGGAAGCAGTACGGCATCCACCGCAAATTGATCGGCCGAGCGAAGCACAGCGCCCAGATTCCCAGGATCCGTAATTCCATCTAATACGACGACGAGTGAGTTCTCTCCAGCGGATGATGCGAGATCTTCGAGAGACTGGATAGCCATGGGGGCGGGCGCCGAATCTACCTCCAGGGCAAAACCTCGGTGATCGGCGCCACGAACCATGCGATACAGATCGTTCTCATTCACTCGTCTCACGGCAACACCGTGTTCGCCTGCTATTTGGATCAATGTTGCCACTCTGCCGTTGATTCTGGAGACATGCAGCACTCCACGCCCATTTCGAATTGCTTCTGCTGCTCCATTAACCCCGGTTAAGAAGTCTTTCATGGTTTATAATAGCATTCAACAGCGGATGGTTCATTGTATCAACTAGAGGAGTGTCGTATGAAAACAGTGATACAACGTGTGGAACACGCGTCTGTGGAAATCCTCAACAGTGAAAAAAGAAGTATTGAGAAGGGGATGCTGATACTACTTGGTGTGGGGCGTCAGGATGGACCTGAGGATGTCAATTGGATGGTCCGTAAGATCGCCTCCATGCGCCTTTTCGAAGATGCTGAAGGACGGGTGAATCTCACCCTGCAAAATGCCAAGGCGGATGTTCTTGTGGTGAGTCAGTTCACCTTGCTCGCCAGTACTCGCAAAGGTAGCAGGCCATCTTTTGATCCGGCGGCTCCTCCGGAAATGGCAATATCGCTTTATGAGTCATTCACCGAAAAGCTGAGTGAAATTCTGGGGCAACAGATTGCTACGGGTATTTTCGGAGCTAAAATGAAGGTGTCCCTGGTAAACGACGGACCGTTCACACTTGTACTCGACAGTAAGCTACGAGAATGAAATCGTTCTTCTTGAGAATGCGCCATGAAGCGCCGCATGCAAATGAACGAATAGCGATTCTGTTTGAATCGTGACAGGGTTGGAAGCGCGCCATATACTGAAATGATGGGTAGAACCATCATCTTCTTACTTTCGGGTGCCGGAAAGCGCTATGGCGAAAACCATTTTCCAGGTATTTCCCTGAATTTCTTCCTGGGCGCCAAGATTGACATTATCGGTTCCAATGGCTGTAGCCATCCATGTTCTCGCTTTCGAGGGCGATGGAAAGCTGTTTGGTATCCCGGCGGATGGCCGGCATACGATGAGGATAGACATCGACACTTCGGCACTGATGCGGCTGTCCGAAAGCGCCTGAGATATCGGCGTCTCACCAGGGATTAGAATACCGCTCGCGTCTGTGCCTAAGTCGTACTGGGCTTCAGGATTCCTTGAAAGATGCGGCACTGCGGGCACGTTCCCGTCGCGTTTCCCTGCGAATTTCCATTTTCTTATAGAATTCAGCAGATTTTTTTATCTGTGAAATATCTGAGCTGTATAGTTTGTTGTCGACAACGTTAAGATCTTTGCTTTCCAAGAGGGTTTTTAGGGCATTCTGACCCGCGCCTTTCTCCAGGCCCAACATGTTTAGCAGATCGGCGGGGCCAAAGCCAAACGTGTATGATTGGCGAGATGTTGTATCCAGTCGCTCCTTCTCGAGTTCGAGAACCAGACTGTCATAGAGCCTACCTACCGGATCTACAATCAGGGTATTTTTGAGCTGCCGGTGAAGATTCCATATCCGTTCGGCCAAAGATGAGGTAAGTCTGGCTATCACTCTCGGCTGTTCAACCACCATGCCCTTGAAATTGGCCCGATTCACAGCCATAAGAACCGAATCTTCATGAGCAATCGCCGAAGCGCTTCTTGGCTTGTTCTCCAGCAGAGCCATTTCTCCGAATATATCACCACTTTTGAGCAGAGCCAGCAATACTTCGTTGCGATCGACTATCTTTGTAATTCTGATGCTGCCTTTCTGGATGATGAAGAGTTCCGGACCGCTCTCGCCCTCAGCAAATAGCATGGTGTCCTTCGGATACTGGCGGATGAACTTCGTGGTGTCAGGATTGAGGTTGGCGGTTTTGGCATAGGGGCGAATCTTTTCCATACGCTGCTTGGCCATATCCACATTCGATCCATTAGGATTGTTAACACAGTATTTGTAATAGGCGTAAAAAGCCTGATTGAACTGGTTTTGCTGGGCATAATACTCAGCAACTTGGAACAGATGTCTCTCGTCCGCCTCAACGGAACTCTTGAAAGTAAGGCGGGTAAGGGTCTGATCCAATAATCTTACCTGCTTAGAAAATCCGTTGATGATTTTCATGGCAACAGGAGTGTTTTTCTCAATTAGAAGAGAATACTGATCCTGTCGAACCGTAATAAGGCTGCAGTCGTCCAAAGCCACCGCATTATCGACATGCGGATGATTGCTCATGGTGGAGACAACACCGAAAAAATCACCAGGATAGAGAATGGCATCGTCCTCTTCTTCGGGAATATCCAGTTCTTTTTCAATCCGCACTTTTCCGGAGCGAATGATATAGAACTGATCGGCGGTTTTACCCTCGATTGTGATATACGCGCCTTTGTTGTAATTCACCAGTCCCAACTGTAAGGGATGATTGCCCATGTTGTCTCCAAAGGGATCGCACCAAGTCTGTATCTTTTCTATTCTAAAGATCGGGAGCAAATGCCGTCAAGCTAATAGCTCAACACTCAATACTCGAATAAATCGGAAAACTGTCACAAAGAGTTTTCACCTTTTGGGCTATCATATTGAGTTTCACCCGGTTTCCCTCGCTTTTGAGAGCCTCTATCATGTATTCGGCAACGGAGTCCATTTCCTGTATACCCATTCCACGGCTAGTGATGGCGGGGGTTCCAATACGTACACCGGACGCGATTCGCGGGGGTTGAGTATCGAAAGGTATGGCATTCTTATTTGCTGTCATTCCGGCAAGATCAAGCCAGGTTTCAGCATCAACACCAGTAAGCTTGAAAGGACTAAGATCTAACAGCATGAGATGATTGTCCGTACCCCCTGAGACAAGCCGAGCCTTTCCACGACGCAGGGCAGCGGCTAAAGCCAGCGCATTCGCCTTTACTGCTTTCTGATAATCAATAAATGCCGGCTGACTTGCCTCCTTGAAGGCAACGGCTTTAGCGGCGATGATGTGCATTAATGGACCACCCTGAATACCCGGAAAGATGACACTGTTGATAATTTCGCCAATGCGCTTGGTGCGCCCGGACTTGGGGGCGACGATGCCCATATCATTTTCCACATCTTTTCCGATGAGTATCATGCCGCCTCGAGGCCCCCGGAGGGTTTTGTGGGTGGTTGTAGTGGTGATATGAGAATGGGGCACCGGGGTGGGATGGACAGCCGCGGCAACTAATCCTGCGATATGAGCCATGTCGGTGATTAGCAAGGCGCCGGATTCGTCCGCAACCGATCTAAATTTCTGAAAATCGAGAATTCGGGGGTATGCCGATGCACCGGCAACAATTACCCTCGGCTTGCATCTCAGCGCTAATTCCCTGAGCTCATTATAATCGATGGTTTCACTGTCCCGGTTCACGCCATAGCTGACAATGTTATAATCCTTGCCTGAAAAACTCATCGGAGAGCCATGAGTGAGATGGCCGCCATGAGCGAGATTCATGCCCAGTATTGTATCGCCATGTTTCAAAACTGCCCGATAAGCACCCATATTAGCCTGGCTGCCCGCATGCGGCTGCACGTTGACATATTCAGCGTCAAATAGGGTTTTGGCTCTATTGATGGCCAAAGCTTCCACTTCATCGACATACTCACACCCCCCATAATAGCGATTGCCCGGATAGCCTTCCGCGTATTTATTGGTGAGAACTGAACCGGTGGCTTCCATGACAGCTCTCGACACCAGATTCTCAGAAGCAATCAACTCGAGTCGGTCCTGCTGCCTCGCTAACTCTCTGTTAACAGCGACTTCGAGCTCATGATCGAAATCAGCCATGGTGCTGCTCGCAAGCATGGGGCATCGACCTCCAGATGGAAAGTTGCCGAAGGATACTCCCACCTTTCCTCAAGTGGCAAGACCGCAAAACTCATTCCTGAGGGTTGGAGTCAGTTACGCGAGGCACGGGCCAGATACTCGTGTATGCCATCAAATTGCCTGATACCTCCTCCCAAACACCTTGGAGGGAGTAGACAGATTGGGGGAGTCTCAAATCCGGTTTCGGCTGCAAAGCGCCGGAGGGCAATATGCCTCTGGAGAAAGCAATGTGTCTCCCTTCAAGATTGCCGAAGTAAAACGAGGAAATATCACCCTCTACACCCGGTATACTGACGCTGCCATCACCCATGGCCGAATCGATGGGAATCCAGCCAATTCCCTGTATCCACAATTCAGACCACCACCAGATTTTGCTGCTTCCATCCTCCAAAACCACTATCCCAGCAACCGGGCGGGAAGGAACTGATGCCGCTCTGACCAGAGAAGAAAAGAGGAAACTATACCCTTGGCTGTCAGCCAGATGTGTTGAGCTGTAATCGGATATTGCCCGACTGGGAGGTTGTTCATCGTAATTGAGAATTCTTAGGACATAATCGTAGATGGCTTTGGACTTCATCCAGTCGTTCTGTATGTTGCCCACAATTTGTCTAGCAAGCTGGGATACGAGATCCGGGCGTATCCATCGATCGGTTTTCAAAGCTGCTGCAATATCCGGGTGTCTTGCATCGTAGGGCAAGAGCTCGGCGGGGTTGATAAGAGTTCGCAGCGGTGCAAGCTCCACAGTCATCTGCCTTGAAATGACTCTACCTTCACCAGGACGAAGCTCATCCATACGGTAAAGAGCGAGGTTGTTCTCATTTCGAATCAATGTTGCCCCCGGATTACCCGGAGGCACAAGAATAGTGGCCTTCCTCTGCCCACTGCCTGCCATAGGCGCAGGCAAGTGAAGATAGAGCGTATTCCCGGGAAAAGATCCGGCTTGCTGTATAATGAAATCTTGTCGCAACGACCACTGCACCGGCGTCCCTGTTTTCAGACTACCGGGTTTATCGCCAATTTCAAGGAAAAAAGAATTGCTAAACAAGTCCTCTTTTTGAATGTAGAGCTTACCAGTGCTTGTACCTGGGGGTACCCAAAAGCTTACCTGTTGATCAGACCAATTGTCGATGAAATCGGCTGCGATGTACTTACTCAAATCCGGTTTCTCACTAGCTAGAAGTTCGGAGGTATCCGAATGGTTCAACCAGATATTTCCCCCACTCTTTTGATAACCGAATCCCTCTCCAAAAAGAGTGACGAGGGAACCAGGCACGCCGATATCCGGTTGCATACTCTCAATGTAGGGCGCGCCAGGAAACCAGTTTCCATAATCCAGCCTTGGTGTACGGGTGGCATCTTTCAAGATGGCGCCCTTGGACAGTCCGGCTCGATTTTGAACCCTAACCAGTACGGCCCCGTCACTCTTGGGAACCCGCGCCACAATGCGCTGCTTGCTCCATTCGATAATACCTGTTGAGGGAAGTGGGTTGGAACCGAAAAAAAGCCGAGCATTGTCGTCGTCATCACCGAAAAAACGTCCGGTTATCTCAAGACGATCGCCCGGCGCGGCTGTTAATTTATCCAAACTCGTAATAACGGGTTTTTTCTCGTAGCGCATATACAGTATGAGAAACACGAGCAAAGCGAGAGCGAAGAGAATTATCGATGTCCAGTAGAGAATTCTTGATGAAAGACTGCTCACAAATTCCTAAGGATCCTTAGTCGTAAAATTGAAATGGGTGCTTTCATCCAAAGACGAAAGGAGGGATGAACGAGTTTCTTCATCAAGGGTTTCCAGAAATGGCAGCAAATGGATGGCCATTCGAACCTCCACATAATCATCCTGCTCGCTATCGGCTGCCCGACCAAGAGGATAATAGTACAGCATTTCCCCGAAAGCTACTGGAAAACTGGAGAGTGTGCTGGAATACTCCTCCCCTATCCAATTTTCATTTTGAGCCACCAACAGCATACGCCCTCTCTCTGCAGGATATAAGGTAAGAGTCACCTTGAGACGTGAATCGCTTCCTTGCAGGCTGATATTCACCGCGCGTCCCAGTATGGTTATCTTGTTTATCTGGGTAGCCCACAGCTCCTCTAAGTCATCTGGGGAAATCACTGTGACATCCACGTTGACCAGAAATGCATCCTTAAGAAGATCATCGACATCAATTTCGTTGAACTGCGTTGCATCCTGCGCCAGCAATCCAGCGGCGACAAGATGCATAATGCCGAGAACCAAAAAGGGCAGACGGAAGCGAATGCCGATCAAGGTGTGCCCTCTAGAGCCGCGGATCTGACAATCATCGGATCTCCAAAATGCGATACCGGAATCCCCTCCGGCAATTTGTATATGACATCGTCACCAGAAGTTTCCCCCTCAAGTACGCTCAAGAAGCTCTCCAACTCACTGGGAGTAATGGAAAAAGTGACCAAAGTGGGCGCCGCCGATCGGGGGGAAAGAACGATGATGCCGGGACGAGAATCTCCCTCTCGGGTGACAAAATTGAAGCCCGTGGCAACAAGCAGGGCCAGAATGACGGCGACGGCCAGGGGAAGAGGTATCCCGATGCGTTTGGGGCCTTTATGGTACCGGCCAAATCGGGTTGTTCCGACATAGTGCCAGAAACGATTGAGGCGTCCAGGGCTGCTCGGTGGCGTCAGATTTTCTGATTGAAGGTAGCGGTGCTGGGCCGCGAAGATTTCCAATGTGGCCCGACAGGTGGGACAGCCTTCAAGGTGTTTCTCAATCGATTGCTTGCTGACATCGTTGAGTTCACCATCGTAATAAGCCGATAAGCTGAGGGTTTCAGGACACATGGAATCCTCCCTTCTGCAAATTTTTGATCAAAAACTGCCTAGCACGAAATATCCGCACTTTCACATTCCCCTCGCTTATGTGGAGCATGCGAGATATGTCAGCATAGGAATAACCGGAGTATTCTCTCAAGATGAGAGCTACCCTTAGTTTATAGGGAATCTCCAACAATGCTTTTCGGACATCGTCTCGGGATTCCTTAGCGAGTATGGCTTGTTCACCCTCGTTCTGAGCCCTTGAACGCGATTGCAAGAGGTGAGAGCGATGGGCATCTCGTTCACGACCAAGCCGTTTTTCGTAGTTGAACGCCAGATTTTTCACCACACGAATAAGCCAGTACCGCGCCTCCTGGCCACCAGGAAGTCTGTCCCGACGTTCATAATACCTTAAGAATGCTTCCTGAGCAAGCTCCTCAGCCACTTCATATCGGCCACAGATTCGCCATGCCACGCGCAAGAGCTTATCAAAAAAAGACTCAAATAATTCGGCGAATTCCGCGTCTCTATTCACGATAACAACCAACAAGCTCCGAAGTTACTCTAACAATCATGCTTTTTTCAGATGCGGGCCTTCCGCTGTGTCCACAACTTTCCATCCCAGCGCCGCCAGTTCATCTCGAATCCTATCGGCAGTCTCCCAGTCTTGACTCGCGCGAGCGATTTCACGGCGCTCAATTAGCTGTGTCAATGCTGGCTCAATGGATGGTGCGCCTTCTGACGCGATATCGGCAAGTCCAAGTCCTAGAATGCTATCCATGTTCAAGGCAGCAGTGAGTCGTTCAGCGGGAGAAATATCCTCGTCTTTCACAAGCTGCCACAACTCTGCTAATGCCCTGGGTGTGTTTTGATCGTCACACAGAGCTTCGTCGAATGCCGACAGTCTAGAGTGGGCTTTCTCCGAAAGTTTGTTCATCGAAGGAAACTCTTCTCCGTTGCTTTCCCTACCGAAGCTGGCAATGCGTCCATTGAGTGATTTTCTGGCTGATTGAGCCGCATCAAGGGATTCGTCGGAGAAAACCAACTGCGAACGATAATGAGCACCCAACAGAAAGTAGCGATAGTCTAGGGGATGATAGCCGTTCTCTAGAAGATGATTCAACGTAAGAAATCCGCCATCACTCTTGGACATTTTATCGTTTTTCATGATGAGAAATTCGTTGTGTAGCCAGTAATTCACCCAACGATGTCCAAAAGCCGCCTCGCTTTGGGCAATCTCGTTGGTATGGTGCACGGGAATGTGATCGACACCCCCGGTGTGAATATCGATGTATTCTCCCAGGTATCGAGAACTCATAGCCGAACATTCCAGATGCCAGCCTGGGTACCCGCGACCCCAGGGAGAATCCCACAGCATTGCCTGATTCTCGAATTTACTTTTAGTAAACCAGAGTACGAAGTCCATCGGATTACGTTTGTTAGCATCCAGCTCCACCCGGGCGGCTTGCTGATTCTGCTTGTCAACTTGGCGTTCCAACAGGGCCATGCGTCCATAATCCGGAAGCTTGGAGCTGTCAAAATAGACATTGCCCCCGGCCTGATAAGCGAATCCCTTTTCCGTGAGTGTTTCCACCATGCCCAACATGTCCGGGATGTGTTCGGTAGCCTTGCAGGCGATGGTGGGCTGGCGTATATTCAACTGTCGGATGTCCTTGATAAATGCCTCAGTGAAGAAATTTGCTATGTCCCAGACGGTCATGCCCCGTTCTCGGGCTCCTTTGAGCATCTTGTCTTCACCCTGATCGCCATCGTCTGTGAGATGACCCACATCCGTGATGTTCATAACGTGCGTAACCTGATAGCCAAAACGCTCCAGAGAGCGCTTCAGTATGTCCCAGTGGGTATAGGGTCGCAGATTGCCGATGTGAACATAGTTATAGACTGTTGGTCCACAGCAGTAAAGGCCAACTTTTCCGGGCCGCAGAGGGACAAATTCCTGCAGTTTTCGACCATCGGTATTGTAGAGAATCAGAGTTTTCACAAACAGCACTCCGGTTGCGGTGCAATACCGCAAGAGAATATGATAACCCGGTGGCCAAAATAACGGAATCATCAGACAAGTTCAATATCGAGGGTATTCACCTTGTCTCAGAGCCGCTGTGGCGCCACACCAGTTTGTTGGTGGGCGGTCCGGCTGCGTTCTATGCCGTACCCACCGAAGAAGCCGACCTGCGAACTCTGCTGCGCGCGGCAACCGCTTGCGACATGAAAAAGCTCATCTTGGGCGGTGGATCGAACATTCTGGTGGCTGATGAAGGCTTTTCCGGTTTAGTGGTGGATACCCGATCATTCAACGAATACCGGATGGAAGAGAATCTGTTGGTGTTGGGCGCCGGTTTGGACGTGACAGAGGCCGCCTGGAAATCGGGATGCGCCGGGATTGCTGCTTTAGATTTCCTTTTCGGTATGCCCGGAACTGTGGGGGGCGCCCTTTGGATGAACGCTCGCTGTTACGGCAGTGAAATTGCCGACGTTCTGGTTTGGGTGGAAACCATGGATGATGAGGGCAATATAAACCGAGAAATGGTGCGCCCCGAGGACTGGGACTACAAGAAATCACCTTTCCAGAACAACGGCGCCACCATCATCAGAGCGGCATTCGCCATCAAAGAATCCGACCCAAAAAAGCTGAAGTCGGCGATGCTGGAAAGACGAAACGACCGAGAGTCCAAGGGGCATTACCGATCACCCTGTGCGGGCAGCGCGTTCAAAAACAACCGGGAATTCGGTGTTCCTTCGGGTAAGCTCATCGACCGTTGCGGCCTGAGGGGCCATCGCGTCGGGGGCGCCTCAATCGCCCCATGGCATGGGAACATCATCATCAACGATCGCGGCGCCAGTGCCCGAGATCTGCGGAATCTTATGATTGATGTGCGCCATCAGGTGCAGGAGTCTACCGGGTGCCGCATGGAAATGGAAATCCTTTGCGTCGGGGACTGGCGAGAATAGCACTGTTGATCTGGGTGACAGGCCACATGACCCAGGACTCGCAGTGTTTCTGCTTATCTCGCCTATTCTCTTTTTGCTGTTTCCTTCTCACAATGGACAGGATAACATGACACCAGGGAGCAGAATCATGGGCGAAACGATGGAAAAACTGATTGAAGCCGATGGTGAGGCCCTCCGCGCGGCCGTGAACGACTACAGCATCGCTGAACTGGCCGATGGTTGGTACAGGCTCAACCAGGAACAGTCCATGGCCGTATTTCTGGCACTCGATCAGACGAGCCGGGCCGAACTCATCACCGAACTCTCGTCAACCGATCAGCAAATTCTGGTTGCCGCCCTTTCGGTTCAAGCCACACGCGATCTCTTGGAAGTAATGGATCCCGACGACTTGGTAGACCTGATACAGTCCGTATCGCCTGAAGTGCGCTCGGAAGTTCTGGGACATCTGAGCGACGAAACGCGTAAGGAAACTGAATTTCTACTCCGCTTCGACGATGATGATGCCGCCGGTCTCATGACAACCCGCTACGCCGCCATCAGGGCCGATATCACCGCTGGAGCGGCTCTCAGCTTCCTGAGAAAAGCACCTGAGGAACTGGAAACTATTTACTATGTCTATGTTGTTGATAGCCTGCAGCGTCTTATCGGTGTCGTTACCCTGCGTAAACTGCTGATATCATCGGATAATCGAAAGATTGCCGATATCATGGAACGCAATCTGGTAAGCGTCCGGGAGGATACCGACCAGGAGGAAACCGCCAGGGTATTGGACAACCACGAACTGATTGCGCTGCCAGTTGTCGATCATTGGAACCGCCTTTTGGGCATTGTTACTTTCGATGATGTTATCGACGTGATTCGAGAGGAACAGAGCGAAGATATTTACCGCATGGGCGCCATTGCGGGTGATGATGAAAACTACCTCGGTTCTTCGGTGTTCAAACTCATATGGCGGCGCCTTCCCTGGCTGGTACTGCTGCTTCTCGCGGGCACCATCACCACCAATGTGCTGGCTGGTTATGAGAGCCTTATTACACGCTTTGCCTTCTTGGCCCTGTTCATCCCGGTTATTACTCAAACCGGTGGTAATTCCGGCACTCAGTCCTCCACATTGATGATACGGGGTCTGGCCACAGGTCAGCTTCGTTTCAATCTGATTGGTAAGGCTCTGGCGAAGGAACTGACCACCGGGATGGTAATCGGCATCGCAACCGGGGCCGTAATTTTCCTCCGAAGCATTCTGTTGCCACCAGGAATCGATATAATCGAGGCGGCGGCCGTTTCCGCATCCTTGATGGCAGTGGTCGTTTTCGCCACTTTGATGGGCTGCTTGATGCCCTTCGTTGTCGATCGCTTCGGTGGCGATCCGGCGCTGGCTTCAGGCCCTCTGATGTCCACGCTCATCGATGTGGCAGGTCTCACTGTGTATTTCGAAGTGTCCAAAATTCTGCTGTTCTGAAATGGACTTTTGGCATTGAGAGTGTTTGGAATGCTGTTACCACTGCACATAGTGGTGGATTCTATTTTTTTGGCTCTGTTGCCGAAGCAGTGGCGCATCCGCCGAGACCCAGTCGCCTGACAAGAACCCATTGAAGAAATTCCGCATGAATTCGCCAGGCTTCTTCACCGTAGCCCCCGGCAGTGAGCCAGGCCGAAGGCAGCCCAAGCTCTTCGAGAAAGCAATAAACCATCCGATCACGCTCAATCATCTGGTTCAAAGTAAGCTTCAGAAGTCCGGTGGATGCTAAACCATCGTATTCCCAGGGATCGGCACCGGCCAAAACGATGGCCAAATCGGCAATCGAATTCCGGCGCAGCATGCCAAGGGCATCCTTCAGACGGTCCAAGTAGGAGTCCTCCTCTCCACTTTCCACTGGCACATCAATATCACTGGGAGTCCAGGAGGGGTGAGTGGATGGCAAAGAACCATCCAGGGGCCATCCACGGGCCATGTGAATACTCATGGTTTTCACCGTATCATCGCCATGGAAAATTGCCGCTGTGCCGTCGCCCTTGTGGGCGTCGGTATCGATTACCCATATCCGCTTCACCACACCCTCGCTCTGGAGTCTTGCCACCCCCACAGCCACATCGTTCATCGGACAGAAGCCATGGCCGAAACTACGATGCCCATGATGGGCACCGCCCCCCATATACTGGCAGAATCCAGTATCGCAGGCGATTTGGGAGGCCCTCCAGGTACCGGCAAGAGACAGCAGCAAGGAAGGCGTGAGCTCATGCAGGGGATGCGTCGCTTCTTCCGGTGCCCATCGATTGTAGCTCCCGTCGGGTTTCAGAAGCTCGTAGGCCTCGATAAACTGCTGGGCAGCACGATCATCAAAAAACCCCCGCGCAAAATCAGGAGAAAGCACCCGAGACAGATCGTCCAGGGTGGTAGTTTCCTGAAATTCGTCAATCAACCACTCCTTCTTTCTTTCAAATAGAGCAGCATTGTTTAACAATGACTTAATCGTCAACACTTTCTGAGAATCCAGTGATGGTATCGTAATACCATATCTGGGAAAATCCAGCATTGCATCGGTTGCGTAAAGAACCATAGAGTGATTGTTCCCTTTAACGCGCTGATTATAACCGCTTTTAACTTATTTTACATCTCGTAAAACCTCTCTGCTGTGATGATGCCGGTTTATATACAAATTTTTTGTGTTTGATAATGGAAAATCAATCAACTACACTCAGCCTATAGGATGAACGTTTGATTTCTATTGGAGGAAATGTGTGCACCGGAACAATCGTGTTAGAAAAAACGCCGCAATGGCGTCAAAGACAGAGCTAGTCCCGAAAAACGCGGTACATATACCAGGGAAAGTACGAGAAGATCAGAAGGATTATAACGATCAGAATCCACTCCTTACAGTCAGAATTAGGACGAAACTCACGCTCATTGTTTCCTCCATCATCATCATCTCCCTGATGATCACCACCTCTCTTGGTTTGTACTTCTATCGCCGTTCATTGAGTATACAGGCCGAAGACGAAAACATCTCAATGTCGGCGATAGTCGCCAAACAGGTTGATAACAAACTCATAGAACTCATCAATTCTGCCAATCTTCTTTTCCAGTTAGGATCTACTCCCGAACTCGGTGGTAATGCTCTTGTAGATGGCTTTTTTGCGAATGATTCCCAACTTGTCTATGTGGGGGTTCCCGGAACTCAGTGGCAATACAGTAGTCGGTATTGGTTTCACGACAACAGAATATTCAATGAGAGTGTCATTCTCAATGGAATTCTGAGCGCACGACGCGACGACTTTGAAAAAGCCCGCAGCGGAGAAACTGTCATTGTAAACATTTCACCGCTAATTCCAAACCTCGAAAACCCCGTGCTAGCCATAGCGGTGCCATTCCTGTTGGGAATCGATCAGGAATACCTGGTAATTCTGACGGATATCAGTGAGACCCTCGGTGAAAGTGTCAGACTTCAGCGAGGCAGTTCTACCATCATTGTGAATCCCGCAGGTGAAATTCTCGCTGCCAGTGAGACTTCGCGTGTATTTCGCGGTGATGATATCGCTGGTACAACCGTGTTTGAAAAAATCTACACCGAGGGAATCGATTACGGCCAGATGAATTACAGCGAAGTGACGGATGATGAAAGAAGAGACTACATCGGCTTCTACAGACTTATCAAGAATTTCAATCTTGGGGTGATAACGACAACTCTGGCAAAAGATATCTTCCGAAATGTTCAGAAGATCATTTTGCTCAATGTGTACTTCGGCCTCGCCATTCTTTCACTCTCAATGTTGGGAGTATACTTCTTCGCGAGAAGCATTTCATTGCCAATCAAAGAATTATGGTTTGCCACTCAAATGATTAAAAGCAAACAATGGAGTGAAGCTATCACAGAACCGAAAACCGGCGACGAAGTAGGTTTTCTTGCCCGAAACTTCAACGCGATGATACCCGATCTGAGAGCGACTGACGATCTTCTCGAAAACACCAAGCGATTTGTTAATGAAGATGTAGCGAAAATGATCTACGAAGATCGTCTGCCGCGTACGGCAACAACCAAGGATGTCACTGTGCTCTTCTCGGATGTTCGGAATTTTACTCAACTGAGTGAAGCCATGGAAGATCCTCAGGTTGTGCTTAGAAACCTTACGGAGTACTTCGACTCGATGGTGCCCTGTATCAGAAACACCAAGGGGATGGTGGACAAATTCATCGGTGATGCCATCATGGCGGTTTGGGGAAGTATGACCGAATCATTACAAAATAACGCCGAGTCAGCCATCAATGGCGCGCTACTGATGAGAAAGGCCCTTATCAAGTTTAACCTTAATCGGAACAAAAACGATCACTTGAGACCGCCCTATCGGTTTGGATGCGGTCTTCACAGCGGACCGGTGACTGTGGGCATTCTGGGTAGTTTTTACAAACAAGAATGGGCTCATATAGGGTCTACTGTGAATATAGCCAGCCGCATTGAGCAGGCGAACAAAGAACTGGGCACCGACATCCTCTTTTCATCGGAAACAGCCTCTCGGGTAGAGGGAGTTTTCCACACCATGCCCATGGCCCGAATCAAACCAAAGGGACTCGAAACCCCGATTCAAATCTACACAGTACTGGGTCGACTGGACGATGAAACAAGACCTAAAAACCTGAGGGATCTACAGAAACGCCTGGGACTTAGATCTAGGCAATTCACAGGAGATATGAAACATGGCGCAAAAGTCCAAATCGTTTCTGGTTAATATCTCAGTAACCCTCCTTCTTTTATGCTCAGCCGGATTCTTCGGATGGAAATTTCTCAGCGAACTTACGCGTGAGGTGGAAAACATCGGAGGAATTAGGGTTGGTGCAGTTGCTGTTGTCCAGGGTCAGGCTGAACGCCGCTTTCAACAGCAGACTAGGTGGATTGGCATCCAAACCGATGAAACAGTATACAACCTAGACGCTATCCGAACGACTGCTGATTCTAGTGCCATAATCGAACTCGATTATGAAAACGAAGCGGGAGAGAAACAAAAAGAGGAAGTTGTCCTGGGTCCTAATACATATATCGTATTCGATCTTCTGGGGGAAAAACGGAACATCCTTCTTGTCAGCGGTGATCTATCAGCCACAGGAACAGGTGAACTCACCATTAGTGCCGGGGATACAGTGGTATCAGTGGACGATGGGTCGGTGAACCTCGAGCGTCAAGAGGGTGTTGAAACCCTGGTTACTGTGCTCCAGGGAGAAATCCGCGTGAATGCAGGTGGCGTTGAAACCCACGTGGATTCTCGAGCGGCCCTTCGAGTGAATGATGATTCCGGTGTGGTGGGTAGAGAGGAGGTCGCTGTTACTTCTTTGGTGCCCAAACCCAATGCTCTGCTTCTAAGCTATGCGGAAACCTTGAATGTGTCTTTTTCGTGGAATCTTCAAGCTGATTGGGAAAACCCGGTTCTGGAAATCTCTGCCAACGCGCAATTCAACGAAAACGAGTTTCAGACTACTCGTATACCCGCAAGCGGCAGGGCCACTCAGAAACTCGGCACGGGCCAATGGTACTGGCGGATTGCTGATAGTCGAAGCGGAGCAAGCAGTCCCGCGAATATGTTCACCGTTGATACTGAAAACCAAGTCCTGCTCAGTTCTCCTGGATCAGACAGCGAACTTTCCTTTAGAGACGATGTGCCGCCTGTGAATTTTCAATGGACTAGGGCGTCCTACGCCGACGCTTACTTGGTTGAAATCAGCCGTGACTCGAGCATTCGTGAACCGGTAATCTCTCGGGAAGTTTCCGGCGGATCCCTCTTGGTTGACAATCTGGAAGAAGGAAGGTGGTGGTGGAGAGTTACCCCCCGATACCACCGAGGAATCCTGGACACCACGCAGGGGACTGAACCCCGCAGTTTCATTTTTAAGAAACTCGCCGGCCATGAGGCAACCAGGCTTATTAGTCCTCCAGATGGACTGGTTTTTTCCAGTCTTGATGTAAGTGAGGGTATTCCTTTTTCGTGGCATGCAACAAAGAAGGATAGTACGTACACGGTTAGCGTAGCCCAAGATTCAGCATTCACGAACATCCTCGCCACCGGGGAAAATGAAAGAGGATTGGCCCTTCTCCTCCCTTCTCCCCCTCCCGCCACCTACTACTGGCGGGTAGAAGCAATATCGACCGATGACCAGCCGATTCCCGTGTCGGAAACGCGGCATTTCACTGTGAGAAATGTGGTAGACGTGGTGGAACTCCTGAATCCGGCCCCTGGAGAAACCAGGGAACTCGAACCCTACACACCATTTGAATTTCGCTGGCGCAGCAGAATCCAGGGAACTCAACGCTTACAGCTTCAACGTGTAAACGAATCAGTTGTGGGCGGACGTGAGAGTATCATTGATGCTCTGGTACTTGGCGAGCGATTCACCACGCTTCTTCCTGGAAGCGGCGCCTATATATGGAGTCTGCAGGTTCTTGATGATGCCGAACGCGTCCTTGCAAGAAGTGATGTGGGGCGGTTTCAAATCCGATTGGAGTTGATTCCTCCTCAGTTGAATGCCCCGTTACCCGGCAGTACAGTCCAGCTGACCAACCTGGCGGCTCTTAGGCTGAGTTGGAATCCTGCGACAGGGGCCGATGCGTATCGGGTAGTTCTCCGAGACCCCCATGGGAGTATCATCGCTCAGGATAACCAAGTCATAGGGCTCAGTCGGGAATTCGCACTGACCAATACCCCCATCAGGGGCTCGTATATCGCAGAACTCACATCTCTTCGAAATGCTCCATCCGACAGCAGTTTGGTTGAGAGTACGACTGCGTTATACCGTTTTGGAGTGGACATAGCGCGACAGTACTCCGTCGCGACTCCCATTTATCCCAATGACGGAGCCATTTTTCAGGTAGAAAGTGCTATTCTCAACGATGTCACACTCCGATGGGAACAAAATCCGCCGCCGGAAAGCTATATTATAAAAATTACCAATACCGGTGAAACTCAGGCATACCTCACCACTGAACCCCAACTCACCCTCAATAACTTGGACGTTGGTACTTACACATGGTTGGTGCAATCGCGAGACCGCCTCGGTGAGGCGATTTCAGAGAGCAAGACTGTTGGATTTCAAGTCAAATCGCTCCCCGTCCCCGAATCTCCAACCATCATTTTTCCGGTTTCCGGTCAAGATATCGATATGACCCACGCAGATAACCTTGAATTTCAATGGGAAGCTGTCAGCGATGATGCGTTCTACAACCTTGCGCTCTATGTTGAGGGTGAAGAAGCACCATTCTGGAACAAGAGCAATCACCAAGGGACAAGTTTCATTCTTGATGACTTAACTATTCTTGATGTTGGTTCTTTCGTGCTGACGATGCAGACCCATTTCGCCGCTGAAGGGGTGAATCCAATTCGTATGAGTCCAGTATCCCGTGTTCCCTTTTCGCTCTCCATCGATATAGCAGAGGAGGCTCCCCAAATTCTCACCGAAGAATTGCAGTATGTATACTGAAATGGTCGCACTCCCCACCCCATTGCGAGGCGTAAAGCGCTTCTCGCTTCTTCTCATCAACTTCCTGACGGCTGTGTACTTCCTTACCGGGCAGAATCGCATTGAGTGGGAATCGACTAGGGGCGCCGACCATTATCTGGTGGAAATTCGGCAAAATGGACAACTCGTTCTCGAAACCAGGAGCAATCAGCCAGGGTTGCCACTCTTTCTCCCCGTGGGTGTATACCAGCTTAAGGTGAGTGTTGTTAATTCTTTTGGAAAAGTAGTCAGCACAAGTGAAAGCAGTACATTGACTATCAGTGCCCCGGAAGCTCCTTTCATTGCTGATTTTTCCCCAAGGGAAATTCACGAGAATAGCAAAGACGAATTCCGAGCTAGGGTTAAAGGATTAGTTCATACAAACAGCTCGACTACCAATTTTTTTCTCGAAATTCCTGGAAAAAGGAGTATTGAACTCGAATATGCCATTCAGGATTCCATCGACTCACTTTCTTCCAATACATTATCGGAAATCGTCCTGAAAGCGAAGAATAAAATCCCTGGCGCCGGTTCTTGGAATCTTGTGATGACTAACCCCGACGGGCAAACAAGCCGAATGGATGGAGCACTCAACGTTCTGGAGCAATTGAAACCGAAAATTAGCCGGATTTCACCGAATCAAATTTACACCGGTAAATTCCACAATCTGATTACTCTCAAAGGCGCCAATATAATGGACGGTGCTATCATTGAAATCGATGGGCCTTCGAAGATCCAGGTTGTCGAGTTAAGTAAAAAGGATAATAGGCTCTTGGAGTACAGCCTGAATCTTGTCGATGCCGCCATTGGTTGGTATTCGATAACCCTTACCAACCCGTCCGGGAATTCTGATATGGTGGAAAGAGCATTCCGGGTGCTTCCACCGCCACACATCGACGTTGCGACAAAAGAATTCGATCCGATTTCTAAATATCCACACTCTCTCTATGTTGGCTGGAATTCTACTCGGCCAATGGGTGATTACTACATAATCGATAACGATGGTACGCTCGGTTTTTCCATCGGATATTCACAGGAGTTCTTGAACAGTTTTTTTCGGGCGACGCCCATTCTCCGGAACATGAGCTGGGATATCACCTTCTTCTATATGCATGACTCCTATACATCAAAGACAGCCGAACGTGCCGATGCGGAAATCTTAACTGATTGGTATAACCTCATGCTGGGAATGCACTATGTTACAGCTTATGACATCTTTTTGAACCTGATTCTCAAGATGGGCGCGGGTTTTGGATATAACGCGAGCAACTATGATGATGTCCGTTATCAGGATGTGGTGACTGAGCGCAAACGAGAAGATATTGGGGACATTGACTTTATCTCCCGCGTCGGTGTTGGCCTCCGCGTTGATATCACGCCAAGATGGTATATCGATCTTACTAGCGACTTCCTTGCTACTTTTTACCTTAGTCGGACATCCTGGGCTGTTCAACCGAGAATCGAGGGGGGATGGCGATGGTAGGAATTCGCCGTTTTATCGTCCATCTGGGGCTCTTTCTGCCTATTCTTATTGAACTCATCATCCAAACACCGAAAGCTTATGCTCTCGATAAATCCATCATAGGCGAACAGAACGGTTCCATCAGCATCGAATGGGAGGATTCCGCGAATTCTTACCAGGTGCAAGTACGACAGAATGGGCAAATTTTCATTGATACTGTTCAAAGTTCAAACCGCCTGAGCTTCAGCCTGGCCCCAGGTGATTACCAATACAAAATCTCAGTTCTCAGTCCGTTCGGGAAAACTGTTTCGGAAACCGAATGGCTAGCCCTCACGGTTCAGTCAGGTCAGGTTCCATTTTTCAGAATGCGCTCCCCATTAACGGTGTGGGAGGGAGATACAGGGGTCCGTTTGACTGTAGAATCCACCAAGCTCAGGGATCGAACAATTTTCTATCTTAAGAACGAAGATGTATCGATTCCTGTAGAATGGATGGAAGAGGATGGTCTTTATGCTGTTACAATTCCTGATGGGTCGGTTGGGAGTGGGAATTGGGATCTGGAGGCTGTCAGTCCATCGGGACAAAGTTTCACCTATCCCGAAGCCCTGATAGTCCGCGCTGCCCCAACACTCACAGTCAACAAGTTAGATACCAATATCGTCCCATCCAACAGATTTGCACCGGTAGGAATTGAGGGTGTGAACCTGAATCAGGACATGCTCTTGGTTTTTCAAGGGCCTGATGGAGTTATTCCGGTGGCGGCCCTTGAGATTGACAAAACAGAATTCGCTGTGGCATATCTGGATTTGGAGGGAGCCGCGCTGGGAACCTACGATCTCATTGTGCAACATCCAGGCGGGGAGGATGTCAGAAAACCAAGGGTACTCACCGTTATTGAACCCGATGAGGATCCGAATTTACTAGAACCGTCCGAAGTCAGTATGCACATAGGCATGTCACCGATGTGGTTGGCTAGCGCGCGTCTGATCAACCCCCTGCCCGCATACGTTGTTTTCGACGTTGCCGGCTTAGTTTCTTCCGGTTTTAAAAAGCGCATCCTGCAGGATCTTGGGGTGGAGGCGCGAGTGAACCTTGGATTCTCTTCGCCCGGCAATCTATATCAGCAGAAAACCATTGATTCGCCGAATGGGCCCGGACGAGGAGTCCTGACGACACTTGATGCGCCCATTGAGTTCATCGGTATTGTCGATCTTTCTGTGTACTACCGGCCGTTCGTAACCGGCAAGGTGGCCCCGGTTGTTCAAATAGGATTCGGAAATCTTTTCTCCAGTTATCTAAACAGTATCTATATTCGACAAATCTATACTCCCATCCCTCCGGATACGGTTACGCGCAGCTTCAAACAGTATTTCATCCAAAATCTGTCCTTTATGCTTATGGGAGTCGGAGTAGATATTGTGGATAATCATGGTGTTACTCGACTGGGCGCTAACTATAGGGTGGGGAATTTCATTGGCTCTTCTTTCGTGGACGACCCTATACATGTATTGTCTTTGACCGCCCGCCGTGGATTCAGATTCCGATAGGAGCAGCTCACATCTATTGATGCTTACCTTGCTCTTTTGCCGCAAGTCTCTTCCCTGATGATTCCCCATCAGAAACAATACCCCCTATATCGATGGTAGAACAAACGAGGATAGTGGCGAAGGGATTTGAACCCCTGACCGATCGGATATGAGCCGATTGCTCTACCAACTGAGCTACGCCACCATTTTCGAGCGCCAATGTACCGTGAGCGGGTAAAGCATGTCAACTCCACACCCATTATTCTCAGATTCACAGAAACTGCTGTTTTTGCGCTTCCGCCATAATCCGTTTATTCCAGGGGTTTGCCGTTAGCCATTCATGCTTAATTTGGGCATCATCAAAACGCCCGGCTCGTACATAAAAATCATTAAACGCTAGGCGCATGTAGCGAGTCTGAATCTCACGATCAGTGAGAGGACTCACAAGTGCGGCCCAATAAGCATACATGTAGCTAAATGGCCGAGGGGTACCTCGGCTATTTTTCTCAAGCAAAGCATCAAGGCGGACGATCTGGGTAGCATCCCCACTCTCGACAGCTAGAAATGAGTCAAATCCTTCAATCCACTCCCCAAGAACATCAAGGAGTCCTTGAGAATCCGAGAGCCTCCCTTCGATGGGGAAAAAACCATCAGACCAGTCATCGGCCTCTCCTTGCAGGCGACAGCTTTTTCTCGGCAGTACCAGGGCCTTTTGAATGTGCTTATAGGCTGTGGCCAAGTCACCTTTGAGATAGGCAATCTCGGCCAGAAAGGCAAGCGATTCCCGGGAGTTTTCGTCCGCTGTTAGAAGACTGTAACCGGCAACATCATCATTAGCCAGAAGACAGCGGCCTTTCCAAATGCTCAGTACCTGTCGGGGATCCTCCAGATCGTAGAACGCGGCGAGTTCCCTCCCTTCTTCGGCGACGGCAGCTCCGTCTTTATACCTTCCCAATTCCCAGTTGATCCTCACAATGGTAAGGGTGAAAAGAAGCCATAGATCGCGACGACCGGCATACTGGGCTCTTACCCTGTACTTATAGCATTCCCGCAGAGACCACGGGAGATTGCCATAGATGAACTGAGTTGTAGCCGCGAGAGCCGATGCACGTAGGACGGCCCACGAGGCCTTCACCTGAGTTCCGATGCGCCTAGAGATTTCGAAGTGTTCCATTGCATCTCTCACCTTTCTCTGAGCCAGTAGGGAAAGGGCTAATTCCAAGTGCGAGTAGGCTTCTCCCTTATGATCGCCCGATCTTTGGAAAATGAAGAGAGCTTCTTTCGCGGCTACGAGGGCATCGTCCCAACGCTCCATGGCATAGGAATACTGCGCATTGTGAAGCCGGAAGCTGTCGGAATAGGAGCCAGGCCCACCGGCCAGTGATACAGTGCCAGCCCGTACCAAATTCCGAGCCCCCTCAATCCCCTCGGTGAGTAGGACATAGCGAAGTCGGGCCGCTCCCAGTACATTCTGGATTGATTCCATACCCGACGCGTCTAAATCATTAACCGTCATTGGTGAGCTGCTCAAAATTTTGCCAGCGGCCCTCAATCGGCGGTTTGTGAGCAGGGTTGAGAAAAGTTCATGCAGTACGGCGATACCTCTGAGACTCGGTCCCCAGGATTCCAAATAGCGAAAGAGGCGAAAAAGATCGATGGAATCTCCCTCTTGATAGCGACTGTAAAGATACTCTCCGAATTGATGAGCATCCTGTAGAAAATCGACATCGTGCGCGAAGACATTCACCAATCCGCAGGGGAAGCTTCGGACGCGTCCATCGGAATCTTCTCTGATAAGTCCCAATTCCAGCAGGGATCGATAGCGAGCATCTTCGTTGTTTCTCACACTCGCATCACCATCCAATCGCTCCACCAGCATTCTACGATCCACCAGACCATCTGAGACATGCGCGAGAAACAGTAGCCGGCGAGTTTCCCACTCCAGTGACGCCACAAGGGCCTCAACAGGGTCAGCACGAGAATCAAAGTCTCGCTCACGAGCAATCAGACAATGAAACAGGCGGTACAGATTAGCACCACAATAGTTAGCCAACTCCTTGAGGTCTTTTGCCTCTACGGTGTTCTCCAAACTGGCTTTCTGAACAATTGAGGCCCACTCACTTCGGGAGGGTTGTCGAAATACAATCTTTTGACCCACTCCAGAGATGGGGATAACCTCATCGAAATCGTCCGAATCCCGAATAACAACGAGTCGAAAAGATTCAGTGCCGAGAAACTCAGTAAGAAGGGAACGCAGCCAGGTGGCTGCTTCGGATTCCGGAGTGAAGCCATCAATAATCACGTAGGCTGAGCTGCCAACTTGTCGGCGGAGTTCCACGTGGGCTTTTACAAAAAGTGCAAAGGCTTGTATAAGATCTACCGGTCCCTGATCCCGAAAGGTTTCCCAGATGTGGCCGGTGCGGGCCATTTCAAGGAAATCAGCCCCTCCTCTCTCCCACCAGAGTTTCTCGTCCGCGTCGAGATATTCCATGGTCACAGCCATCGAAGCGTCCAGTGCCCGGATGAAAGGCTCCTGAGGATCTTCGGCGTCTTCCGCGAATGGAATCGTTAGTGGGGAACCGCCATCATCGGGATAAAGCATGCGTAGCGCGTGATTTAGCACGGCACGTTTTCCTGATCCGATGGGGCCGCGCAGCAGGAGTATACTCCCGTTGTTTTCATCCTTTTCGAGTTTCTCCAATGCCTGATGAACTTTTTCCAGGCGTCCCGATCTGATAAGAAGTCTCGACAATCGTTCCTCGAATCTGGGTCCAAATTCTTTTAACGCTTTCACCCGGAACATGCCATCCTCAACAGCACCTTCAAGGTAGTTGTCGAAGTCGCTCAGTGCGTCGTCGGCCACCCAAAAACCATCCACATCCGGAACTTTCAGAAGCAGGTCTTCCAGATCAGCCATCGACGAGGGAATTTCATCCTCGGGAACAGCGCTAATGAGAACCGTTATTCCGTATAGTTCCCTTTCATGCCGGCGGAGACAGGCAAACATCGCAGAGGCGGCTTCGGCGGTTTTCCGTGCTAACTCACCCAGCGATTGAGGAAAATGATGAAGCTCTTTCTCAATCTGACAAGCCCCGAATTGGCGGGCTATTTCGTCCAATTCAGAGCGAACACGGCTGATTAACGCTGGATGAATTTTGGTTAATTGATTCACATGAGAAATTCCTGCATAAACTAGGTACGAGTACATAGATAAATCCTCAATCATTGTACACTACCGGAATCGGTGCGTCATATAGATTCCAGGGAGGAAATACGAATAACTCGCCGCCAGTAATGGAAAATTCACGTAATACCGTCGGACTATTGGGAATGTTCTTGAAAACTGAATACTGTCAAATCCAGTGAAAACTGTTCAATATACCAATTGCCATCCTGCCGTATCAGGTAGATAAGCCCGTATCCGACTGTTTCATCGTCATCCACTCGAACAGCGACGCTAACCCGATTGCCATCCCGATTGGGTACGGCATACCGCGGATGCAATTCACTTCGGCCTCCTTTCAAAACCGTCTCGAAGAAACGGGCTAGGGGAACACGCAGCGCCGGATAAAAATCATCGATTGGTATGGTTCCCTCCCCAATGGCGCTGAAGACACGATCACAGGTTTCTATGGCCGCAGACCATGCCGGATCGGGATTTCGCCGATCGGCGAGCATTCCTATTTCATCATCCTCGGGGAGGCTCCCCACACCAGGGTTCCATTCCATGAATGCTCGCCAGAGCATGGCCTTCGGGGTTTGGGCCGGCAAATTCATGGTAGCCATCGTGAACACGATCATGGAGGCTATTAGGCCAATGCAAGGGCAACGCGTTGGAATTACGTTATTCATGATTCAAGAAGATCGTTGATGTCATCAAGGGAAATATCGAGTGTGCCACCCTGTTCATCCAAATCAGAGCGTTCCTTGAGCGGTAAATATGTGTCATTAAAGGCCTTAGCCAAGCGAAAAATATCATCCTGCGCGTATTGGCGCGGAATTCGAACTTCCAAATTATAACTTCTCTGGGTGATACCACAGAGCATCACATTAACAGGATCGCTCACTGTTATGGCAAAATGGGGACTGTAGGTAATCATCAGCATGAGAACAACCACCAAGTTGGAAACGAAAAGAATGAGATTGAGTCGTGAATGAGCCACGCTTAAGGGGCGTGAATCAAACCAGATCGCATAGGAATCACTTTCCAACACACTGTAATCTGAGGGTCCGAATTTAGCCATCAAAAACTCATCGTGATACTTGGAATAAAGAGTCCAATCGCCACTTCTTAATAGAATTACTGAAGGTCGAGAACGTCCCCAACGTTTCGCCGCATCGGGGGTAGAGACTAAACTGGCATCCTCGACCAAGGATTCAACGGCTGCAATTTGTTCGTGATGCCAGACCTCCTCCGTACTCAAGCTGTCAATGAACGCGAAAACTGCCCCGGAGATGCTGGCCGAGAATATGAGGGTGGCCACAGCAGTCGTAATAATGCGAACAGTGTGTCGTTGTACCATTTTCGAATCGGCAAATCGAATGCGCCGAACAATCTTCAGCAATCGGAGAATCCTGAGCACCCGGGCCATCCGCACGGCCTTTACTATCTTCAATAGACCAATGAGACTGCCGGAACCGATAAATACTGTCCCCGATATATGGGTAAGCAGTGCTGGCCCGGAATTGAATACCAGAATCGGAACTGATGCAACAAAATCCACCCAGCCGTTTTCCTGCCATAAGTATTTACCCAATCCGCCTTGAGACAGTGCCGCCCAGCTCCGGATAAGAAATTCAAGAGTAAAAAGGAGATCGAATGCCAATCCGGTGTAGATAAATAGCATGCGAATATCCCAGTCCGCGCCTAGAAGCACAAAGATGTCTTCCGCCATTGTCTGAATAAGAACCAGAATTATGGCCAGAGTTATCAGATTTTCAATGGTGTTTCTCAAACGCTCATTCATCTTCACTACCATCCGTTCTCGGTTGCGATACCATGGAGTTCCATGAGCATGTCCAGGTCAAAACCGTAAAATTTATAGTTTTTCCTTGCGACACTGAACCAACTCTTATCCGAAGACTCGGCACCACGGTCAACGATCATTCCAGACTTGAGATTTCTGCATCGGTGAGCGAACACCGATGCCATCCTGGAAGTACTTTCAAGAAAGGGATTGTCCTGGAATGAAAGGGTGCTGTTGATACCGGCCTTTATCACGGCATCGGGCATCAGAGGCATCGCTTCTGATACATGGACCACCACCTTGGATGCGAAGCCGTGAGAAACTAATAGGAGATTTCGATTTGATGGAACTACCTGACCCCCGGGTACGAAATATCGTACGGTCGGTCGGATGAGCATGGTGGTCTTAATCAGATGAGCGATTTCACTGGAATTGATTTTCAAACGCTGAACTTTGCGAAGTTCAAAACTGATGTATTTTTGCCGTTGAAAAATCTTTTCCACATATCGATCGATGAGATCGGTGCCAACACCCACTATCGGACCAATAAACTCCTTTCGGGAATTCACTTTGCTCAATACGGTATTGAGAAACTGGGACAACTGTTTTTTCACCGCCGAAGTTGTGGTGCGCTGATGGGCCATGTGCTGGATAAATGAAAAATCAATGTTCTCATTCAAGATTGTTTGTAAAAGGGGCGGGAGAGCCTGGTTGGCGTATTCAGCCAGCGCATCCCTCAGGAAAATCTGAATCCGCGGCCACGAAAAACCGGGGAAAAATGCCGGCGATGTGAGAGTGGGCTGAAGCGACTTGTGGTTCAATTCAAGAAATTGTAAAAGCTGCTCTTCCTTCTGTAGCGGAGAAAGGCCCGAAAGTGAGGGGTTTTCCCACAACCTGTTGATAAATGTTGCCGCTTTTTCATGTTCTATATTCATAATATCCCGATTTATGCCACTTCTATTTGGTATTTAGATTTTTCGGTGTCATGATAATATGATAATATGTAGATGCGACTTGTTGCACGGGTTTTTCTTATCTCCTTCTTTCTCATGATTGCCAGCAGTTTTGTTGCGGTTTACTCACTGGGAGCTCAGGAAAATCAGGAGGCCACTGCTCCTAGTCTAGTGCCTGGGGACCAAGAAGGTAAAGACTATCCCGCAGCCCCAACCTTTCTGAAGAATCTCACAGCTGATAGCCCCCATGTTGATTTGGTTTGGAATGGTTATTGGCGCATTTCTTTGATGGCCGGTGGAAATTTCGGCAAGATAAATGACAAGAATATATTTCCAGGCTTCAGACGCGGCGTGGCGTTCTTGCAGGAACCCGATGTGACTATATCCCTCTGGCTTTACAATCGGTGGTTCATCGAAACCTCATTTATCGAAGGATTCGAGCGCAATACCTACCGTGCTGGCTATGTTGGAGAGGAAGGGGAGTTCGTTCAGGAAGTCACGGTAGGCAATACGGGTGTCAACGCGGACTCTTATGCCGGAATCGCTGTTCCTAAACCCCGCTACAACACCCCCGGTGCCGTGGCCAAATTCAGCACGCCTAAATCCGAACATGAAATCCTAGTGCGTTTTGATCCCACCGAGAACTCTCAAAAAACATATCAGGGCGAATACGAAGTGCATACGCAGGAAATTGGCCTACCTGAATTCGTTGAAGGCCAGTATTTCATTCTGCCCGATACATCAGTATCAAATATTGCCTTGTACCTGGAAGATCAATTGGGAAGCGTATCAGGGACCGATGGACTGGGCAATCCGCGTCGATATCGCCGAGCCGAAGCGGTGGAGTTCTTCATCGACGCTGCCAACGGTCTGTTGGAGCTCAATGAGCCTCATGATGGGCAGGTAGTGGTGTACTACGATGTGGGTGGCACTGCAGTAGGCGATTCAAGTCTGGGACAAAACTTCATTGTCCCGGCAGATGCCAACTTTCATCCTGATTTCAAAGCGTGGGGAGGAGATGAAAACAACCTTCTGAATTTCAACTGGGACGTGGCCAATCCATATGATTCAGCGGGACGAGATTACGATGAAACCTCTCGGGTAAGTATCGGAGGCAAAAAACACCTCATCCTCTACTCGCCTGGTCGATTCACACCCTTTGAAAGACAAAATGCCTATAAGTCGTCCAGGCCGCTTCCCCAGGAAACTTGGCGCATCCGGGCCCTACTGCGTGATCGGGGCGCGCTCTATCCTTCGTCCACACCGGAATTCAGATTCATTCCCGATATCGATAACAAAACAATCGCCGTCTATAGTCAGGTTGGTGAAAACCTTCGCTATCCATCCAACCGCTACCCCTTTGCCGGCGCGGATCCCGATATTTACGGTATAGGACGAGAAACCGACCCACACAAAATCTCACGTACAATCCTCCTGGCCATTCGCGAATCCAACCCTGGTTATTACCTTGGCCCGGGTGTGGTGAGTGACTCAGCAATCATCAGAGTAAACGGGGCTGTCGATAAAACTGCGAAGATTTCAGAGGACGGTCATATCATTTTCTCACGGTTCATCTACCCAGAAGACTGGATTGAGGTGAGTTTCCGTACTGAGGTATTGGGTTTCAGTGGGGGCGATCTCTTTGTATATCAGGGAAACCATTTTCAACTCACTCCGTTCATGAACCTGGAATTAGCCGAAAATGTTCGTTGGAATATCAGCCCGAAAAGAACAGTGGAAGAATATGAACAGAGCCCAGGGCAGATTGAGCTGGCCTCAACCCTGAACTGGGAAAGGGATAAAGCGGGCTTGCGAATTGCTGGCGATACAATGCTCTCCACACCGGATACTGCCGGAAATCTACGTCTATTCGGCATGGATCGAGGGGGCATGGGTTTGGCTTTCCATATAAGTACATTGGTAAGGTCTCCCAGCTCATTTACCGGAGCTCCAACAGGCACCCGAAAAAAAGCCGATCAGTACAACTACCTGGAATCCGATGTTCTCGGACGGGAAACACTCAAAGACTACACATGGTCTGGCGCCAAAAGCAGCGGAAAGGACGGTCCGGCTCTCGCCAATAGCCGTCGTGATGACCCGATAAGCGGTCGGGTGATGGAGTTGCGCCTCAACTTGACATCGAATGGCGAGTGGACATCAGGAGACTTTCTAGCCGATCCTTCAGGTCCTATCAACTTCTCACGATACAGCGCCATTGAGTTTCCCATTCGCTTCCTGGGAAACGGCTTGGGAACTAATGAGCCTAAAATCATCCTGATGGCCGGGGAAATCGGAGAGAGTCAGGATCATCATCTTGATGGTACGGTGAATAAGCTTGATGCTGGCGCCAAGGAGGAATGGGATTTTTCCACGGACAAGGTTGTTTGGAGCAGTGGCAATCTCAGCGATGCCTGGACATCGGGTAAATGGCGCACGGTGAGAATCGCACTCACCCCGGCGATGCGAGCAAAACTGGAAAGTGTGCGGTCTTTCAGATTGCTGGTTGAGAGTAATTCCACTAATGCCATTAGCGGACGTATCGTGATGGGCGCACCAGAGTTCGCGGGCAGCCCCTTTCGCACCGAGATTCGCGACTCTACAGACAAACTTCCCACACCCCAGAATGTCGGGGGGGACACAGTGACCGATAACACCCTGAAAACGAGTTTCGATGAAGTTGCCAAAATCTTTCACCCAAACGGTGAAAATAACAACGCATTGAGAATTCGCTGGGGAGATAAGACTCCAGGCGGCTCCGATATTGCCAATAATGAGCGGTGGGAATCTGTCTCATGGTTCGCCGACGTTCCGCTTTCAGGCTACCGAACGCTGGTGTTCTATGTTCGGGACAAAGAGGGCATAGGCGATATAAGCGCGAGCGCAAGCGACGAAAAGGGTCGGGGAATACGAGTGAGCTGGAAATCAGAATCGGCCAACGCCTCTTCCTCCGGTTGGGATCGTATCACTGTTAACATATCAGAGGGTAGGGCATACAGCGCAAGGGGAAACACCATCACATCCATTGCTGTGGATTCCAATGCCAAAAATCTGACACGCTTCTTGCTGAAGGGAACCGATGCCGCCGGTTCGGTGAGTTCTAGCGACCGATCGGGAGAAGTCTATCTTGATGAAATTCATTTCAAGGATCCGGCCTATATCATCGCCGGCGCCGCTGAGCTTCAAGGATTCTGGCGGCATGAAGAGGATATCGCCACGATCGGCAATTTCCCGATGCTCGGAGACATCAGTCTTACGGGCCGAAGCGAAGTGAGTGGTGGGAAGGTTCTTTCGGGCATAGATAGAGGCAATACCGCGTATGGGGGGGCTATGTCCGCAGAAGCGGTGCTCATGGGGGCTAAACTGAACACAGACTGGCGGGGAAAATGGAACCCACGGGGGTCACTGGCCTGGTCGGGGAGCCACAATCTGAGAATACCGGCACGGAATACCACCTTTTGGATGAATGAGAGTTATACCCGTAGCGTAGCGAGCGCCAATACAACGTTCTCCAGACTCAACGATGCAAATCTCTCCTTAAGCCCCTGGAATATCAGGATTTACACCAAAGCCCTCTACGATGGAGTGTCGCTGGTACAAACCTGGGGTGGTGTAACTTCCTGGCTGGGGAAACGCGGGGAAGCCAATCTGGATATCAGGTATGTTCAGAGCAGTGCCGAGAATACCGGGCAGCCTGGAGATTATTTCACCTCCTGGATGCGAAACTACACGCTAATCGCTCCGGCCAAAAAAAAGGCCATTGACCGTGAGGCACATCACTTGCTGAACACGGTCTTTCATGCGGGTTCGATTTCTGTCGCATGGCGCCCATCTCTTCGTATCAAGGCTACGCAGGCTCCTGAGTGGAGCCAAGTCAATCAGTGGCAGGGAATCATATCAGTGCCCATGACGTTCACAAAATGGTCAATCACACCATCCTATCGGCGAAATCTGAAACAAGTTATGAAGCCGAATGCGGACCATTACCGGGATTATAACGATCTCTGGAGGAATTATACAAGCGGGCTGGCCAAACAATTCCCTTTGTTCACTTACCTGCCCTTCAGAGAGCTTTTCGGTAGCAGCGATGGTGAAGCTTTTGCTCGGGTTACAAGAAGTTTGAAAGAAGCACGCTATGAATCTGATTTTTCCATTGATATGAGGCGTTCCACAGAATCGCGAATTCTCGATTTATTTGTTCCCTCCAACGCTCATTTGTCGATGGAGCGCCGATACAGCCGTAAGGGTGATACCACTGGTTGGGAAAATGAATGGCGGGCTTCGTTGGGCTTCAGAGCCAGCACTCTCTTCGGGCAATTCGGTCAATATCCTGTCATACCCTTTTATAACAACGAAGATCTCAACTCCCTGTTTCAGATTACCATGATGGATTTTAACGGAACTACTGTCCCCGATCCCGAGGAATTAACTTGGCAGCTGAACTGGATTTTTGCGGGAATACGCAACCGCCGTCTGGTGATCGACAACAGACTGCTCTGGAATTGGAATGAGAAAAAACGAGAAACCAATCAGGAGGGCCGTCTCGAGTATCATTGGCAAACCCCGAGCAAGGATGTTCTTCACCTTCCACTGATAAAACGGGCCATTCCCAGGCGACACCACTTGGAAAACAAGGAACGCTTCACTGCCACAGGTTTATATCCCTGGAAGAACGCGCTGGAGAGCTCCAAGCGTGAGTTTGCTTTCACCTTTTACCACGAATCACGGTGGGTATTTGAGGATATCGGACATTTCAAGGGCTGGTTAACATTCGGCATGGGGGAACGAAATGCTCTTTTCATCAACGGCTGGGAGCTGGGTCTTGAAGTTGAATTCAGATTTTGAAGGCTTCTTAGGAGTGTGTGAAGTGATTTTATATGAAGATTGTTTTGTAATTTCCCTTTTTCGTATAGACTATCCATGTGATAGAGAAAACTAGGAACTCTGATTCACAACCCGCTCGGGTGCGGGTTTTACCTGAACACGTTATCAGGAAAATTGCCGCCGGAGAAGTAATTGACCGTCCGCATGCCGTGGTTCGAGAACTCTTGGACAATGCCATTGATACAGAAGCAGATGAAATCGCCCTCAGCCTGGAGAATGGGGGCATAGACTCGGTAGCGGTGAGCGATAACGGCTGGGGCATGAGTCTTGAGGATTTAGCCTCGTGTTGGCTCCCCCATGCTACTAGCAAAATTTCCTCGGTTGATGATCTGGAGCTTGTGAAAACTCTGGGATTCCGGGGAGAGGCCCTTTCCAGCATGGCCGCCTGCGCAAGGCTGGAAATCATCACGAGCCGGGACAATGAAGCCTCAAAACTGACCGTTCAAGGAGGAAAACTGCAGGATGTGGGGCCTTACCCCGCGGCGCCCGGTACAACTGTTTCGGTGAGAGATTTGTTTTATAATATACCCGCCAGGCGAAGGTTTTTGAAGAACGGTCGTGGCGAAATGACTCTGTGTCGGAAAGTATTTTTGGAGAAGGCCGCCGCTCATCCTTGGATATCATTTCGGCTTCTTATTGATGGAAAAATGAAGAGTTATTTCCCGTGTGGTTCTTATGTTGAACGGATTCAATTAGCCTGGCCCAGGCTAGCGCCACCGGGATCCTACTGGAAAACCGAAACTCGTGGTGAAGGATTTGATATCACAATCATTCATGCGCGCCCCGAGATCTCCCGAAAGAATCGGCAATATATTCAGATATACGCAAATCGCCGACGCATTGATGAATTCTCGCTGGTTCAGGGAGTCCAGCACGCCTACGATGCATGGATGCCCGGCGGAAATTTCCCCATTGCCTTTGTCTTCATTGATATTGATCCATACTTGGTGGATTTCAACATCCATCCCGCCAAAAAAGAAGCGCGATTCCGGAATATTACATCACTTCGGCATCAGCTCATCGACTCCATTAACGAAAATCTCAGCGCAGAGTCTTATGGGAAACGGGAGCGTTATGCGAGAGCTGATGCGTCAGAGAGACTACAAGATGTCCAGAAAAACATCTTTGGCACATCAGAGATAGCAGAAGGCTATGGAGGCTATAGGGCCACTCGAAAAGAATCCGATGAGTTTGGCGAAACCGTCATGCGCCTAAGGGAAGAACAAGGGCAATCGAAGCCTTTGGAACGTTTTGTGTCAGCAACTCTCCAAAAGGATTCAACTTTTCGATACCTGGGACAGGTGATGGGCGTATTTTTGGTGGCGGAATATGCTGGATCTCTTTTCATTGTCGATCAACACGCCGCTCACGAGCGCATACTCTTTGAAAAATTCAAGAAAACAAAAGGCTCATCCGAACGTCTGCTGATTCCTCGGGAAATCCATCCCGAAAAGGAGGCCCTGATGAGACTGGAACTCAGGAAAGAAAGGCTCGCTACGCTGGGTGTGGAGCTGAAAACCGTTGGTAATACCTGTTTTTTGCATTCCATACCTCATGCGGCTAAAGGTATGGAAAACGATATTATCGCTTTCCTGGAAAAGAGCGAGGGCGATGCCGAAGAATTGGAAAAAACACTCTGGGCTGATTTGGCCTGTAAGGCCGCGGTGAAGGACAACCATGTGTTGGATGATACCAGTGCTTACAAGCTCCTTCAGGAAACATTCGCCCTGGAGCAAAAAACCCGATGCCCTCACGGCCGTCCAATTTGGTTTGAAATAAGCAGAAGGGAGCTCTTTGGACTAGTGGGGCGAACCTAAAACCCGTAGTATTTACTACCGGCTAGGAATATCATCCTGGCCCCACGAACCTCATCATTTCACTCCTGAGTCGCGGTCTCCACATCACTGAATCAATTGCTTGAGTTCGGCGAGCGAGGGATAACTTGGTACGGCTCTTTCCAGGTCGTTCAAAACTTTTCGGGCCTCAGAACTATTTCCCGATGAAAATTGAAGTCGAATTAAATGGTCATAGGCCGCCCCACGTTTTGAATCTAGAGCGATGACTTTCCGATACGCGTCCGCGGCACGAATGGTATCTCCTGTTTCGGTAAGGGCCAGAGCAAAATTCATTTGCAGTTCGATATCATTCGGCACTGATGCGGCAGCTTTTTCAAAGAAATTCAGGCTATTGGCATAGTCCTCTTTCATCAGATAGGCCTTTCCGAGGTTGTTCCACACCGTCGGTGAATTGGGTTCGATACGGAGGGCTTGAAGCAGATATTCGAGGGCCTGATCGTATTTTTTTTCCTCCAAATAGATGGTACCGAGGTTGATGCGCGGTTTAGAATAATCTGAATCCAGAGAAGCTGATTTCCGGTACGCACTTGCAGCCTGAGCGTTCAGGCCAGACGCTTCGGCGGCTTGTCCTAGGGTGTAAAGGTAGATAGGATTTCTGCCATCACTTTTTACAGCCGCGGCTGATTTCGCAAGAGCTTCGTCAGTATTCCCTAGCTTGAGAGCAATGAGCGCTAGATTGTAGAGCGTATCGCCATGAGTCGGTTCAAGGTCCAATGCCTTTCGATAAGGTTCTGCGGCACGATCATAGGATCCCCTTCCAAAATAGGCGGCGCCTAAACTTCTCCAGTACTGTGAATTTTCGGGCGCGAGATTGGCAGCCATGGTGAAGGAATCGATCGCGCCAGACCAATGCTTTGAATTCAAGTAATTGCGTCCAAGCTCATAATGGCTGGCCGCATGACTGGGCTGAACTTTGATGCTCTGAGTGAACGATTGGAATGCTTTTTCACTCTTGTTCAGCCTCATGTAGGAAAGTCCGAGATTGAACCAGTTGTTGGGATAATCGGCATGCAGCTTGGCAACTTCGGCAAAGGCGTCTGCGGCCTCATCAAAACGGCGATTTCGATATAGGGTTTTACCCATTTCATACCAAATCTCAGCCTCCGTGGGGTGAAGACTGACAGCTCGCTTGAATGAATCAATGGCCTCATCCTCTTTCCCATCAGCAGCGGCAATCTGCCCCAAGCGATAATGAGATTTCCAATCTTCGGGGTTTCTCTGGAGAGCCGATTCAAAGGCATCTCTGGCCCGTCGACGGTTATCAGCACTTCGGGGGTTTTCAAGATACCAGGCCTCCCCTTCCACAGCCCAGACCTCTCCTGATTGTGCATCAATCTCACGGGCCTGGGATGCCAGCTTGCGAGCCTCTTTGAAACGGCCCTCCTCTATCGCCTGATGAGCTTTTCCTAACACTCTTCTTAGTTCCTCTTCTCTCTGCTGACGGGCCTTTCTCTCGGCAGTGGATTCGGTTTCCTCAAGAGCCTTCTGTGCGTCATCTTTCAGAGATTTCGCGGCAATGGAATCGGGGAGAATGCGAAGAGCCGCATGGGCGTCTTGGATGGCATCATGATAGCGTTTCTCTTCCAGAGCTTGACGCCCACTTTGCACCAATGCTTCAACTTCCGCTCGCTCTGACTCACGCTGAACGCGTGAAGCCTCCGCAGTTTCTCTGGACTTCACATCCTGAGGATTTCCCTGAGTGGCGCTGAGAACCTCCCTCTTGAGCTTCTGTGCCTCCTCATCCTCATTGTCATCGTTGAGCAGCTCATTAAGGAGATCCATTGCAAGCTGATACTTACCCTGAGATATGTAGTCCTTGGCGAGCTCCAGGATTGTATCCCTCTTAGTCAGTTCATCATGAACAGTGTCTGAATGGGCGGATGAGTCGCGCAGGATGAAAAACAACCCTAGGCCAAGAAGAAGAACCAGGGCAACAACGCCAATGATTATTGGCCTTTTGTCAGCTAGCATAAATTATTCCTCCAAAGCTGATTCTTCAAATTCTTGCTGTAGGTTTTCCATACCAGCGCTGATACTGCTGGTGTCCTCTCCGCTACCACTCAATGATTGCAATACTTCGGCGAGCAGTGCGGCCTGACGTGCTTCCTCTTCAGCTCTGAGGGCTTCTTCTGCCAGCCGCCGCTCTTCGTCCATGCGCGCTCGTTCCTGAGCAAGCATGGCGGCTTCCGCGTCTGCCGCCAATTGTGCGCCGAGCAAACCAATCAATTTCTCAATGGTGGCCCGCTGAGGCGCGTAGGGTTCCCGAACCAGATATTCTGTGTAATCATTGAGAGCCTCTTCAAAGGAAGATTGATTCAACGCAAGATTCGCCCTCCCTAGCAATGCTGAAGAAGCCAGCAAACCACCCCTACTCAGTAAACGCGTGTAGTCCGACGCGGCGCCGTCGATATCTCCCCTACTTGCCCGCAGGTTTCCCCGGTTTAGCAGCAGCCGGTCATGTTCGCTGCCGTTCAATTCAATTCCCTTACTATACGCCCTGTCGGCGCCCTCGTATCGCTTGCTTTGGTGATAGCATATTCCTAGGTATAGCAAATATGTGTCATTCAACGGATCGGCTGCAACCGCTTTATCAAAAAAAACGATGGCTTCGTCCGTCCTTCCCCAACGGAACGGCTCCAGTCCCTTTTCAAACCATTCTCGGGCAGTCTGTGCTTCCGCTCTCATGGCAATACTGGCAACAAGGAATATGCCAATCAGAATTCGCCATGCTTGTTTGACAGTGTGGTTTGTTAGTATTACGCTTCGTTGAGTTCTCGCGGTTTTAATTATATGGGCAGATATGAAAATCATAATGAAATTATAGTTGGTGCGCCACTTCTGCGCCATGGGTTTATACTTCTCATTCATATGATATCCGGCTCACGTCCCCACTCTTCTCCGGTGAAACGGGGAATGCAGCGAGAGACAGCAGAAGGGCTAAGAGGCTCTATGCGGGATGAGAATTGAACATCCTGTCAGTAGCCGATCATATCGATCCCCTTGTGTACTCCCTGAACATCAAATCCCGGTATGGGAATATCGACTGCGTGCTCGGCGCTGGAGATTTGGAGTTGTCCTACTACGAGTATATCATCTCCTGCCTGAACAAACCACTATACTTCGTATTTGGAAATCACAATCTTACGAATCTGAAGTTTTTCTGTTCATCGCCGGATTCATTGTCGGTCATTGTTCCCGGCGGCACGAGAACTTCGGATTTTGGTTCCATCTGCGTTGATGGAAAGGTTGTCAGAGACCGAAAACTCAATCTCATCATCGCCGGGCTGGGGGGCTGCCATCGGTACAACAATGGAAAGCACCAATTCACAGAATGGCAGATGTTCCTGCGGATTATAAAATTTCTTCCCAGGATGATGTTTTTTCGTCTATTTCAGGGGAGATGGGTGGATATTTTGCTTACCCACGCCTCACCTGCCGGTATTCACGACAGGGACGATCCCTGTCATAAGGGATTCAAAACCTTTCTGTTGTTCATGCGATTATTCAAACCGAGGTACCTAATACATGGGCATGTCCATTTATATGACATCAATGCTCCAAAAGACGCAAGATATTGGAACACAATTGTATTAAATTCATATAATCACATCGTTATCGATTGGGAGTCAGGAATGAAAGAAAATAGCTACGTCGTTTCCCAAGCGGATAACGATTTTTCCAGAGCGCGTCAGAAAGCATGGATTGAATCAGTGAAATCAATTATCAATCCCGAGGCTGGTCAATTGCTATCTTTCAATCACATAAAAACTCTTCTAAAGCCTGGAAAGGAAAAATACCTGGGCATGCAAACAGTTTCCATTGCGAATATCGTTGGCAGCGAAGATCGGTACCAGGATTTTAGCAAGCATTTCTTCCCAAAGAGAGAACATCTGAAAAGTCGCTGGACGAGTGTCGACAGAGCCTTCCTTACCGACATCATCCTCCCACCTATCAAACTGCTCAAAATTGGAGACATGCATTTTGTCAGGGATGGAAATCATCGGGTATCTGTTGCACTTTCTCAAGGCGCTATGGCCATCGATGCCGAAGTTATCGAATTGACCGCCGAGATACCAATCGAAAAGAATGCCACCACAGAGGCAATCACGAAAGCAGTATTGACCTATGAGCGTAACACCGTTTTAAGCCAAACCGATCTTGGGAGCATCATTCCCGTCGAGATGATTGAATTTACCACGCCCGGGCGCTGGCATGAGGTGCTCAACCATATCGAAGGACATAAGTACTTTATTAACATGAATCAGGAGATGGAAATGCCTTTTGAGGAGGCTGTCCGTTCCTGGTATAATAATCTGTACTTGCCTGTTGTGGAAATTATCCGCAATGAAAACCTTCTTTCTCACTTTCCCCGCAGAACCGAAGCTGATCTTCTTTTGTGGATAGTGAAGCATTGGCACTGCCTCAAAGAGAAATTCGGGCAGGATTATCCTCTCGACCAGGCTGCATCGGAATATGTCGCAACCCACGGCAAGGGCAAGGGCTTGTTAAGTCGTCTTATACGAAGTCTGAAAGCATTATTCAGAAACACTCGTTGATACCGGATAGGGCCCTAAACGAAAAGACTCTGATTGATCATCAATCCAAAGCTCCCAAAAATGAGCAGCTTGGGTGTCCACAACATCGCCGTCGCTGACACCCATACTGTTTTGGTGATTTAAATTCTCATTGCGAAGAATGAGCCAGGCTGAAGAGGAGCTGCTGGTGAATTGAATAGCCCCATTTTCAAGAGCGGCTACTGGCCATTCAAGCTCGTCAATTGATGGTCGGTCAGGATCCGGCCTGAAGCTAGTTTCATAACTGTGCCCGGCAAGATCTTCAAGCCGAACTGTGTAGAGGGAGTCGGGTAACCGAAAACCCGATAGTGGTATCATCGAAGGAAGGCCTGTCCAATCCCTACCATCTGCGGACCCCCACAACCATTCATGTTGTTGAAAGCTCCACATAAGGCCAGTGTCTCCGGCAATGACAATTATCTTAGCCGGATCTTCTGAGCCATCCGGATCGGAGATTCTAAGAAAAACACTCAATTCTTCATGCCGCGTGGCGCCATCGTCGCGGTAGAGAATACGCCAATCCAGTTCGTGAATGACAGGCGAAGAACCCCGACAAGAGAAAAAAACGAATGAGATAATAAGAAGTAACGCCGGGTGAGCCTTCACAATGCGATGCGAACCTCTCCTTTTTCCTCACGCGCAAGGCGCTTGTCGCCCTCAAGAGAATAGCGAGAATCGTAAAAATTCTTGCCCGATCTACCACCGAGCGCATTCCTGGCATCTGCCACGCTCACTCTATCACCGGTACTCCGCTTAGCCAATATCCGACTGGAGGATTTATGCTTAAGAACACGATAGTCGGACACGAATATCATCGACACTTCTTGTGTGGCCGCTCAATCCCACCATGCCGCCGAACCTAATAGAACCTGATTTTGTTGATCACATGTTTTTTTCAGCTCTAATATAAGAGTGATGATTGAATTGGTGGTGTTTCCAGGGAATCCTGGTAAACAATATGCCTATACGAGGCACAATTTTGCCCAACTTCTCCTTGAGATTCTTCAGGAATTAACGGATATGAGCTGGCGTAGGAAATTTCATGGGAAGTATGCTGAGCGCATCGACAAGCTGGGCCTCTGTCGATTCCTCATACCCGACACCACCATGAATGAAACAGGAAAATCGGTATCGGCGGCCTCGACTTTCTTCAAGATAGATTCCGGTAACATTCTCATTATCCATGACGATATCGAGATTCCCTTTGGCTCCTTCGCGTGGCGCATTGGTGGATCCCTGGGAGGGCATAATGGCTTGAAGTCTATCCGTGATGCTCTTGGAAACCCCGATTTTTTCCGTCTCCGCCTGGGAATCGGCAGGCCAGAGCGAGGATCGGTACATTCCTGGGTGCTTAGCAAATTCACAGCTGATGAAAAAGCGTTCCTACCCCACATCCTCGAAGCCATCTCGTCGGATTTTTCTCGATTTTTGAAAAATCGGGCGACTATGCTCACAGTAAACAAAATCGTCAGAGTGTATCCCTAACCGCGGCTTGCGAGTATTCTCCTGATGTCACCTCACCCCGACCGAAACATTATGGGCAGGCTTGAATGAAGATACGACAGCGCGCTTCCATGATTTTGGTATCACGGTGCATGCTGAATCTGCTGGGGTGGTGGGGAAAAAACGCAAAAAAGTATGACTAAGCTCATTTCCGCATTGATTGTTTGAAACACTTGATATTCTTTTACCCTTAGGGTTAACTGTGAACATGTAATGTGAGGTAGCATATGGCATATTTCATCGACAAGGAAGCTTGCATCAATTGCGGTGCCTGCGATCCCGAATGCCCTGTAGATGCGATTAGTGAATTGGATGATGCTCGTTTCATTGACGCCGATTTGTGCACGAGCTGTGGGGCTTGTACAGAAGTTTGTCCCGTCGAATGCATCAGTCCAGACTAGCAATATCGTCTTTCAGGGGCATTGGAAAACCGTCGGGGCTCTTCGGCGGTTTTTTTTATTGTCTCATTGAAAACGTTTCGCACGCGTTTAACATTTGAGAAAACATGAAATAACAAGAGGAAAAAATGAACAGGAAAACTTCCCAATACAACTTCCAAGCCATGAGAGATCGGTCGGCCATGAATCGCGTCATCAGACATTACTTTGACCGTTTAGAATACCTTGAGGCTGAAACACCCCTCTTATCACCCGCACCAATCTGGGAAACCCACATCGAATTGTTCAAAACTAATCGTCTTTGTGCTGATGGCAGCTTACTGAACCTCTATCTTCTCCCATCGCCGGAAATGTGGCTTAAAATACTCTTGGCGGGGGGCGCACCCTCTCTTTACCAAATCGGAAAGTGCTTTCGAAACGGTGAGCAGTTGGACCGCTGGCATCGTATAGAATTCTCCATGCTCGAATGGTACACAGTGCGGGGGGGCAGCAGCGACAACATGAGAGTAATGCGCGAAGTGATCAATGCCTGCATTCAGGAGCTCAATCTCGATTCTCCGAAAGACATCGCCGGCGATTTCAGAGTAATATGCATGGAGGAAGCCTTTCGTAGCTTTGCGGGCTTCTCACTGGAATTGGAACTTAATAGCTGTGGCTTGAACAACCTCTCCTTCACATCTCCTGACTACCCGCTAGCATCGGCAGAGGCTTTTCAGCGACTAAGCGACCGGCTTCGTGAGAACAGCCTTCCTGTGGGAAATCCCGATGAACAGGGCGTTGATGACCTGTTTCACCGCCTGTTTATCGGTCTTGTGGAAAAACAACTGCCCATGGATGTCCCCCTGGTTCTGAACGAATGGCCTTCACTGGTTCCAACCCTCTCTCGACAAAAACCCGGTACGCCCTGGTCCGATAGATGGGAGCTCTATATTCGGGGTGTAGAAGTGGCCAACTGCTACGGTGAGGAAACCAAGCTTGATATAATGCGGGCATTCTGGAAAATGGAGGCAGAGAAAAAAAACACGGTGGACATTCCCACAGAGCGCTGGCCGGAACAGCTCTCAGGCAATCTCCCAACCTGCTCTGGGGTAGCGGTAGGTTTAGACCGACTGCTGGCCCTGATTCGAGGAGATGAGGGTCTCCAGGGGCTGGACCTTTTCCCGATCCATGATATCATACCATGGTAAATTCAATCACCGTGAAATACCACTTACCAGTTCAAGTGTGAGTGGCGGGGCTATCGGTATGGGCATGATTAAAGCAGGCGCCATCGCTAAAGGTACCTACCTTCTGGAAAAGGGCGAGCCCTTTGTTGTGAGCGAGCGGGAGTTTGTCAATCCGGGCAAGGGTTCGGCATTCGTTCGGCTTAAGCTGAAAAACCTGCGCACCGGCGCCGTTCTCAAAGTGACACACAAGAGCCAGGATAGCTGCGAGGAAATTGATATCGAGGAAGTGGAATCCCAGTTTCTCTACTCCGATGGCGCCCATTACCATTTTATGAACAGCGCCACATTCGAACAATTCGAGGTGTCCATGCCCGCCCACGCGGACGCGCAGTACTTCATGATTGAGGGGGAAACATTCAAATTGACCCGTTGGAACGACGAGACTTTGGATATTCGTCTCCCACCTAAAAAGGATCTGATTGTCGTGGAGGCCGAAAATGCCATTAAGGGTGATACGGTAAGCGGCGCAACAAAGCATGTTGTGACGGAGACTGGTCTTAGAGTGAAGGTGCCTATTTTCATCAAGCAGGGCGAAAAAATCCGAGTCAGTGTCGAATCCAAGGAATACCAGGAGCGGATTAACGATTAATCTGGTAAACCGTCGCGTTTCCTGCCGTTTTTCCGGTGTGGAAATCCAACTCGATCTCTCACAGGGCCTCTTCAGCAGCGCGTCGGTTGATCCGGGCTCGTTGCTACTACTCAAATCGATTGCGGCTCAAATTCCCTCCAATTCCTTGTCGAAGGTTCTTGATGTGGGATGCGGCGTCGGCACCCTGGGACTGTCCATAGCCAAACGATGTCCGAACGCTCAGATTACAATGGTAGACCGAGACGAACTGGCCGTGGAATTTACCCGCCGCAATGCGACAATCAACCGATTGCGCAACATTGTTGTTGACTCACGATTAATGCTTGAGGGACCTCATGAATGGCCTTACGATCTGATAATATCCAATTGCCCGGCCAAAGCCGGCGATCCGGTTCTCACAGATTTTCTGATACATTCACCAAGTCTTCTCGTACCAGGCGGTAGAGTAGCCATCGTCATTGTTCACACCCTTTCCGAGAGATGCCGGGAAGTCCTTAGGAAGAAAAAATTCATCATCTCACACGAGGATGCTTCCATGCGGCATGTTGTTTTTCATTACCATGCCACAGAGGCGTATCAAAGCCGAAGTAATTCAGACATTCTCGCTCCCTATATCCGGCACTCCGGTGATTTTATGTTGAATCAAACCAGATATCATCTGGATACTGTTTGGAACATTGGCGATTTCGATACGCCCTCGTGGAGGCTTCAACTGATGGCCAAGCTTCTTACGCGGGAGAATCTTTCGGGAATTCTGGGATTTTGGAGCCCGGGACAAGGACATCTTGCCGCCCTGGCTTACCAAAAGAAGGATACGACACCCGAAAAAGTGATACTCGCCGGGCGCGACCGCCTGGAACTTCTGCTGAGTGCGCACAATCTTAGGAAAGCGGGTTTCCACAATCCAATCATTCTACAACCGCTGCCCGATGTAACCAGTCTCGCTTCCCTTAACCTCAATAAAGCCATGGATTTTCTACTCACCGACCTCAATCCGATTCCCCGATCGGACTGGACTGTCCCCCTCAGGAATGCGGCAACATCCATCCTGAAAACAAGGGGGAGATGGGCAATGCTGGGCCGAAGTGCCGACATAGCCGCACTTACTAAAAATACACGGGGCTGGACCCCAATAGCCGACAAGCGATATCATGGCTGGCGGGCTGCCATATTTCAGAAGAATTGAATCAGATAACGGCCACATCCCCGAAAATAGAAGGGGGCTTCACCACCGTACCGGGTGATAACCGGATATTATCAGGCAAAAAGCACAGTTTTCAGCAAGGGCACAACGATGCCCGCCGTCAGAGCCGCCCCGACGGTGGTGGCCGTCACGATTGCGGCACTATGAGCCGCGTTATATCCCAAGGATCGGGATATAACAAAGAACGAAATGGCCGTCGGACAGGAAAACCCAATAACAATGGACCCAGTCCAATCTGAATTCAGTCCCGCAAGTTGAGCGGTGAGAGAAGCGATCCGAAAGCGGCTGATCGATGAAATGAAAGCACTTGAGTAGGACGCCTATTCCGATAATGAGAAAAACCGGCCCCACGATTGTGAGGCTGATAATAATGCTCTGAACTACATCAGTAGCATAAAAGAAGCTCTCACACAATCCTAGCGGATGAGTGTCGCACATCTTAGAAAAGTGCAACACGCTCATGAAGAGTATTCTATTTTTTCATCATCGCCAATGCCGCGGCCTCGATAATATCCACCACCTGATCCGCTCCGAATCGGTCCGTGTTTACCACTAAATCGGCCGGCGTATTGTCGTTCATATCAATGCCGTAAAGGCGTTGATAGCGCAGGCTATCACGCTTATCCCGCTTAGCCGTGGCCGCTATTTGCTCATCCAGAGTGCCGCCCTCCCGCGCTTGGATACGCTTGGCGCGAGTTTCGGGCGACCCGGTGAGATACACTTTGAGATCGGCACCGCTCAGCATCCAGATAGCCAAGCGAGTACCGAGCACCGAGGGCGCCATAAGGGCCCTTTCGACCTGTATACGATCTACTCTGTGATCGTATTCGTCGCTCAGTTCGGCCCGACGGCACACCTCCTCGAAGCTGATTTGTTCCTCTTTCGCGATGCTCTTGAAAGTATAGTTCACCAATGCCAGATTCAAACGCTGGGCCAGAAGTCGGCTCACCGTTGTATTGCCGCATCCGCTGCGGCCGGAGATAGCGATGGTAATTCCCCTACTCGACATTGCGCAGCTGTTCCTTCACCTTCTCCAGAGCATCCTTCATGTTCACCACTTCCCGGCTCAGCACAGTATCGGGACTTTTGGAGCCAATAGTGTTCATCTCCCGTCCCATTTCTTGGGTCAAAAAATCCAGTTTCCTGCCCATGGCGCCCTCACCGGCAAGCTCCTCCCTAAACGCCGCAAGGTGAAAGTCAAGACGAACAATCTCCTCATTAATATTCATCTTAGCAATCCAGGACGCGGTTTCCAAGAGTACGCGCTGTTCGTCGACATCATTCCCCAAAACCTCCAAAAACCGTCGGCGCAGATTTTCTTCGATGCTATGTATAAGTTCAGGCGAGCGGCCCGATATGAGCTTGAGTGAGCGTTCGATGGAAAGCAATTGAGCCTTGATGTCCCGCAGCAGTTCATTCCCTTCCCGCCTACGCATCGTTAGTACCTGTTCAGCGGCCTGGCTGAGCAGTCTCTGAAGAAGATTCCAGTTTTTTTCAATGTTTCGCGGTTTCTCGTTGTGGAGCACTCCCTCCTGGCCAACTATCATGGTCAGGTCAACTTTTTCATCACTGCCTAAAAAATCAGCAAGGCTTTCCAGGGCATTCTTCCAGTGAGACGCGGCATTCTGATCAATCCTTACTGAGAGCTGCCCTTCAACATCCCGGCTACGAATTGTCACATCCACTCGTCCGCGTATGAAGAGGGGCCGCAATTCATCCCGAACTCGGCCCTCCAGCATAGACAGAGTGGGCGGCAGGGAAACAAGCATATCCAGATATCGAGTGTTGAGGGATTTGATTTCCACCGATATGAGAGTTCCCTCAACTTCACCTTCGGCGTAACCGAAACCGGTCATACTGATCATGCGGCAAGCTCCCTGAGCATTCGGATGCCAAGTGAGCGATTATTCCCGGCGCCCAATGTAAGAAATAAATCTCCCGGGCGCAGTATGTTCATCAGTGTTGCTGCCGCGTCATTCAGTGTTTCACAGTATAGCGTCAATTTCGATAGACGGCGTTTTCGAATATGCTCAAACAACCGCCTGCCCGATATGTTATTGTGATTAATCTCTCTGGCCGAGGCATAAATCGGGTGAAGCAGGAGAGCCTCGGCATCGACAAAACAGTGAGTGAACTCTTGGAATAGGCTCGCAGTACGACTGTAAGTATGCGGCATGAAATCCACCACCAGGCGTCGGTCGGGGTGAAATTCACGGATACCCTGAAGCATCGCGGAAATCGAGGTGGGATGATGTGCATAATCGTCCATCACAAGTACGCCCTTAGCGTTTCCGATAATTTCACTTCTCCGCCTGCTGCCACGGAACCCAGCCAACGTTGCCACGGCTAGCTCGGCATCCATATCATTCCCTGATTCTTTGCTGTCATTCTTCATCTCTTCGATGAGCGATGCTGTCAGGGCCAAAGCGGCTACCGCGTCGAGTACCAAGTGACGGCCGGGTAGCGTCAGATGGAAATCCGCATCAATTGCCCGAAGGCGAAAGCGATTCTTTCCTGCCGAAGGCGAACCGAAAACCACCTTCCATGGACCATCGGCCTTTCTGCCGTAGGGCGTGAGAACGATGTCCGATCTCTCCCTCGACATCAATTCCACAGCTCGAACTGCTCCCGAGTCGTCAGCACAGTAAATCACCTCACCTCCCGGCGGCAGGGTTAATAAAAAATCCCTAAAAGAGTTCATAATCGAATCAAGATCGGGGTAATAGTCTTGGTGATCGGACTCGATACTGGTAAGCACAATGCGCTGGGGATGAAAATGAAGGAAATGACGGCGGTACTCGCAGGTTTCGGCCACGAAAAATCGCTCGCCCCCATTCCAGGTGGATCGATTATTGAAACTCGACACAGCGCTGCCCACAAGCACCGTAGCCGGGAGTTTCAATGCCTTGAGCAGGGTGCCCGCAATAGCCGTCGTGGTTGTTTTTCCATGAACACCCGCTATCGCCGATGAATCGTATCGTTGGGATAAAATCCCCAGGACTTCAGGGTAACTGAGTATGGGCAGGTTGCGCCGCGTCGCCTCGGATACAACCGGGTTGGTTGCATCATAGGCTGCCGATCTGACAAGCATAGTCGTATCCGCATCAAGGGACTCTGCGCGAAAAGGACGAACTACAACACCGATTTCTGCCAATATGGCATCGGTGTAAAACTCTTCGTCGATATCTGAACCAACTACTCGGGCTCCTGAAAAAACCAAGAGCTCCGCCAGGGCAGACATACCCGTCCCTTTGGCTCCAGCGAGATGAATCGACAGTCCTTCGAGAGACTCAGGCCATCGCATGGGCTGAATATAGCCCATGCGCCGCATCCGAAGCAAGAAAAGGACACACTGAAAGGAGAAAACACCAGAATAAGATCAGACCAGATACACCATATCAACAAGGATTCCTCTATCTCAAAGAGATCTCTCATTCAAAATTTCAGCACTCATTCCGGCAGCCGCCTTCTTCAAACCTGAGGAGAATTCCCTCGGAGAAGCCGCCATGAGAGCACTGAGCGCCCTCTTCCAGGCTCTGGAACCCGGTTTTCCAGCAAAGAGATTCATCAACGGCTGTATCAGCAATCCCCGAGGGGCGCCTTCTTCGAAGCGTCTGATGGCGTAGGGAATGCAGGCTTCCAATACCTCATGTCGACTCGGCTGAGGTCTATCTGATCCAAACCAGCGCCGATCTACAGTGCTGAGAAACCAGGGTCTATCCAACGCGACGCGGCCCAGCATAACCGCGTCCACATACTCTAAGGCCTCGTCGATGCTGTCCGCGGATCGGTAGCCACCGTTGATTTCGATAAAAAGTTGGGGAAATTCAGCCTTCAGGCGATAAACATCCTCATAACGCAGTGGCGGTTTGCTGCGATTCTCCCGGGGACTTAAACCATCCAAGATAGCAATCCGCGCATGAACGATAAACTTTCGACATCCAGCGCCCGCAACAGTTTCTGTGAAATTTCGCAGATCGTCGTAATCCTCAAGGCTGATGCGGGCTTTCCCGGCGCGTATACCGATGCGATTTTTCACGGTAATCGGTAGGCTTGTCGATGCGGCCATGGCTTCCACAAGACGAGCCACATGCTGAACTCTGGCCATCAGGCTGGCGCCGAATTCATGCCTCTGAACCCTGTCGCTGGGACAGCCGCAGTTCAGGTTGATCTCATCATAGCCAAAGTCTTCACCAATGCGACAGGATTCAGCCAATAAGTCTTCTTGGTCCCAACCAAGCTGGAGAACCAGGGGCTTTTCTGACGAATCAAAGCCCAGCAGCCTCTGGCGATTTCCCCGAAGCGCTGCCGGCGCGGTTATCATCTCGGTGTACATCAATGTGTGTTGGGTAAGGCGACGCATCATCCAGCGCCAATCCCGATTGGTCTTGTCGATCATGGGAGCCAAGCTGATTACTTGCCGGCTGTGATAATCGCAATTTGCTGATGATGGTTCACGCACGGTTTGATCATGCCAAAATCGTTGGAGCTTGACCACCGCCGGGGCCGAACCGGAGTATCAAGAAGCAAGAGTCACTGAGGCTCAAAGTGTAAAAATATCCATTATTGTGAAGAAAAAATTGTTTTTGAGCTGGATTGCGATACACTATTAGGAAGATCAAAAAACGGTTTTTGGAGGTTTTTCGTGAAAAGAGCTATCGTTTTAGTTGTGGTGGGTATCCTCATGGCTACTCCGGCAATGGCCGGTGAGCTGGTGTTCCATCTCGGTGCGGGATACCATATGTCGTTCTATGATTCTCCTCCTGATTTTCAGTTTTCCAAAGGATCTAACCCGATCGATACCGCTGAATCGTTGAAGGCCTTGCCAATTGGGGCTGGCGCTTATGGTGGATTGGGATATGGATTTGGTTCTGCTTCCTTGCTGAGTCTGGGCCTCGAATTTGCGCCATCGTGGTCTTTCAGTTTCATCCCTGTTTTTGTCTCCAATTTTGGATACCAGTTAAGGATGTTCTGCAAGGTTAAACCGATTGACGCTTTTACCGCGACTGTCTTTACTGGTTGGGCGGGAAATCAGTTCTTTGGGAAAGATATTGAAGGCTGGAAGGATAAAGGGAATGGGACTGCAGGCGCCCGATTGACCATTCTACCCATTTATGTTGAATATGCGGCCATCTTCCCATGGGACTTTTCTACGGTGATGAAAAACGAAGTGGGCATTGGCTTCGCGTTGTACCGTTAACACCAAAGAACTCTCCGCGAAAGCGGGTATTTCCTGAGGGAGTATTGCCGCGCTTAAGGAGCATTCAAGGCCCTTTTTCGTTAGAAGGGCCTTCTATTCGCGAATTCCACAACCCTGATTCATCGAAATAGCATGGTTTCGTGAGTGGCTAGGGGCTATTCTTGCCTGGATTCTAACTCATCGGTCGCATTATAGGGTTGTTCCTTGTAACCCAGTCGGCGGCGTAGCAGCTGTGGGAAGTCTATCGACATAAATAACTCTCCACACAAAAGCAAAACCATGAGAATAAGGGTGAACAGGGGAAACCAATCGCCATGTCGCGTATAGAAGGTCCATTCAGGATCGTTTGGCAGTCTGTGTTCCCCCACGGTCCATCCGGCCTGGTAGAAGGGAGGCCAGCCATCGGCAATTCGTCCCTCGCTATCCACAGAGATACTCCAGCCAGAAGAGGTGGAGCGCACGAGGGGGCGTCGGTTTTCGATGGCCCGAAACAGGGCGTGAGCGCCGTGCTGATAGCCCTCAAGCGGGGTATTGGCCCAGTAGTCATTACTCAGGTTCACAAACAATTCCGAGCCAGCGAGAACAAAACGCCGCATATGGTCGGGAAACACATCCTCAAAACATATGGGTGTACTGAAAAGAAAACTGGGCGCTTCAAGAAGTGTATGTTCACTACCCGGGGTCCATTGGGTGGTGCTGAAATTGTGCAGTAGCTCGGCCACCCAAGGAAACTGTTCCCGATAGGGGAAATTCTCGGTGAAAGGCACCAGCCGCATCTTGTAGTAATAGGTACGCTGATAGTCGTCCCGACGATTGGGAGGCAGGTAGAGAGCGGCATTTTGAATATGTTTAAGCTTCTGGGAAGTCACGGAATTCTCTGACGGTGAAGCAGTTTCAAAGAAATGGTCTTGGTTGCCGGTAACCAATGGTATTCTAAGCTCTTTCTGCCAGTCCAAAAGAGTTCTTACCAACTTGCCCCGTCGCCATTGCGCTCTGCTTTCATCAAGCCAGTAGCGGATATCCGGGACGAATCCACTCTCAGGCCAGACAACCAGATCGAAGGGGCCTTCAATTGCCATGGCCTCTTCGGTAAGCCGTTTAAGCTCATTAAAGCTCTGCTGGTAATCATGTTTCCGGGGATCGGTGTTCTGCTGATTGATAAGTATCCTCACGCTACGGTAATCGCCGGGGGAAAGATTGGCCGAGCGGAAATCTCGTTGCCGTATAACAAGCGCGCCGCCGAGAGCTATGGCGAAAATACCGACGATGGCAGCGAAAGGCGCGAGAAGGGGACGCCAGAGCTTGTCCCTGTTTCCAAGAGCTATAGATTCCACGCTCTGTGCCAACACCGCAGAAGAAAAATGGGGCAGAAAATTCACCATCCAAACTCCGCCAAAGGCCGCGAGCTGAATCAGAGAAGAATGAGCATACTGGCTCACCCCCAGAAGTCCCCATGGATATCCCAAAAAACCGAAAGAGCGCACCCAGTCCCAACCCACCCAAAGCAGGGGAGCCGCCCACAGGCCGGTTTGCCGAAACTTACCGACACTGAGAGCAAGCAATGCGGCAAAGGGCAGGGATTGAATCATCATGATGCTTACCGTAAAGGGCAAGGAGACGTAGCTGAAGGTGCCCTGCCAACAATTGATTATCAGGGATTGCAAGCCAACAAAGAGCATCACCAAAAAAAGACCTCGGCCAAAATTCACGCGGCGAAGAGCCAGATAAAGGGGCGCCGCAGCCCCCCAGGCCAGAATGGGTATACCCTGGAGAATTAGGAAATTCGGCAGGGAAAACGAGTAGAGCAACGCCGTGAGTATGGCCCAGAATGGGGCGCTGACCTCAATCAGGGCCGAGAAATTTCCAGTGGTGAGGGAATTTTTCGCCTTTCGGATTCGTCTGGATCCATCCTGGCACCAAAGCAGACCTAATAGTATCAGCAGAGCCAGATAGCGAACCAGGGTGGCCGTACGCTCCCGGCTGGTATCGCCGATGTTCAAGAAGCCGCTGGTGGCCACGAATCGCTGAACATAGTCCATGTCGCCATTTAACGCGTAAACCCAGGAAACAAGCGCCAACAGGCCACCCGAAGCCAGAAGCAGTTCAATATAAATTCGTGTGGGTGATTTACCGAAAAGAAGAAGGATGGAGGCCAATAGGACGGCGGCCAGCCAAAACATGTAAAGTCGGCCGCTGATACCTATGCCCGCCACCTCGTTGCCCAAGGCGGTTTTTAGATCTATTGGCAATCCGGTGTTGTCAGTCCACCCGATGAGCGATTCGATGTCGAGACTTTCGATGGTTGCTCGGGAAACTACCTGGTCGGTGGCGATGTCGTAAATAGTAAGGTAGAGACTCACATAACCCACACCCTCAAGAACGGTGGCGGTAGCGATACGCTCGACGCCTAATTCCCTGCCCAGGGCAAAGGACTCCTTCTTCCCCTGAAATGTACCATCAAAAACCCCCGTCTCATTGCCCTTCTCCAGATAGAAGTTCTCAATGAGAGATTTCGGGTAGATGGAGTGAGTTCCCTCAATGGCCAGCTCACGTTCGATGCGGAAGCGTATATCGCTAATCGCGGAGGTTGTGAGCTTGGGAGCGTGAATGGGCACCAAAACAAGGGTGGGCTTTCGTTTGAAAGCATGCTTGCCGAATGTAGCCAGGTATCCTGCAAGCAGGATGGCGAGCAGAAGGAGCGTCCCCATGATGCGCTGTTGTTTGAGATAAGGAATCATCAGTTTATCGTATCATGGAACTTCAGTCGATACGAATGACATAATGAGAAAAATATTTTGCCCCGAAACTCCTGACTATGGGTTACCCTGCACAGCATACCGGGCTATAGTTCCTGAAAGAACATGTTAGATAAGAAAACCGACACAGCCGGGCCCCGTCTTGGGGATGTATTGACCATTGCTGTCCCAATGGTACTCAGTCAAACCTCGGAGACCATCAATCTCTTCGTTGATCGGCTCTTTCTTTCCCGTCTGGGCAAGCTATACATCTCCGGAGCTATGAGTGGAGGTCTAACCACCTTTAATATTATATCGTTCTTCGTCGGTATCATTGGGTACGTGAATGCCGTGGTGGCTCAGAACGATGGCGCGGGGAAACAGCGTTCATGCGCGCGTGCAACTGCTCAATCGCTCAGACTGGCCTTTATTTCCTGGCCACTGCTATTGCTAACAATCCCCCTAGCCCGATTCTTTTTCGCGGCATTGGGACATCTTCCGGAACAGATTCATCTGGAATTCACTTATTTTCGCATCCTTATCTATGGTTCTATTTTTGCCCTTGTGCGTCACGCGTTCGCGGGGTTTTTCATCGGCCTCGGGCGAACCCGCATAGTTATGATCGCGAACCTTATGGGCATGATTATCAACATCCCGGCAAATTGGCTTCTGATATTCGGAAAATGGGGCCTTCCAGCTCTGGGGATAACAGGCGCCGCTCTCGGAACTCTATTGGGTTCGCTCACTACCATGCTTGTTCTCCTCATGGCTTATCTTTCGAAAGAATATCGCCTGAAATTCGGCACAACCGCAGAAATCCGTTTCGACCGCAAACTCGCGGGCATACTCCTGAAATACGGCATCCCCGCCGGGGTAGAAACCTTTCTGAATGTTGCGGCTTTCAACCTGTTCGTTCAGCTCATGCATTCCTATGGACCGGATACCGCCGCAGCGGTAACAATAGCCTTCAACTACGATATGCTGGCGTTCATACCCATGATGGGCCTGGGCTTCGCTGTCACCACCTTATCGGGCCGCTATGTGGGAGCTGGCGATATCCGTGGGGCGGAACGGGCCACAGTGCTCACTTTGCGCACAGCCCTGAGCTTTGCCTCGATTCTGGTATGTGCCTTCGTGTTTGCTACCCGGCCACTGGTGGGTCTTTTCACTTCGGGAATGGAAGGTGGTAGCGAATCAGTCGCGCCACTGGCTATCCAAATGTTGCGACTCGCGGCCATCTACACATTGGCGGACGCAACCCAACTCATCTTCGCCGGCGCACTTAGAGGTGCAGGGGATACAAAATTTGTTATGTGGCTGTCTTCGGTGATTCACTGGGTTTTCGCTGGCTTGGCCTGGTATTCTGTCAAATTTGCTCAGGTAGCTCCTGTACTGATGTGGCAGTTTTTCATTGGATTCGTCCTCATACTGGGTGTGGCCATGTATTGCCGTTATCGCTTCGGAAAATGGCGGAGCATGAGCCTGGTATAGATCTTCTAAAAAACTCAATGGTTTGAAGCGCGAGGATTTCCACTTCGGCCCCAGAAAGACTGACTTCGTCGTTCTCATCCACGCTCATATCGATCATTGTGGGCCGCTGTCCTCCTAGATATTCATCTATCAAATCCTCATAATTATAATGGGCACGATTGACGTTCAGAGAGAATACCAAATCATAGCAAGGAGCTAGTGAGTTGAGACTGCATTACGCAATTGTGCTCAATCCCACTGCGGATAAGGGCGCGGCTGGCAAACGAATCACAGAAATAAAGAAGTTAATGGAACGTGATAAAATGGACTTTCGGATTCATCAAACCGAACGCCCGGGACATGCCATCGAGTTGAGAAAAACACTGTCGAGAAACGCTGATACTGCCATTATTGCCGCCGGTGGAGATGGTACCTGCAACGAGATAATCAACGGTCTGCTTGCCAGTCACCGCAAAAGAGACAAACCGCTAATCGGAGTGCTTCCCTTCGGAAGAAACAATGATTTTGCCTATGCTGTGGGCCTTCCCGAAGGACTGGAGGCTTCCATGGACACTCTACTGACTAACCAGATCACACCGTTGGATGTGGGTTGGATAAGCGGAGGTGATTATCCTAAAGGACGATGGTTTGGGAACGGTCTGGGGGTCTGTTTCAACGCCGCCACGATAGCCAATATACACAATGCGGCTGCCTATCCACTCGCCGCCATCAAAAGTGAAACACCCGGTTGCTTCGCTGGTGGAATTGTCGGTGGACGGAAAAGCATCGAATATCAGTCCCGCCCTCATTTCAGTAATGAATGGAAAACGCTTGGGCGGTTCGTATCACATCGCTCCGCCTGGCCAAGGTGCTGCCGGAGCAATCCAGAGAGAAAGTACGGCGATATCGCTTCTAACCCAGAGCAGGAGGGGTATGTTCAATTTAAGTAAACGTTTACAAACCATATGAGGGGGCGCTTTTCCCTTTATGGTTTTTTAAAGAACCAGAAATATTATGAACCCTTTCTCCTCCTGGCCTTCCTTGACCGGGGGCTGGATTTCTTCATGATCGGCCTGCTTATCAGTTTTCGCCAAGTTTGGGTAAACCTCCTGGAAATCCCATCGGGCTTCATTGCCGACAGCTTCGGTCGCCGGCTATCCTTGATTGTCTCATTCATCGCTTACATACTCTCGTTTATCATTTTCGCCCAAAGCGCCCCTGTGTGGACACTTTTCATTGCCATGTTTCTATTCGCCATCGGTGAGGCATTTCGAACAGGCACGCACAAGGCCATAATCTTTGCTTGGTTAGACGCCAACGGGCGTGCGGATGAAAAAACAAATGTGTACGGTTACACACGTTCCTGGAGTCAAATAGGCTCGGCGATGTCCTTGATCATTGCAACGGCAGCCGTATTGACGAGCGGCGGCTACCGTACCATGTTCTATCTGGCCATACCACCCTACCTGATAAACATCGTCAATCTTCTTGGCTATCCCTCTTTCCTGGATAATCCCGCCCCCACGAAATTTAGCTTTAGAAAGCTAGTCGGGCAGTTTTCCAACACCTTGAATAACGCGTTGAAAAACCGACCCCTGAGGGCTCTTTTCCTCGAATCCATGATTGTGCGGGGCAATAGCATCCTTATCAAAGACTACCTCCAGCCCATGCTGCAAGAAGGGGCCCTGGTACTACCGCTTTTCCTTCTCTTGGCCGTGGAAAAGCGTTCGGCCCTGTTGATAGGGGCCGTGTATTTCATTCTCTATCTTGTTAGCGGACTGGCCTCCCGGAATGCCCACGGAGTAGTGATGAGGCTGAAGGGAGAGGAGAAGGCAACAAAGGCGCTTGTAGCCTTGAATGCCGCGGCCTTCGTAATTGCCACGGCCTCGCTACTGATGAAGCATATTTTGCCGGCCGCGGTGATGTTCACCCTGGTGGTGATATCACAGAATATTTGGCGACCCATCCTCGTTAGCCGCATTGATGAGGTCTCAAATACCAAGATGGGCGCGACTGTTATGTCCATTAATTCTCAGGTGGGATCGTTCTATGTGATGATTTGCGCTCCTTTACTCGGCCTTGCTGTGGATGCTCTGGGACTCATATCAGTAGCAGCATTCGGAGCCCTCACAAGCATAGTGATTCTGATAAGAAGGCTCAATGCAGTCGGAGAACACTGAGTGGTCTGAGTCTCCCGGCCCGCGAGGCTGGATAGGCACTGGCTAACAGGGATAAGAGAAAAGTAGCGATGCCAATGAATGCTGTGAATTTCCATCGAAAAACTATAGGGATGTACTGGAGGTAGTATGCCTCATCCAACAGTTTGGGATCGGCGCCCAGACCTGGCAATAGGCCCAAGACGAATTCAATCCCCCCAATGATTTCGTTAACAAACCTGGATACAAGAAGTCCTCCGCCCAATCCGGCAAGAGTACCCACCACCGATGCCAGCATTCCGGCCAGCAAGAAGGTGGCCGTAATATTACCGGGTGATGAACCTGTGCACTTGAGTATCCCGATTTCACGACGGCGCTCAATGGTGAGCATGATGAGGGAAGTCGTCACGTTGAATACCGCTACGAGAACTATGAGAGCCATGATAAACAATAAAATGGATCGCGTACTCTCAAGGTTTCTCAGAATAGAATAATTCAGTTCCTTCCAGTCATATACAAACCAGCTCGGCGGTACGGATGAAATCACCGCATTTTTTGATTCTTCCATGCCAACTGAAAGCGTGGGGAATAAACCGCCAATGAACGTTTGAGAGCTTTCGGGAGAGAGAATGGTCCAACCCTTGTTCAAGGGAATAAAGGCCCAGGTTCTATCTAAATCCTGATATCCACTCGTGAAAACGCCCCTTACCACAAATCGGGTCACTCGGGGAACAAACCGTCCATCGATGAGTTTTCGGGCCGTAAGCACCCTAATCTCATCACCGCGATAGGCATTCAACCGCTTCGCGGCTTCCCGACCAAGCAGTATGGAATCAGCTGAATCCAGATGCCATTCACCGCTATCAAATTCGATGAAGCTACCAAATTTCTTGCTCAGTTGAGGAAGATTGGAAGGCACTGCGCGTAGAGTTAAACCCTCACGACCCTCTTCAAACCGAGCTAAGCCAAATCCCCGGCGCTCCACCCAAGACGAGAGGGCTCCCTCCGTGCCGCGGATAAGGCGCGCCAACTCGTCCCATTCATCACGCTCGTGATATCCCCATGAATGAACCTGGAAATGGAATGTGGATGTCTCGCGATACCGTCCAATTATGCCATCAATCATGCCATCGGCCACATGATCGACGGTAACAAGGGGGATGAGTGAGAGCGCGATACCTAGGGAAGCGCCCAAAAGAGGATGGCCATGGCGCTGTTCACGCCGCTGCCTGAAAAACAGACGCTGGGCAATAAACAGAGGTCCTCTCATGATGGAACAAGCTGCCCTTCGCTCAGTCTCAGCTTACGGTTTGCCCTGTCGGCCAAATCAGCCGCGTGGGTTACCAGTATCAGGGTTTTGCTTGCTGCGGCAATCAGATCGAAAAGAAGATCGGTTACCACGGCCTTATGTTCCTCATCGAGGTTGCCGATGGGCTCATCGGCAAGAATCAACTTGGGATTGTTTATCAATGCCCTGGCCAACGCAACCCGCTGCCTCTCCCCACCCGAAAGCTGGGCAGGAAAATGAGCCGCACGATTTCCCAGTCCAACCTGTTTGAGTAATTCCTCGGCAATTTTGGCAACACGGTGTCGTGGAGTCCCAATCATCACCATTGGCAGCATGACATTTTCCAAGGCAGTGAAATCCTTTAGCAGATAGTGAAACTGGAAAATAAACCCCACACCCTGTGATCGGTATGCGGTTAGTTCTTTCTCCCCCAGTCGGTCTACCTGAAAACCACAAGATTGGATTTCGCCGGAATCCGCCCGATCCAATCCCCCGATAAGGTTTAACAAGGTGCTCTTGCCGCAGCCCGAAGCCCCGCTAATCACGATGCTCTCGCCCTCGCGAGCACTTAGAGAGACGTTGCGGAGCACCCTTAGCCGTTCGGAACCCGACTGATAGCTCTTGTAAACATTGTTTACCGCAACTGTTATTTCCTTCACACGGCAGCTCCAGTACAATCAAACAGTCTATTCACTACGAAGTATCTCGGCAGGTTTCTGCAGCGCGGCTTGCGAAGCGGCCCTAATTGACGAAAGAGACGAAATGATGATGGCCAGCAGCAGGATGATGATGACATCGGAGGCCATCACCTCAGATCGACGAAGAAAAGCATCCACCGAACCGGATGGAAGAGCACCGAATCCGAAGTTGTTCGATAGAAAGTATCGCAATTTCCGTAGGCTCACCAGTATGATATCGACATTAGCGCCAATCGGAACCCCAAGCACGACACCGGCGGCAGCCCCACTCCCACCAATGGCAAGACCCTGACGGAGAAAGAGTAGGCGTATGCTCCCCGGTGTGGCTCCCACCGCCTTGAGTAGAGACAAATCTTCGACCCTTTCCGTGGCCATGCGCCTGAGCGAATGATCAATGTTCACCGCGACGACGACGAAAATTAAGGCCAACAGGAGAAGCATCATCACCTTTTCAGTGCGTAGCGCGCCAAAAAAGGATCGATTGGAATCCCTCCAGGAGCTTATATGGCCTCCTGTGGCCTCAACGTGAGATTCAAGATCGTCCATCACCAATCGATCGTCCTCCAAACGATGAAGTTTAACACCAATATCCACAGGGGCAGAACCAAAAAGAGCATTGATGGTTTCGAGCGAAACAAAGGCAAGTGTGTTCTCGTATTCCCGATAAACGCATCGAAACACCCCCCTCACTGTCAACTTAAGCTCAGCTGGAGTAAAAGCGCCAGATCCCAAATCCAGGGCAGTGATCTTATCCCCCGTAGAAACCCCGAGACTTGTAGCCAACTCCTCGCCCAATACGATACCCTCATGAGCAATGTCGAAACGCCCCTCAACAATCTCCATCACGCGAGCGAGAGAGGCATCGTCCTGATAAAGCGATTCGGGTACTCCTTTGAGCAGGGCGCCGATAGAACGCAATTGCTTGCCGTTGAGCATGGTTTGCCCCTCACGGAATGGTATAGTGAGAGCGACACGGGAATCCGACTCGAAAATAGAAATCATGCGCGTCACATCTTCTGAGGCACTCGCCGATTCCTGGCTGGCAGACCAGAGCAAATGATACGATCCAATCTCCAATATACTCCGTATGTACCCCTGTTGGAGGCCGTTCATTACCGAGAGGATGGTGATAAGGGTGGCCACCCCCATCCCGATAAGAATCACCGAGAAGACAAATACCAATCGCCCCCGACCACCACGGCGGCCTATGAGAAATCTCCTCGAAACCCAACCTGTCCAACTGCCAACGGAATTCATAAACCAGCTTCCCGAACCCGGATAACCTCTCCGCCACGGAGAAATTCCTCCCGAATCCGTTCATCCTTGTCCCAAAACACCCGCAGAACAGCCAAGCCATCTTGATACAGGGTTTCTGTACGCGTAGTCGCAGAGGTGTACACCGTATTGCTGATGATTATCTCGTCGATATGATGAGTTTCAGAAGATAACTGGTTTCCAATCCAGCTAAACGTTCGAACCGTCAGCTTCCCTGCCCCCCTCTCTTCCACCCGAATGAGATTCGCGCCCTTCCATGTGTTCGCGCGCAGTGAGATAACTGAACCGGCCTTGATGCTAATTTCCTCCACAATCCGGCCATCACCATCAAAACGCGTATGAATTTCCATGTCACCGAAGAGTTGCCGTTTCTCTTTCAGCTCACCATCCTCCCCTCGTATCCAGAGGATTTCACCGCTTATGTCACCGTCACTGAGAACTGTTTGCCGCAAAGGCCTGCCTTCGGTATCAAAATCGGTGATGAGCCAGTCTTTTCCCGAACCTGAGAGCTGGCGCCGCGCGGCGCCGTCGGGGTTTACGGCCATATCGATTGCCATATGAGGCGCCACGGATGGCTCTACAGCAGCGGTGGTAACAATGCCTCGCGGATTCCCCTCTGTGTCATAACTGTATTCAACTTTAGAGAGTAGAACACCCCGATTATCGTATTCCTCTCGGGCCACCAGCTTCCCGGCATCTCGGAGAAACTGGGTCTGTGACTCCCTCTCGCCATCATGATACAGCGTGTGTATTTCCCGATTATCCGCATATTCGATGGACAACGACCATCCCGAATTCGCAGGACCAGGGCCTGAAAGTGCTAATCCGGGAACGCCCCCTTCCGTCGTATAATACCATTCAGCTGCCCCGGCTAAATGGCTTATAAGGAGAAAAAACAGTATCAGAGCGGCACTATTCATTACTCTCCATTCAGAAGATCATCAAGGTATGAGTCTGCGTCGAAAGGTAGTAAATCGTCCATTCCTTCTCCCCTGCCCAAAAAAGCAAATGGAAGATTCAAGTTTCGACCGATGGCAGCAACAATCCCCCCTTTGGCCGAAGAATCATATTTGGCCATCACCAGCGCATCAACACCTATTGCCTCATGAAAAGTTTCAGCCTGTCTTAGAGCATTCTGCCCCGTTGTAGCATCAAGTACGAGCATTTTCCAATATCCTGCCCCCTCGCCTATTCGCTCTCTGATTATGCGATCCATCTTAGAAAGCTCTTTCACCAGATTCACCCGATTGTGCATGCGGCCGGCAGTGTCGACAATCAGCACATCCGCGGCGCTGGCATGAGCCGACGCAATCGCATCAAAAACCACCGCGCTGGGATCGGAGCCGTATTCCTGCTTTACCACTTTAGCACCAACACGGCGCCCGTGTATTCCCAGTTGTTCGATAGCCGCGGCGCGAAAGGTATCCGCGGCAGCAAGAACCACCTTGTTCAGCCCCGCCTTGTTGAATCGATGAGTCATCTTCGCGATTGTGGTAGTTTTTCCCACACCATTCACCCCAAGAACCAGATACACCGTGAGCTTGCCGGGCATCGGACTGAGATTGACCGACTTCAAGGATGGACGCAGCATCTCTTTAAGGCTCTTTGCCAGGGCATCGTGATTCCAGGCGGTAGAAGCCAAGCGCTGTTTCCGGCGCAATTCGTCCACAAGATTGACCGCGGCCGCCGCGCCGAAGTCAGATTCAACAAGAAGATTTTCAATATTATCATAGAACGCTTCATCCTGAAACGAGGTACCCGCAAAAAGATTTCTAAGACGGCGCCCAAAGTCTTTAACGGTCACTTCAGGGTGCGCGTTTTTTCGCTTCTGCCTGCCAAACATGTTGTATCCTAAGTCAAGAATCAAACATGGTGAAGCCCATGGGTGCTTAGAACGGGATGTCATAACGCGAAAAACAAGACTGATGGTGTCGAACACTGAAGAGACTCGTTAATCGGTTAAATCCTCGGCTGCCTTGAGATATTTGGATAGACGCAGCAGTACATGGGTAAGCAGCCCCGCGTTGACCGCAATACTCCCCCACATAAAACCGTTGCTGAGTTGATAGGCTCTCAGCGAACTCGCGAGATCGTCCGCGCTGGTGCTACGCGCGTTCATGCCCGCGTAGTTTCTTGAAATTCCCAGGAGAATTACCGTGGGGGCCAGCGAAAACGAGAACATGGCAATGGAATTGTACAGTTTCTTCTTGCTTATCGTTAGCTTTTCAATCGGATCGACAAGAGCATGTTCCAGCGGAATGGAAAGGCGCTCAGTCTCAGGGTAAAGGGGAACAACCCTGGTTTCATAAGCGTTCTTCTCGATGGTGATGGGCATTACCTGCTCCGGTCGATCAATTGCTAAAGGCGTCAGACCGAGCCATGTGGCGCCCAGTCGAACTGACGCGCCTGGGGGGATACTGCGGATGATCACCTGTGCCTGATCGGTTTTTTCCAGTTCCACAGTGAGCGATTTGACCTCATTGGACGCCAGTCGCTCCCGAAGAAATTGAGGCCGGTAGCCGTATGCCGTGATTTCCAGTTCGACGAGACCGGGCTGCAGAGTCGCGTCGGACCAAAACCCAACGCCGCGAGCCAGGCTGTTAACCGTAATGGTCGCATTGGGAGGTTCTGTGACAATGCTAAGAGAACTCCACGCGCGGCCGAGAATTAGCTCTCTGGCCAGGGCCACGGCTTCCAGTGAAACCTGCTCAAATTCATTCTCAAGCATGGCCCCTTCCCAGAGAATCATTTCTCCCTCTAGGCCGAAGGAAGAAATTTTCACTCCGAAATACTCGCCCATACTGATGATAGTGCCCGCAATCAGAACATTCAGATCCTCTTCCACCCGAAGGCTCTCAGGAGAAAATTCGCTTAGTTCCCAAAGTTTTCCACCGCCTGGCGTCAATGGAAACACCACGGGAACTTCCTCGGGAACAGTAACTGAATCATCCGAAAAGTGCCGCCAATAGTCCAATCGGACAAGGACATCGGAAATCTTGGACTCTATCAACTTCTTTTGAGTTTTGTTGGCATTAACATCAAAAAAATGAGCGTCCCTTTCCGCGTGGAGATTCGCAAGTTCCCTGTACGACGAAAGAACCTTCTCCCGACGAGCAGTTTCGGCAAGGATATTCCGCTCCGTATCGGTGATACGATGCTTTTGGATACCGATAAGCTCATCCCGAATCAGCCGGGGCATCGCCAACGAAAGCAATTCAGAGTCATGGTCGCTGGCATCAAAGAGCGCCACACCAACACGCCACTCCTTTAATCCGACATCCAAGGTTGCATGTTCCAACTCATCCACCGCGTATATCGCTGGGGAAATCAAAATGCACAGAAGGAGCAAAAGCTGATGAGTAGCTCTCATTTAGCTCAACTCCATGCCACCGAAACGCCATTGAAGATAGGAATCGATGAAAGAGTCCAGATTGCCATCCATTACAGAAGCGATATTGCCCGTTTCATATCGGGTTCGAAGATCCTTGACCATGGTGTAGGGATGAAAAACGTAGGATCGGATCTGACTACCCCAACCTATATCCTTCTTTTCCGCAGCCTTGGACGCTCGTTCCAGCTCTTGCTTCTGCCTGTAGAACTCATAAAGCCGCGATTTGAGCACCTTCATCGCGGTAGCGCGGTTTTTCAACTGACTCCGCTCATTCTGGCATTGAACAACGATACCCGACTCGAAATGAGTCAGTCGCACCGCGCTAGAGGTTTTATTGACATGCTGACCTCCAGCGCCTGAAGCCCTATAGGTGTCCACACGGATGTCTTCATTCTTCACTTCCACTTCGATGTCATCGTCAAATACAGGCGAAACATATACCGAAGCGAAGGAGGTATGCCTCCTGCCGGCAGAATCGAAGGGACTAATCCGCACAAGTCGATGTATCCCTCCTTCCCCCTTGAGTAGGCCATGGGCATAATCTCCCTCTACCTGGAGATCCACCGATTTGATACCGCCCTCGGCCTCCTGGATATCAAGCAAACTCATCGTGAAGCCCTTCCGCTCAACCCAACGCCCGTACATGCGATAGAGCATAGCTGTCCAATCACAGGATTCGGTTCCGCCTGCGCCAGAATGAATAGTTAGAAAGGCCGAGGACGAATCTGTGGGCTCGCCTAAAAGCTGAAGAGTTTTGAGTTTGTTATGGGTTTCAGCAACAGCCCTAAATGCCTGAACTACCTCGTCTTCCAGGCCCTCATCGCCCTCCTCCTCGGCCAGAGCGAAGAGGGTTTGAGCATTCTCCAACTCAGAAACGAGATCGGCCCATGGCTCGTATCGGGCCTTCATCCTTTTGATATCGCTCATCACCTTTTCGGCGGCCTCTCGATCGTTCCAGAATCCGGCCCGCGCCGTACCTGCTTCCAGACGCTCAACATCCTCTTTCAAACCGGAGGAGTCAAAGACGCCTCCACGTATCGAGAATCTCTTTTTCGAGAGTCTTTGCCATGAGGTTCAAGTCAGCCAGCATGCTTCACAATCTCCAACGGCGATTACAGTTCCCGCTCATTCAACGGAGCATCGTGCCGTCTAGCGCCTCAAGTTCGTCCCTATTCCTGAGAATGAGTACAATGGCGACGAATATACCCTAGCGAAGCATCCTACTCAAGGTCAAGGGCCAAAAGCTCAATCACCCGAGGATGAATTCGAAACGCCTCAAAAGCGGCTCCCAGAGGATTTCTGAAGCGGATGCAGTTCGCGTTGCCATCCTTTGCGGAGAGTTCCAGCTCGAGGGCTGTCTGCGACAAATGCAGGGCGCCACAAGCTCCCGCGCAACCCCTGGCTTTATGCGATAGCCTCGATACCTCAAGCCAGTTTTTCTCTTTTAGGGCAATATCGATATCCGCGAGTAATCTGGGAAAGTCTTCTAGGGTGATTCGCAACACCTCCTTGAGTGTGCAATAGTCGTTCGCGGTTCTCGTCAATGCTCTCAATTCACTGAAATCCATCATTTTGTACCCGTCTTCAATGTGTGCGCGTTTTTGAAACGATCCCAGGCATTTTCTCGCTGTCTGATTGAATGCAAACGCGTTCTACGGCTCGGTAAATTCTGCCTCTTTTCCCCGCCGCTTGTGAAATTCGCGGGCCGATTTACAGGAACATCGGGTTTTTTCACGGACGGCTTTGTTAGAATTTCACCTCTCGACAAACTGCTCATAGACTCCCTATAACGATCATAACGACCGGACCATCTCATTGCCAGTCGCTTCATCGTACGCAGGCGATAAAAGGCTTCGTCAAACATGCGCCGCGGAGAAAGGTGAAAAAGAACTTCGAAACTCTTGAATTGGGCGACTCCATTCTCGAAATACCGGGCATGTATTCTACCAATCCTTTTCTCATCGAGGGTTTTCAATACCTCGGTTGAGTAATGGATAATCCCCCCCGAAACGAGCTCTGGCTTCGAGAGAAGTTCCGCGAGGACGGGGTGAGTGCTCCGCAAGCGATTGAGGATGCTTTCCCTGAATGCTTCAATGTCAGCAAAGGGTGTACACTTCTCATGACTTTTGCTTCGCAATATCTGATGCAGCTTATCCGTAAAAAAAGTCCTCAGTTCCTTTATCGCGGCGCCATGAAGGGATTTTATGAGAGGATACATGTTATCCATGAGGAGATAATTACCATCCACTACCGCAATCATCGGCGAACCTGTCTTGCGGTCGGGCTGTGTAAAGCGAGCCAAGAAAAAATCCCGGATATCCGGCCAGCTCTTCTCGTAGGGAACAAACTGATCATCGAATTCCCCGCGGTTCAATAGCAGTTTGCTGTTGTTGGCCATCTTTCCCAATACAGCATGAATCGCTTTTGTCTTTTTCAACTCTTTCTCACGGCGCCGTTCGATCTCCTTAATCTCGTTGAGACTTACAGCATTCAAAATCTTTGCCGCGATGTAGAGTTCCACATCGAGATCGGACCTCTTGGTCATGAGATCCTCTTGATTCAGGATAATGAAATTGGTGAGTTCCTGCCAAAAATCATGTTCGTTCCTTGTAAGCTGCTGATCGAATTCGCGCTCAACTTCCCCCATCAAATTGGCTAGATTATTTCTTATGACACCCTCCGCAAGGTTGTTTCGAATCTTCATCCGAGACAAATCAATCAATAAATGGACGCTCGGTGGTGTAACAACAATCTTCCGCCCATCCAGATCGGGAAGAACGTAGATTACCAAATCGTTTATGCTGTTCTTGATGAAGGACTGAGTAACTTCCGCCAGAGCAAGCGGTTGAAGGATGCCGCGGGGCAAAGCATCATATTGATGAGTACCGTCTAGGGTGGGATACTCCTTCAGACTGGACGCCAAGCACCTCTGCCAGCTATTCTCGACAATCCAATACCAAAATCGTAGTGAATCGTGTTCGGCAAGGCTGATACGGTCCATAACGAGTTTTCCATCTTCTACCGAGAGCGTAATGGCGCCGCTTTTACCCTTCTCCAGGCCTAACATCAGCTGCCGGAGTGTGGGTTCAGCATGAGAAAACTCACTATCAACCTTGGCCAGAAATTTGCTGTAGGGTATATCGGGATCCCACATGTCACAGAGCCTATTGAACATCATTTTCTGTTCTTCGTCAAAATGCCCTAGCTGGGACAAGAATTCACTCCGTTCGGCGGAAGATTTGAAGATATAGGAAGGAATTTCTGGCTGATTTCTCGCTTTCTTCCTCGCGTCATCAAACATCAGCGAGCCTTCTTCTTATCATGATTTTTCTTCTTTTTGCGAGCTTTCCACCTCGGAATAGCTTCGATGAGGGTGCGCAAAATCACCATGAGGCCGAGAAAAAACAGCAGTGAAACTAATGCCCGTTGCACACTTCTATATTAGCGTTTTCACCCCATCAAAACAATCTCGATTTTATCCGCGATGAGAAATTTTCTGTTGCGATGTGATGGTTCTCTCTGTAGAAAATACCGGCTCGCCGCATTCTTAGGTAGTCTTATATAAGCGATTAACTCCGATTGAAGTTTCACATTGAGTCGAAACCGACCGAAATCCCCCTGAAACAACGGGCAGCGGATTTCCAGAACCCCGTTGCCCATAGGGCGGATCGGCGCGGATTAACCCTTAACCGTATTGCCACCATGAAATCTCTGCTCAATGTGTTATTCATCCCAGTGAAGCGTTATCCTATTTGATAGGATAGAGTGAAATTCAATTCCATGAGGAGCAACATAATGCGAAAAGTCAGATTGATTATTTTCGGCGCCTTATGTGCTGGTTTCGCGGCAAATCTCCTGGCAGAGGAGAATCTCACCCGTCCAGTTTCGGTTGTTCTCACAGTCGAGTCCTCCAAAAACATGAGTGAATCCTTCATCGAAGCTGATATATTCAAGTCCATTGTCCAGGAATTGCTTATTGAAGGATTCGATGTCCGCGTGGAAGAATCCGGCCCGCGCCCGAAAGGAGATTATTACATCAAGGCCATCTACGTAGCGGACGGCACAGTGGTAAGGCTAGATATAAGCATCTTCAAACACCACCAAGAATCAGCAATGGGCATGGCCTCCTGGCAGGGTGAACTGAGTATGACAATGGATGTCGCTATACAGGAGTTTTTTCGAAACGAGGTTCTACAGGAACTCCCTAAAAGCATCAAGGTAACTCAAAGTGACGTGGATAAGGCCGCCAGCGAGGGAGAGGAGTGGGCGCTGGCCCTGATAGCCAAAATCGCAGTGGAAAACTATATTCCCCCACGCTACCGTCCATGGCGCGTTGACATCGGAGCCCATGCCATCATTGTTCTCGTCACTGATTATTTCTATTACGACATCGGTGTAGGCGCGCGCGTTTCTGTCGGCTATACCTTCAAATTTGGCAAATTTGAGTTACAACCGGCCTTCGTTACCGGCTACCAATTCCTAAGATACAATGGTTTTGGCTATAATACTTTGGCCCAACTGCCACAAGCAAATATTGCTGATGCAAAAGCATCGCGAGAAGGAAAAGACTCTATCATTCCCTTCGCTGTTGAATTCAAGGCCGCTTACCTCGGCTTTAACAAGATTCAGCCGTATTTCAGAGTGGCCTTTGGGGGTGCCTGGTATCAACGAAAAATAACCGACTCAGATCCATTACATATTGGTAATGGCGTGTACCCAGGGTTTGAGGAATACCGGATTCTGCTGCAGAGTGGCCTTGGCGCCAAATACCAACTCTTCCGATATCTGGGAGTTTATGCCGATGTCGGTATGCAGTTTTTTTGGGGTGGCTTCGATAACTTTATCTCTCTCACTCCAGGGCTTGGTGTTATCGCGAAGTTTTAGACATGGAAGTCATGAATCAGTTTAAGCGTCTCGTATCCTGATAATTTCCTTAAACGATGGATTCTGGCTGAAGCTTCACTTCGATTCTGATCCGTTTGCAATTCTCTAAAAAACAACTGGCGGCCGCGGTTTCCCAGAGCCCGGCGCCCATAGGGCGGATCGGCGCGGATTCACTCCTAGCCGTATTCCCGATATTTTTTTCTGTTTAATTTGATAATTATCCATTATGTGTTATCCTATTCGATGGGGAGGATGAAATTCCATCCCGTGGAGAGCAAACACAATGAAGAAAGTTAGATTGATTGTTTTCGGCGCCTTATGTGCTGGACTCGCGACAAATCTCCTGGCACAGGAGGTTTTCACCCGTCCAGTCTCGGTTGTTCCCACAGTCGAGCCCGCCAGCAACGAGAGTGAATCCTCCATCGAGTCTGTCATTCTCAGCTCCATTGTCCAGGCATTGCTTAACGAGGGATTCATTGCCCGAACGGAGGAATCCGGCCCGCGCCCGGAAGGCGATTATTACATCACGGCCATTTACGAAGCGGCCGGCACAGCGATCGGGCTTGAAATAAGCGCCTTCAAACGCCGCCAGGGTTCGGCCATTGCCTCGGCCTCCTGGCAAGGTGAACTGGATATGACAATGGATGTCGCGATACAGGAATTGATGCAAAACGAGATTTTACCGAAATTCCCCAGAAGCATCAATGTGACTCGAAGTGACGTGGATGATGCCGCCAGCGAGGGAGAGGAGTGGGCATTGGCCCTGATAGCCGAAATCGCAGTAGAGGATTTTGTTCCCCAGCGCTACCGCCCATGGCGCGTTGACACCGGGGTCCATTTCTTAGCATTCATAGGCCACAATTCTGAAATTTACAACATTTTTTCGAGTCAATCTCCAGGTAGGGGTGTAGGCGCGCGCGTTTCTGCCGGCTACGCCTTTAAATTCGGCCAATTTGAGTTGCTGCCAGCCTTCGTTACCGGCTTCCAATTCCTTAATTACTTTGGTATCCCTCCGTTGGAAAGTGAATTAAGAGTACTTAATGCTGGAGGACAACTTTCTGATGCTTCGTCAAAAAAGTTTACTCGAGGAAAAGATTTCATCATTCCCATCGCTGCTGAATTCAAGGCCGCTTATCTCGGCATTAATAAGGTTCAGCCGTATTTTAGAGTAGCCGTTGGGGGTGCCTGGCATAAACGAATAACAGACACTGAAGTGACACTTAGTGATGGCTCTCCATACAATGGGTTTAATGAATTCCGACTTCTGCTGCAGACAGGCCTTGGCGCTGAGTATCAATTCCTCCAGCATCTGTGGGGCTATGCCGATGTCAGCGCACAGTTTCTCCTTGCCGGCGGCTCCGATAACATTATCTATCTCACTCCAGGGCTTGGCGTCACCCTAAGGTATTAAAAGAGATGAACCATCGTCGGCTCGCTTAAACAGCGAGCTTAGCGCTCCGCCAGGGGCAGGGCTGTAAGAAGTTCAAGCATCTCGGCATAGGCGGCCCGCTTGCCTTCATTCTCCCCCTGCTGGCCAATAGTATTGGCGTATTCATCCAGATTGCCGTGCAACGCGGGGTCGAGGCCTCTTTTGATATCGAGTTTCTCCGCGAGGTGCTCCGCTGTCCGCTTCACATACGCGTCAACATCCTCTTCAACGCGTATAAGAGCGCTGCTGTATCGCTCTTGCAGTGCGACAATTCTGTCGCTCAGCTCCGCCAAGAGTGCCTTTTGGCGATCGATTTCGGTCGCGGACTGACTCAAGCCGTCGGCTACCCCCCTTTCATATTCTTCATCCTGGCTGCTAGCGGTCTGTTCGGCACGGGTATCGGTGGCGGCAAGGCTGACGGCGCTAGTAAAGGCCTGTTGAAGCTCCGGTATGTCCGAAAAGGCCTTTTCCCAGGCTTGGTTCGCCGCTGTAAGGTTGCCTGAGGCCGCCAGCCGGTTTCCGGAACCGGCGCCGGCGCTAATTCTCGCGAGTATTTCCGCGTTTCTCTCATCATCGAGATCCGCCTCCTGAGCTACCGATTCGAAAGCGATCAGTTGGCGCATGGAGCTTATGAGAATGCGATCGAGTTCCCGTCGATTCGCCACAACGCTTCTGCCGCGGATGGTATTTTCTTGAAGATATTGTTCCAGAGAATTCAGGCTTCTCGACGCCTCTTCATAGCTGTTGGCCGTTAGGGCCTGATTGGCCCGGCTATAGTAGGAAAGAATCTGATCGGTAATACTGCGGTCTGTCTCCTGTTGCCTCTGGAGTTCTTCTAATTGCCGGGAGCTCTGGTTTTGCTCCAATGCCTGCTGCTCTTTGAGGCGTTGAAGCTCAGCATTGCGGGCATCCAGCTCGCTCTGGAGGCGGCCGCGCTGGGCGTTTATAAGAGAAATCTGCTGCGCGTATGTGCTTCGCTGGTTTTCTAACTCGTCAAACCTGCGTTCCCGCTCAGTGGCAATTGCGGCCCGTTCTTTTTCCAGGTCAGCTTCCAGAGTCGCGCGAAGACTGGTTTCGAAGGTTTTCATGGCTTCCTGAAGAGTAATCCCGGAAATTCCCGCTTCGATGAGCCGTTTGCGCTCGTTTGCCAGTTGAATATCGAATTCTTCCCGGAGTTCTGCTTCCCGCTCAGCCAGCTGGCTTTCGTACTCGGTTGAAATACTCGCTTTCTGGGTCTCAAGGTCGGCCATAAGGCCGCGGATATCGGCGATTTCACGGTCCTTTTCACCCAGTTGGGCTTCGGTATCAACCAGAATTTTCTGAAGTATCAGCCCCTCGGCCGATTCCAGTCCAAGCTCGGTATTCGTCGGGGCGATTTCACTGCTGCCAAGCGCCCTCCAAGTGATGAACGCGGCGATGGCGAGTACGAGCAAGGCGCCCGCGTTGAGAAGAATCGGAAGAATGAAGGCTCGTCTTTCGGGGCTGAACTGCGCAACGTCCATATCCACTCCGCGCTGTCGCTCATCCTCAAGCATGATTTCAATAGTCGATAAAACCTTCTTCCGCTCATGCTCTGGTATATCGGCATCAACTGCTTCTGAGTCTCCAAGAAGCTCCGTTCGAATTTCCATCGCTCTGGTTTTCTGTGGAAAAGTGCTCATGTCGTAAACCTCCACGTTTCATATTCTCAATGTTATAGCATATTCATCTTTTTATAAAGGTATGTTATAGTATATCGTATGAATATACGTCCAAAAATAATACTTGTTGTCTTACCCTTTATTGTTGTGCCGCTCGCGATGGCCACCATGGTGGCTTATCTATCAGCAAAAGACGGCATTACTGCTATCGCTTCGGATTTACTGCGCTTTAAGTCGCAAACACTAGGAAAATACGCCGATGGGCAATTGGAACTCTTGCTATCAAACGAACTGGATGATGATCCTGAGTACATCGAAGCCGCTCAGAGAGCCATAGGAGCCTTTGCTAGGAGCCTTCTACGCTCTCCGACGGAGTTGATATTCGCTGTCGATGGTTCAGGAAGCGTCGTCATGACCACGGACTCCCAATCGCTTGCCGATGGCTCAGTACCGGATCTGCGGCACACCGATGTCCCTATCGGAGGTCTGTGGTCCGATTCTTTGACATTGGAAGAGATGCGGCGGGTAGCCTATATTGACAGCTATGCCGCCTGGGAATGGACATACTATGTTACCGAGGCCTGGGAGGCATTTTTCTCCCCAGTGTCCCGAATCGCCTTTCTGATAGGACTCATCGGTTCGATTTCCCTGCTTGTATCCCTCGTATTCCTGATAGCCGCCACGGGTTTGATATCCCGTCCGCTCGAAGGTATGGTGAAAGTCATCGAAAATATCATCGATACAATGGACCTCAAAACCAGGGTTCCCATACTCTACAAGGATGAAACCGGTCGTCTCGCTCATTCCTTTAACAGGATGACGATGAGTCTGGAGAAGGCCAATAAAGATGTCAAGGATTTTGCCCTCCGGGCCGTTTTTGCTCATCGAAGAGCCGTTCTGGCTCAGAAAGAAGCTGAAGCCTCTCGCGAACGGGAACAGTCCTTGAGAGTGTTATTCCAGAAGTATGTACCACAATCAATTATTGATCAGAATATTGATCGCAAGGGGAAAAATCTGCTCGTCGGCGAGAATCGCCATGTCTCGATTCTCATGTCCGATATCCGCAGTTTCACCACCCTATCCGAAAAAATGCCCCCTTCCGAGCTTGTAGACTCGCTCAACCGCTATTTTGAACTGATGGTGGATGAAATCGACAAGAATGGAGGCATTACAGACAAGTACATTGGCGATGCCATCATGGCGCTCTTCGGGGCGCCGGAAAAGCAGTATGATGATACATGGCGATCGGTACAAGCGGGTATCGGTATGCTTAATGCTCTTGAAGAATTCAACAAAGACCAGATGAGGAGAAAGAAAAAAACCTTTCAAATCGGCATTGGCATACACTATGGTGAAGTAACAGCGGGAAACATTGGCTCGGATAAAAAACTGGAATATACGGTTATTGGCGAAACGGTGAACATGGCATCCCGCTTGGAGGGGCTCACCAAGTACTACGGCGCTCCCATCGTTGTTTCTGAAACAGTTAAGAAGAGCATTGAGAAAAAAGTGAACTCTCGGCTTCTGGACAGAGTGTTTGTTAAGGGTTCAAATCTTCCCATACAGATATACACGGTGGCCGAAAAACTCATCGCGAAGGAAAAAGAGCTGTGGGAAGCCTTCGCCGATGGTCAACAGAAATACTACAAGCGGAATTTCACCGCCGCCCTCGCGGCTTTCCAGAGCGCGTTGAAGGCATCCCCCGACGACTTGACTTGTCAACATTTTCTGGAACGTACAAAGAAATTTATCAAAACTCCTCCAGAAGAGAGTTGGAATGGCGCGTTTCGCCACGAAAGTAAATAGCGCTCTGATAAGCCAGCCCCTATTGACCGAGATCCAGCAAACCAGGGCCTGTTGCCGGTTGCTTAGCGGGAAGAGCGTACACCAATGGCAAGGGTCGGCACCGAGCCAAATACCATCACGATTCCCAGGACGCGCAACAGCGCGAGAGCCGAAATCATGGGAAGCAATATCATCAGAAGGCCTATCGCTAGCATAATCAGGGCCTGGAAAACTCTCAAGAGATCGGATTTCAGGTTTGAATCGCTCCGCAATCGAAAGAGGGTTCCAACAACCAGGTTCAAACCCGCCAGAATAAAGATGAGTTTGACCAGGAAACTGCCGCTGGCTGTGGGACTGAAAATGATTACTAAACCGAATACGACGCGAAGAATCGAACCGACTCCAAACCACCATTCGCCGCGATTGGACTCGTTTTTTTTCGCTTTGAGCCGTGAAATCAGTCTCACAATGCCATCAGTCAGGAGGAAAAGGCCAAGAATGACGCCCACAAATCCCAAACCAGCGATGGGCCAGAACAAAAGAACAATGCCGGCTAGCAGGCCAATGGCTCCTTGGCCGATCATCAGGGGAGCATAGTGACGAAAGAGCCGCTCAGAATCATTCACATCCTCCACGGTGGCATTTATCTTCGAATCATCAGACATGCTGCCTATTACCTCTTGAATCAGATTTTCAATACACGTTTCACCGCCGCGAGATCCAAGCGAAAGGACGAACCATGCCCCTCTAAAAACCCATGTTCTTCCACCATATGAATCAGCAAATCAGTGTAAAAAAGTTTTTCGCCTGTAACTTTGAGCTCTATGGTAACGTTTACTTTTCGAAAAATCCCATCCTCCCAGGGGCAGGCTAGATAACCCCTGGCCTCATCGGTCTGAACGAGCCAGTCATTATCGACTGTAACCGGCTCACCGAGCCCTTTTCGGCCCTCTTTCATGAAATGCCGCATCCTCGCCGCTAACTCACGGGGAGTGATGTTCAGACGGCGCATGAGCTGGGCATCTTCATCAATGATGGTGGACAGTGTTCGTCTGTCGCTGCCAAGGAAACCTTCGGCAGTGATAATCCCTGGTTCCATGTTTTCCATGGCTTTTTTTAATTCGGGTGTCATTTTCATAACAACCTCCCTGGCCTTTACGCGAATTTATCGAAAAAGATGTTATCCTGACTCACGTCGTTATCATTCATCACCCGAATACAGGCATCAATCATACCAGGACTGCCACAGAGATAGCCCTCCAGCATTTTCCCCTCAGTATTGATTTTCTCCTTGAGATAAACATCCAAAACGTCGGTAATAAGACCCGTAGCTCCGTCCCATCCATCGCCCTCCTGGGGTTCGGAAAGTGCCGGTACAAAGTGAAAATTCACTAGCCTGTTCTCCAGCTCTCGCATCTCGTCCATGTAGAACATATCCCGGGTGGTACGAGCTCCGAAGAAATACCAAACTTCCTGCTGTGTATCATTTTTCTCCACCATATCGTAAAGCATGGACTTAAATGGCGCCATGCCCGATCCGCCGGCGACAAACAGCATGATCGCGTCTCTGCCAGTGCGACGAAAATCACCAAAGGGCCCGATGATATCCATGTGATGAGCGACTTCAAGATGTTCATGCACATAGGTGGTAGCGATACCCCCTGGAACCAGGCGAACAAGAACTTCGAGTTGGTTGTGATTCGAAGGCTTGGAGGAGATGGAATAGGCCCGTTGAGTCGTACCCCTGATTTTCCCATAGGGTGGTATCAGCAGCTGGACATATTTCCCTGCTTCAAATTCCACTGTTTCACCACCCAAATCGAAAAGAACCTCTTTGATATCGTAGGTAACATCCTTGATAGAGATCACAGTCGCGCTGAATTGCTTGACATTGAAAAGGTCTTCGGGAATCTCAATCCCGATGTTGGTTTTTACCTTCACCTGACAGGCCAACCGAACGTTCGTTTTCATTTCTTCGGGACTAAGGTAAGGAGTTTCGGTGGGCAGATGAGGCCCAATATCAGCATTAACTTGACACTTGCAGGCCCCACAGCTACCTCGGCCGCCACAGGCTGATGGCAGGTAGAGTCCTTCCGCGGAGAGAGTAATCAATAGGGTGGCGCCGCCCTTGACGGTCATTTCCTTCTTACCGGCGTTGATATCGATACTCACATCGCCATAGTTGTTGGCAACCCGGTCAACCACAGCGATGAGGGCTGCCATGACAGCGGCCAAGCCGGCAATAACCAATGGCGCATTAAGCAACGCTACATTGAAATTCCCCATTCGATACCCTCTTTTTACTGAACGTTGAGCGTTCCGGAGAAACCGACAAATGCCAGTGCCATTAATCCGATGGTGATTAACGTGATTCCCGGCCCCTGCAAGCCGGCGGGGATAGGCGCGCGGGCCACCTTCTTCTGTATCGCCGAGAGAGCCAGAATGGCAAGCCACCAGCCCACGCCTGAACCAAAACCGAATGCCAGGGTTTGAAGGAAATTATAGTTGCGAATCTGCACAAACAGAGCAACCCCTAAAATGGCGCAGTTAACTGTAATAAGCGGAAGGAAGATTCCTAGAGACATGTAGAGCACGGGACTCACCCGGTCGATAATCATTTCCAGCATTTGAACGGTTGCCGCGATAACCACGATGAACACAATGTATCGATACACCATTAAATCCAGGGGAATCAGGATGTACTTCATTATTGCCCAGTTAATCGCCGCGGTGAGCACCAACACGACTGTTACCGCCAAACCGAGGCCGTTCGATGACTTCATATCCTTGCTTATAGAAATAAAGGAACACATGCCCAGAAAGTTGGTGAGTAAAATATTCCCGGTAAACACCGACGCAAAGAGTATGACGAGTGGATTAATCGGTGGCGACATCAAGAAGCCTCCCTCTTAAGCATGATGGACTTGGCAGCCCAGATAAAGGCTCCGAGGAGGAAGAAGGCACTGGGAGGCATCACCATAATTGTCCAGGGAGTAAAACCATCACCGAATATCTGAAATCCCAACAACGAGCCCGCCCCCAATACTTCCCGTACAGCAGCGATGATGATGAGCACCCCCATGTAACCGGCGCCGCTGGTAAGACCATCCCACAGAGAAATCATCGGCGGATGAGATTGGGCAAAAGCCTCCGCGCGTCCCATGATGATGCAATTGGTAATGATGAGCCCCACATAGGGGCCCAGAGCCTTCGAAATCTCCGGTATGTAAGCCCGAAGCACAATATCCACCAAGATAACATAGAAAGCGATGATGAGGGTTTGAACGATCATCCTTACTTTGCGCGGTATCCATCCCTTAATCAGGGAAACCGTTGTATTGGAAAGCGCCGTTACCAGCATAACGGCTACTGTCATTATCAGGGTGTTGATGAGGTTGTTGGTAATCGCCAATGTTGAGCAGATACCCAAAATCTGAACAAATATTGGATTGTCACTCCAGAGGTTTTGTATTGAGACGCTGCGCAGTGATGCGTCGCTCATTCCCCCAACTCCTCACGAAAGGCATTGATTTCATTGATTACAATAGTTTCCATCGCGGCACTTGTCAGTGAGGCGCCCGTAATTCCATCGACAATGCCGTTTTCAGGATTATCATCTAATCCACCCTCACCTTTTCTCACGACGATGCCCCCATCGCCGATCCGCTCGTTTCGGAATTGGCTCTTAAACCAGTCCTCTTCGATGCGGCCTCCCAAGCCCGGCGTCTCGGCATGGCTGATGATATCCAGGCCGATGATCCTGCTTACGGTCTCATCTACCGCGATTACCCCTGTTACTGTGCCCCAGAGTCCCTGTCCACTGAACATCTTCACCAAGACAATCTCATCGCCTGCCTGGGCCCGCTTAATTTGAAGGCCTTCCACCGAACCGAAAATCCTGGAAAACTCAGCAAGAGTTTCATCTTCATCGTCAACAGCAACATTGATAGCGTTCAGAAATGCCTGGGCCGTTACCAGTTTCTGATTCTGCAGCACTTGATTCTTGGTGGCATTGTCGACAAGTGCAATGATGATAACAAACAAAAAAGCAACGATGAAGGTGAACACCACAACATAGCCGAAGGATTCCCTATTCATGAATTCCCCCCGGCTGCGACTGACGCGGAATTATCCGACTGTGGCCGCTTATCTCGTATAGTCGCTGATTTCTTGGCTCTTTTGTACCCACTTGCCGGAAACCATTCATCGAACAGACTGGCGAAGGTGTTCCCGATCAGAACACCAAAACTCACCCCTTCGGGAAATAGTGAAAAAACTCGGATAGCAGCGGAAACCGACCCAATAAGAATGCCATACACCCATTGAGAGGCGGGTTTTTTGGGTGCGGTAATCGGATCGGTCGCCATAAATACCGCGACATACAAGATGCTGCCGGATAGAAGGGATTCAAGAGGAGGAAACGGCATTGTACCGCCTACAGGAGAAACTCCGGCCGCCCAAAGGCCAACGATAACGATGGCAAAGCTGAGAAGTGAAGAAAGCATTATCTTCCAATTGGCGGTTTTGGTGACAATGAGATAGATGCCTGCCAGTAGTATCAGAATGATGGCGCTTTCCCCCAGGGATCCTATCCTGAAGCCAGTCACCAGGTCGAAAAGATCTGGCAATAGTCCTTCTTTCATATCCATGAGCGGGGTAGCCGCCGTCGCGGTATCCACCGAACTATCCAAGCCAAAAATCCAGGGCATGCCGGGTTTCCAGGGCCGCATGAAGCTGCGCTGCATCCCATCTGGAAAAGTCACATACACAAACAACCTGCCCGCAATGGCCGGATTGAAGATGTTTCGGCCAAACCCACCAAAAACGCACTTGGCAAACACGACACCGAAAACAATGCCAATGGCGGCAATCCACAACGGTACTGCTGGGGGCATGGAAAGAGCATAGAGCGCAGAAGAAACAAGGACGGCCTCGCTTACCTTCTTGCCCCTGGGCTTTGTGAAGATGTATTCGGCAAAAAAACCAAATACAAACACGGTGGCCGATATTGTCAGGCTTCTCCAACCATACAGGAGTATTGAAAAGATAAAAACTGGAATGAGGGAATAAATAACCCTCCTCATCATTATCTGTTTTTGGAACACAAAAAACCCTTGATTTTCACTAAGCGCTTCCTCTAAATGCCATTATTCCGAATGAAACCGGACCTTACCAGTCTTTTGACTAAATATCAAGTAGATATTATATATTGAACACGACCAATTCAACCGAGAGTAGCATTGAGAACAGCGTAAAGGGGTTAGTGATGAGACGAAAAGCCATTGTAGCCGGAATACATGAAAGCTGGGTTGACTTATTGAGCCTGGACGAGGCTGAAACCGCTCATAAGAAGGCTTACGGCACAGCCAATACATGTGGGTCGACAGGTTGCGCCTGTCAGCTGAGCGGTAGAACATTCCGGGCGGCCTTACCCGAGAACCTGCCCATTCGCAACGGCGACACCGTGGAAGTGACGGCGTCCTCTTATAGGGCTCTTATCGCCTTTTTTACCATCATCGCCTTGCCCGCCGCGGCGGGGGCGATTGCGTGGTTCGCTGTCGGACTATGGCGCCCTGCAGGAACAGAAGCTCTCAAGGCGGGCGCCGCGGCTTTGGGAGTTCTCGGATTTTCAGCTATCCTACTGGTTTTCGGCAGAAGAATTACATGGGCGAAATTGCCCAGGATAACGGCGGTTATCTGATGCGCAATCACAAGTTTTGCGTGATCGATATGCTGAAGTTCATCTGTAGATATGTTTGGGCAATCGCACTTGTCGCTATGTCATTTTCCAAGCTTTCAGCCGAACCGATCACATCAATACTTCAAAAGGCAAGGGCATTGGTTGGCCAGCCCTACCTGAGCGGTGGTAGGGCGCCTGGAGGATTTGACTGTTCGGGGTTTATCTACTATCTATACCGCCCTACGGCGCCACAGCTCCCTCGGGTTTCCCGGACCATGGCCCAATACGGAGTGGCCGTAGAATACGGTAATTGGCAGCCCGGCGATTTATTGTTCTACGCAACAGGAACTGACCGTACGCGGATTAACCATGTCGCGCTTTGGTATAAAGATGGGTATATTATCCACAGCATTTCGGACGGACCGGAAACTGGCGTGGTTGTCAGCCAGGCAAAATCCAAGTATTGGGCGTCTCGGTATATCAGCTCTCGACGGGTACTGGAGGAGACTCCTGAAACAGTCGTGATTCCGGAAATACCCCCTAGCTCCGACCAATCACCATGGGACAGCTTTGACGGTATCTTGCGAGGCGATTTCGACAACTGGCGCGAGGCAGATGAAGAAGCATTTGAGGGATATAGAAAGGAAAACCAGCCTGGGCATTGAACCGTGGGCTAACCTGCTCATCACACCTTTTTGAGGTATTTCCTGGTGTCTAGCGCCACCGCGGCAATGATAATAACGCCCTTGATGATGTATTGATAGTACTGCTCCAAACCGACAAAGGTCATGCCATAGGAAATGATGGTAAACATCAAAACCCCGGCAATCGCCCCTGAAACCTTACCAATGCCCCCGCTGAATGATATCCCACCGACGACACACGCCGCTATGGCGTCCAATTCATAGCCGAATCCTGTGCTGGGATTGGCGGAACCGATTCGAGCGGCCTCAAGATATCCGCCGATGCCGTAAAGAACACCGGCCATCACATACACCATGATTGTGGTGCCCATGACACTGACACCCGAAACCTTGGCCGCCTCGGGATTTCCCCCAACGGCATACATATTTTTGCCAAAGATGGTTTTGTTCCATATCACCCAAATAATCATAGACACGGCAGCTGCAATCAAAACCAGATACGGAACGCCAACCCGAGAGCCAGCGACATTGAAATCGATGAGACGGCCTGTCGCCAGAGCTGTATAGAGCCGAGCATGTCCACCAATGGGCTGAGCGCCTCCGGCGCCAAGATCAAAATATATCTGAATAATACCATAGAGGATGGTCATCATTCCCAATGTCGCGAGAAAGGGATGTATTTTGAACTTTGCCACAATCCAACCGCTGATAGCGCTGAAAATGACACAGGCAATAATGGCAACGAGCATCGGCACAAGTAATGGCATTCCGCCTAGATTTGGATAAAAACGACCGGCATAATCGGCACGTTGGAGCAAAGACGCGGAGATAACCGCGGCGAGTCCCACCATGCGGCCCAGTGAAAGATCGGTGCCCTGAAGTATAATAATACCAGCTACCCCAAGAGCCAATATGAGTCTCACAGAGGACTGAGTAAGCACATTCTCCAGAACCGTGAGAGAAAAAAACCGAGGATCACTGACGACAATAGCAATAATGATGCCCAGTATCACAAGATAAATGGCATTTTGAACGAGAAAATCCAGCCATCCCCGACCGGTCATTTTTCGCGCTTTATCTGGGGGAGATTTCATTAGACTTCTGCCTCTTTTGTATTGCTAAGATATTTCATTGCAAGATTGAATATTTCAGTTTGATCGGTTTTGTCAGTTTCCACGATGCCCGCCATCCGAAGGTTGCTCATCACGATAATTCTATTGGTAATACCGATGAGCTCGGGCATTTCCGAGGAGACAACCACGACGGATTTGCCGGATTCGGCAAGTTTGATAATGAGCTGGTATATTTCGAATTTCGCGCCAACATCAATACCCCTGGTGGGTTCATCCAAAAGAAGCACATCCGGATTGGTGAGAAGCCAGCGGCCAATAATCACTTTCTGCTGGTTTCCACCGCTCAGGTCGCGAATCTGCTCATGCCGACTAGGAGTTTTTATGCGCATGTTCCCAATCTGCATATCGGTATCATCCATCATCGCCTGATCTTTGAGCAGGCCTAATTTGTTTTTGTAGGATCGCACATTGGCAATCGTGCTATTAAAGACAATATCGGCAACAGGATAGATGCCTGTGCTCCGCCGCTCTTCGGTGAGCAAGGCAAAATGATTGTTGATGGATTTCTGGGGGGTTTTATTATCAATTTTCTCCCCATCGATGAGAATTTCCCCTTGTTCCAAAGTGCGGGCGCCAAAAAGGGATTCCAACAATTCGGTTCTTCCCGCTCCTACCAGCCCCGCTATGCCAAGAATCTCACCGCGGCGGAGTTTGAAATTCACATCCCTGACAATGGGAGGGTATTTAGTCGTGACATTGCGTATCTCCATGTGCACATCACCGGGTTTGTTCGTTTTCGGTGGGAAGCGATGATCAAGGTCGCGCCCAACCATCATACTGACGATTTTATCCATCGACAGATTATCGATGCTGTCGGTTCCTATGTAACGTCCGTCACGAAGAACAGTAACTTCATCGGAAACTTCAAAAATCTCATCCATCTTATGGGATATGTAAATAACCCCGACTCCCTGCTCTTTGAGCACCCTGATGATGTTGAAGAGCATTGTCACCTCGTTTTCCGTTAGCGATGAGGTGGGTTCGTCGAGAACGATGATTTTCGCATCGTAGGAAACAGCTTTGGCAATTTCCACCATCTGCCGTTGGGAAACAGAGAGAGCTCCCAACTTCAAATTGGGATCGAGGTGAATGCCAAGCTTCTCAAAAAGGGACTTGGAATTGCGATACATGGTTTTCTCGTCAACGATGAAGCCCTTTTTAGGGTAGCGTCCCAGCCAGATATTGTCCGATATGGTACGCTGAGTCACCTGATTCAATTCCTGGTGCACCATGGAGACACCATGTTCCAGGGCGTGTTTGGGATCGACGAAATTGAACTGATCCCCTTCCAGGTAGAATCGACCCGCATCCTGCCGGTAAATTCCGAACAGGCATTTCATCATCGTCGATTTTCCGGCGCCGTTTTCGCCCATGAGGGCGTGGACACTGCCTGAGCGGACATTGAGCTGAACATCATCGAGAACCTTGATTCCCGAAAATGATTTACTCAATTCGCTGATACTCAATAAATAGCCCTGCAAATTCTCACCTACTCAATTGAAAGCGCCTAACACTCATTCTAGCCCAACAATAGAAAAAGTCGCAGGAGGAAAATCCTCCTGCGATAAAAGCTAACAATCAAAACCCCAAAGGGATTTAGCGGAATTCCTCATAGTTCATCGGTGTTACAGGAACATAGGGAACTCGAACTGCCTTGGTGATGTTGTTCTCGATTACCCAATTCGTGCCAGCAGTAACGTCAATATCCATCGCATCAACATCATCCATAACAGCCTTGGCGGCGTTAATAGCCAAATCCACAGTCGCGCGGGACTGATTCACACCATCATTGAGCACGGTGCCGTTCATTTCGCCGTCGGCGATATGGGTCAAAGCCTGATCCAAGGCATCAACACCGTAAAGAGGTAAGCTGACACCAGCAGCTTTGAGAGCGTTTATGGCGCCAAAGGCCATGCCGTCGTTGTTGCAGATTACCAGCTCAATATCTTTACCGAAGGAAGAAGCGAGCCACGCCTGCATCTTGTCATTCCCGTGCTGGGTAGACCAGTTCGGATCGGCTTCGAGCGCCAACTCATCAACCTCGATTCCAGCATCAACAAATGCCTTGACGGATTCACGGGTACGGGCTTCGGCATCAGGATGTCCCGGCTCGCCCTTAAGCAAGACGTATTGCACAACACCATCACCGTTCTTGTCCCAATCGGGATTGGCTATCCAGTCGTTTACCATCATCTCGCCCTGGATAATTCCGGATTCGGCCGAGTTGGTTCCCACATACCAAAGCATGTCATAAGTCGACATTACACCGCTCTCGGTGGCTTCCTTGTTGAAAAGAACCAAGGGAATATCGGCAGCCGATGCCTTTTCGATTACCGACGAAGCGGACGCAGGATCGACAAGGTTGATCGCGAGGACATCAACACCCTTGCTGATGTAAACATCAACCTGATCGTTGAGTTTGGCCTGCTGACCCTCAGAGTCAACGATTTCAATCGTGGCGCCCTTAGAGGCCGCATAACGCTCAAGTTCGGGCTTCATGACACCATTCATGAAATTATCGGAAAAATTGTAAATGTTTGCGCCAATTACAATCTGATCGTCAGCCTTGTCTTTCCTTTCGCAGCCTGCCAATACCAGGGCAAAGAAGGTGACAGCTAGAAGAACATAGAAAATTTTCTTCATCCAAAACTCCTTTTTTTTCCACCGATTTAGCACCGGTTTTCGCTTATGCTATCAGAATTCAAGGCGATATGAGAAGCGGTCCTTGCCCATTTTCCATGCTTTTTCATCAAAATGACCAAAAATCGCCTTTATAACCTTTATGTGGTGAGTTTTTCGCTCGCGTTCCGCTCAGGATGAAGATCAAATTCAGCGAAAATGACAGCACGCGAGGCATCCTAGGAAGTCTCGGTCATTTCTCTCACAGCCATTACATCATTTCGTCTGGCCATATGACGGTTCTGATAGCCTGAAGGAATCCGGGGCTTTTACCATAATTGATGCGAATGCTGAATGGACTTAAACCCCGTAAACTGATTATCTTGATATGGGTATACAGAATAAACACCGCAAATGGAGAAAACAATGTTAACGAAAATCAGCCGTAAGAGAAGAATCACTCTCGCACTCGTGGCCGCCATCATCCCTTTGATTGCCAGTAGCTGCGGTTATAACCGCATGGTGAGCCTTGAAGAGGGGGTAAACTCTGCCTGGGGACAAGTAGAGAATGTCTATCAACGCCGCATGGACCTCATTCCCAATCTGGTGGAAACCGTGAAGGGATATGCCGCCCAGGAACAAGATACTCTCACGGAGGTAACCGAAGCCCGCGCGCGGGCCGGTGGTGTGATGAACGTCGATGAGGATCTGCTTAACAATCCGGAGGCCTTTGCCCGATTTCAGCAGGCCCAAAACAGTCTGGGCAGCGCCCTTCAAAGACTGCTTGTGGTTACCGAGAACTATCCCGATCTTAAATCGAATCAAAACTTCCTGGCCCTTCAAGATCAGCTGGAAGGAACCGAGAATCGCATCGCCGTGGAGCGCATGCGCTATAACGAAGCGGTAAGGGACTATAACACGCTGATTAGGCGTTTTCCCCAGATGTTCATCGCCAGAATAACCGGTTTCGAGGAAAAATCCTACTTCGAGTCCTCTGCCGGGGCCGAAACAGCTCCAACTGTGGAGTTCTAGGATGGCCTTGTTAAGCACTGACGAGAAAACACGCATCGGAGAGGCTGTGGCGAATGCGGAGGCTGAAACCGGCGGTGAAATCGTAACGGCTATTATCGGCGAGAGTAGCGATTATGCGTACCAGGAGCTGCTCTTCGGACTGGCAGCGGGAGTTCTCAGTTTCATTATTATGACTCTGATCGCGTCGGATATGAATCTTTTGGTAGATCGGTTGTTCTGGCATGATTCAATGGCCCTGCTTCCATTGGTATTGGTAGCCATTTCCCTGGCAGTGGGCACCCTCTTCTACGCCTTGGCGCAAATCCCCGCGCTAGACCGCTTCATCGTAGGACGACGGACGATGGCCGAAGCCGTTCGCCACCGGGCCCTGCGCCATTTCGTTGAAAGCGCCGCTTATGATACGGCGGATCGAACCGGTGTCCTGTTGTTCATTTCGGTGCTCGAACGGCGGGTTGAACTTATCGCCGATAAGGGCATCAACAAATTGGTGCCCCCCGATAGCTGGGACCGTATCGTCTCGTCACTGGTGCGGGGAATCAAGGAGAAAAGGAGCGCCGCGGCGATGATACAGGCGATAGACGATATTGGCACTGTTCTCGCTGAACATGTTCCGCGCCGTGAAGACGATCAGAACGAACTCAGCGATACCGTAAGCGAGCTGGAGAAGAAGTCATGAGCATGAAGAATCTGCGGTATCGCTACTGTTGGCTTGGTTTTGTTCTGATTCTGCTCGGGAAAGGAATTGGCATCGGAGCGGGCGGCGCCGACGAGAAAGGCGCCACTTCCGCCGATGCGCTGGCGGTGGGGCAGTTGGAAGGGAGGATCAACGACCGGGCTGAAGTCCTCTCGCCATCGACGGCAGCAAAACTCGAAACCTATCTCGCGGCGGTGGAGCAAAGCACAGGAGCGCAACTTGTCCTACTCACCATCCCTTCGCTGAAAGGAGAGCCACTCGAAGCGTACAGCCTGAAGGTAGCCACATCATGGGGAATTGGAGGCGCCGAGAATGACAATGGTGTCTTGCTTCTCGTCGCCATGGAAGAGCGGAAAATTCGCATTGAAGTGGGCTATGGCCTGGAGGCAATGCTCACCGACGCTATGAGCGGGTACATTATTCGGGAGGCCATCATACCGGAGTTCAAGAAAGGGAATTTCGATGGCGGCATCGAAAAAGGGCTACGAACCATAGGTGCTGTGCTCATTGGGGACGCGCCTGTCAACGAAGCGGAAATTCAAGAATCCGAGAACCAAGTCCAATTCAGCGGAATACCCCTTTTCTTCTTCATTTTCATCCTTCTGGCCATTCTGGGTCGTATCGGACGCTATGGCCGATACCGACGCCGAGGAATGTCTCCCTTCGCTGCCCTTTTTCTTGGCTCCATGCTCGGCGGCAGCAGTCGGCGCGGCGGCTTCGGGGGTGGGGGTTTCGGAGGCGGTTTTTCCGGCGGAGGAGGGAGCTTCGGGGGCGGAGGAGCCAGCGGGGGCTGGTAAGAAATCGTTCTTTCGCAATCGTTTGCGATATCAGCCTTTTTTCACTATTTTCGCCCATGAATCCCGCAAAGTGACAATGCGGTTGAAAACAAGTCTCTTTTCAGGAACATGGTCAATGCGATCGGCCACAAAATAGCCATTCCTGAGAAATTGAAAGCGCTCTTCGGGTTTGGCAGCGGCCAAGGAAGGTTCTAACTTGGCCTGACTGAGTCTAATTTCCGAATCCGGATTCAGGTAGTCGAAAAAATCCTTGCCTTCTTCCACCTTGCTCGCGTCTTTTAGACTGATTAGATGACTGTAGAGACGAATTTGAGCCTCCACGGCGTTGTGTATGGACACCCAATGAATGGTACCCTTCACTTTTCGAGAGTCGGGCGCCCTTCCTCCCCGACTCTCAGGATCGTAGTTGCAAAGCAATTCCACAGGATTGCCATTCGCGTCTCGAATTACCCGCGCCACCGTAATCAGATAGGCATATTTCAGCCGGACTTCCTTGCCCAAGGCCATGCGAAACCATTTCTTCGGAGCGTTATCCATGTAGTCGTCCCGCTCCACCCAAAGCTCACCGCTAAACTGAATATCTCGCGTACCGGAATCCGGAACACCTGGAATATTCTCCCCCTTGAAAACTTCCTTTTTCCCTTTCGGCCAATTCATGATGGTGAGTTTCAGAGGATTGAGAACCGCCATCCGGCGCGGGGCGATGCGATTGAGATTTTCCCTGACATGAAAATTGAGAAATTCCACATCCACCAGGCTGTTCACCTTACTCACCCCAATTTCATCGATGAAAAGACGGATTGCTTCGGGTGGATATCCCCGGCGTCTCATACCCCGAAGAGTGGGCATTCTCGCGTCATCCCAGCCATGAACACGATTCTCCTCGACAAGTCTGCGGAGATATCGCGTACTCATGATGGTATGGGTAAGGTTCAATCTGGCAAACTCATACTGGCGGGGGCGATGATGCACTGTCACATTGTCCAGAAACCAGTTATAGAGCGGGCGATGGTTCTCGAATTCCAGGGAGCAGAGCGAATGGGTTACCCCCTCAATGGCGTCTTCATAACCGTGGGCAAAATCATACATGGGGTAGATGCACCATTCGTCACCGGTATGATGATGGGTTTCCTTGCGTATCCGATACATTGAGGGATCGCGCATCAAAATGTTCGCATGATCCATCGCGATTTTAGCCCGCAGAACACAGCTACCTTCTTCCAGTTCACCGTTTTTCATCTTTTCCAACAAGGAAAGATTCTCCCTGACACTTCGATTGCGATACGGTGAATCAGTTCCCGCCCTGGTAGGTGTACCACGATTTTCGATTATCTCTTGAGGACTTTGATGATCCACATAGGCCTTATGAGCTTTTACCAATTCAACAGCCCATTGGTAGAACTGATTGAAATATGACGAGGCATATCGGCTCTCCCCTTCCCACTGAAATCCCAGCCATCGGATGTCCTCTTCGATGGCCTGAACGAATTCCTTCTCTTCTTTCTCAGGGTTCGTATCATCGTATCGAAGCCGACAGATGCCACCGAATTCCTCGGCAACCGAAAAATTCAAAGCCAGGGCTTTGGCATGACCAATATGAAGGTATCCGTTCGGTTCAGGTGGAAAACGCGTTACAACCCGATTTATCCGACCGGATTCAAGATCCTCCTTGACAATCTGCCTGATGAAATTCTGCCCTCGGTGCTTCGCTTCTCCGCTGTTGCTTGATTCGGTCATTGCAATTCCTTCAAAAGGGCCAGCAGGCATTGGCGAAAACTATAGGGACGAAGCTGCCTCGGAGTCAACAGGAGGCTTTGGGAGAAGGTGGAACAAAAAGGTTCTGAATTCCTTTTTTTCGAGTCGCACAATATCCAGGAGCCCTGTTTTCAAGCTTCATTATCCGTGAATTGTGAAATACCATTTAGTATCACCCCCAAACCCTTCTTTTTCAATCCGTTTCCTAGCGGTATACTCCATCGTATGAAGCGATCTGTGGTTAAATTTGGTGGGTCCAATTTCAAGAATGCAGACGATATGGCAAAGATTCTCCAGGCCGTGCGACTGTACCAAGAGCCGCCGGTTCTTGTTGTGTCGGCTTTTTATGGCATTACCAATGAACTGATATCGGTGATGGAAAATTCAGATCTCAAGGAAAACGAGATTTCCGATATGATTACACGCTTGAAAACCATGAAACGAGAATCCCTCGAAACACATATCAGCAGCGCATCGAAAAGAAAAGCTGTATATCGTCATCTTGGTGAAAGAATCGACGATTTGGCCCGTGTGATACTGGGTACACACTATATCGGGGAAACTCCGCCATTCATACGGGATCGTATACTAAGTTACGGAGAACGATTGAGTTCCCTACTCGTTTCAGCGGTACTGGGAAATAACAACGTACCGGCGGTGGAATGTCTTCCTGAGGATATCGGTCTTTTTACAAACGGAGAAGAAGGGAATGCCGTGGTGGATTTTGCCGCATCAGCTCAGTCACTCCCCGCGGCATTGCCAACAGACCGGGTTTGCGTGATACCAGGATTCTATGGAGTCAGCCAGAAGGGTCGGACTACTCTTTTGGGCAGGGGTGGGAGCGACTATTCCGCCGCCGCCGTGGCACGCTGTATCGACGCTGCCAGTCTGGATGTCTGGAAGGACGTCGATGGATATCTCTCGGCGGATCCCAAATCTGTGAACTCAGCACTAAGAATCCCGCGACTCGGTTACAGCGAGGCCGCGGAACTCTCTTACTTCGGGGCCCGTATCCTCCATCCCCGCACTGTTGAACCCCTAGAGGATCGGGCCATTCCTATACGAATTTTCAACATCAATGAAGGGAAAATGGTATTGAATCCTCTGTCCATCATCGGTCCGGACAGCAACACCCCGAAGGGTCCTAAAAGTGTTGCCTTTTCCGATGATTTTGCAGTTCTCACGCTTGCGGGGGCCGGAGTGGGAATCAGACCGGGGATATTGGCAAAGGTTACCGGTGCTCTCGATGATGGCGGCATCAATATACGATCTGTCGTTACCAGTCAAACCGCCATCAACCTTTATCTCAACGAGGCCGATTTGGATCGCACCGACACCTTGGTTCGCTCCCTGCAGATTTCAGCTGTGAGTCATATCATACCCAGAAAAAACCTATCCGTTGTGGCCGTGGTGGGAGATGGACTGGGTGATGACCCAGAAGTGGCCGAAGGCATGATGAAGGCGCTGGACAAAAAAGGAATAAGATTCACCATATTCTCTGTTGGCGCCTCGAACGCCGCAGCCTATGCTGTGATTCCCCGAGCTCAGCGGGATGATGCCGTAAGAGCACTCCACGAACGATGTTTTCCCACTTTGGCGAGGCCATAGAATCGCTCAGGAATGATGATTCCCAGCGAGGCCTCAGTGCTATTAAACCCCATCCCTCGTCAAAGCGCCCTATCCAGAAATCGCTTCAATTGGCCTACAATGCCTTCACTCATGCGATAGATTTCATTCGCCTTCGCAAAATCAAAAAGTCCCACTCCCGTAATGGGGGGATCCAGCAGTATGTCCGGCGGATCATGCTGGTACTTCTGCGCCACGATGCTCCGCTGAGGAATATCGAATGCCTCTAACACAATCCGGGCGACCCGTGGGGGAGTTCCATCGGGTCTCATAGCGGTACGACCAAGCACACTCACGGCGATGCGTAGATTGCAGCCCGACAACACATCCCATGGAACCGGGTTCACACATGAACCGTCTATCAAAACCCGGTTCAGATAAATGGATGGTGAAAAAACACCCGGAACACTCATGCTCGCCTTCAATGCCGGTATGATAGGTCCTTCGCGAATGACAAGCTGTGAAGAATCATGGAAATCTGTGGCTATCACCGCCAGAGGAATCTCCAAATCCTCAAGGAATTCAGTTTCTAAAATTCCATAGAGAAAATGAGAAAAGTTCTCACCCCTTATCAGGCCGGTTCCCTGAATATCAATATCCAAAAGTTTCACTATTTTCATGAAGTTGCGGCTATCCTGCCTTAAAAACTGCAGCTTCTTCTTGAGTAGAAAATGAGCATCAATGAAATCCCTGATTTCAGTTGCTTTGATACCCGAAGCGTAAATAGCGCCAATGATAGCTCCAATGCTCGATCCAGCAATTGCCTTCGGCCTGATTCCATATTCATCAAGTACTTCCAAAACGGGAATGTGCGCCAAGCCTTTGGCCCCGCCCCCGCCAAGGGCCAAGCCCACTTTCTTACCCATACCCCATCATAGTAAACCTGTGAACCCAACTACTCAAGCATCGCCGTAGAAACAGCGGCGGTTGATGCAAGCCCGCAGAAGTTTTACTACTCGCTTTTCAAAGCGATACAACATCCTGTGTTCCAACTGGGCTGTGGAGCCTAAGCGAATGGGGGCCGCTTGGGCGAAAAACCCAACGTGAAAAGATTTCATCGCTTTCGTATGGCAAACAGACGATGGGAAACATGTCCTGCTCACGCAACTATGAAGTATGGTGCCCGATGACAGTGCAAGGCCGCTTTCATCGGGACTCTTATGACTTAGCCATCTTCCCTCGATAGATAATCAGATCGGTGCGTTGATTCTCCTTGTCAATTTTGTATTGATTATACTCAATGAGCAATCTGTTAAGTTCCACACGGCTTGAGAACGCGTGAAAATCATCCATGAGAATTTCCCCCAGGAGCCGGTGGCTTCTGCGCATGCTTTCCGTGATTTCACGATCCTGAATTGCCAGAGCGCTCGCCAGGATTCCCGGATCGACTTTCTTCTTCTTGATGAGAAACTGGCCGAACCATGTTCGATCAACCAATACCCTGGAAGAGTGTTTACTCAGCTTGGTCGATCCAGAAGTCTTGGAAGGACCTTTTTCGGGGCTGTCATGCGTCATTCTATGGATGGCTTCATTCTTGATATTGTTGAACTCGATCAAGGCTTTGTTGAGATCAACTCTACTGCGAAACACATTGAAATCTTCAAGCAGAATCTGTCCGAGCAGGCGGGGTGAGCTTCGTAAGGTAACACTTCTTTCGGACTGCTGTATTGCTAGGGCCGACTCCAAAATCCTCGGTTCCAAGTGCCTTGTGAGAATCAGCCACTTGCCGAAAACTATTGGTTCTCTCGTATTCATGCACCACCCTGATTGCCTAAATGCTTCTCAAAAACCTTATCGAATTGTCCTTCCTCTTTTTGAAGTTCCCTCTCTAGGTCTTCTTTGAAGTCTTTAAGCTGTTTTTCGCTCAGGCTTCTGAGCGCGTCCAGGCTCCAATCCTTTAGTGATTGGCGCAGTTTGGGGTCCGACAGTGTCGCGCTCAAATCTTTCAAAGCCTGAGAGGCAGCATTGCCCAGTGTTTTGCCAGCATCTTCGACTAGGGTTTCCGCACCTGATTCCAGCTTGACGCCTGTTGAGCTTTCGATGGTGCTCAAAAACTGTTCGCGGCGCGCCGGATTGGAGAATATAGAATAAATCATAATGATAGCGACAATAACGATTATCATTACGAGGGCTTTTCTCATCCACTCTACTCCTATCCCTCTCGCTTCGTTTAATATCAGGACTCCAGCACATTCAGGTAGGCGGTAACCCGTTCTGCCGAGTCTTCCATCTCCGCGAGGGAAGCACGCTCTTTCTTTATTATATCCATCGGGGCACGGGAGATAAAATCTTTATTGAACATTTTTTTGCGTTTTCCTTCAATTAGCCTGCGTGTTTTGAACAGAGTTTTACGAAAACGCTCAATAACCGCGTTTTCATCGATTAAATGCCGAATACAAACGTGGGCTGTGAATCCCCGGCCAAGGACTGGGAGCGAGCCGTCCAGCTTCTCATCTGCCGCTAGCATGGAAAAATCATCCGAGCGAATGAGCATAGCCGCGATACCTTCAGTGCTTTTTAGCACTTCAAGGGCATCGCCTTGGCCCTCTACCCTCACTTTTACATGCCTCGATGGGGGAATGGAGAACTCACTACGCATGGTGCGTACGCCAGTAACCAGTTCTTTGAGGGTTTCAAAGGCAGTCGCGGCATCAGAGTTTTCTCTGCTGCTCTCCAGCTTAGGAAAGGCGGTAATAATGAGTGGCTGACTCTCGCCCGGCAGCTTGCTCCAGATTTCTTCGGTGATGAAGGGCAGAAATGGATGCATCAGTTTGAGGGATTCCATGAGCACGAAAATGAGCATGCTGGCTGTGCGGTTTTTCTCATCTTCATCCTTTCCATACAGGCTCCACTTGGCGCACTCCACATACCAGTCGCAGTAGTCATTCCAAAAATACTCATAGAGGGCGTGGGCCGCCTCATCGAAGCGGTAGGAGTCCATGGCGGCATCCACACCCTTCACGGCTTGATTGAGTTGATGGAGAATCCAGCGATCGGCCAGGGTATGAGAGGATGTGTGGAGCTGAACCAATTTCCTATCTTCCATATTCATCAGGACGAATCGGGCAGCGTTCCAAACTTTGTTGGCAAACTTTGAGCCGAGTTTGATGGTATCCATGTCCATGGGGATATCCTCCCCCTGAGCAGAGAGATAGGCCAGGGTGAATTTCATGGCATCGGCGCCGTAGTAGTCTACAAGTTCCAAAGGATCGATGCCATTACCCAGACTCTTGGACATCTTGCGGCCTTTCTTATCGCGCACCAAACCGGTGATGAAAATATCGCGAAAAGGCAGCTCACCCACGAATTCCAGGCCGGCCATAATCATTCGAGCCACCCAGAAAAAGATGATGTCATAAGCGGAGACCAGGGTTGATGTGGGATAGAAACTGGCCATGTCCGGTGTTTTTTTGGGCCATCCCAGTGTTGCGAAGGGCCAAAGCCAGGAGGAGAACCATGTATCGAGTACATCTTTCTCCTGCACGAGTTCCGTAGAACCACAATGTGGGCATTGAGAAGGATTTTCACGAAGAATGTGGAGGGTGTGGCAGGACTTACAGGTGAACGCGGGGATCTGGTGTCCCCACCAGATTTGTCGGCTGATGCACCAATCGCGGATATTCTCCAGCCAGTGACGGTATGTGTTTTCCCATTTCTTCGGGTAAAACACCATCTCGCCCTTCCGCCACGCCTCCAGAGCTTTTTGGGCAAGGGGTTTCATCCGAACGAACCATTGATCCGATAGAAAGGGCTCCACCACCGTGGAACATCGGTAACAATGCCCCACCTGATGGACGTGGTCCTTATAAATCCCAAGGGCGCCCTCCCTATCCAGGCGCTCAACGGTGAGTTTTCGAGCCTCTTGTCCTGTTAGCCCTCGAATGAATTCCGGTGCGGCGGCATTCATGGTGCCATCGTAGTTCATCACCTTGATGCGCCGTAAACCGTGGCGGTTTCCAATCTCAAAGTCATTGAAATCGTGCGCGGGGGTGATTTTCAGACAGCCGCTGCCGAATTCCCGATCGACATACGCATCGGCAATCACCGGAATTTCACGTCTGATGATGGGGAGTGTGACGGTTTTGCCGATGAAAGAATGATAGCGCTTGTCGTCGGGATGCACAGCCACGCCGGTATCTCCATACATGGTTTCAGGCCGGGTGGTGACCACGGTGAGGACCTTGCTGCCGTCGCTGAAGGGGTAGTGGATTTCCCAAAGGCCACCGTTTTTTTCCGCGTAGTCTACCTCGTCGTCTGCCAGGGCGGTACCACAAGAAGGACACCAGTTCACCAGGTATTCGCCCTTGTAAATAAGATTGCGCTCATAAAGAATGACAAAAGCCTCTCGGACGGCCTTAGAATAGTCCTCGTCCATAGTGAAGCGCTCCCGGCTCCAATCACAGGATGATCCGATTTTTTCCAACTGTTTGGAGATAATCGTGTGATGTTTGTCTTTCACCTTCCAGGTTTCGTCTAGGAATTTTCTGCGTCCGAGCTGCTGTCGACTCTGAGCGCGGTTGGCCAGGTGGCGTTCTACCACGTTCTGGGTGGCGATGCCCGCGTGATCGGTGCCGGGAATCCAGAGGGTGGGCAATCCCTTCATGCGCCAGTAGCGGATGAGAATATCTTGAAGATTGATGTTCAGGCCATGTCCCATGTGTAAAACACCTGTGACATTCGGCGGTGGCATAACGATAACGAAGGGTTTCTGACTTTCAGGCTCGTCTTTGGCATCAACAAATCGGGGGGCGAAATACCCACCATCTTTCCACATTGCGTAGATGCGATCTTCGAAGTCTTTAGGATTGTACGCCTTGAGCAGCTCAATTGCCTTCATGTCCTAATCCTCTCTCCTAATACAGCTAACTGTGGTCGCACAATAACCCAAAAGGAACCGGAAATTCAATCTTTGAACGCTGTTTCTATCAAAATGCTGACGCAAATGCTCTTTGAGTTTATGATGAACTACGTTTAGCATGAGGAGTGCCTCTTTCCGTGTTTAACTTTCCTGAGAATTTTGTTTGGGGTGCGGCTACGGCGGCATATCAGATTGAGGGTGCAGTGAACGAGGGTGGACGGGGAGTGAGTACCTGGGATGTTTTTTGCGACCAGCCCGGCCGAATCCTCAACGGAGATTCAGGTGAAGTAGCCTGCGATCATTATCACAGATGGGAGCAGGATATCAACCTCATGAAGGAATTATGTCTTAACTCCTACAGATTCTCTCTGGCATGGCCTCGCATCTTCCCCGATGGAGAGGGAAAACCCAACCCAGAGGCTGTGGCGTTTTACAATCGCTTAATCGACTCTCTACTCAAGGCAGACATCCAACCCTGGATTACTCTCTTTCACTGGGATCTTCCATGGAGTCTCCAGGAACGTTATGGGGGGTGGCGCAGTCGAGAAACTGCTCAGATCTTTGCTGACTATGCCCTGTACTGCGGCGAAGTTTTTGGTGACCGGGTTAAAAACTGGTTCACCATCAACGAAATCATGTGTTTCACCCACCTGGCTCACCGTGAAGATCGTTACGCTCCCGGGGGCAAACTCACCGACAAAGAGGTTAATCAGACGGTTCACAACGCTTTGCTTGCCCATGGCTTGGCCCTGAAAGCCCTGAAAAACACGCAATCAGACCTTAGGGTGGGCTTGGTGGAAAATTTGAATGCCGTGTGGCCCCTGTACGGAGACAGCGAAGGCATCAGGGCAGCTCAAAAGGCTTTCAGCGACTTGAATCAGCAACGACTGTATCCCGCCATGAGAGGTTGCTACAATGCGGATGTATACGAGAGATACAACGGCCCCATGCCGGACATCCTCGATGGCGATATGGCGATTATTGGCTTGAAGACCGATTTCATCGCTTACAACTACTACCATGCAGTGCCAATTGAGTCATCGGTCGATACGCCTGGTTGGAAAGAGGTGAAGATACCAAAACACTATCCCAGAACCGATATGGCTTGGCCCATTACACCTGAGGGCCTGTATTGGACATTGATATTCAGTTCAACGGCCTTTCCAGATTTACCAATCTACATAACGGAGAATGGATGTGCTGTCAGGGACTATGAAGAACGGGATGGCTCGGTAAATGATGTCGATAGGCTGGAATTCCACCGTGTTCATCTCCAGGCTTGCGCCAGGGCCATTGCAGAGGGTGCGCCGTTGGCAGGCTATTTTGCCTGGTCTCTTATGGATAATTTTGAATGGTCCGAGGGATATTCGAAGCGCTTCGGCTTGGTAAGGGTGAACTACCGAAACCAGAAACGGACAATCAAGGCCAGCGGAAGATACTATGCCGAAACTATCCGGGCAGGTCGGGTACTGTGAACAGGTGCGGAGACTGGGTTCCCGCCGCTTTTGAGGCCTTCTATGGATCGTGAAGCGTTATTGCGGGAGATTAAGGAAAATACATATGTGAGTTTCAGTCGTTCGGGCGGTCCCGGGGGGCAGAATGTCAATAAGCGGGATACAAAGGTATCCGCAAGACTGTTGGTGGACAGTCTCCATTCTCCTGGAGAACCAGGCCGTGCTCGTCTTCGAAGGCGCCTTGAGCGAAGAATCAATGCGGATGGATACATTGTTCTTCAGTCTGATAGGGAGCGAAGTCAGCTGCGAAACCGTGAAGATGTTCTATGCCGCATGATAGCTTTGGTACTAGGCGCCATGCAACCCGATCCACGTCCCCGTCGAGCCACACGGCCTTCCAAAGCCGCCAGAGAGCGCCGCCTCGAATCCAAGAAGATGAGGGGGCGCATCAAGAGAATCCGCAGGAAGGTGCAGACTACTGCGGATAATTGAAAACTAGTAAACACGACATTTCTGTTCCTACCCCCTAACTGTGTTTTATCAGAATACTGGGCGTTCCCATCCCAGTCATAATGCCATTTGCGAGCAACATGGGCTGCTATACTAATTCGAAAGATGAAGTTGTGGGTCGTTGAGAATGAGAAGCGAGGGATATATATCCATTCACCTGACTTCTCAGTTAGAATGGTTCTGTGGCGATGTATGAAAAATCAGAGAAAAAGCTTGCTCTTGCGGAGGTGTTTAGTTTTTCCTCGGGATCTATGATTAGCTCAGGACTTTTCGTTCTCCCGGCCATTATTTTTGCCTCCCTGGGGCCTTCTGTAGTAACAGTTTATTTGCTGGCGAGCATTATGGTTATTCCCGCTATGCTGGCCAAGGCGGAGCTTGCTACCGCAATGCCGAAATCCGGTGGCACATATTTCTTCGTTGAACGGAGCCTTGGTTCATTGCTGGGTTCTTTCGCGGGTTTCGCCGGCTGGTTCAGCATTGCTCTCAAGGGCGCCTTTGCGCTGGTGGGTATCGGGGCCTTCTGGACCTATATCAATCCTGACGCCACTCCGACATCAATCAAAATTGTCGCTCTGTGCTTCGTGGTCTTCTTCACAATCATTAACCTAGTGGGAGTTCACAGTTCAGCCAAAACTCAGGTGCTTATGGTGGGGATTCTGCTCATTTTACTCATCGCTTACATCATATTCGGAGCTGCGAAAATCCAGTTTCTATCCGTGAAGGGCTATATACCCGATGATTTCTCCGGATTATTGCCGGCGGCGGGTATGGTGTTCGTCTCATTCGGTGGCTTAACCAAGGTGGCCGCGGTGGCTCATGAGGTGAAAAAACCCGGAAAAAACATCCCGGGGGGCATGTTTCTCAGTTTTATTGTCGTTATCACTATCTACATTCTCTCCATCGCTGTTACTGTCGGACTTCTCAGTTCCGAAACCTTCGCGACCACACTGACGCCACTGTCAGAAGGTGGGCGGGTTATTGCTGGCAGCACCGGGGGAATCATACTGGCTATCGCCGCTCTTATCGCCTTTGCCACTACGGCCAATGCTTCGATACTATCGGCTTCCCAGAATCCGGCAGCCATGGCACGGGATGGACTGCTCCCTGCTTGGCTTAGTCGAACGGACTCAAAAGCCGTGCCGGTGCCAGCAGTCATTTTAACCGGTCTTTTCATGGCTATAGTAATTCTGGCTCTCGACATTCAGAATCTGGTAAAGGCCGCATCAACTATGATGCTCATCCTGTTTCTACTGGTAAATCTCTCTCTTATCCTGATGCGGGAGAGTCGAATTGTTTCCTATCGTCCCACGTACCGAGTTCCCCTCTATCCTGTGCTCCCCATCGTGGGAATCCTTCTTTCCGGAATGGTGATTTACACCATGGGCACCATACCTTTGCTAATTGCTGCGGGATTTTTCGTACTCACGACTATGTGGACCATTTTCTACCATCCCAGCCGACCGAAAAGAGATTCGGCTTTATTGCGCATTGTTGAGAGAGTAGTGGCCAGGGAAATAAGAGGGACCCGTCTCACTGAAGAACTCGGTGAAATACTTATGGAGCGAAACGGTGTTAGCAATGAGGATCATTTCGACCAACTCATTCGCAAGGCCATCATACTCGATTTATCGGGAGAGATTACCCGAGAAACGTTGTTCAAAAAACTTGCGGGTGCTTTTTCGCTGCGCTTGGAAGCCAGTTATGAATCAGTACTTGAAAAACTCAATGAGCGGGAACAGGAATCAACTACTCAGTTATCGGATAATCTTGCCATACCTCATATCGTTCTTGACAATGAGAGAGGATTCGAGATGGTGCTTGTCCGGGCCCGAGAGGGGATTGTCTATGATGAAAACCGCTCAAAACCCAAAATTGTCTTTGGGTTGGCCGGGGCTCGTTCGGAAAGAAATTTTCACCTTCAATGTCTGATGGCCATTGCCCAGATAACTCAGACCACTGACTTTCAAGACCACTGGATGGAAGCCTTTGATGAAGAGGAACTGAGAATGCTAGTTCTGCTATCAGAAAGAAATCGGTGATGTTCCTCAAAGTCTTATACCCCAACAGCCATTTCCATCAACAAAACTCTCATCATCAGTGCCACGATGCGCCAGAACGCGGCTATATGACACCCTGATCGATCATCGCATTGGCAACCTTCAGAAAACCCGCCACATTGGCGCCGATGACATAGTTGCCTGCCACGCCTAAATCCGCCGAAGCATTGGCGCAGCTCTCGTGGATACCGTTCATGATGCGTTGCAATTTGCTATCAACCTCTTCACGGGTCCAGGCGAGCCTCATGCTGTTCTGGCTCATCTCAAGTCCAGACACTGAAACGCCACCGGCATTAGCCGCCTTGCCTGGACCGAAAAGAACCTTGGCTTCCTGGAGCACCCCGATGGCTTCGGGTTCGGTAGGCATGTTAGCGCCCTCGGATACACAGAAACATCCCCGTTTAACAAGTTCAAGCGCTTCTTCCTTATTAATCTCATTTTGCGTTGCACAAGGCAATGCTACATCAGCATCCACACAACCCCAGGGACGCTTACCCGCATAGTAGGTGGCGCCGAATTCCTCAGCGTATTCACTGATACGGCCACGACGCTGATTCTTCAATTCCTTCACCCATGCTAGTTTGTCACGCGTAATTCCCCCTGAATCAATAACTGAACCCGCAGAATCCGAGAAAGAAAGTGGGATCCCACCGAGGTCAAGAACCTTTTCGGCAGCGAACTGGGCCACGTTTCCGGAACCGGAAATAAGAACCTTTTTGCTCTCAAAATCATTCTGCCGTGTTGAAAGCATGGCCTGGGCAAAATATACAGTTCCGAAGCCAGTGGCCTCCGGTCGGATAAGGCTTCCACCCCAATTCAGGCCCTTCCCGGTGAGAATACCTTCAAATGTGTTGCACAGTTTCTTGTAGCGACCAAACATGAAACCGATTTCCCTACCGCCCACGCCAATATCCCCTGCGGGCACATCCGTATTAGGGCCGATATGCCGGAAGAGCTCATCCATGAAAGCATGACAGAAACGCATAACTTCCGTATCACTTCTACCCTTCGGATCGAAGTCGGTTCCCCCCTTACCCCCCCCCATGGGAAGGCCCGTGAGGCTGTTTTTGAATATCTGCTCGAAACCGAGGAATTTAAGAATGCCTAGAGTGACTGAGGGATGAAATCGAATTCCGCCCTTGTAAGGACCGATGGCACTGTTGAATTGCACGCGATACCCGCTATTCACATGAATATCACCCTGATCGTCGTTCCAGGGCACTCGGAAAATGATAGTCCGTTCGGGTTCTACTAGGCGTTCGAGTATTCTGTGTTTTCTATACCGAGGCTCTCTTTGCACGAGAAGTTCAAGAGATTCGAGAACTTCCTGAGCCGCCTGAAGAAACTCATGCTCCCATGGATACTTACCGGACAGTTTATCGTACACTTCCTTCACATAGCCACGCATTGCGCACCTCCACAAAAACCGATCTGACTGGTTTCATCAAACTAGACTAAGGCTATAGAAACCGTCAATGACTTCACAGTAACAGCTGCGTTACTTCACAACCCACGCTGAGCCACTTTTGCCATCCATCACAATTTGTAGTTCTTCATCAAAATGGGCCAAACGAACGGCCCCTTCGCCCAAACTCCATCTTCGCAAATGTGCCCAATCGACAAAACCGCCTTCAGTCGACGAGGTGACATGGGCGTATCCCACGTCCAAGGCAACCAGGTTATGAAAGAAATGTGACCCTTGGGAGTGTTCGGGATCGCCAGGATGTCGGGAAATCTCCACAATGAGACGGGCCTGTCTTACCTGAATCCAGCTAACGGGAATACCGAGAAAACGATCACGGCTGCCCCATCTACCCGGTCCAATCAAAATGGCTTGGCGGTTTTCCTGGCACAAATCGTCCATCAGGGCTGCCACCTCATCCCGCAGCGCTTCGGTGCTTCCCGAATCATAAAGTTCGGGATCTACCCAAACCACATCGTGCACACCCTCTAAAACTCCATGTCCCAGGGATTTTTCCGAACGAAGAAGCAATGATTCGTCCGCAGGACGCTTGAGCAATGTCACAGCATGTCCTCTTCGTGAGCTGAGAGGTCGAACCTGAAGCAGGGAAAACACGGCTTCCTCGGGCAAATTGCCTTTCCAGTTGAGAGAAAACTCTATTTCAACCGACGTGCCCATTGCCGTTTGGGAAATGCGAAGCAACTGGTTCAACAACGGCGCTAATGGCAGCCATTCATAGCTTAGAATGTCCCTGAAATCAACCACACGGGGGCCCGCATGGTCCAAACCGTCTACTAACTTGTGCCCCACCGCATCCCAGGTAGATGCCATGTGCCGCAATATCCCAAGCCTCTCGGCTTCCCGGATCGTCAGACATTCCAGGGTGCTTTTTACTCCATTAATAAGTTCTAGCCCCGTGGTATCTGTTCTTAACACCCAGAAATGGGTCTGACCCTCTCTCCACCGATCTTCCTCCGTTCCCCAGGGAATGGCAGGGTAGCGCGGGCAGAATAGAAAACCCCGATCGCCCTCCACGATGGCACATCCCAAACCGACGGCAATGCGCGCCGTTCCATCCTCCCTTCTCATGGGTCCGATAGGATAATAATTCAGGGATTGGGCCGTACCCGCGAGTCTGGGAAACCAATAGCTTTCATGGCGGGATGCCGCCACTCGCTGAATCACTACAGCCATTTTTTCCTCTTCGCTACCAACCCCCAATGTGTTCCGATATGCCATGGCATCGTGAGAAAAGGTGCTGGCCCAAACCAATTTCACCGCATTGGAAATCAGCCGGAGATGCTCACTTTTTTCGGCAATACTCGGCAACATGTAGGTGTTATATACCCCGGCAAAGGGAATGGACTGTGAGTCTTCCAACAGCGATGATGATCTGATCGCCAATGGGCCACTTTCCATTTCCACCAGGGCTTCCAAGGCCGCTGTGAGGTGATTTGGGAGCGGGGCATCAAGAAAAGCTTGTTGCTGCACTTGATCATTCACATCCGCTTCCAATGGCAAACCGGATTCATCTAAAAAACGATCAAATTCTCCCGTGGCGATTATCAGTGTGTGGGGAATCTCAACCTTCAAACCGGGGAATTGGTCTTCCCATGGTAGTGAGTTGATCAGGGCGTTGAAAAACGCAATACCCCGGCCCTTACCACCCAGAGAGCCTTGCCCAAACCGGGCCACCGATCCGTGAACACCTGGCGCGTCGAACTGAAAATCTACCACACGTCCCCGGTGCCGGGATTCTCGCACCTCTCGAAAAGAGTTGATAAGAAAATTCCGCTGTTCCTCGGGATGAGAGAAATCCTCTGATCGCACCGGTTTGATTTTCCTTGCAACCTGATATTCACCATGGGCTGCCATCCACCGGGAGTAATCATTCCGATCAGAATGGTAAATAACAGTTTCTATGGGTAGAGTTGCCAGGGTATTCTCAAATTCCCGTAGAGTGCTCACTCTCTTGATTCCACCCCCGCCTTGATCACGAAAGAGAAAATCACCAAAACCCAATTCTCCCAATATGAAACGCCGTATGCCCCGATGGAGATCGCCTGATTGCTTCCATTGAAACCTGGCCCCATACTGCTCGGCTTCCTGAGCCAGGTGCTTGTTCGAAGACTGAAAGAACACCGGCACATTGATACCGGCCCTCCGAAAGCGATCAACCAGATCAAAACCTGCCCGTTCATCGAGAACTTGGTTTCGTTGAACCGCCACGTCGGAAACGATACCAATTAAGGCATCCCGATAGGTTTCTCCTAGCGAAACAGCTTCCTCCCAAGTTCTCGCCAGGAGCACCTTGGGGCGAGTCCTCATGCGCCAATACTTATCACTGTCATTCATCTCTTCAGCAATGAGTCTCTGGGTCTGTCTCATCATCTCACCATATACTAAGGGCAGGTATGCTGAATAAAATGGTATGGAGTCTTCCACCACCAGCAGAACTCCCACTCTGCCGTTTACCGTGTCATTCGGCGCATTTCGAAGATCTTCCACATACTTTATCATCGCCAAAAAAAGGCGCGGATCTCCACTCCAGAGGAACGATGCGTCTACAGCGGCCGGGAGCAGTTGAGCCGCATTTTCCCCAGTAAAGACCGCCATATCGCTCCGGGAAGAGAGAAGCATCAAAACAGCCAAATCCTCGCGAAGTGATTTCGCCGTTCCCACCAACTCGCTCGGGGAATATTTTCCCACTCTCATTCCAATAATCATCAGATCGAAGGAATCCTCCTTGAGAAGCATGAGGGCTTCATCAGCATCCGAGGCGGTTACCAACCGGGGCACCGTGGTAAGGTTGAGCTGATGATACTCCCCTACAATCTGATCCGAAAGCTTGGCATCATGCTCAAGTATCCAGGCATCATAATGGGGCATTACCAGCAGAACCTTGCGGATTCGCCAGCACATGAGCTCGTGAAAAGCGTCTTCACCGAATTTGATTCTATCGAAGGCTGCTTTGAGATCTGTGCTATCCATGCTCGTAGTATTACAGATATCTCAATGTGTGTCGCACTTGGTTATCGGGAATTGCGGCTTGTGCTCGCCTATAAGGCAGAAAAGCTGGTAGATTGCGAAAATGATTAAAGGTTTTTAAGAGGAATGGGTTTGGGCTCATTGTTCTCGCTGTGCAGCTTGGAGAATTCTTTAAGGATATCCTTCTCCTTGCTTGAGAGCCGGGAAGGTATCTCCACTTTGAGCTTCACGTAGAGATCGCCACGGCGGCCTCCACCGTTGAGAACCGGTATTCCCTCTCCACGCACTCGCAGTAATTTGGCATCCTGTGTGCCCGGAGGTATTTTCAGTTTGATACGCTTGTGATCCAAGGTATTGACCCAAATATCGGCCCCCAGAGCGGCCTGGGTGATAGATATCGGCAGAACACAGTAGAGATCGAATTCATGACGTTCCATGTACTCATGAGGCCGAATATGAACATAAACATAAAGATCGCCGGGTGAGGCTCCCTTAGTGCCCTGATTCCCCTGGCCGTCCAGCCGGATTCTCCGGTCGGGATCCATCCCCGGTGGTATGGTAACTTTGACTTTCTGATGGGAACGCAGCACCCCACTGCCCTTGCATACAGCGCAGGGATTATCGATTACCGTGCCCTCTCCACCACACTTGTCGCAGGATGTGGCAATGGAAAAAAAACCTGAACTTCTACGAATCTGACCCGAACCCCCGCATTGTGGACAGCTGCGGAACCCTTCTCCCCCGCTACCTGAACACTTATCGCAGGTTTTGAGCCTATTGTATTTGATTTCAACTTCCTTGCCATAAACAGCTTCATCGAATTCCACATAGATATCGTGACGCAGATCGCTGCCCCGGGGACGTCTTGTGGATCGACGCCCACCCCGTGAGCTAGCTCCGAAGAAGGAATCAAAGATACCCGAAAAGTCACCAAAGATATCTTCAAACCCACTGAATGCATGAGCATTGAAGGTGGGGCCGCCCATGCTTTCAACACCGGCGAATCCAAACTGATCGTAAGCCTGGCGCTTCTTTTCATCGGACAGCACTTCATAGGCCTCGGTGGCTTCCTTGAATTTTTTTTCTGCTGTGGTATTCCCCTGATTTCTATCCGGATGAAACTGCACCGCGAGTTTACGGTAGGCTTTCTTTATCTGGTCGGTCCCAGCGTTCTTCTCGACGCCAAGCACCTCGTAGTAGTCCCTCTTCGACACGCCGTCCTTACTTATCCTCATCGACTACTTCGTAGTCGGCATCTTCCACATCATCAGCTTGTCGGTTATCTGAGCTGTCTTCTTCAGGGGGAGTTCCTTGTTCACTGCTATCGCCCGCACTCTGCGATTTGTACATCTCTTCGGCTAGTTTTTGGGAAGCTTGTGTTAGGGCTTCACTCTTCGTCTTGATATCTTCGATGTTGTCCCCTTCCAGGGCCTTCTTCAAATCGGTGATGGCCGCTTCAATAGATGCTTTCTCTTGCGCATTCACCTTTTCACCGAAGTCTTTGAGTGCTTTCTCGGACTGGTATACCAAAGAATCACCCGTATTGCGTACCTCGGCGGCTTCACGGGCATTCCGGTCGGCCTCAGCATTCGCCTCGGCTTCTTTTACCAATCGATCGATTTCTTCTTCAGACAGTCCGCTGGAGGATTCAATGCGAATTTTCTGTTCTTTGCCAGTGCCCATATCTTTGGCAGATACATGAACAATGCCATTGGCGTCGATATCGAATGTAACTTCTATCTGAGGCACCCCGCGAGGCGCCGGTGGAATACCGGTTAGCTCGAATCGGCCCAGTGTTCTGTTGTGGGCCGACATTTCACGCTCACCCTGAAGAACATGAATGGACACCGCGGGCTGATTGTCCGATGCAGTGGAAAATACTTGACTCTTCTTTGTCGGTATGGTGGTATTTTTCTCTATGAGTTTTGTGAAAACCCCGCCGAGGGTTTCGATTCCCAGGGACAACGGCGTAACATCAAGAAGCAAAACATCGTTGACATCTCCCCCCAGTACACCTCCTTGAATCGCAGCACCCATGGCAACCACCTCATCAGGATTCACTCCGCGATGTGGTTCCTTACCAAAAAGTTTCTTGACAGCTTCCTGCACGGCGGGAATTCTGGTGGAACCACCAACAAGTATCACCTCGTCGATATCAGCCGCCTTGTATCCAGCATCCATGAGGGCCTGCTTGCAGGGTTGATTGGTTCGAGTAACCAGATCGGCAGTCATCTGATCGAATTTTGAGCGTGTGAGGCTGTACTGAAGATGCTTGGGACCGGATGCATCGGCGGTAATAAAGGGGAGATTGATATCGGAGGTCTGGGTGCCCGAAAGCTCTTTCTTGGCTTTTTCCGCAGCCTCTTTCAGACGCTGGAGTGCCATTCTATCCTGGGACAAATCGATACCCTGGTCTTTTTTGAACTCAGCCACCAACCAATCAATGATTTTTTGATCAAAATTATCACCACCCAGATGGGTATCGCCATTGGTGGCTCGAACCTCGAATACACCATCCCCAAGATCAAGAATAGATATATCAAAGGTCCCTCCGCCCAGATCATATACGGCGATTTTTTCTTCCTTGTTTCCCTTGCCGATTCCGTAAGCGAGTGCGGCTGCCGTAGGCTCGTTGATGATGCGCTTGACATCAAGCCCCGCAATTTTTCCTGCGTCTTTGGTAGCCTGCCTCTGAGCATCATTGAAATAGGCCGGTACGGTGATAATGGCATCTGAAACTGTCTCGCCGAGGTAGTCCTCGGCAGTTTTCCTCATTTTCTGAAGGATGGCAGCGGAAATTTCCGGAGGAGAATATCGCTTATCCTTGATATTCACCTGAACCAGGTCTTCTGGTCCCTTGAGAACTTCGTAGGGAACCATTCTCATCTCTTCATTGACTTCAGCGTAACGACGCCCCATGAAGCGTTTGATGGAGTAAATTGTGTTCGCTGGGTTGGTAATCATCTGATTTTTAGCGGTTTGCCCTACAAGTCTGTCATCTTTGTCGGTAAATGCCACAATGGATGGCGTGGTGCGGGCCCCTTCCTCATTCGGGATGACAACGGACTCACTTCCTTCCATGATTGCGACACATGAGTTTGTTGTTCCTAGGTCTATTCCGATCATTTTGCCCATTTCATGCTCCTTTTGTGAAAACCATTATTCATCGGTTTCCTCTGAAATATCAGCGTTGAGAGCTGCCACAGGTTTAACCACTACTACCTTGGCGGGTTTAAGAATTCGCTCGTAAAGACGGTACCCCGGCATGAAAACCTCTTTCACCGTTTCAGTTTCCGCTTCGGGCTCTTCAACCACTGTAATTGCTTCATGGGTAACCGGATTGAATTGTTCGCCCACAACACCAATGCGCTCCAGGTTGTATCGTTCGGTAAGCATCCCGGAGAACTGTTTCTCAATCATTACAATCCCTTGATAAAAGGTATCAAAATCTTTAGACTCAGCGGCGGACTCTATGGCCCTCTCAAAGTTATCCACAACCTCGGTGAGGTCTCGGAGAATGTCTTGGTGCCGATATTGATGAGCATCCTGTTGCTGTTTAACGAGCCTCTTGCGGGTATTCTGGTTTTCTGCCGCCATTCTCAGGATTTTGTCATTGAGTTCGGCAATCTCCGCCTTGAGCTCTTTCACGATGTCGGGCTCACTTTCATCTAAATCTTCAAGAGGAGTTTCGGATACCTCTTCATCCGGGCCTGTGGGTTTTTCGGCGCTTTCCGGCGACAATTCCTCGTCGGCAATATCATTTTCCTGAACTTGGCGAGCCATAATACCTCGTGAAGCAAAAAATGCCTTTGTTCCCATAAAATACTCAGGGGCCAGAAAAAGGGTCAAGAAAAACCCGCCTCAAATTGGATGCGGCCACATATTCTCGGATAAAAACATCAATTTCTGAAGAAATTTCGATTGTCGTAAACCGACGAACCCGGTAGAATGCCCTGATGATCCGAAAAGTGTATATGAATGGACAGGTTAGCACTCTGCTCGTTTTTGAAGATAATAATGAAGAAAATGTTCTGAGCCCAATCCTTGAGGCCCTGAAGGAGCAATCAGACCGTATCGATAGCCTGGAAGAAAAAAACCGGGAACTTGTGAAACAGGATGAAATTCTGAACTCACTTCTGGAAATGACCGAAAAAACCGGTGAATTGATGTCACGTAGTCTCAAGGCTTTGGAGCGCTTGGAAGATCAAAGCGACCTTGAAGAGACCCTTGAATAGTATTGATGCCTGTCAGTTCTTTGGCTGGAGTTCCATTATAAGCTCCACCTCACCGCGGCTGAGCTTGAGATTGGTAGCGATTTCGTCGCTATTCCATCCCTCGCGGGCCAATTTCACAACCATTTCTCGGGTGCTCATGTCCGGCGATCCGGAGCTTTTTCGTCCTCCGGACTCTCTCTTGGAAAGGGTTCCTAGCAGGCGGATGCGCTGTTGAGTGTCCCGATTGATTTCCTCGAGACGTGTTTCGGTTCTCGCCAGCCATTCACGGGCCTTCCCCAAATCTTCAAGGCGTGTATCCATGTCAGCAATGGCGGAATCGATGGAAACCACTTGGGCGAAAATCGCATCGATTCTCTCTCGCTCTTCCTCCAATCGTAGCTGGCGTTCCTCGGCCTGTGTGAGATCGTCCTGCAAAGGAACAACCTTATCGGCCACATTCTTAAGAATGTCCTGGAGTTGGTTCATGCGTTCATAATTCTGGTCGATACCGTCGGTGGCGGCATCTAAGATTTTCGACTTCTCGGAGAGACGTTGATAACGACCGCCCAAATCTTCATGAAGATCCTCCAGTTGCTTCAATCGAACGTGAAATTCCTGAAGCGCGTCATTGGCCTCGATTACCCTGTTCAGCTTCAACTCCACCGATTCTGAAAGATTGCTGATTCGGACAATTTTGCCCTCAAGGCTCTCCACCTTCTGCTGCTCGGATAAGAAAGCAGTTAGCTTACCGCTCACTTCGCCATAAAGACTGATGGCCTTTTCGTACTGGTCGTTGATTCGTCTTATCTCTTCCCTACCCGATCCGACAACATCAAGCTGCCGATTCAATTCGGCAATGTCAGTTTCCAGCAATTCTTTCATCTCATCAGCGCGTTCAAACACACTGGTTTCGGCAACGAATTCTCTCTGTCGGCGCTCTATCTCATCCAAATTGCGCATAAGGCGGGCATATTCTGTGTCCGTGTGAAGAATCATCTCCTTGCGATTGCTTTCGGCCTTATCCCGGGAAACCTGGACAATTTGCCGAATATCTTTGATTTTTCTATCCAACTCATCTCTCACATCCCGGGAATTTTTTTGCAATTCCAAGAGTACCCGTTCACTTTGCTCAGTCAGCCCACTGAGGCTGGCGCTTGTTTTCTCATCCAACTCAGTCGAAAGCTGGGCTATCGAGTCTTCAACGGCTGCCATTTCTCTTCTCAGGGCAGTCCTTTCTTCACCGGATTCCAGAACAAGCTGTTCGGTGCGGCCAGTATACTCATCACGAATTTCGCTCACCATGGCGGCAAACTCGGATTTCAGCGAATCAAGTGTTTCCTCGGTATTTCTTTGGGCTTCGTCCATTTGAATCCCGATTCGATCTCTCCATTGCGTTGTGTCATCTTTCACCGAATCGAACTCACCGCGAAGCTCTCGATGGCGTGTTTCAACATCCCTGGAGAAATCCCCAAGCTTTTGACTGACAAGCTTGTTCGTTTTCACAAATTTTTCTGTAAATTCCTTATCAAAATTCTCAAAAACCTTCTCAAACTCGCTCATGGCGCTTCCCTTCTCCTGAGAAATTCTGTCACTCAGTTCTTCTCGGAAGGTAGCGAATTCCTCTTCGGCGCCTTGAATACGACCGCTCAAGGAGTTGTGAAAACTGTCAACCTGATCTTGAAATGCGCCAAACTGCCCAAATATCCGGGTTTGAAGTTCGGTAAGCTTTTGCTTGAGTTCTACGGAGTATCGACGCTCTACTTCCTCTCTATCCCGCTTCCCCTTGAGTGCCATCTCGCCAAGTTCAATATTAGCGTTTTTGTGCCATTCTTCCATTTCGGCCTTTATCTGGCTGTCGCGATTTTTTAAACTAATGAAGAAATCATCCTCGAAAATTTGCAGTTTTTCTGAGACATTCTCGTACGCTCTGGTTTTCAGCTCATCCAGATTGCGTTCAAGTTCAGCCATTTCCTGGCGACGAGCTTCCGCATCCACTTCCAGTTGGGAGTTTTCCGAAATACGTCGTTCAGCCATTTCCGCATCAAAGGTGGTAAAACTACTCTGTACATCCTGCAGCATTTGCTCCTGAGACGCCTTGAGACTCTCGGCCACTGTGTCCATATCATGGATGAACTCCTCAATGCGTTCAAAGCGCTCTTCGATGGTCCTCCGGTACTCAATTTGCCTGTTTTCGATGGTTTCCAGAAGGTTTGTTTCATGGCTTTCTATCGTGTTTTCCAAGCGCGATCGCAGCTTCACCAAGTTTTCTGACATTGATCGCGATGTTTCGGTGAGGCTTTCTTCCGCTGCTTTCATATTGCCGGCAGCCTGTTCAATGCGATGGGCACTGTCTGCCTCCCAGTTCTCAAGTGCAATCCTGGCTTCTGAGAGTGACTGTTGGATTTCAAGAACTGTAGAGGATACCTGATTTTTCAGCTCATTCATTCCACCTCGCCAATTATCCTCAAGGTGTTCTGTTCTGGATTCAATCTTGTCCTTTAACGCGATAAATGCGTCATCCTCCAGGCGCTCTCCTTCCACGGCAATTTTGCGCAACCCTTCCTGAAATCCCTCCTCGATATTCTTCAATTCGTCCTGAAAAACTGCTAATCTATCGGCAACTTCGCTTTCCTGATCGACATTCAAGGCTTTAATGCTTTCCCGGAACATCGATAACTGTTGACTCGTTTCACTTTCCAGGCGCTTTCTTTCCTCGGCAGCTTCG